>Ga0265295_1000049_pt1 | contig 240758 bp, 183 predicted proteins | sample Munlansysbiofilm_FD_192503 | JGI IMG/M metagenome (GOLD analysis project Ga0265295, IMG submission 192503) | Leachate microbial communities from a municipal landfill in Southern Ontario, Canada - Methane capture system biofilm | ecosystem: Engineered > Solid waste > Landfill > Unclassified ...
AGACTGTATGACTCTTTGAAACAACTTGAAAAGGCAGTTGTTGACTACTTCGACACAATTACCCCAGAGGTTTTGAGACAATTATGCGCCTGCTCGTATATATGATGTTACAATATGGAACCTGTATAATGCCCAGATGCGAAATACGACAACATGAGGGTGAAGTGGCCGGGCACCCCGCAGAGGAGCGAAGCGGTGCCACTTTGGCCATTAAGGCCATTTCCCGGGCCCCGGACACGCCTCCCGCCTGATAGCCGCATTTGATGCGATGATCAGGCGGGGGGCGTGGGAGGGGGATGGAAGCGAGCGCTCAAGGCGTGACTGACAGGACATTGCGGTGGGTAAGCATTTTTTCGCCACCAGGCTTTACCCACTCAGTTAGAATGAGAGCCTTAGTTTGTATTGTCTTCAGACGGACCAATTCAGGCCCGGGGCCCAAAATGGCTTTTGGGCTTTTTGCCTTGGCCGAAATCAACCTGATCAGACGGAAGCGGAAAGTGTCTTGACTTTGTTCAGATATCCCTGCATGTCAAATTTTCGTTTGAGACCGGCGGAATTCATGTAGCGCACACTTCCGAACACAGCGCGGGATTGCCAGGGCCGGTCATGCTTGCCGAAGCACCAAGCGATGCCGGCAAATGAATTGGGGTCGCGGCCGTCCAACTGGTATTTATTGTTCAGCCACAGCATCAGCTGGAAAGCGGTTTCGGGGTCCGGGGTCCATTCGATGAGCCTCTTTCCCCAATACATGCGCAAGTAGTTGTGCATCTTCCCAGTGCTCACCATCTCCTTTTGGGCCGCGTTCCAGAAAGGATCTGCCGTGGCGGCGGATTCCAGTTCCTCAGCGCTGTAGATATAAGGCCTGGCGTCGAAGATGTGGTCGTTGAGGCTCTGCCTGGCCCAGAGCGGAACGCAGGCGAAGCTATCATAGTCGGGATTGAACCAGCAAAAATTGCAGCTCAGTTCCCTGCGGACAATTAGCTCCTCCAGAAAGGAGGCCAGCCCGGCCTGATGGGAATCTAGGCCGCTTTTATCGCGGATCAGGCCAGCGGCGGCGTAAGCCGGTACCTCATTGTATTCCAGAGCCGCCAGCGCCACTTCCAGAGCGGAGAGCTGACCAAAATGCAGCCAGGGGCTAAGATTGCTCTGGATATTCAAAGAGGGATCGTTGCGTTTTTCAGCGTAAAGTCTAAGCCTGTTGAATAAAAACAGCACCCAGCGTTTGTACGCTTCATTGTAACCACCGCTAAATGAAGTTGACAAACCCACCGAGAGATCGATCCTCAAGTGTTGGGTGGCAAATTTCCACAAGTGCGCAAACCTCACGCGTGGTTTCACTTCAAGATGGGCGATCGATCCCGGTATGGTTGGTGGCGCTTTGTCTGTTAGACTGTAATCGGGCCCTTCCACAGGTTCCAGCCAGTTCTCCAAATGCTTCAGGATCTTGCCCCGGATGGTGGCGGCAGAGTATTCCTCCTTGTTCGAAACAATCTCCACCGGGACCACCGTGTCGCTTTCCACCTCCAGCCAGCGCTCCGGGCCGAGTTTCGCGTAAAGCTGTTCCCGCCAGAGCCGCTGCCAGCGCAGATATCCCCGGTCGGTCACCACAAATCCGCTCTTCCCGGCGATCGTGGCTATCACTTCATCAGGTTTGCCACTGCAGAGATAAAAGGCGATACCCAGTTCAGACAGCCGCTGCGCTGTTTCCGCCAAACCTTCCAGCATAAACCGGTAGTGACGGAGATTGGCGTCCGGCACTTCATCACTGAGCACGAAAACCGTTATCAGAGGTATTTGCCAAGCCGAGGCAAGTTCGGCTGCCTTGTTCAAAGCATGGTTGTAATCCACGCGCTGGCTCTGCTGCATCCAATAGAGCACAAATTCAGTTCTGCCCCTCGTTGCAGGCATCTGCCCGCTGATCCTGGCTGGGTTCATCTTCTTTTCCCCGTTAACTGTGGTTTTTGCTGGACAATATCCGCGCGGGCGGAATTGTGTCAACCGATATCCCCCCGTAAGTGTTTCCCCAGTCTCAGGAAAACAGCGGGGCTGGAACGAAAGTTGCATTGGTTGGCTCGTAATGAAGCTGCAAAGATCGTCTCAAACCAGCCTGAAATAGTGAACAAATGAGGAAAGATGACCGTTTTGATCATTGCGACGGTGCTCCTGATAGCCTTTTGGACCCATGAATTCTGGCGGCACCAGCGCAACGTGAAAGCAATCCCCGTGCGGATCCACGTGAACGGGACCCGAGGGAAATCCAGCGTAACCCGTCTGATCGCGGCCGGGCTTCGCGCCGGCGGCAAACGCACGGTGGCCAAGATCACCGGCACCCTGCCGCGCGTGGTGCTTCCGGACGGACGGGAGGCCGCGATCATACGCCTGATGGGAGCGAATATCATCGAACAGAAGTACATTTTCCGCCACGCCGTGAGCGATAAGCCGGACGCCATTGTGGTTGAATGCATGGCCGTGAACCCGGTTTTCCAGTGGATCACGGAGCGCAAGTTCGTGCGCAGCACCATCAGCGTGATCACGAACTGCCGCGCCGACCATCTGGACCTGATGGGTTCCACGGAACAGAGCGTGGCGATGTGCCTCAGCAACACCATCCCCCACGGCGGCAACTGCTACACGGCGGAAAACGTTCACTTCGGCCTGCTGGAAAAGGTTGCCCACAAACGTCATTGCCAGATCCACAAGGTGCGCCCCGTGGATGTGACCACCAAGGAACTGGCGCAGTTTCGCTACATCGAGCATGCAGAAAACGTGCAGCTCGCTTTGGCCGTCTGCGCCGAAGCGGGAATTCCCCGCGATGTTGCGCTGCGAGGCATGCAGAGTGCCAATCCCGATCCCGGCGCCCTGCGCAAGTATGTGATCCACGAAGGCCATAAACTGATCACCTTTTACAACGTTTTTGCCGCCAATGATCCCGATTCCACCGCCCGCGTGATCGACATGGTCACCGGCCATCTCAGCAACGTGGCCAAGATCGTCATCCTGAACAGCCGGGCCGACCGGCTCTTCCGCTCGCACCAACTGGTGGACGCGGTCATCAAGCTGGATTATTCTTTTCTGCTGCTCACCGGCGAGATTTGCGACAAGGTGGAAGCCTACGCCCTCCAGGCCGGGGTCCCCAAAAACAAGCTCATCACTCTCGGCGAGCCGCTGCCGGAGGAGATCTACCGCAAGGTGGTGGAACTCACCTCCGGCGAATCCCACGTGCTGGGGATCGGCAACATGGCCGGCAGCAAAAAATATGGCGCGCAGATCGTTGCGCATTTCAAGCATAAATCGAGAAAGCAAAATGAGGAATTAAAGTGGTTGAAGCAGTAATTCAGGCCGCGGTTGGCCTGGGCGTGATCATCAGCCTGATCTTCAGCGAGATGCTGGGCGCTTCCGCCGGCGGGATCGTTGTGCCTGGCTATCTGGCCCTCTATCTGGACAAGCCCATGCAGATCCTGGGTACCCTGGCGGTGAGTTTGCTCACCTGGGGGATCATCCGGATCATCTCCCAATTCACGCTGATGTTCGGCAAACGCCGCATGGTCCTGAGCATTTTGATCGGATTCATCCTCGGCTGGGCCACCCGGCTGCTTGTGTTTCAAAACATCACGGTCTATACTTTTCAGATGCAGTCCATCGGCTACATCGTGCCCGGCCTCATCGCTAACTGGTTCGAGCGCCAGGGCTTCGTGAAAACCATCACCACCATGGGCATTGCCGCCATCGTTGTGCGTCTGGCCCTGATGGTGATCTTCAACGGGGAGGTCTAAGCATGTACCGCCCCTCCCTCAAATCCGGTTGGTCGCTGATCCTGCTCTTCGCGCTCAGCCTCGTCCTCTTCCTCATCGCCCACTTCAGCTACGTGACCATCAAGGCCGATTTCCACGAAGAAAAAGTGGCGGCCGCCCAAACCATGGCCGCCTTCATCGACAGCCTGAGAGCTGAACAGCAAAACCTCGGCATCCCCTTCGATCCCATCAACGATCCTTTCCAGACCGGCCTGATCGGCATCGCCCGCAGCACCATCACCACCGATCGCGGCTTGCTCTCGGAAAAACAGGCCGCCCTCAATCCCAATCTGGCCGCGGTCTTCGTGGAAGAATTTTCCCGTCAGGGCCTCAAAGCCGGCGATCACGTGGCTGTGGCCATCACCGGCTCCAATCCGGGAGCGAACCTGGCCCTCTATGCCGCCCTCGAGGCGATGGAACTGGAACCCGCCATCATTGCGGCCCTCTCCTCCGCATCTTATGGCGCCAACCTGGAAGAATACACCTGGCTGGACATGGAGGCCATCCTCAAAGATAAAGGCCTGATCGATTTCGGCTGTCAATACGCCTCCCTCGGCGGCAAGGACGACCTCGGCATCGGGCTTTCCGACCCTGGCATCGCGGCTTTGTTCGATGCCATGTCCCGCAACGGTGTGGGCCAGATCCTCGGCGCCACCCTGGCCGACAACGTTCAAGCCCGCGTGAGCGCCTACAATCAGCTGCTGCCGGAAGGAAAGCGCTACCGCCTGTTCGTGAATCTGGGCCGCGGCCTGGCTAATGTGGGCAGCATCCCGAATGCCAACCAGATCCGCGAAGGCCTCAATCCCAAACTGGCCGAGGAGCAGTTCGATCCCGAAGGCGTGATGATGATCATGGCCCGCGAGGGCGTTCCGGTCTTCAGCATGCAGCATCCCCGCCGCTGGATCCGCCGTTATAAGCTGGAGGACGCTTCCGGCCAGATGCCGGAGCCAGGTGTGGGCCCTGCTTTCAGCCAGAAAAAGCACAACGTCACCGTGGCCGCCATTTGCCTCGCCCTGCTGGTGGCCGCCATCATCGCGGTGATCATCCTCGACCGCCACGACCGCCATTTCATGGCCAACATCGTGGATCCCGATGAAGAATTATGATTTTGGAGCATAAATGTTCAAACGCCTGATCCTTGCCCTGGTCTGCCTCGCGGCCCTGTCCGCGCTGGCCGCGAAGGTCAAGCCCCTCAGTTTCACCGATCCCGGCAACCGCCGTCTGCTTAAGACCGAAGCCGGTAACCACTGGTATTACCGTTCCCTGCCGGAAAGGTCCATGACCCTCAACGTTGAGGGCATTGACGCCATCCAGCTGCGTTCCTTCGGATTGGATGACCTGCGCAAACCGCAGGTGATCACCATCATCGGCAAAGAAAAAAGGACCTGGGACCTCAGCCTGGAGCAGCGCCTCGACGGCTATTACATCTACCGCGAGTTCAGCCTACCCATCCCCACCGGCACCAAGACCATGGAACTCCTCTGCTATGAGCGCGGCATCTATTTCCGCGCCTTCCACAGCGTTAAGGCCGCGCCCAAGCCCAAGCCCGCCAAACCGACCAACCTCGCCATCAAAGCCCACGGCGGCGTGATCACCATCTGCCATAACGGCACGGACAGCCCCTACTACGTTTTCAATACCTCCCAGGGGATGAAATTCACCCTCAACAACGGCCGCGCCGCCAACCTCTATGTGCGGGCCAGATTGCTGGACCGCAGCCTGCCTGTCTTTCAGCTTTTCCGCGATGGCGTTCTGCTGGACACCAAAGAGTTCACCCTGCGCCGTAGCACCAAATACAAAGCCGTGGGCGTGGAACATCTCACCACCGGCATGAAGATCGAAATCCCGGGGCAAAGCGGCCCCGCCGAATATGAACTGCGCGCTGTGAGCGACCACATGTTTTTCGCCCGGCCGGTGCTGCGCAAGGCCAATTGAGGATCAGCATGCCCGAACCCCGCAAACAGGAACCGCAGGGACCCGCTCCTGAAGATCAGGCCGGGATCCCGCCGGATAAAAACCGCCAGCCGGACCAGGATGAGCGCCAGCCTTCGAAGCAGCCGGTGAAGCCGCCCCGCAACATCGTACCCATCATCATGGGACTGGCCCTCTTTCTGCTTTTCACGCCCCGTGCCCTCTCTGCCCAACTGGACATCGGCGTCTCGCTGGGAACAACCTACTCGGACAACGTGTTCCAGCTCTCGGAGTACGACCTGGGCCGCTGGGACCACAGCCATCCCAACCTGAATTACGTGAACACCACCGACGACCTCAGCATCAAGGCCCGCTTCGACCTGGCCTATCCCATTCGCTACCAGTGGTGGAAGATAATTCCATCCGTAACCGCCACCATCTCCCAAAACGTTTCCAATCCGGACAAACAGCGCCAGGACGCCCTCTTCCGCCTCCGCGTGGAACGCTATTACTGGAATTTCACAGCCCTCTACGGCTATTACCCAGAAAATTACGTGCGCAGCTACGTGGACACCGACGGCACCCAAAACCTTGAAAAATACAGCTATGCCCGCAATCTCTACCGCGGCGACCTCAACCTCAAGCCCTTCAAAAACGCCACGATCCAGCTCCATGGACGCTATGAGCAGTACTATTACAACCAGTACTTCACCGAGTACGACGCCAACGCCACCACCCTCGGCCTCGGCGCCCGCTATGCCTTTCCCGCCTTCAGCCTCGGCGCCAACTACCGCTACCGCGTTTATGACAACCACCGCCACGACGCCGAGGACGGCAGCTACGCCAGCAACCGCTACAGCGGGAACATCCGCCTTAAAAGCACTCCCCTGAACAACGACAAACCCGACAGCCCCACCTTTTATCCCGAGCTCACCCTCTCCTACGAGGAGCGCTTCTTCCAATCCCTGGACCCCTGGTATGGCGGCCGCGCCGATTTCATCTACAACACCTCCGCCGCCTTCAATTTCGATTTTGGCCCCAGTTGGAATTTAAAGCTTGACTACTCTCACGCCTACAGGAATGTAGAATCACCTGTGGAAGAAGTCTGCCGCGCCAGGGAATACAGCGAGAACAAGGTCTCTGCCACAGTCAAATACAGCTTTTAGGTGAGCACCATGGAATTCAGAAAAGAAAGCGACGTCAAAAAGATCCGCGAACTCCTCGATCTTTCCGAAAACCACAAGATCGAGCTGCGTCACTACAAAAACCCCGTCCTGGTCTGGGCGGTGGCGGACGGCACGGCCTACTACACCATCTGGGAAAACGAGCTGCTGGAACGCTACGGCCTCGCCAACGTGGACGGCTGGGACTTTGAGGAAGACCTGCTCTTCTGTCCGGACTGGATGGAGGATGACAACGAAGACGATGACGACCTGGACGACGATGACGACGAGGACCTGGGGCTGATCTGCGATTTCAAGCTGCCGCCCCCGGAAAAGAAATAGACGAGGATTAGCGCATGCGGGTCGCGGTGATCGGCGGAGGAGGTTGGGGCCTGGCTTTGGCCAATCTTCTGGCTGAAAACGCCCATCCGGTGATGGTTTGGGAGCACGATCCCGCCTTTTTGCAGACCTTGCTTGCCACTCGCTCCAATCCCCTGCTCCTGGCCAACCTCAGCCTGCCCGAAACAGTCCTTTTCACCGGCGATTTCCATGCCCTGGCGGATTTCCAGCCTCAGCTTGTGGTCCTGGCCACCCCTACCCAGTTCATCCGTGCCACCCTGGAGGGAATTCCTCCTGCCGCCGCGGACCGGATCTGGGCTGCGGAAAATCTCAAGGCCGTGGTCAACGTGGCCAAGGGCATCGAGGAAAACACGCTGCTCACCCCCAGCGGAATTCTGCGTGAACTTCTCCCCGCCGCTGTCCAGGACAGGTTCTGCTCCCTCTCCGGACCCAGCCACGCCGAAGAAGTGGCCCGCCGGGTACCCACCACAGTGGTAATCGCCGGAGCGGATGACGAACTGCTCAGCGAACTCCAAACCGTTTTCAGCAACAGCTTTTTCCGCGCCTACAGAAGCACCGACCTCACCGGCGTGGAGATGGGCGGCGCGGTGAAAAACGTGATCGCCATCGCCGCCGGGATCGTTACCGGGCTTGGCTTTGGCGACAACACCATGGGCGCGTTGCTCACCCGCGGGCTGGTGGAGATCCAAAGGCTGGGTGTGGCCCGCGGCGCCAAAGCGGAAACTTTTTTGGGCCTCTCCGGCGTGGGCGACCTCATCACTACAGCCATCTCTCCCCACAGCCGCAACCGCCACGTGGGCTTCGAGATCGGCTCCGGACGCAAACTCAGCGCCATCATCACCGAAATGAAAATGGTCGCTGAAGGCGTGGCCACCACCCGCTCCGTCCACGCCCTGGCCACCCGCGCCAATGTGGAAATGCCCATCATCGCCCAAGTTTACGCCACCCTTTACCAAGACAAGGATCCCCGCCAAGCCATCCTCGAACTCATGACCCGCGAATTGAAAGCGGAATAAACCTCGTTTCCCCTGTCGGCTCCCAATATCAATACGGTATCAATACGGAATCAATACGGATTTCATCCGTAATGATTCCGTATTGATACCGTATTGATATTGGGAGCGACCCGGGTTTTTTGCCTTGATCAAGATTGCCACGATTTACCCAGGTGTGAGCCCCAGATCTGAATCCTTGGATAAAATCCAAATGTGAAACCCTGATTTGAAAGACGGAAGGTGGTGGCTTCAGCCACCGTATCTGCCAGAACCTCCGCTGAGCATGAAGATGACCGGTGTGCTTCAGCCACCGGAGGGACAATCCACAAGTGATCATCCGCGTGGGGATTTGACCCGATCGCGACCATGCCAGCTGGCGGTTAAAACCGCCGGAAATAGTGTCCCAGTAAACCTGATCCCGGTATACGGTGGCTAAAGCCAATGCCTTCCTTCTATTTGCTGAGTCATGCGGCCGAATGGCAGAGAACAGATTCATCCCCCGCCGGGCTGGAAACCACTTGGTGGGTGGAGCCAAGGTGCCATTCCGGTGTGGAGGCCCCGGAATCCATGCCCTGGACAAGTCTTTTCCGGCCCTCTTTCAAACTGATTGGGTAATGGGCTGAACACAAGGCTTTTTTTCCTACAAAGTGAATAATGACCGGAAAAACCCTTCGTCAGAGGGGTGCAGCACTATAGGCGGGGTGTTTCAACCCCCGCATCAGCCAGCCGGAGCAAAACAACCCCGCCTCGTGCGGGGTGTGGGAATTCACGGAGCGATTCATCGCTTCGCCACATGATAAGGTCAGCATCCAGCCCATCCGATCAGCGATAAATCACGCATCAAAGTCCTGCACTCGCAAGCGGGTTTGAATTTCTCTTTACGCGACCGGATACGGGGGTTGAAACGCCCCGCCTACAGTCCTGCACCCCGCGCGAGGCGGGGTTCTTTGCCTCTGTTGGGCTTCCGCGGCTTTCAGAGTCAACGCAGGGATTTGGCATCTAAAGGCACAGGATCGACTATCATTACGGGTTTCCTCAGTTACCCACTCATTTGAAAGAGAGCCATTTGAACTTGAGCCAAAAGAGAGCAAAAAAAACGCCCCGGCGAACTGGTTCGGCGGGGCGGGTGATTAAGTTTGAGATGATCAGAGGTAGGGACGGAGTTTGTCCATGACCTTGTCTTTTTGCACCAGTCCGATTAGCTGAGCGGCTATCTCACCCTTGTGGAAAACCAGCAGGGTGGGGATGGACATGATGGATAGGCGGGTGGCTATGTCCGGGGCGTTGTCGATGTTGCATTTGGCAACCTTTACCTTGCCTTCAGTTTCCACGGCGATCTTTTCCACGGTGGGTCCCAAAGCTTTGCAGGGTCCGCACCAGGGCGCCCAGAAATCAACCAGCACAGGCAGTTCGGACTGCATGACTTCGGTTTCGAAGTTTTGGCTTGTGATCTCCAGCATCGCTACTCCACGATGGCCAGGATGTCGTCCTTGGAGAGGATGAGCAGTTTTTCGCCTTCGATCTCGATCTCGGTGCCGGAGTATTTTCCGAACAGGATCTTGTCGCCCACTTTGACGATCTTTTGCAGGTCTTCATCGGTGCCCACGGCGATCACTGCGGCGATCTGGGGTTTTTCCTTGGCGGTGTCGGGGATAATGATGCCGCCGACGGTCTTTTCAGCGGTGGCGTTTTCGGGCTTCACCACAAGATGTTCTTCAATTGGTCTCAGTTTCATTGGGTTCCTCCATAATGTATTTTGCAAATCTGCAGATATGATAACGCGAGAGGCGTAATTAGCAAACCTCTTTTTCGAGTGCTAAGATTTTGTCAAGACAAATCCGGGATCAGGGACTTTGTACAGCCAGGGCTTCATCCGGAGCCGATCACGTGCTGGAGGTAGCCGTTGAGCAGATAGAGCACGCGATCGAATTCCTTTTCGCCGGGGACGATGATGTCGGCGTTCTTTTTGGTGGGTTCGATGAAGGCCTGGTGGGAAGGCTTCACCGTTTCCAGATACTGGTTGAGCACGCTTTCGGGGTCGCGTCCGCGCTGCAGGATGTCGCGCTGGAGGCGTCGGGCGAGGCGGATGTCGGAATCGGAATCGAGGAAGATCTTGAGGTCGGAGATGTCCAGCAGATCGCTGTAGTAGAGAGCGAAGATGCCTTCCAGGATCACGACTTCGGCGCCGGCGATGCAGAGCTTGCCCTCGGTGCGGCTGTGGGTGGCGAAATCGTAGTCCGGAACGTTGACCGCTTCGCCGGCCAGCATCAGCTTCAGGTCATGGACCAGGTATTCCTGGTCGATGGAGTCAGGGTGATCGAAATTTACTTTCGCGCGCTCTTCCTGGCTCAGGTGGGCGAGGTCGCGATAGTAGTTGTCATGGGAGAGGATGACAGTTTTGAGGCTGGCGATGCGGCGCCCGATCGCTTTGGCGATGGTGGTCTTGCCGCTGCAGGTGCCTCCTCCGATCAGGATCAGATGCGCTTTTTCAGGCATGGTTCACTCCAGGGAATTCGTCGCGGAAAAACGCGGAAAAAAGAAAAATGAAAAAAGAGAAAAATACGGAATCAGGTGGACAAACCAAATTGGTCGATTGGCGTAACATTAAATCATGTCCATTGGGGGGCAACAAGCTCATGCAAAAAATGTTGAAATCCCGATTCCATGCATACTTCCGGTAAAATCAAGCCTGTTGGGAAAAACTGTTAATCATGCGCTTGAAGGATGGCCGTGGGCCAAAGTTCAGTAATACTCCATGGCCGGTGTTTGTCGAAGCTAGATAGTTGATCAGCTGTGATTCATGTTCCGAAGTCAATTTCGCCGCAGTTTTGATCTCCACAATCACCAAATTGTCCACATAAAGATCGGCATAATAATCACCGACCTCCACGCCTTTGTACTTAACCTTGATAGGTTTCTGGGACTGCACTTCATAACCCAGGGCCTTCAGTTCTATCTTCATGGCGTTTTCATATACCTTTTCCAGATAGCCGAAACCAAGATTGTTGTAAACAATGAAAAAACAATCGATTATCCTGCTACTGACGTCCTTTTCGATCTTTTTTTCTTCCATTTACCCCTCCACTAATTGTTTGGCCCGGTGACGTGACCCCCACATTGGTGTTTCTCTTTTTTTCTTCATAGCATTTCTCTTTTTCCGCGCTTTTCCGCGACGAATTCTCTTTCCAGCAAGTCCAGGATCTTGAGCGAAACGTCAGAGCCGAAGAGGTCGGGGCGGCTGGAGGGAGGCCGGAAATCCAGGATGGAGAGGGGGAAAGCCCTGGAATCTACAGGCAGAAGGAGGTTCCAGCCGCTGGCCACGGTTTCGGTCCATTCGGTTTCGGAACGCAGGGTAACGCAGGGTATGCCGAGGATGCAGGCCTCTTTCTGAATGCCTCCGGAATCGGTGAGCACCATGTCCGCCGCGCCCATCAGGCTGATGAAATCCAGATAGGAAAGGGGTTCGACGTAGCGCAGGTTGGCAAAAATGTCCAGATCGATCCGTGCCAATACGTTGCGGGTGCGGGGATGAACAGGAAAGACGATGGTTTTGCCCAGACTGTTCAGGGCTTTCAGGATATGCTCCAGGCGGGCGGGATCGTCCACATTGTAAGGCCGGTGCAGGGTTAGCAGGGAAAAGGAGCCAGCCTGGAGAGAAAGTTCAGCCAGGATGTCGGAAAAGCCCTCCGCCAGCTCCAAACCCAGCTTCAGGCTGTCGGACATGATGTCGCCAACCAGGCGGGCTTTGTCCTGCAGGCCTTCGCGGCGGGCGTTCTCCATGGCCGTGGGAGTGGGACAGAGAAGCAGATCGGAAACATGATCGGCCACCACTCGGTTGATCTCTTCTGGCATGGAGCGGTTGAAACTGCGCAGGCAGGCTTCCACATGGGCGGTCCTGAGGCCGAGTTTGGCCGCCGCCAGCACCCCGGCGAGGGTGGTGTTGGTATCACCGTAAACGATCACCCAATCGGGGTTTTCCTCTGCCAAAACGGGTTCCAGGGCGGCCAGGATCTCCGCTGTCTGCACTCCCTGGCTGCCGGAACCGATGTTCAGGTTGTGGTCCGGCGCCGGGAGCTGCATGTCCCGGAAGAAAACGTCGTTCATCTGGACGTCATAATGCTGTCCGCTGTGGATGATTATCTCCGAATGGCGTTCTCGGATCAGGCGCGAAAGCGGGGCCAGTTTCACGAACTGGGGCCGGGCACCGACGATCTGGGCTATTTTCATGGCTGCTCCTTGGCTGAGGGAATGGATGCCAGTCTCTTGAGGCCGCCCGGAATGTCAAGTTTGGTTTGGCTTTGGCCAAAGATGGAGTAACCTATTAAAAAAAGATAGACAAATAACAGCCTATCAAAATCATGGTTTTACAAACTAATCCGACCTGGCCCACAGGAGCCTGAGAATAAGACATGGACATAACGAACATATTCAGCCAGTACGTCACGCCGGAAAGAGTGAATGTGGTTTTACGCGTTTTGCTCACTCTGGCCATCGGCATCCCGCTGATCATACTGTTGAAAAAACTCACCCAGCGGATCGTAACGAACAGGTTCTCGCCCCAAAGCGAGCAGTTGATTGTTCGCTTTGTTTACTATCTCAGCCTGCTGATCCTGCTGGTGAGCGTCCTGAACGAATTCGGGTTCAAGCTTTCCGCCCTGCTGGGCGCGGCCGGAGTGGTGGGCATCGCGATCGGCTTTGCCTCGCAGACCAGCGTCTCGAACATCATCAGCGGGATCTTCCTGATCTCGGAAAAACCCTTTGTGGTGGGTGATGTGATCGAGGTTGCCGGCATCCGCGGGACCATCGAAACCATAGATCTGCTCTCGCTGAAGCTGAAAACGCCGGACAACCAGTTCGTGCGCGTGCCCAACGAAACCATGATCAAGAGCGAGGTGACCAACCTCACCCGGTACCCTTTGCGCAGGATCAACATCAAAGTGGGCGTGGCCTACAAAGAAGATCTGAGCAGGGTGAGCCAGCTGCTGGCGGAGATCGCCGCCGCTGAACCGCTGGCCCTGAAAGACCCTCCGCCGGTGATCATGGTGGAGAATTTTGGTGATTCCAGCATTGATTTCCTCTTTGGAGTCTGGGGCAGGACAGATGAGTTTTTTGATCTTAAAACTTCTTTGATGATCCGCATCAAGGATACTTTCGACGCCAACCATATCGAAATTCCTTTCCCGCATGTATCGCTTTATGCGGGAGAGACATCCAAGCCTTTAAAAATAAGCAACGAAGGAAGTGCCAACACATGAAAAAGAAACACAAAATCAAAGCCGTGATCTTCGACCTGGACGGAACCCTGCTGGACAGCCTGCAGGACATGGCTGAAAGCATGAACAAGGCCCTGGCCGAATCCGGCTTGCCCGAGCATCCGCTGGAGGCATACAAGGATTTTGTGGGCGACGGGCTGTTTAAACTGACCGAAAGAGCATTGCCGGCATCACGGCGGAAAAAAGCCGACGTGGAAGCGATGGCCGAAAAGTTCTGGGTCAATTATGAGGAAAGCTGGTTTCTGCACACCAAGACCTATCCGGGAATCCTGTATCTGATCCAACTCTGCGTTTCCCACAAGATCAAGGTGGCGATCCTTTCCAATAAGGTCCACTATTTCACCAAAAAGATGATCCGCCACTATTTCCGCGGCGCGATGATCAATCAGGGCAAAAATCCGTTTGGCATTTACAGCGGTGAACAGCCGGACAAACCTGTCAAACCGGACCCCACCCGCGCGCTGGAACTGGCTGAGCGGCTGAAATGCAAACCCGAGAACATCGCCTTTCTGGGCGATTCCCCCGTGGATGTGCAAACAGCCAAAAATGCCGGCATGATCTCCATCGGCGCCGCCTGGGGTTATTGCGGCAGGGAAGCTCTGGAAAAAGCCGGAGCGGACTACGTGTTCGACACCGCGGCTGAATTTGCCACCGAACTGGAGAAAAATCCGATAAACTGATGCGCAGCTATCGCAAGGAACTGTGGTTCAACACCGCCCAACGCAGGGAGTATGTGAATATCACCTCCCAGGTGGAGGACTGCCTGCGCGAAAGCGGCATCAGGGAAGGCCTGTGCCTGGTGAATCCCATGCACATCACCGCCTCGGTGTTCATCAATGACGACGAAGGTGGCCTGCATCAGGATTTTGAGAGCTGGCTGGAACGCCTGGCCCCGGAGAAACCGCACTCGCAATATGCCCACAACGGCTTTGAGGACAACGCGGACGCGCACCTCAAACGCCAGCTGATGGGACGCGAGGTGGTGGTGGCGGTCACGGCGGGAAAACTGGATTTCGGCACCTGGGAACAGATCTTCTATGGAGAATTTGACGGCAGGCGCCGCAAGCGCGTGCTGGTGAAGATAATCGGTGAATAAATAAGCTGACCCCGCCACCCGGCGGGGTTTTTTGTATCCCCCGCTTCCAGGGCGGGGCGTTTTCGCTTGACACAAATCTGCCCCTGTCCAACCTGATGTTCGTCCTCCCCGCTGGCGGTCACTTATTTTGCGCGGACTGGCGCAGCAGAGGAAGGCAACACAACAGATCAGGAGAAGTAATGAAAGCAAAGAAACAGAGGCCGGCAGGCGCCATCGATTTCGCGCGGATCAGATACTCCGCGGAGACGGAACTGGAACGGGTGTTGGAAAAGGATTTCGCGCTGGAGCAGTATTACGACGTTTTTGACAACCGCGACGAGGTGGAGGCCATCACCAACGAGATGCTTTCCAACACCGTGTTGCTCAGCGAGGCCATCGCCCCGCGCATCTACAGCCTCTGCAGCGAGATCCAGTCCAAGCTGGGCTTCGCGGAAAAAATCGATTTCTACCTGCAGTCCTCAGCCGAGATCAACGCCTTTTCCATCAACGGTTACGACTATGTGCCCAACATCATCTGTTTCACCTCAGCCCTGATCCAGCAGATGGACGACAACGAGCTCCGCTTTGTGATCGGCCACGAGATCGGTCACCTGATCTACGACCACAACAAGCTGGACGTGGTGCAGCGCTTTCTGAACAAGAACGAAGGCGAACGGCTGCCAGCCATGATCACCCTGCACTACCTGCGCTTCATCAAATACGCCGAGATCAGCGCCGACCGCATCGGCTTCATCGCCATGCCGGACATCAATGTGGTCACCAACACCTTTTTCAAGCTCACCTGCGGGCTTTCACAGGAGCATCTGAATTTCGTGGCCGCGGAGTATCTGAAACAGCTGGACCGGATCCGCGAGATCGGGGTGGGCGATCTCTTTTCCTCCCACCCCAATTCCATGATCCGCATCCAGGCGCTGATGCACTTCGCGGAATCGGAACTGGTTCCACAAACATCCTCCCAGTCCATCAACCAGGAACAGCTGGATGCCCGGGTCTCGGAGTTGCTGGCACTTTTGGAAACCAAGCCCAAAAAGGAAAAGGAACAAAAGATCGTGGAATTTCTGGCCGCCGTGGGGCTTTACATGGCCACCTTCGACAAAGACAGCCTTGAAGAAAAATGGAACCTGCTCTTCGACTGGATCTCGGACTACACCACCCAGCCCGAGATCTATCTGCAATTCAAGAACGAAGCCGAGATCAAAAAGCGCGTGAAGGCGATCTGCAAACATTACGCCAACCAGCAGGACAATGATAAATTCACCCTGATGGAGCAGATCGTGTGCGTGACCCTGATCGACGGCCGCCTGGAACTGGGCGAGAAACAAAGACTGGCGGAACTGGCCGCGGCTGTCAATATCTCGCCCGACGCGCTGAACCTGATCATCCGCAAATGCAGCGAAAACGTTCTCACCCCCAACAAGAAATTCATGCTGGGTGGTTCCAGCTGAGGCCTGGAACCGTTTCAGGGGAAACAACCATGGTAAAATGCCTGCTGATCTGCCTGCTCTTGCTGGCAACCGCCCTGAGCGCTCAAAACGCGATCCTGGGCGTCCTAATTTCCAACCTGAAGGCGGAATTTCCAGCCCGGGACCTGCGGGCCAGCGTTCTGCAACTGAGTCAGGCCGGTTACTCCGTCCTCCATTATGACGCCAGCTACGCGATCGTTATTGCTCCGGACAGGCCCACACCTGCCTTTCCTGGCGCTTTGGTGCTTTCCGAGTTTCCGCCCCGCCAGCATCTCTACCTCTTAAGCGAACCCCCGATGGCAGCTCCCGCCGAACTTGGGGCGACAGGAAAGATCCTGCTGGAGCTGGATTCAGCCCTTCTGTTCGCCAGCGATCTGGATGAAGAGGAACTGCGAGCTCGGACATCCTGCCAAATCACTCAGCTCAGCCTCTCCCCCATACGCCTGACCGCCTCAAAACCGCTTCCACCTTGGACCGGGGTATTACGCGCGGACGTAGCCCAACTGGTGTCCAGCGTGAGCGCGGATTCCATTCTGGCCCGGATCCAACATCTTCAGGATTTTGGGACGCGGCACGCCTACACGGACACCCGTCTGCCCGTGGCCCAGTGGATCCAACAGCAGTTTCTGTCCTTTGGGATCAGCGACGTGCAGCTGCAGGAATTCAGCCACAACGGCTATCCGCAGTACAACGTTGTCGCCACCCTGCCTGGAACCGAATTTCCAGACCAGTATATCATCATCGGCGGACATCACGATTCCACCAGCAACGACGCGTATAATTTCGCTCCCGGGGCGGATGACAATGCCAGCGGGGCCGCCGCCGTGATGGAGATCGCCCGGGTGATGCTGCTAAGCAACCATCAGCCCAAAGCTTCGGTCCGCTTTATGACCTTTGCCTGTGAGGAACTGGGTTTGAAAGGTTCCTACAACGATTCCGCCATCATTCACACAGCTGGGATGGACGTACGGCTGATGATGAATTTCGACATGATCGGCAACAACGAGCATGACCCCTCCGAGTGGGTTGTGCGCCAGATCCCTTACGACGGTTCTCTTGCCTACACGGATTACGCCGTGGGCATCACCGAGCAATACACCAGCCTGGATTCCTATGCCGACGAGGGCTGGTTCAACTGCTCCCGCAGCGATTCCTATCCCTACTGGCAGAAGGGATACAACATCATCTATTTCTTCGAAGAGGACATGGACAGCGCAATCTATCACACTGTGTACGACGTGGTGGATAGCTTGGAGATCGATTATTGCACGGAAGTGATCAAAGGCGCGGTGGCCTGCGCCGCCATCTTTGCCGATCTGGAAGAGCTTTCCGGGATACCCGTAGCGACCCCGGCCACAGAAATCTGTACAGACAGCTTCACAGCCAATTGGGAAGCCGTTTCCGGCGCCACCGGCTACTGGCTGGATGTTTATCAAACCCTAAATCACGGCCCTGCCAGCGAGCTCTTTTTTTCGGAATATCTGGAGGGAACCGGCTACAATAAAGCACTGGAGATCTTCAATGGAACTGGGTCCCAGGTTGACCTAAGCGATTACCTAATAGAGTACTTCCCCAATTCCTACACCTACGCCTATCAAACCTTGTATCTTTCAGGAATTCTGGAGGACGGAGAGGTCTATGTGATAGCGCATCCCAACTCGAACGTGGTGATTCGCGACCGCAGCGATCTGCAAAGCGCCTTGGTAACATCATTTGACGGAGACGACCAGATCGCCTTGAAAAAATTGTCAACCGGTTCCTATGTTGACATCTTTGGCCGGATCGGCACCGACCCTGGATCATATTGGGGTTCCGGCACCCTGGTCACCCAAAACCGGACTCTGGTGCGCAGAAGCACCGTCACCGGCGGCGTGACCGCCAATCCGGCCAGCGGCTTTCCCACCCTGTACACCGAGTGGGAAAGCCATCCCATAGACAGTTGCGGCAACCTGGGAACCCACTCCATGGAAACTATCGCGTATGTGCCCGGATTCGAAGATCTCAGCGCAGGGCTTGCAACGAGCTCTGAAGTTTACGGGCTTTCCCCTGGCGAAAACTATCATTACGTGGTCCGGGCAGATCTCGGCTACGGAACCTTTGGCGATTCCAATGTGATCAGCGTCAGCACCGGTTTGGTAAGCCCGCAACCCTTTCTAGTCAAGCTAACAAACGGTCTCGTGCTCAGTTGGCCGGCGGTGAACAGCGCCAGTACTTACAGGGTGGAGGCAGCGGATGAACCTGGCGGGGAATATACTTTGGAGGCAGAGACACCGTCCTTGGAGCTGGAGATCACTCCGGATCGAGCCCGCAGATTCTTCCGCGTGACAGCGATCCATTGAGCAAAGCACTTCCCAGCGCGTTCCGAATACATCGCTGTCTCTTTTTTTTTGACTCATCTTTTTGTTCCTGGTAATGAATTCGGGCCCCAACCAGCTGAAGCTTATGCTGCAGAAATTCTCTGTCACTCTGTCCCTCTGTTTTTGTCAACCTTGCTTTTCCCTGTTTTATTCCTTATTTGAAGGCCATTATCTCTATTCTCCCCGCATGGCGGTGATGAACTTTGAAGCGGAGCGAATCACCTTCTCCAGCGGGGCCAAAAAAAGGATTGACGCAATATCGGGGTGCAAAAATGTGGTTGGATAGGAAAATTTGGTATGGAACACAGACTGATCATCGCCATCGACGGTCCCGCCGCTTCGGGAAAGAGCACCACCGCCCAGCGTTTGGCGCTCAGGCTGGGCTACGTCTATCTGGATACCGGGGCGATGTACCGCGCCTGCGCTCTGCAGGCTCAACTCAGCGGGGTCAGCCTGGACGACGCGGAGGCCGTGGCAGCCATGTTGGAAACGATCGACATTCGCATCGAGACTTCCGGCGCGACCAACGTGATCCTGCTGGAGGGCAGGGACGTATCGGAAGACATCCGCGCCAATGCCATTTCCAAACTTTCTTCAGATATTTCCGCCCTGCCCGCCGTGCGTTACCGCATGGTGGAGCTCCAGCGCCGGATGGGTGCCCAAGGCGGTGTCATCCTGGACGGGCGCGACATTGGCACCTTCGTTTTCCCGGATGCCGACATCAAGTTTTTCCTCACCGCCTCAGCCGAGATCAGGGCCCGGCGCCGTTGGCTGGAACTGCAAAAGAAGGGCATAGAGAAAGAGTTTGACGAAATTCTGCATGAGCTGGAAGAACGCGACCGCAACGATGCCAGCCGCGCCCTGGCACCCCTCGCCGTGGCGGAAGACGCCATCGTGATCGATACCGGTGCCATGAGCGTGGACGAGCAGGTGGATACGCTGCACAGCTTGGTATTGGCCCGGCAGGAGGGAATATGAAAGTATTGCTGGCCGAGCACTCCGGTTTCTGCTTCGGGGTCCGCCGCGCCCTCCAAATGGCCCGCGAAGCCAAAGCCGCCGGTGGCGAAGTGCGCACCCTGGGCGATCTGATCCACAATCCCCGCATTGTACGGGAACTGGCCTCCGAAGGGATAGTGAGCGTGGAAGATGTCACCGGGGCCAGCGGCACCAAGGTGGTGCTGCGTTCCCACGGCGTTTCCAAAGAAGACCTGGCCGCCCTGCGGAGCGGCGGCTGCGAGATCATCGACGCCACCTGCCCCTACGTGGAGCGTGCCCAGCAGCTGGTAGCCGCCCACGCTGAAATTCCCGTGCTGATCCTCGGCGATCCCGATCATCCGGAAGTGAAGGGCATGCTGTCCTACGGCAATTCCCACACCCGGGTGCTCCGGCCCGGCGAGTTTCCCGGCGACGGACCCTGGAAAACCCTGTGCGTGGTTTCCCAGACCACCCAAAAGCTGGCCAACCTGCAAACCTTGGTCCAAAGCGTGTTGCCGCGCTGCCTGGAGCTCATCGTTTTCAACACCATCTGCTCCGCCACCTCCCTGCGCCAGGAAGCGGCCGTGGCGCTGGCCAAAGCAAGCGATCTGATGCTGGTGATCGGCGGCCGCAACAGCTCCAACACCAAAATGCTGCAAGATCTCTGCTCCCGCGAAACCCGCAGCCTGCACATCGAGGACGCCGGCGAGCTCACTTTGCCCGATCTCGCGGACGCTGCCAACATCGGCCTGGCCGCCGGGGCCTCCACCCCGGAAGAGGCTATCCTGGAAGTTTACAACCAGATTTTCAAATTAATGGGGATCCCCGGCGCGGTAAGCCGTTTCGAGGAAATCCCCAGGTATAAGGAGGAATCATGTTAGATCATGATCAGAACCAAGACCAGCCCGTTCCGGAAGAAATTCTGAAGGAAGGGGAAGGCACGACGTCAAAAGCAACTGAAGAAGTAACGGCACCCGCAGCGGAACCTATTGCCGAGGTAACGACAGAATCTGAAGCAGCAGAGGCCCCCCCGGAAACCCCGGCGGAACCTGCCGCCGCAACCATCCCCGAGCCTGAAGTGCAGGCCGAAACCCCAGCCGAGCCTGAAACCCCGGCGGAACCCGTGGCTGAAGAACAGCTTGAAACCCCGGCTGAGCCTGAAGCTCCGGCTGAACCCGTGGCTGAAGAACAGCTTGAAACCCCGGCCGAGCCTGAAACCCCGGCTGAGCCTGAAACCCCGGCGGAACCCGTGGCTGAAGAACAGCTTGAAACCCCGGCTAAGCCTGAAACCCCGGCGGAACCAATCCCGGCGCCCAAGCCCAAAGCGGCCAAACCCGTTTCGGAGCATCCGGACGACGAACTGATGAATCTGCTCGATGAGCATGAATCCAGCTTCCGCCGCGGCGAGATCAAGGAAGGGACCGTGGTGAGCGTCAACGACAAGGACGTGGTGGTGGACATCGGCTTCAAGAGCGACGGAGCGATCCCGCTCAGCGAGTTCGAATACACCGGCATCCCGGAAGTCAACTCCCACATCCTGGTCTTTATCAATGACCTGGACAACGGTGAAGGCCGGCTCTCGCTTTCCAAGCGCAAAGCCGATTTCATCAAGAACATCGAGCTGATCAAACAGGCCGCGATCGACGGCACCATCCTCACCGGCACCATCCGGCGCCGTGTGAAAGGCGGCATGATCGTCAACGTGATGGGCATCGAAGCCTTCCTGCCCGGTTCCCAGATGTCACTCAAACCCATTCCCAACCTCGACCAGTTCATCGGCAAGGAACTTCAGTTCAAGGTGATGAACATCGACGAGGAACACCGCAATATTATCCTCTCCCGCAAGATGGTGCTGGAAGAAGAAGCCAGCGTCAAACGCCAGGAACTGCTCGCCCGCATCCAGGTGGATTCCGAGCTTGACGGAGAGGTGAAAAATATAACCCAATACGGCGCTTTCATCGATCTGGGCGGCATCGACGGCCTCCTGCACCTCACCGACATGAGCTGGGGCAAGATCAATCACCCCACCGACATGCTCAGCATCGGCGACAAGGTGAAGGTGAAAGTGATCAAATTCGATCCCGAAACAAACAAGATCTCCCTCGGCCTCAAACAGCTGGTGCCGCATCCTTGGGAAAACGTGGCCATCAAATATCCCGAGGGCGTGCGCGTCACCGGCAAGGTGGTCAGCGTGAAATCCTTCGGCGCTTTCGTGGAACTAGAGCCCGGCGTGGAAGGCCTGGTGCACATCTCTGAGATGAGCTGGACCAAGAAGATCACCGACGCCCGCAAGATCGTGAAAATGGGCGACACCGTGAACGCCATCGTGCTTGAACTGGACAAGGAAAACCGTCGCATCTCCTTGGGCATGAAGCAGATGGAAGCCAACCCCTGGCTCTCGATCGAGGACCACTATCCTATCGGCAGCGTGATCACCCGACCCGTGAAAAGCCTCACCGCCTTCGGCGCTTTCGTTGAAGTTGAGGACGGCATCGACGGCCTGATCCACATCTCCGACATCAGCTGGACCAAGCGCATCTACCATCCCCGCGAGGTTTACCACAAGGGCCAGGAAGTGGAGGCCGTGATCCTTTCGATCGACCGTGCCCTGCACCGCATCGCCCTGGGCGTGAAACAGCTGCATCCAGATCCCTGGGAGCATCTGAACGATTCCCTGCCCATCAACACAGAAGTGAAGGGCAAGATCGGCAAGCTCATCCCCAAAGGCGTGCTGGTGGACATCCAGGTGGGCGAAGACATCGTGGAAGGGTTCATCCCCATTTCCCACCTCGCCATTCCCAAGCTGGAACACTCTGAAGAAGCCTTCCACGCCGGCGAAGAACTGCCCCTCAAGGTCATCGAGCTGGATATGGAAAACCGCCGCCTCATCCTCAGCGTGAAGGCCTTCTTCTTCTCCCGCGACCCCAAACTCCAGGAAGAATACATCGCCCTGCACGAGCAGTATATGCGTGAGCGCATCGCCCGCCTGCAAAAGAAACGCGCCGAACGCCAGGCCCGGGACAAACAGAAGGAAGAGACTGCCGTTCCGCAGGCTGAAGAGGCCGAAACTCCGGCTGAAGCTGCCAACCAAGACGCTGCTGAAACTGGGGAAAACGTGGAAGCACCGCTGGAAGAAACCGGGGCGGAAGAAACCGCGGTTGAAGAAACCGTGGAAACCGTAACCGAAGAAATCCCCGCGGCAGAACCTGGCGTGGAAGAACCTGTGGTCGAAGAGGCCGTGGAAACCGTAACCGAGGAAGTCCCCGCGGAAGAACCTATCGTTGAAGAACCCGTGGTCGAAGAACCCGTGGAAACCGTGACCGAGGAAGTCCCTGCGGAAGAACCTGTGGTCGAAGAACCCGTGGAAACCGTGACCGAGGAAGTCCCTGCGGAAGAACCTGTGGTCGAAGAACCCGTGGTCGAAGAGACCGTGGAAACTACGGTGGAAGAACTTCCCGTGGAAGAACCTGTGGTCGAAGAACCCGTGGAAACCGTGACCGAGGAAGTCCCCGTGGAAGAACCTGTGGTCGAAGAGACAACTGAAGCCACGGATGAAACTCCGGCCGATCCCGACGCTAAAGAAAACTAAGCCACCGGAGCCAGGAGCACCGAACTTCAATGTTCAGACTGCCCCGTGACCCGGTAAGCAATACAGACGGTATGGCGGTTCACTGGAGCCGCCATATCGTTTTGATTTTGGATTTCCTGTTGCCCGCGCTGATCCTGGCAGCCGGCACCTGGCTGATCCGCGCCCGTGGCCTCGACCTGCGCTTCCAGAGCGCCTTCCACGCCGGCGGTGGCAACTGGATCGGCAACCATATCAAGTTGTTCGACTTCATCTACAAATACGGCACCCTGCCCGCCCTCATCGTCTCCATCACCGGCCTGGTGGTCTTTGTGGCGGGTTTCTTCTCCCACAATCTGGCCCAATGGCGCCGCTCCGGGCTGTTTCTGGCCCTGGTGATGCTGCTCGGGCCCGGCCTTCTGGTGAATGCCGTCTTCAAGGAATACTGGGGACGCCCCCGGCCCAATCAGCTGGCCCTCTACGATGGCAACTTTGCCTATGAAGCCCCGCTCACCATCGATCCCGTCAGCACCGGCGAAGCTTTTCCCAGCGGCCACGCCTCCATGGGTTTCTACTTTTTCGCCCTCTATTTCATCTTTCGCGGCCGCAAAAAGAACCTCACCGCCTGGACCTTCAGCCTCACCCTGCTCTACGGTTTTGGCATGGGCCTCGTGCGCATGGCCCAGGGTGGACATTTTCTCTCAGATGTCCTTTGGTCCGGAGGCATGGTCTGGTTCAGCTGCGCGCTGCTCTACTATCTTCTGAAGATCGACCGCCTGGTCTTTGTGAAGCTGGAACCCGAAGAACCAGGGAATTCGTCGCGGCCAAGCGCGGAAGAAGGGAAAGTGGCTTCAGAAAAAGAGGAAGAAATGAGCGCTGAAGACGCTGATCGCCATGATCTTCGCTGAGAAAAAAATGATAAAACAGAGGGACAGAGAGACAGAGGGAATGAGACGCGGAAAGTCACAGAACAAGGTTATCAGTCCAATCCGTTGAATCCGTGGGGACAATAATTCGTGTTAATTTGTGTAATTTGTGGACAAATCAAATCCGTACAATCCGTATAATCCGTATAATCCGTAGATAGAGTAACTCGTGTTAATTTGTGTAATTTGTGGACAAATCAAATCCGTACAATCCGTTCAATCCATAGGGAAAAGAATCGTGTAATTTGTGGAAAGACTATACCGCAAAAGAATCTTGCTCGAAATAACTTGACACATATACTATGGGAAGAGTTAATGGCTCAAACCAACCAGTGAGGTGAAACATGAAGATAAAATTCAGCTTGGTTCTGGCAGTATTGCTGTTGCTTGCGCTTGCGCTTTCAGCCCAGGATTTCTTATCCAAGACCGCCGTCGGCATCCACGCCGGCACCCAAAGCGGCGTCGGCTATTCCATGCGCTTCATGGGCGAGAAACACGGCCTGCAAGCCACTTTTGGCGCCGGCACCTGGGGCAGCGACAACGTCTATTTCCCCACCCGCTTTTATTACTGGTATGATGATTACTATGACGATTACTGGTATGGCGACCTGGAACCCGGGGATGAAGACGCTCCCGACGACACCCTGGTAACCCTCACCGAAAACGGACGCTACAACGTGGCCAACCTCGGCCTCAACTACATCTATACCCTGGACAAGTTCGACGTTTTCAAACAAAAGGACCACGGCCGGCTCTACGTGATGGCCGGCGGCTCCTACCAGTATTACCGGCAGAACATCTACACCAAAGATTACCACTGGGTTACGGTCGATGACACCCTGGATTACGACCACTACGCGCCCGTGGACGATTCTGACCCCCTCCGCGAGTCCAGGCTGGAACACAGATGGACCGCCGGCGCCGGTTTGGGCGTGGAACTCGCCTTCGGCAAAAACTTCCGCGTGGCCCTGGAACTGCCCATCACCTACAACTGGGAACAGCGCATCGTGATGTATATACCCCAGATCGGGCTTTACTACTACTTCAAATAGACAAGGCTTGTTAAATAGACCAGGGATGAACAGGATCTTAAGGATTCAAGGGATCGGGTTTTCACGTTAAGCAATATACTTGATCCCTATTATCCTGCTTATCTTGTTCATCCCTGATCTATTGCTCTTTTCTCCCGAGAATCCTGCTTATCCTGTTCCTCCCCGGTCTATTGATCGTTTGTCCCGATCTAACTGTTTATCCTTGATCTGTTCCCCCTTTGCCATATCCCATACGCCTCTCACTTGCCTCCCGCTTAGTTCCCGCCTCTCAGGCGGGAAGTCAGCGGGAAGTGAATGGGAAGTGAATCGGATGAGCCTAAGGGCGAAACCACCCCCAAACCCCCATCAATACAGGACTCTCTCCCCGCGCCTCCATAATATAGTGGGTAACAAAACGGGCATGCGTCAAGCAAAAAATTAGCTCACACAGATTTCGCAGATCGCACAGATTTGGCTCCCGCAGATTCACGCAGATTCGGTTCCCGCAGATTCACGCAGAAAAGAACGCGGATCACGCAGATTCTCTATTCCCATGAATCCGTGAATCCGTTCAATCCGTAAATCCGTATGAATTCCAAATACCCGGCCCAACATTATGTTTCACCCTTACACGCTCCCCCCTTTTCTGTGCCTCTGTGTCTCTGGGTTGGAAAAATCCGAACAATCCGTTCAATCCGTTGCATCCGTAGGAAAAAAAGACCCGGCGGATAACCACCGGGCCTTCATTTACAGGGGTCTGGAATTATTTCAACAGGGTTGTTTTGGTCTGGTAAACCTGGCTGCCTGCCGTCATCACGATCTGATAGACGCCGTTGGAGAGAGTGTCTCCATGGTAGTCGGTGCCGTCCCAGGTGATGCGGTAATTTCCGGCGGCCTTGCTACCCAGCTCAAAGTGTTTCACGATCTGCCCGCGGGCGTTGTAGATCTTGAAGCTCACATTGCTGTCCTTGGCCAGGCTGAAGGGGATGAAGACCACTGGATTGAAGGGGTTCGGATACACGGATTTCAGCTCGGTGACCAGCGGAATTTCCGGGGTGGGGTTGTCGCCCAGGGCGTTGAAGAAAACGCTCACAGGACCGTGAAAGCCCACGGTGCCGTCCATGTCGTTGGTCTGCAGCCAGTAGAAATAGGTGCCGGTCTCGAAAACCTCGGTGTCCTCGAACATGTAGGTCTGCATTTGGGAGCTGTTGGCCGAGGGGATCAGAGGGCTCACGTTCTGGGCTCCGGCGAAGTTGCTGTCGGTGTCGCGGTAGATGTAATAGCCGCGCATCCCGGTCTCGGTCTGGGTAACCCAGGTGAGGGTGATGTAGTTCTGGGCGCTGATGGTGGCGGTGAAGGAGGCCAGTTCCACGGGGTTGACGTCTTCTTCATCGCCGAAGAAGCTGATGTTGTCGAAACGGTTGTTGCCAGTACCCTGTGTGCCAGAGGCTCCATCCAGCACGATCTTGACCATGAAATTGGGGTTGTCGTTTGCGCCAGTAACGGAGGAAAAGTCAACCTCTTTCACTTCCCAAGATGACGCGATGGATGTGAACGTGGTAAATAGGGTGTAGTTTTGTCCGCCGTCCAGACTGTACCAGATGGCCTGGTCGGTGAAACCGGTGCTGGTCCTTTGGGTGGCATAGGTTAAAGTGATGTTCTCGAGGTCTGTAGTATTGACCGTCATGACGAACTCTTTACCGTTATTCACATTGCCAGTTCCACCCTGTGGTACAAATGAGCCACCGTTAACAACATCACCGACCATGGTATTTAAGGTAGTCCCAGTGAATGAAACAGCGTTAGCAAAGGTGTAGGTGAGAAAGCCTGTGCCGTAGTTGGCGGCAACGGGTTGAGTCCAGTTGACTCCTGAACCGGGGGCGCCATCATTAAAATCCCAGTAGAGGAAGGGCACATCGCTGGTTTGGACATAACCGTTTAAAATCACAGTCTTGGTTTCAGCATCGGTGGAGGTGATAGTGATCAGCTCTCCGTCATAGGCGCCTTCGGCCAGGCCGGCTTTGAGGCGCACGTAGATTGTAGTCTCCGCCACATCAAGCTTAGCGGCTGTGAGGACGATGGGGTCGGCCATGTTGGTATCGAAAGCCGTGCCGGTGCCAGTCGAGATTTCGTAGTCAGCAGGAGCGTCCAGACTGATGTTGGCAGTCAGGTAAGTTCCGCTGACGGTGAAGCTCTGTTCGGCTGAAGGGCCGCTGCCTACCATATAGCTGAAGCCACTCAGAGTGGTGGCGCTGACTGTGATCTCGGGATCCGGGATCGCGGTAACAGTGCCGTTGCAGGTAACGGTCTTGTTGTCCGCGCCGCTGGAGGAGGCAGTAATCACTTCACTGTTGTAGTCACCAGCGCTGAGGCCGGCCTTGAGGCGCACGTAGATGGTGGTGGTGCCCACTGTGCCGCCACTCTGGGTGAGGGTGAGGGGATCGGCCATGTTGGCATCAAAGGCCGCGCCGGTTCCAGTCGAGATCTGGTAATCGGTGGGAGCGTCGATGCTGATGTTGGCGGTCAGGTTGCTGCCGCTCACGGTGAAGTTCTGCTCAGCCGAGGGTCCGCTGCCTTCCATGTAGGTGAAACCGGTGAGGGTGTCTGTGCTCAGAGTGATCAGCGGAGAGGTGCTGGTGGTGGTAACTTCGATCTCGTTGGAGTCGCCGCTGGTCCCGTAAGCGTTGTAAGCCCGCACCACATAGTAATAGGTGGTGCCGGCAGTGAGGCCGGTGACGTTGTATGTAAGGACATTGTTGACGTTCAGGTTTTGATATCCGGAGACATAAGTGATGGTCGTGCCACCCGCCATGGTGTGAGAGCCGAGATAAGTAAAGGTGTCTTGGGCGTAGCTGTCCCACTCAGTGGCCAGGGTTGGGAATCCGGATTGACTGGAAGTAACTCCACCGGAAATTGAGCTCTTGCGCACAAGAGTCTTCTCGGCTGTTACGTAAGGATCAGTGCCCCAGATGGTTCCCGGATCTTCGCCGATGCAGCCAAATATATCTGCATATGAACTTGTGGTTTCGTTCCACAATGACAAAGCATCGTTGCCATTATAATTGGCAACGCCAGAGGTTATATCCGCAATAGCCAGGATGGCCGATCCAGCAGAGGAGTTGGCTATCACATAGACATCTTTGTTGGCCAGGTTCCCGGACAACGCCAGCGTGGCTGTGGGGGTTGCTGACCCGCCCGTGTATAAATATACCGTGTAACCGCTCAGATCAACCGCTGCGCCTGTTCCGTTATAAATCTCTATCGCTTTGTTGTTGGAAGTTCCTTCAATGTATTCTGAGAAGAATAGGTCGCTGGCGTTTGTGCCAGCCTGCTTGGTATAGACATCCAAGTAGTAGCCGGTGGCGCCAGTGACCGCGTTCCAGTTGGCTGTGAAACTGGTGTTGGCAACATTCGTGGCTGCCGTGGCGGTAGGAGCATTGGGTGGTGGTGGGGCTGTTACCGTTCCGCTCAGGGAAACAGTCGCATTGGGGGCTCCGGAGGAAGAGCAGGTCACAGTTCCGGTGTATCCTGTGCCAATGGCCAATCCAGCAACCTGGCGTACATATACAGTCGCGGAAACACTACCACCGGACTGAGTGAGGGTCAAGGATGAACCGAAAGTCCCGCCGGAAGTGGAGGAAATTGCGTAGTTTGACGTTACTGAAACTGAAACATTAGCAGTTAGGTTAGAACCCGTTACCGAGAAAGACTGTTCATCCGAGGGTCCGTTTTGGAAAACATAGGTAAAATTACTTAAAGTATTTGGATTGACCACGATGGTCGGGGTAGCAGACATAGCAGTAACTTCAACATCATCAAGGTAGAGAGAGTTACCTGTCCTGTCATAAGCAACAAATTTTAAAACAACATTTGTGCTGGCGTCATTAACTACTGCAGTGAATTGAGCAGCCGTAGTCGTATGGGGCTTTGGGTAAGATGCGATATCTGTAAATGCCCCGCCTCCAACACTTTTCTGAACTTTCATGGATATCTGTGAGGAGGCAGCTGAGCCTTTCATCCAGAATGTAAGAGTTCCAACATTACTCAAGGACGGAAGTTGTAAGTACTTGTTGTTTGCGTTGAAGCCTGCACCATTGGCACCAGGCAAATTACCAATATTGGCAGTTGTATTGAAATAAACGTCTCCGCTCCATCCTGTGGGTAAGGATGTTGTGGAAAAACCTTCTTGAATAAGGTAGGTCTGCGCGAATACAAGCCCCATTGCGAAAATAAGGGACAAGACAAGAAACGTCTTTTTCATAATTCCTCCCAGAAATTACGAGTTCTATATAGTTTTTAAAGATTCTATCTCTCGAATGCCACAATGTGAGGTCTGTGATATTTGGCAAGCTTTTTTTTGGCTGGCGGGAAGATTCTTTCTTAGTGCCTGTGGCGTGGCCACTTGGTGGCCTGGGGTCCAGCGGTCCCTGGAGTCCAGCGAGTTGGCGAGCATGGGCTACAGGAGGAGTGGCGTTTTGATGTTTTAGCGTTTTAACGTTTGGCGAATGAATGCTGGCGTCGATGCTCATGCTTCGCTCGAAGCCAGCGAGCCAGCCCCGCTCCGTCATTCCGGGGTGGGGGCTTTAGCCCCAGGGTCCCCGGAATCCAGACCTTGCGGGAATAGCCAACCCAAGCAGGAGTTATTTGCGGCAAAACAAACTTCCTGCCTGCTCCAGATGCAGCGGCGCAAAGGACTCATGCGAACTCAGCATACAACAAAACAGGTTGCGTATATCCGGAACACCGGTTGAAGCCGGTGTTCTGTTATATTACTCGGCAGGTTCAACATATCATGGTTATAGGCCTGGATTCCGGTCAAGGGAAAAGAATAGGTCGCGGAAAAGCACGGAAAGAGAGAAAATGAGTACAGAAAAATAGAGAGTCAATGGGAACGCGGAAATGCGCTGAAATGAACCTGAAAAACAGGCCAGGTTCCAATAATGCCAAAATTCGTGCAATTTGTGGACAGAGCCTGCTTGGATTCCGGGGCCCCGCATGCTGGCGCACGCTTCCCCGGAATGACAGTATCAGCCTGGTGGCTCATAGAGCTCTGGCGTTGGTGAAAGGCCCGCAGATGTCCGATCCATGGCCTGTCAATTACCGGCCTGAGTCATCGCCTGGACGTCATTCGGACCGCGACGGGACACAGTTGTCTGTCCGTGATTTCCGGCTGGAAAAAACAAGGCTCATGTTCAAATAGAGTGGGTGCAACTGCCGTCATCCCAGCACCGGGGTCCTCGCGGACGAGCGAAGCGAGTTCGTGGGGTGGGATGGCTGAAATCCAGTCAGACATCTTAATGCGCTAACTACTTTATGATCAATTGAGTATAAAGCACTGGATTCAAGCCTGTGCTGCAATGACGGAGCGCTCGGGTTTACCCACCATAAATGAACTTGAGCCGAAAAAACAAAACCCGGCCGTGTGGCCGGGTCTGATCTCAGGTAAAACGAAAAAAAATCTCTATTTCAGCAGCAAGGCCTTGCCGCTGAAGCTGCGCGTCCCCACATCCATCCGGATATGGTAGATGCCGCTGCCGCAGAGGTTTCCGGCGGCGTCGCGGCCATCCCATTCCACGCGCTGCCTTCCAGCCGGGCAGGAACCGGGCTCCAGTTCACGCGCCAGCCTGCCGTGGGCATCAAAGACGCGAAAGACCACCGGGGCGGGCGTTTCCAGATAAAAATCGATGCAGGCGCGGGGATTGAAGGGATTGGGGAAAACGCTGATCAGGCCTGTGGTTTGGGGAATTTCCGGAGTGGTTTGGCCTCCGTTGGTAGTGTAAACCACCGTTACCGGGCCGTGCCAGACGGTGCTGCCGTCCAGATCGACGCTTTGCAGCCAGTAACGGTAGGTGCCGGATTCCGCGAGTTCGGAATCCGTGAAAAAATAGCTGTGGGGGGCGGAGGTATTGGTGGCTAGGATCAGCGGCGAGGCCAACAGCGCGGCGGCGGGATCGGCCTCCAGGCCGCGGTAGAGGCGGAATCCGGCCACTCCGGTCTCGGATTGGGTGGTCCAGTCCAGCCGCACCGTGTTTTCCGCGGTGAGGGTGGCCGTGAAGGAAGAAAGCTCCACCGGCAGGGTGGGAATGTCCTCTCCGGTCACGGAAATATTGTCGATGGCGAAACTGGGGCGATATGTACCAGAGCCGGTTACCAAACGTGATACAAGCCTGATCTGTAACTCTGGCTGGTTATCACACGCCGGGGGCAGGAGAATCGACCTTGACTGCTGGTTTTGGGGGCTTGTGGTACTATTGATCTGTTGCACGGTGTTGTTCTGGTATCCGATGCCGGGCAGGGTGGTGAAATAGCCTTCAGTGCCGATCCTGTATTGCAATGTGGCTTCGTTGATGTGAGTGTAAGTCGGCGGAGCGTATGGATTGCGGATGGTCATGATGTCGTAATCGATCTGGATGTTGCGTTTGCCTCTGGTATCCAGGGCTAAAACGATGGCAATGCAATAGCCTGAGATAGGATCCAACAGACCGATCTTGCCGTTGTAATTATATGTTGTAGATCCATACGAGCTGGCATTTCCCGAAGCAGTAAGGTTTCTGTTATAAGTAGGTGGATCGATGCTGTATTCAGTGCTGGGTGTTGAATCGATCCTCCAACCAGCCATGCCATCCGGCCAGGTGCTGGAGCTGTGGGGCAGGGTGGAAAAGTCTTGTGAATACGGCAGCGGCTGAGGAGTGGGATTGACAGGTTGAGCCAGCAGACAGGACGTCAGCAACATAATGAAAACAAGGGCGATATTGTGTTTCATGGAATTCCTCTCTTTTTTCCTACGGATTCAACGGATTAAACTGATTTTACGGATTTACCTGTTAATAGAGATTGGCGATGCGTTCCCAACGCAGACTGCGTTCGCCAAAGTTGATCACGAAACCGAGTTTCAAGTTTGAAAGCTTAAGATAGTTCAGCACCTGACTCGTGTGTACAGGCAGCATCTTATCGGTCGCTTTCAGCTCCAAGATAATTTTATCAAAACAGACAAAATCCACTTTATAAATCTTATTCAGGGGCAAACCCTTATAGACAACTGGAAACTCCTGCTCCCTGGCGTAGGGTATCGATCGATCCCTCAGTTCGTGCTCCAAAGCTTCAGCATACACGGCCTCCAACAATCCGCAACCCAAATGGTTATGAACTTCCATGCAGGCAGCCAGGATCTGTTCAGTTAAGTCTTCGTATATCAAGCCCATCTATGATACATCCGTATAATCAGTTAAATCCGTTGAATCCGTAGAAAAAAAATCAGTTGCTCCGGGCCCGGTTGAAGAGGATGTTCCACACCCCGCGCCAGAAATATTTCCAGTCGGTGGAGAAAGGCTTGGCCTGCTTGGCCAGGATGTAGCGGCGTTCGGATTCCACGATCTCGTCGAAGGTTTGGGGCAGGTCGGTGTAAAAAGGCGGCATGAGGCCGGGCTTGAGTTGCAGCCGCAGTTCCTGCATGTCCGGTGGATAGAGGGAAAAGTAGTGTTCGCTGAGGGCGCGGACCCCCACCAGCGCAAGGTCGCCCTTGAAGAAGTTGAGCAGCTGGGGCAGTTCGTCGATCCAGAGCGCGCGCAGGATCCGGCCCCAGGAAGTCACGCGGAAATCGTTCTTGAATTTTCCGCCTTCCTGCAGGGCGTTGGCCTGATAGACGTAATCCTGCAAGTATTCGCTGTAAGGATGCATGGTGCGGAGTTTTTTCACGTAGATGGTTCTGCCGCTTTGGCCCAGGCGTTTAAGGCGGATGAGCGGACCGTAGGTGGGATTGGGATCGGTGCGCGGCGGTCTTGATTTTTTAAGGATGAAGTGCATGTGCCCGGCGACCTCGCGCTTGTGGATTAGCTCAAAGCCGCAAAAATAGAAACGGCCGAGCATCTCGGTCTCGGCAAGGGCGCGGTTTTTGCCTTTGGTGAGGGCGAAATACCAGCCCTGCAAAACGGGGAGTTTGGGCATCACGCGGCGAAGGAGGAAATCGCCGAAATAGAGCGGCGCGCCGAGGACGGGGGTGAATTTCTTATGGAATCTTTTACGCCGCTGGGTGATGGTTTGGCCGTGGCAGATGAAAACGCCTCCATCCTGCAGCAGTTCGTTGACTTTGATGAGATAGAGGTTGAGGCGGCGGAAGTCATTGACGCGGTGGAGATTGATGAAGAGCTGATGGGAGTTCGGGGCTTCGTTCTCAATGTTGAAATAGGTTTCGGAATTGAGCACCAGGGTCTGGGAGCGGCAGAAGCGACTGAGCTCCAGATAGTCGTTGAGGAAGGAAAACAGCTCTTCCTGTTTGCCCAAGTAATTCTGCCAGAGGGGGACAAGGATGCTCTCTTCAGGAGCGCACTCGGAATAGGGCGGCGCGTAGCTGCTGTGGTTGAGGGTGGGAATGCCTTCCGGCTTTTGGAGAAAATGGGCCGGGCTCTGCGCCTCCTCCAGGGCTTGGGACCTGGTAACCAGCGGCGTGGCGGCATAGGTCCGGTTTTCCCGGCTGAATTTGAGAGCGTAGAACAGCCCCACGAAGAAAAAGAGTTCCAAGCCCACGCTGCCCAGCATCGTTCCCAGGACAATCATCCGGGAATAGTGGAACTGGTCGAATATGTACATGGCGCCAAAGACGACAGCCGCGGAAAAGAGGTCGCACTGCACTATCTGTTTCACCATTTTGGCGCCGTTGGAGACTTTCTGGAGCAGGTATTTGCCACCCAGGATGCCGCCGATGATCCAGATCAGGACGAAAGCGCCCAAGGAACGCCACCAGACAAAGTCCGCCAGGATGCGCCTTGTGCCATCCCGGATCTTGGCCACGAAAAGGAAGGCGAAGACGACTATCAGGATGTCCAGCAACAGGAGCAGATACTTGGATGACTTGTATTTCATTTTGTTAATAGATTAGGGATGAACAGGATGAAAAGGATCGATGCGATTTTGAAAGTAACTTTCTGGATTTGGATAAGAACCGCTTCAATCTTGCGTGGAAACTTGCCATTACCCCAGTTTCGCTTGGGGCTGTTTCTTAGCTCAAGAAATCCGTAGTCCATTGTAATGTAATAACTCCCATAAATCCACTTCATCCTGTTCATCCCGAGTCTATTATTCTGTAACAATCACTTTCTTGTCGGTATTGAGATAGGTCTTGCGTCTGATTTCAGGCTTGATCCCAAAATTCAACAGCAATCCCACTTCAATATTGGTGGCCCTCAAATAGTTTTGAAGCTGTAGAATATGATCATTCGCAAGGGTTGAAGCCGCTTTCAGTTCGACAATGACCAAGCCTTCGACAACAACATCCGCGAAGTATTCTCCAACAGGAATCCCGCCGTAGTAGACCTTAATCGGATACTGCGCTAATGCTTTAAGACCCTGTTTATTCAACTCATGCACAAAGGCGTTCTCATAGACCTTCTCCAGGAAACCAAAACCTAAGGAATTGTAAACTGTATAGAAGCAGGCAATTATCCTGTCAGTAAGCTCACTAAGAAGCATGGAATCTACGGGGCTGTCCATCATAAATCACTCATCTTGCTACAAAATCCCATAAATCCTCAACATCCTGTTCATCCCTGATCTATTTAAAAAAATCAATCGTGCGCTGGAGGCCTTCACGGAAGTCCACCCGGACCTCATATCTCAGCAGTTCCTTCGCTTTTTCGATCCCCGCCAAGGAATGTTTCACATCCCCCGGCCGCTCGGGTTCGAAGCGCGGCTGGATGTCCTTGCCCAGGATAGCGTTGATCATTTGCACCAGGTCCAGCAGGGTGTAGCGCTCCCCGCAGGCGATGTTGATCACCTCGCCGGCAGCCTTGGCCGCTGTACAGGCCTGGATGTTGGCCCAGACGTTGTTTTCCACGAAGGTGAAGTCCCGGCTCTGGCTGCCATCGCCGTAGATGATGGGCTCCCGGTCCTGCTGGATCAGTTTGATGAACTTGGGGATCACGGCGCTGTACTGCGAGGTGGGGTCCTGGTTGGGGCCAAAGACGTTGAAGTAGCGCAGGGACACGGTTTCCAGGCCATAGAGGCTGTAAAAGACCTGGCAGTAACGCTCCTGGGCGTATTTGGTGAGCGCGTATGGCGACATCGGATTCACCGGCATCGTCTCCACCTTGGGCAGGGTTTCGCTGTTGCCGTAGATCGAGGATGACGAGGCGCAGACGATTCGCTTTACGCCAAATTCCTTGGCCGCTTCCAGCAGGTTGAGCGTGCCCAGGATGTTCACGTCGTTGGAGGTGATGGGATCGTTGATTGAGCGCGGCACGGAAGGCAGAGCGCCCTGGTGCAGGATGTAATCCACGTCCTTGACAGCGGCGCGCACGATGTGGAAAGAGCGCAGGTCGCCCTCGATCATCGTGAGCTGCTGGTCCTTCATCAAGGGCAGGATGTTTTCCCGCTTGCCGGTGGCAAAGTTGTCCAGCACCCGCACTGACTGGCCCTGGTTAAGCAGTTCCCTAACGATGTTGGAGCCGATGAAGCCGGCCCCGCCGGTGACTAAGTATATCATTTATGCCTCGGTTTCCCGCAGATTCACGCAGATAAAAGCGCAGATAAACGCGGATCACTAAAGATTGTTAACATGCCGAATTATGCTGTCTTTCATCGAGTCTGTGTTGAAATTGACCAGATAGCCGAGCTTTATGTTTGCTAATTTCAAATAGGTGAGGAGCTGCTTGTGATGAAGATCGGACAGCTTTTCGACCGATTTCAGTTCAATGAGCACTTTCCCCTCCACCAAGATATCGATCCGGTAAGACGTACCCAGTTCAAGACCCCGATATAGTACATTTATCGGCACCTGAGTCTCAACCGATAATCCCAGGCTCCCCAATTCAAACGCTAATGCTGCCTCGTAGGCTGATTCAAGCAGACCAGGACCCAGCTCATTATGCACTTTGAAACAAGCGCCACGGATCTGATAACCTATATCATTCTCAGTCATTTTGTCCATCAACCTGTATAATCTGCGTTAATCTGCGCTTTTTTTCTGCGATAATCTGCGGGAAACCACTTTTTTAACCTGGTTCTTAGCAGATTGCCAAACCAGCTCCCTCCCCCACAGCAGAAGGTTGTCGTTCCATCTCTGGGGATGGGTGTTTAGCATGATCTGGTCAGGCAGCTTGCCCTCGCGGATGAGTTGGATCAGATGCTGGGTGTTTTTTATCTCGATACAGAAAGATGAATCTACTTTGTCCCGTATGCTGCTATCCACGCTGTTCCAATTGCGGCCGGTGTCGGTTAGGTAAAACACTTTGCTGTAATCAAGGTCAAAATAGGGCTCGCCAATGATCCCTAGTTCCCGATAATCATGCTTTTCCCAGAGGTCCCGGTTGTCCCATTTGGATAGGGGGCTGCCATGCATGCATATTGTTTGTACGGGAACCAGTTCCCTGAGTTTGGCCAGGTTCTTTTGAAAAGAATGCCAGGCCTTGTCGACGTCACCATTGCCAAGGTCCATGTCCTCGTAGTGGTAGCCGATCTCATGGCCCAGGGCGGCAATTTCTTCGATGATCTCCGGTTGGAAGGACTGGGGCACGATCCGGAAGTAATATGAGGCTTTTATACCCAGATCATGCTCGATACGGGCGAAGGCCAGGGAGTTTCGCGGCATCTTGTCCACATCGTGGCGGAGGATGACAGCTCTGGATGCCGGTTCGTTCAGATGGGACCAGAAGGTCTGGAACTTCCGGTTAGTATCTATAAGTGCCCGCATAAGAAAAACGTACGCTTTTACAGTAAAATCTTGGGGCATATAATCGGCCAATTTATGTATGTCAGTAACCAAGGTGCTTCATCTTAATTTTTTGATCCCGCGGGTAGCATCAGCAGTTATAACAATCACTATGCCAAGAGCAGCTCCGATCAGATTAAACACCAGGTCTTTGGGATTCAAGGTCCTGTAGGGCAGTGCCAATTGGATCATCTCAAAGGCGAAAGCACAAGCTATTGAAATTGACGCGTATTTGCATATCGCTTTTGATCTAAAAACGCACTTCTTTCCCCTCTGAGCCAATGTAAAAGGAATCGACAAAACCATAAACGAAAACAGGTGCAGCATGAAGTCCAACCTGGTCATTTGCGCACCTTTAACAACTCGCGTAGTCAAATGCTTGCTTGTCTGATCACTCAGAGGTACGGTATTGATGATCATGAGCAACGTCAGCAAAACCCAGAATGCTATCCTAGCCAATCCTGAATAACCTCCACAACCCGGCTGGCAGTTTTCCCGTCCCAGAACTTGGGCTTCGGTTTGACCATGGTTGGCTGTTGCCCTGCTTCCTGCGCCGCTTCAACAATGCTCTTTACATCGAGTTCAACCAGCCTATTGGTGCCCTCAATAATTGTTATGGGCCTTTCGGTGTTTTCCCTCAAGGTCAGGCAGGGAATGCCCAAATATGTCGATTCTTCCTGTACGCCACCAGAATCAGTTAGTATCAGGCTGGAAGTCATTTCCAGTTTAAGGAAGTCCAGATATCCAACAGGCTCAGTTATCACTATGTTCGGGATACTCTTCAGCAAAGAATGCAAACCAAGCTTCAGGATGTTTTTCTGGGTGCGTGGATGCATGGGGAAAACTAGTTTTTGGTCTCTGCCAATTTCGGCAAAAGCTTTTAGGATGACTGACAAACCCTCCGGATCATCCACATTTGAAGGCCTGTGCAGGGTTATCAGGCAATGTTCATCCGAATCGTGAAGTCCAAGGTCACGTATAATACAAGATTCTTTTGCTTTCTCGAGATGTTCGACAAGAGAATCGATCATGATATTGCCCACAAAATGGATCTTATCCCGTGCTATTCCTTCCTTGCGCAAATTCATATCCGCGTCGGGGGACGGGGTCAGTAATAGGTCGGATACCCTATCGGTAAGCACTCTGTTTATCTCTTCCGGCATCCTCTCGTCGAAGCTTCTCAGGCCAGCTTCCAAATGGGCAACGGGAATCTGAAGTTTTTTTGCCACCAAGGCGCAGGCTATGGTTGAGTTAACATCACCTGCCACGATCACCAGGTCAGGTTTGTTGCCAAACAGCAGATACTCTTCATATCGCTCCATGATCCTGGCGGTTTGCTGGCCGTGTGAACCGGAACCAACCTGCAAATACGCGCTGGGTTCCGGCATCCCCAGATCCTGGAAAAACAGCTTGGACATCTTCTCATCGTAATGCTGCCCGGTATGAATAACAGCAGGTCTATATAGATCCCGGTTGGCCATAAGCGCCCTATAAAGAGGAGCCATTTTCATGAAATTCGGGCGTGCTCCCACGATCAGGTCTAGCGTTGTCAATCAATCTCCACAAGTATATTATCCAACATAGTAAACACCTCTGCTTGCACCTTATCATTCCCCGAAGCTATATCTCTTAATTTGGGGGGATTGTTAATGTAATCAACTATGTCTTCCAACGACCTTGAATGAAACATCAAGCCTTGCTCAACCATAACTTTGTCAACAGATAACAATCTAACCCCAGGGAAAAAACTAACTGATGGTTTACCCAACAAAGCTGCTTCACGGGCAAAAGTACCGGCCCCTGTCAAAACGGCCTGACTGTAATAGCACGCGTCTAGTCCACTGATCTGCTGATCGGGCATATATACGTTAGCATAGCCATTGGCTTGCTTTCGCTCTTCTGGATATCGGGGCAAATATAGAATATGATGATCCTGTAATGAGTGTAGCAGTTCAGGAACTATGGATCTGGTATTAGCTGGCACATAAGAAGCTTTCAGGTTCTCAGGCCTGAGCACCAAAAACTCATCGAAAGGCAGGGATTCTAAAAATGAAGGATCGGGTTTAAAATCTGCTAAATAAATCTGCTCCTTGAAGCCATCATATTGAAAAACCCTAGCAGATCCTTTGGCTTTCAATAAAACATTTTTTACATCAAAAAAGGCAGGAAATATGAAGTATTTTGCAATTTTGTAAACGTGGAATTTATATGAAATGTCATTATCCGTAAAGACGATCGACTGCTTTCTTCTCAGATAGGCAACCAATGATGCTATCTGGCCGCCGATGGAAATACTGACGTCAAATTCGGGGATAGTCTTATGAAGCAGAAAAACCCTGGATACCAAACCCATAGCCTTTTTAAGCTTGGATTTTCCTTTATGGTCACCTAGGACTATCGGGTTCAAACCTTTTGCCATTAGCAGGGGTATGGTCTCGGAAAAGTCTCTCGCCGTAACAAATACTTCATGCTTCTGTCCAAGATGCCGAATTATTGGATGTAGGAAATGAACGTGGGGGGTGTTTGTGATATCAACCCAAATTCTCATGGGATCAGAACTCCTTGACCACTCTTGCAGGAACGCCAACCGCAAGACTATAGGCTGGAATATCTCTGGTTACAACCGCTCCGGCCCCAATAACCGCCCCCTCACCTATTGTTACACCGGGCATGATGATGGCTCCAACGCCTATATGAGCACCTTTCTTGATCAGGATGGGGGCTTGCTTGAAGGGCAGGCTCCCAACCCAAGTATTTCTTGCATAGCTGGTGATGTCCCTTTGATGTGTTAGAAGCATACAACCATAGGTAAGAAATACGTCATCTTCGATAGTTATGCGTTCTGGTCCGTCATCATCCAGCATCACGTCCAGTCCGATTAGAACGTTACTGCCAATATTCACACCTCTCAGGCGGTGCAGGAATACTCTTACCACACTTGGGAAACAATGCCGGGCAAAATGATGCAAAAAACGATTCGAAAGCCCTTTGACAATACTATTCATTGGTCTGTTTTTCATTTTTTCCATTCCATAACGCTATCGACCTTAGTCCATTTTTTGGTTTAACGTCGCCAATTATTGATCATTACCCAGTCAACTAGAGCCTCAGTGTTAATTTTGTACCGCGAATGAACTAATATTTCCTTAACAATAACCTAATACATCCAAATATAAGTTTATCAGTCTGTTGGCCACGCTAACTGAATCTAAGCCAAGCTCAACCAATCTCTCCCTACCACCGGTTTTCCCGGCAAGATCCAGGACCCTTTCCAATTTCTGCCTTATGTCGCAGGTGTCTTGGGATGTTACAAAACATCCTTTCAATCCTTCCAGAAGCCACCTAACATCACCCACATCAGTACTCACAACGGGAGTACCACACGCCATGGCTTCCTTGACTATGTTGGGCGAACCCTCCCACTTTGATGTAAGAAGCAGGACATCACAGGCATTAAGATATACTGGCACTTCAGCATGAGGGACCGAGCCCAAGGCAATAAGTTGGCAGTTCCTGTCCGACATCCCTGCAACTGAGTCTTCTGCAAGGGGGAAATTTTTCACTTTCCGGGTGGGGTCGGCCCCAAATAGTATGATGTTTTTCTCCAGGCTCAAACCAAGCCTTAGCCTACATTCACTACCAGACATAGGTTTGAATATCTGTATGTTGACTCCATTGGGGATTACCATCGGAGATTCCAGGCCAAGGCGTACTTTCATGTCTCTGGATTTCACGACCGTCGCATCCCATGACCATCTCACAAGAAATCGGATAACGCCCAGCCAACGCCCGGCACCCTTTACATCGCTACCCATCAAGGAGACTACAACAGGAATTTTTTTGCTTGAACAACCCAAACCCTTAATAGAAGCAAGCGATACCATTATACCAGATAAGGAATAATGGGCATGGATGATATCGATCTCTTTGCTCATTAACTGCTTGCGCAGCATAAAAACACGCCGCAGATAACCCCAGAGACCTTTGCCTTTAACAAGAAAGTATTTAATCTCAACACCTGCTTCAACTAAAGAATCGGCTTGCGCGGCAATGAAGGGATTAATGAAAAATTTCTTGGAATTGCCGCTACAAACGAAAAGGACCCTCAATTATAGGTTTCCTTCTTGATAAAGTTTCAGCGCCAGTTCCAGTCGATACTCATAAGATTCGTTTGAATCGGACCTTCCTTCAATGTATATCCATTCACCATCCCTATACTCGTATCGGCCTGGTATCCCATTCACCTCCATCATGATATAGCCTGGATAATATCCAAATATTGCCTGGATCTCGTTGATCAAGTACTCTCCTTCATGTTCGAACATATCAATTGCCGCGGAATTGATACGCATTTCCCTGCATACATAACTCGCGAAGTTAAGGATTGCTTTTGGCGGATCAACGTATTCTCGACTCTTTGTTCCGCTGCATTTATCTTTATACTTAGATTTCTGATATGCATAATGCGAGTTTCCGATAACAATCACTCTCCATTCAAAATCATGAGGAATATACTCCTGTGTGATCATGAAATTTTTGGGCCTGTTAACCGAAATCCTGTGGTATTGAGATATGCGATCCCTGGCTCTGGCAGTATCGCTTAGCGCTGTCCTTACCCATTTTCCCACGGAGCCAATCACTCTATTGGGACCAATCTGCATTGGAACACCTCTCTTGGAAAATGCCTGATGAACATACCTTGCCGCCTTCTTGGAATCGCGCATCACCAAGACTCCTATACCGGAAGCGCCGATTGAGCTCTTCATCACAACCGGGTAATCACAATGTGAGACATAATCAAGAGCCTCAATCTTATCATAAAACACCCTGGTCTTGGGGTGCGGTAACCCTTGTGCCTCAAGAATATAACTTAACATTTTTTTATTTTCGTAGATCAGAATCTCTTCATATGTTGGAAAGGTCTTAATGCGCAATACTTTGGAAATCACGTACAAGCGTTCGTCAAACATTATCTTATCAGATTCGACATCGCCAGGAGGCCTGAGCAATACCAAATCAGGATGGGCAGATCTTATCCTCGACAACCAATCGTGTGCAGAAACGTCAATACACTCATGGTCAACAGCTAATTTCTCGCAAGCTTGCCTCCACAAGGTGGTCATGTTGATATCACGGCAGTAAAGGATCACAGTTTTCATAATACAAATTCCTCATTATGGTCATAGCAGACATTTGCAGAGGCTGCTTTCGTTATTTTATATACCGATGAAACGTAGAACAATACCAGTGTCTACCACATTCTCAACCAAGCATTTGGAGAGCAGTTAATCAAAAGATACAATGCAGGATCGCGTGCCTATCGGAAATTGATCACCTTTCTTGTTCTCTCTGGATCAGCTCCAAGACACTGATCATTTTCTCCCGGTGGCTGGAGCAGCGCAGGGAATTCAACCAGATGTTAGTTCTGTATTTACTTAGTCTCTTTATCTTCAAACCCAGCCGTTTTCTTAGCTTCAAAGTTGTTTTGGAGGTTGCCGCAAAACCAGTGACCACATCATATTTCATAGAGTTATACATGCCGCTCCAGTATTTTTCCAAAGTCCCATTAGCAATGTCGCCACTCAATTTGGCCAAATGATCCATAACTTTGTCATAGTTGCCATGAGAAAGCAAATCAACGCCTTGCATATCGTTATCCATTCCTGTTACCAGCAACGCACATTCAACCCGCTCATATTCAATCGTTAACCCAGCAATTGTGCCTGTTAACCAGCTCGTGTTTGTTTTGCCCTTGGCGGGGAAAAATAGGTTTCCCAACCCATAACACACTGGTTTTCCCTGAAGTATTTCCATGCCGCTATAGGCGTGGGTATGATGGGTCACAATCGCATCAGCCCCATACTCAAGAAGAAATAGGAGGGCTTTCCTCATTTCTAGGGTTGGATAGTGGTGATATTCAAGGCCTCCATGGTAAATCACTATGATCCTATCAACCCGGCCTCTCAAGTTGCTGAGATCGTGGCAGGCGTCGATCAGGTCAAAGCGGTTTGCGCCAGCTTGACAGTCATCTGCTATGCTAAACTCTTTTTCACAGTAGTTCAGAAAGGCTACCTGCTGAGTACCAATTTGTTTTATCAGGGGCAAAGAAGCTTCGGAACGGCTTCGACCCGCTCCGACGACGTCCAAGCCGGCATCCCTGCAGTAGCTGATTGTATCCGTAACGCCTTGATCCCCATAATCACGTATGTGATTGTTGGCCAGACAAACACAATCCACCCCTGCTTGTTTCAATATCTTTGCATAATGGGGGCTGGTTCTGAAGCTCCTTCCTGTTTTTGAGATAGCCTTGCCGCGGTCTGTTAATGGAGACTCAAGGTTTATGATCGTGTAGACAGATAAGTTTACCAATCTGGATAACCTGGGGCCAAATGGGTTGAATGGTTCCACCCGGCAATCCGGAGCGAAATCCCCACCGATCAATAAATCATATGAATCCTTCATCCCTAACTCATTTACAGGATCCGGCCAATTCTTGGTAAAGCGCAAGATATTTTTTTGCCATCAGGTCCAAGCTAAAATCCAACTCAATTCGTTGACGGCCCGCCCTGCCAAAGCGATTCCGCAAATCGATTGAGTTGATCAGGGTTTTCAATCTCTGGATCAACTCATCAGTGTTGAAGCTATTCACAAGATATCCAGTAACTCCATCTACCACCAATTCCGGTGTTCCTCCGGCATTGGTTGCCACAACTGGCAACCCGGCGGCCATGTATTCCATTATGGAGTTGGATAAGCCCTCGGCATGGCCTCGCGTGTTATTGAGCAGGACTCCGATATCACAACGCAACAGGATCTGTTCAACATCTTCCCTGTTTCCCAAGAATAGAACTTTGTCACTTATCTCAACAGGGATCATATGCTGCACTGAATTTTTCCATTCCCCATCTCCGATCAGGACAAATTGGAGCTTATTATACTGGGCACACAATGACGCTGCGGCCTTAACTAGGGTCGCGTGGTCCTTGGCCGGGCGGAATCCGGCCACCATGACAATTTTTACCATGTTATTGTCCAAGCCCATTGCTTGGGCAGAAAAACCTGGATCAATATCAAATCTGGAGATATCCATGCCATTATGGATAGTGCAAGCTTTCCTGGATGCAGCCAAGCCTTCCACACGCAGCCCGGCCATGCTGTTTGCAACAATGCGATCCGCAAGCATAAATCTAGTCGCTTTGAGTAGTTTGGCCGGCAATGAAGCTTTCAGTTTTCCAGCATATCTGATTGATCCATCTATCAATACATATCTCGAAACGACACGCCCGGCAAAAGCATAGCATGAGCTTACGGCATCCCAGTAATGGATAACATCAGGACTTATTTTATAAATCCTATCATTTACAGCCCTATATGTGCCAATCTGTTTTCTTTGAGCGGAACTAAAGGTATAATAGGGGATCCCAAGCCCTGCGATTGGATAAGACAAGTTTTGGTGAAGGACTAACAGGTATAAATCAATTTGGGCACCCAGAACTTTCAGTAGCTCATAGAGCTGGCGTTCTTTACCTCCCCTGCCCAAACTGGAGATAATGTGGAGTACTTTGATGCGGCTCACGGACGTGTTAACAAATAAAACTTAATCGGCTTTCTTAAGTTGACTTTGAATACTGGAAATAAAGTCTTCAATAATGAAATACTGGGGATTCACTTCTGCCTCGACCCACTCCAGATTTACATTCCAATAACCTGGAGTAAGGTCGTACACGGTCAACGGTGAGGCATAACTTATCTCAACTATAAGTGGAGAGCATTCTTGGTCATGGAGAAAATCAAAAGCCAGACACTGGGTGGAAAGTACATTGCTTACCTCAAAAGCAATTCTAACCGCCTCAATGTCACCGGGTTCCTTGTCTATGTGTACCAGTCCGCTACCAGAAGCGCGAAAGTCGTTCTTTCTGATGTATCTTCTGTGCGATACAGCCCTGTTACCTATGACTAAAACCCTTTGGTCATAATTGTTGCCGGGAATGAAATCCTGGAAATACACATAACCTCTATGCCGGGGCAACATGCCCAAACATCTGGGCGGTTTGATGACCTTAGCCAGTCCCTTCATTAGATACATGGCAGCCTTAAGGTTTTTGTCCCTACGTAACACCCAAAGCCTTTGCTGCAGAGTGGAGTATCTATCCACTGAGGGGAACCCCCTGCCAAAAGCTCTGTTAACCATAGCCCTGGCTTGAGCGGCTGACTTAACAAGCTTTACGTTGGCAGAGCCCGCCCCACCCCTGAGTTTAAAAACCTTGGGGAATTCATTATTGCTGACCCATCTCAAAGCGTCTCTTTTGTTGTAAAAAACAAATGAGGGAATCAGAGGGGCTCCAATTGACTCCAAAAGATACTTTTGCCCCACTTTGTCGTCAAAATGCCAGCAGGTGTTGTAGTCTGGAAACATCTTTATGCCCATTCTTCCAACTGAAAAACTCAACTGGCGGGCAAAATTCTGATCCCGGTAATCGTTATGGCTCCAGTTCCACATCAAGCCCTGACAATCTTTCACCTGTTCCAGAATATCGCTGTCATAGCAATTTACCAGTATATAGGGAATCCTTTTTTCTTCACAATACTTGATCCAACGTTCACTATAGCTGTTCTTCCTGTCGTGGATGGCAATCTTCATCAGTATTCCTTGCAATGCGTGCGGATGGAAGATGCAACAGGTTTGCGGCACATGCTGACCGCCAAAATTGTGTGCTTGTTGGAAACCTTGTATATCATATCTCGCTTTTCTCCTCCAGCACTTTCATTAGTACTGTGAGCATGCGTTCCCTGTGCGTTTCACACCTGATTCTGTTCAGAAGGCCAAGAGTCGCCCAGTTTGACACATCTTTTTTAACTCCTATCTTGATAAGTAGTTTATTGATCCTCGGGTGGTGGTCAAGAGCGCTGAGTGAACTCCTCTTGGTGGCCGCGCAAAAATGATCCCACTCTGTCTGGAGCTTTGTATCAGAATTGATAATGGCGTTGAGCTTTACAATGCTGTCGGCAACCACTCGGGTATCTTCAATACTGCTACTCAGTGTTCCAGAGTTTATATCCAACTTCACTCCAATGACGTTCACGCGAGGAGTTTCTTGGAAGTTTACACAGAGCCCCAATCCCGTGTAAAAAGAAGCAGGCTCATAGTCTTTGGGGAAATAGAAATTCCCCAGTCCGTAAAATATCGGCACATCTTGATAAGTTTCAAATCCTGAGTAACAATGGCTGTGGTGGCAGACAACCAGGGACGCGCCCAACTCCACCATATACCTGGCGTAGCGTTTCTGGCCCGGACTGGGATAGGGATAACCCTCGGCTCCACCATGATACTGTACCACCACATAGTCGGCAGAAGCTTTGGCTTGCCTGATCTGCCTGAGCTGAAAATAATGGTCCAGAGGATGAGCACGTAAGTTCTGCCTGACCAGAGTCGACAACTCATTCTCAGTAAAACTCACAAAAGCCACCCGACGGCTACCTATCTCGGCCACTGGAGATGATTCATCCCCTACTCGGCCAAGCCCGGCATGAAGAATACCCAATCCCTCGAGAGAAGCTAGAGTATCTTTGGCACCCTCCATTCCATAATCCATCATGTGGTTATTGGCTAGATTAACTAAGTTTATACCTAGCACTTTAAACAAGGCAAGCGCTGAAGCAGGAGCCTTCAAGGCCGGGCCGGTCTTCTTGATCGCTTGAAGCTGGCTGGTTATGGGGCATTCAAGATTGACAGATCTCAAACGGGCTCTTTGCAAAGTAGCCGTTAATTCTGCTTCAAGCTTAAGTTCGTGGTTCAGATGGTCTGAAACAGGGCAAAAATCACCGGTAATGAACAGATCGCAACTTTCAGGGTGACCAAAGGCGATATTAACCATGCTCAACTCCACCGATTTAAAAGCCTGCGTGTTCAGTTATGTTGTTTTGAGTGGAAGAATCACGCAAGGCCGATATTGTTGCCGACAGCCGTCCATATGTGTTCTCCAGGGAAAAGGCCTTTCTCGCGAATAATCGGCAGTTGTTTGAGATACGCACCCATAACTTAGTATCATGAAGGAGCTCGATGGCCCTTTGCGCAGTATCTGCATCAGTTTCGGCCAGAAAGCCATGCTCGCCATCCAGAAAGCCCACGCTCTGCAGTCCGTTCCAAGTGCCAACGATGGGGATTCCCAAGGCCAGCAATTCAACCACCCTTCCCCTGAACCCTGACCCAGTTTCCAAGGGCAGCAGCATGACCCTGCACCGGGTCAGATAGGGCTTGATGTCATCCACATATCCAGTTACAATAACTGATTCGTCTTTAACATTCTCAATAATCTCCAGGGGTGGGTTGGCCCCAACGATGTATAGTGTACATTCTGGTATTGACTCCCTGATCATAGGCAGGATGCTCGTGAGTATGCGTTTTAAAGCCCTGCGGTTGAACTGGTTTCCCAAGGAACCGTAAAAAAGGACGGCGGTCTCGCGGCGATGTTCGTTCCTATAGCTGAGGTATGGCCCCAGATCCTGTCCGTTGACCGTAACGGACACAGGAACCTTTGGCTCCCAAGAGTTGATTAGACTGGCTTGTTTTTCGGAATTTACGATCACGAGATCGGATGCCAGAAAGCATCTCCGCTGTCGATCCAGACTATGCTCCAGTTGTATCTTATGGTGAAGAGATGCGATTCTGCCTTCGGCGTACTTGCCAGCTTTCAAGAGCTCCATATGTTCTTCCACCAGATAATGAGTGTCAATGATCTTAAGTATATCCTTGTCAACCTGTTTGAACAAAAAGCCAAGATACCAATAATGTATCAGGAAAGCATCTGGTCTCAAATTGCCAACAAGATCCAGCAACTGATTCTTGATCTGTCTTGAGCTTACAGAAAATTCTTCCTTGGATATGGGTGTGAGTAACGTCCCAAGTTTAAGCGCAAGCACTCTTGCGGCTTTGACCAGCCTTCCCTTTCCATAGCTCGCAGAAAGCAGCGGATGGTATTCCACACCAAGGTCACTCATGGTCTGCATTGTTTGTTTCTGCCCGCCTGACTTGGCAAGGATGTCGGAAAAAACAATCTCATGATCAGCGCTCAACCCTTTCAACTGGTTCAGCATCCTGACCTGGCTCATTCCTGCCAGGGGGAACAATGGCCCAGGAAACACAATGTGTATCTTCATCTACCAGCAAATGCCCTCATAGTTTTCCCGCCTGGCAGAACCTGTTCCAACCAGATCTATGAACTGAACACAGGGATATCTTGCCGGGAGTTCTATGTAAGCTTTTTCCTTTCTATTCAGCACAATCGTATCTGCCCAAGCCAATATTTCATCTGCCTCCTGGGTTAAAATACTTGGAAGGACAGGCAGATTCCGTGCTATATACTCCCGGTTCGCTCCGATCAGGAGAGCCTGCTGCACGAAGCTGTCATGGGCTTTGATCTCATAACCTTCAGGCAGCAAATCCTCGATGACCTTGATGATCGGGCTGTATCTAAGGTCATCGGTACCCTCCTTGAAAGCCACCCCCAGAATCCCTACTTTTTTCCCACCCTTGGATTTAATGAGTTCCGTGGCCATGGCTATGTGGTTTTGATTGCTGGCCTCGATCGATTCCAGTACTGGTGAAGCCATGGCGTGATCGAGCGCCAGGGTTTTCAGAGCCTTGAGGTCCTTGGGCAGGCAGGATCCGCCATAGGCGAATCCAGGTTTGAAGTAATAAGGGGAAATGTTCAGCTGCCTGTCCAGGCAAAAAACCCTCATAACCTCGCGCGAGTCAATACCCAGTTTCTTGCAGATATTGCCAACTTCGTTGGCAAATGTCACCTTAAGCGCGTGATAACTGTTGTTCACGTATTTTATAATCTCTGCAGTGAGGATGTCAGACTCTACAAACTCACCGTTAACTTTCTCATATACATCCCTCATTACATTGGCAGCTTGTGGGCTGTCTGTGCCAATTAGTGTGAAGGGTGGATTGTAATAATCTTCCACTGCCGAGCCTTCTCTCAGGAATTCCGGGTTGGAAACTACGGAGAAGCCTTCGTTTCTCTTTTTCCCGGATGCTTCAGCGATAATCTCTCCAAGTCGGTGATTGGTTCCCGGGAGGACTGTACTTCTAATCACAACGATGTGATGAGAGTTTTTATCCCCGATGGCCTCTCCTATCTGGCGGGCTGATGTGTAAATGTATTCAAGATTCAGGCTCCCCCGCTCCGTGGAGGGCGTCCCCACGCAGATGATGGACAGGTCACTGGTTAAAACCGCCTGGTAATGATCTGTTGTGGCAGTTATCCTACCCAGGGCATGCTGGTCCCTGATTATCTTGTCTATGTCCTTCTCTACGATCGTCGCCAACCCTTGGTTAACAAGATCAACCTTTGATCGGTTCACATCGATGCCAATGACATCAAATCCGTTCTGGGCAAGGCATCCGAGGCTCACGCACCCCACATACCCCAAACCAAATATGGAGATTCTCATTTTCCTGCCTTTATTATCGTTTAGGTTGCACATGACAAAGCTTCTCACGCCAGCCACCAATATTGGTTAAACAATTATCCACAGTAGTAAGAAAGCTGCTGCATTGAGCAGGCTCACTCAGTATTGGATCCTGTAGCCCTGAATCTTCACGGAATTTGCTTCCACCGCTTTAGGGTATTTGGATTGCCACATTCCCTTTATCGTCGCAAATATTTCGGGCTGATGTATCTTGGTTCCAATATAAAAAGGATTGCAGCAGTTTTGCGCAAAACTCAGCTTGAATTTGTAGATGCCATCCCCACGTGAAGCCCCTCCACCCATTGAATATCTCTTTACACCAATGGAATGTAGATATTTGATCAGTTCCCAGCGTTGAAACGTATTGGCCTTGTACTGGTAGTAATCACTTAATGTACCCCCCAAATAACCATAAGCTAGCTCTCCGTCGCATAAAAGTATCTCGCAGCTCAGAACTATTTCACCCAAATAGGTCAGCGCGAGTATCAGCCTTTCCCTCAACAGCTTTGTGAGTTCCGAAAAAAAGCCTCTGTTGAAATAGTAGAACCCATCGGCGCCATTACGATCCATTGTTTTCGAGTATATATCCCAGAAGACGGCCAGTTGCTGTTCAGATATTTCCAGACCCCTCAGAATCAATGTGTTGAGACCATAGGAAACACCCTTGCGGACAGTTTTTCTAACCCTGTATTCGAAGGATAAATCCCAAACCTTGTCCAAGCCTTGGGAGATATCCACGAATACATTATCCAACACAGCTGTTTGGTCAGTGTAAAGATGGAACTGCCTGTTCCCAGTCAACGGGCAATAACGCACAAATTCCGTTACCACTTGCGATGCTTTGAGAGTCTCAATTACCTGGTTATTGAACTCATCTATAAATGCAGGATCTTCCGCTTGCCCAGCAGGCCCGTTGTAGCCGTAAGCCCCACACAGGTCACAGTAGGTCTGGTTTAGTTCATACCCGAGTTCATTAATGCTTCTTTTGCGCGAGGGGTAAAAAAGAAAATTATTATCATCTTTCACCGCCCAGAAACAGACAGCTTCTCCTGGCTCGACCATTTGGTAGGCACGGTAGTAATCTGGGCTGAAATAGGGGACTCTCCCCATATTTGGCAGGGCTGCGTACAACCTGTTCCAGTGAGTACAATCATCGAGTGTATCTACGCCAAATTCCATGCTTGATTATCCGGATCAGTATTTGCTCGTAAACTTGGGAAACAAGCCTATCAAAGCACGCTTCCCAATTTGGAGATATATTCCCCAAGGGCCTCAGCGCCCACATTCAGCGGCAGGGTAAGTGCGTGGTCCTGCAGATCCCAGGAATACTCATGCTCTTTTCTATCGATCTCTTTCGACAGCAGCCAATGCAGGGGACAGTGAACACCCAGCTTGTGCAGAGCCTTTTTTTTGGCATCCCGATCCCTCAGATATACCGCCATTCCCAAGGGCACAACCTCACCCAATTCACGCTTGATTATCAAATTGGGCGATATGCTGTGTAGTATCAGCTTGAACACAGACCTTCGCTGCCTTCCCAACAATGTATAATCAATTTTATCCAGCAGATAACGGTTCACCCGGGGCATGCCGATCACACCCGGCTGGTGGTAGCAGGCATTGGCTTTGTCAAGCAACCCCAGAAACGCCTTGGGAGAAAGCAGACCCGTCTCAAGGTGCAGATATCTCAATGCCTGAGCTGTACGTTTTTGGGCCAAAAAGGGAATAATGGACCTGAGGGAAGTATTGAAGCGCAGGGGTTCTCGAGACATGAGCACGCTCGCTTCGAAGGGAGTGTACTTCCTCAGGCTGTTGAAGCAATAATCCCCATATAACTCATTCTCGCTATTCAGCCAGCTCTGCACCGCATCTTGCAGGATCGCAACCCCCCGCTGCTTCAGCCAGCTCATAATATCTTTCAAATTCTCCTTTTGGGGCAAACCAAAATGATCAATGAACAAGATCGCTTTAAGACCCGGGCCAGCCTTTCTATCGATATCACCGAGGTCAGGCAGCAACCCCTCTTTCAGCTTATAAAATTCGTAGCTAACGCCAGCCTCACGGAAGGGCCGGATAATGCTTGGACAAAGATACGAGGGCAACAAAACTGTCTGAGTGCTGTCCATACTCAAGTGCTCAATTATCACTTTCAGCGAATAGTAGGCCCCAAAAGTGTACTGGCGGTAATACCCAGTATTTTCCAGCCCGTATTTAGAGAACTGCCCTAAGTATGGGCCAAACAGTAACCCAGGATGGATAAGAAACTCACCGCCGACAGCGAATCTTTTAAGCATAGGCCCCATCCGGAGCAGCCCATCCTGGAGAGCTGGGCAGATTTACAAGCCGTGAGGCAATGTCCATCGCGCTGGGTAACTCCCCCGCCAGACAGGAGCTGTACATATTCAGTTTGTTCATCAGGGTCCAGGCAGGCCTGGACATTATGCCGCTGCGCTTTGACTCCTCCAGGAACCCGTCCCTCAATTCACTGTTTGGCAGCAGAATGGCGTTCAACCAATAGTTAGAAATAGCATGGTCAGGTTCAGAGATAAGGGTCATTTCGCTGTCTTTGGCGAAGAATGTATGGTAGCGCTGGGCGATCTCCCGCTTGCGCCTCAGTATCTGGGGCAACATCTCCATCTGGGCGCAACCCAGCGCGGCATTGACGTTCGGTAACCGGTAATTGAACCCGGTCATGTCGTGCAAGAATTCCCAGGCATGGGGAACCTTGGCTGTGGTGGTCACATGTTTGGCCAATCTGCCGAGATCATCCTCGTTGGTAAGGATCATCCCGCCGCCACCGGTGGTGATGGTTTTGTTGCCGTTGAAGCTCAATATCCCCAACAATCCAGAAGTCCCCGTATGCCGGCCCTTGTAGTAGCTGCCAATGGATTCCGCTGAGTCTTCCACCACCGGAATGTGGTACCGGCCACAAATCTCAACGATCCTATCAATTTCGCAGGGATGGCCGAAAGTATGCATGGGCACGCAGGCGGATATCCGTTTTAGCCCACTAATGTTCACGAATGAAGGATCACAAATGCGCACGAATGATTCACTGGAGGGTTGGGAGGGTTTATTTTGGTTAACCGGCTTTGTGATCGGTTCAGCGCCTTTGGTCTGGCGTCCAACTCTTTCTCCTTCGCTACCTTGTGAGTTAACATTTGTGAAAATTCGTGCTCCTTCATTTGTGCCCATTTGTGGTAGATAGAAACACTGTAAAGTTCCATCAAACTCAGAAAGGACTGCGTTATTAGCCAGCCAGGCTTCCAAGGCATCTGCGGAGAGACCCAGAGTTTTCCGGTCAACGTCGATGAACAAAGGTTCCGCTCCGCAGTAGGCGATGGCGTTACAGGTGGCAATGAAAGTCAGAGGCTGGGTGATCACCAGATCATTTCTCTGAACGCCGGCCAGCAGTAGAGCCGCGTGTAAGGCAGCAGTTCCGTTTACAGTTGCCACAGCGTATTTCGCTCCGGTGAATTCCCGGATCATGTCCTCGAAGCGGTCCACATATTTCCCCACGCTTGACACATAGGTGGAATCAATGCAGTCCAGCAGGTATTTCTTTTCATTACCTCCGAAGAAGGGTTCTTGGAGGGGAATGGTTTCCCTGCCAGGATACAAGGAGTGGATGAAGTCGATGATCGGTTGAAAGTTCATTGTTGCTATGGTTGAGGGGGTTTAGAGGGTTTAGAAGGTTGAGTAGGTTTTTTTATGGCGGCATTTCTCAGCTGAGTTAGCTGGTATGAGATCACATCGATTGATTCTCTGGTGTTGTGACAGCTAACCTCATCGATATAACCCAAGTCCAAGCACAACGTGAGTTGGCACAGCACTTCCATAAGGCTGGCATAGGCAGTCTGGTAAAAGTGTCCCTGATCTTTTGAGCTTTGCCGGGAAGCTCCTTCAGCAATATTGGAACTCACAGATACCGCTGCGCGTTGTATTTGGCTAATCAACCCATATTTCTCTTCAGTCGGCAAAGATCTTGTGAGGCAGTAGATCTCTTTCACCAGTTTCCTCGCTTTTTGCCATACGCTGAGTTTTTCAAAACCATACTCTCTGATCATATCAACTCTCTCAACACTCTAAACCGTCTAAACCCTCTAAACATTATATATTCCTGGTTTGTATTTCGCCAAGTTACGTGGATCTGAAAACCATTCAACTGTCTTTTCCAACCCCTCCCGGAGTGTGTGCCGTGGTTCCCATCCGGTCAGCGCTTGAATCTTGCCATTGTCACACCACAGCCTGAACACTTCAGATTTTTCCGGGCGCACGCGCTGTTTGTCCAGTATAAACTCCACATCGCTACCAGTAATGTCTTTGATAAGTTCGAGGGTGTCCATTATGGATATCTCAGCGTTTGAGCCTATGTTCACCACTTCCCCAATCGCTTGGTCACACTTGGCGAGTTGGATAAAGCCCTGACAGATATCGTCCACATAGTTGAAATCCCGGGTGGGGCTCACGTCACCCAGCTTAATCGCTTTCACACCCGAGGCGATCTGCGTGATGATGGTGGGTATCACCGCCCTGGCCGATTGCCGGGGTCCGTAGGTATTGAAGGGGCGGGCGATCGTTAGGGGCAGTTTAAAGGCGTTATAAAAACTCATGGCCATGGCATCCGCTCCGATCTTACTGGCGCTGTAAGGGGATTGGGGCTGCAGGGGATGTTTTTCATCGATGGGTACATACCGGGCTGTGCCGTACACTTCGCTGGTGGACGTGCAGATGATCCTTCTCACTTTGCTATCCAGGGCAGACTGGCAGATGTTCAGAGTTCCCCTTACATTGGTGTCCACATAGCTGTCCGGAGCAGTGTAAGAATAGGGTATGGCTATCAGGGCAGCCAGATGAAAGATAACGTCGATATCCTTGCTTATGATTCTGCAGAAATGCGGATCGCGTATATCTCCACAAACAACCTCCATGGCTTTCTGGAGAGGAATATCCTCCAGCCAACCCCAGTGATTGAAGGAATTATACTGAGCCAAAGCCCGCACCTCATATCCGGCGGCCAGCAAGGCTTCAGTCAAATGGGAGCCGATGAATCCGTCTGCTCCTGTCACCAAAACTTTCATGTTTATTCCTTTCCCACTAATGAGCACAAATAAAAGACACTAATTTTCACAAATATAAGGTTTAATAGCGACTGCAATAGCAAACTTCAATGCCTGAAATTCACAGCTATGAACTTGATTAATCAATACTTTCCCAACAAACTCATTCGTGGCCATTCGTGCTTTTTTATTTGTGGTCATTCGTGGTAGATCAATTGTGGCGGATCATTGAAAATGTTCCTTGTAGATATCCTGCGCCTTTTCATAGTCGTCGATCTGCCCGATATCCAGCCAGTATTCGCTAATGGGGTAGTGGCTTATCTTCATACCCCGTGCCAGCATATCCTTTATGAGAGAGTCCATGCCATAATAGGTGTCTGCGGGTATTATATCCAGCAACTCCGGTTTGAATACATATATGCCTGCCAAGATGGTGGTCTTGATATTGGGTTTTTCTTCTATCCCGGTCACATAGTCGCCTTCAGTGAAGATGTTGCCAAACTGGAAAGGCGTCACAATTTCCTTCGTGCTGATGGTCAGCAGCGAATCGCGCTGACAGGCATAGCTAATCAGTTTGCTGTAATCAAGTTGCGTGAGGATGTCCCCGTTCATCACCAGAAATGGCTCTGTGAGCGCATCTTGTAGCAGCCTTACAGGGCCGGCAGTTCCCAGTGGCTTGATCTCCTTGCTGATGATGAGCCTAACCCCGTACTTGCTGCCGTCACCGAAGAAATTCTCAATGTAATCTGATTTGTAGTTCGTAGCCAGATAGATATCTTTGAAGCCATGCCTGCCAAGATGCTCGATCTGGATCTCCAATACAGCTTTTTCACCTATGGGCAGAAGTGGCTTGGGAATTACCTCAGTGAATGGCCTAAGCCGGCTACCCAACCCGCCTGAAAGAATCACTGCCTTCATATTCTCCCTCTATCTGGCATTTTCGATGGCATTACGCACATCCCTGATATTTCTGGCCCAGCTGAAATATTCAGCCAAAACCTCTCTTGAGGGAACCAGGATTTGGATCTTCCCCTCCAACACCTGACTAATTTTTATTGCCCAGCTATCATGATCAAGTGGATCGACGAATTCACCCGCCCCCTGGCTAGTGAGAAATTCGTACAAAGCTCCCGTGGGTATCAGCAGCACAGGGACGCCAGTCATTGTCGCTTTCAACGCGCTGGCTGATCCTGCCGAGTTAACCGGCAGATTTATGAACAGGTCAGCTGATTCAAAGTACTTGCGCAGGGTTTCGTCGTCCACAAAACCTACAAAATGGACCCTTTTGGCCATGCCAAGCCTGGCAGTGTACTCGTGCAGATACTGCTCGTATTCATTGAGGCCATGGCCGGTTATATAGCAACTGAAGCTGTATCTTTCTTTCAACTTGGATAATGCTTCGATAACCCTGTCCACCTGATACTCCGGAGACAATCTCTGCGAAAGCACGATTACAAAGCCAGCCTGCGGCAGGCCCAAATCCTTCCGGGCCGCCTTCTTACCTAATACAGGCTTCCAATAATCAAGGTCATAGCCCCACATGAAATAGAAGATCCGCAGGGCGGGATACAGCGCCTGAAAGGTGGCGAGGGCTTGGGGACTATCTTTCATTGTGAGTAGGTTTTTCACCCTGTACATCCATGCTGATTTAATGCGGTTGGCCATAAAAGTGCCAATGGCTTTCGTAATGCTTTTTCCACCGTAGCGAACAGGCAACATGAGGCTTGAATTCAGAAAGTTGTAATGCAATATCTTGCCAAGCTTTACCGCCGAATTGATTCGGCGCATCCAATGTGTATGCCGGGAGACGGGTAGCATGAAAACCGTGTCTGGGCTGTCTAGTTTCATTACAGATTGCAGAAGCTTATCCGAGTAGATTTCTTCCCGAAACTGCCCCAGTTTCATTCTTTTTATCATCACCGCGGGAAAATTGCTATGGCTGAAGTTATCTCCGAATTCGGCGCGATAAACCTTGTCCGCTCTCAGGTCTGGCTGCCAAACCTCACAGCGATAGTCGGGCGCATGGCTGGCCAAAGCCCTAAGCAGAATATCTCCCCAATCAAGCGCGGGAATTCCCACCCAACCTCCATTGGGGGTTGTCCAGTTGGGCCACGGCCTGGGCTTATCCCCCCATTCCTTGTAGGCGGGACTAAATGAGATAATAAATATAACTGATTTCATATTAGAGAGTCGTTGATGCTGTGTAGCAGCTATTACTTGGATGATCGTTGGTGTGACGGTTCATCTCTGGCATAATCCATATGTTCGCTTGGGTGTCCCATGATGAAAAAAATCGCATAAACTCCCGGTTCATCCATGTACCAGATTGTTTTCCTTACGAATTGAACAAGGTCCAATCACCGCCAATCATGTCTTTAGTCGATTTGATCACTTTTGCCGGTGTACCCCCTACCATGGAGTAGGGAGGCACATCATGTGCGACAACTGAATTAGGGGCAATGATCGAATGGTGGCCGATAGTTACCCCGGGATATATTGTGCAATGCACGCCAACATAAACACAATCTTCAATTGTGATCGGTTTTGTGGGCCTGTATCTTTCAGCATTTTCTTTGAGAGGAAGTCCGTTTATGCACATCAAGGCCGAGGAATGCGTCCAGAAATGGCTGTAACCAATGTGCACATTGTCCCCAATGCTTATGTTGTCGCTGAAGTCCAAAACCGCGAGGTGCCCCACAAACGACTCTTTGCCGATCACTATCCTGCCTTTGCCATGCCCAGTGATCACAACTCTTCCCTCTATTATCGAATTATCCCCAATACTTATCCTCTCCAGGATGGCTCCAGTGCCGATCTTCACGTTGTTTCCAATCTTCACGTCATATCTGGCCTTAACGTTGTCCCCTATCCTGCATCCCTTGCCGACAATGGAGTCTCTACTGATGAATACGTGGTTGCCGATATGATTGTTCTTTCTCAGTTTCCTGATCCTGACTTGATTGACCCAAGTTTGTGCGATCCTCTTCAAAAACTTATTCATCTCCAGCTTACCTCTCGAAGGACAGTCATCATATTATTAATAGGTGATTAACAGATTACCCTTTTTGCTTTCATTATCAGCTTTGCTCTTGATGCTGGATACTACCCGGGCGCAGTGATTTCTGAATATAGCAGGTTATCGAACACGAAAGCATGGATTACATGACATCATTTTTCAGTTGAAAATTTCTCTGGCCAGGCCCTTGCCAAAGATCTGATGCGCAATGATCCCAAGGTTGAAATTGCCCTCAATCACATAGGCTCCCCCTTCCAGCAAGGCAATGTCCCAGCCGATGAATTTGAGTTCGTGGAAAGCTATGGCGGTGCGCTTGACGAGATCTCGTGCTTCATCCCAACGTTTAATCCTAACCCCCCCAAATTTGGTGTTGGTACCGGGGATTTCTGTGTGATCGACCATATCGTAGGGAATTCTGCCAAATTGCCCCAATATCCCGGTTTCAACATCCACTTCCACCATCATGCCGCCTTGGCTTACATTATCAACCGGTTTTCCCCGGGCTCCTATCTTGAGCATTGCCGCGATAATCTCCACGCCGCCATCCTGATATTTGGACAGGACCCTAAATGTGTTCAGACAGCTCGGATTCAACGCTGCCAACTGGCCATCCTGCACCAAGCCTTCCTGAAGGATAAGTTGCTTGTTCTTGAATGATCCCGAAATGAATCCCGCAGAAAGAACAGCGGATCCTTCATGGAAAAGACCGTCTTCCCCCCGGTTAAAAGAGTGGATCCCCACTCCCTCGGAACCAAGGCTGTCTTTGAGAAACAACCTGTTGTGTCTTACTCCCGCTATCATCTCGTCTACCTGATCGTGCTTCAGAACTTGGTTCGAGAGGTCAAAAAATGTGCTTTTTGAGAACTTGAGGTAAACCTTAGGGTGCTTTATTCCGTACACTTGGCAAAGGTCGGCAAAAAGAGCCTTGTCTTCAGTTAAATACTTGTATTGTGAGTATTTCATTATCTCTTTGTCGAAAGCGGACTGGGGAATATAAGTCTTCATTTCACCAACAGGCATAGTGCATGATTTCAAGAACATGGAGTATTCAAAGTAGGTATAGGGAAACTCTTCCCAGTGCCGAGCCACAGCCCAAGCTTCCCTGATTTGGGTAAGCAACCCCTTCCTGCCCTTGGTTCTTCGGTAATGCCTTAGGCAATGATAGACAGGAGAATGTACGTACATGCCATTGGGCAAGCCTTTCAATATTATTCTCAATCTTATGCAGATTTTGTATATCGTACGTAAGGTTTGTTTCATTATGTTACCCCCTGTACCAAGAATTCAGCATCATTGTTTGTAAAGCCGAAAACCAACATCGGTCCCGTTCTAAGTCCATCAGGTCTCTTTGTAGCCAGAAATCATTTTCCATTTCTCATCTCGTCGTTTATATAGCCAAACGTTTTCTTAAGCTTAAACATATCTGTAAGCATCAGCCAGTGTTCTTTCCTGAGCAATCCGGTAAGGACTAGCACTGCATAAACAGCAATAAGGAAGACTGGAGCAAAAGCCACCCACCACAACGGCGTGATGTTTTTGATTTGTGTCGTGGCAAAGTATCCGGCACCAGCGGCGATAAGTATAACCATGTGCCGAAAGTAGTTCTTGGGGTCCAGCTTTACTTCACCCAGCCGTTTGGCGAAAAAAATGGATAGTAGGTTGACGGCCACATTGATCACCAAGAGGTTCAGGGCCACACCGGTCGCTCCCAGATTCAGATATTTGGGCGATACGAAAACGGTGACGGAAACTAAAAAGATCGCGAGTTTGATCACATTTATGGCGGCAGCCAGATTGAACTTGCCCATCCCGCTCAGGATGTTCCCGTAAGGCATTCCCCAAAGCAAGAAATAGGTGGAGAAAAGCAAAAGGATGAAGGGGGTTATGCTGGGCTGGTACTTTGAACCCAGCACCAGTATCAGGAACTCCCCGCCCACGAGTCCAACCGCGCAGACCAGGGGCAGCACAAAGAGCACGATGATCTCCTGATATTTGCGTATGTTGTTGTTTACTCCCGCCCAGTCGCCTTTGGCTATCATCGAGGAAAACAGAGGAAAGAAGATCATGCCCACCGGTCCGGCTATAAGCATGAACATCCCGCCGATGGAATTGGCGGCGGAGAAGTAGCCCAGCTGTTCGGTGCTGGTGAAATGAGCCAGCATCAACTTGTCCGCAAAATGCGTTACCGACGTGATCACAACTATAATGAGCATGGGCAGCGACATCCGGTAATACTCCTTGGCCAGCACGGGGTTATATTTACCGATGGGGTATTCCCTAAGCAAACGGTAGATGAAAGGTATCACCAAAATGCTTAGCAACAGATTCCAGGCAGACATGGCTATAGCCGCCCCCCCCAGCAGCACGATGACCACCCTGCCAATATGGTACATGATGCCCCGGATGAAGCTTGGGATGTTAGCCTTGGCCTGTTGCAGTTTTGCCGTGTAGATGGTCTGCGAATAACCCTCATATTTGTGGATAACGTTAAAGAGCAGGGTGAGGATGATCACCACCTGCACTTCCCGGCTTTCAAACTGGTAATGCAGCAGGTACTTTTGGATCAGGAACCAGCCCAGCACTGCCACGAAGTACACAATGCCGGTCACTATTGAGATCCGTGTGATCACTGCCATGCATTCCTCGTGGTCCCGGCCTTCGGAGGCCAATTTGATATGAGGAGAGCCGAAGATGCCATTGATAAAGCCAAATATGCCCGTATAGGCCGTAGCGAAGGTGATGGTTCCCATCACAGTGGGGCCTGCCAGCCTGGCTACCACAATGCCTCCCAGAGTTGCCACCAGGTGAAGGAGAAAATTTGACCCGAACTGGACCAGGAACCTTTGTTTTAACATCCGTTATCTACTATCTTTAGATTTTCTTGCCCTGAACCGTGTAAGGAATCAAGGCCACGTTGATTATCGAAAATAAAAACGCCCAGATCAGGTACTTGGAGACCGAGGTCAGGGTTAGGCTCCAGAGTATGGTGGACGTGGAGTGAACCACAAAAAAACCGATCAAGGCCAGGATAAACACCCAATGGGCATTGTCCCCCACGCCCATAAGGCTGTTACTTCTTCCCCTTTGCCATGTTTTTGCCAGGATGGCAAGAAAGGCAAAGCTTAGCAGGATAAAACCCAACACACCTAGGTTGAGCAGATTGGTCTGGTTGCCCACGTGAGGGTCCATGTACTGCATGAATGTGTTGGAAAAGGCCCAGCCGATCACCGGGCTTTCCCTCCACATACTCATTACCCTGGGGCCACGGTATGTGACCCTGCTCAGCGTACCACCCGCCGATATGTCTCCCTCGGCAAATTCTTGCAGAGTTAGCATCCTCCCGAATGCCAGGGAGCTTTGAGAAAAAACCAGAGGGAAAGCACCGCCGATTAACACGATCAGTAGGCTAACAATAACGACCACCCTCACCATCTGTTTAAGAAAACCAAAGCCGCGCATGAAGAAAAATGAGGCCAGGACCAGCACCAAAAATAGTATCCAGCCCCTGGTGGCAGACAGGAATATGCTCAGGCCCGATACGAAAGAGCCGGTAACCAGCAAATTCGGTGAGATCGTGGTCACTCTCCTGAACAGCAAGCAGATGCTCACCACCAATGTAACGCTCATGATCGACGAAGAAAACAGGACCCGGCCCAAACTCTCTTCAGAAGCGTCAATTGCCCTGAAGCGGCTGATGCCGGAAAGAATGTTGTGGAAGTAGTTGCCCGTTACATAGGTGTGGATGATCAGCATAAAACCGATCAGCACCACGGGCAGCAACAGCCTGAACAGCCTGTCCAAGTCTTCTGGTTGGGTGATGATCCTGGCGGCCACCAAAGGCCAAAGCCAGTTAAAAACGAAGCGGAAAGCCCTTACCATGTTGGCGGCAGATATTCCCATGGCCAGTGAAATGGCGAAATAAAACACTCCCAAGCCGATCAACAGCCAAACTTCCCGCCCGAACAGGAAAGCTCTTTCGCGGCGTTTCCTGCTATTCTTGACCAACAGCGTCAGCAACAACAGATCGCTGTAAGACAAGGTGATCCCAGGTATTATACCATAACCCGGTATTCCGTAAATATCTGATTGGTACAAGCCAGTGAATAAGCGCCCTGGGGCATCGCTGATCATGAAGAACCACACCAGCCAGAGCAGGTCGTCTTTGCCATTGTAAATATTGGCCAGCAGGAGCAAGAAAACGCCCTGTACCACAACTGTCGGCAAACCAAGCCGGGGAAAGCCATAAACAACCAAAATGGTACCCAGGAACGCCAGGATCATTTTCAGGCTGTCCCGGTTCACGCAAACACTCCCGGCTCACTTTTATTGGGGTTGTTCCGGCAAAGGAATATGTTCATTTGCACAATCTCCGGGCGAAATGGGCCAGCCTGAAAGGCAACTTCCTTATGCTGTAGCTGTAGAACTTCTTGGTTTCTCTGGAAAAACTCAGCTTCATGCGGAGGAGATGGGGCAGCCGGTCCGGGTGGATGGCCCCCAAATCCAGGTAAGCGCAGCCAAGGTTCTTTGCCCACCTGATCTGGTCCCAGATCAGCAGCTCATTCTGATACAGGTTGTTGGGTATGCCGATCTTCCTTCCGGCGGCCCAGCCAATGGCGTAATTGCTGTTGGCCAGGGCAATGCCGGTGCTGATATATTCCCCTTGATAGCGTACAGCCGTGCACACAGCCCTGCCCAGGGCATGGTAGTGGGAAAAAACCCCCTTGTAAAAGGCTTCGTCTCTGATCTTAAGCCCAGCCTTGCGCTTCAGGTCGGTGCCAAGGGCAGTAAAAACGCCGAAGTCTCCTGGATCCAAAGAGACCGCTTCCAGGCCCAGCTTCAGCGCGCGCCGGATCTTCTGTTTCTGGCTGTGTTTCAAACTGTTGAAAATTTCTTCCTCCGTCTGGCCCTCAAGGCCGACAAGCACGGTTTCATGTGACTTCGCTCCCAGTTTTTCCCAGGCAGTTTTTACTGCCTGCTGTAAAGCTATGTTGGAGACTATGCTCAGGCTTTCCAAAGCATGGGTGCGGGTTTTGGCCAGAAGGCCTTCCAGGGAAACCGCGTTTTCATCGAAAACCCAGCCCCCGTAAGGCATTTCATTAGCTGACAGATTGGAATACGATCTGGTGATCCATCCTTCTCTGAAGGAATGGCAGGGACAGCAGCCGACCAATTCTGCATCCTGATAGGCCAGGTAGTAGCTGAGGTCGCTGCCGAAAGCTGCGGATGCCATGCGGTTGAGGGCTACCTCGTGAAAAACGGTGCCGCCGCAATCATTGCACAAAATATCAATATTGGCTGCCAGGTCCGCATCTATTTTGCCAAGGCTTAATCTGACTATAGTTGGATACTGCTCAATCACCCGATAAAGCCCCTATCTTCAATTCGAAAACGATACTGGTTTGTAAATGTTCACGCATCCTCACTGTTAAAAAATTCACCCAACTGCAGATCGATCTCTTCCGGGAGTCCGTAATTCCCATGCCCCGGAGTGAATGTCAGCTCTCCAAAGACAAATTTTTTGTTCACGAAATAGAAATCAACCCTCACATAATCAAAATCTGCTGATAGTTTTTCGCTGTATTCGAGCAACTTTCGCAAAGGCAGTTCCGGATTCAGCGGCACGTTCCTGTCCGCCTTGCCCCGCAGAAAGTCGATATCCATCCAATTGCCTTGGGTATCATAGGTGTTATAAACCATCTGGGAGTATCTTCCTGTGACCATATGCATGAATCCCGGTTTCCCATTGAAGCAGTAAACCTTATAGTCCGTTAGCTCTCCGCTGGTGTCTTCAAGATACTTCTCGCAGATGATGCGGGGTTTGATATCCCTGTAAACCCTTTCTCGCTGGCAATAGTAGAAATTGCTCTTGAGCCAGAAGTTTACTCTGGCCTTAAGCTCCTTGTGGTCTATCGCGCTTTTATCCCTGCAGATGTAGTTCCAGGCGGCACCATGGGTGGCTTTGAGCGCAAATCTCTGGGGCAGCCTGTTCAGGGATTCACGAAATCCCTTGTAGCTGTCATAAACTCCGTAGATCTCGTTCAGGATCTCCGGCCCCGCCTTTTCTTCCACATATTTCCGAACTTCATACTTGTCGGCACATTGCACTTTCAAAGCGGGCGGCGGGGTCATCAGGATCTTAACCACGTGTTCAGAGTACTTGCGGGGTTCCTTAAGGTTTGGTTTGACGCCGTGTCTGTTTAGGTAATACTGTTCCACAAATTTCTCATCCGGGATCAGAATCTTATTTGCCAGCCTCTTGTACCTCACATACCTGTAAAAAAGAGAAGGATTGCTCTTTTTCATTGCTGCCAGACTTTGCCTGATACTCATCTTCACCTCAGCAATTCCGGAGGATAATCACCTGTGTCCGGTGTTTTATGTGCAAGCCATCTGTGAAATCCATTCAAACCCATGTATCTGCTTTTTATCACTCTAGAGTCAATCCCTCTGCCCAGCATGCTTTTCAAGGCTGCCTTGCCAAGAGCGTATAATGTCTCAAGATAATAACCCGCAAAGTCAAGTTTGCCTAAATGCCGGTAACGAAGGATCAGGCGGGATTTAATGTCAAAATACTCCCGGACCGGATTGCTGTTTCTTCCCCCTATCGAGAGGCTGCCCATATGCCAGAGTTTTGCCTTGGGCGAGAAAAACAGTTTGAATCCCTTCCTGAGCGCCCGCAAAGCGTAATCCGCCTGCTCGTCGTTGAACCAGAAACAATCGCAGTAATAACCCACACTCTTGAATACTTTGATGTGCAGCAGCCAGAACACATCGTCTATCATATCCACTTCCCGGTCTTCCGGGGGCAACCCGGGATCCCGCACGTTGCGGTGCAAAGGCTTGTAGGTGAGCCTGCGGCGGTTCACGCAGATGGAGCCTGTCTGTTGGATCAGCTCTGGTTGATAATAATCATACACCACGCCGGTGACTATGCATTTGTTCGCGTGTCTTTGGGAGGCAAGCACAAGTTCTGAGATGGCGGAAGGATCGAGCACCGTGTCGTTGTTCATCACCAAGACATACTCCGGTGAGAGTTCCTCCGCTTGCTTCAACCCCCGGTTGATGCCTCCCACATAGCCATAATTTTTATCCAGCTCAAGCAGCTTCACCCCATCAGGCAGTCCCTCCCGCAGCAACCCGGGTTCCTCTGCTCGGGATCCGTTGTCCACCACCAACAGGGACAGGTTGGAATAATCAGACTTGAGGACTGAATCGACGCATTGCAGGGTTTCTTTGGCAGTATTCCAGTTGACTGTGACCACTACCACCAAGGGCTGTTCGATCACGTGTAAAACTCCCTGATCGTGTTTGTGATCAAATCAAATTCATCTGCTTGCAGATCCGGGTAGAGAGGCAGGGTCACCAGTTCCATCCAGATCGCCTCACTCAACGGGAGTTCTCTGTACCAGGGTTTGTACATATCATACAAATGGTTGGGATAATAATGCACTCCGGTCGTGATGCCTTTATCCATCAGGCTGGCCCGCAGTTCATCGCGTCTGGGAACTTTGATCACGAAATTGTGGCAGGCGGGGAACATGTAGTCCTTCACGGGAGGCACTTGGATAGCCGGGATGTCCCTGAAAGCTCCACGATATCTTTCGGACCAGTATCTGCGCCTATCGTTCATCCATTCCAGTTTTTCCAGCTGGGCCAGGCCAATGGCGGCTGTGATGTCGTTCATGTGGTATTTGAAACCGGCTTCGGTGACATCGTAGAACCAGTCGTAGCTGTTACCCGCCCCGCGGTCGAAAGTATCTTTGGAGATGCCCACCCAGCGCAGTTTTTTGATCCGTACTGCCCATTCATTGTTGTTTGTGCAGAGCATACCGCCATCGCCGGTGGCCAGATTTTTCACCGCTTGGAAGCTGAAAGAACCGAAGTCACCAATCGAGCCCAGCATCCTGCCCTTGTATTTGCCGCCGCAGGCGTGGGCGCAATCTTCGATCACCGCCAGTTTATTCTCTTTGGCCAGCTCCATGATGGGATCCATGTCGCAGGCGTAGCCTCCGTAATGAACCACAATGATGGCTTTGGTCCGCGGGGTGATGAGTTTGGCGATCTCTTCCGCGGTAACGTTCAGGTTACCTGGTTCCACGTCGCAGAAGACCGGAATGCCTCCGTTGTAGAGAATGGCATGGTTGGTGGAGACAAAAGTCATGGCAGGCGTGATCACCTCAGAGTCCTTGACGTCTATGCACATCAGGGCAAGGTGCAGGGCCGCGGTGGCGGAATTCAGTCCCAGGGCGTGTTCTGTTCCTATGTACCCTGAAAACTTGCGTTCAAACTCTGCTGTTTTAGGGCCCATGCCCCACCAACCCGAATCAATTACCTCTTTCAGGTATTTCATTTCAAGTTCATTATGATATGGACGGTAAACGGGTATCATCAATCTTCCTTTGTAGCAAAAATCTGTTCCCAATTTGGTAATCCGGCATCCTTGGGCGATACCGTCACTTTCTCCGCAGGGATCTGCCAATCAATGGAGAGGCGGGGATCGTCATAGCGCAAACCCGCGTCAGCGGTTGGCTCATAATATTTGTTACACTTGTACTCAACGATTGCTTCCATGCTGAGAACCGCGAATCCGTGAGCGAAACCGGCCGGCAGGAAGAATTGACGCTGCTCCCGACCATCCAACTCCACGCTTGCATGCCGGCCAAAGCTGTTAGATCCTGCCCTTAGATCCACCGCCACATCCAGTATCCTACCCCATACGCAGCGCACCAGCTTGGCCTGGGCGTGCGGAATCCTTTGGTAATGCAGGCCGCGGATGGTGCCGTAGCTGGAAAAGGACATGTTATCCTGAACGAAATCCACTCCCAGGATCTCTTTGTAACTTGCCGCGCGAAATGTTTCCAGGAAAAAACCCCTCCCATCCCTGTAGATATCAGGAGTGATCAATATCAATCCGGGGATCTCAAGCTTTTGTAATTTCAAACGGCATCCCTCTGGTGGAGCTATTATGCCAATTCCCTCTGGATCCCAGATCAAGTCCGGGATGACGATCCGCTCGGAAACTCAGTTTGTTACCTGTCATCCCGGGCTTGACCCGGGATCCAGAACCTCAATGTCATCCCGGCGAAGGCCGGGATCCAGTTCATTTTTGTTTCAAAAATCCAAACCATCATCTATTGTACTGCGACACCAGTTCCGGACTTGCCAGAATGGTCTCCAGATAGGAACGGTAGTCACACCGGGGTAGCGATTCTATAAGTCGGTTGAATCCCTCCTTGCCAACAAAGCCCATCATGTAGGCCACCTCTTCCACGCAGCCCACTTTCAGGCCCTGGCGTTTTTCGATGGCGCCAATGAATTGGGATACTTCCAGCAGAGCCTGAGGTGTGCCGGTATCCAACCAGGCCATACCCCGTCCCATGATCTGCACGTCCAGGTCTCCGCGCTCCAGATAGACCCGGTTCAGGTCGGTGATCTCCAGTTCGCCCCGGGTTGAGGGTTCCAGCTTGCAGGCAATTTGTGCCACCTCATTGTTATAGACGTACAGACCCACCACCGCGTAGTTGGATTTTGGCATCGCCGGCTTTTCCTCCAGGGAAACGGCTTTTCCCATCTGGTCAAACTCAACCACCCCGTAGCGCTGGGGATCGTTTACGTAATAACCAAACACGGTAGCTCCCCGGTTCGATCTAAGAGCTTCGCGCAGAAAGTCCAGATTACCGTAAAAGATGTTGTCGCCGAGGATCAGGGTAACATCATCTTTTCCGATGAACTCTTTTCCCAGAATGAAGGCTTCGGCTATCCCTTTTGGCCCGGGTTGCAACTTGTAGCTGATCTTCAGCCCCAGATGCGAGCCGTCCCCGAACAGCTTTTGGTAAAAGGGTATGGTCTCCGCGTTGCTGATGATCATGATCTCCAGGATCCCTGCCAGCATCAGGGTGGAAAGCGGATAGTAGATCATGGGCTTGTCGTAGATCATCACCAGTTGCTTGCTGTAGCAAAGCGAAGTTGGATACATGCGGGAGCCGGCCCCGCCGGCCAGGATGATACCTTTCATTATTGGTCCCTGTTTAATCCACTAATATCACGAGTTAAACAAAAAAGGATTGGTTGAGAAAGTCGAGAAAGTTTAGAAGGTTTGTAAGGAGTCAATTCACCCAGTCTTTCCAACCTTCTCAACCCTCTAAACTCTCTCAACCTTCTAAACCTTCTAAACCAAACTCATTGAATTCCCGCCCCAGGAACCGGAGTGAACCTTCTGGGCTGGTGAATCACATAATAGCCGCATTCTTGTCCTGGAGGATAATTGGGATTGTCAGTACCGTCAAGGAGGTAGTCGTCCACATTGGCCGGAAGCCAGTAGTTGTTGGTGGCATCCACGTCATCATATACGTATGTATAATATGGAGGAGCGTCATTTTGCCTGATCACAACAAAATACTGGGCAGTACGGTAGAAATCGTTGTAGTTGATCTGCATTGTGCCCAATGGACGTATGGTCCAGCGTGTGGAGTAATAGAATTTGTTATAAGCAATGATTTCATTGCCGCTCCCTTGGTGCACATCGATCATGCCATGTTCAAACTCATTATGAGTAATAGAACCTGAACAGGTCAAATTGGCCACGCCAAATCTGGAATTGTAAAAATAGTTGTTGTTTATATCAAAATCTCCAATAATTGATATGCTTATCCCGTAGCCTTGATTCATGAAAACGCAGGAGGATACATCAAATGGCCCCGGCTGAGAGCTGAACAACTGAAATCCCATGTTGGCACAGTCAGCTGTGATCACATTGCTGATGCTGGCGTTCCCCTGCAAAATCGATAGTCCCGTGTTACCGTGTTGCATGAGCATATTGTTCACTACACAATAGTCGTTGAAGACGCCCACAGTGTTGGCGAAATAGCGCACTATCCCCCCCTGTAGCCGAGAGTCTTCGCCCCGCAACTCCAGACCGCCAAAATAGTCGTCGGGTCCCAATTCCAACGCAGAGGTTGTGAATGCCTCCCTGGCCGGCAGTATCCTCCAAGCGTCATTGATATCACTGGCTTCCACAGTAATGAACCCACCATAGGCCTTGAAGGAGCTGCCAGGCCCCATGTAGATCCGGGACCCGGGCTGTATTGTCACCGTGCCTGTGAAGGAAGCAGTTTCCCCTATAAAATAACAGTGGTCCCTCTTAAACACCACGTCCTCGCTATGATATGTACCCAGAATGGTTACAGGAAACAGCTCCAGGCTGCCCAGGTCCATTTCCTGACCTGCTTCCAGCGAGAGGCCGCAAATATACCTTACCCCCCATTGCGGGCTGATGAATGCCAGATTATAGGCGCCGGGTGTGATTTCTTCCAGATCGAAGCTGCCATCTGCTCCGCTGGTTGTCAGTTTCAATGGTTCCTCTCCCCGGTGGTCAAACTCTGTCTCCTGGCTGATGGTCACCCCGATTTGAGGATACTTGGTGTTCAGTCTTACAATGGTGGTATCCAGTACTGCCGGCGCATACAGCGCGATGGTGACCCCCGCAAAATCCACCGGGTCCAGCAGCGGATCTCCGCTGTCGTTGGTCAGGACCACCCTCCCCACCAACTTGGCTGTCGTGGGCTTGGTGCAGGATGAACAGCCCAGCAGAGCCAACAGGAAAAACAGGCTCAGCAAGGATAATACTGGGATGCCACTATAAAGGGAGATTCTTTTCATTATGCCTCCTCAAGGGTGCTAATGCTTTGCCCAGAATTCTTCCAAAAAACCTCTTTGACGAACCATAGGGCTACCAGCGCCACCATAAAATCCAAAGGCAGGCGGTAACGCTCCATGGGCCAGACCATCAGTGTATGGACCAGGCTGTGGAACAGCGGCAGGCCAGCCAGCAGCAGGATTCGCCATCTTCGCCTGATGAAAGCGAGCACACAGCCCGCGAGGTAAAAGGGTAGATAGATTCCGTAAAACAACAGGCTGCTGAGGTTGTGCCCCAAAGACCACTTTATTCCCCTGAATCCGTACTGGATGAAGGTCAGGCGAAAATTGGCTGGTTTCCAGTAATGCCAAAAAGCTTTCCAGTACTTCTCGTACTTTCCGTATTCCTTGAACTCAACTCCCTCTTCAATCGCCCAGGCCTGCGCTTCCTGAACCGATCTTCTATAGCCTGGATGGGCTTTGACGCCATTTTCCGCGCTGAAGTGCAGCTTGCCCAGATCCCTCCCCCAAAATCTGGAGGTTATGGTGGTTGTACGCGGGGTAAGGATTACCAATTGATCGTGTTGTTTATAGTTTCGCAGTGTCCAGGGAACCATGCTCAGCATCAGGATCAGCAATGCCAATCCTGCCTTTTTTAACCCTGACGGCAGCCCGCCCATTAGCACCAAAGCAATCAGGATAATTGGAAAATAGGCTATGAACCGCTCATCCGTGTGGATAAGCAAAGAATACAGAAGGATGCCGCTTATCAGGTTCAGGTTTTCTTTCTTTTTCTCATGCACATGGAGCAAGCAAAGTAGTATCAGCGGAATAATGAGCGTGAGCAGGGGTTCCTTGAGTATCTGGAAGTTCAGCCTGATCAAACCAAAATTGAACACCGCCCATAAAGCCATGAAATAGCCTGTCGCTACGTTTACCAACCTCCGTCCCAAACTAAACAACACAAAGACCAGTAAAGAACTCAGGAAACAGTTAAGTAGCAGCATAGGCAATATCGGATCCCCAGCCAGTTTGGTTGCCAGCGCGACCAGCAGGGGAATCACCGGTCCCACGATCAGGTATGGGCGCCCCGCGAAGCTGGGATAGAAATCACCTGAGGCAAAACTTTTGCCGTATTTCAGATAATTTGCCGCGTCAGCCCAGTTGTCTGTTCCGTAAGCTTGATACTCATCCCAGGTGAAGTACACTCTGACAACCAGAGCCAGGACGAACAGCAGGCCCAGGGTCAGTAACCTCTTTGAATCGATTTTTTGGAATATTTGTATGACTTTTCTCATTTCTTCTGTTCCCACGCGTGTGCTTTACTCTTGGTCACTTGATATAAAACACCGGGCTCTGGCACGCGTTTCGCTCTCAGCAAAGCCATCTTCAGGACTCCCCTGCGGGGTATCTCTTTACCACCTTGGCCGGTACGCCCCCCACCAAGGTATAAGGCTCAACATCTCTGGTTACCACAGAACCGGCCGCCACTATCGCCCCCTCGCCGATCCTTACTCCCGGCAGGATTATGCTGCCGATCATCAGGCTCACATCTTCTTCGATGTAGGTGTCTTTTACCAAATAGCCCAATTCAAATACCTTGTCACCCTGTTTATAACTGCCCAGATCCCGGTTATGAGCTATTATCTGCACCCGGTTCAGGATCCTGGTCCCATTGCCGATATGCACTTTTTGCGGATAGACGCTGTCTATGATAACGTCCTGGCCAATGAACACATTTTTACCCAGATCCACACCGCGGCATTTATGCAAAAAAGGTCTTAAGACGCGGGAATTGAGTGGTGCCAATAGCACAGACCTTGCCGCCATGGCTTGCAGGATCTCGTTTCGCCATATCCGCAAAGCTGATCCGGCCAGGCCAATAAAACCCCTGCCACCGTAGGTAACAGGGGACAGCCTGAATCCTAGTTTTGTCAGGATCCTAAACGTAAAGGTCTGTCTCATCGCTACTCTCCACCGGGTCGTTCTTCCGGCATCTGGTGTCTTTCATTTTCCAGCCAAGAAATGACAGCCCCCCCAACAAACCTTGTATGATCAGGATGCTGGACATCAGAAAGGCCGTGCTGAAAGCCAGCTCTTCCGATATCCCTGTCTGGGGAAAAACCATCACGGCCACATACTCCCGCAAACCTATGCCTCCCACCGAAACAGGTATGATCCTTGATATCATGATGGAAAAAACACCGGCAATGAATCCCCACACATGAAAATTTACCTGCCTCATCAGGGTATAGCAGATCAACAGGTACATCAAACCCATCAGGCCGTGGCGCAAGCCAGCCGCCACTGTGTTAATGCCGATCATCCGGGCGTATCCTTCCCGATGGGCAAACTCAGTGTGCCCCAATGCGCCCCGGTAGCCAATTTTCGCTGCCAATTTCTTCGACAGGTTGAAGAGGGCGACATTGTTGATCGCCAATATGATCAACGCCTCCACTGCCAAAAGAACCAGCAGGGCCAGTTTGAAAGCCTGGGGCACCTTGATCACAGGCAACCACCAAAAGGGTATCAGTACCAAGGTAAGGCTGAATGTATAGATCAGCCTGTCAATCAACACCACCAGGGTGTTTTTAGCATAACTCGCGTTATTCAAGATCTTGAATGACTGGATCTTGTAAGCGTCGCCCAAGAGAGGGAAAGCCAGTGAAAAGAACAAGCCGTGGAACTTGATGAAAAAAACGTCGCGGAGCCTGGCCGTCACGCCATAATAGCCGTAGAGTGATTTTACCCGCCAGCTGTTGATCAGGATATCCAGCACCAAGATAAGCGGTATCAGGATAAAAAAATACACCGGAAAGTTTCTGAGGTACGCCCAAAATTGCAGCGGATCAACCTTTCTGCCAGCCACGTACAACAGCGCCAAAGTGATGATGATCTGGCCCAGCCATTTGGCTGTTTGCCAACTATTTTTTCTCAACAAATCTGGAGTACACTTCTTTACAGGTACAGAAATCCTGCCTGAATGCATGCAGAAGCTTGATCAGGTTCCTCTCCGTCCGTTCGCCTTTGTTGATCCAAACCAGCGGCCGGTTTTTGGATATTGGGGAAGGGATCTTCTCCCGGGTGAGTTCCAGAGGGTGCATGTAAAACATCGTGTCACCCTTCTTCAGGTCGTTCGAAATCACGCTCCGGAAATAATGATAGCCCAGCAAGCGGAAAAAGTAACCGCCTCCGGCTGGCAGGACCAGTTTTTGTGATATCTCTTTCCTGCTCCAAGGCAGTTCCACAAGTTCTGTAACCGGCGGCTCAGCGTTCAGGGTGTGCTGGTTCAGATAATACGGCAACGAGGGGATGTTCTCCAAGGTTACGTTGGTTTTGTTGTATATGGTGTTGTAGGCTACAGAGGAATCGTATCTGAAGCCAGCTTCAAGCAGCAGGGGCACCATCCAGCTGGCGAAATAGGCGTTGGGAGCCCGGTAACCGGTCACCTCCTTCTGGAACACTTTCTCCAGCAGCTCTTTTGCCTTCACCAAATCCTGATACCATTCCGCCTGAGGCCTTAGTTCTCTCTTGGTATGGGAATCCAGAGCGGAATGATGGGCTAGGCCATGGCAGGCTATTTCATGTTCGCTTTGCCTGAGCATGTTCACCAGCTCCGGATAGCGCTGAGTGATCTCTGCCACGATAAAAAAAGTGCAGCTTATTCCCAGATCTTTCAGGATGCCCAGCAGCCTCTCTGTTTCTTTTGTGATCAGGTCCCTGAATTGTTCCCCATGCTGTTCGAAGAAATCTTGGGAACTGCTGAACTGAGAGAAGGATGATCCGCTCACCATGGGAGTATGATACCAGTCTTCTATGTCAAAAGATAGGGCTATTCTATGCGTTGAATTCATTTGATTATTATTTGTATAAACGATCATTGTCCTGAATATCCATCCACATCGCGAATAGCAAAGACTGAGATGCGCTTACAAACAAGAACATAAACATCAGCGTGTTCAAAACTGGTTTTTCGCCGTATATCCCCCTAGCTAATAGATACTGGACAATTCGCACGGCAAAGGGAATGCAGAAAAGATAGAGAAAGAGGGAAAGATTGTATAAGATGAAAAGCGGATGAAAGTCGTTGATGAAGTATTTGGTCCAGATCCTTCCAATAAAGGATCTGAAAAGCAGCCAGGATATCCGTGGAATGACCTTGTGGACTCTCATCTTGGAATTCTCTCCCACCCTGTAAACTGGCTTGATGGGGATTTCCCTGATTGTGCATCCTGCGATGTTCAGCTTCACCAGCATGTCGTTGGGCATTCCATAGCGGGGATAGATGTCATAGAGCTTAATTGAATTCAAGGCTGAGTTTGAAATAGCTGTGTATCCAGTCTGGGTGTCTGAAACGCGCCAGTAGCCGGATGCTGCTTTTGTCATCAGGGAAAGTACGGAGTTGCCGAAAAACCTTGTTTTTGGTATGAATACCCTGGCGCTGCCATGCGAGAGCCGGTTGCCCTTCACATAATCCACCCCCTCCGCTACAACCGGATAGCAGATGTCGTAAAGCTCACTGGGATCCATTTGCGCGTCTCCCGCCATCACGGCCGTACAGTCTATGTGGTGGTCCTTGCACCATTTATAGCCTCTGGCTATGGTTTGGCCCACCCCGGCGTTTTTTTCATTCCGAATGACCACGATCCTGTGATCTGGTTCTTCATGAATGATTGTAGACGGGGTAAACAATGCCATCTCTTCCCTATTTAGTCGTTCCAGTACTTTTTCGGCCTCGTTGTGAAAGCTGCTCTCTATTGCTTCTTTTACCGAAAGTGGCCGGCTTGCATTGTTACTTCGGTTATAATACTTAGCTAGGGCAGCCTGTGTCCCATCTGTCGAATTATCATCCACAATCACAATTCTATCAATATAATCTGGCATTGTTTCGATAACGATGCCAATTTGGGACTCCTCGTTGTAAGCCGGAACGACAACTGCTAATGTGTTATCGTTGATCATAAAAGCTTCTCCTGCAAATAATCAACATCACAAAGCTAAGCATCTCTTTCCCTCATGCAAGCTTTTTTGAACGGCAATGCCTACATCATTCGAAAAAATATCCGCCCCCTTTTCATTTAAATGATGCCAATCAACGAACAACTCGGCATTATCCAGATACTTGCGATCTTCAGAAAAATCAAGTAACTCAATGCTATGATCTTCAGAGAAGTTTTTTATTAAATCAAACCCAACTGGTTTTGCCATCGTATATCTGGGAGAGTAGAGATAAATCAGTGTTATATTCTTATCTCTGCACAAGTTTGCGAATCTGACGAAGTAATTCCATGCTAAAGGATCAAAGTTTTCATCAGCTTGCAGTTTTTTATCTGTTTGACGGGCTATTGGAATCTGCGCAAGATCCAGGGTGCCCCTTCGGGGAATGAACCCTTCAATTGAGGAATCTGAGCTGTTCAAATATGCATGGGTAATACCAAAGATCTTCTGATTCATGGCATAAAGAGGTATCGCAAATTTGATCCCAGCCAAGGGATCTCGTTTTCTCAAAACTTCATGAACTTCTTTGTTTTTATCATAATACGGAAAAAAATCAGCTATTGCTCCATCCAGGTTCTTGCCCAGATCACCTATCTCATATAGTATTGCCTCGGGTGTATGATTTTCGAGTAGTAGGTTGAGCATGCAATATTGGTATGCAGCGTTTGAGGAAGCTACCCCAGCATTGTAAACAGAGCTTGAGCTTAAATAACTGCTGATTATTGCTGGATTGTAATGCCTTAAAGCCCTTGAAGCTCCAAAAATATATACATCAGCTTGTGTCCTTTGAATGCTGTTTATCTTTAAATAATTCGTCTCCCCTGCGCCCATTTGCTGCAGAGCGCCATAAACGATCCAATTAGCCGCATAAAAGAGTGCAATGGCAAGACCAATTTTATAAATCAATTTCATCTTAGAATTTTTCATAAATAAAGGCCATGCTCTCCAGATTGCCTATCAGCAGAATTGTAACAGCCAGTCCTAGGTATGTTCCCCATCGTGTAATCACTCTGTGACTGTCTATCCACTCATCGAATTGCTTCTTATTCAGTAAGATCTCGAACAAGACAAGAATTGACAAACCGAATGACATGTATGTAAATATTGTTGCCGAACCATAGTAAAAGTTAAGTGAGAACTTTGCAGTATTTGCAATATGCTCCTTCATGTGTTTAAAAGATGGTAAGCGGAAAAACATCAAGCCAAATGCCAAAGCAAGATATGTGGCCGCTCGCTTGAGAGTGTTAACGATTACATTAGCTGATTTTTTCCGTCCCAGCCCGGTTGCGTCTTCAAATATGAGATACCCAGACTGGATCAATCCCCAGATAAGGAACATCCAGCCTGCCCCGTGCCAGAAGCCCATAACCAGAAACATCACCAGGATACCCAAGTAAACCTTTGGCTTTGAAGTGCTGCTGCCCATAAAGGGAAAGAACACGTATTCCCGAACCCAGGATGTGAGAGAAATGTGATTCCTCCTCCAATAGTCGGTAACCGAGGTTGAATTCACGTAGGGCGTCCGGAAATTGACCATCAGGTCATAACCGAAGAGTTTGGCCACACCCCTGGCGATATTCGTGTAACCCCCAAAATCTGTGTACAACTGAAAAGGATATAGCAGAGCGGCAACGATCAGAGTCAGGCTTGAATGCATGGGAATATTGCCATAAATTGCGTCAACATACAAGGCAATGTTATCCGCGACCACCATTTTCATGAACAGACCCCAGAGAATGAGTCTGAAGCCGTTGGCGAAGTTGTCGTAAGCCATCAGGTGTTCGGTTGTGAATTGTTTGAACAGGTTTTTGGCCCTGCCGATGGGACCGCAGAGGATCTGGGGGAAAAAGGCAAGGTATAGGGAAAGAGTGAGGTAATTCCTCTGGTGCTTGATGTCGCCCCAATACACGTCCAGGATGTAACCCAGAGCCATGAAGGTGTAGAAGGAAATCCCTATGGGCAGGATCAGGCTGTATTTGGGAATGGAAATATCCAAGCTTGCGCTTCGGAACAGAGCGTTTAGCTGATCGCTGAAGAAATTGAAGTACTTGAAGAGGAACAGCAACCCGATGTTAAACACCAGCGCCAGGCCCAGGAGAAGCTTTTTCCGCTGGGGATGGTTGTCCATGGCTTTGGCAGTGAAGTAGTTGAAGGCGGTGGAACCCAGAAGGATAATCAGATATTCTGCTTTAAAACTGAAATAGAAATAATAACTTGCGGCCAACAGCAGCCAGTTCCTGTATCTTTTCGGTAAAACGTAGTACAGGACCACCACCGCGAACAGGAATAGGAAGAAAGGTATTGAGGTAAATTGCATCTTAGGCCAACGAGTATCCGCTGTCTATTACAATATTCGTTCCAGTAATGGCTTTGCCCAGATCCGATATCAGATATGCGCAGAGATTAGCCACGTCCACGGGTTCAACGAGACCAAGCAAATGCCTGGTTTGGATGGCTGCAACAGATTCCGCAGGCAACTCCTCAAATACGTTTTTAAGCATCTCGGTCTCTACCATAGCGGGTGACACGCTATTTACCCGGATACCCTTGCTTGCAAGCTCTCGTGACATTGATCTTACCATGCCGAACATCGCTGATTTGCTGCTCGAATATTCAATGTTGCCTTTCTCTCCAAGCATGCCCCTGATCGATGATATATAAACGTAGCTGCTTCCATTCTTATCGTAGACCTTTGGGCGTGAAAGCATCTGAGCGATCATCACTCCGGCGATCAGATTAACTTTCAACATGTTGGCGTATGCATTGGGGTCGATACTCTTCAGCGGACTGGTCCATTCAATTCCCGCACTGTGGATGAATCCGGCCAGAGGTCCATCCGCCGATAGAGTTGGAAACCCCGCCTGGAGCTCATCGCTGTTGCCTATGTCGCAGGCCAGACTTTGATGTCCGGAGCCCTGCAGCAAAGATATTGTTTCAGCCAGGCGCTCCTCGTTGCGCCCCATGGCCACGATCCGGGCACCCAGGCTGCTGCATACAACTGCACAAGCCCTGCCGATCCCGGAAGAGGCCCCGGAGATCAGAATGCGCTTGCCTGTAAGGACCTTGTCCGACCAAAGCATTGTCAGTTGAAACTATCCTCGCCGATCAGATCAACCAGGGACTGGACAGTGTCAATGTTATTGAGTTGCCTAGCGTTGAACTGCTTCCCGAAATTCTTGTGGATATAGGCCACCAGACTCATGATGGCCATGGAATCGTATTCCTCGTAGTCTTTCAGATTGCTATCCAGGCTGAGATCAGCTTCGATCTCGATCAATTCAACCAGTTCCTGCATAAATGTCTGCAGTGTCATTACTTCTCCTCAAATGGTGATTATGGTTGCGCCGTATGAATAACCCACGCCAAATCCCGCCAGCAACACCCTGTCCCCCGTTTTGATTATTCCTTTGCCCAGGCAGTCTTCCAGGGCCAGGGGAATGGTTGCCGAAACTGTGTTGCCCGTCTCAAGCATATTGATGTAAAATTTGTCTTCCGGCACCGAGACCAGTTCCCTGAGATATTGCAGCATGTATTGGTTCGCCTGATGGAAGATCACATAGTCGATGTCTTCAATATTGCAGTTATTTTTGCTTAAAACCTGGCTGATCATTTTTGGAACAGCTTCAATAGTAAAATTGAAGATCTCCGGCCCGTTCATGTAGAGATTGTTGTCATTCCGGATCGCCCCATTCTCGTCCGTCCAATCCTGTGCGTTGGGATCATACGCTTTTCTGAGTCCGCCATTGGGTACGATCAGGTTGTTCCAGCCGGTTCCGTCCGTGCCCAGCGCAAAATCGTGAATTTTGTCCGTGTCCTCTTTTGTGATCAGCACCGCCGCGGCCGCGTCGCCAAAAATGCTGCGGTTGCCCTTGTCCAAGGGATGCAGGTGCTTGGAATAGGTTTCCGCCATCACCAGGATCAGCTTGGATGCCGCCCCGCTGACCAGCAGGCCCTTGGCCAGGGACAAGCCGTAAACGAAACCGGAACAGCCAAGGTTGAAATCCAGGGCGCCGATCTCGTTTTTAAGTCCCAGCCGCTCCTGAAGGATGCAGGCTGAGGTGGGCAGATAATAGTCCGGGCTTTGCGTGCATAGAAGCAGAAAATCAACTTCGGCTTTGTCCTCACCCTGCAGCAGTTTCTGGCAAGCATAATAAGCCAGGTCAAGCGCGGTTTCATTGTCTGCTGCTACATGCCGGGAGCGTATGCCGATCTTTTTCTCGATCTTGCCGGCTGACCACTCAGGGAACCTCTCCGCCAGATCCTGGTTGGTGAGAACTTTCTCGGGAAGATATGACGCAAACTTCATTCTAACCTCATTGATATACTAACAGTGAATTACAGCAGCCATCACTTATGATGCTTCCTGATGAACTCCTCCACCTCCGGCAGCCCGCCCTGGAAGACAAGGTAGCCGTTGTAAGGTTCGCCCGGAGTAATATCTCCGGCGATGGGGGTCAGCATCAGTTCGCGCACTTGGTCGGGTTCGGAGTGCTGTCCCAAAGCCCAGCCCAGCTTGATGTAGGCCACTTCCGGCAGCAGATTCTCGCCCGGCACGATGCCCATGCTCATCAGGTCGCGCCCGGTGTCGTAAACGAACATGTGCACAAAGCCCCAGAGGGTTTGCACGGTCATGTAGATCTGCACGCCCTTGGCCACGGCGCGCTGGATGGCGGGGTACAGGGGCTTGTTCACGTGCCCCAGCCCGGTGCCGGCGATCACGATGCCCTTGTAGCCGTTCTCGGTGAGGGAATCTATGATGTCCGGATGCATGTTGGGGTAATAATAAACGATGGCCACCCGCTCCTCGAAGAAGGGCAGCACGGTCACCTTTTTATCGGATCTGCGTTTATGGTAATCCGTCTTGATGGGGATCACGGCGTCCCGGGTCACGCGGGCAATGGGCACATCGCCGATGGTGCGGAAGGTGCTGCGGTAGGAGGAGTGCATCTTGCGCACCCGGGTGCCCTGGTGCAGAAGGCCGTATTCATCGCTGGTGGGGCCGAACATGCAGACCATAACCTCAGCGATGTCAGAATGCCCGGCGGTGAAGGCCGCGTGCATCAGATTGAGCGCGGCGTCTGAGGAAGGGCGGTCGCTGGAGCGTTGCGAACCCACCATCACCACGGGGATGGGCAGGTCCCGCAGCATGTAGGAAAGCGCCGCCGCGGTGTGGTGCATGGTGTCGGTGCCGTGGCCGATGATGATGCCCTGGGTGCCGCGCTCCACCTCTTTGCCGATGGAGATGGCCAGTTTCTTGTACTGCTTCGGGCCCATGTTTTCGGAAAAAACGGCGAAGAGCTTTTCGGTGTCCAGATTGCAGATGTCCGCCAGTTCCGGGACCGCGCCGTAGAGTTCTCCGGGCGAAAAAGCCGGGATCACGGCGCCAGTGCGATAATCCAGCCGCGAAGCGATGGTGCCGCCGGTGCCGAGCAGCTTCACTTTGGGCAGCCCCGGCGTGAAGGGGAATTCTTTTTCCGGGATCTTGTAATGCGCTTCCTTATAGCCGGTCTCTGTCATGCCCAAAATGGTGGCCACGTCGATGCCGACGTTGTAACCGGTGACGAGCTTGAGCACGATGTGCTGGTCGTCGTCGTTCTCGCTGCGGGGCAGGATGATGCCCTGGAACGTGCCGCGGGTGGTCTCCACCGTGGTGTCACCCCAAACCCTGGCCTGAAAATGCTTCAGCACCTCCAGCGCGCGGCCCTTGTATCCTTTAAAAAGATCCAGCATCTAATGAACTGTCCACGAATTACACGAATTTACACGAATCAATATTAAGTCAAAAAAGCTGTAGTGAAAGACATGGTTTTGGAGGTTTAAACTGTCCACGAATTACACGAATTTACACGAATCAATATTAAGTCAAAAAAGCTGTAGTGAAAGACATGGTTTTGGAGGTTTAAACTGTCCACGAATTACACGAATTCACACGAATTAATATTAAGTCAAAAAACTGCAGTGAAAGACATGGTTTTGGAGGTTTAAACTGTCCACGAATTACACGAATTCACACGAATTAAAAAAAACAGATTGTAAGGGTCTGCAAAACAACATTTGTGCCAAGTTCCATTGGCTACCATTAACAGGCGTTCAATGCTGATATCCATATTACTCTGTAAAGAGGATGGTGTCATATTCTTGTGATGAACTTGCTGAACATGATCAATCAAATTCGTGTTCATTTGTGTGGATTATCACAATACTATGCGTTCGTAGTTCAGGCTGGTAGTGCCAAAGTTAACAAAAGCCCCAATTTCAGATGAGAAGCTTTAAGATAATTGAGAACTTGGGCCATATGTTCTTTGCTGAGTTGACCTAATGCCTTCAATTCCACAATTATGTTTCCATAGCACAGAAAGTCGACTTTGTAGGTTTTCGATAGGATCAAGCCTTTGAAATTTATCTCATACTCCTTTTCACGTTCATAGGGAACCCCTTGTCGCTGGAGTTCAAATGCTAATGCTTCCTGGTAAACGGGTTCCAGAAAACCGCAGCCCAAGGTTCGGTGCACTTCCATGCACGCGCCCACGATCTTGTAGCACTCGTCTTTAAAGAGCAGATCCTGACCATTTCCCATCACGCTTGGCATTTACTGTAGTTATCTTTTAATTCGTGTGAATTCGTGTAATTCGTGGACAATACTAATTCGTGGACAGGTCTTTTTCAATGGCTTGTCTCAAATCACTTAGTGGAATGTTACCCAGAGCCATTTTGTGGAGCCGGCCCATCATCCAGTGCTGGATGGCATCCGGCCGTTTCAGACCGCGTGTTTTGGCCCGCGGCCACATGGCTTTTAGCAGCGGCACCTGTTCCAGTATCTCCGCCGGCGGGGTTTCTTTGTAGCCGATCACCGCCAGCACCGAGGAGAACTGCATGTTGGGCTGTTCGTAGAGCACTTTCAGCATCTGAGGCAGGATATCCGGCTGCAGCTGGCGTTTGTTGACAAAGATGAGCAGATCCTCCACCCGCTGGTGGTCGAAGGGCAGCGGATCGCGTCCCTGCAGGCCTTTCAGCAGATGGGCGTAGAGCAGGCCCAGGCGTTTGGGCGCGATTGCGTGTTTCGCGGAAAACTCTTCCAGAACCGGCATCAGGTTGTTACGCAGCAGATAGGTATAGGCGTCGGCGGGGATGCCCCACTCCGCCAGCTGTTGCAGCCTTGTCGCCAGATCCACCGGCAGGTCCTGCCGCGCGGTTTCGATCATCTCTTCGTGGATTGGGATCGGTGCTGAATCTGTATCCGGATACATCCTGTCCGCGCCGGGCAGCACCCTTTCGAAGAGCGTGATCCCGTCCGGCAGGGATTTGCGGGTCTCGTTGGGAACGCCCGCGAAGGCCAATTGGCAGCGTTCCTCGATGGTCTCCAGCGCGGTCTTGATGTCTTCGTCCGGCGCCCAGAAGAGGAGCTGGGCGTCTTGATCCCCGGCTTTGAGTTCCGCGCGGAGCCTGGTCCAATCGGATTCGCTTAATGTGGAGGCTGAGCCGGTATTGGTTGACTGGATCCCGGCCTGCGCCGGGATGACGGTGGAATCGGCTATTGCCGATATGCTCGAGTCGCTGCCCGTGCCTCGCTCGACTCCAGCGATCTCCTCCGAGTGGAACATGTTCGGCAGTTCCAGGCAGGCGATCACTTTGAGGCGGTCAGAGATCTCGTCGGCGAAGCAGCGTCCGGGCTGGTTGAAGAAGCTGAGGATGCCGGAAAAGCGCGGCAGATTGACCGAGACCAGCTTCCAGCCCTCGCTTCCGGCCTGCTTCAGCAGGGGGATGTGACGCCAGTCGGCAGGGTCTAAAAATATGTGGTTCAGCTTCCACTTCGTCGGATCAGCAACTCGCTTACGCAATTCCTCGCGGATCAGCAGCAGAGATTTTTGGCGAAACGCCTCGTTGTGCGTGAGTTTGGGGATCCAGGAGATGTGCGCCACACCCTTGATCTCGACCCTGGTGCCGCCCGCAATGGAAACGTTCACATCCTCGCGGGCCGCGCCGATGCCGGTGCGCGCCAGGCCTGAACTGCGCGCGATGAAGCGGATGTTTTGGGCCGCTTCGGCCGCTTCCCAGGGCGTTTCCATGTCCGGATAGGTTACCGTTTCGATCAGCGGCATGCCCAGCCGGTCGGCAAAATAGGTGCGGGTGTGCCTGACATCCGAAACCTCGCGGCAGCTGTCTTCCTCCACGGAAAACTGGATCACGCGGATGGTTTTGGTGGAGATGGGAAATTCGCCTTCGATGCCGAGGATGGTGGTGCGCTGGAAGCCGGTGGGTATGCTGCCGTCCAAATACTGTTTGCGGGTGATGTGCAGTTCGCCCACGATCTTCAGCTTCAGCAGCAGGGCGATCTTCATCGCCTGTTCCAAAGCCTCGCGGTTCAGCGGGAACGGCGGGGTGTCGTCCACTTCGTAGGTGCAGGCGCTGTCATTGTTGATGCGGTAAACGATCTTTTTCCGCGTCTTGAATTCCATCAGAGCGGTGCCGTCATACTCACCCAGTTCAGACAAAGTGGGCCGCATATGACGCACGATCTCGGCGTCGAAATCGTCGAAATCGTGGTACCTGCCCGCGGGACAGCGGCAAAAAAGTTTCCGGGAAGTGTTCAGTTGCTGGTGAACTTCCAGGCCGCACCTGAACCCAAGCTTCCGCCAGGTCGCTTGCACGGCGTCCGGAAGGCTGACCCAGCCGGTGTCGTCCCGGCTGCGCAACCAGTTTTGTTGGTGAGGGTTGTCCAAATATGGTTCCCTAATATGTAATGTAAGGACCACACTCCGCAGGCGCGCCATTTTTGTCCAGCATTATTTCACGTCTCGAATCAAGGCCGCAAACCGCCTCTGGGAGTAGTTTTCCCCGGGAGATATCCTAAGCGGTCAAATCCCACTGGCTTAGGCCCTTCGCGGGATTGTGGAATTTGGGACACAGGGGGCAAATATGGCTCTTTCAAACAGGGTGGGTAAAGCCCAGAGGGCGACAGAACGATAGCGAGGGTGTGGAGTGAGCGTAGCGATCGGAACCCCTCGTCAGGAGAGTTGGTCACACACAAACATCCCCCAAGCCTCAGCCCAGGCTCACTATGTCATTCCGGGGTAGGGGCCCCGGAATCCAGGCTAATAAGATCAATTAAAACAGAGGGACAGAGACACAGAGAAATGGGAAAAGGTAGCCTCACACAAGTTTATCAGATCGCACAGATCTGAAAATAACGGGTCACAGAATAGCGCGGAATAAGGGAAAATGCATTTAGAAAAAGAGGGAAGAAGATGTATGTCATTCCGGGGTAGGGGCCCCGGAATCCTGGCTAAAAAAGTTCTATTAAAACAGAGGGCCAGAGACACAGAGAAATGGGAAAAGGTAGCCTCACACAAGTTTATCAGATCGCATAGATCTGAAAATAACGGGTCACAGAATAGCGCGGAATAAGGGAAATGCATTTAGAAAAAGAGGGGAGAAATGTATGTCATTCCGGGGTTGGGGCCCCGGAATGACATAAGGATCGGGTCTGAGGGAAAACCTGGATTCCGGGCACTCGTTCCTCGTCCCGGAATGACGTGCGCTTTGGTGCTGGGATGGTGGTTCTTCTGCTGGCGACGATGCTCTTTCCTCACTCAACACCAGCGGAGTTACCCCCTATACCGACTTTTCCCCTCTATCCTTTGTCTCTTATAATTCGTGTTAATTTGTGAAATTTGTGGACAAACCAAAATCAAAGGATCACATCGCCAAAGACCAGCAATTCCTCCAGATCGACCCCCGCCACCACCAGTTTCACAGGCGTCCGCAGCGGCAAACCCTCCTCACAGCGCAGCACCAGCCGTTTTTCCCAGCGGCTCAGTTCCACCAGGCAGCCCTGTTTCACCCGGCGCAGCAGCACCGCGTCAAGTGGCTCGCCCAGATATTTCTGCTTAAGGAACCGCAGCAGCCAGTGGCGCTCGCTGCGGTGGGTGACGGCGCGCAGCAGCCGCAGGCGTTTTTCGATGCTGAGGATGAGTTCCTCCAGGTCCTGCCGCGCAAAGCTCTGCCCCCTGCCCGCCAGCAGCGCGGAAAACTGGGCCTGGTTAACGATATCGGTGAAGCGCCGGATGGGCGAAGTCGCGTGCAGATAGGCCTGGGCGCCCACCCCGGGGTGGAATTTGGCTGAGGTGGAAAGGTAGGCCTGGATGCCGTAGTTGGCAGCATCCTCGTCCTCTTCCTCAGCAAACTGGGTGACGTTGCGATAGATCAGGGGCAGGGAACTCTGGCAGGCGCGTTCGGCCAGAAGGCGGTTGTAGAGGATCATCAGCTCTTCGATCACGAAGCGCGCCGGGCTGAGATTGTCCACCCGCTGCAGGGCGACATCGCCGTCAGAAACCTTCAGATTCCAGCTGTAGCGAGGTTTTCGCTCCTCGCCCTCCCCCACCCTGGCGTCGCGCAGTTTGCGGCAGATTTCCAGCAGTGGCGAACGTTCCTGGGAGCGGAGCAGAGCGTCAAAAGTCTCGTAGCTCAAATTTTTCTTCACTCGCAGCCAGCCCCGGTGCCAGTCGCAGGCAACGATCCGCGCTTCGCGGTCCAGCTCCACCCGCAGCGAAAGCACCGGCCGCGCTTCACCTTCGCGCAGACTGAAAGCGTCGCCGGAAAGCTCCGGAGGCAGCAGCGGTATGGTTTGCGAGGGCAGATACAGCGAGGCCACGCGGTCCTGGGCCGCGCGCCAAAGATCTTTTCCCACGGGGATACGGGCTGCCACATCGCTGATATGCACGCCCAAATTCCACCCAGCAGCGGTTTCCTGCCAGTCGATGGCGTCATCCAGATCGCCGGAATCCTCCGCGTCGATCGTGAACGCTTCCCGCTGCTCCAGCTCGGATGGTTCCGGAGTTACAGCCAGCGCCGGCAATCCGGGGACAAAAGCGATGGGAATTCCGCTGGCCGCGGCGACGGGATCGGTGTCCGCCGCGATATCGCCCAAACTGAGGCGCAGAGCGCGTACCGACTTATCCAGGTTTCGCCCGTCGGCGCGCAGGACCCTGGCCAGGTCCTTCGGTTCGCCCGAGATCAGCAAAGCGCGCAGTTCCTGGGCAAGTTGCCTCTCCGTCCCGGAGCTGAACTCAGGCAGTCCGGCCGTGGCATCCTTTGCGTCCAGCCGTTCCAGAAAGCCCGCCACAGCCTCCAAATAACGCGTCCGGGCCGCCTCCTGTTCCTTCCGGGCCAGAAAGGCAGCGGTCTCTTCCGGGTCGCGCGTGCGCCACACACCTTTCTTGAGCAGATAGAGGTCTTCGCGCTGGCGCAGATGGCGGTAGAGGGCAAAACGGCAGAAATCGGAATGGCAGCCGGCGGCTTCAGAAGCCTGTTCAAAACTGAAGGGAGCGGGAAGCTGGGCGAGACGGGCCGGAACGCCTTCGTCCTGCAAAAGTTCCAGGGATTGTTCCGCCATAGCGGCAAAATTGCCCAGCGTGCGCGTGTTTGGAGGCGTGAACAGGTCGAGTGAGGCCAGCGCGAAGCGTTCGGATGCGAGCAGTTGCGCTTCGCCCTCAGAATCCAGCACCTGCCAGCGGTTGCCTTCCGCGGAGGTCACAATGCCCAGGCAAAGCCTGGCCTGGTGGTAAAACAAGACGATGGTACCCGCTGCGTACGTGGCCATAAAATCCTTTAAAAATGGCGCCCCAAGGATGATTCGAACATCCGACCAACGGTTTAGGAAACCGCTGCTCTATCCCCTGAGCTACTGGGGCGCGACTTCAGGGGTTAAATTTCCCGGAGCCCCGTTTTTGTCAAGTTTTGCATTGACAAAAGCCCCGCCCCGCAGGAAAAGGATTTTTCATATTTACCACGTTTAAGGATTTGACATGAAACTAGCAGTTGTCGGCGCCACCGGTGAAGTGGGCCGCATGATGATAACCTGTCTGGAGGAATTTGCAGTTCCCGTGGACTCCCTCAGTCTTTTCGCCTCCGCGCGTTCAGCCGGAAGCATACTCTACTACGGCGATACGGCGCTCCCGGTGCGTGAACTGGACGCCGCGGGAATGCGGGAACATTTTGATTATGTGCTCTTTTCCGCCGGCGCGGGAGTGGCCCGGGAATTCGCGCCCCTCGCGGCCGCGAGCGGTTCCGTGGTGATCGACAATTCCTCCGGATTCCGCCAGGAAACGGATATTCCGCTGGTGGTGCCGGAGATCAACGGAGATCTGCTCAAAGGATATCAGGGCATCGTGGCCAACCCCAACTGCACCACCATCCAGATGGTGCTGCCGCTGGCGGTGCTGGACCGGCTTTTCGGGCTGCGCAAAGTGGTCGTGAGCACCTACCAGTCTGTCTCCGGCAGCGGCCACAAGGGCGTGGCCACCCTCGAGTCACAGCGCGCTGGCGCTCCCGGAAAAGGCATTTATCCCGATATCATCGACCTCAACGTGATCCCCCAGATCGGCGCCTTTGCCGACAACGGCTTTTCCCAGGAAGAGGAAAAGATCCACTTCGAGACTCGCAAAATACTCGACAACACGGAGTTGGAGGTCTGCGCCACCTGCGTGCGCGTGCCTGTGTTCCATGGCCACAGCGAAAGCATCTATGCGGAATTCGCCTCCGGGGTCGATCTGGCCAAAGCCGCGCGGGAACTGAAACAGGCCGAGTCCATCGTCTTTGGCGAAAACACCTACCTCACCCCGCGCGATCTGGGTTCCTCGAACGACAGCCACGTCTGCCGCCTGCGCCGCGGCACCGGCCCAAACTCAGTCTGCTTCTGGAATGTGGGCCACAACGTCCGCCTTGGCGCCGCCACCAACGCCGTGCGCATCCTGCTCAAACACGCCCAACTGGCAGGCCGGATATGAACCTCAGCGCCATCCGCCGCGAACTGCACCGCAACCCCGAGCTGGCCTTCCGCGAGGAAAACACCAAAAGCCTCATTCTCTCGTATTTACAAGGCATCCCCGACCTCAGGATCCACGAATTCGCCACCAACACCGGCATCCTGGTGGAATACAGCCGTGGTGAAGGTCCCTACAGGCTTTTCCGTGCGGACATGGACGCCCTGCCGATTAGCGAAAACACCGGCTGCGCTTTTTCCTCCCAAAACCCAGGCCTGATGCACGCCTGCGGCCACGATATCCACATGACGGTGCTGCTGGGCCTGGTCGCGCAGGTGGCGGCAGAGAAGATGCAGCGCAATCTGCTCTTTCTCTTCCAGCCGGCTGAAGAGGGCGAAGGCGGCGCGCAGAGCGTGATCGCGGAGGGCCTGATCCAGCGCTTCGACGTGGAGAAAGCCTTCGCGCTGCACGTGGCCAGCGGATTGCCTCTGGGAGCGGTCTCCAGCCGTCCGGGCGTGTTTTTCGGCGTGCCCCAGGAATTCGACGTGGAATTCATCGGCAAGCCGGCCCACGCGGCCTTTCCGGAAGAGGGGATCAACGCCCTGGACGCCGGCCGCGAATTCCTGCGCCTGATGGAGCCAGACATCGCCCAATTGGCACAGCGGCACCGGGTTATCTGCCACGTGGGCAAACTGGCCGCCGGAACCGTGCGCAACGTGGTGCCGCACCGCTGCAAGCTGGAAGGCACCCAACGCAGCCTGGACAAGGCAGTGAGCCTGAAGATAAATGAGATCATCAGTCGCAATGCCGCCCTGGCCGCGGAGTCGTTGGGGACGGGCTTTCGGGTCGATTTCCTCGGAACTTACGATCCGGTGGTCAATTCCGCCCCGTTGGTCGAAGAACTAAAAACGGTTTGCGCGGAAACCGGAATCGAGTTTCGGGAGGCGGAGGTCGCCCTCACTGGCGAGGATTTCGGCTTTTTCACCTCCCTCTACCCCGGCCTGCTCTTCTGGCTGGGTTCCGGCTGCGCGGAACCTTTGCATTCCGATAAATTTCTGCCGGACGCGGCCTGCATCGACATCGGCGTGGAAATATTTGCCGCCCTGGCCCGCCATTAAAATATTTGTTCCCATTTTCCCCGACATCTTCCTCTTATCCTTCCTGTCTCAATTCCTTTCGGCTCCCAATATCAATACGGTATCAATACGGAATCAATACGGATTTTATCCGTATTGATTCCGTATTGATACCGTATTGATATTGGGAGCGGGTTGAGGGGAAAGTGGGGTTGTGGCACATTTTTATGTGTGAAGAATAAAGATTTTGGCCCTCTTTCATACCGAGAGGGTGGCTCAACATTCATCCCTTGATGGGATAAAGTGTCATCCCGGGATGGGGCTTCAGCCTGGTTTTTGCCGGTGGCTGAAGCCACCCGGACATCGTCTGTTTTGCTGTGCCGCTTTCTGGCACGGTGGCTGAAGCCACCGCCTTCCGTCTGGTTCTTTGCCTTTTGTGGATACATTGGCTGCGTACCTCGTATTGTCTGATCAGTAAGGCTCTCATTCAAACCGAGTTGGTAGAAGTGATCAACCCGCCAGCAGCTTGGAGGGCGACAGATCATAGCACAAATCATAGCTAGGGAGCGGAGCCCCCCGTAACGAAACAAGGGACAATTAATGGAATTTTCTCCACCCCTCCCCGGAAACGTGGCACGCTTCCGGGGTGGGGTGGATTGAGCTGCAGTCTTTCGTCTGGTTTTCGCGCCAAATATGGGTAAATTGGCTGAGTCATCGCCAAACATTTGCGTTGTGGCTCTGGATGAGGATCCGAGGGTTAAAATTGACCGCAGATAGTCTTTTCCCCTGCCTGGATGGGGTTTGTTGCCAACTTGTTGACATCATTGGCGTCAGTGTGAAATCTTGAATCTCAATAAAGACGGAAGGCGGTGGCTTCAGCCACCGTAAACAGACAAGGCGATCCGAAAAAGACGATGTCCGGAGCTTTCAAGCTCCGGCAATTCACTCTGCCGAATCTGGATATTTAGCCCAGGTCTCCGGCCGCAAATAAGACCCGGACTTGTCTTCAAAGCGTTTCATCTCATCTTCGAAGCTGGTCTCGCGGTGATGCTCCTCCTGGTTGAAAATATAGTTCTTGGTTTGCTCCAGTTGAGATCCACTCACGGTGTAGATCTGGTAGCCTTCCTGCCAGTTCAGTTTATGTATGTGGTTTTCATCCTGTTGGTTAAACCAGTGGGCGCTGCCGCCCTTGATCGCCTGCACGGATTGGGACAGGGAAATGTGTCGCGGCAAAAATGCCAGGATGTGCACATGGTCCCAGACGCCGTTGATCAGCACCGGCATGCCACTGGATTTTTTGATGATGCCGCCCATATAGGCAAACAAGGCCGGTCGTTTCGCCGGATGCAGGGTCCGGGCCCGGTTCTTGGTGGAAAAGATGAGATGATAGAGCAGGAAGCTGCTGGTTGAGCCGGACATTATATCCTCCAATCGTTTTGGTGCCGGTGGCTAAAGCCAACCGGACATCGTCTATTTTGTTGTGCCGCTTTCTGGTACGGTGGCTGAAGCCACCGCCTTCCGTCTTGTTTTGGCGACGATCTGGCTGTGAGGTTGTAGCAACATCCATCAAGCCAATGCCGGTGGCTGAAGCCAACCGGAAATCGTCTATTTTGTTGTGCCGCTTTCTGGTACGGTGGCTGAAGCCACCGCCTTCCGTCTTGTTTTGGCGACGATCTGGCTGTGAGGTTGTAGCAACATCCATCAAGCCAATGCCGGTGGCTGAAGCCAACCGGAAATCGTCTATTTTGTTGTGCCGCTTTCTGGTACGGTGGCTGAAGCCACCGCCTTCCGTCTTGGTTTGGCGACGATCAGCCGTGTTGCTGTAGCATCAGCCATCAGTATTTGTTTTCATTGGTGGCCACAGCCAACCGGACATCGTCTTGTTTGGCCGCCGTTTTATTGTGCGGTGGCTGAAGCCACCGCCTTCCGTCTTAATCAAGGTTTTGTATCAAGTATAACCGCTATACAGCATACACCCAAGGTTTGACTGTAATATATCCAATACTGCCATCACCGCAGCAGCGCGATCTTGCCCGTCCTCCGGTTGCCTTTGTCGTCGTTCACCACCACGAAATAGATGCCATTGGCGCAGGCTTTGCCTGCGGCGTTGGCGCCGTTCCACTCGAAGCGGGCGAACTCGTTTTCCTCCAGAACGCGCACCAGGGTGCCGGCGGAATCGTAGATCCGGCATCGGTTGAGGCCCCGGGGCAGGGTTTCCGTGGGATGGTTGCGGATGATCACAGAACCGCGCTCGGCGGGACGGAAGGGATTGGGGTAGATCACCAGGTTTTCCAGCGCGGCCTCCGGTTTTTCCGCGATGCCGATCTTGAGGGTGTTCAGGCCCTCCGGAGTGCCGATCAGCAGAGTGCCTTCCACGGGCTGGTAACCCAGGGCGGTGATATAGTTCGAAAGCAGGGGCGAGTTTTCCTGATAGTAGTTCGTAAAGCGTTCGGTATCAGGATCATACATGCTGATGCCGTGCTCCAGGCTGCCGATCCAGACGCGGTTGAAGGGATCGAGATAGATGGCGGTGGGCGTGGTGCGCACCGAGCCGTAGAGCCGCTCTTCGTCAACGTAGTAGAGGATGTCATTCTCCCAAACGCGGGTGACTTTGTTGAATTTGAAGCGCTTGATCGAGGTATCCCACTTGTACCAGTCGGCCTCATCCCACATGAAGAGCCCGGTGCTGGCGGCGATCCAGTGCTGGATGCCCTCGTAGGCGCTGTTCAGGCTCACGACGCCGTAAACCTCGCAGTTGCTTAGTTCCGGTGGATCGGGAATGATCCAGTGGGGGCCGTCGGTTTCAGGAATGGAATCATGGTTCCAGATCACCAGGCCGCGGTCGTTGTAGGTGCCGATAAAGTATTGGCTGCCATTGTGATAGCAGTAGATCGAGCGCTGGTAAACGCTGTTCGGGATGGTAAATTCGGCGATGAGGTTGTCATCAGGGTCCAGCACGCTGAAGCCGTCGTTCAGACAGGCCACGAACATGTTGCCGTGCCGGTCCTGGGTGATGCTCAGGTCCGTGTTGCCCAGCAGCTGCGCCGAACCGGTGATCGCGGGTCCGTATCGGCCCAGCTCCGCATCCCAGAGATGGATGCCCTCGCGGTCCAGATATTTCCAGCTGGGGATGGCTTCGTCGAAGATGGTGACTCCGAATTTCCAGCCCTCGGGGCTGTTGTCGTTCACGTCGTAGGTGCCGAACCATTTACGGTCGTGGCTGTCAACCGCCACGCAGTAGATGTTGTCCGTGTGGATGGGACTGTTGGCAATGGTGAATGTTTGCCAGACGCCATCCAAGTATTTGCTGGCGCCCAAGGTGCTCTTGCGCAGGGGCAAAGCGCTGAGCGCGCCGCTGCCGAACCAGACGGCGTGGGCGGCGTCGGTGGCTATGCCGGAGATCTTGGGAAAGCCGATGGAATTGGGCAGGTCATGTTGCCAGTTAAAATCGCTGGTGGTGGTGCCTTCCCACTGTGAAAAAATGCCGTCGCCCCAACTGCAGAGATAGATCATCTCGTCATGGGTGACAATTTTACCGATGCTTTTGGCGCCGAGGTTGGCTTCGGTCTCAGACCAGTGGCGGACATTGCCGGCGCTGTCGATCCGGGTGAGCAGGGTGTCGGCGTTGCGGGAATAGCTGAGGAAATCCTCGTTCCAGTTGCCGTAGGCCACCCACAACGCGCCCAGGCCGTCCAAAGCGGCGCTGGATATCGTTTCCAGAAGCAATCCATCCGCCTGCCTGTAGGTTTTCCAAGTGCCGGTCCAGGGATCGTCGGAACGGGTGTAAACCGCCAGCGGGCCTGCCACCGTGAGGTGGCCCGGGCGCACGGCCAGTTTGTATTGGCTGCCGCTGCCGCCGGGAAAATCGCCAAAACTGTGCCAGGCGGAATCCACATCCAGGGAGTCCAGATGGACAAAATTGACGCCTCCGGCACTGCTGAGATACAGATAGTTGGTGGAGGCCAGTTCCATGGCGTCGATGGCATCGGCCAGCAGGCCGGGGGTGGTTTGAGTGGTGTATTTGTGCAGCAAAAGGGGGAAATTGATCCCCTCCAGATAGTAGTAGGAGGCCAGGCCCGCCTTGGTCGCCACCAGGATGTTGGCGCCTTGTTCCACGATCTTGACCACGTTGTTGGAAAGCAGGCCCAGAGAGGCATTCAACTGTTGAACACCCTGTGGCGTGACGATCGTGATGCCGTTGGCGGCGGTTCCCACCCAGAGGCTCTGGTTCAGGGCGATGTATGCCAGGGTGCGCACGTCGTTTGAGGCCAGGCCTTCCGCGGTGGTTAGGATCTCCTGCCCCGCGGGAACTTCTCCGTTCCCGCCCCAGGAATGCACCACGCCACCCCAGGTGGAAAAATAGGTATCCCAGTCCCCCAGGGGGACAAAATCGTAAACATGGCTGAGGTTGGTGATCGTTTGCCAGCGGGTGGCGCTCAGCATCAGGCATACCGACGCGAGCAGCACTATCAATAAAATCCGTTTCATTTTTTTCTCCCTTGCCGCATGAGGACGTAGGCCAAGACCACACCCAGCACCAACAGACCGAGCAGTACCGAGAAGAGGATGCGCTTGGTGGAAAAGGAAAAGCCGATGGCGATGAGGCCAAAGAGCAGGGTTACAACGTAGCCGGTGAGCGCAATGGCTTTTTGGGAAAGGCCCAAGCCCAGCATGGCATGGTGCAGGTGGGCTTTGTCGGCCACGAAAATGTTGCCCAGGCGCAGGCGGCGGAAAACCGCCAGGGCTGTGTCGATGAGCGGGATTGCCAACACGGCCAGGGGAATGATGAGCGTCATCGAGGTGATGCCTTTGTACTGCTGCGTCCCGGCAGTGGAAACAGCCGCGATCACCAGCCCGTTGAACAGCGCGCCGGTATCGCCCAGAAAGATCTTCGCGGGATGGAAATTGAAGCGCAGAAAGGCCAGATTGCCGGCCAGCAGAAAGGCTGAAAGCGCCGTCACCATGAGGTTCTGTTCCTTGATGCCCACGCTCAGCAGCACCGCGCAGACGATCACGCAGACTCCGCTGGCCAGGCCGTCGATGCCGTCGATGAGGTTGATGGCGTTCATCACCACCAGATACCAGAGCAGGGTTACGGGGAAAGAGGCCCAGTGCAGAACGAATTCCGCGCCGAAGGGGTTGGTGAGCGAAGCCACGCGGAATCCGATGGCGTACATCACCACGCCGATCAACAGCTGCAGCAGGAATTTCAGCCCGGCGCGGGTGCCGTGGCGGTCGTCCAGAACGCCCAGGAACAATGTTATCAGCTCCACTCCGGCCAGTTGCAGCAGCATTGTCCCCAGCAAGTCCGGCAGTAAAATCAGCCCCAGCGCTCCCTGCGCCAGCACCAGGGGCAGGGCGAAAGAGAGCCCGCCCGCCTCAGGAATGGCCTGGGTGTGGATCTTGCGTTCGCCGGGTTGGGCGAGGATGCCGAAATGCTTGGAAAACCTGATGTTCAGCGGCACCAACAGATGCGTGAGCAGATGAACGCCCAAGCTCAGCAAGAGGATGGGCAGCGCCATATCAAGATTCACGCTCCCTCCCGGTAAAGCCGCAGATAGCCGGCCACCATCTGTTCGTAAGAGCAGATCCCGCCGATGGTTTGGGCCGCTGTTTGTCCCTTTTGGAAAGCGCCGGAGCGGTCGCGGGAAATGGCCGCGATGCGGTCGATCAGGGCGGTTTGGTCATCCAGTGGGACCAGCCAGCCGCAGGTGGGATTCACCAGTTCCCGGATGGAAGGAATGTCCGAACCCAAAATGGGCAGGCCGGCGTGCATGGCCTCGATGATGCTGAAAGGCTGGGCCTCCCAGCGGGAATAGAGCAGGAAAACGTCGAAGAGCGGCAGCCATTTGGCGACGTCCGCGTCCCAGCCAGGCAGCAGGATCCGTTCGTTCAGACCGTGCGAGTGCACGATCCGGCAGCAAAGCTGAAGATATTCGCCATCGCCCAGCAGGATGAAGCGCAGGTTGGGTTCCCGCGCGCAAGCCTGGCAAGCGGCGCCGGTGATGTTCACCACGTTCTTTTGCGCGGTGAAACGCAGGGTGGAACCGATCACGAAATCCTGTTTGGCGGGGTCTGGCTTCCGCGCGGCGGCGATCCGGGCCAGTTTTTCCGCTTGGTCCGGGGGCAGGGCGTTGTTGACTGTGAGGGCCTGTTCCGGCGGCAGAAGGCCCAGCGCCAGGCATTTGGCGCGATCAGAATTGTTAACGAAGACCACCTTGTGCCCCAGCGCGTTGCCCGCTTTCTCCAGGTGCCGGAACAGCTGCTGCCGCAGGCGTGCTTGGCCCTCCTGAAAAGCGGTGCCGTGCTCGGTGTGCAAGATCAGCGGCACCCGGCAGAGCCTGGCGGCCAAACGACCCAGCAGACCGGGTTTGGAGGAATTGGTGTGCACGATGTCGAAGCGGTGGCGGCGCAGCAGAAGCAGCAGCTCGGCCAGTGCCGCGGCGTCCAGAGGCGAGATGGGATGCCGCAGGAAACGCAGCGGAATGTGTTTGTAGCCCCTTTGGCGCACCGCCTCGACCAAATCCCCGCCGGGGGCGCTGGCCACGTAGATGTCAAATTCGTCGCGGGGCAGGCCGTCCAGCAGGTGCAGGCTGAAATTCTGCACGCCGGAAAGCAGCGGCAGCAATTGCAGATGGAGCAGTTTGGTCACGGTTCCCGATTAAGTCTGATCACCGCGATCGCCTCCGCGGGCACTCCGGTGAAGTGGACCATGTTTCCTTCCACCCGGGCCGGCAGGCCGTCCACTTCGCGGATCTTGTCCTCGTTGAGCACCTGCAGGGCGAAATGTTCCATTTCATCAGGAAAATAGATGCTGATCTCGTAATCGCTCTCTTCGATCGTCACGCGGTTGCGCCTGTCCCACCAGGTGGTGAGTTCAGCCGGCGTGGGCACCCAGACGCGGCCGGCCTTCAGCAGGGCCAGCGCGTAGGCGTACAGCTTTTTCACATAGGGGATGTCGGCATAGGAGGCGAGGTTGAGGTCGATCCCGAAGATGCCGCGGGTGCGGAGGGCAGCCTGGAAAAACTTCTTGAGCAGGTGTTTGGCCGGCTCGAGCTGCAGGGTTTTATAGCGGCCCACGCGCAGATGGGCGTCGTGATAGACGGTGGGAAGCTCCCACCAGCTGGCTTTGAGGCCTCCGATCCAGGGCTGGTAGGGAACGCTGACCCCGCTCACGAAGCCGGGAGTGTCCCTGCGGGCGGTGCTTTGGCTGTGGGAGGGGCCCAGTTTGTTGTGCAGGTCGCGCAGGGCATCGCTGGAGCGGTAATGCAGCTGGCGGATGCCGATCTGGTCTTTGCGCAGTTGGTGCAGCATGATCTGCTTGCGGGAGACGAACTCGTCGCGGGTGGGCTTGTCCGGCGCGAGCAGCAGCCCCACGTCGTGCCCGGCGCGGGTGAGCTGCTGGATCTCTTCCTGGAGGTCGGCGTCATCCAGATTGTAGTTGATGTATTCGTTCTTTTCCGGGGCGATGTAGAAAACGCTGCGGAATCCGGAATCTTCCTCCAGCTGGCGGTATTCCCCGAAATTCCAGTAGAGTTCCACATTGGTGAAGAGAAAGCGGAATTTGCTGCCGATGCTGTGCAAAAGCTGGCGCCAACTGAAGGATAAGAGCATCGCGAGGTCGCTGCCCACGGAGAGGAACAGCTCTGAATAGTTCCATTTCTGCAGGTTGTCCACGCTGTGCGAGAGCAGGGCCGCGCCTTCCTGGGCCTGCGGCCAGTACTGCTTTTGAACGATGTGGATGCCCTTGGCGCGGGTGTGCTCTTTGATCATGCTGTCGATCAGCCAGAGCAGGTTGTCCACATAGGGCGTGTCGCGGTGGGAATTGAGCTGGCTGGCCTCGTCCGGATGGCAGCCGTCGGCGTCGCGGGTGGGATCGATCTGCGCTTCCAGGCCGGCCAGATGGAAAAAGACGTTGCCCACGAGGTCGAAATTGATCTTGCCGGCGTGGACTTCGCTTTCGGAATAGTTTTCGGCGGGATAGGAAAAACTGCGGGCGCTGATCACCGGCGTCTGCGAGAGCAGCTTGATGGTTTTCAGGCCACGGCGCAGCTTGTCCGGATTCATGCTCTTGGGGTCGAAGAGGTCCGGCTCGCTCTGGATGAAAATGGTGATGAAATGGCGCGCGATCCCCTTCAGCTCTTCCACCGTGGGATCGGTGTAGCCGTAGATGAAGAGGATGTCGTTGTCCTTCAGCTGGCCGGTGTCCGAAATGAAGCAGAAACCGTAGCCCAGGGTCTGAAAGATGAAGCTGAAGGCGTACTTTATCTCGTGCTGATACCTCGCCAGCTTGTAGTCGATGAAGATCGAGATCATGCGCAGCTTACCGCCAATTTCTTTTTAAGACCATAGATTCCCCTTTTTACTATGTGTCAAGCAAAATCGTCGGTTACCACTTTTTCCGACTCTCTTTCAAACCGGGTGGGTAAAGCCCGGAGGGCGACAGAACTAAAGCGAGGGCGTGGAGTGAGCGTAGCGATCGGAACCCCTCGTCAGGAGAGTTGGTCACACATGTAAGCAACCCCCAAGCCCAGGCTCAATATTTTGTGAGCCTGGGCTGGGCTTGGGGGAAAAATGAACAAATTCAGTTTGTCGTGAAGCGAGGGGCTTACGCGCCCTCGCTATGGTTCTGTCGCCCTCCGGGCTGCTTCTGGTTGAGCGCCGCACCACTTGAAAGAAAGCCTCTTTTTTTATTTGTTACCCACTTGGATAGACAGAGAGCCTTTTTTCATATACTTCCGCAGTCGTGTGCGCTTTGGCCACACTCCCTGCCGCCGCTTTTGGGGTTCAGGCGATGCTCAGAACACCAATCCCAGGCCCAGCGAACCGGTGGGAAAAAACCCCAAACCCCCGCCGGCGAAGGGCACCACCTCCATACCCAGCTCGGGATGCAGGATCACCGGACCCAGATTCAGCCTCAGGCTTCCGGATACATTTCCGTGCACCAGATTTTGGGTTTCACCCGCCGGGTTACTGCTACTTTTCCGAACCAGGTTGTCATAACTGACCCGCGCACCCAGAGTGGGGACCAGCCAGGATTTCACTTCCCAGGAGGAGAGAAAGGCCAGTTCAGCCCCAAGTGACGAGTACTTCGAGTGTCCCTCAGCGGTTCCGTTGCTGGAAAGCGCTGTCAAAGAGGGCGCCAAAGCCAGATAGTTGAAGTCTGTATTTCCCACCAGTAGCTTGGCACCCAGTTTACCTCCCACCATGAAGCCGGAAGTGTAGATCCGGCCGGTCAGGTCAAACCCGGGCGACACGCTCAATCCAGTCTTGAACCCGGTGATGAGCCATCCGCCCAAGTTCTGGTCCTGCGCGTTGTTCTGCATCATGGTGCCCAGGTCCACTCCCAGGTTTTCATACAGGGTTAGCTCCAGGTTTTTGTCCTGCAGGGGCACCGCCGTGTCCAGCATGCTGATGTCCATGATGGAGCAGGCGCCAAGCGAAGCCAGCAAAGTGGCCATTATCAACAGTCTTGTCATCTCTTGTAACCTCTGTAAGACAGAATAAGTGATTCTGCCACCGTGCAAAGTAAATATTCTTGAACAGGTTTATTTGACACATGGTCCGATTTACCCGCAGACCATCTTGGGCAGAGCACGGGTTCAGACGCTTGCCCCTGCCCAGGCTTGTTCAGCGCGATGCAGGCATCGCCTGCTTTCAGATTCGACTGGGACCGGTTTTGGATCCGCCCCCCGCGCGATCCCCGCACCAGATGCGGCCATCCTCAGGGAGGCTGGCGCCGGGCTCAAAACAGCAGCTTGGAAAAAACCCCGGCAGCTCTGCCGGGGTTGGGATATTCAGCGCTGCCCGGGTTGGGCAGGCGAGGTTTGTTATTTGATCATCAGCATCTTGCGGGTGGAAACATAGTCCCCGGCCTCAAGGCGGTAGAAATAGACTCCTGAAGAGACTCCACGTCCGCCGGCATCCAGTCCGTTCCAGGTGATCCGGTGCGTTCCGGGGGCCAGGTCACCGTCCACAAGTTCCTTCACCAGCTGGCCCTTCACGTTGAAAACGCTCAGCCTGGCCTTGCCGGACCGCGCGAGATCGAAGGAGATGGTGGTGCTGGGGTTGAAGGGGTTGGGGTAGTTAGAATTGAGGCTGGTAAACAGTTCCGGCGCGTTGTCTTCCATGTTTTCCACCACGTAGGGAAATTCGAAGGCCAGGGTGTCTGAGGGGCTGCCTTCCGTGTTGTAGAAGACAGCGCTGATCAGATAGGCATAGTCTCCATGCAGCGAGATCACGTCGGTGTGGGTAAGCCCGGTGGTTTGCTGGATCAGTTCGAAGGGTCCGGTGTTGAATTTTTTATAGACGCGGTAATTCATCACCGGGAGCACCGGATCGTAGGGCGGTTCCCAACTCAGCAGCACTTCACCGGTGAGGTTGTCAACCGCGAAACCGGCATTGGCCGGCTGGGGCAGGTTGATGAGGGTGAAATCGGCCTGGTGCACCGGATCGGCGGGGGTGATCAGGACGTTGTTGATGCTGGAGGATTGGTGGTAAGGCAGGGTGGCATTCACGTTGAAGGTGCCGTTGGGCAGGTAGAGCCGGTAGGAACCGTCGGCAGCGGGATGGGTGGCGTAGTAGTTGCTGGCCATCACCAAAGCCTCCGGGGCCGGGGTGTCTGAAGTGGGGATCACCGTCCCGTGCAAGTATCCGGTCTTCTGGTTCACGCCGCTGAGCTCAAAATCGTCGATGAACCAGCCGATGCCGCCAGTGCCGCCGTCGGAGCCCATGCGGAAGCGGAAACGCACCTGCTGTCCGGCGTATTGGCTGAGATCGAAGATCACGGGCTGCCAGTTGGCCAGGGTCCCGGAAAATCCTGGTTCGCCGCCCAAACCGGCCAGGCTGCTGTGCGTGTAGCCGCTCAGAGGGTTGAGCAGGCTCCAGGTCATGCCGTTGTTTGTGGAAATGCCCACGTTGCCGCCGTCATAGTTATTCTCAAAACCGTAGCGGTGCTGCAGGGAAAGGGTCGCTCCGGTTTCCATGGCGTAGAGCGGGGTCACCAGCACGTAGTTCACCAAGTCCGGGTAGTTGCCGCTGAGCCCTGTCGCCCACAGCTTGGTGCCCGAAAACGCGGTCACCTGTGAGGGCGTGCCCCAGGACCAGCCAGTTTCGGAAATGAAACCGCCGCTGTTGGTCTCAAAATCGTTGAAAATGTTGGCCATGTTGTAGGGGACCATCAGATTCGAGTTCAACGGCATGCCGTTCGAGATGGAGGCATTGAACTGGAAGGGGATGTACTGCCCCAGGGCGGACGTGCTCACGAATTGCAGCTCAAATACGAACTGCATCACGGCGTTGGCCTCAATGAGCGGCAGGATGATGATCGGTTCGGCGATCACCACATCCGTGCTTGCGGTGGAAAGCGTGGCCTGGATATCGCGGGATTGAACGGCCGCGTGGTTGTTGACGTTGATCACCAGTTTCACCGTCTCCAGCGGATCTATGATGCCGTTGAAATTGGTGTCGGCATCGTTGATCAGGAAAGATTCGAACACCAGCACGGAGGCGTCCACCCGCAGGCTGAAACTCCTTTCCCAAACGGATTCTCCGCAGGTAATGGTGAGCAGGAAGTTGAGCACCGTGGCGTTGGGGCATTCCGGCGAAACGGTGAAGACGAAAGGAACGCGGTTGACCCCGAAGCCGTCACCCACAAGGGGAAAGTACTGAGCTGTGGCGTTCGTGATGGTGATATGCTCGCTGGTGGTGGAAAGCGTGGCCGACACATCTTCAGCGGTGAGGCTGCCGATGTTTTGCAACTGCACGCCCAGTTCGACTGTTTCGCCGGGCTCGCAGACTCCGTTGCCGTTGTCGTCGTCCACAAAGGTTTCGCTCAGCAGCAAATGTGGTTCGTGGTAATAGATGGGGATGTTGGTGATGTAGATGGCGCGCTCGTTACCCAAAGGCGAAGCGGCTGTGGGATACGTGTTTCCGTAGGAGTATTCCAGGCCCACCATGCCGCTGTGGTCCTCGATGCCGATGGTGGAGTAGCAGCCGTGGTGGCCGGTGTTTGTGGATGAATCCACATTGTTGAAAGTGTGATACTGGATCTTGATGGGGCCGTCGCCCAAAGCGGTGGCGAACACGCTCTGGTCGTAGAGGATGATCTGGAAAGTTTCCAGGCTGTTGCCGTTCACCCCGTTTTTCATGTTGTACCATTCGATCACAAAGGCGTGCTCGTCGTGGTCGTACAAGGTGTAAACACCTCCCCCGGCGTGGGTGGCCAGGTCATCCCAGAATGCCGCGATCATGGGATTGGGGCCCATGGCGCCGGGCAGGCGGTAGTTTCTGAATTCGGCATTCTCGGAAACGCCCATGGCTATGAAGCCGTTGGAGGAAACCGTGATCTGGTTGTACATGATGCCGTAAAATTGGAAGGGGAAGGGCAGATTCACCACTTCCAGCGCGTCCGCGCCCACCTGGTCTCCCTCGTCACCGCTGGTGTAGGCGTCGGAGATGGCCAAAAGGGTGCCCACGCCTCCCTCGGCAGGCGCGATGCCGTTCCAGTCGTACACGGGGCATTCCTCGTAGGAGGTGTCTGTATCGTCGTAGATCACATAACCGTAGCTATCCGGCCCCAAGGGATCGTGCACATCCACTTCGCCGGCCGTGAGGGTGAAGCCCAGCCATTGTTCGAAACCGGCGTCGTTATAAAGCTTGAGCTGCATGGGGATCAGCATGCCCGGCAGCAGCATGGGCCGGCCGTAGAGCTCGAACATGTCCGTGGATGGCGTCACCTGCACGTTTTGCAGCAGATCGCCATACCACGCCGTGTTGTCATTCACCGCCACCAGGTCGTTGAGGCTGTAGAGTTTGCCCCAGATCCCGGTCACTCCCGTGGGAGTGATGTTGCTTACCGTTACCGTGAAGCCCGCGGTTTCGTTGGGGTCGAGCACCTGGTTGCCGCCATTGGTCACCAGGCTGTTGTTGTACATCATTTTGGCATTGTGGATGGGGATGAATTCCGAGATGTCGTAGCTTTGGTTCTGGCCGTCCGTGAGCAACACGTGGATGCGGATCATGGCCTCATGCGGCGCGTTCGGCGCGATCTGCATCACCACTGGGCTGGCGTTGAAGCCCAGCCCGCCGCCGGCGATCTCGCTGTAGGTAACCAGGGAATCCACGAAAGTCACCCAGGGGCTGTTGGAGTGGACCTGGCCGCCAAGCCCGGAAATGGGGCTGGCAGCGGTGTTGGTGAGCCCGAAAAGGATCTCCAGGGTTTCGCCGCCGTTGGCCAGGCCGTCGTTGTTGCCGGAAGAGGCGCCGGTGGTGTCATCATCGATAACGATGCTGGCCGGCACCAGGGTACCGCTGCTGTCCACGGTCAAAGTTTGCTGCAAAGGCTTGAAATCGTGTTGGGAAACTGTGAGCACGCAGTCGTTGGTGGTCATCGTTTGCGGCAGCATCAGGATGATGTTGCCCTCGATGTCCGTATAGCCCCTGCTGATGATCGAGCCGTTCTGGGTGAGGGTTACGGATGCCCCCTCCACCGGCAGGCTGGCGCCGTTCAGCACATTCACGTCCAGCAGGCTGAGGCCCAGCGGAATGCTGGTCATGGTTGTAACGTTGAAATGATCGGGAATGCCGGTCCAGGTTTCCATGGTGGGGTCGCCCATCAGATTGCACCAGTGGGTGAACTTAAGCACGTTGTCCGGAGAAGAGACACCATACGTTTGTGACATGTATAGTTTGCCGTTCAGCAGGGCCTCTCCCATGGTGCGCATCCCGTATTGGAAGATGCCGCCGAAGATGCCGCCGTGCAGCACGTTGTTGAAGTTCGTATGCGTGCTGGAAGTGCTCATACCGATGCCGGTGACGGCGCCTTTGGGAACGGCCGGGGTGCCGTAGCGGATGAACTGCTCCATCTCGGAAGTGCCGTTCCAGTAGTTGTTCGTGCCGCAGGTGATGTTGATGGCGTGGGGAATCCTGTAGGCGTTGAAAAGGGCTGATTCCGACGGCGGTGAGTAGTCGATGTAACCGCGGTAGCTGTAAAACCCGACGCCCTGGTTGATGGCCGCGTTGATCTGGGTGGCGGCGGGCGAGCTGTTGTAGATCTCCGTGAAGGTGTAATCCGGGTTCACATTCAGCGCCCGTTCCTTGATGTATTTGCTGATGTACATGGTGGAAATGCCCGAGGGGGCGGTGTCGCCCACCAGCAGCATCCGGTCCAGCCAGTCAGCCGTGTCCAGGTTTACGTCGCGTTCATAGAGATATATCTTGCTGAGCAAGTTTTGCAGTTGGGAGATGTTTTCCACCGAGATGCGGCCTATGAAGCAGTCGCCCAGGATGTCGCTGCCGGCCAGATGCGTGTAGGGATAATCGCCGCCGCCGTTGCTGACCACGGAAGCCGCCGGGATGGTGTAGCTGCCGCTGGTATCGCCCAGCAGGATCACATAATCCGGCCGGGTGGCGGGGTTGTTGTAGGCGTTTTGGATGTAGTTCTTGATGGTGGTGGTGCTGCTGCCGGCCTGGCCGGAAGCCGTGCTGGCCACATCAACGTCCGCGCCCTTCTGCTTTTTCCAGAGCACATACTCGTTCAGGGCCGTTGTGAAGGCCGGGTCGGAGTTGCTTCCGTAAATGAGCAGGAAACGGGGCGGAACGTTGCTGTACATGAGGTCGCGGTAATCGTCAAAGTTGAGGATCATGGATTCGTAGATCCTGGCAAAGGAGGGAGAAACCGCTGTCAGTTCGCCATCCAACTCGTTGAGTCCGGGACCGCTGGTGTAGCTTAGCCTCAGGTTGATCTCCTGGTTCACCGTCAGCGTCTGGGTTTGGGGATCATAGCTGAAGGGATTCACCAGCAAGTTCACAATACGGAAATCGCGCAGGATCATGGGATCGCCGCACTGCACCGCGGTGGCTGGATAGGCAGTGCCGCCGGCATAGAAAGCGGCGTCGATCACAAAGGATTTGGGCGCTTCCTCCTGCTGGCCTTGCTGCACCGGATAGGCCATGAACTGCTGGATCTGGCTCTGCTCCTGGCTTAACACGCTAACCTCAACTCCGCCCCGGCGGGGAATGGCCAGGTGCACGCTGAGGGTGGGCAATTCCGGAAAACCGCTGTCCAGCGTGCTTCCGGCCCCTGGAAGTATGATCCGTTGGTAGATCGCCCCTCCGACCTCAGACTGTTCCAGCTCAAACTGGGGCAGGGAGAACCGGATGTCGGTATGGTTGGCGGCTTTGTCCGTGATGGCAAAGGCCTGGTTGAACTGGGTGGGCGTGTATTCGCCGGCCGCGGCAAACACGAAGCTCACGGCAAGTCCCGCCAAAAGCAGGAGTATCAAGTGTTTCATTAGCTTACCTCTAAAGGTGTGAATATGGTTTTGCCTACTGACCTTGCAATATGCGTTCCAAAGCTTTACAGATTGTAATAGAGCAACAGCTCGTGTGGATGAACCCGGTTCATAACCGCCTGATGCTCAGCCAGTTTGTGCTTGATGTGGGATTCGATCAGTTCTTCGTTAAACACGTTGCCCTGCAGCAGGAACTTGTGGTCCTCCTCCAGGCAGCGCAGCGCTTCGGCCAGGTTGGCTGGAATGGACAGCAGTTTGGCTTTCTGTTTCTCGCTCCAGGCAAAGACGTTGTCGTCGTAGGGCCCCAGTTTGTGTTTGGCGGGGTCGATCTTGTTGATGATGCCGTCCAAACCCGCCAGCAGCAAGGCGCTCATGGCGAAGTAGGGATTGCAGGTGGCGTCGCCGGTGCGGAATTCGAAGCGTTTGGTCTCCGGCGTATTGGCATATTTGGGAATGCGGATGGCCGCGCTGCGGTTGGCCAGGCCGTAGAAAAGCTTCACCGGCGCTTCAAAGCCGGGCAGCAAGCGCTTGAAGCTGTTGGTGCTGGGATTGGTGAAAGCCACCAGGGCGCGTCCGTGCTTCAGGATGCCGCCGATGAACCAGATCGCCTCGTTGGAGAGGTCAGCGTAGCCGCCTTTTTGGTAGAATATGTTCTTGCCATTTTTGTGCAGCATCATGTGAAAGTGCATGCCGTTGCCGGCCTGGTTGTAAACGGGTTTGGGCATGAAGGTGGCCGTGAGCCCGTACTCCAGGGCGGTGCGGCGGATGATGTCCTTCATCACCATGGTGTCGTCGCAGATCTTGGGGAAGGCCAGCAGTTCCGTCTCGATCTCCTGCTGCGAGCTCAGCCCCACCTCGTGGTGGTGGTAGCGCACCTTGATCCCCTGCTCTTCCATGCGGTCCGCCATTTCCTGGCGGATCTCGTAGTAGCGGTCGAAAGGCGTGTCCATGTGATAGCCTTTTCGGCCTTGCTGGGCCACGGCGTCGTCATCTTCAAAATCCAGGGGCAGGGCGTCTTTGCTTTCCGCGGAGGTCACGGTGTAGCCGCTGGAATATTCGTCGCTGTTGTATTCCACGGTGTCGAAGAGGTGGAACTCCAGTTCCGGGATCCAGGTGCTGTGGTCGGCGATACCGGTGGATTTGAGGTAATCCTGAGCCCTCAGGGCCACGCTGCGGGGGTCTTTTTTCACGCCGATGCGGGTTTCCGCGTCGCAGATGGAGCAGATGAAGCGCAGGGTGGGGGTCTCGAAGAAGGGGTCGATGTGCGCCGTGTCTGTGTCCGGCATCAGCACCATGTCTCCGGATTCCACGGAGCGCATGCCCGGGATGGAGGAGCCGTCGAAGGGCACGCCCAGCCGCAAAACCTCATCCAGCCCGCGGGCCGGGAAGGTGATGTGGTACCAGCGTCCGTCCATGCCGGTGTACTTCAGGTCGATCGCCTTGATGTTGTGTTTTTTGATCAATTCGATGATTTTGTTCTTGTCCATGCTTTTTATCCTTGGATGTTTTTTGTTATCGTTTTTTCAGGCAACGCCCAGCAGGCCCATCACCAGGTTGATGGGCGGCAGGATCAGCCGGCCGATGATGTTCAGGTTCAGCAGGCGGGATACGATCAGAATGCCGAAGAGCACGTACATGCCGGTCCTTTCCTGGGCCATCCAGCGCCAGTAGGCGTCATCCGGCAGCACCATGCCCAAAACCTTGCTTCCGTCCAGCGGCGGAACCGGGATCAGGTTGAAAAAAGCCAGCAGCAGGTTAAAAAACACCACCATCTGAAAGATGTAGGCCAGCAGCTGGTTGCCGGGGCTGAGGTGATACAGCAGCGCGAACACGATGGCGATCAGCAGGTTCGAAGCCGGCCCGGCCAGCGCCGAAAGCCCTATCCCCTGTTTGATGTTTTTATAGTTGTAGGGATTGAGCGGCACCGGCTTGGCATAGCCCCAGATCACGCCGGCCGTGAAATACATGATCAGCGGCAGGATCACCGTACCGAACCAATCGATGTGCTTGAGCGGGTTCAGGCTCAGCCGGCCGGCCCGTTTGGCCGTGTCGTCGCCCAGCCAGAAGGACACCACGGCGTGGCTCACTTCATGGATGATGATCGAATAGAACACGATCAGGATGATGATGCCGGTCAGCACCATTTCGATGGTTTTGTCCGATACAACCATTTACGCCTTCCTGAGTTTCAAAAACTTGCGTTTGCCGGCCCGTAGCACCATGCCGTCGGCGAGGGTGACCTCCGCGTCCACTGAACTCACCCTGGCGCCGTCGATGCTCACCCCGCCGCCCTGGATGAGGCGCTTGGCCTCTCCCCCGCTGGCGCACAAACCGCTGTCGGTGAGCAGTTTGGCCACGCGGAACACCGGTTCGCTGACTTCAAACTCCGGCATCTCGTCCGGCAGCTCGCGTTTGGAAAAGAGCTGCTCAAAGCTTTCCTGAGCGCTCAGCGCGGCCTCTTCCCCATGGTAAAAGCCCACGATCTCGCGCGCCAGCCTTTTCTTCAGCAGCATGGGGTTGGTGCCTTGGGCCAGTTCGCCGGTCACCTTGTCCAGCGCTTCCTCGTCGGCGTTGGCGGCGTACTTGAAATAGTTCAGGATCAGGCTGTCCGGGATGGACATCACCTTGCCGAATTTATCCGCGGCAGTGTCGAACACCGCGATATAGTTGTTCAGCGACTTGCCCATTTTGTTCACGCCGTCGGTGCCGGTGAGGATGGGTGAAAGCACCGCCACCTGCTGTTCCTGGCCAAAGTGGCGCTGCATGTCGCGTCCGCAGAGGATGTTGAATTTCTGCTCGGTGGCGCCCAGCTCCACGTCGCTGTGGATGGCCACGGAGTCGTAGCCCTGCAATATTGGATACATGAGCTCGTGCATGCCCAGGGCCAAACCCGCCTCAAATCTGGTTCTGAAGGTATCGTGGGCCATGAACTGGGCCAGGGTGAATTTCCCCATCAGCTTTAGGACCTCGGCCATGCCCATGGCGCCGAACCACTCGCTCTGCCAGCGAACTTCGGTCTGTTCGGGCTTCAGCACCGTGTAAAGCTGCTCCATGTATTTTTCGCTGTTGGCCAGGATCTCCTCGTGCGTGAGCGGCGGCCGGGATTCGTCGCGGCCGGTGGGGTCGCCGATCTGGGCGGTGAAATCGCCGATGATGATCACTCCGGTGTGCCCCAGGTCTTGAAAATCACGCATCTTGCGGATAGGCACCAGATGGCCCAGGTGGACGTCGCAGCCGGTGGGATCGATCCCGAATTTGATCCGCAGCGGCTGGCCCGCCCGCTCGCTTTTCTCCAGCTTGGCCAGCAGGTCTTCCAGCGGAATGATCTCGTCCGTGGCTCTTTTTATCACTTTCAGTTCTTGTTCGAAACGCATGTCTATCCTTATGTTTTTCCATAAATTGGACTCACGGGACCAGAAACGGCAGGGGGCGTATTTGTCAAGCCTTTCCGGCCCGGACACTTGCGGAAATGACTTCCAGGGCCGGAGCCCATGCCGGACGGCTGCCGCCGCTTGGTTTGCGGGAACAAATTTTTTCTTGACAGGAAATGGCCGGTGGGGAGGATGCGTTCACTCGACGGTCAGAAAAATTCGCAACAGGAGGTTGTAACTATGTACGGGTTCAGGGGATCTGCGGTTCCCTCAAAATCACGGGAAATCTCTGGCGCATCGCGCGCGGGGACAATTATGGGTCTGGATCCTGCTTTTTCCCGGCCACTGGCTTGAACTGAAGCCGTGCGGGAAAGGTACGCTCCGGAGCAATCAATGTAAACTGTATTAGGGAGGAAAAATGTATCAGGTCCTGTTCAAGGAAGGGACATACCAAATCGTGAAACAGGGAATGCCGGTGTACACGCCGGCGGGAAGCATCGTAAGCGCCGAAAACGAAATGCTGGCCCGGAAACTGCGGGAGCATTTCCTGGCCTTTGGCACATCCCACGCGGACTGGCGCTCGCTGGCCCACTTCCACTTTCCCCTGCTGGACTTCGTGCGCCACTACCCCAAAACCGACGTGATCATGCGCCTGGTGATGGACCTGGATCCTTACAACGACTGGACCCTCCGGCCCGTGGCTGACAATCCGGAGCTGGAACGGCACCGGGAAGGGCTCTTTGGAGATCCGGCCACGCAACTTGCCCAAGGCCGCGCCTGGCTGGCCAGCCTGAACGAGTATCAGCTCTGCGCCGCCCTGGTGCTGGGCAGGGACCTGGGCAGCATCAACGCCGCCTGGATGGCCACCATGCACTGTGACAACGATGCGGAGAAACAATTCAGGTCCGGTCTGGTCCTCTTCAATCCTGAACTGGGCAACCGCCCCCTGCGCGAGCTTTTGGCCAACTATCGCTTTTACCGGGGACTGTAGCGGCAACGGCGATTCCACGGCCAGGGCGTCATTCCGGGGAAGTCGCACAAGCGACTGGGGCCAGGGTGTCATTCCGGGGAAGCGGGGTCCTCGCGGACGAGCGTAGCGAGTTCGTGGGGTGCGGATGGGACCCCGGAATCCAGAAACCAGCACCACCCCGCCTCAAACTTACGTCATTCCGGGCAAGCGTGCGCCAGCACGCGGGGAACCGGAATCCAGACGATGTGGGTAATGCCTTGGGAGGGTTTCGATGCAGACTGCGTCTGGATCGACCCCTCTTTGGCCTGAGTCTGAGATGGGCTATTCCCGCCAGGTTTGGATTCCGTCTCTTCGCGCCAGAGGCGCTCCTTTACGGAATGACGTGCGTTTGAGGCGGGGAGAGGGATGTTCTGCTGTAGCCGATGCTCCTGCGTCGCTCGACTCCAGCGGGGTAGGGGATGTTTGAATCCGTTCAATCCGTAAATCCGTTCAATCCGTGAATCCGTATGAAAATGTGTATGCCCGGGTTCTGCTGTAGTCGATGCTCCTGCGTCGCTCGACTCCAGCCTCTCCGTCACGGAAGCCAAGTGATCCGGCAGGGCAAGGCAGAGGCCGGAGGCTGCCGCCAACTTGATCCCGGCCAAAAGAAAAAGCCGGAAACCAATCTGAGGTTTCCGGCCTGGAAGTTGAGCTTGTATCCTGGTCTATCGGACTTGCGCGCAGATCAGGTTCGCGGCTTCTTCGTATTTGTCCATTTTACGTTTGGCGGCGCTGGGCAGCGCCAGTCCTGGCAGCGCTTGCGCCCCGGCGTTGCCGGCCAGTCTGCGCAAAGTGTTCACGGAGGAGTTTCCGGTGAGCCAGGCCCAGGGAAAAGAGTGGGTCACGAAAGGCAGCACCTGCCTGCCTCTGAGCTGAGGTGCCAGGTCCGCCATCGCTTTCAGCAGCAAGGGATAGGGCCGGAACGCCCAGACCGGGCCACCGATGAGAACGATGTCCGCGGAGCTCACATCAGGCAGGTTGGTTATCCGGATGTTTCCGGCGGCCATGGGTTTGCTCTGGTCCAGGGGCGGATCGGAGACCAGCTGGGTGAGGTTCACCTGATGTCCGGCCTCCATCAGTTTGGCGCTTATCATTTCCCCCAGTTTCAGGGTGTTGCCGGATTGGGAGCAGATCACCATTGATACTTTCATGGCAGCATCTCCGGGGTGGGTTTGGCGTTGTCGTCGCGTTCCCAGCGGTCGTCGATCCTGGTGCGGACGGGGCTGTTCTTCCGGAAGTAGTTAACGATGGCGTCGCGCAGGTTGATCTGATGGAAGATGATGTCTTCCGCGGGCACCTGGGTGAGCAGCGTGAGCCCTGCGTTGCCCTGCATCAAAAAGTCGGTGGTGGTGCAGGTGTAGATCTTGTTTTTGTCCCAGGGTTCGCCGGCGATCTTGAGCGAGGTCACGCGGTCGAAATTGGGCCGTTTTTTGGAATAGACCACGTTGACACCGGAGACCACCAGGCCGTGGCGTCCGCCTTCCACGCGGGTTTCGATGATGCGGCGCAGGAATTCGCCGGTGCAGCGGAAACTCACCACCATGTTGTCGAAAGGCATCACCTGAAAGACGTCGCGGTAGGTTACAGGCCCGTTTTTGATGTCCGCGCGCACGCCACCGAGGTTCAGAAAGGCGAAATCGGCGTTCACTTCGTGGCGCATGGCGTCCGTGATCGTGTTTCCCATCAGGCTTTGGGCATCCACGTTGGTGCGGGAGAGATAGACCCCTGCGGTGCCGATGATCTCATCCATGCCTTCTTCGGCAACGGCCACCTGGGCTTCGATGGTGGCGGAGATCTCCGGGTCCGGGATGAATTGGTCCTCAAACAGGGTGATCATCAGGCCTTCGCGCAGAGCGGGCAATTCATAGCCGCTCACGCTTTTGGTTTCGGGATCGATCGTAAGCGTCATCCAGCCAAGGTTCGAGCCGTAGGCATAGCCCTGGATCACCATGGTGTGGGTGTAGGGATCGATCCAGGGTTTGGGAATGCCGCGGTGCATGTGGCCGCCGATGAAGAGATCGATACCGGGCACTTCGCGCGCGATCTCCTGGGCGTCCCAGCCCCAAGCGGCGTAACGCTCTGCCTGCAGCGGATTGCCCTGGGCGTCGTAGCGCGAAAGGTAGGTTTCCTCGATCTCGTAGGGCAAGCCGGCGTGGCCCAGAACGATCACGATATCGGCCCTTTCCTGGTCGCGCACGATCTCCACGTACTTGCTTACCGCGATCTTTTCGTCCACAAAATCGATATTCTTGATGTGCTCCGGGAAGCTCATCTTTTCCGTGTCCGTGGTGGTGAAGCCGATCACGCCGATGCGCAGGCCCAGCCTTTCGAAGATGCGGTAGGGCACCACATACCAAGGCAGGTCGCCGGTGCGCCGGTCGATGATGTTGCAGGAAAGGATCGGGAAATTCACGCATTCCAGCGTTTCCATCAGCTCTTCGTCGATGATGTCGAACTCGTGGTTGCCCACGGTCATGGCGTCGTAGCCGATGGCGTTCATATATTCGATCACGGCGCGGCCTTTGGTGACCGTTCCAACGGGGCGTCCCTGGAAAAAGTCGCCGGCGTCCAGCAGCAGGGAAGCGCGTTGTTCGTTTCCCTGCGAGCGCACGTGCTTGATCAGAGTGGCCGCGGACGCCCCTCCACCAAGTTGGGGAGGAAAGTCCGGGTTCATGAAAGTGGCCTCCGAGCGGTCGATGCCGCCGTGGACGTCATTGGAAAACATGATGTCCAAACGAAGGTCTTCTGCGCCGAGTCCAGCCGCGAGGGCCAGGCAGAGCGCTGTGAGCAGAATGATATTTTTCATAATTATAAGTTTATCCTTTAGCTACAAGTTATCTGCCGGCTGCCACATGACAAGCGAATATTTACTGTTTCTCACCAAGAGATACTAAGGCTGGCGCTCAGGCTCAAGTTGCTTTCCCGCACCTTGTCCGGGTTTTCCCAGCCGCGGTCGGTGAGCACGATGTACTGATTCGGCCAAAGCTGGTAGGTGTCGTCGTCGGTGTATTCGGTGTCATCGTAATACTTATCCCTGAACATATCCAAGGCTTCGTATTCCCGCCAGGAATAGCCGATGCCGAGGTCCAGATGCAGGTTGTCTGTCAGGAAAACGCTGCTGCCTCCGGAGATGGTGGGTGTGATAACTTTTCTGACGGTGATTGTTCCGTCTCGCTCTAATTCGCGAAGATAGCTGGTTTCAGATCTGAAACCCAGGCGCAGGGGCAGGCGGTTCGTGATGTGGTGTTCCACCCCGGCTGAGAAATTGTAACAATCATCGTAAGGGAAATACTGAACGATTGTAAGTGTATCAGGTATTTCAAAATATTCTGGGATTTCGCTGAACTTGACCCATTCAACCTCCAGATTGAATCTGGTGCGCATGATCATGTTACGCGGCTGGTAGTTCAGGCCCAGACTGATCTGGGTCGGCAGGATATAATCTTCGGTGATGGACGCGGTGGAATCCATGGCCGCGTGACCATCCCAGGCTTCCTGCTGGATGGAGTAGTCAAGCTTGCGGTCCAGAGTGGATTTGAGCGCGTAAGTGCTGCCAATACCGAAGTTCTCATTGATCCGGATGCCGATGCCGCCTTTGAGGCGGTAGCCGTCGAGATCGACGTGCTCGGTATAGGTGGAATCAGGCAATACGCCTTCACCCACTGTATCGATGGCCCACTGACTCCAGCGGATGGTTTTGGAACTGGTGATGTCGCCGTAGAGCTTGCCAAAATCAAGGCCCAGATTGACGTCGAAGACCTGGCCGAGTCTGAAGCCCATGCTGGCAACGGCGGAGGCCTGATTAAGCACGCCCGTGTTTTCGATCCGGTTGATGGCTATCATCTCGGGATAGGAGTCGTTGTCGGTGTTGCGGTTGTTGCGGATCTGTTCGTCGTAAGTGCCGTCGAAACTCAGATAAGGCCTGTAATACGCTCCCACGCCGAGCCTTGCTTTCCCCAGTTTAAGAGCGGTGAAAGCGGCGGCGGAGTAGTCGTCGTACATATTGATGTTGGAGGCGTAGACGGCGTCGTCGATGTAGTTGTCGAACGAATTGTAGAGCGGCACGGCCCGGTTGTCTTCGTTGCGGTTCACAAAAACAGCGCCGGCGATCCCGGCCCCTTTGTCCATCAGGGTCAGGTTCGCGGGATTGATGATGATCCCGGCGGTGCGCATGTCGTCAAAAAGCCCGGTTCCGCCCATGGCCTGGCTGCGGGCGTCAAGCACGCCGAAGCGGTTTCCAAAGTATGTATCGGTGATGGACCAGGCGCTCAGCCCGGCCAGGGAAAGAAGCATTGCCAGCATTATGATGAGATGTTTGTTGATCATTATTCCTCCACTTAGTAGCGGTATTCAAGGCTGAGACGGATGGTGTTTTCCTTGTGGTCCACCCGCTGGTACAGGTTTTCACCTTCCACAGGCACGTTATACTGGCGGATGCTCAGTTCCTGCGTCTGATAGGTTTTGTTTCTGAATTTCAGAGAGAGATACATGTTGCGGGAGATCCTCGAATGCAGGGCCACCCAGGCTTTCATGCCCTTGTCGCCCATAAAGTCGATCTCCATGTCTTCCCAATCCCAGTGCGAAATGCCGTGGCCGAACCAGTAGATCAGCGAGCCCTGCACTTTCAGGTTGGCGTTGAAGTTGTGGGTGTAGTTCACGCCGATATAGTCGCCGGTCATCAGGGTCATCGCGGCCGCCATGGTGTTGTTGCCGGGCAGGGCCGGATTGGTGAGCGAGGTGTAGGCCGGGCTCAGCACGGTGTTGTAGCGGTATTCGAACTCCAGGAAATCGCGGTTGGAAAGGAAGGTGCGCACGCTGAAGGTGTATTCGTCGGTCTTGGAAACACCGCGTTCGGCGTAGTCGTCGTAGCGGTTGGTCTGGGTTTTAAAGCGCGCCCGCATGGCCAGCTGGAAAACCGGCCGGAATTCCAGCTCGGTTTGCAGCCGCACGGAGCGGCGCGCGTCGGAGAGGCGTTCCCAGATGTCCAGGTAGCTGCGGCCAATGGTGAAGAAGCGGTCGAATTTGTAGCGGGTCTCAAAGTAGATCCCTTTCTCCGGCTGGGATTGCGGCGCGTTCAGATAGATGTCCGCCAGGGTGGGATTGGTGAGCGCGTAGATGTTCTTTTCCAGGATGGTGTCGTTGAAGCGCTCGTGCTCGGAGAAGGAATTGCTGTAGGGATTGTCGAAGCCAATGTCGTAGTGGCGGTAAAGGCTGAGGAAATAGAGGTTGTCGAACTGGGTGTAGGCGCTCACGAGATAGGCCTTGGGATCATCGCCCAGTTTGAAGTCCGAGCCGTCCACGCTCAATTCCGCGTATTCACCCTGCACGGAGACGTTGCCGAAAGTGGTTTGGGCGTCAAAACCCAGCACCCGGCGGTAGTTGCGGGCGTAGGTGTCGGTGAGGGTGCTGTAGAGGCCGGCGATCTCGGCGTCCATCATCTTGAATTTGGGATAGTAATAGGAATCGCGCACCAGCAGCATCTTGAGGTCGTTCCAGGCCGGCACCACGAAGTAGGCGTTGTCATAGAGCGCGGTGTAGGTGGTGAAGCCAAGCTTGGTGCCCAGGAAGGGATTCACCTGCAGATGCGTGCCCCAGAGGGTTTCGCGCAGCGCGTCCTTGCGGTAGGCCAGGTTGATGTAGTCCGTGGCGTAGGGCGAGCCGCTCTGCAGTTCGCTGTTGAAATGGGTTTCGGCCTCGCGCAGTTCCTCGGTGCCAAAGCGGGTGGTGGGGATCACATAGCCAAAAAGCTTGTCCTTGCCGCCTTCCTGGATGATCTCGCCATCCCGGTCCACGTAGGCCACCGCGTCCTTGTCATCCTGCGAGACCCAGCCGGAAACGCCGAACCAGGGATTGGTGAGTTCGACCGCCGCGCCGCGCAGGGCGTATTCCTGGGTGCGGGAAAGATCGGGGGTGAGGCCCAGGATGCGTTTGCTGAAGCCGTAGCCGGTCTTGCGGGCGCTGTAAAAATCGGTATTTTCCATCACCAGCCCTTCCCCAAAGGTGGCGCGGTAATGGCCCAGATATAGTTTCAGCCGGGTGTTGTCCAGCAGCGGCAGGGCGGTGTTCTCATAGCCGGCGTAGAACTTGGAATCGGCCATGATCTCGGCGGGGCCTTTGTCCCGGATCGGAGTTTCACCCTTGGGGCTGTAATACATCCAGCCCACCTTGTAGTTGTTGCCGTAGCGGGCGCGCAGCTTCACCAGCAGATCGGGGTTCACCTCGTCCATGTTGAAGTAGCCCCAGTAGGAAAGGTCCTTGCGGTGCGGGACCGTCACGCTGGAATTGCCGTAATCGCTGCGCAGGAAGCTCTCGTGATACATGTCGTAGGCGCCTTCCTCCAGATAGCGGGTGTAATACTCCATCTGGGCGTCCCACATGAAACGGTTGCTCACCGGCGGTTCCTTGTAATAGACGTAGCTGCGGAGGTTCGTGTAGCCGTAATAACTGAGCCCGGGTGAATTGCGCAGGTCGCGCATGTCCGCGATCGTGTCGCCCTGCGCGGTGCGTTTGAGAATGCCCACGGCGTCGATGGCGGAAACGTTGGGCAGGCTGATGAAGTCGTCGAAGTGCATCTTGTTCACGTTCTGGGGCGTCATCAGATAGTCCTCCCAGACGTCGGACATGCCTTCGGAGGCTCCCTCGTTGCTGTCCAGGCGTTCCAGCAGATCGCGGATCTCCTCGCGCCTGGCCGCCACCTCGTCTTCCTCCACGTACAGCGAAACCACTGCCAGATCCTTGATCCGCAGCAGCGTCGGCTGGTCGATGGAAGGAATCTCGCGCAGCTCGTAGATGTCGCTGAAAATGGAAATGTAGGTGCGGTAATCCAGGATGTCCCGGGCCTGCTTTTCCGTGAGCGGCAGCTGCAAAAGTTCGTCGAGGTTGGCGGTGTTCAGATCCACTTTGGCGGCAATCTGCCCCAGACAAAAGAGGGCAAAGAGCAAGACAAATAACTTTTTCATCGCTTTTCCTTACTATGCTTTATACTTTTGAAACTCAAAGTTTTTTTACAAGATTCACATTCTGTGGACTCCTGATAATCTGTAAAGCTTTTTTTGAGTTTGTCCTTCCAATATTCGAGTAATCCGCCAACTTTTTCCCGCCGCCGCGCCTCCCTGGTGATCAATACGGAATAAATACGGGATCAATACGGATTTCATCCGTATTGATCCCGTATTTATTCCGTATTGATAATGGGAGACATCAAATCACGATGGAGAAATACTTGTTACTACATATGACCGATAGTATCATTAGTTCGTTGTTTTTATCGCACGATGATCATTTTTCTTGATCTTCTCTAATATAAACGTCTTCTGTTCTTGGAATCTTAGATTGTTTGGCTGAAGTTCAAGACCCTTGTTAACATAATCTAATGCATCCCTATGATTATTAGTGTATATATTTATTTTTGCCAGATAATAATATGATATTGCAGTACTGTTCTTTTGGTAAACATCTGGATTATCATATATGCTTTTTAAGAATGCTTCGGAACTCTTTTTGTAATTATTCATCATTTCTCTACGTAAGCCTTTCTTCCATTGGTTTCGTCCGATTTCATAGTAGCACTTCCCCAAATAATGATATAGACTACACGAGCTTTTCAATCTAATGGCATTCTGAAAAGCTGCTGCACTCTCAACCAGCTCTTTTTGATTATACAGCCCTATACCCATTTCGGTATGTAACAGGACTTTAAAATCAAGGTCATCACTAAATGACAGGGCCTTGTTGAAATAGTCCTTATTTACAGAACCTGCAATTTCTAGTTCTACTTTTGCTTTATAATAATATATTAATGGATTTTTATCTCCGTACTCAGTAGCTTTTTGAAAATACTCCTCAGATTTGGCAATATCTCCACATTTAGCTCGATTGTATGCTGACAAAGCAAAAGTATCAGATAAGGACAAATCTTTTTTGAACGGTTGATGATAAATGGCTGATGATTGTCTAACATCTACTATATCTCGATACTCTTTGAGTCGTAATGTGAGATCTTCATTGATTGTTGAATACTCCAATAATTTATTCGTTAAGAATGACCTAGTCAAAGGAAGCATAGAGTAAGAGCCTGGATTCATGGAGTCATGATTAATCAAAGAAAGTTTGTTAAGGTACCCTATTATCTCCTCTACATCGAACTCATTTATTGAAGATACGAAACATATGCTGTCTTTCGATGGATTATCAAGGATACAACAACTAAACAGCACCTTCTTTTGCTTCTCGTCAAGCGATTCAAACGTTTGAGCAAAAGAGAATTTCAAGATTTCTTCCTTAGTTGCAAAATTCTTGGTTTCTATATTTTTTACTAATTTCTTTATAGATGATTCATTCTTTATTTGACCAATTAGAACTTCAGTTGCCAGCGCAACGCCTCCCGTAAAATTATGCAAGGCTTTAACATCACCGTCCGATATATCAATGTCAAGGCAGAATTTTTCTCTAACCAAGTATTTGCAGAATTCCCGGTAGTCATCGTAATCAAACTCTTTTACCTCTATGATTTTCTCTGAGCTGCCAAGTTGGTGTCTTGTAGTAAGTAAAATTTTGGTTCCCTCCGACTGATCACCCACTGCTTCAAAAAAATCTAAGAATGCACTTGGATTTTCTACTGTCTCAAAATTATCCAGTATTAGCAGAAATGAATCCATTGAGAGTATCTCGAGGCATTGTTCTTTTTTGTATTTGAACGTATGATTTTTATACTCATCGAACCCTGTCGCGTCCAATATTACATTTAACAATTGGTTCAGTTGCGTAAATTTAATCTCTTCTTGTTTAATACCTTCCGGAGTTAAAAATTCCCATTTTGCGCTGACCCAAATAATGTACTGATATTTCATGCTAGGCAATTCTATTAGAGTTCTGGCCGTCTCAATTGCTATAGCAGATTTTCCAACTCCACCTATTCCGCTTACTGTAATCAAATAATGTCTTCGATGGTCTAGATTCCTTATTATTTCACTTATTATCTGTGTCCTACCAATGAATCTGTCAAAAAAAGGCGTTGGTACATTATGAATAACATTATTGTCTTTTCTCATCATAATTCTTATTGGTACTTCATGCAATAGATCAATATCTTCCTTAATTGTCTCCTTAAAAGCCTCTGTTAAGCTCTTCTTTGTAATTGGTGTTTGGTCTATGTCAATGATTTGTTGGTATTGAGGGAAATTCTTCTTATTCACCCCGCTATATACATATAGTTCTTCATTTGAGCAGATAAGAAATGGCCTTAATGGTATTAGTGAGTCTTTATAGTAATAATAATATTCTCCAACATAGATAGGATCATGTCCTTCGATGGATGATATCGGAATATAATACTTTACTATCGGGAAAGAGGAGAAATCATTAAAATCCAGGTTGCCTTCTTTATCTACGTCATAGCTAGTATTCTTAGATAATAATACTCTACCATCAATAAGGTTATTCAATATCTGGCTGAAGCAAACAAGTGATTCAAAAAGACCTAGTTGATTGATTATCTTTGCTCTTTCGTCAGTAATCTTCCCATGAGCATATGCCTTATTTCGTATAGTCATTAAATCAGCTATAAAAGTATTAATATCATATGAATTACATGCTCTCTGCTCATCTGCAGGCCGATACAAATTAGCAATTTCGGTTACACTCTTACCACAATTCGTTTCTTGAATCTTAGAAGATATTTTGTCTGAAAGCGCAAGAATCAGAGAGCAGTTCTTCAAAAGATCTGCCCATGATGATGAGAGAGGATTCTTATTGTGAAACCTGTATAAAATCACTTCAATAATGCTTTTACTAACTTTGTTGACGATTCTTGTGTGAGAGTAATAAATCACAGAATATATTTGCAATATTAGATCAAGAAAGTGAGCACATTTAGCAACTTTTTCTACATCGTTTGTAACTAGAGCAGTTTTGTTCTTGAACTCCTCAATCCAGTATACCATAATAACCTCACTATTTATACTAATCAATGTGTTTCCAACCTAGATGACAATGATAAAATTCATGGCTGTATCCACAATATATTGTTTCGCAATATGTTGCATTGAGTATATCAATATGTCTTCTATGCATCTTTTATTAATAACAAAACTTCTTAATCCGATAAATTCAACAATTGAACATTCAATTGCAGTCTTATAATTCGTCCAAATCCGTCAAGGTTTTTTTAAGCTTGGAGAAGTATACAACGATTCTCTAGACGAATATGTAGCTGGACCAATTTATGATTAATTCGGTATCTATGTAAACAACCACTGGGAATAGAAATGCACTTTAGGCCAGTTATTCATTGACAAAATGGCCCCTGCCAAAATCAGGTAAGAAAATATTAAAAAAAACCATTAATGGAGGATAAATGCCTAATACCAAACGTGTTTACCTGTTCGGCAACGGAAGTGCCGAAGGCAGGGCGGACATGAAGAATCTGCTGGGCGGCAAAGGCGCCAACCTAGCCGAAATGAATCTGATCGGCGTGCCCGTGCCCCCTGGATTCACCATCACCACAGACGCCTGCATCGAATTCACCCAGCTGGGCGAAGCCAGGATGCGGGAACTGCTGCTGGCCGAGGTGCAAAGTGCCGTGCAGCACATCGAAGACCTGATGCACATGAGTTTCGGCTCCAACGAAAACCCGCTGCTGGTCTCGGTTCGCAGCGGTGCCCGGGCCTCCATGCCCGGCATGATGGACACCATCCTGAACCTGGGCATGAACGACAACGCGGTGCAGGGCATCATCAAAAAGACCGGCAACGAGCGTTTCGCCTGGGACAGCTACCGCCGCTTCGTGCAGATGTACGGCGACGTGGTTTTGGGCCTCAAGCCCGCCAGCAAGGAAGAACACGACCCCTTTGAAGTGATCATCGACGCGATGAAACAGGAGCGTGGCGTGCAGCAGGACCTCGACCTCAGCGCCGCCGACCTGCAGGAACTGGTGGTCCGCTTCAAGAAAGCCGTGAAAGACAACACCGGCCACGATTTTCCGGATGACCCCTGGGAACAGCTTTGGGGCGCGGTGTTTGCCGTGTTCAACAGCTGGAACAACGACCGGGCCATATTCTACCGCCAGCTGAACGGCATCCCGGACGCCTGGGGCACCGCGGTGAACGTGCAGGCCATGGTTTTCGGCAACATGGGCGATACCAGCGCCACCGGCGTGGCCTTCACCCGTGACGCCGCCACCGGCGAGAACCTGTTCAACGGCGAATACCTGATCAACGCCCAGGGCGAAGACGTGGTGGCCGGCATCCGCACCCCGCAGCAGATCACCAAAATCGGATCGCAGCGCTGGGCCGAACTGGCCGGAGTCTCCGAAGCCGACCGCGCCGCCAAGTATCCCTCCCTGGAAGAGGCGATGCCCACGGTCTATCAGGAACTTTTCGCCACCCAGAAAAAACTGGAAAACCACGCCAAAGACATGCAGGACATCGAGTTCACCATCCAGGAAGGCAAACTCTGGATGCTGCAAACCCGCAACGGCAAACGCACCGGCTTCGCCATGGTGAAAGTGGCCATGGACCTGGTGCGAGAGGGCATGATCGACGACAAGACCGCCCTGCTGCGCATGGAACCCAACAAACTGGACGAACTGCTGCATCCCGTGTTCTCCAAAGCCGGCCTGGCCGGCGCGACCGAGATCGCCAAAGGCCTGCCCGCCTCTCCGGGAGCCGCCACCGGCCAGATCGTCTTCTTCGCCGACGACGCCGAAGCCTGGGCCGCCCAGGGCAAGCAGGTGATCCTCTGCCGCCTGGAAACCTCTCCGGAAGACCTGCGCGGCATGAACGTCGCCAAAGGCATCCTCACCGCCCGCGGAGGCATGACCTCCCACGCGGCTGTGGTGGCCCGCGGCATGGGCAAATGCTGCGTCTCCGGCGCCGGCGCCCTCAACATCGACAACAAGACCCGCACCATGAGCGTGGGCGGCAAAAGCTTCAAGGAAGGCGACTGGATCTCCCTCAACGGCAGCACCGGGCAGGTTTTGGAAGGCAAGATCGAAACCGTGGACCCGGAACTCAGCGGCGATTTCGCTCAGATCATGGCCCTGGCGGAAAAATACACCAAAATGTACGTGCGCACGAACGCCGACACCCCCAAGGACGCCAGCGTGGCCCGCAATTTCGGCGCCAAGGGCATCGGCCTCTGCCGCACCGAACACATGTTCTTTGAAGGAGACCGCATCAAAGCCATGCGCGAGATGATCCTCGCCGCCAACGAAGCCGGGCGCAGAAAGGCTTTGGACAAACTTCTGCCCATCCAGCGCGCCGATTTTGAAGGCATCTTCACCGCCATGGACGGCTTTCCGGTAACCATCAGGCTGCTGGACCCGCCCCTGCACGAGTTTGTGCCCCACGAGGAGGCGCAGCAGCAGATCATGGCCGACGAACTCGGCCTGCCCCTGCAAACCGTGAAGGACCGCGTGAACTCGCTGCACGAGATGAACCCCATGCTGGGCCACCGCGGCTGCCGCCTGGGCAACACCTATCCCGAGATCACTGAAATGCAGGCCCGGGCGATCATCGAAGCCGCCCTCAGCGTTCAGGCCAAAGGCGTGAAAGTGCTGCCGGAGATCATGGTCCCGCTGATCGGCACCGACGCCGAATTCAAGCTGCAGGAACAGATCATCCGCGCCACCGCGGAGAAGGTCTTCGCGGAAAAGGGCGCCAAAGTGGAATACCTGGTGGGCACGATGATCGAGATCCCGCGCGCCGCCCTGGTCGCGGACAAGATCGCCGTGAACGCCGAATTCTTCAGCTTCGGCACCAACGACCTCACCCAGATGACCTTCGGCTACTCGCGCGACGACGCCGGGGTCTTCCTGCCGGTTTACATCAGCAAAAACCTGCTGAAACACGACCCCTTCCAGATCCTGGACCAGGAAGGCGTGGGCCAGCTGGTGCAGATGGGCACCGAGCGCGGACGCCAGACCAGGCCCGACCTGAAGGTGGGGATCTGCGGCGAACACGGCGGCGAGCCCAGCAGCGTGGAATTCTGCCACCGCGTGGGCATGAGCTACGTGAGCTGCTCACCCTACCGCGTGCCGATCGCCAGGCTGGCCGCGGCCATGGCAGCCATCCGCTAAAGCAATAACACCGTATGAGATACAGCGCCGGAGACTTGGCTCTCCGGCGTTTTTTCATGCCTGTGTTCCGGGTTTGGAGCCCTGCCAGCCAAAAAAGTGGTTGACCGTTTTGGAGAGGATCGATTTTATGGAATTGTGAGGTGAACATGAACGACGAAATTTTTGCAGGACAGGATGTTTCCGACGCCGAGCGGGAAGAGCTGGACGAACGCATCGTGGACCTGGATGATGACAAGCTGAAGTTTTACGAGAAGCTGCGCAAAAAAGCCAGGGACTGGACGAACGAGAAGACGGGCAAAGCCGGCAACAAGCTGGCCGAATACCTTTTTCTGCTGCCGGATTTCTTCATTCTGGTGAGCCGCGTCGCGCTCGACAAACGGGTGCCCACCAAGCGCAAACTGATGCTGGGGGGGATCGTGGCCTACGTGATGCTGCCCCTGGACATCATTCCGGATTTCATTCCCATCCTGGGTTCGGTGGACGACCTGGTGCTGGTGGTGATGGGGCTGAACATGCTGCTCAACGAAGTTGACCAGAAAGTGCTGGAAGACAACTGGAGCGGCGAGGGCGACGTTTTGCACCTGATGCAGAAGATCACCGCCACGGCCGAGAAATTTTTGGACCAAAAAGTGCTGGCCCGCATCAAGAAGTGGCTCAAGATCAAGTAGGCGCGTGCACAAACTTCTGATCGCCTCCCGGAATCCGGACAAGATCGCCGAGCTCCGCGCGCTGCTGGCCGGAACGGCAATGGAGGTCTTTTCCCTGCTCGATTTTGAGGACCTTCCCGCCACGCTGGAGGACCAGGACACCCTGCGCGGCAACGCGGCCAAGAAAGCCCTGGAAGCGGCGAAGCACACCGGAATGCTCTGCCTGGCCGACGACACGGGCCTGTTCATCGATGCCCTGGACGGCCAGCCCGGGATCTACGCCGCCCGCTTTGCCGGCGAGCATTGCAGCTATAAAGACAACCGGGACAAGGCTTTGCGGATGCTGGAAGGCGTCTCCGACCGCCGCGCGGAGTTTCGCACCTGCGCGGTCCTGGCCGCCCCGGACGGAGTGGTGGCATTCACCGAAGGCATCATGCCGGGTTCCATCTCCACCAGTGAACGCGGCAGCAACGGCTTTGGCTATGACTCCATCTTCATTCCGGAGCCGGGAGAACGCAGCTACGCCGAGATGACCGACACCGAAAAGAACGCGCATTCCCACCGGGCCAAGGCTTTGGAAGCCATGCTGCCCATCCTGAAAGATATCATGGAATCAGATAAGGAGGTTAACATGATCGAACCCCAGGTATTCCGCCAATACGACATTCGCGGCATAGTTGACGAAGAACTGAACGAAGAATCATACTACTTGATAGGCAAAGGTTTTGGCAGCTATCTGCGCCAGCAAGGCCTGAAAACGATAGCCCTGGGCGGCGACGCCCGGCTTACCACCCCGAAAATGATGCAGGCCTTTGTGAAAGGGGCTTTGGAGACGGGCTGCGACATCACCGACATCGGCATAGTGGCCACTCCCGTGCTCTACTACGCCATTTGGAAGCTGAAAACCGACGCCGGCGCCATGGTCACCGCCAGCCACAATCCCTCCCAGTACAATGGCTGCAAACTTAATCTGGGACTGGGTTCCGTTTACGCGGAAGAGCTGCAGAAGGTGCTGAAGATCATCCAAGCCGGCGATTTTGCCAGCGGCGCGGGCAGATATGCCAAAGACGACTCGGTGAACGCTGATTACATCGACTACATCACCGCCAACATCCATCTGGAGCGGCCGGTGAAGGTGGCGATCGACGGCGGCAATGGCATGGGCGGGCCCTATCTGCCGGAGATCCTTTCCCGGCTGGGCTGCGAACTCATCGAAATGTATTGCGAGCCAGACGGCACTTTCCCGAACCACCATCCGGACCCCACCGTGGCCAAGAACATGGTGGACCTCGCCCGGGCCGTGGTGGAAGCGGAATACGAACTGGGCATAGGCCTGGACGGTGACGCGGACCGCATCGGCGTGGTGGATGAAAAGGGCAAAATGCTCTTCGGTGACCAGATCCTGAACATCCTGGCCCGCGACTATCTGAAGACAAACCAGGGCAAGACCATCATCGCCGACGTGAAATGCTCCAAAAACCTCTACGACGACATCCGCAAGCATGGAGGCGTGCCCATGATGTATAAAACCGGCCACGCCAACATCAAGATGAAGATGAAGGAAATCGGGGTGGATTTCGCCGGCGAGATGAGTGGCCACGTGTTTCTGGGTGACCGCTATCTGGGCTTCGATGACGCCATCTACGTAAGCTGCCGCCTGATCGAGATTGTTTCCCAAACCGACGCCCCCGTAAGCACTTACCTGGCCGACCAGCCAAAGATGTACAACACCCCGGAACTGCATCTGAAATGCGCCGACGAGCGGAAATTCGAGGTGGTGGCCAGGGTCTGCGAGGAATTCAAGGCCGAGGGATACGACGTGAACGACATCGACGGCGCCCGCATCACCTTCAGCGATGGCTGGGGACTGGTTCGCGCCTCAAACACCACCCCGGTGCTGGTAACCCGCTTCGAGGCGGAATCCGAAGCCCGCATGCACGAGATCCAGGCCTTGATCGAAGGAAAGATCAACAAGTATCTCTGAGCCTGCTCCAAAGCTCTGAAAACCCGGCGCCAAGCGGTTCCGGGTTTTCTCTTGCCTTTTGTTGCCAGGTTCGGGCCGGGGGCAGGCCGGCAGGGGAAAAAGAGAGCCTGAAAGATAATGCTTTACAAAATATACGCCCGGGTATAGCAGGCGTGCAGATGAAAATTTTTAAGGGAAACACCCTTGACTGGCAGTACCAAGTACAGACAAAGGACTAGCAGGATGAAGACAGCAAAGTTCAGGGCGAGGCTGAAGAAGATCAATCTGAGAAAGTTGATCAGCTTTCATCTGATCGCCTGGTTGGGCACGCTGGTGAACCTCGCTGTTCTGTGGCTAACCCACGGCGTCCTGAAGATGCCCCTGCTGATCGCCGGCGCTGTGGCGATCGAAGTGGCCATCATCCACAATTTCACGGGACACTACTTCATCACCTGGAAAGACCGCACCAAGCGCTCTCCCGGCAATTATTTCAACTTGCTGCTGCGCTACAACATCGTGACCGCGTCCATAGATTTTGTGGTAAACCTGGGCATCTTGTGGCTGCTGAACCACTTTCTGGGCGTCCACTACATGGCCGCGAGCGTGGCGGGACAGATCCTGGGACCGCTCTTCAAGCTGCTGGCAAACGAATATCTGGTATTCCCCAAACGAAAGCAAAAACAGACCTCCGTGCCTGCTGACAAGGAGATCAGGGAGAAAGCATGAACGAGACAAACGCGGAAAGGGTGATCGACACCCTCACCGGACCCTGGGAAAGAAAGATCTTGCGCAAGCTGGCTGCAGCCCTGCCGGAGAAGGTGGTTCCGGACCATCTCACGGCACTGGCATTTCTGGCCACGCTGCTCAGCGCGGCGGCCTATCTGCTGAGCGCGCACTCGCGCTGGTGGCTGTTTCTGGCCAGTTTCGGCTTCGTGCTGAACTGGTTTGGCGACAGCCTGGACGGCACCCTGGCCCGGGTGAGGCATATCGAGCGAGAGCGCTATGGCTACTTTGTGGACCATATGGCCGACGCCCTGACCACGGTGATAGTCTGCCTGGCTTTTGGCATGTCGCCCCTCATGCGGTTCGACATCGCGATGATGCTGGCCATCGGCTATCTGCTGATGAATGTCTTTGTGCACGTATCCGCCTACACTCACGGGGAGTTCCGCATCTCCTACATGAAGTTCGGACCCACCGAGATCAGGCTGGCCATCATCCTCTTCAACACGGTCATGGTTTTCTGGGACGGCCGGGTGATGCGATACCGGGGCGATGATCTGACCATCATGGATTTGGGCGGCCTGTTCTTCAGCCTTGTGTTTCTGATCATATTCGTGGTGAACACCATCAGAACTGCGCGTAAACTGGACAAACTTGACCGGGCGAAAAAGCCGGGCGCGGGCAACGAGGAATGAATCCGGCCAACCGCAGATGTTGGGGCGACAGAGATGCTTACCCACCGCAAAGTCCTTCCAGTCACGCCCTGAGCGCTCGCTTCCATCCCCCTCCCACGTTCCCCGCCTGATCATCGCATCAAACGCGGCTATCATGCGGGAGGCGCGTCCGGGCCCCGGGAAATGGCCTTAATGGCCAAAGGGGCATCGTTTCGGTCCTCTGCGGGGTCCCCGGCCACTTCACCCTCATGCCAACGCATTCCGCTTCTGGGATCTACTTACCCGATTTGCAAAAGATCCCTAAAAAAGGCAGTTGGCCCCGTTTTCGTCTTGTTCAGTTCTGGTTCAATGAACAGGGGATCGGCGCCGGAGGGCGGAGATCAGCTCTGAAAGGGGCTCCAGCGGATAGGTGAGTTGTTCTCCGCTGCTGAGGTCTTTGAGGATGGCGCTTTTCCTGGCCAGTTCGGTCTCGCCGATGATCAGGGCGTGGCGGGCCTGGCTGTTGTCGGCGGCCTTGAGCTGGGCTTTGAAGGAATTCTTGTCGGGATCGTATTCGGCGTAAACACCCGCCTTGCGCAAATCGTTCAGGTAGGGCAGGATGAATTCCTGGGCCGCGGTTCCCATCGGGATCACAAAAACATCCGGGACAGGCGCCTGGCCAAGGGACACTTTTTCCTCTTCCAGGGCCAGCAGGAGTCGTTCGAAGCCTCCGGCGAAACCGATGGCGGGAATGCTCTTGCCGCCGATCTGTTCCAGCAAGCCGTTGTAGCGTCCGCCTCCGGCCAGGGAATTCTGCGCGCCGAGGCCTTCCGACACGATCTCGAAAGCCGTATTGGTGTAATAATCCAGCCCACGCACGATGCGGGGATTGATGGTGAAAGGCACCTGCATCAGTTCCAAATGTCTTTGGGTGGCGGCAAAGTGGATCTGGCAGGGTTCGTCCAGATAATCCAACTGCGACGGCGCGCCCCGGGCTATATCTTTGCAGGCCTTCACCTTGCAGTCAAGCAGCCGGCGTGGTTTCAGGCCGATCCGCAGCTGGCAGTCCGGACAAAGCTCTGCCACGTGGGGCTGGAAATATTCCTGCAGCGCCTTGTCGTAGTCTTTGGCGCAGTTGGCGCAGCCTACGCTGTTCAGTTCCAGACGCAGCTTGGCAAGCCCCAAACCGCTGAGGTAGAGCCAGAGGATGGAGATCACCTCCGCGTCGTAAAAGGGATTGTCGCTGCCGATGAATTCGATGCCGTATTGCTGGAACTGGCGGTAGCGTCCGGCCTGGGGGCGGTCGTAGCGGAACATCGGGCCGATGTAGTAGAGCTTGCGCACGGCGGAGCCGATGTCCAGGCGGTTTTCCAGGTAGGCCCTGGCCACCGGCGCGGTCCCTTCCGGACGCAGCGCGAATTGGCGGCCTTTCTGGTCCGAGAAGCGGTACATTTCCTTTTTAACGACGTCGGAACTCTCTCCGGATGAGCGTTCGAACAGAGCGGCCTGCTCGAAGACAGGCGTGCTGATCTCTTCATAGCCAAAGGCGGCGGCGAGCTCGCGAAAAGCGGAGATAACTTTTTGCCACTTATAGCTTTGCTCAGGCAGGATGTCATAGGTTCCGCGGGGTATCTGGTATTTCATCATCACCTCAAGAAATAGAGCAAATCCTCAGCAGGGGCGGATTCGTCAAGCGGCAAATTCGGATAGCGCACCCCAGTGAGGTACAAACCCTGGGCGGGAGCGGTGGTAACCAGCTTTTGGCGCGGGTTGGCCTCGTCCAGGATGGCCTGCAGCGCGGCGGAGCCCAGGCCGGCGTGGTCCAGGTTGACCAGGGTGCCCACGATGCGGCGCACCATGTTGTGTAAAAACCTGTCCGCCCTGATATCGAAGCGGATGATGCCCCGTTCTTCGGAGACGCGAAGCTGCTGGATATCGCAGACATGATTGGGCACCAAGGGGTTATCGCGGCTGAGGGAGGAAAAGTCGTGGGGGCCCAGCAGCACTTCGGCCAGCCGGGACAAAGTTTCCCTCCCGATGTTGCGGCGGGGCATGAAACCTGTGTGCAGGCGGTTCAGCGGGGTTTGCACCCGGGCCAGCAGATAGGCATAGCTGCGGGCCATGGCCTGATAGCGGGCGTGAAAATCGTCCGCCACCGGCCAGATGCCTGTGATCAATAGGTCCTCGCCCAGTTTGTTGTTCAGAGCCAGCAGAAGTTGGCGTGGACTCATGGTGCCGGGATAATCGAAATGGGCGAAGTGCGCCAAAGCGTGCACTCCGGCATCGGTGCGCCCGGCCCCGGTGACTCCGGGATGGCGCACCCCGATCTGGTGAAAGGCGGAGATGAGATCACCCTGGATGCTGCGTCCGGCGCACTGCACCTGCCAGCCGCGGAAGCCAGCTCCGTCATACATCAAGCGCATCAGATAGCGGGCCATGGGCTCACACCGAGCTTATCAGCACCATCAGGGTCATCAGGCTGAGGCCGATGAGATTGGCCGCGGACCTGTCCGTTTCCTCCACTGGGGCTTGCGACATCCTGGCCAGTTGTGCCTCGATCACAGCGGAATCCCGGTAAACTTTGGACCCGGCAGCGATCATGTTGTCCAGCACCGCGCCAATGCTGCTGTGGCCTTTCAGCTTGTGCCGGTCGAAATGTTTGGCATAGGCCCGGAGATACAGCGTGGTGGCCAGGACAAAGTGCAGCATACGCCTGCCCCACTTGCGTTCGCGCAGCCAGGAGGTGTCCCGCAGCACCAAGCCGAGACGCAAATTTCCGAAGCAAAAGACGCTGGCCTCAATGAAGAAGACGAGCTTCAGGCTGAACAGCAGCAAGTCGGGGAAGGCTGTTTTGAAGAGGGTCCCGAAGATCCAGTAAGCCGCCAGGAAGGGCAGGGTGAGGCGCAGGCCGCGCAGGAACTTGGGGTAGAGGGAAAGATCGAGCAGCATGAACAGCCAGTGGAGTGCCATCAGCATGCCAAGCTGCCGCCAGGAGGCATCCAGCGCGGCGAACAGGGCCAGGACCAGGATCAGCAGACGCAACCAGAGATTTTGCCCGCTGAGGGCGGAAGCCTGGCTGTTACTCTGAGGGGGCATCCGGTTTCAGGAGTTCAGAGCCGCCGTCCTCATCCGGCAGATCTTCCGGCGGTTGCGGCGGGGTTTCTTCATCCGGCGCGGGCTCATCCGGTGTGGGTTCTTCCGGCTTGGGCTCTTCCGGCTTGGGCTCATCCGGGTCGGGTTCCGACGGCAAAGGTTCCGTTCCGGCGCCGCCTTCCCCCGCTTGTTCCGGCTCCTGGAGATCTTCCTGCGGCTTGATCTCCGGCTCTGGTTCCGGCTCGGGTGTGCCGCCTTCAAAGGGTTTCAGTGAATCGGCTGCCGCCGTTGAATCAGCCAGGGCCTGCAGACTGTCCGCCACTGCCAGGGAATCGACCAACTCGTCGAATTTGTGCAGCTTGAACTTGCTGCCATCGTAAAAGCGGGAGGTCACGCTGGCGTACTCGCTGCCGCGTTCGAGCTCGAGCACCTTGTCCAGATAGGGCCTGGCCGCGGTGGTGTCCGGCAGCTCGAAAGTGTGGTACCAGCCCAGGCGGTAATTGGCTTTCAGGCTGATCGGCAGGTAATCCGAGGCGGCAAGTTCGTTCAGGATCACCAGCATGGAATCCGGCGCTGACTCTGCCAGGCCGAAAGCCCTGTCCAGAAGCAGTTCCTGGGCTTCCTCCGCTGGATCGACAAGGCGTACCGTCTCTCCAGCCAGCAGGTCTTCCAGGGCATTGGTGTATTTGTTGTTGGGAAAGCGCGCCAGCATGTCCGCATAAATGGCTTCCATGCGCGGACGGTCGGGGCCGGTCCGGCTGTGGATGTTGGCTTGGGAAAACAGGGCAAGCGGGATCAGTTCCCGGTCGTAGCGCTGCAAGAGCGTATCCAGAGCCTGCAGACGGTCCTGGGCCTGTTTAAGTTCGGTTTCCGCAGAAGTCAGCTGCTGTTGAAGCTGCCGGCGCTGTTCCTCAGGGTCCGGAGCGCTTTCGATGATGTCCAGGCTGTCGGCCACGGTTTCCGGATCTGGTGCCAACTCCGTGATCAAAAGGCTGTCCGCCCCGGCCTCCAGATCCCTGATGATCTCAGTTTCGGCCAGGTCCAGGCTGTCCGCCACGGTGTCCGGATCAGGATCGAGTTGAGGTAATGAAAGGCTGTCCGCCCCGGCCTCCACATCCTTGATGATCTCAGTTTCGGCCAGGTTCAGACTGTCCGCCACGGTTTCCAGATCTGGTGCCAGCTCCGTGATCAAAAGGCTGTCCGCCCCGGCCTCCAGATCCTTGATAATCTCAGTTTCAGCCAGGTTCAGGCTGTCCGCCCCGGCCTCCAGATCCTTGATGATCTCAGTTTCAGCCAGGTTCAGGCTGTCAGCCACGGCCAGGGAATCGGCTGCAACCGCCAGGCTGTCGGCGATCACCACCGTGCTGTCCGGCATCACCGGTTCCGGCAAGGCGGCCAGGGCCACGCTCAGCGAGTCCACCCGTCCCTGTTTGGGGGCCAGTTCCACCGCCACGCTATCCCGCAGGGTCACCAGGCTGTCACGCGAATCGATGATCCGCTGATACATCAGCAGCGCGGAATCCGGCAGGGAAAACACGTTGAAGTAGTTTTCCGCCGCGGAGATATGGTAATCCACAAATTGCTGCAGGTTGACAGTGGGATCGAAGCTGACCCTGGCCTTCAGTTGATTGACCGCGGTGGCTTTTTGCTGGCCGGGTTCGGCAAGTTCCGAGTTCGCAAATTCCGTGCGCACTTTATTGTAAGCTGTGCCGGCTTTTTCCAGATCCATGGCCTGGTAGAAAAAATGTTCGCCCAAACGGTATTGCGCCTCGGCCGAGCTCAGCGTGCGGGGATAAACCTTGCTGATGTCCTCGATCTCGGCAAGGCCTTGCTCCGCATCACCGCGAGCCAGCATCAGCCTGGCTTGCAGCACCCTGGCCTGGGAGATCTTTTCCGGACGGAGTTCGTCTTTGAGCAATTTCTGCAGGGTTTTGCGGCTTTGCTCGTGATCGCCCAGCAGAAACTGGTTCAAAGCCACATAGTAGCGAGCGTCCAGCTTCATTGCCTGGGGGATGCGGCCGTCTTTGGCTATCTTCTGAAACTCCTCCAGCGCGGCCTGGTAGTCCTGCTGGATGAAGTAGTTCTGCCCGTAAATGAAGAAAGCTTCGCGGTATTCGCTGGACTTGGGATAGTCTGTGATGATCCTTCCCAGCCAATACTGGGCCTGCAGGTAATCCTTGTCGGCAATGTTGAATTCCGCCAGGGTGAGCAGGGCGCGGGGATGCAGTTTTTTGTGCTGGGGATCCAGAATGAATTCCTGCAGCACCTTCACCGCTTCTTCCTTGCGGTTGATGTCGCGCAGCACCCGGGCCAGGTAGATGTGCGCCTCGCCGAAGAAGGGGCTGTCCGGCCAGCCCTTGATCAGGGATTCGAACTGGTCCTTGGCCTGGAAAGCGCTGTTGCCTTTGTAGTAAAGGGCTCTGGCCATCAGGAAGAGCGCGTCGTCGCTGCGGCTGTCCCGGGTTTCGTTGCTGAGAATGATGCCGCATTTCTGGATTGTCTTGGTGTACTCCTCCACGGCCTGGTTGTTGGGCCGGCCATTGGCGTTCAGGGGCCTGGCCTGCGCGGCGGCGAAATACTTGCGCGCGTTGTACAGCGTGTTCACCTGGATGCAGGAGGCCAGAGCAAAGGCCAGTAAAAACAGCGGAACTATTTTTCTCATGGTCACAGCCGGGCGTGGTGGCAAATATTTGTCAATACAAATCTACGCCCGCGGCGGCCAGGGCGCTGAAAATGGCTCCGGAGGACAAGAGCGCGATCGCGGCGTTCACGTCTGGATACGAGATCCGGTCTTCTTCCAGCCGGGGGACGCTCTGGCGCAGCAGCGCCTTCACCCGCTCCAAACCCGGCGAGCTGGGAATGCCCCGCAGGTCCAGGGCCTGGCAGGAAATCATCAGCTCCATGGCCAGCACAGCGCGAACATTTTCCACCACCTGCACCAGTTTGTTCGCGGATATGGAGCCCATGGAAACGTGATCTTCCTGGTTGGCGGAGGTGGGAATATTGTCAACGCAGGCGGGATGGGCCAAAACCTTGTTTTCAGAAACCAGCGAGGCGGCGGTGAGCTGCACGATCATGTAGCCGGAATCGATACCCGGACGCTTGGCCAGAAAAGGATTCAAACCGCGGTTGAGGGCGGGATTGAGCATTTGCTCCACGCGCCGTTCCGCGATGGAGGCCAGTTCCGCGATGGCGATGGCCAGTGTATCCAGTGCCAGGGCAAGGGGTTGGCCGTGAAAATTGCCTCCCGAGATCACCTTCTCTTCTTCGGGAAAGATCAGCGGATTGTCCGTGGCGGAATTTATCTCAACCTCCAGAACCCCGCGCGCGTAGGCCAGAGCGTCGCGCGTGGCGCCATGGACCTGCGGTGTGCAGCGCAGGCTGTAGGCGTCCTGAACGTTGCCGCAGTTCGCGTGCGAGGCGCGCAGAGGACTGTCGGCCAGCAGCTTGCGCAGATTGGCCGCGCTGGCTGCCTGGCCGGGATGGGGACGCAAGGCGTGGATCAGCGGATCGAAAGCCCGCGGCGTGCCCTGCAGCGCGTCGATGCTGGCGGCGGCGCTGAGATCGGCGTATCTGCACAGCCGTTCGGCCTCCAGCAGGTTCAAAACGCCCAAAGCCGCCATCACCTGGGTGCCGTTGTTCAGCGCCAGGCCTTCTTTGGCAGCCAGGGCTACCGGTTCCAAGCCCGCTCTGAGCATGGCTTCCGCGCCGCTCAGGAGCTCGCCCTGGAATTCCGCCTCGCCTTCGCCGATCAGCGGCAAGGCCAGATGCGAAAGAGGTGAAAGGTCGCCGCTGGCGCCCACTGATCCACGCATCGGGATCACCGGATGCACTCCCCGGTTCAGCATCCCCACCAGGGTTTGCAGGGTTTGCACGCGGATGCCGGAATGCCCTTTGGCCAAAACGTTCACCCGCAGCAGCATGATGGCGCGAACCTGGGCCGTGCTGTAGGCGGGGCCAACGCTGGTGGCGTGGCTGCGGATCAGGTTCAACTGCAGTTCCGCGATGTGTTCCGGCGGGATGGTGACCGTGCTGAATTTGCCGAAACCGGTGGTGAGACCGTACACCACGTCGCCGCGAGCGATCACCGTGTCCACGTAATCGCGGCATTTACTCACCTTGGCCAAACAGGCCTCGGTTAGCGCTATGGGTGAGCGCTGTACAGCTATTTCCTCCACCTGCTCCAGGCTCAGGCTGTTTCCGTCGATGGCTATTGTCTGCATGGGGGTCCTCACTGGCGGCTGGCGGGGCTTGTTTTCAAAGGCGTTCCGCGAGCCAAGATTTGCTCAAGTTTTTTTCCCGCCCCTTTTTTGTCAAACCCCTTGTCCGCGGAATCGTTCCACGGTGGATCAGAGCTGGCAGATCTGCCTGCTTGGAAGCGCAGTTTTTGGTTGACAGATCTTTGAGAGTGATACAATTGAAAAAAACTGCAAGGAGCAGCCATGAAAGCGTCATCTAATGAGGCTTCATTCCTCGGAAACGTTGTCCGCCGGGGTGCCCTCGTATTCCTTTTTCTGATCTGCGCGGCCCCGGTCTGCGCCCAAACCGATTATCTGGTGGTGGATGTGGACGATCTTTTCGGACTCTGGTACAGCGAAAGCGACTGGGGCGATTTTGATAACGACGGAGACCTGGACCTGCTGATGGCTGGTTACGGACCCACCTCCGGCCAAGGTTACCACAAATTTTACCGCAACGACGGCAATTCCGCCTTCGCTCTGCTGGATCTGGGCATCACGGGCACAGGCAACGGCAGCGTGGCTTTTGCCGATCTGGACGGAGACAACGACCTGGACGCCTTTGTCTGCGGCCAGTCTGCCACGGGTGTGGATTTCAGCGGCATCTACATTAACGAGGCGGCAAGCTTCATCCTCTCCGACGCGGTCATTCCGCACCGGATCTCCAGTTCGGTCCGCTTCGGGGATTACGATTGCGATGGCGATCTGGACATCCTCCTGACCGGCGGAACGGTTGACGATACCTCCACCAGCTTCATCCACATCTTCCGCAATGACGGTGATTTCAATTTCAGCCAGGTGGATGTGAACGCCCCGGGGATCAGATATGGCAATGCCGATTTCGGAGATTACAACAACGACGGCTGGCTGGACATCGCCCTCACCGGAAGCGCGGGAACCAGCAATTACATCTCCAAGATCCTGGCCGGTAACAGCGAAGGAACTTTCTCCGAAACCGGGGCAACCCTTCCCGGCCTGCGCTACAGCCGCATATCATGGTACGATTTCGATTGCGACGGCGATCTGGACCTCCTGCTCAGCGGTTCCTACAGCAATTCCGAACCCAGCGTGTTCAAACTCTTTCGCAATGACGGGGATGACGTCTTCACCGACGTCCCCCAGCCAAACGTGATCGGCGAAAGGCAGGGTGATGTGGCTTGGGGAGACATCAACAACGACGGCTATCCGGATCTGATCGTGAATGGCCTGATCACCACCACCACCTACGTGGAAAAACTCTATCTCTACAACCCCCAAAACGGCCTCTATGAAGACGCCCAGACCCTCACTTACCTCAAATACGCGGCCATTTCCCTGGGGGATTATGATAACGACGGCAAGCTGGACATGAGCGTAAGTGGCCACTATGCGTCCGGTAATTATTGGAACAAACTCTATCAGAACATCAATCCCGCGGCCAACACAGCGCCGCAACCTCCGCTGGCCTTGGGCAGCGAGGTCACGGGCAGCGACGTTCTGCTAAGCTGGGGCTCGGGCACAGACGGCGAAACCCCCTCTGCCGGGCTTTCCTACAACCTGAGAGTGGGTACCCTGCCCGGCGTCTGCGACGTCGTCAGTCCCCATGCCGACCTGGCAAGCGGCTGGCGCAAAGTGGCCCGGCCTGGAAACGCCGGACAGCGCCACGATTATTCCTTGCGAAACCTGCCCGATGGCACCTATTACTGGAGCGTGCAGGCCATCGACAACTGCTTCGCGGGATCTGGCTTCGCCCCCGAACAGACTTTCACCATCGGCGCCGTGCCCGTTCAGGAAAACCTGCTGCCCGCCCTTCCCCGGGTGTCCAACCATCCCAATCCCTTCAACCCCACCACCCGGATCAGCTTTACCCTGATGTCAGCCGGAAAGGTGGAAGTGTCTGTCTTCAACTCGCGCGGGCAAAAAGTGGCGATCCTGGCCGACGCGTGCCTTCCCGCCGGCGATCACAGCCTGTCCTGGAACGGAACCGGCCTGAACGGAGCCATCCTCCCTTCCGGGGTTTACGATCTTCGCGTCCGCCATGGCGCGGCCACACTGCATCACAGGATGGCGCTGATCAAATAGAGGCTGGAACAGGACTAACAGCTCGGCAGAAACCGCCGAAAGTCATTTCAGGACGGGTTCGGACCCATACCGGAAACGGGACGGGTTTTCCCTGATGAACCGCTCCACCGGCTTCCCCAACCAAGATCCGCCGCCGGCCCTGAAGTGGAAAAAAGCCGCCACAGCCACCAGCAACGCGCCCGCGAGGTCCATGGCCAGGTCGGCCATCGTGTTCTCCAAAGCGCGCTGCCAGTTATAGATCCCGCTCATGTCCGTGCTGGCGCGGCCTTTGAGCAGATTGAGGCCCAGCAGCTTGTCCACCCCGAACTCGAACAGCTCCCAAACCACCCCGAACGACAGGGTGAACCAGACCATGGCCAGAGCTGTGAGCGCAGGCCCCAGCCGCATGTGGATCTTACTGTCCCGGCTGAGGATGTGGAGCAGCAGCAAACCGGCGTAGGTGAGCAGCATGGCCGAGCCGGTGTGGATCAATTCGTCCCACCAGGCAAAGCGGTAAAAGAAATTGTGCAGCTCGCCCAGATACATCGAGGCTCCGATGAACAGCAGCCAGATCACCTTGAAAGGCTGGGGCAACGATATTTTGAAAATCTTCCCCAAGAGCGGGAACAGCAGGAACAGGACCACGGTCAAAACCGCGGAAAGCACCCGCACCATGTTTCCCTGCAGATAATAGCTCACGCCCGCCCAAACGCTGAGCAGGACAAGCAGCCAGCGGGCGATCAATTCGATCCTGGCTCCGGTGGTCTTATTTTCAGGCATTGCGTCAGTCCTTACGTGATTCTTGATCAGCGGACCTTTTCCCGTAATGCCGATCGTGTCAACAAAAAACTCGCGGCCTCCCCACCCTTTCCCCTGCCCTGTTTTTTCACTTGACAAATAATTACGTTCCATTTAAAAACGGATTATGAAGTGGAGCGCCTCTCAGCCGCGTCCAGGCAGGCCATATTCCGGGCCACCCGCCGGGATGTGAAGCTCTACGCCGCAAGAGGACTTGCGGCCATCACCGGCGCTCCCCAAGGCTGACAGAGCGGAAAAGTCCATTGGCAAAGGAGGTTTACGCCATGGAAACTTCACGAGACCTCTTGGCTTTCAAGTTGAATTTCCGGAGGTCTGTTGATGTTTGTCAACAGCTCCGGCCTCCCCCCTTCAAATCCTCATGGTAAGGAGTTCAGCATGAAAAAACTTCTCATCCTCACTCTGCTTCTCGCATCACTGGGAAGTGCGCATGGACTCGTCGGCTTCGGGGAGTCCAACATCTTCACCATCATCGTGCCGACCCTGCCGGTGGAGCTGTCGTCCTTTACTGCCGCGGTTACAGTCCAGAACTTTGTTTCAGTGAACTGGACCAGTCAGACGGAGACTGGCCTGGTCGGCTACCGCATTTATCGGGCTCAAGCGGCGGAATTGGCCGGAGCCCAGCTTCTCACTCCTGTCTGCATCCCGGCTACCAACAGCTCCCAACCGCACAGCTACAGCCATGTGGACCAGGAAGTGGAGCTGGGCCGCACCTATCATTACTGGTTGGAAAGCGCCGATTACTGCGGCAGCAACTTTTACGGCCCCGCCAGCGTAACCGTGGAACCGGCCTCCGCCCCACCCCTGCCCGAGGTCACCCTGATGCGTGATCCCTGGCCCAACCCCTTCAGAGCCTGCGCCAACCTCGAGATCGAGGTGAAGGCCGACGAAACCGCCGTCCTCGGCATCTACAACCTGGCCGGGCAATTGGTGAGCACCGAGAGCTTCAGCCCCGGCTATCACAAACTGGCCTGGGACGGCCGGGACAGCCGCGGACGCCCCTGCTCCAGCGGCATCTATCTGCTCCGCCTCGTTTCCCCCAGCCGTGTTTGCAGCAATAAACTGGTGCTGCTGAAATAGGGAGGCAGCCATGAACAAGACAATCCTGACCCTCGCGGCCCTGCTATCCGTCCTGTGCCTGTTCGCGGGCGCTCCGGAAGTGACCGCCGTGACCGCCTCCCAGCAGGAAAACCTGGTGGTGATCGACTACTACCTCGCCCATCCCGACGAATTGTTGTGTAACGTCTCGGTGGAAATATCGGACGACGGTGGCCTCAGCTACGGCATCGTTCCCAGCCCTGGTTCCCTGAGCGGGGATATCGGCATCCTCGAAGCCACCGTACAGGGCGCTCCCCGCCAGATCGTCTGGGATTACAGCCAGGACGGCATCCCCTCTGGCACCAACTACCGTGCCAAGGTGGTCGCCGACGATAACATCCCCGTCATCGTATCTCCCCTCACCCATGTCCTCACAGCCGCCGATCTGCCCTTCATAGTGCATATGGACGAGATGAACCTGGTGCTTCTCAACTCAGCCCCGGCTCAATACTACACCCCCGGCAACATCCTTGTAATGGCTCCCTGCCCCCAGATCCCCTCCGGCCTGATACGCAAGGTCGTCAGCTTCTATTTCTCGGGCAACCTGGTTTACCTCGAAACGGTAACTGCCACGCTGGAAGAGGCCTTCGATCAGGTCCAGCTGAGCTTCAGCGGGGACCTGAAAGCCTCGGACATGGTTTCCTTCGGCCCCTTGGTGGACGGAGTCACTTATGTTCCGGATGGCAAGGACCTCAGCCATACATTCGACCTGAGTTTCGAGATGACCACGGATGAAGGGGTCAAACTCGCTGTCACCGGGGAAGTTAAAATTACCCTGGGCTACGACATGAGCATCACCGTGAGCGGACCCTTTTGGGACACGAAACTGAGTTACCTGAAAGCCGGTGGACATGGATCTGTGAATGCCACCATTGGACTGGAGATCGGCGGTGAACTCTCGGTGGACAAAAAGGTCGAACTCGGCGTGATAAATTTCGCGCCCATAACCGTCTGGGCGGGTCCCGTGCCAATCGTTTTGCTCCCCTCCGTGACTTTGGCCCTGGAGCTTGAAGCCGGCGTGGGAGCCTCTGTCACAACCTCGGTGACCGATATCGTAACTTTTTCCGCCGGGATCAAATACGATGAGGACGCTTCGGCCCAATGGTCACCCTATGGAGACGCCGCCAATAGCTTCAGCTTCAATCCGCCTTCGCTCTCCACGAGTTTGAACGCCTCCGTCGCCGCGGGGCCGCAACTGGAGCTCAAGCTCTACGGCATTGCCGGTCCGTTTATATATACCCCCCTCTACGTTGAACTGGAAGCCGATGTCTTTGCCACTCCCTGGTGGACCTTGAAGGCCGGCTTCAAAGCCGATGCCGGGGTGGAGGTTGAAGTGTTGGGCGTCGGATTGGAATGGGGAGTCACCGTTTTCGACTACCCCATTACTCTGGCCTCGGCCACCACCGACCAGGTCGCCCAGCCTTCTTTCAGCCCGGGCGGAGCAAACTATGCCGCCGCCCAGAACGTTACCATCTCCTGCTCCACCGACGGCGCTTCCATCCGCTACACCACCGACGGCAGCGATCCCAGCACCGCCTCAACCCTCTACTTCGGGCCGGTGAACATCAACTCCGACACCACCCTGAAGGCCAGGGCGTTCAAGAGCCCCTGGAAGCCCAGTGACACAGCCTCGGCCACTTACACGATTTCAACCCCGGCGGTGGCGACCCCGGCGGTCAGCCCCGCTGCCGGAGACTACCTGACATCCGTGGTTGTCTCCATCTCCTGCGCCACCGACGCCGCCAACATCCACTACACCACCGACGGCACCACTCCCACCACTTCCTCACTCCAGTATGTGAACCCCTTCACTCTCACAGAGTCCGCCACCGTCAACGCCAGAGGCTTCAAGGACGGATACAATGCCAGCCTCACCGCCTCCGCCGCATACGCGATCATCGACGTGGAGGAGTATGGGTCCGGAAAGGACGCCAGCATCCACGCGGCCATGCCAAACACCAACGACGGCACCGGAGAGCGCCTCACTGTGAGGAACGGGGTGGGAAATCCGCTCTATCCGCCCCCGGCCGGGTCCTGGCAGATCGACACCCTCATCTGGTTCAGCCTGGCTTCGGTCCCCGCTGGCTCCACCATCGATTCCGCCACCCTGATGCTATACTACTGCGATAACAAGGACAACAACCCGGCAGGCCGGACGCTGTCGCTTTTCAGCGCCAACCTGCCCTGGAACGAAAACACGCTCACCTGGAACAACCAGCCCACCTATCCCGTGGCCACCTCAGTCTCCAGCTCCGTGCCCGCCTCCTGCCCTTCCTGGATGGCCTGGGACGTAACAGCCGACGTCCAGGATTTTGTGGCTGGAACAACCCTCAACTATGGCTGGAAGATCACCGACATCACGCCCTGGAACGACTACAACATCCCCATCACCTATTTCCGTTCCCGGGACTACGTCAATACAACGGAACGTCCCTACCTCGAGGTGCAACTGGCCGGAAAGGCGGAGCCGCTGATCTTCAAGTGAATTGATTTGTCCGGACTGCGGCCCTTTGACTGCAAGGCCTGCCGCTCTGGCAGGCCTTTGCTTTCCAAGGAGTCGTTCCTGAGGCCATCGATCCGGCTGTTTGGAAGCCACCCGCCTGATCCCCGCACCAGAGGCGGGAATCTCCCGGGAGGCAGGCTGGAGGGGCAGTAGAATCAATAAGGGATGAGCCTCGGAAAGCGCTGAAAGTGTGGATAAGGTGAAAATCCCTGCGATCCGGTTGATCGCAGGTAAACAAAGGCTCTCTTTCAAATCAAGTAACTGAGGCAACCCGTTATGAACCATGCCATCTTATCTTGGGTTGCCAAATCCCTGCGCTGACTCTGCACAGCGGCAGAAACTTAACCTGGACACACAACCCCGCCTTGCGCGGGGTGCAGGGCTATAGGCGGGGTGTTTCAACCCCCTTAAAAGCACTCGGGCAAATCCCTGAAAAACCCCTCGCCAGAGGGGAGCATGACTTCGGTTCGTGATTTATCGCGGATCAGAGGTGCGTTGCTAAATCCCAGATCATTATGGCGAAGCGATTAATCGCTCCGCAAATTCCTTCACCCTGCAGGATTTTATCCTTTTGCCTGGTCATCCCTGCCACGGGGGTTGAAACACCCCGCCTATAGTGCTTCACCCCTCTGGCGAGGGGTTTTTCCGGCCATTACCCACTCGGTTTGAAAAAGAGCCAAAGAAAAAAACAAGCTTTGGATTGCTACTTGCGTAAAAAACGCGGATCGCCACACCCAGAGGGGCTTTGGACTTCAGACAGCGAGGGTTGATCCGCAGCCAACAAAACCAGACCCTGTTTGAAGCCCAAGCCGGCCAAGCGATTGCGTTTGTTTCAACTCTATACAGCCGGCTAGGACTCCATAGCTTACAATGCATACGTCATCCCGGACTTGATCCGGGATCCAGCCCCGCAGCCGGAGTGGGGATAGCTTGGTTTCTGGAATGAATCGCCGCAGGGTGTGGCAGTTTTAATAGTTCTAATAATTCACAAGTTCCCCTTATACGGGGGAAACCGATTTTAATGATTCTCCAAATTCACTGATTCTCTCTTTACGGCCCCGCCGGAGGGGGCATTTGCCGGTAATGACAGCACATGGACGGAAGACCATATATTACATATATATACCTATATAACTACTAATACCTACTATATTACTATATATTATATCTATATAGTATATCTATCAGTATCTTATATATCCTGGACCTGGTTCTGGACCGGGGTTTATAAAAAGGGGCCGTATAGGGTGAATTGGTGAATTTGGGGAATCATTAAAATTGAATGATTCGAATAATTCACAAGTTCCCTTTATACGGCCCCGCCGGAGAGGGGTTCTGGGAAAAATGGCACAACCAGGACTTAAACTCCTATATACCATATATATACCTATATAACTACTAATACCTACTATATTACTATATATTATATATAAGTATATATATAACAGAAACTTGGACCCTCTTCACCCCGGTCTTGGATGAGACAAGCCAAAAGCGGCTATATAAGGGGAATTTGTGAATTATTCGGATCATTCAAACCAGCCCTGGTCGATTGGGTTTAGAGGAAGCTTGGAACGGGGAGGGCCGTATAGGGTGAATTGGTGAATTTGGGGAATCATTAAAATTGAATGATTCGAATAATTCACAAGTTCCCTTTATACGGCCCCGCCGGAGGTGAGAATTGTCCAAATAGACAACACCTGGATGTATAGTCATATATAGCATATATATACCTATATAACTATTAATACCTACTATATTAGTATATATTATATCTATATAGTATATATATCAGTATATTACATACCCTTCTCCTGGTCCTGGATGAGTCAAGCCAAAAAGCGGCCGTATAGTGGGAATTTGTGAATTATTCGAATTACTCATTTTCATTTTTGCACCTAAACCAAATCCTCCGAATTGACAACCGCTGTTTTTTCAACGGCGTCATCCCGGAGTCCATTACGTCATCCCGGACTTGATCCGGGATCCAGAAAAAGAACTGGATGCCAGCCCTCCCACCCGGCGAACTCGCTGCGCTCGCTCACGAGGACCCCGGCGTGTCATTCCGGGGAAGCGTACGCCAGCACGCTGGGCCCCGGAATCCAGACGGTCCGGGTAATGCCCTGGGAGGGTGCCGACACAGACGCAGTCTGTATCGGACCCTGCATTGGCCTGAATCTGGGATGGGCTATTCCCGCAAGAGCTGGATTCCGGATCTCCGGCGCTGAAGCACCTGCGTCCGGAATGACGCAAATTTGAGGCAGGGTGGGGGTGTTTAAATACGTGAAGCCGTCCAATCGGTAATCCGCATTAAAAGTGAATGCCTGGAAGCGTGAATGGAGCCGCAAACGTCCCCGTTTGCGAAGCCTCGGAGCAGCTTGTCTTTGGGTTCTGAAAGACCTTCCGGATCTTGGCAGACGGGGACGTCTGCCACTCCTGTTTAGCCCGGAATGACAGCATCAAACCCAAGCCGGGGATGCAAAAAGGCGGGAATGGATCCCGCCTTGGTTTGATCGTTTATTGAAAGCCGCGTCAGTGGGCTTCGTGCTTATGGGTTACCTGTTCGAGCACCTGGCCGCTGTTGACGGAGCGTTTGAAGTAGTAGGTGTGGAGCAGCTTGAGGGCGAGGGGGGAGTTGGGTTCGCCGAGGAAGCGCTCGTAAACCTTGAGAACTTCAGGATTCCGGTGGGACTGGCGCACGGGCAGATTGCGGTCTTCCTCGTAGAGGGAGAGGCCTCTGCGGGCGCGGGAAGCGATATCGTTGCCGTAGGGCTGTCCGCCGCCGCCGACGCAACCGCCGGGGCAGGCCATGATCTCGATGAAGTGCCAGGGCGATTCGCCTTTGGTGGCCAGGCCTTCGCGCACCTGGTCCATCACCTTGCGGGCGTTGGAAAGCCCGTGGGCGACGGCCACGCGAACCTCGCCGAAGCCGGGAACGTCGATCGCGGCTTCCTTCACGCCTTCCAGACCGCGGACACCGGTGATCTCGACGTTGGCGAGGTCGGTTTTGGTGACCAGGTAGTAGGCGGAGCGGATCGCTGCTTCCATCACGCCGCCGGTGGCGCCAAAGATGGTGCCGGCCCCGGAATAGAAGCTCATGCCCTCATCCGGTTCCTCTTCCGGCAGATTGGCGAAATCGATGCCCGCTTCCTTGATCATGCGGATCAGTTCGCGGGTGGTGAGCACATAGTCCGTGTCCTGGAAGCCGGAATCACGCAGTTCGGGGCGCCGGGCCTCGAATTTCTTCGCGGTGCAGGGCATCACGGCCACGGAGACGATCTTGGCGGGATCGATGTTGTGTTCCTGGGCGTAGTAGGTCTTGGACAGCACGCCGAACATGCTCATGGGGGATTTGGCGGTGGAAACGCAGTCCGCGAGGTCGGGATAGTAAGTTTCCATGAATTTGATCCAGCCCGGGGAGCAGGAGGTGATCAGGGGGCGCTTTTCGCCGGCAACCAGCTTGGCCACGCATTCGGTGCCTTCCTCCATGATGGTGAGGTCGGCGGTGAAGTTTGTGTCCATCACGCTGTCGAAGCCGATCTTGCGCAGGGCGGCATACATTTTCTTGGGGGTCACGGAGCCGAGCGGCAGGCCGAAATCCTCACCCAGGGAAACGCGGACGGAGGGAGCTTCCTGCACGATCACGTGTTTGTCGGGGTCGAGGATGGCTTCCCAGACCTCGTCGATCTCGCCGCGTTCGCGCAGAGCGCCGGTGGGGCAGTAAACCGTGCATTGGCCGCAGTTCACGCAGGGGCTGTTGGCCATGCCGAGCCCGAAGGCGGTGTCGATGTGGGCATCGATGCCGCGGTCGGAGAAGGTGAGGGCGTAAACGGTCTGAACTTCGTTGCAAACGTTGATGCAGCGTCCGCAGGCGATGCATTTGTTCACGTCGCGGATGATGGACAGGGAGCTGGTGTCGACAGGTTGTTTCACCAGGATGCTGGGCAGGGCTTCGGGGTCCACGCCGAGGTTATTCGCCAGGGTTTGGAGCTCGCATTTGTTGTTGGCCACGCAGGTGGGGCAAACCACGTCGTGGTTGGAAAGGATCATCTCCACCAGGGTTTTGCGGTAGGAACGCAGTTTCCTGGTGTTGGTAACGATCTTCATCCCTTCGGCCACGGGGGTGCAGCAAGCGCGTTTGGGGGCCGGATTTCCGGTGATCTCCACCACGCAGACGCCGCAGTTGGCCGTGGGCGGCAGATCGGGATGGTAACACAGGCTGGGGATATAGATCCCGTGCTGGCGAGCGGCTTCGATGATGGTCATCGTATCCGGAACTTCCAGATGTTGGTCATCGATCCAGATATTTACTGTTTTAGCCATTTCATATCCTCTTTATCTTACTTTTTTGTAATCGCTATGAATTCGTCTTTGAAGTATTCCACCGCGCTCCGGATCACCATCACGGGGGATTGGCCAAGGGCGCAGAAGCTGGTGGCGAGCATGGTTTCGGAGATGGTTACCATGAGGTTCACATCATCCATGGTGCCCTGCCCCTTTTTGATCTTGGTGATCAGCTTGTAGAGCTGCTGGCAGCCGTTGCGGCAGGGGGCGCATTTTCCGCAGGATTCGTGGCGGAAGAAGCGCAGGATCGACCACAGCATGTCCACGATGCTCTGATGCTCGTTCATCACGAGGATGGCGCCCGAGCCGAGGACGGCGGCATACTGCTTGAGGCTGGCGTAGTCCATGTTCACATCCAGCATCCGTTCCGGCAGGAAAACCCCGGCCGCGCCGCCAACCAGGGCGGCCTTGAAGCGGAAGCCTTTTTTCATGCCGCCGGCATAATCGTTGATGATGGTGCGCAGGGTGGTGCCCATGTCCACTTCGCAGAGGCCGGGATGGGCCACATCGCCAAGGATGGTGTAAACCTTGGTGCCGGTGCTGTCCGGGGTGCCGTGGGCCTTGAAGGCCTCGGCCCCTGCTTTGATGATGTAGGGCACGTTGGCCAGGGTTTCCACGTTGTTCACCACGGTGGGGCATTTCCAGAGGCCTTCGACGCCCGGGAAGGGCGGTTTCCAGCGGGGATTGCCGCGGTTGCCTTCCAGGGATTCGATCAGGGCGGTCTCTTCTCCGCAGACGTAGGCCCCGGCGCCGATCTTGATGGCAATGTCGAGGTCAAATCCGCTTTCGAAGATGTTGGTGCCGATGATGCCGTATTCACGGCACTTGTCGATGGCCTTCTGGAGGCGCTCGATGCAGAGCTTGTATTCGCCGCGGATGTAGATCCAGGCCTTGGTGGCGCCCACGGCGCGGGCACAGATCATCACGCCTTCCAGCAGTTGGTGGGGGTCGCCTTCCATGATCAGGCGGTCTTTGAAGGTTCCGGGCTCGCCTTCGTCGGCATTCACCACCACATATTTCTGGGGCGCGTCGATGGGGGCGGTGAAGCTCCATTTCACGCCGGCGGGGAACCCGGCTCCGCCGCGGCCCTGGAGGCCGGACTTTTTCACTTCATTGACGATGTCGATGGGCTGCATCTGGGTGAGGGCTTTTTCCCAGGCCTCATAGCCGCCGGCGCCGATGTATTCGTCTATGCTTTCAGGATCGATGATGCCGGAATTGCGCAGCACGATGCGGTTCTGATAGTTCAGCTTGGGAGTGTACTTTCCGGCGGCGTCCAGCAGCAAACGGGCGACGGGGCGTCCCTTGAGGAAATGTTCCTCCACCAGTTCGGGGATGTCCTCGGCCTTCACGTCCTGGTAGTTGACGTTTTCGGGATAGACGGAGAGGCAGATCCCGCGGCCGAAAAAGCCCAGGGGACCGGTCTCGAGGACATTCACCTCTTCCTGGAGGTTATGTTTGGCCAGTTCAGCGCGGAGGGCAACGACGAAGTTTTCCACCCCGGCCAGCAGGGAGGTTTCGTTTATGCCCACAAGGATGTGGCTGCGATAGAATTTCATTGGTTCCCCCTTCTGATCCTGGCGATGATCTCCTCCACCCGTTCTTCGGTGAGGTCGCCGTAAACGTCGTTGTTGATCATCATCACGGGAGCGTTTCCGCAGACGCCGAGGCAGGCGCAGAGTTCCAGGGTGAAGACGCCGTCTTTGGTGGTTTCGCCGGTTTCCACGCCAAGAAGGATTTGCAGTTTGCGGAGGATGTTTTCGCTACCCTTGATGTAGCAGGGCGGGGATTCGCAGAGGCGGATGATGTTGCCGCCGCGGGGTTTGGTGCTGTACATCGTGTAAAAGGTAAGCACGCCGTAGATGTGGTTCGGCGGAAGGTTCAGATACTCCGCCACGGCCTGCACGGCTTCCTCGGAGATGTAGTGCTGGGGATGGGTATCCTGGATCTCGTGCAGGATCTGGATCAGGTTGTCTTTGTCAGGAGTGTATTTGGCGCAAATTTCTTTGTACATGGGTACTCCTTGTCAGTCTTCTTCGGTTTGAGCGAGGCTGGCAACGTGTTGGATGACCTCGGCGTGCATGCCGGGGATCCTGTCGATGGCCTTCACAGGACAGACGTCCTGGCAGTTTCCGCATTTTATGCAATCCACTTGGTGGATGGTGTATTTTTCCTCGCGTGATCCGCTGATGCAGCTCACAGGGCACTTGCGGGCGCAAAGTGAGCAGCCGATGCAGCGGTCTTTGTCGATATTGAAGTGGAACAGGTCGGTGCAGACCTTGTTGGGGCAGGCTTTGTCGCGGATGTGAGCCTCATACTCGTCGCGGAAATAACGGAGGGTGGAGAGCACCGGGTTGGGCGCCGTCTGGCCGAGGCCGCAGAGAGAGAGTTTGCTGATGGTTTCGCCCAGGCGCAGCAGTTCGTCGATATCGCTTTCCTTGCCCTTTCCGGTGGTGATCCGGTCGAGGATGTTGTACATCTGTTTGAGCCCGATGCGGCAGGGAGGGCATTTTCCGCAGGATTCGTCCACGCAGAATTCCACGAAGAACTTGGCCACGTTGACCATGCACTTCTGGTCGTTCATCACGATCACGCCGCCGGAACCCATCATGGCCCCGCGTTCCTTCAGGCTTTCATAGTCCACCGGAACGTCCAGGTGTTCCTGGGTGAGGCAGCCGCCGGAAGGTCCGCCCAGCTGAACGGCTTTGAACTTGTGGCCGCCGGTCATGCCGCCGCCCACGTCAAAGATGAGTTCACGCAGGGTGATGCCCATCGGCACTTCCACCAGGCCGGTGTTTTTGATGTCGCCGGTGAGGGCGAAGACCTTGGTGCCCTTGCTGGTGGGGGTGCCCATGGAGGCAAACCAGTCCGCGCCTTTAAGGAAGATGGTGGGCAGATTGGCCATGGTTTCCACGTTGTTCACCACGCTGGGTTTATCCCAGAGCCCTTTCACCGCGGGGTAGGGTGGTTTGGGGGAGGGATTTCCGCGTTCGCCTTCCAGGGAATGGATGAGGGCCGTTTCCTCGCCGCAGACGAAAGCTCCGGCGCCGGTGCGCACCTCGGCCTCGAACGAAAAATCCGAGCCGAAGATATGCTCACCCATCAAACCGGCTTCCCGGGCTTGGGCGATGGCTTGCTTGATGCGCTTGATCGCCAGCGGATATTCCGCGCGGATGTAGAAAAAGCCTTGGGAAGCGCCGATGGCATAAGCGCCCAGCATCATCCCTTCCAGGATGCGGTGGGGATCGCCTTCCAGCAGAGAGCGGTCCATGAACGCGCCGGGGTCGCCTTCGTCGCCGTTGCAGATGATGTATTTCTGGTCGGCCTGAACGTCGTGCACCAGTTTCCATTTGATGTGGGTGGGGAAACCGCCGCCGCCGCGGCCGCGCAAACCGGAGGCTTTCACCAATTCGATGGCCTCGAGGGGCGTCATCTGGGTGAGCACCGTGCCCAGGGCTTCATACCCGCCGGTGGCGATGTATTCGTCCATGCTTTCGGGATCGATGTAGCCGCAGTTGGCCAGCGCCACCTTCACCTGTTTCTGGTAGAAGGGCACTTCCTTTTTGGCGGAGATCACCTTCTCTTCGTCCTGCAGCATCAGGCGCTGGACGGGGCGGCCTTTCACGAAATGCTCGGAGACGATCTCCTCCACATCATCCACACTCACGTGTTTGTAAAAGATGCCTTCGGGGTAGATCACCATCACGGGGCCATAGTCGCAGGGACCCATGCAGCCGGTCTCGATCAGGTTGACCTCATTGGCGATGCCTTTTTCGGCCAACACGGCGTGAAACCGTTCCTTGATCTTCAGAGCGCCCGCCGATACGCAGCCGGAGCCGCAGCAGATCAGCAGGTCAATTCTTTTCAGAGACATTACTCAACCTCCAGCTCAGTCGCCAGTTGCCACAACGTAATCGGAGACCACCCTGCCATTGACGATGTGCTCGACGACCACCTTTCTCACCTTGTCCGGATTCATGTTTCCGTAGGTGACTTTGGCTTTGCCATCTTCGATGAGGTCCACCACCGGTTCCATCGAGGAGAGGCCTTTTTCGCCGGTCTGGGTAACCAAAACATCGGTGAGGTTGCGGTTGGAAATCTCTTCCAGAAAGGTCTTCATGACTTCGCGGGCACCCATCGCGATGCCGGATGTTCCCATCCCCACCACGATCTTGACGCGCACGCTGCCGCCACGAAGTTTCATCTCTTCCTGGGCCTTTTCCCGGATTTTTTTGAGGTCTGCAAGTGTTTTCATCAGACATTCTCCATGTTTGTATTTTGTATTCCTTCATTTAATGACTGGTCGATGTATTCGATCACATCGGGGTAGGTGAGCGGGATGTCGCCCAATTCCTCTTTGATGGCGGCCGTTTCGAAGTGGAAAGAGTGTTCCCTGCCCCTGTCGCAATGGATCAGGATGACGTGGAAGTCCACTTCCGGATGGCCGACGATGGCGCCCAGCAGGGTGGCCTTGAGGTTGCCCAGGGGCATGCGGTCGATGTGGTTGAGCTCGAAATCCACGGTGAGCACGGTGCCGAAACCGGGCTGGCTGCTCATCATGAACGAGCCGTTGCTCAGCTCCGCGTTCTGTTTGAACAGCGGTATGCCCAGCCCCACTTTCTTCTCCCGCTCCGCTTTGCTGGTGTAAAACGGGTTCTGCGCCATGGCCAGGGTCTCGCTGTCCATCCCGGAACCGTCGTCCTCCACGATGATCCGGAGCAGGTTCGCGCCCACATCCTTGATCACGCGGATCTTGACGTTCCTGGCCCGGGCCCGGACGCTGTTTTCAATGATGTCCAGCAGATGCAGGGAAATATCTTGCATTACGCTGGCCTATTGATACTTTTTCAGGATCTCGGACATCTTCTCCCTGGTGTCCACCCGGCCGTAGGTTTCTTCGCCGATCACGAAGACCGGCGCCAGCGAACAGGCTCCCACGCAGCGCACCGCGCTTACCGTGAACCGCCCGTCCGGGGTGGTCTCGCCCATTTTCACGCCCAGCTCTTCCTCGATCATCTGGGCCAAACGCGGCGCGCCTTTCACATAGCAGGCCGTGCCCATGCACAGGTTGAGGGTGTACTTGCCCCGGGGGGTCATGGTGAAGAAGTTGTAGAATGTTACCACTCCGTAGATCTTGTTGACGGGGATGTTCATTTCCCGGGCAACGAATTCCTGCACTTCAACGGGCAGGTAGCCGAAGATCTCCTGGGCCTGGCGCAGCACCTCGATGAGGGGGTTGCGCAGCCCCTGGCTGGCTGCGATGACGGCTTTGAGCCGTTCATACAGCAGATTGTCTTGCTGTGTAGCGGGAGTCATTAACTCCTCCTGTTCTCTATTTTTTTTATGCTAAAATCTTTCTGTTTTCAAGGCCCAGCGCGGCTTTTGCAAGCTCTTCCACCCTGGGAGCGGCGGCCCAAACCCGGCTGCAGCCGGAGCCCAGATCGGCCAGATAATGCGCGTCGGAACAGCGCAGCCAGCTTTTGCCGGCCAATTCCGGATGGGCGCCCAGAAACCCCGCCAGGTCCGCTTTGGCGGTGAGGCCAAAGAGCTCAAATTGGGGTTCCGCGGGCAAAAATCCCAGCTGACCGATCAGGCTGTTCACGGACGCGTCCACATGGGCCGGAACGCAGTATCCTCCGTGGCTTCGAGCCACATCAGCAGCGGTGTTCAGGTCCCAGAGGGAGGAGTTCATCAGCGCTCTAAGTTCCATTCCTAAAATGTTCTCATTTTCGTCAATGATAACTTGATCGCCAAAAAATTCCGGGTCGTTGGCGATCGGCAGCAGCGAGGCGTAAAGCTCTTCGCCAAAGGCCTGCGCCGCCCGCGGAGCGTCAAAATAGACCAGCAGATGGATCTCTTCGGCGGTCTGCACTTCCACGCCCCAGGTGAAAGCCAGTCCCTCCCTGGCCGCGACGGCGGCGTAAGCAGGGCAGTTGGCCAGGGAATTGTGGTCCGTGATCGCCATCCAGTCGATCCCGCAGCTTTTAACCCGCGCGACCACCTCCCGGGGCGACATTTCCAAACCCCCGCAGGGTGAAAGCACGGAATGGATGTGCAGGTCCGCCGTGAACCATCGCATGGGCTAGATCAACTGATGCAGCATTCCGTAGAGGATCCCGGCCAGGCTGAAAGTGTCCAGCGGGCTGGAAATCAGGCAGATCCCCTCGCTGGCGGCTTTTTCCACCACCGTTTCGTCCGGGGCGTTGCCTTTGGCAAAAACGATCGCCGGAATTCCGGTGAGGGAAGCCACGGCCACGGTGTTCAGATGCTTCATGATGGTGATCCAGGCCTGGCCTTCGCGGGCCGAGCCCATCACGTCGCTGAGCATGTCGCAAACGTATCCGCCGCTAAGGCTTACCTGGGCGGGGTCGAGCTGGGGAGTGTGGTTGACGCCTTCGACGGCGGCCATGAATTCTGCCAGTGTGATCATCTCAGTATCCTGTGTCATTGCTGTTCTTCTTCCTTGGAATGGCGCTTGAGCAGCACCACGCAATCGTCGATGGTGGCTTTACCCTGCACGATGTCCTCCGCCAGGGCGTAGCAGGTGGGCGAGCCGCAGGCGCTGCAATTCAGGCCGGGCAAAGAGGTTAGGATCTCGTTGATCCGTTTCATCTTGACAATGGCGGCCTTGATGTCTTTGTCCAGTTCCATGATCGGCCGCGGGGCCAGGGGAACCACGTCGAATTCTCCGGCGTGGTAAAGGTTGTCCAGGTCGTGCACGTCGATCTCGCTGTCGGTGCCTTCCTTGATCATCTTTTTGATGCGGCTCATGGCCACAAAGGGATTTTCCACGTTGAAGGAACCGCCCACGCAGCCGTTGGTGCAGCTGCGCAGCACGATGTAGTCGTATTGGTCCAGATAGTGGTCTTCCACCCGGGAAAGGATCTCCATCACGTTTTCCACACCGTTCACGGAAAGGGCCCGGATGTCCTCGCAGTCAACCAGCTCCGCCTGCACGCCGGATAGCGCCCAGGTGAGTCCTTTGGGGTAGGTTTCCAGGTGGGGCGGGTGGTTTTGCAGGTGTTTGATGTGTTCGTGCACCTTGCCATAGATCATGCCGATGGAGAAAGCGCCGTCCTGAAGGTGTTTGTAGGCCCCTTCGGGTTGGTGCACCGCGGTCACATGGGCCGGGCAGGGCACGATCAGGAAGATGCCGATCTCGTCTTCCGCGAAGCCTTTCTCCGCCTTGATCCTGTCGCGCAGATAGCTGGTGAGGATGCTCATCGGCGCTTCCAGATGGAAGAGGTTCGGCAGCAGCGAGGGAAATTTCAGCTGGATCAGCCGCACCACCGTGGGACAGTTGCTGCTCAGGATCGGCCGCTTTTCGCGGTTGGCGCGGATGTAATCGCGGATCATGCCGATCATGAATTCCGTTACCATCGCCTCTTCCTGAACTTCGTCGAAGCCCAGCTCAAAGATGGCCTGTTTGGCCACTTCGTAGGAGACGTCTTCGGTGAATTGGCCAAAGTAGGAGGTGGAAAGCACCGCCACCTTGTACTTGAAATTGTGGATCAGCTCGAGCGGATCGCTGCGCGGGATGATCGCGTGAAATTCACAGGCTTCGATGCATTTGCCGCAGTCCACGCAGCGGTTGGGATCGATGTGGGCCTTGCGGTTCCGGACCCGGATGGCCTCGGTGGGGCAAACCCGCACGCAGGCAGTGCAGCCGGTGCAATTGTCCTCAAGGATCTGGAGGGCGTGATAGTATTTTTTTTCCTGTTTGTCCATCTTACTTGAAAAAGATCAGAAATTCCAAAAATGTGGTGTTGCCCGCTTCCGAATTTATATGCAACGCGTCGGTGTTCTTCTTGATGTTCGGCAATCCCAGCCCGGCCCCGAACCCCAGTTCCCGCACCATGTCGTCCGCGGTGGAAAAGCCCGGGATCATTGCTTGTTCAATGTTTCCGATCCCCGGCCCGTTGTCCTGGAAGATCATGTGGATCAGGTTCGGATGGATGTGGCTGAGCATTGCCCCGCCCAGAGAGTGGGCCGCCACGTTGATCTCGGCTTCGTAGGCCGCCACGGCCACTCGGCGCAGGATCTCGGGATCCACTCCCAGCCGCTTGAGCAGGTTCTTCACATCCGCCGAGCCTTTGCCGGCGCTGTTGAAATCCTTCTCCGGGATCACCGAATCCAGCGTCACGTCGGCCTCGGGAGGCTGTTCAAAATGCTTCCGCACAGCTTCTTCAAAGCCTTCGCGGATATGCCAGTACTCCGCCATGCTCAGATCTTGCAGCTGCGCAGCCCGGCGTTGAAAAGCAGGCCGCTGGAACGGTACATGGTGAGGTTGGTGCAGATGAGGGGCAGGTTTCTTTCCAGGGCCATGGCGGTGATCTCGTCCAGGGGACGTTTGCCGCGCACGAAGATCACCCCCACGATGTCGATCATGTCTGAAAGCCTGATCACCTGATTGTTCGTAAGGCCGGTTAAAAGCAGGGTGGGCTCCTTGGTGCACATCAGTATGTCGCTGATCAGGTCCGAGGCAAAAGCGCAGGGCACCTCCACCTCCAGATCGGCTTCAGGGGTAAGCACCTCGCCGTCCAATAACTGTACGATATCCTTTAATGTCATTCACTGTCACCTGTTTTATATAGTGAGGCCAAACCACAGGAAAGGCCATATCAGTCAAGCAAATAATTGCCCAACGGGTTCAACGTGGCCGGGGAGGAAATCCAGTCAATGGTTCGGAAACCGGCAACGCGCGCAAGCCAAAAAAAATGACTTGACAAATATATGATACATTATATGGTCTGCGTGTATTAATGGACGTCGTCCAGATACAAGACACTGGGTGACTACGCCTTGTTTTATGGAACCCGGATGGGGCAAAGCTCTGTGGCGGGGTTTGCGTATTAGGGGGAGGAACCCATGAAAAATACGCTGGTTGTCGCGGTCCTGCTATTTCTGCTCTGCGCTGGATTGGCCGCGCAGGAGATCACCACCCGGTCCTACGGTTCCCTGAAGCTCGCCACAGTAAATGTTTGGAGCGGCTCAGACTATCAGGGGCTGCTGGCTTTCGGTGAATGGGAAACGGAGGCGGTGAGGGAACAACGTTATCAAAACCTGGTCAACGAGCTGCGCCGGCTGAACCCGGACCTGCTTTTCCTGCAGGAGGTCAACCCCGTACGCGGCTACAGCAGGCGGATGGCCCAAGACCTGGGCCTGGATGAGATCCATCAGGTTTGCATCGGCGGGCTGAAGATCTTTGGGCTCGGCATCCCCAAGGGCTTCCAGGAGGGCAAAGCCATCCTGGCCAAACCAAAGCTGAAACTCAGCAAAACAGACGACTGGAAGCTCTCCGGGGGTCCGGGCATCTACTCCGACAATTTCACCTTCCATCTGGATGAGACCATCTCCGCCCTGGTTGGCCAGATCGTTTACCGGGATAAACCGATCAACCTGGTCTGTGTCCACCTCTCCGCCTATCCGGAGCTCAGCCCCGCGCTGCGGGACGAGCTGGACGCGCTGGCGCTGGCCGATTCGCTGACCACACTGGAGTACTGGGATATTGTGGACAAATGGAACTCCGGACTCCGGCGGCGGGAGCGAGAAGCCCAACTCCTGCTGCAAAAGGTCTCCGGCCTGGAGGACGACGTGCCGCTGATCATGGGCGGCGATTTCAACGCCACGCCCGGCTCCGACGCCATGCTCAGGCTGGCCGCGCTGGGTGAATTCACGGAAACCTCCATGGGCGGCAAGCCTTTCGTGACCTGGGACGCCGCGAACAATCCCAACACTCTGCCCAGCACGCTAAGGCAGGACGCCCGCGGCAACCCCAACACCCATTGGGAAAACTTCAACGCCCTCAACGCCGCCGTCAGCCGCCGCCTCGACTATCTCTTGCTCAGCGATGAGTTTGACCGCCGGGACATCCTAAGCCACCAGCCCTTCCTCAATGAACCCAGGGCTGGATCGCACCCCTCCGACCATTACGGCGTCTTCAGCGAGGTCAGCCTGGACCAAGCTCTGAGGGACGCGCCAGGCTTGTTCGATGCGATCCCCAAACACGACAATGCCCAGATCAGCCTGCTGCCCATCGTGATGTACGACACGGACACCGGCTTCGGCTACGGCGTGAAGTCCTTTTTATGGAATCTGCTCCATGCCAACGAATCCTTTGATCTGATCCTCTTTCAGAGCACAGGTGGAGAACGCTGGTACAAGCTGGAATTTTCCCTGCCGGACCGGGAACTCCGCCAGCGCAAAAAGTACCCGCTGGCCGTGGACCTGAAGATCGACTACGACAAGTGGATCAACAACAACTTCTTTGGAGTCGGCTCCGGATCGAGTTTTGCCAACCGGGAGAAATTCACCAAAGAGCCTTTCGAAGTGCTGCTGAACCTCACCCATCCCTTCAGCCGCTATCTGAACGGTCAGCTCGGATTTCGCTTCAAGCACGTGAGCGCATACAACTACCTCCCCGGAAGGCTCCTGGACCAGTATCTGAACACGCCCGGCTCCCTCCGTGATCCTGAATCCGCCTACCTGAGCAACATCCTCAGCCTGCGCTACGACACCCGCGACAGCTTCAACAATCCCAGCCGCGGCTACGCCCTCCAGTATGACTTTGAAACCAACTGGCCGCAGCACAAACTGATGGAGAGCGTCTCCGCCAAAAGCCTGCAATTCGACTGGGGCGATGAGTTTTACTTTCTCCGCAATTCCCTCAGCGCCCAGTACTACACCGTGCTCTGGTATCCCAAAACCGTTCTGGCGCTGCGTTTGCAGGGCCAACAGCAAAGCGGTGACAACACCCCTTTCCAGGCCATGCTCCCCCTGGGGGGAGGCACCACCCTGCGCGGGACCCCGGCTGAACGCTATCTGGTGAACACCACCCTGGTGGGCAACGCCGAGATCCGCTTTCCCATCTACAAAGCGCTGGGAGGCGTGATCGGCTATGATGCCGGGATCGCGGCTGATTCGCCAGCTGAAGTTGACCTGGGCAAGCTTGCCTCCAATCCCGTGTTTGGCTTGCGGCTGTACCTCTACGGGATCATCGCCCGCCTGGATATCGGCCTGGGCAGGGACGCGATGGGGCTCTATTTCAATTTCGGCCACGCTTTCTGAACCACGGAGTTCCCCGAATCGCGTGGACTCAACTGGATATCCGCTTTGCGGCAGCATTGCCAGGCAGGCCGGAAGCTATTTTTGGGCCTTGGTTTGGCGTGCGCCAAACATTTGTCTTGACAGGTGGCAGGAGCCTGCAACCTTAGCCAAAATCGCCACAGAAGGTACATCCATTGACTAGATCCCACCCAAGAGAACCAAGCTCCAAATCGCAGTCCCCGGCCAAACATGGGCAGGCGGCCGGGATCGGCCTATTGCTGATCCTGCTCCTTCTCCCCCTCTTCGCTTTCGCCCAGGAGACAGGCTCCGCCAACGGCTATCTGCTGCTGCAGTGTGAGTTGCCCGGAGTGAAATACCAGATCAATGGCCGCGAATACGCCGAAGTTCAGTATCTGCCCCTGACCCCGGGTTCCTATCTGGTGCGGGCTTTCGGGGCCAATCCGGTCACAGGCCCGTTTGAGGAGGACCGCCAGGTGGAGGTGAGGCTGGGGGAAACCACCCTCGAGCGCTTCGATTTTCCCCACGGCACCCTGAGCCTGATCAGCAACGAAGCCTACGCCCGCTTCACGATCGACAAGGCGAATCTGGGCCGGGTGGAAAATCTGCCCCTGCCACCCGGAACCTACACCGTTACAGCCGTTCTGCCCAAAGCCGTCACTGGTTTTGGCGATTACCGGATCTCGCGCCCGGTGACCATCCAAGCCGGGATCCACCTCGACCAGCGCATGGATTTCAGCTATGGCACGGTTTCCATCAGTTCTTCGCTGGACGACACCAGGTATCTGATCGACGGCGTGGCCAAGAAGAAGGTGAACAAACTCAAACTCCCCGAAGGTGAACACAGCTACACCGCCTTCCCGCCCGCGCCCTACACCTCGCGATCCGGCAGTTTCAGCATCCGCCCCGGCGAAGATCTGCCCATCGAACTGGAATTTGCCAAAACCCGCCAGATCAGCGACGCCGAAAAACGCCGCGAATACACCTGGCGCTTCGGATTGATGCCCGCCGCGGTGCTGGAGGCGAACCACTACTTCAGCCTCGGGGAAACCGGCCAGCCAGGCTACGCGCCGCTGCGCAACGGACTGTCGATCAGCGGCTTGCGCTTCAAGGCCATCAACCTCTGGCAAAAGGAATTCACCCAACCTTACACCTCGCGCTATCCGGCCTTTATGCTGGGCGCCAGCCTGCTCGACCAAGCCGTCTTCACCTGGGAAAATGATCCCGCGGATTCCCTCCTGTTGTCCGGCATTCTGCTCGACCTCGCCAGCGTCAGCACTGGCTACGCGCATATATCGCCTGCCGGTTTGCTGCACGCGCAGCTTGAACTGATCGGGCATTTTTCCTATCAAAAACCGCTGGTGAGTGAGATCGGCTATTACTCCTTTGTGAACGCCTTCAAGGAGGGCGACGAGCGCAGCTACAGCGTTTGGGACTACCAGTGGGGCGGCGAAACCAGGCTGCAGATCGGCCTCCGCCTGGCCCAGTACAACTATCTGAACCTGCACTTTGGCGCGCGTTATCAACTGCCCTTGGAAGGATACTGGTATTCAAACAACGATATCGCGGCCTGGATGACAGAGGATGGACCGCAGCCATTACCCAGTTCGCCGCCTGGCGCTCCGTCCCGTAACGCGGCTTTCGAGGGATTCAGCTTCTACGCCGGCATCGGCTTGGAAACCAATCTCATCCCCTCCCTGCTGGGCCTGCTGCTGGACAAAGCGGACAAAAGCGGGGCAAGTGACCTAATGGACTGAGTCTTGGCTTCCTTCTCCACTTAACACAGCTAGTTTTGCCAAGATTTGCCAGCCTGTGTGGAAACCCAGTTGGCTCCCAATATCAATACGGTATCAATACGGAATCATTACGGATGAAATCCGTATTGATTCCGTATTGATACCGTATTGATATTGGGAGCCAACTTGGTGACGGACAGTAATGGATTTGCCAATGTATTGATTTTATGTAAGATGGATATCAGCTGCTGAATATTGATCTGCAATATACATTTAACTTATATGTTTATCATGGGGTTGCGAGCTTATCTCTCAGCTGGTCCCAAACACCGCTTGCCTTGGCCAGCTCTTCCCAGCGCGATAGTTGTTCGGAAGTGGCAACGGCAGCAAGCCGCTCCTGTTCGCTTTGGCAGCGGGCGCGGCTCAGTTGCCGGACCAAAGGGGCCAGATCACCGATGGATCCGAGGGTTTGGGCCTCGATCCCGAAATCCAGGACGGCGGCGAAACGCAGGGCGCGCAGCAGGCGCAGAGGGTCTTCCTGAAAGGATTCGCGGGGATCTCGCGTACAGCGGATGAGGCGGTTGTGGAGGTCTTGCCGGCCAAGGGCGCAGGGGTCCAGCACCTCCGCGTCCGAGATCCTCTGATAGAGGGCGTTAATGGTGAAGTCGCGGCGGCGGCAATCGTGGCTGAGAGGGGCGAAGCGCACCCGGGGAAAGCGGTTTCCGGGCCGGTAGCGCTCGCTGCGGGTCATCACGAATTCCAGCGGGACACCTTCCAGAGTGAGTTTGGCAGTGCCGAACGAGTGATGGATCCTGGGCTCCGGCAGATCGAAGGTTTGGGCCAGCCAGCGGGCCAGGGCGATGCCGCCGCGGGGCAGTTCCACGGCGATGTCGGCGTCCAAAACCTGATCGGACCTGCCCAAAAGTTGGTCGCGCACGCAACCGCCGGTGAAGTGGCAGATACCCTCAAATCTGGTCTCCCGGGTGGCCTCAGCCAGCAGCAGCCGCAGTTCTTCCAGCTTCACAGCAGTTCCCCGATCACGGCATTGGAAACGAAGAGCGCTTCTTCAGTAAGGCGCAGCCGCGATCCCTCGAGCGCGAGCAGACCGGAGGCGCTCAGCCGGGCGATCTCAGCCGCTTTGGCGGCGCGCAGGTCGTATCTATAGAGGCTTTGGAGCTCATCCAGGTCCAGGCCCTCCAGCAGCCTTAGCCCCATCATGATGTGGTCGGCGCGGGCCTGTTCCAAAGCGCATTCCTCAGTCTCGTCAGGCAGTTTTCGCGAGTCAACGTTCAAAAAATACTGGTCCAAATCGGCGGGATTGCTGTAGCGCAGAGGCGGCAGCCAGCCGGAGGCGGAAGCGCCCAGAGCCAGCCAGGGCCGGCTTTTCCAGTAAGTGAGGTTATGGCGGGAGGCCTTTCCCGAACGGCAGAAATTGGAGATCTCGTAGTGCTCAAAACCGGCGCCGACAAGGGTTTCGCGCAGGGCATGGTATTGCGCGGCCAGGTTTTCCTCGTCCGGGAGAGGGGATTCAGCTCCGGTGGCCAGGGCGCGGCCCAGAGGGGTGTCCGGATCCGGTGTGAGCAGATAGGCTGAGATGTGATCCGGGCCCATAGCGAGGTAGAGGTCAAGGTTGCGGCGCACCCCCTCCGCGTCCGAGCCGGGCAGTCCGTAGATGAGATCGAGGGAGAGGTTGGCAATGCCGTGATCGCGGCAAAGCCTGATCAGATCAGGTATCCGGGCGGCACGGTGGCGCCGGCCCAGCCAGGCCAGGTCCTTGTCATTCATGCTCTGCAGGCCGATGGAAAGCCGGTTTACAGGCGTTTCGCGCAGATTTCGCAGATAGGTGTCCGTGATTTGGATGGGGTTGATCTCCAGGGTGACCTCCGGGTCCGGAGTCAGCTCAAACTCTTCGCAGAGGGTGTTGATCTGTCCGGCGCTCAGCAGCGAAGGCGTGCCGCCGCCGAAATAGAGGGTCCGCGCCTGTTTCGAAGAGGGTTCGCGCCGCTGCCAGAAACCGATCTCGCGCCGCAGATAACCGAGGTATGACTCCAGGGCGGAGCGGGAAAAGGGACGGCTGAAGAAGCTGCAATAGCCACAGCGGGCCAGGCAAAAGGGGATGTGGAGATAGACCGCCACCCCGCTATTCCCACGGGAAGCGGCTTCTGGCGAGGCATCCAGGCTGGGACACATATTCATCCCGCACCCCGGAAAGCTGGGTTATCCTGAGGTTTTGGGCGCCTGGGGCGTTCTGGCGAAGCGGAACATCCGGTCCCAACGCACGTGGGGCACATCGAAGAGCTTGTTGTATTCGATGCCTTTGGAGAAGAAGATCAGCCAGGGGGTGCCGGTGATGTCCTTACGATCCAAAAATCCCCAATAGCGGCTGTCTTCGCTCAGGTCACGGTTGTCGCCCAGCACGAAATATTTACCCGCGGGCACCTTGATGGGACCGAACCAGTCGCGGTTGTAGAGCTTGCGGGCCGGAATGCCTTTGAGGCTGTCGGCCGGAGCCCGGTAGGGCTCATACCAGTCGTGTTGGGTGATGTAGCCGTCATCCTGGCCCTCGGCATAGCGGTGGGGCATGATCCGGGTGGGCGATTCGGGCGGCGAGGGGATCGGAATATCGTAGCACTCGTAGCCGCGGGTGAATTCTTTGCCGTTGACGTAAACCAGTTTGTCGCGCACTTCCACGATGTCGCCGGGCATGCCGATCACGCGTTTGACCACGTTTTTGCGGGCATAGTAGGTGATGTGGAAAAAGGTCATGGGAAACTTGGCAAAGGTTTGGGATTTATTGAGATAGATGGGATGAAAGAGTTTGATGAAGTTGCCCTGGAAATCCGGATGTTCGGGTGTGCCTTCCTCCAGTTTGGGAAAGCGGAAGGTGACGATGTCCTCGCGTTTGGGATCGGCGAAGAAATATTTCAGCTTGTTGGCCACCAGGTAATCGCCGGTGAGCAGGGTTTTTTCCATCGAGGGCGAGGGGATCATGAAATTCTGGAAAGTGTAGTTGCGGATGATCATGGCCACCACGAAGGCAAAGAGGATGGCCTCGATCCAGTCCTGCAGCCAGGGTTTGCGGCGGCGGTACTTTTTTCCCTCCGGAACGGGCGTGATCGTGTAGGCGGGCTCTTTGTATTCCTGTTTGCGGGCTTTGGCCTTGATAATGTTTCGCTCTTTCATCGTATCCTTCACAATAGCTGATATCCGCCCCAGTTTTGCAGCCGGCCGCTTTTGTCAAGCAGGAAATTGCCGGCCGCCTGTTTTGCCGGCGCGGCGTTTAAAAGGCCAGCATCAGCAGGGCTTCGATGTCCGCGGCGCTGAATTTCACGATCCTGCCCACCCCGCGTGAAAGCAGGATGATGTCGCGTAGCTGGGAAAGCTGGTTTTCGTGGAAGCCAAGGTCGCGCAGGCTGGTGGCGGAGCCCCAGGCTTCGATCTGGTCGCGAAAGCGGCGCAGGGCGCGGGACACGCTGTCGGCTCCGTGCACGTTTTGGGCCCAGTATTCAAAGCGGGCGGGCTGTTTTTCGCTCACATACTCGATCCAGGCGGGAAAGATCACGCCAAGGCCCTCGCCGTGGGCGATACGGGGGTCCAGCACGGAAAAAGCGTGCTCGATGCTGTGGCAGGCCCAATCGCCCCCCTGCAGGCCGGCGCCGCTGATGCCGTTGAGCGCCAGGGTGGCGCTCCAGGCCAGGCTGGAACGGGCCGCGAGGTCGGCAGGGTCCTGTTGCAGCCGGTTGGTGGCGGTGGTGATGGTCTTCAGCAGGGCCGCGTCGATGGCGCGGGTGGTTTGCGCGGGCCCGTCCATGAAAAAGTATTCCAGAATGTGCGCGGTGGCGTCCAGGGCGCCGTTCACCGTCTGGCGCCAGGGCAGGCTTGTCTGCGCGGCTGGATCGATTATGGATACGCGCGGATAGAGCAGCGGCGAGCTGATGCTCCATTTCTTTTTTTCTTCGGTATTGGTGATCACGGCGTTGCCGTTCATCTCGCTGCCGGTGGCGGAAAGGGTGAGCACGGTGAAAACGGGCAGGGCCTTGTTTATTCTTTCCCGGCCGGAAAAGGCGTTCCAGACATCCTGCAGGTGGAAACCCGCCGCGGTGGCTTTGGCGCTGTCGATCACGCTGCCTCCACCCACGGCCAGAATGGCGTCCACCTGTTCGGCTTGGGCCAGGGCGATGAGTTCGCGCACCTTGTCCAAAGTGGGATTGGCCTGCACGCCCCAGGCTTCGGTCCAGTCGATCTGGCTGGCCCGGAGGCTGTCACAAACCTGCTGATGCACTCCGTTGGCACGAATGGAGCCACCGCCGGCAACCAGCAGGCACTTGCGCGCGCCGGCCTCTTTGAGCTCCGGCCCGATCCGCTCTATCATCCCCGCTCCAAAATGGATCCGGGTGGGGTTGTGAAAACTGAAGGAATCCATGTCTGCTCCTTAATCTATTGCACCGTTCCAAATGCTGTTCCGGTTACTGATATACTAAGGGCAAAGCGGTTTCTGGCAAGCTGAAAAGAGCTTCCGCCGGCGACGGGGCGCAGGTGGATCCCTGCCGGGGCGGGATCAGAGTTCCAGAACTTCCTCGTGCATTTTGCCGGGCTGCAGATAGCGCAGCTGGCGAAGTTCCAGTTCGTAAAGGCGGAAATCCGGGTCGGCGGCATCCTTCCAGTAAGCGTAGATGAAGGGCGCGAAATCCGCTATCTCCCGCCTGAGATCGTCCACCCGGAGCAACCTGCCCCGGCCCCGCAAGTAGCCGGAACCGGCTTCCGCAGAGTAATACAGGCAGAATTCCGCGTTGGGGTTGGCGGCGATCTGGGCGCTCTTGTTGTCCGTGGAACCGGTGGCCAGAAAGAGCCGGCGCCCTTTGGCGATCAGGGTCATGGGCCGCAGGCGCGGCTCGTTGCCTGCGCAGGTGGCCAGGTGGACCATCTGCGTGGGTTTCAGGGTGTCGAGGATGCTGATGTTCATGATCTCTCCCAATGTGGGTTAAGCCTGCGCGGCCGCCCGTCGCTGTCAAGCGAATCTTCTTCCGAACATATTGCTTGACATTCGCGGCGGCCGGGGAGAAAAGGTGAAATTGTTGAAATATACTTGCCAGGAGACGCCCGTGCCCCGTATCATCTGCCTCGCCATCCTGCTGCTGAGCCTCAGCGGCCTGGGTTCCGTGATCACGGAAGTGGGCTCTTTGCGTGGATTTCTGTATGGCTCGGAGCCCGCCTGCGGCTACGACAACTGGGTGAGCCACATCTCCGAGGGCCAGGTGTCCGGGCTGAACGTTTACGCGCCCTGGGAAGAGCAGAACAACTCTTTTGGCGATTACCTCATCCCCACCGAGGCTGAGCTGTACCTCTGGGGGCTGGTGGTGGAAGACTTTCTGGCTTTGGATCTGGACAGCGCGCAGGCCAAGATCAGACATTATGGTTTCCGCTATCAGGTGGTGAATTTCCAGGACCTGGACAGCGGCCGCAACCTCTTGATGCTGAGGGAGTTTCTGAACGACGACATCGATACCAACGGCACCGCCGACCCCGCGGATGACGAGATCGGCAGTTTCGACCATGGCTGGGGCCTCTACCTATATGATCCCTGGTCCAGCCGCCCCATCGTGATCACCGCGCCGCATCCCTGCGACGACTACCCCACGCCGGTGTTCTCGCTGGAAGCCTTTTACAAGCTGGACGCGCGCTTCCTGCTGATCGCCGGCGCCGGCCGCGAGGTTGCCTACTTTCCTCCCTACAACAGCAACAACCAGTCGATCAGCGATCCCTCGCGCTGCGCAAATCATGCCTTCAACGTCTTCTACCAGCACGCCTGCGAGCAGATCCGCGGCCTCACCGATAAAACGGAATTTTCGCTGCAAATCCATTCTTACGACTGGTACAAATACCAGGGTCGGCCCAACGTGATGCTTTCCGCTGGAAACGGGCGTAATTGGCCGGCCTTGCCCCTCCGCGACAATTCCCGCGCCCGGCACGACCTGATCAACCACACGCCCTGGCTGGTGCATCCCGCCAATTCCCTGGGCGAACACAACGAGGTGGACATCCTCGATTTTTACTGTGTGAACCAGTCCTCATCCGATCCGGTCATCTATCTGCATGACGGCGAGAGCGTTACGCTGCCCTACAACTCGGACCTGCCGGGAGCGGAATTCAACCGGCAGATGCTCTTCACACAGCAGCAAAATCTCTACGATGTCTATTCGCCCTTTCTGCATGTGGAGATGGATGAACTGCCCAAGTGCTATGACCTGGAAACCGGCTGGTGGAACTGGTTTTACGGCTATGATTACGAAACCGGAACCTGGGACACGTCCCAGCGTTACGCCCGCTTCACGGAGTTCTTCAACCCCTGGCTGGACGCGCTGCACGCGGTGATCGACAGCATGCTGATCCTGGATGACGGCACGGGGCCTACAAATCCGGAAAACCTCCGTCTGACCTCGCTTTACGGTAACGAAGCCGAGATCGGCTGGGACCGCAGCTACAGCTACGATTTCGACAGCTATGTGCTGAACCTGCGCTGGGAGCAGGACGGAGCCTGGCAAAGCCGGGTGCTCGACCGCCACACCAACTCTGAACTGGCCTGGCAGAACCGCAAGACATTCAGCCTGAATCTTGGCGCAGGCGAGCGCCTTTACTATCTAAGCGTGCAAGCCCGGGACAAACACGGAAATCACAGCCCCCGCAGCCGGGAACTAAAGATCTGGAAACTGGGTACACCCATCACGGAATTCACGGCCACCGCCGGAGACGGGGTGATTGACCTGAATTTCGCCGCCAATAACAGCAGCGCGCTGGGCTTCAACATTCACCGGGCTGAGGGTAACGCGGGTCCTGAATTGATCGCATCCTGGGCCTGGAACCTGGGCCTGCGGCCAAACCCGGAAGGGATTTACAGCTATCAGGACACCCTGCTCTGCAACGGCGGGATCTACCACTATCAGGTCAGCGCGGAATATGTGGGAGATTATGAGGCATATTACTGGCAGACGCAGAGCGTGAGCCCCAATCCCCTGTGGTCGCTGATCCTGAGCGATATTGACCACTTGCAGAACAAAACCTTCAGTTTCGGAGGCAACCCCCTGGCGCTGGACGGCTCCGATCCCCTGGACCAGTATGAGGCGTCTGGTTCGGGGCAGTTGAAGCTGGGAACCTTTCTGCGGCCGGAGAACGATTATATGATCTTCACGCGGGATGTTCGCGCCGCCTTTGATCCCAATGCCGGTTGCAAACGCTGGGACCTCAGCTGCCGCAGCCAGCACACCGGCATGTTGCTGCATCTGGCCGCGGATGAAGCGCTGCTGCTGGCCGGCGACGACCTTCTGCTCCACGACGTCCAGAGAGACCGCTGGCACGATCTGCGCTCGGGGGCTTACAGCTGGCTGAACACCCAGACCGGCTGGCAGGATTTCCAGCTGCATTGGGGCAAACAACCGCCCCGGGTGTCCTTCAATCCCGCGCCGGACCTTTTCGTTTGGCAGGGGGATGAATTGAACCTGCACTACGAGGTGCTCAACCGCCAGCGGGTGGAAAGCGTTGACCTCTGGCTCTGCGCGGAACATGATTCCCTGGCCCTGGGCTCGGGCCTGCCACCGCAGATCACCGACTGGCCCTGGCTCGCGCAGGAACTGATCAGCGGCGCCCGCCTGCTGGTGCTGCTGCATCTAACCGACGGTGGCACACTGCTGCAATATTCCAGCCAGCGCTTCAGCATCCTGCCCCAAAACATTGTCTATCAGCAAACTCCGGGCTACAGCCTGCTCAGTTTCCCCCAGGCCGGGTCCTGTCTGCCGGTCAGCGAATTTCTGGGTGGTTCCGCCACCGCCTGGATCTGGGGAGCGGACGCCCAGTGGCAGCCACAAACGAGCCTGAACGGCACGCAGGGCTTCCTGGTCCGCCATCCGCAGGCCTTCCAGGTTTCGCTGCCGGTGCAAATACCCACCGCGCCCATATCCCTGAACCTGCATCAGGGCTGGAATCTGCTGGCCAATCCCCATTATCACAGCCACCAGCTTAAAAACCTGGTTTTCAGCCACGACGGCAGCCAGAAAAGCTACGCGCAGATGGTGGCCGAAAACTTGCTCACACCGGGAGCCCAGCTCCACGACCAAGCCGGCTTCAGGATAGCGGACGCGATCCCGCCTGGCGCGGCGGCCTTTGTGCATTACATTTCAAGCGCGCCCTGCGCGGTAACATTCGATCCCCAATATTATACGGGAGAAGCCCTGAATCCACCCCCGCAATGGAGCGTATCCTTAAGCATCTCAGATGGATACAACTCCGGAGACGCGGTGCAACTGGGTACCGCCGACCTGAGCAGCGAAGCTTATGACCCCACCTTCGACCTGCCCAAAGCTCCGGCCTTCCCCGATCTGTCCTACAGGCTGGCTTTGCGGCTGCCAGATCCCCAAAGCGGTGCCACGCATGTGCTGCAGAGCGAGTACCGGGGCCTCTACCCCTTTTACAATCAGGCGGAGAAGCTTTGGGATATTCAGCTGGAGCTGAGCGATCAGCGGCCCCTGCGGCTGGAGTGGGAAAACTCTTGCCTGCCACAGGGTTACAGCGCCGAGCTGGCCCTTTTTGGCCAGAGCTTCACGCTGCAGCAGGGACAAGCCTGGTGGATCGATCCTCCCGCGGCCGGAACGCATTTTGGCCAAATCAGGATCCGCAACCACGATCCGGAGCGGCCAAACGCATGCAAATCTTACCAGATCGGCATTTACCCCAATCCCTTCCGGGATGGGTTGCGGATCGATCTTTCAGCTGTAAAGACCACGCAACTCAGCGGCGCCGTGTACAACCTGCGGGGGCAGAAAGTGCGGGATCTTGGCAACTTGGCCATCGGCGAGGCGGCCTTAAGCTGGGACGGCCGGAACAGCCGGGGCGAGAACCTGCCCGCAGGGATCTATTTGCTCAGGATCAAAGCCGACACAGGCAGCCAAACCCTCAGGCTGGTAAAATACTGATCGCCATTGACAACCAAGGCCCCGCGAAAATCCTGGTTTGGGATCAGCATCTGATCGCACTATAAATAAGCGCAAAACGCGCTGCCAGAGGACCATGCCCGATGAACACCAAGTGGGATAAATATCCCAAACCCGAGTCCGCCCTTTAGGCCGGCCATGCTGCTCATAGTCAGCTCCAGCCACTGGGCGCCCTTCAACATCGCCAGCGAGGAATACATCCTGCAGAGCTTTGAAGAGGACGTGTTCCTGCTCTACCGCAACGCGCCCTCGATCATTGTGGGCCGCAACCAGAACGCCCTGGCGGAGATCAACCTGCCCTGGGTGATGGAGCGCGCCATTCCCGTGGTGCGCCGCCTCACCGGCGGCGGAACCGTTTGGCACGACCTGGGCAACCTCAACTTCAGCTTCATCATGAACCGCTCGGCCGACGAGGAGAGTGGTTTTGCCAAATACACCGCGCCGGTGCTGGCCGTGCTGCGTGAACTTGGTGTGGACGCCCGCCTGGAAGGGCGCAACGACCTCACCGTAAAGGGCCTGAAGTTTTCCGGCAACGCCCGCGCGGTTTACAAAAACAAGATTCAGCAGCACGGCACCATCCTCTTCCTGAGCCACATCGGAGACCTGAGCGCCGCCCTGAAAGCCAATCCCCTCAAATTCCGCGACAAAGCGGTGAAATCGGTTTCCAGCCGCGTGACGAATCTCAGCGAGCATCTGCCCCGGCCGCTGCCGCTGGAGGACTTCATCCGCCTGGTGCAGGCCGAGGTGCTGAAGATGCATCCCGAAGCCCGCGCCCACTCGTTCAGCCCAGCCGAGGAAGCCGCCATCCTGGCCTTGGCCAGGGATAAATATGACAGCTGGGATTGGAATTTCGGCCGCTCCCCGGCTTACAACCACGTGCAGGCGGTCCGCTGCGCCGCCGGCACCATCGAGTTCCACGCCGACGTCCACCACGGCCGCGTGACCGCTCTGAAGGTCTTTGGCGATTTCTTCGGCAACCGCGACGTCGCGGAGTTTGAAGCCGCCCTCACCGGCCTCCCCCACCGCGAAAAAGAACTGCGCCAGGCCCTGGATGCCCTTCCCCTGGAAGAATTTTTCGGCCCGGCCACCAGCACCGACCTCTTGCCAGGGCTGATCTGAACCCTTCCTCAAAGCGGGTTCCAGGCCCTGAGCCCTGCTTTTCCAACGCCAAAAAAAACCTTGACCAATAAGGCCTGCCTTTTTTAATGCGGTTCAACTTAAGATTGGAGTTTTAATGAACATACATTTTCGCGACGTGCAGACGGGCAGCGTGGAAGCCCGCGCCATCATGGAGATCGCCGACGGCGTTTTCCTGAACGAGATCACCATCCTCAACATCGATGGCGAGATCGTGGTGGAGTTTCCCCGCAAAAGCTTTCTGGGCAAAAACAAGCGTACTTTCTACATGGACGTGGTCACCTTTGAGGACAACGACAAACGCATAGTGTGGGAGCTCGAGGTAAAGAGCGCCTACCGCGAATGGCGCAAGGCGAACAAGAAAGTACTGGTTTACGAAGAAAAATAACAAAAAATAAACAGCTGGAGGATCATCATGATCACCGACCTGCAAGAAATTCTCTCGACCAACGTCAAAGGAATGAAGCGCTCCGCCATCCGCGAGCTGCTGAAGTATCTGGGCCAGCCCGGCCTGATCTCGTTTTCCGGAGGCTTTCCCGCCCCGGCCACCTTCCCCGTGGAAGAGCTGAAAGGCATCATCGCCGAAGTGATGGATACCGAAGCCGCCTACGCGCTGCAATATGGCGCCACGGAAGGCGACACCCTGCTGCGCACCCTGATGGTGGACCGCTACAAGAAAGCCGGCTTTGACCTGAGCATCGACAACATGATCATCACCACCGCCTCCCAGCAGGCGCTGGACCTCATCGCCAAGATCTTCATCGACCGCGGCGACACCATCATCGTGGGCCTGCCCTCCTACCTGGGCGGACTGAGCGCTTTCAACTCCTACGGCGCGGACATGATCGGCATTCCGATGGACGACGAGGGCGAAATCCCTGAGATCATGGAAACACGGATCAAAGAAGCCATCGCCCGGGGCAAAAAACCGAAATTCATCTATGTGATCCCGGATTTCCAAAACCCCGCCGGGATGACCATGAGCGCCAGGCGCCGCCGCGAGATCATCGACATCGCCCACCGCCACGACATCCTGATCCTGGAAGACAGCCCCTACCGAGAGCTGCGCTATGAAGGCGAAGACCAGCCCACCCTCTACGAATTGGACGGCAGCGGCCAGGTGATCCTGCTGGGCACCTTCTCCAAGATCTTCTGCCCCGGTTTCCGCATCGGCTGGGTGATCGGCCATCCTGACGTTCTGGACAAGATCGTCGTGGCCAAGCAGGCCACCGACCTCTGCACCCCGCCCTTCACCCAGCGCATCGCCGCCCGCTACATCGAACAGGGTTTCCTGGATCCCAAGCTGGACCAGATCCGCGCCATGTACAAGGCCAAGCAGAAAGTGATGCTGGATTCCCTGCAGGAATTCATGCCTGAGGAATTCACCTGGATCAAGCCCCAGGGAGGCCTCTTCCTGATGGCCTACGGCCCCGAGGGCATCGACACCAATGCCCTGCTGCTGGATTGCATCAAAGAGCAAAAGGTGGCCTACGTGGCCGGCACCTCGTTCTTCTGCGACGGCAAGGGCCAAAACACCATGCGCCTCAATTTCTCCTACGAATCCGAGGAGAACAACCGCGAGGGCTGCAAACGCCTGGGAAGCTTTTACAAACAGGTTCTGGCCAAAAAGTCCTGAACCCTTTCCAAGACTTGAAATGAAAAATATACAACCTGGAGGAAAAGTGCCTAAAAAAGTCGAAAAAGACCGCATGGGCATGATCATCAGGGAAGAAGACGCGCTGGAAAAGATGGAGGTGGAGCTCACCGAAGTCAAGGCTCCCGGCGACGACGATTCCCCCGTTCTGATCTATTACAACTGGTGCAAGAAGTGCGGCATCTGCGTCGCCTTTTGCCCACCGGCTGTCTGGGCCGCAAAGCCGACGGCTCACCCTACGTGGCCGCGCCGGAAAAATGCATCCACTGCGAGACCTGCGACCGTCTCTGCCCCGATTTCGCCATCACTGGCGCCAAAGACCGTTGAGGAGAGCTTCATGCCGAAAAAGCCAACTATCACCAAACCCGCTCCAAAAGCCGCGCCCAAGCCCCCCAAGGCCGAAACCAAGCTCGAGGAATTGCAGGCCACCCGCGAACGCAAAACCGTGCTGATGCAGGGTAACGAAGCTGTGTCCTACGGCGCTCTGGATGCCGGCTGCAACTTCTTTGCCGGCTATCCGATCACCCCTTCCACCGAGATCGCCGAGATCCTGGCCACCGAGCTCCCCAAGCGCGGCGGCGTCTTTGTGCAGATGGAAGACGAGATCGCCAGCATCTGCGCCATCACCGGCGCTTCTTTGGCCGGCGCGAAATCCCTCACCGCCACCTCCGGTCCCGGCTTTTCGCTGATGCAGGAAGGCATCGGCTTTGCCAAGATCACCGAAACGCCCTGCGTGGTGGTGAACGTCCAGAGGGTCGGCCCCTCCACCGGCATGCCCACCAGCTGCGCCCAGGGCGAGATCCAGCAATCCCGCTGGGGCAGCCACGGCGACAGCCCGGCCATCGTTCTTTATCCGGACAGCGTGAAGGAATGCTACGAGCTCACCATCCGCGCCGTAAACCTCTCTGAAAAATACCGCACCTGCGTGATCCTGCTGTTGGACGAGGTTTTGGGCCACATGCGTGAAGCCGTGCGGTTGCCGGATCTGGCCAACGTGCGCGTGATCTCGCGCATCAAACCCACCGTGCCGCCTCACTGGTACAAACATTACGACGAAAACCAGAAATACCTCTCCCCCCTGGCCAGCTACGGCGACGGCTACAGGTTCCACGTGACCGGCCTCACCCACGACCAGCTGGGATTTCCCACCAACAAGCCCACTGAAGCCGCGGATATGATGGACCGCCTGCGCAAAAAGATCACCTACAACATCCGCGACCTGGTGCAGATCGAAAGCTATGAGATGGAAGACGCCAAGATCGCCATCTTCGCAGCCGGGATCACAGCCCGCGCCGCCAAAGCGGCCGTGGCCATGGCCCGTCACGAAGGCATCAAGGTGGGCCTGCTGCGTCCTCTCACCATCTGGCCTTTCCCGGATGACGCGGTGCGCAAAATGCTGCGCGACGTGGACATCGTGGTGGTGCCGGAACTCAACCAGGGCCAGCTCGTCCGCGAGATCGAGCGCCTGGTGAAAGACCGCAGCGACAGCAAACTGATCAAGATCCAGCGCGTGAACGGAAAACTGATCTCACCCCAGGACATCCTGAGAAAAATGAAGGAGGGAATGTAATCATGGCCAACGTACCGCAAAGAATAATCCACGAATACCTGCGCCACGACAAGAAATTCCCCCACGTCTGGTGCGCCGGCTGCTCCAACGGCATCGTGCTGGGCTCCATCATCCGCGCCCTGGCCGGAATGGATATCGACCGCGACGACATCGTGATGGTCTCCGGCATCGGCTGCTCCTCGCGCATGCCGGTGTATGTGGATTTCAACACCCTGCACACGCTGCACGGGCGCTCCATCGCCTACGCCACCGGGGTGAAGCTGCACAAGCCGCATCTGAAGGTGATCGTGGTCACCGGTGACGGCGACTGCACCGCCATCGGCGGCAACCATCTGATCCACGCCGCCCGCCGCAACATCGACCTCACCGTGATCCTGGTGAACAACAACATCTACGGCATGACCGGCGGCCAGTGCTCGCCCACCACCCCCCACGAGGCCATTGCCACCACCGCGCCCTACGGCAACATCGAGCCGGATTTCAACATCTGCGAACTCGCCCTCGGCGCCGGAGCCAGCTATGTGGCCCGCACCACGGCTTACCACACCCAGGAAACCCAAAACATGGTGAAAGAGGCCATCGAACATCCCGGCTTCGCCCTCATCGAGATCGTTAGCGCCTGCCCCGTGATCTTCGGGCGCCTGAACAAAAAAGGCGGCGCCCCGGAAATGATGAAGGAAATGCGCGACAACTCCGTGCCCCTGGCCGCGGTGGAAAAACTTCCCCCGGAAAAGGTGGAGGGCAAGATCATCCGCGGCGTCCTGCGCAAGCAAGTCCGGCCGGAATTCACCGCCCAATACGCCGACCTCGTGAAACGCGTCCAGGCCATGGGAGGTGACAAATGAAGACCCGCAGCTACGAGGTCCGCCTATCCGGAAGCGGCGGACAGGGACTCATCCTGGCCGGAATCATCCTCGCCCGCGCCGCCGTGCTGGACAAACGCCGCGTTACCCAAACCCAGAGCTACGGCCCCGAATCCCGCGGTGGCTCTTCCCGCGCGGACGTGATCATCAGCGACGAGGAGATCTACTTCCCCGAAGCCACCAGCTTCAACTGCCTCCTGGCCCTCACCCAGGAAGCCTGCGACAAATATCTCTTCGACCTCAGCGAAGGCGGCATCCTCATCATCGATACCACCTACGTGAAAAACCTCGCCCTCGCCGCGGAAAACACCTATGAGCTCAACTTCACCGAGATCGCCATCGCCAAGCTGGGCAGCCCCATCACCACGAACATCCTCTCTCTGGCATTCCTGGTGAAGGTTACCGGCATCGTGAAGGAAGCCTCGCTGAAGCAATCCATCTCCGAAACCGTGAAACCAGCCTTCGTGGAGCTGAATCTCAAGGCCATGGACCTCGGCTTCGAGCTGGCCAAAAACTACGGGAAATGACCCCATGATCAAACATATCTCCCACATCGGCATCGCGGTCAAGGACCTGGACGAAGGCATCGCCTTCTATGAAAAGCTGGGCCTCACCCTCGAAGGCACCGAGGAAGTGCCCTCCCAGATGGTGAAAGTGGCTTTCTTTCCCTGCGGCGACACCCGCATCGAATTGCTGGCCCCCACCTCCGAAGACAGCCCCATCGCCAGATTCCTGGAAAAGAAAGGCGAGGGGATCCAACACATCGCCTTCGCCGTGGACGATCTGCCCGAAGCATTGCTGGAAGCTGAAGACAGCGGCATCCGCCTCATCGACAAAGAACCCCGCCCCGGGGCCCACCATGCCGATATCGCCTTCCTGCATCCCAAATCCAGCCTCGGCGTGCTGATCGAATTCTGCCAGGAAGCACAGCCCAAAGAAGAGAAATAAATCCCCAGCCCGGCGGTTTTTTGACTCCGGGAACTGATATCCAGGCCGGCCTCAGCGCCGGCCTTTTCCTGTGCCGGATATAAAGCCCGTCATTCCGGGCGGAGGCTAGCGTCGAGCTAGCTGGCGTCGAGAGAGGAACGAGCATCGACTACAGCTGAACATCCCTCTCCCCGCCTCAAACGCACGTCATTCCGGACGCAGGTGCTTCAGCGCCGGAGATCCGGAATCCAGGCCTTGTCCTGTCAATTCTTCGGGAGCACTTCACCAATCCAGGCGTTATCACCTGAAGAGCCGGACTGGGTGTCATTCCGGGGTGGGGGCCCCGGAATCCAGAAACAACCACCGCCCAACCCCAAACGCACGTCATTCCGGACGCAGGTGCTTCAGCGCCGGAGATCCGTCGGGGTCCTCGCCGGACAACTTGTTGGCCGGTGGGGTGAATCGAATCCAGGCCTGGCGGGAATAGCCCATCCCGGACACAGGCAAATGCGGGGTCGATCCAGACGCAGTCTGCATCGACACCTCCCCAGGGCATTACCCGGACCGTCTGGATTCCGGGCGCTACTTTGTCGACCCGGAATGACGTAGCGGTGGAGTATTCGGGTGAGAACATCCGGAATGACGCAACGGTGATGTATTCAGGTGAGAACGCCCGAAATGCAGCTTAGGCTGTCCTCACTCGATTTGAAAGAGAGCTGGATTTTGGGTTTGGAAACACTGGGCGGTTCCTATTCTGGATCCTATCAGAACCCTTTAGCAGAGCGGTTTTAGGGTATATAAAGCACAAAAAAAGCCTTCTCCTCCCTCCCCGGCGGAAGGGCTGACAAGGTAGAGTGTATATAGCCGCTAATGCTATATCTTATTAATCTATATATAGTTATATTATATATTTATTATATTATTATATATTTTACTATTACTATATAGATACAAGCTCAGCATCCTCACTTTTCACTTCCTCCAGCGTGTCCTGGATCCTGGCCATGAGTCCAGGTCCTGGATCAGGTTCCAGGGTCTGGGGTAGGTTCCAAGATCTGGGGTCAGGGTAGAAAAAACCTCTGTTTTCAGCCTTCCGGCGGCGGGGGAGGAGAGGCCGATTTCTGTGCTTTATATACCCTAAACCCTCTCTGCTAAAGGGTTCTGATAGGATTCAAGATAGGAACCGGCAAAATGCTATCAAAAATCAAATTGAGATGGCATCCCCTCTCCGGAAGGTCGACGTCCCCGTCGACCACAAAAATGGAGTGGCAGACATCCCCGCCATTCACACCTCGAACTCGCTGTGCTCGTCCGCGAGGACCCCGAGCCAAGGCCCGGAGGGCCTTTCAGAACCGAAACCCAAGCCCCCGCGGGAAAAGACGGAAGGCGGTGGCTTCAGCCACCGTTCCCGGGCCTCAGCGGCGAGGGAGAGACGATCTCCGGCGGTTTCAACCGCCGGCTGACGCCATCCTCCTGTATCCAGTGAAAAGGCCGTAAACGCGACCTCCGGAGGCCGTAGAGGGCGAATCACCGGGTGTATTGCCGGTGCTTGAAAGCACCGGACATCGTCTATTTGGGGGTCGGTCCCCGGGCGGTGTACGGTGGCTGAAGCCACCGCCTTCCGTCTGCTGTCCTCCGGACAAACGGGTCCAAGCCTTGCGGGAATAGCCAACCGATACCAGGCAAATGCGGGGTCGCTCCAGACGCTGTCTGGACCGACACCCTTCCAGGGCATTACCCGGACCGTCTGGATTCCGGGCCCGACTGCGTCGTCCCGGAATGACGTAACCATAGCGTATTCAAATGGGCTCCACGGAAGGTCGACGTCCCCGTCGACCACAAAAATGGAGTGGCAGACGTCCCCATCGTAACAAATGGAGTGGCAGACATCCCCGCCATTCACACCTCGAACTCGCTGTGCTCGTCCGCGAGGACCCCGAGCCAAGGCCCAGAGGGCCTTTCAGAACCCAAAGACAAGCTTCTCCGAAGCTTCACATACGGGGACGTCTGTGACTCCTGTGAGGCGCCACCACTCCACCCCGCCAAACCTCCACCCCGACGCCACCCCACCACTCCAATACCTCAAAACACCCCCCAAACCGCATCCCATTCACTTCCCATGAACTTCCCCCTGACTTCCCGCCCAACAGGCGGGAACTCAGCGGGAGGTTAGCGGGAGGCGTATGGGAGAGGGCAAAGGGCAAGACAAGGTTTCCATTCAAACCGAGAGGGTGGAAGCGATCATCCAGCCAGCAGCCCGGAGGGCGATAGATCATAGCGAGGGCGCGTAAGCCCCTCGTAACGCGACAGATCGATGAATAATGAACATTGCCAGCTTCCCACCCCGGAAACGCGGCGCGTTTTGGGGGGATGGGCGCTGGACTTGGAAAGCAGGGTTGATCTGGACGGTGCACGAGGGGTTCCGCCGCGGCTGAAGCCGCGCCTCCACACCCTCGCTATCATTCTGCCGCCCTCACGGGCTGCACCCACTTGGTTTGAATCAGAGCCAAAAACAAAACCCGGGAGCGGACTCCCGGGTATGCTTATCTTGTTGTATTATAAGTTAGTTAGTTCTTGGCGATCACCTTGTAGAACTTCATCACAGCGGAGGTTTCGCTCCAGGTTGTGCCGGTCCAATTAGCTTCGGCGAGGGTGTAGGTGCCGTAGGGATCGCTGGCGGACCAGATCTCGTAGTAGGTGGCGCCGATGATGGCGTCCCAGCTGAGGGTGATGGTCCCGCCGGCCTGGATGATCTGCACCACTGGGGTATCGAGGTCGCCGCCGCCGGGACAGAAGACGTGGCTGCCCAGATAGCTGATGGTGTCGATATCGTAGAAGGTCCATTCAGTGGTGAGGGTGGGGAAGCCGGAAGCGGGATTGACGGTCACGCCGCCGGTGACAGCGCAGTTGCGGACCATGGTCTTGTTGATGGTCCATTCAGGTTCGGTGCCCCACTCGGTTCCGGGATCTTCACCGATGCAGCCGAAGATGTCGATGGTGGCGGCAGTGCCATTGTTGATCAGTTCCAGAGCGTCGTCGCCGTTGTAGTTGGCAACTCCGTGGGTGATGTCGGCAATGGCCAGTATCTCGGCGTTGGCTGACGCGTTGGCGATCACCCAAACCTCTCCGTGGGCAAGTGTTGTGCCTGTTGGAGCGGTGTAGGTGGAGGTAGGGGGGGATGTTACTCCGTTCGCGTAGAGCTTGACCGAGTAGTTGCTCAAATCAACTGCCGCGCCGGTGCCGTTGAAGATCTCGATGGCCTTGTTGTTGCTGGAGCCTTCGATGTATTCGGAGAAGAAGAGGTCGCTGGCGAAGTTGCCGGCAGGCGGAGTGGCGGTTCCTTCCAGGTCGATGGTGGCAGGGCTGGCGTCGGTGGTCTCATGCAGGATGGATCCGGTGAAATTGCCGGCCACGCTGGAATTCATGCGCACATACACGCTGCCATTGAAGTTGTAGGCCAGTTCGAGAGTGGCGGACCAGGGTCCGGAAGCGGAGGAGCTGATCTCGAAGGGTCCGTCCACCGTAAGGTCAAGAGTGGAGCTGGAATAAGCGCCGGTCGCGCTCAGAGTGTAGCTCTGATAAGCGGAAGGCGTTCCCACCTCATGGGAGAAGGCAGTAAGGTTCTCGGTGATGTTCCAAGTGATGGGAGGTTCAACTGTTTCGCCGATCAACTGAGCGGTTTCATCCATCGCGCCATCGCTGGAGAGGGTCAATACACCGGAGTGTTCCCCCACCACCAAGGAATTGATCCTCACGTAGATGTTCCCATTGAAGTTGTAGGCCAGTTCAATGCTTGGGGCATAGCCGGTGTCCGTGGCCGTTGAAACTTCGAAGTGTTCCGGGGCTGTGACTGTGATCGGAGCGCTCAGATAGTTTCCCACCACCTGATAGGTGGAATATTCATCTGAGGGGTAGCCTGGGATGTTGATCAGTTCGGCTTCGTTGATCACTGTCAGGGCAATTTCCGCGCCCACGGTCACGCTGATGGGGTTGGAGTTGTCGCTGGTCCCATTGGAATTGTAGGCCCGCACCACGTAATAATAGGTGGTTCCGGCGGTGAGTTCGGTAACGGGATAGGTGGTAACGTTGCCCACGTCTAGGTTCTGGTAGCCGGTCACGTAGTTGATGGAGCCCATCAGGTGGTAACCGAGGTAATCCAGCGTGTTGACGTCATAGACATCCCAATCATCGATTGAATAGGAGGCCGTGGGCATAGTTATAGTGGATTTCCTGACCAGGGTGACGTCCTTTCCCCAATCGGGGGTAACCTGATTGACAATGCCAACCACATCGGTCTGGACGCCAGTGTTGTAAAGCGCAATAGCATCATTGCCGTTGTAATTGACCGCTGAACTTGATGTGTAGAGGTCGACATAATCGCCAATGATGTAATCCCCAGCGCTTTCACTGGAATAGGCGATCACGTAAACGTCGTTGTTTGGCAAGGTACCGCTCAGGACCAATTCATTGCCAAAATCCCCAGCACCATTGGTCTGCTTCATCAGTGAATAGTTGGCCAAGTCGACCGCCGTCCCTGTTCCATTGTAGATTTCCAGGCCTTTCCTGTAGCTGGTACCTTCGACATATTCCGAAATGATCAAATCGGTGGCAGCCGCTCCTCCCACAGTGTAAACATCCAGATAGTAGCCGGTGGCTCCGGTCACGGCAGACCAATTGGCTGTGAAGCTGGTCCCGCCCACGTTGGTGGCGTCCAGTGCGACTGGGGCGTCCGGAGGCGGAGGAGCGGTTACTTCACCGCTGCAGGTGACGGTTTGGGGGGCAGCGCCGGTGGAAGTGATGTTGATCACCTCGTTGTTGTATTCGCCAACGGCCAGGCCGGATTTCAGGCGCGCGTAGATGGTGGTGGCAGCAACTGTGCCGCCAGTCTGGGTGAGGGTTAGCGGTGAGACGTAACCCGAGGTTTCGCTGAGGGAGATCTCGTAGTTGGTGGGTGCCGTTAGGACGATGTCGGCAGTCAGGTCCGCGCCGCTGACGGTGAAGGTCTGGGCGGCGGAAGGACCGGTGCCTTCATAGGTGAAGCCCGTAAGGGTGGCCGGAGCGGCCGTGATCACCGGAACGCTGGCAATATAGATGTTGATGTCGTCAAGTTCCCAGCGGGAGGGATTGTCGGTGGAATAGTACTTGAAGGCCAGATAGACATTGGTGCCGGAGATGCCTGAGAGGTCCAGCACGCCGGAGGGGGTTTCGCCGCCGCCAACGCCGCCATTGGTGAAGGGGATCGGTGTCCAGGTGGCTGAACTGGGGTCGCCAAGGCCTGAGTAGTTGCTGGAATACATCAGATTGAGATAGTTGTTGGCATCGATCACACCAAAGGTGGCGATGGTGTTGAAGGTCATCCTTTCCTGGGTGTAGTTGTTGAAATTGATGGCGGGCAGGACCAGCCAGTGCTCTTCCAGGGTGCTGCCGTAACCGTTGCAGGAAGCGTTGTCACTGTTGTAAACATACCAGGGATGGGTGCCGGCCACGTCGTATCTGTAGGTGTCGCCCCAACCGGCGGAGAAGTCCTCGGTGTAGGGAATGGTGGTGGTGGCGGGCGCGATCACGGTGTAGCTGCGCTCGGAAGAAGTGGATGAGTCCGTGTCGTCATCCACGGCATAGACCACGTAATAGACAGTGGTTCCGGCTGGTTGGGCCAGGATGTTGCTCACTGTGGTGTAGGTGGGGGCTGTGCCCACGGCCATGTTGATCGTGTTGGGATAGGTGCCGGTGGTGGTTCCCCATTTCAACTGGACCAGGGATACCGTTCCGTCGGAATCTGTAACGTCCGCGGAAACTGAGACGGTGGTTGTGGCCTGAATATCGATGGAGGGGGTTTGCACAATTGAAGTAATGCTGGGTGGTATATTACCGGTGCTGCCAAACAAGTCCGTCCAGGTCGTTCCTACCCTGATTCCGTCGATCTTGATCGGAGAAGTGGGATTTCCTTGCCGAATCGCTACGGAGCCTACATTGCCAATATCGGTTCCTGTCACGTCCGGAGCGGAAAGATCCGCGGCAGGCTCTGAACCAGTTGCGGGATTTATCCACAGACTGACCACGTCATTTGCTGTACCCGTGATAATGTCATATCTCATCACTATGAGATAAGTCGTGTCAAATTGATAGTTGAATCCAGTATAGGCAGCCGCAGCAGCATTCACTGCCTTTGCCAGTCCAAATGCTATGTTGCTACCAGCCGGATCCTTTTTCCAGAAAATTCTGCCCTTGAAATCGGTTCCGATTGTTTCTGGTGCAAGATGAAAGAAATAATCGCTGCTGGCATTTGTTGTGGTGGGCACTTTCACCAAAAGGGAAACGTAAACAGTGCCGGAGGTTTGTGCCCCAAATGACTTGTGGACATCTTCGGCGGATGTAGTTCCCGTAAACACTGTTTCCGCACTATATCCCGATGCAGGAGTGTAACCAGTGTAGGTCAGATTTTCAGTGCCTATCTGCCCGGGATTGCTTCCCGAACCGCTGTGCGCCGTCCAACCATAAGTAGTCAAGGTGTTCCCCGGTGTCCCGGTAAAGTTTTCTTCGAACAGAAGATTTGCGCTCATTGACCCTACCAATAAGAGCAGGATCATGAAGATCAGATTTCTTTTAAGCATGTTCATCTCCTTGCTTAAGTCATTAAAATCTAGTGTTGCCGGGGTCTCTGACCGGCAGCGTTGCAGATATTGAAACAAAATAACCAGGGATTTGGCGGGGCGGCGGCCCCTGGCCAAGCCATAACACAATATGAAAAAATGCGGTTGCGTCAACAAGCGGGGGCAGTTTCCCCCAATAGGCAAAATCTCACGGGCGCGGATATCCGTCAATGTATTTTTCTTAAAGCTGACGCCAAAGCGCCGGGTTCCTGCGCGCAGGGGCGTAAGGCAATCGAACAGCCCGGCCGGAGTCAAAAACGGATTGACAGGGCGGGGGCTTTGGATTATCGTGTACGTAAATGACAATAATGAAAAGGACATCCAGATGACACAATCCACCAATCCCCTGTTGAGGCCAAAAAGCGGGCACCGTTTGCAGGCCATTCCCTTCGACGAGATCAAGACCGGGCACTTCATGCCGGCGATCGAGGAAACCCTGAACACCGCGCGGGCGGAGATCGAGGCGCTGAAGAGCAACCCCGCCACGCCTGACTTTGAGAACACCATCCTGGCTTTGGAGCTAAGCGGCGAACAGCTGGACAGGGTGGCCGGGATCTATTTCAACCTGCTTTCCGCCGAATCCGACGCGGAGTTCAAGGCTTTGGCGCAGCAGATCTCACCGCTGCTGGCCCAGTTCAACAGCAGCATCGCCACCGACGAAGCGATCTTCGCGCGGGTGAAAAAGGTCTGGGAGCAAGAGGTGGAGGGACGCCCGAAACCTGAGCTGCCGAAGGATCTGGACGACCGCGAGGCGCTGAAGCGGGCGGAACGCTTTCGCCTGACCGACCGGGCTTACAAAGGCTTCATCCGCGGCGGAGCGCTGCTGAACGAGGAAGACAAGCAAAAACTCACCGCCATCGCGATGGAATCTTCCAAACTGTCACCCCAATTTTCCGACAACGTGCTGAACGCCACCAACGCCTGGGAACTGCACGTCACCGCTCCCGCCGACGTGGAAGGCATGCCTGCCGGCGTGCTGGCCGGCGCGGCGCATCTGGCCAAGGTGAAAGGCAAGGAGGGCGGCTGGCTCTTCAACCTGCAGCCTTCCAGCATGGTGCCGCTGCTCACCTATTGCCAGAACCGCGAACTGCGCCGCCAGAGCCAGACGGCCTATGCCTCGCGCGCTTTCAAAGACGATTTTGACAACCAGGAGCTGATCAAACGCAGCCTGGAACTGCGGCAACAGCGGGCAGACCTGCTGGGCTTCCCCACCCACGCGGACTATGTGCTCTCCGACCGCATGGCGGAATCCGTGCAGACCGCCACGGAGTTTTTGGAAAAGATCTACAGCGTGGCCTATCCCGCCGCCAAGCAAGAATACCAGGAAGTGGTGGATTTCGCCCGAGAGACAGATGGCATCACGGATTTTCAGCCCTGGGACATGAGCTACTATTCCAACAAGCTCAAGGAAGCCCGCTACGCCTACGATCCGGAGGAACTGCGCCCCTGGTTCAAGGTGGAAAACGTGCTGGCAGGCCTCTTCACGGTGGCCAGGCACATCTACGGCATCGAAGTGAAGCAGGTGACCGACATTCCCACCTGGCACAAGGATGTGACGACCTGGGAAGTTTATGACCGGGCCGGCGAGTTCATGGGCCTGATGTACATGGACCTCTTCCCGCGCGACACCAAGCGCGGCGGGGCCTGGCAGACCTCCTTCCAAGGACAGGGGCTGCACTCCGACGGCCTGCGCCGTCCGCACGTGGCCATCGTGGCCTCGCTGACCCCCTCCACGGCAGACCAACCCTCGCTGCTGCGCCTGGACGAAGCGCGCACCGTTTTCCATGAATTTGGCCACGCGCTGCACAGCCTGCTGGCGGACGGCCATTACCAGGGCCTTTCCGGCACCAGCGTGCTCTGGGACTTTGTGGAACTCCCCAGCCAGATCATGGAAAACTGGCTGCTGGAGGAAGAAGCGCTGAACCTCTTCGCCAAGCACCATGAAACCGGGGAAGCACTGCCCAAGGAACTGCTGGACAAGGTGATCGCCGCCAAGAACTTCCAGGCGGGCCTGGCCAATATCAACCAGCTGCGCTACGCCATGCTGGACCTGGCCTGGCACACCACCCATCCCAGCAAGATCACGGACGTGGACGCCTTTGAGAAACAGGCCACCGCGCGCTTCCAGATCGTGCCTCCGATCGAGGGGGCAAACATCTCCTGCGCCTTCGCGCACATCTTTGCCGGAGGCTATTCCGCCGGCTACTATTCCTATAAATGGGCTGAAGCGCTGGAAGCCGACGCCTGGAGCCTCTTCCAGGAAAAAGGCATCTTCAACCCCGAGGTGAGCGAGGCCTTCCACAAATACATCCTGGCCCGCGGCAACGCCTTCCACCCCATGGACCTCTTTGTGGCCTTCCGGGGACGCAAACCGGACCCCGATGCCCTGCTGAGGCGCGACGGACTGATCCCCACTCCAGCCTGAGCCCCTGCCAGTCAGTGATGAAACGCCGGTGATTTCGCCGGCGTTTTTTCTTGGCGGCCGGAGAGACAGTTTATCAATTCAATCAATTGGCCCTCTTTCAAACCAAGTGGGTGCAGCCCGTGAGGGCGACAGAATGATAGCGAGGGTGTGGAGTGAGCGCAGCAAACGAAACCCCTCGTAACGCGACAGAACGATGATCAATGAGAATTGCCACCCCCGGCCCGGAGACCAAAACCGGCTGCAGGACATGAGCATGACGCGGATCAAACTGGCGAAGAGGAGAGCGAAGTTTGGCAAACAAAAAAGCCGGGGAGTACCCGGCCTTGCAAGACATTTTGGTTGAATGGATTATTTGATGCCTTGGGTCATCGCTTCGCCGAGGCTGAAGATGGGCAGGTAGATCACCACGATAATGCTGCCGACCACGGCGGCCATGATGATGATGAGGATGGGCTCGATGAGCGAAGTGAGGCGCTCGATCACGGCGTCCACCAGCTTTTCGTAGAACTGGGCGGCCTTGCCGAGCAGCTTGTCCATGTCGCCGGTTTCCTCACCGGTGCCGATCATCTGCAGCAGGGTGGGGGGAAAGAGCCCGGTGCGACGAAAGGCGTTGGCCACGCCGTAGCCTTCCTTCACCATCACCCGGGCGCGGCGGATGCCGCCTTCGATCACGGCGTTCTGCACCACGTTTTCGGTGAGTTCCATGGTATCCATGATGGGCACTCCGGCGGCCATGAGGATGGAGAAGGTGCGCGAGAATTTGCTCATGATGGAGTTTACGGTAACTCCGCCGAAGACCGGCAGTTTCAGCTTGATGCTGTCCCAAACGTAGCGGCCCTTGTCGGTGAGGTTGATCACCCACAGGGACACGATCACGCCGAGCACGGCGAGGATGGCCAGAAACACGTTGTTGGTGATGAAATTGCTGATGGCGATGGCGATCTGGGTGGGCACGGGCAGCTCGGCGTCGAAGCCCTCATAGACTTCAGCGAACATGGGCACCACGTAGTAGAACAGGAACCAGACCACGATGGCCAGGAAGATGAGGATGAAGATGGGATAAGCCATGGCGGAGCGCACTTTGCGGCGGGTGTCTTCGATCTTTTCCAGATAATCTGAAAGCTCATCCAGAATGGTATGCAAGGTACCGGAAACCTCGCCGGCCTTGACCAGCGCCACATAGAGGGGGTTGAACACGCCGGGATGCTGTTCCATGGATTCGGAGAGCGAATAACCTTTGCGGATATCGTCGGAAAGGCGCCGCAATACCTTGGCGAATTTGGCGTTCTTTTCAGCCTTTTCCAGATCGGTGATGGATTTCTCGATGGTGAGGCCGGCGGAGAACATGGTGGAGAGCTGGCGGGTGAAGAAGACCAGGGTTTTGAGGGAAACTCCCGTGCGCCATTTGTAGATGGAGAGCATGATCTTGTCGGAGAGGGACATCTTGCCCTTGAAAGCGCCTTCGGAGGCGGCTTTCACCGAGATGATGGTGCTGCCTTCCTTGGCCAGTTTGTCCACGGCCTGGTCCAGGGAATCGGCTTTAAGGATACCCTCGACCCTGGCGCCCTTGGCGTCCTTGATGATATAGGCAAAATTCGGCATTGGCTGAACCTTTCGAAATTAGTCCACGATGGTCATCTTGATGACTTCGCGGATGGTTGTGACACCTTTGACCATCTTGGCCATGGCGGCATCGTGCAGAGTGCGCATGCCGGCGCGGAGGGCGGCATCGCGAACCAGGTCCTGGTTGCCGCCGTCATAGATGATGCTGCGGATCTCAGGGTTGACCGTAAGCAGCTCGAAAATGCCGGTGCGGCCGGAGAAACCGGTATTGTCGCAGTGCACGCAGCCGCGGCCTATCTTGAAGTTGATCTTGGCCGCTTCCTCGGGGGTGAGGCCGCAATCGCTGATCTCCTGCTCGGTGGGTTTGTAGTCCGTAACGCAGTAGGAGCAGATCTTGCGCACAAGACGCTGGGCCATCACCAGGCTGAGCGAGGACCCCACCAGGTAGGGCTTGATGCCGATGTCGATGAGACGGGTGACGGTGGAGGCGGCGTCGTTGGCGTGCAGGGTGGAAAAAACCAGATGGCCGGTGAGGGAAAACTTGATGGCGATGTCGGCGGTTTCCTCGTCGCGGATCTCACCGATGAGCACGATATCCGGGTCCTGGCGCAGCACGGAGCGGAGGGCGGAACCGAAGGTGAGGCCGATCTGTTCCTTGGTCTCGATCTGGGTGATGCCTTCCAGGCGATATTCCACCGGGTCTTCCACGGTGATGATGTTGGTTTCCACATCCTCGATCTCCTTGAGGGCGGCGTGGAGCGAGGTGGATTTGCCGCTGCCGGTGGGGCCGGAAACGATGATGATCCCGTAAGGGCGGCGGATGATGCGGGTGAAGATGTCCATGTCTTCCTGTTCGAAACCGAGGGTGCCCAGCTTGAAGCCGAACTCACCCTTGTCCAGAAGACGCATCACCACCTTTTCGCCCAGCACGGTGGGAGTGATGGATACACGCACGTCCACGCTCTTGAGCGAGGTTTTAAGGGCGATGTGGCCATCCTGGGGCAGGCGGCGTTCCGCTATGTTCAGCTTGGACATCACTTTCACCAGCGAGATCAGGCCCGGGTGCATGCCGATGGGCGGGGTCATCACTTCGCGCAGGGCTCCGTCCACACGGTAGCGCACGCGGGTGTTTTTCACCAGGGGCTCGATGTGGATGTCGGTGGCGTTGGACTTGATCGCTTCGTTGATGATGAGGTTCAAAAGTTTTACGATGGGGGCGTCGGCTTCTCCGGAAGCGGAGGCGATGGTGATCTCGTTCTCGTCGTCGTCCATGGCCACAAAATCGAAGCCGCCCACGGCGTCCTCCACCTCGGAGGTGGTGCGGATGCTCTTATAGTGCTTTTCGATGGTATCGTGCAGCGCGGTTTCTGAGATCAGCTTGGGCTTCACGTTTTTGCCCAGGATCTTCTTGAGGCTGTCCAACACGGTGAGGTCATCGGGATCGGCCATGGCCACAACCACACCGTCGGCGTCCTCACGCAGGGCGATCACGCGGTTTTGGTTGGCGTAGGGTTCCGGGATCATTCTGACCACGTCGAGGTCCAGGTCCATCAGTTCATTTTCCCTGGCGATCTCGTAGCCAAGCTGCATGTTCAGCACGGAAAGCAGCTGGGACTCGGTGATGTGGCCAAGCTTGATCATGGTCTCACCGATCTTGAGGCCGAAATTGGTCTGCTTGATGAGAGCTTCTTTGACCTGATCCTCGGTGGCGTGGCCTTCGTGGACCACGATCTCGCCGAAGCGGGCAAACTGCGGGTTATATGTCATTTAAATCTTCCTTATGGTGTATTCGAACCGGTTTGGCAGCCTTTGGCGCTATCTTTTTGAAGCCCGGACGGCGGAGACGGCCGGGGCCGCCTCCGCACAAAGGGCCAAGTATTTAGAACGGGGGATTGGGCGTCCAGTAGCGGTAGAGCGCGACGTTCGTTTCCGCCGTTACGTTGGTGCCCAGGATGCGGCCGATGATGATGCCGCTGGTCTGGCCGGGGGTTTGGGTCATGGGATCGCCGGCGGGACACTCCAGCCGGTGATAGCGGATCTGTCCCCAGGCCCAGCCGGCGTATTCGCCGGTGCCGTAACTCCCGTCGTCGGTAATGATCTTCCAATTGGGATCAGCCGGGTAGTTGTTGTTGAATCCCGGTATGGACACAAACTGCCCCTTGGTGCAGAGCAGCATGATGGACGCATTGCCCACAGGCGCTCCCTGTCCATCGGTGAGCACGGCGTAGATATCAGCGGATTTCCAGTCGGGCGCGGTGTCGCCAAAGATCAGCGAGGCAGGCACGGCCTGAATCTCGAAGCGGGGATCGTTGAGCGGCAGCTGCACGGTGGCATAGCCGTCCACGCCTTCACCCTGCATGGCGCCGGTGCTGGCCCGGATGGTGATCCAGTCGTAGGTGTAGATGCCCGAGTAGGTGATGGTGGTGAAAGCCACTCCGGCCAAGGAGTCTTCATCCACGCTCACATTGCCCGTGTAGGCGTTGGCGCCTATCTGGCAGTTGGTAATGTTGTTGATGAGCTCAAAGAACACCGAAGTGTTGTTCCCGACCGAGTTGCCGTAAACATCTTTGACCACGGCCTGGGCAATGACGCGCCAGAGCCCGCCGCCCATGTTTTCACCCGTATTGAAGAGGCCGATGGAGGGGATCACCTCTGCCGGCGGCCCGGCCTGGATGAGGATGTTGGCCTTGGTGGCGCGCACCCATCTGCCGCTGCCGGAGGTGCAGGAAGCCCTGATGATCAGGATCCCTGATTGAGTGCCGCTGTTTACCGAGATCTGGGCTTCGCCTCCGGTGGATACCACCAGCACGCTGTCCCCCACGGGATAGTTATTCAGGTTGGCCCCTTCGGGAGGCGTGGTGTTCATGATGCGGAAATACACGTCCTGCGGAGAATCGATCAGGTTGCCGTTGATGTCTTTCAGCTTCACCCTGAGGATGGCTGACTCGTCGCCGCCGGTGTTGGCAACATCGAGCTCGATCTGGTTTTCCTGGGTGAAGGAGATGGAGTGGATGTCGTCGGAAGTTACGTTGAAGATCAGCTGGGTTTGCAGGGTGTCGTTGTTGGCAAAGGCCTTGATGGTGGCCGCGCCGGCCGTGAGGCCAGGCGTAAAGCGCACCTGGGCTTCACCCATGGTGTCGGTGTTGATGGTAACGGACTGGGTGGTGTTGACAAAGGTGCCCAGGTCCGTTTCAAAGCGCACCGGCTTGATCTGGCAGGGGTTGCCGTGGGGATCGTTCAGGGTGGCGCGCATGAAGATGTGGTTGGGGCTGGCCACGAAGCTGGTGTCTGCTTCGATCAGCTCGCCATCCACCTCCACAAAGGACTGCAGCCCAATCGTGAAGGGACTTCCGGGCCTGATCAGCACTTCCCGGGTGCTGCTCACATTGCCTATGGTTGCCGTTACGAAGGCATTATCCACTCCCGGTGTGGTGGTGGCCACCGCCCCGGCATTGTATTTCATGTAGGCGCGGCCATTAATTGTTTTTCCCACCATTGAAACTCCAAGCACGTTGCCGGCGTCGTCCACGAACCTGCCCATGGTACAGGAAAATGTGATCAGGGTGTTGTCCGGGACAGGATTGCCCAAAACGTTCATCGCCATGGCGTTGATCTCGGTGGTCTGCATCACGTTCATGGGGTAGGGATTGGCCTGAGAAAGGAAGTTCAGGGTGACACTCTCGACCTGGGGCACTTCGTCGATGAAGACCTGCACTTCGGCAGTATCGGCGGCGGCGAGCACATTGGTGTCGGTGTCGGAATAGTTACGCACCACGGCCGTTATGGTGGCCAGGCCGTTTTCTCCATCATCCCAGAAGGTGGTGGTCGCCACGCCGCTGCTGTCGGTGGAAACCGCGGCCAGGATGCGTCCCCGGTCCGTGCGGAAATTCACGATCTGCGAGGGCACGCCGAAACCTTCCCCGTTTTTCACGGTTACGCTGACGTCGGAATAGGTGATGTTGTTGTCGGCATAAATGGTATCCGGGGAGGCCGAGATCTTGGTGATGACCCTCATTTCATTGGGATCGGTGGAAGGGCCACCGGTGGGCGGCGGCAAGCGCCGGTCGCAGGATGAGAAAACCGCCAGTGCAATCACCAGCAGGGTTAAAAGGGGTAAAAGGTTTTTAAACTTCTTCATGGTATCTCCCCTTAGTTTTCGTCGTTTTCGAATTTAATCAGGCGACGGGTGAGGCGTTCGTCCACAACCGGATCGCCCATGTCTTTGTATTTCTGAACCTCGGGATCGAGGCGGATCTGGTCGGCAGTGATCAGCCGGGGCGTGATCTCGATGATCAGATCGGAGTTTTCCACCAGCTCCTGACGGTGCTGGAAAAGCCTGCCGATGAAGGGAATGTCGCCCAGGAGCGGCAGTTTGTTCACTTTCTGGGTGATGTTGGAACTGAGCAGGCCGCCCACGATGATCTTGTGCTCGTTGGGCACGGTGACCGTGGAGGAAATGCGGCGCACCTTGGTGCGGGGCACATAGCCGCCCACCAGTTCCGTGACAGAACTAACTTCCGGCGCGATGTGCGCGGTGATCTGGCCTTCGTCGTTGACCGTGGGGGTAACCGTAAGCATGATGCCCACTTCCTCACGCTCCACCTGGATCTGCTTGTCGTTGTCGGTAACCACGAAGGGCACCACTTCACCGATGTGGATCTGGGCTTCGTTGCCGTTCAGGGCGGTGACGCGAGTGTCGGTGAGCAGCTTGGCGGCGTTGTTTTCCAGCAGCCAGTCGATGGTGATGTCGAAGGCGGTGAGCTGGCGGCTGAAATGGCCGATGTCGTTGAAGCCGTTGATCCTCTGGAAGTACTGCTGGTCCGGCAGGATCTCGAAATCGGTGGGGTTGCCGTAGGGCAGGTAGCCGTCCGGATCGCTGAAGTTGTAGGGTAATCCTGTTCCCATGGCGTTCACGGGATCTTCAGCGATGATGGTGGTGAGGTGGTTGAGGCGGCTCCAGTCGATGCCGAATTTCTTGGCATCGGTGAGGCTGATCTCGATCAGGCGCACCCGGATCTCGATCTGCTTCTGCGCCACGTCGATCTGCTGCACCAGGTCACGCACGCTTTCAAAGGTGTCGGTGTTGCCATAGACCATGATGGCGTTCTGGCCTTCCAACGGGACCACGGAGACCTCGGAGTTGGTGAGCGCGTCGCTTACCTTGGTGGCGTCGAGGTTCTTAAGGTAGATGATGTGGCTGCGCTGACCGGAAGATTCGGCAATGTTTTGCTGGGTTCCCACCAAGAAGGTGTTTTCTCCATAGATCTTGTAGGACAGGCCAGCGGATTTGGCCACCAGTGAGACGGCGGTTTCGATGGGCACGTCCTTGATGCTAACGGTCACCCGTTTCTGTTCCCTGTCGGTACCAGTGGACTGGTCGGTTGCCAGCACGATATTGGTGCCGCTGAGACGGGCCAGTGTGCTGAGCACAGAGGACAGGGGTTCGTCCACGCTGTTGAGGGTCACGGGTTTTCTGAGAGCGCTCGATTGTGCACCCAGGGCTGCGATCCCCAGCAGGAAACTCAGGATCAGAGTGCAGATCATAAAGCGTTTGGACACGAAGGCGTTCAACATATTTTCTCCAGCTTCGTTGTATTTTTTCATGATTAATAGTTTTGATCGGTGTTTTGTTGCCTGAGATCCTCTTGCGAGAAATCGGGCATTTCGGGACGGGCCTGAATGCTCAGGGTCTGCGGCCCGCCATAGAAAATACCAACGTTTTGTTCATTGATCCAGGTGATGCGGCGTCCCTCGATCACGTCACCCACACCGCCGGTGTAGATCTTGTCCTGGTATTCCACCGTGACCAGCCGTTTCCCGGTTTCCTCGTCGATGTAGGTTCCGGTGGGGCGGAAGGTGTTGCGCAGGGCGTTTTCGAATTCCTTGGCCAGGTCGAAGCGGTCCTTGATGATGTTGCCCTGCCTAAGCGGATCGTAGGCCACCGTGAAGACAGTGTTCTTGCGCTCCAGGATGGATTCCTCGATGGACATGATCTTGCTGCGCAGGGTGTCTGAGACAGATTCGTTGGTGTATTTGGACTGGTCCAGCACCTTGTCGTTCTGGGCTTTGTAAGTCACCAGGCGAATGGCGTAGGCCAGCAGGGCAATGAAAAGCAAGGCGATGGCGAGGTCTTTGAGATATCTGAATTGCATGTCAGGCCTCCTTCTTAACCTTGAAGATGGACAGTTCCATGGTGATCCGGTAGATGTTGGCACTGCCGGATGACGCCTGGTTTTTCTCCGTTGCCTGCAGCGGCGCCACATCCAGATACTGGATCTTGATGATGTGGTTTTGGGCTTCCAGTTCGGAGATGAATTGCCCCATCTGCCGGAAAGTGCCTTGCAGTTCGATGGTGTAGGTGGTTTCGATCATGCCGGACTGGGTGAACTTGTTGGAGTCCGAAATCTTGACCAGCTTCATCTGGTTTTGGTCGCGCAACCTTTCGATCTCGCGCTGGAAGTTGTTGAGCTCGTCCACCGAAAACTTGGATTCGGTGGTGAGGCTGTTGTCGAGGATCTCGCGGAACTGGCTGAGCTGTTGGTCCATGATCATGGCGCTGTTCAGTTTTTCCAGGGTTGTCTTGATCTTCTTGTCATAGTTTTCGATCTCGCCGAGATTCTTTTTCAGGGAATTTCCGGCCAGCATGAAAAACAGCACGGAGATCAGGATCATGCCCAGGATGAAGACCAGGTATTTCTCTCTCATTGTTCCACCGCCTTCTGGCCCAGGGCCGCCGAATCGCGGCTGTAACATTCGATCAGGAATTCCAGAATCTCGGTGTCCTTGGCCATCTGCCGGTTTTTTGAGCCGGATTTGATCGCGGGGAAGTCGTTGCTGATCTCAGGGTTGGCCTGCAAGCGCTGGACGAAGTCGTAAGTGACGTCGCCTTCCTGGATGCGCCGGTCCACTTCAATGATCCCGTTGAGAGTGAGCACGCCGTTGCTGAACTGGAACTTGCGCACGGCCAGCTGCTTGTCGATCTCCTGGCTGAGGGCTTCCAGCTTCTTGGTCCAGAAGATGCGGTCATTGAAGGTTTCGGCCAGCTTGGTGACGTCATTCACAGAAAGGTACTCGCCGCTGGTTTCAAATTCATTCAGCTGTGAATTGATCTTGGTATAGTAGCTCCTGCGGTTATCCACTTTCTTTTTGAGGGAATTATTCAGCAACAGGAGTCCGGCGAACATGATCAAAGCCCCCAGCAGGAAGCCGATGACGGCATTGCGGAAGGCTTTGTTTTCCCGCTCGGTTTGCAGCTTGATCTCGCCATATTTGTTGAGGTTTATCCTGAAGAAAAAGTTTGGTGTCATACTCACATCCCTATTCCTGCCGCATGGCCAGGCCTATGGCCAGGGCAAGCTGCGGATCCTTTTTGTCTGCGAATTTTTCCGGCATTTCCACATTGATGAAGGGCATGAAAATGTCCGTGGGAATGCTCACCTTTTCCTCGATGTATTCGCGGAGGCCGTTAAGCTTGGCAGTTCCGCCCATGAGGTAAAGCTTGCGAAAGTCACTGTTGCCGGCTTCCTTGACGTAGAAACGGAGCGAACGGCGCAGTTCTTCCACGATGACGTCTTCGGTGGATTTTTCCGAGATGTCCAGCATGCTGATCGTTTGCTTGCTGGCCACGCTGGGATCGTCCAGAAGGCCGAATTCCAGCTTGTAGTTTTCGGCCGCTTCCCATTCCATCTGGCGTTTGCGCATGATGTCGCGGGTGAAGTTGTAGCCGCCGAAGGGGATGTCGCGGGCGAACAGCTTGGAATCCGGACCCCAGATGACCATGTTCGTGCGGTGGGCCCCCAGATTGAGCAAAACGTACACTCCTTCCTCCACAAAGGCGTTGAGGGCGAAGCTGTTGGCCACGGCTAGGGAATCAATATCCACGATGTTGGGATTCAATCCGGCCGTCACCAGGGTGTTGGTGTGTTCGTTCAGCAGTTCTTTGGAGGTGGCGCCCAGGAGGATGTTCATGTTGTTCGTTTTCTCCTCGACGTCGAGCACCTGGAAGTCCAGAACCATGTCCGTGCCGCTGATGGGGATGTGTTTCTTAGCCTCGAAGAACAGGGCCGATTCCAGTTCGTCATCAGGCAGGAAAATGGTCTTGATCTGCTTGATGCTGGTGTTGTCCCCCCCCACAGAGGTTACCAGATGCTGGATCTTTTTGGGATTGATGTGCAGGGTTTTCATGATCTCGATGATCACCGGGGCGAAGCGATCGGGGCGAAGATCGCTGGGCACGTATTCCACACCAATCGGCACTGTTGGCCGGATCTCGTAATTCAGCAGTTTGAAGCCTTCGTGCAGCTTTTTCAGATGCACGACCTTAACGCTGTGGCTGCCGATGTCGATCCCGACCGATTCTTTGATCTTGGTCGTTTTCGCTTTCTTCATCGTTCCTCTTATCTCTGACGTTTAAATATCATCACAGGAATTCCGGCGGGCGTTTGATCACCCAGTTCACCGCGGAGAAAGGCGTTTCGTCCTCGCGGTTCACTTCCGGGAAATCTATCGGTGAGATCCGGTAGAACCTGTCGTCGTAATAATAATTCTTTTTGTAGCCTGTGCCCGATCCTGTGGCCCCGGTATAGTTCACGTTCGTGAGTTGGAACCCAAAGACAGGATCGTTGTGACCCACCGCCTGCGGCGAGCTGGAAGGCCCGCAGTAATCCAGGGGCTGGTTCCAGTTGTTGTCCGAAGGCCATTCCGTGTCGTAGTAGCTGCGGTGCACGAAGCCCCTGCGGCGCTGGGAGATGGAGCCGTAAACGTTGATGTAACCACGTTCCAGATAGGGCACGCGCTCCGGCCAGAGAGGATTGTACCAGGGGTAGTCGATCCTCAGGTTGCGGTTGCCGGGGGTGTTGGTGGCCCAAAGCTGTCCCGGGGTGTGGGGAAAGCGGTAGCGATGCAGGTCGATCTTGGTGTAGGTTACGTTGTTCACCGTCACATCCGGCACGGAAGGATGGGGATGCTGGTATTCAAAGGTGAAAACCCCGTCCCCGTGCGAACTGTTCGGCCCGTCATCGCCCAAAGCGGCCATGGCCGCGTAGATCCAGATGCCGCCGAAGCCCGTGTCGGAACCGGAGGTGCCGTGCACGCGCAGCGAATCGATCGGGTCCCGGTAACCATATTTTACCACGATCGATTTTTCGGCAACCAGGCCCACCACGTCGGTGCGGTTGGATATGGGGCTGGTGCCCGGAGTGGTGTTCACCAGGGTGATGTCAGCCAGAAGAAAGAGGGTGTCGCCGCAGCCCCAGGTTTGGTAAGAACCGAAGTTACCCTTGAGCCAAAGTTTGTTGTGCACCCACTTGGAGGTGTTCAGGGCGGTGCCGTTGTTGAAGAATGACCAGACGGTGTCGCGCACGTCGTATTGATTCTGGTACAGATAAGTGTCCGGGTCCACGGGCGGATAGGGATTGTGCACGTCCGCGTATTGGCGGTAGGGGTCCTGAATGTCGCCCAGATAGGCGGTGTAGCCGGCGCCTTCCACATCCACATACATGATGTGGTCTGGATCGAAATAGGCGGGGCCCACAGTGTTGCCCCTCCGGCGGATGCTGGAGGCTTCGTCCGGGAAAATGGTGTAGGCGTAGCCTTCCGAGAGGCCGCCCTGGAAAACCTCGCTCTCAGAATAGGAGCCGGAGAACGAGATCACCTCCCCGTTGGTGGAAACCCAGCCGTAGAAGATCGGCCAGCCGTTGTTCACGCCACCGGAGGTCTTCTTGATCCAAATGTCGGTGTTGCTGTGCACGCGGCCGTGGAGGATGTCCGGGCCGTGAAAGTAAACGTTGGTGGCGTTGGGTGATTCGTCGGTGTCCGTGAAATACATGTATTTGGCAAAAGTCTCGGTTTCCAGGGTGTAGATGCCATATTTGCGGATCAGGGAAAACTTGGGGTTCATCATCGCCGTTTGCCCGATCCCGGATTTGGAACGGACCAGCGATTTGACCTGGGTCTGCTGGGCCTGGTCGCCCATCACCACGTCGTCCGTGATAATGTTCAGTCCGCCCTTGGAGAGCAGCGATTGGATCCTGAAAGTCTTGCGCATCGCCGAGTTCACGATCTCCACGCTGCGTTCGGAAGTGCGCACGGGAATGAGCACGGTGCCCATCTTCTGCGCGATCTTCTGGCCGCGGTAGGCCTCGCTGCGCAACAGGATCATGCTTTGGAAGCCCTCAAAATCGAACTGGAAAGCCACCACGTCACGCATGGCCAGGCTGGACAGGGTGAATCCGGACATGACCCCGATCACCGCCAGCAGCATCGCGATGGCGATGTTTCCGCTGGGACGCTGGAACATCTTAAACATGAAACCTCCCTTTCAGGAATTTTGGCTTACTCATTTTTTTACCATCTTGGTGGTGAATTTCACCGCACGGAACTTGTCCTCGCCGGTCCTCACCCGCGCGTGCAGTTCCACCTGCACGGCCAGCACGTCCTGATCCGGATTGACCTTGGTGAACAAAAATTTGTCCACGATCATGTCATCCAGGTTTTCCTGTTTGGGAAAGATGTACAGCGGCGAGGCCACCTGAACTCCCCGGTGCACGTAGGTGCAACGCACCGCCCCGTCGTAGAGGTAAAAGTGCGCGTAATCTGGCGTTTCCAGGCCTTTGTCCGTGGGCGGGGTGACGCGCAGTCCGGTGGCGGAGTTGGTGGTGGTGTTGGTGAGCCGCAGCCTCAGGGCGTTGGCCACCCCATAATATTCCATGTCCTGCACGTTGCCCACCGGCACGCCGTTCTTGATCTGGTTAAGGCAGTCCAAGGCGTCCTTCTGCAGCTCGGCCCAGGCGGTGAGTTCCCGGTATTTGCTGAAAAAGGTGCCAATGCCCACCGCTGCCACAAAGATCAGCATCACCGAGATCGCCATTACCACGATAAGCTCAGCTAAGGTAACGCCGCGTTGGCGGCCGAGCAGTGAGTTTCTAAAAGTTTCGTTGGTATTCATATTATTCAGGGGATGAAATAGTCTTCCCGCATGCGGATGTAGCGTTCGTTCCGGGAGCCGGGATCGATCCACCTGAAGGTTGCCTCCAGCTGTATGTAGTTCAGCAACTGCTCGTTGGATGTTTCCTGGGCGTTGCGGCTCACGATCGTCATGTTGCCGCGCACAACGCGGTCCGGGTTGTTGTCGTCGAGGACATACTGCTTGTTCACCTGCAGTTCGAAGGGTTTGCTGCGCGAATGGCGGTAATATTCCATCTCCAGCTCTCCTGTGACCAGCAGGGTGGCCACCCGGTCGCGGTAATTGGTGAGGAGTTGCCGCTCCGCGTAAACGATGCCGATGTACACGGTGACGATCATCACCGCGAGCACGGCCACCACCGCCAGGGTTTCCAAAAGGGTGATGCCGCTTTGCCTGCTGAGCAGGCCAAGCGGCTTCACCGTGCTTAATTCATGTTCATGCATCAGTTAAATCCCGCGCCGGAGGCGAACTGCTTGGGATTTTCGGCAAATTCCTCCGCGATGGTCCTTTCCACCAGGTTGTTCATCACCAGGTTGTAAAGCGACTGGTCGCGGGTTTGCATGCCTTCCTTGGTGCTGGCCTGAATGATCGAGGGGATCTGGTAGGTCTTTTCCTCGCGGATCAGGTTGCGCACCGCGGTGTTGGCCACCATGATCTCCAGGGCGGGCACCCGGCTCTTGCCGTCCTTGGTGGGCAGCAATGTTTGGGAGAGCACGGCTTCCAGGGATTCGGAGAGCATCGAGCGCACCTGCTGTTGCTGTTCCTTGGGGAACATGTCGATGATGCGGTCGATGGACTTGGTGCAACTGCCGGTGTGCAGGGTGGCAAAAACCAGATGGCCGGTTTCGGCGGCTGTCAACGCCAACGACACCGTCTCCAGATCGCGCATTTCGCCCACCAGGATCACGTCCGGGTCCTCACGCAGAGCGCTTCTCAGCGCCGCCGTGAAACTCCAGGTGTCGTGCCCCAGCTCGCGCTGGTTGATCAGGCTGTTCTTGCTTTTGTGCACAAACTCGATGGGGTCTTCCACCGTGATGATGTGGCAATAGCGGTTGTCGTTGATCGAATCGATCATCGTGGCCAGGGTGGTGGATTTGCCGCTGCCGGTGGGGCCGGTCACCAGGATCAGTCCCTTTTCCTTGTGCGTAAGCTTTTTCAGGATGTCCGGCAGATGCAGTTCATCGTAGCTTTTGATCTCGTTCGGGATCACGCGGAAGGCGCAGGATATCCCGTTGATCTGATGGAATGCGTTCACGCGGAAGCGCACGTCGTTGCTGAGCTTGGTGGAAAAGTCGATCTCCAGGTGTTCCTTGAACATTTCCTGCTGGACTTCGTTCATCACCCCAAAGACCAGGGTTTCCACCTCTTCCACCGACAGGATGGGTAGGTTCAGCCTTTTCATCTTGCCGTTCACGCGCACCATGGGATGCGCGCCGGCCGCGATGTGCAGGTCCGAGGCCCCGGCTTCCGCCGTGAAGCGTAACAATTCGTGGATAGTCAAGTTGATCCCTCCAGGTTACTCGGTGTCGGCTTCCACTCCTTCCGTGTTCGGATCGGTGAACTGGTCCACACCATAACCGTGGAACTTGCCTTCATCAACGTCGAACCACACCTGTTTGTCCGGTCCGCCGGGGAATTCTTCTTGGGATGTGGCGATGTACTTTTTGGGTGGGTTGCCGGTTACTTCAAACTTCCAATACCGGGTGGTGCTGGCGTCGAGGTTGGTTTCCTTTAGGGCGCGCTCAATGGTGTAATCCTGAGTGCTGCCATAGGTTTGGGCGTAAACTTTATAGGTGTTGCGGATGGCGCCAATGGCGGTCTGAGCTTCCGCGGAACGGGACTTCTCCACGTAGCGCATGTAGATCGGAACGGCCAGGGCTGCCAGGATGGCGACGATGATCACCACCACAAGAACTTCGATAAGGGTGAAACCCTTCTGGTTTTTCAGTTTCCTGAGCATTTGTATTTCCTCCTTGCGGAACTTTTTTTCAGGTTGCTTTCACGTTTGCACGTTGCGTGCCAATTCTCAGGGAAATTTCCATATCCATGAGATTCCAATAAATATCTTGACGCATTCTTGTCCAATCTTTTTTTTGCATCTGCTTTAAAATCACTCAGATTACTTAAGGAGATAAACATGCATTTATCGCGTTGGCTTACATTCGCCCTGATCGTGGCTGTGGGCATTGCCACCTGTTTCGCGGAAGAGACCGCCCCCACCGAACTCAAAAACCAGAACCGGCTCAACGAAGCTGACGTCCTCGCCGAATGGGACTCAGGAGTGATCACCCGCAAGGACCTGGACGCCAAGATCTCCCACCTGCCTGTGAACCAGCAGGGCCGCTACCGCACCGTGGAAGGGCAGACCCAGGTGCTGGACATCATGGCCGTCGAAGAGGCCTTCATGGCCAAAGCGATCCAGCTGGGGGTGGACAAGGACCCGGAAATCCTCAAGCTCATCGAGGCCGGAACCCGCCAGTTCTTCATCCAGGAATACTACAAGCGCAACGTGAGCGACCTCGTGATCGTTACCACAGCCGACAAACAAAAATACTACGACGACAATAAACAGGCCTTCTACGATTTTCCCAATGTAACCATCAACTACATCCAAACCAAGGATGAGGCTGATGCCCTCGCCGCCATCGCCGAGATCAAGGCCGGGAAAAGCTGGGCCGAAGTTTCCGACGCCTACAGCATCAACGCCTATGCCAAAGGGATCAAGGGCGTGGTCAAAAACATCCGCCTCAACGGCAACATCCCCGGCGTTGGCAACGATCTCGTGCTGGAAAAACACATCGCCGATTCCCAGCCCAGCCCCACCGAAGTCTATGGACCCTTCAAAACCAACAGCGGCTGGCATGTCTTCCAAACCCTGGATTACAAGGCCGGACGCCAGAAACCTGTCGAGGAAGTGATGCCCGAGCTTGACCAACGCGCCCGCCCGGGAGTGGAAACCAGGCTGCTGAACGAACTCACCGGCCGCCTCAAAACCAAGTACTCCGTGGCGGTGGATACCTCCCGCGTTGGCGAGATCGACCTCAAGGACCGCGCCAAAAACGAAGCGATCTTGGACCTCAACCTCATCTCCTCCACCAATCCCGACCTCAACATCACCGTGGCCACCCTCCTGGACCGCTATGCCCAGCTCTCGCAGCAGGAACAGCTCTTCTTCAGCAAAGGCGAGGCCGCCCAACAACTGCTGGACCAGGAACTCATCCGCAGCCTGCTCTACGCTGACGCCAAGGAGCAAAATTACACCCAGTACCTGGCGGACAACCCCGATTTCGAGCAGATGAGGCGCTACTACATCCTGAACAAGGCCTTCCGCCAGCTGGTGGTGGATTCCATCCAGATCAGCAGCGAGGAAGCAAAAGCCTATTACGACGAACACATCGGCGAATACACCACTCCCGCCCACCGCAAGATCGAGGTCCTTTGGTTCACCGATGCCGGTGAGGCGGAAACAGCCCGCGGCAAGTATGACCTCTACGCCGGTTTCAACGACCAGACGCGCATCGACAAGCTCATAGCCGATAAATCGACCAAACCTCAGCTCAATGTGCTGCAAAACATCTACGACAACGGCATCATCACCGGCGTCGGACCCGATCAGGCTTTCTGCGACATGGTCTGGGACAACCCTGTCGGCTACATCAGCCCTGTCTTCACTGCCGCCAGCGGCGACATCCTCTTCTTCCGCACTCTGGAAGAAACTCCGCCCACCGCGCAAAGCTTCACGGAACTGGAACCCCGCATCTACGGAATGCTCAAGAACCAGCGCCAGACCACCCAGCAGGAAACGGTCACGCAAGAGCTCTTCGAAGAATTCAACATGGTGAAATATCCCGAAAAGCTCAGCCTGGAACTGAAAGCCGAAGACCTCTTCACCATGGCCGACAACTCTGCCCGCCAACGCAATTTCAAGGATGCCATCTCTTTCTACGACCAAATCATCAAAAATTTCGCCAACGGCGCCGACGACTACCGCGCCTCCTTCATGAAGGCCTTCCTGATCGCCGAGGAACTCAAGGACGAAGCCCAGGCCCTCCAGCTCTTCAAGGACTTCCTGATCAAATATCCCAGCGGCGAACTCAACGAATCCGCCCAGTTCATGATCGACTCCCTGGAAGGCAACGCCGTTCTCGAGATCGAGGAATAAACAAACCCCCAGCTATCCGAAGATAATCAGCCCCGCTCCGGCGGGGTTTTTTGCTTGCGCCAAAGCTGTTTGCTGCCGCCAAAGCCGTCATGCCGGCGCGGCATCATGGTATCCGGCGGGTCCTGGCTTCCAGCGAACGCTGCGAGCATGGACTACAGCAATTGTAACCGGCCGAGGTGGCTGTCGTCCGGGAAAGAACAGGCTGGCTTTGTCACCAGATGGTCCCAGACGCGTATCATGCAGGGAGGGCGGGATATATCTGCCGTCGTCAATGCTCTTTCTTCGCTCGACGCCAGCGCCAGCATCCAGGCAGAGCCTCGCAGAGGCGGCAGAACGATAGCGAGGGTGTGAAGTGAGCGCAGCGAGCGGAACCCCTCGTCACGCGAAGCCCCAACCCCACACAGAGCCTCGCAGAGGCGGCAGAACGATAGCGAGGGTGTGAAGTGAGCGCAGCGGGCGGAACCCCTCGTCACCCGAACCCCCAACCCCAGGCAGAGCCTCGCAGAGGCGGCAGAACGATAGCGAGGGTGCGTGAGCGCAGCGGGCGGAACCCCTCGTCACCCGAACCCCCAACCCCAGGCAGAGCCTCGCAGAGGCGGCAGAACGATAGCGAGGGTGCGTGAGCCCCTCGTAACGCGGCAGAACGATGATTAATGAAAATTGCCACCACCCCACCCCAAAACGCGGTGCGTTTCGGGGTGGGGTGGTGGCCTTGGAAAAAGGTTTGATATACTCTGTGTACGAGGGATTCCGCCGCGGCTGAGCCGCGCCTCCACACCCTCGCTATCGTTCTGTCGCCTCTGCGAGGCTTATTGGGGGTGGCCCGATCCGCCTTACAAGGGGGCTTACACACCTTCGCTATCGTTCTGCCGCTTCTGCGAGGCTTTACCTTAACGGATATCGCCCTGTTAACCCCATTTCATTATTTTTGGGGGGGGGGTGAAGGCAGGGGAATTATTGGAATTATGGGAAAAATTGGCGATCGACCCATCGGTGGTGGGCAGAGGCCGGAACCACGCAACAACATGGGCGGTCGCGTCCTAAAGCCAGATCGGTCGGGCCTCGAAGGCCTCCCGCCCGATACCCGCACTTGAGGCGGGGATCAGGCGGGAGGCATAAGCTTGGTGAACTTCCCATAATACTGGAGGAAGCATCGCCGGAATAGCTGTTATCGGCTGGGGGCTTTGTTCTACAGGTCCTTGGAATAGAGGCGGAATTTTTTGTAGATCTCGGCGCCGGTGCGTTCCATTTCGGCGCGCACGAGGGTGTTTTCCTCCATCTCATGGTGGCTGTCCATGATCTTGAAGCCAGCGGCGGCGGCGGTTTTAAGCTGGGCGTAACCCATCAGGATGTCCACGCCTTTGCCGCGGAATTCGGGTTTGACGGCTCCGAGATAATTATCCAGCTGGGTGGTTTTCTTGGAAGCGTTCATGATGTACAGGAAGCCGAGGGGAAAGAGGCGTCCGCGGGCCTTGACGATCCCGGGTGAAAAGTTGGGAATGGAGACGATGAAGCCGACCACTTCGCCTTCGGGAGTTTCCACCACCTTGATGAAGCGGGGTTCCAGCAGGGGCATGTAGCGTTTGGCCAGATGGTCCACATCGTGGTCGCTGAGGGGGGAATATCCGTAGATGTCCACGAAGCAGTCGTTCATGAGCTTGAAGATGGGCCGGATGTAAGCTTTGAGCTCTTTTTTGGCCGTGAATTCCTTCAGGCGGAAGAGGGTGCTGCGGCTGGCGCGCTCGAACATCTTTTTGTACAGCGGGGTCATCGTCTTCACGATGTCCAGCTTGTAAACGAACCAGTCAAGTTCCTTGCCGTAGCCGAGCTGCTCCAGAAACTGGTTCATCACGGGGGTGTTCTGATAACAGGCAAGGGTGGGATTCTCGTGGTAGCCCATGAAGATGAGGCCTTCGGGATCTTCCTCGGTGAAGCCCATCGGGCCCACGATCCTGGTCATCCCGCGTTCTTTGAGCCAGTTTTCCGCGAAGCCCACCAGCGCTTTCACCACCTCGAGGTCGTCGATGGCCTCAAACCAGCCGAATCGGCCGGTCTTCACCTTCGCGTATTCGTTGTATTTGCGGTTGATGATGGCGGCCACGCGGCCCACGCACTTGCTGTCCTTCCAGGCCAGCATATACACGGTTTCGCAGTAGCTGAGGGCGGGGTTCTTCCTGGGATTGAGCACGGCTTTGTCGTCATCATAAAGCGGCGGCACCCAGCCGGGGCGGCCGGCGTTGATCACTTCGGGCAGGTACACAAAGCGTTTCATGTCGCGGGGGGTCTTTACTTCGGTGAGCGTAACGGGCATGGTCCATCCTTTGTGGGCAAGTAATTTAAGAGTTCAGGAACTTTGGCGGAAAGGCGCCCATCCTGTCAAGGGAAAATCCGCGCAAGAAAATCCTTGCCAAAAAGCCGGGGCCGGATTTTGTGGCTTTTCTGAGATAAATCTTTAAGGAACATAACACTATGGCAACCATGTCCGACATCCGCAACGGGATGATCATAGAATTCAAGGACGACCTCTGGGAAGTGGTCGAATTTTTGCACGTGAAACCGGGCAAAGGCCCCGCGTTCATGCGCAGCAAGCTCAAAAACGTTCGCACAGGCAAGGTTGTGGACAACACCTGGCGCGAAAGCGACAATTTCAACGAAGTGCGCGTGGAACGCCGCAAGATGGAATATCTCTATCGCGATGGTGAATTCTACGTGATGATGGATACCGAAACCTACGAACAGCTTACCGTTGACAGCCATGTGATCGGCGACCTGGCCAAGCTGATGATGGAAAACATGGAACTCACCATCATGTTTGCCCCCAGCGGCGAGATCCTGGGCCTGGAACTGCCTGTGAACGTGGTGCAGACCATCGCCGAATGCGAACCGAACGTGAAAGGCAACACCGCTTCCGGCAGTGGCAAAACCGCTTACACAGAAACCGGGCTACGGCTCATCGTTCCCTTCTTCGTGAACAGCGGAGACAAGGTGAAGATCGACACCCGCAGCGGCGAATATTTAGAAAGAGCGAACTAAACAATAACATATAAGGCAAGCGCCGCCCGGCGCGAGAGAGGAAACCATGGGAAAAGTTAAGAGCTTTGCCGCCAAACTGGCTCACGAGATATCCAACGAAGGCAAGATGATCTGCCCGGTGTGCAACACCGAGATCAAACAGGTCAAGGTCATTTCGAACCGCAAAAAAGGCAGCGAGGGCTGGACCCCGCGCTATGGATTTGCCAAAGTCTGCAAGTGCAACGAGGCGGATTTCCTGGCTGGTAAAACCCTGTAAGACAACAGCCAAGGCGATGACGCCGCAAATTGGACCCGCCTGGTCCGGCTTCAGCATTCCGGATGGGCGGGTTTTTTTATTGACAGGCTTTGGCGCGGCGGATTTATGGGTTTTGTGTTTCTTTATTTGGCGCCGCGCGTGGCGGAATGGGTTTATGTTTTTAAAAAATCTTGCAGTCAGGGAGAGCTTTTAAATGCTTTCAAGAACAAAACAGGCCTTGTGCCTGATCACGGCGCTCGCGCTGGCGGGCCTGCTGGGCGCTATGGTGCCTCCGCATCCGCGGCACGGCCATGTTCCGCCTGGTTACCGGTCCACACGGCTTTCGGTTTCCGAACTTGGCTCACTCCGGGCGGCGGAAACGCCCAAAGAGCTTCCCAACAACATTCTGGTGCTGAGGGTGCAGTTCAGCGACGTCCAGTTCATCTCCACCCCCCAGTATCCGGACCAACTGGCACACAATGAGGTCTTTTTCGACCGTTGGATGCTCCATCTGGGCGACTATTTCAACGACGCCTCCCACGGCGCCTACCAGCTGAGCTACACCCTGCATCCCAACGTCTTCACCCTGTCCCAACCCCTGGCCCATTACGGGCATGACGTGGCCGACACCACAGACGCGGGCCTGAAGGATTTCACGCAGGAACTGATCCAACTGGCCGATCCCGAGATAGATTTCAGCCAGTTTGGCGGCTTGATCGTCTTTCACGCCGGGGCGGGCCAGGAATCTGACATCAACGGCTACAACCAAGATGAGATCTGGTCCACCTTCCTCACCCGCGGACGGCTGCAACTCTGGTTTGACGAGGAAAACGACGCCTATCCTGGCTATCCGGCTGACGGAACCCACCTCACCAACATCGTGATCGTGCCGGAACACGAGTTTCAAGACTATTTTCCCAGTGAAGGCGAGGACAACGCCGAAGCCTACCTCTTCAGCATCTACGGTGTGCTGGCCCATCAGTTCGGCCACGTTCTGGGCTTGCCCAGCCTCTTTGACAACGATTCCAGCAACGGCAGTTCGCAGGGCATCGGCAACTGGGGCCTGATGGGAACGGGAATTTGGAACGCCAGCGGCTATGTTCCCGCGCAGGTAAGCCCCTGGTGCCGGACGCTGCTGGGCTGGGAAACACCGGTTACCATCACGGAATCGGCCGCCAACCTTTCCGTATCGCACTTCCTGAACCACATGCTGGTTTCCGACCGGGTTTACAAGATCCCCATCTCGGACAGCGAGTATTTCCTGGTGGAAAACCGCCAGCAGAACCCCGACGGCAGCCTCGATCCCTACAGCTTCCAGCCCAGCTACAGCTTCAACCTGCTGCCCGAAGGCGAGCAGGACTACTATGAAAACTATCCGGAACTGCCCTACTTCAATTTCATGGAAAACCGCTACAAAGGCAGTGAGTGGGATTTCATGCTGCCCGGCCTGGGCGGGCCCATCCCCACCGGCTCTTCCATACCCGTGGACGGTTCCGGGCTGCTGATCTGGCACATCGATGAGAACGTGATCGCCCAGAATTTCACCGCCAATTTCGACCTCAACACCATCAACGCCCATGCCCAGCACAAGGGCATCGACCTTGAGGAAGCCGACGGCATCCAGCATCTGGACGTCGCGGCGGCCGACCAGTACAAGTACGGCAGTCCTTACGACAGCTTCCGCGCCGGCAACAACGACTATTTCGGGATGCAATCCCACAACGGGATGCTCTCTTTGCCCACCGCGGCCAGCTATTACGGCGGCATCCCGGTGGAAATTTACGACATCAGCGCCAGCGGCAAGAACATGACCTTCTCCGTGAGCTTTGGCTGGAGGCTTTCCACCGGCTACAGCGGTGAGAACCACATCAACGCCTGCAGCGTGGATTTCGACGGTGACGGCGGCCCGGAGCTGGTTTATCCCCAGCCCGACGGAGCGATCCACATTTTCAAGGACGAGCTGCCCTTGCCGGGATTTCCCCTCTACCGCGACCCCATCGAATACACCTACGTCTGGGACGGCATCGATTTCTACTTTCCCATGCAGGTGGAAAACCTGGCCCGGCTCTACCGTTTGAGCTCCTCCGGAGGCGAATACTTGCACACCTTCGGAAACAAACGCTGGGCCACCCATCCCCTCAGCGACGATAACATTCTGTATCTGCCCCTGAACGACGTGAACTCCCAGGCCAGCTGGATCTACCAGTACGAGCCGGGCGAAGCCGGAGTGGACGCCCTGATTGAGTTTGAATACCCGATCATATCGAATCTAGCTTGGTTCCGCGACCAACTCTACATCCCTTCCCGGCAGGAAAGCATGTTCTGTGTCTGGCAACTGGCCCCGAATTACCCCATGATCGCTGATTGCCGCCTTCTGGACGTTCCTTCGGACTCCACCGTGGTGGCGGTTTTCGTGGCGCCGATCACTCCGCAGAACCCTTCCAGCCAGGGCGAGGTGATCGTCCAGTGCCTGAATTCCATTTACGCCTTTGACTCAAACAACAACCTCCTGCCGGGGTTTCCCTATGTTCACGATCTGCGGTCCACCGCGCCGCTGAGCATCGAGGACTGGGACGTGAACGGCACCCTGGACCTGCTCATTTCCTCCGACCGCGGTGTGGCGGTGATCGATTATGCCGGCTCGCGCATGAGCCCGGCTGCGCTCAATCTGGCCGCTTCGGATTCACTGGCCTTCAGCTCCGGAGTGCTGGCCGCGGACATCGATCACGACGGGAAAAAAGAGCTGCTCGGCTCCTTCGGGTTCAACCGGCTGCATTGCTGGGAAGATAATTTCCGCGCCAAACCCGGCTACCCTGTCTCCTTCGGGCGCCGCAGCCGCAACCTGCCCTTCATCGCCCCGGGGTCCGACGGCCTTATCTACGCCTGGCTGGCTTCGGACGACGGCTCCATCTACCGCCAGGCCTTGCCGGAAGCCTCCCTGGCCGACCTCCAGTCCGGCTGGAACGCTGAATACGGCTCCCTGCTCCGCCAGGCCAGCCGTGACGGCAGCGAATTCCCAAACCAGTATGAGACCACGGAACTTTTCGTGCCCGGCGAATTCTACATCTTCCCCAATCCCCTCAAATCCATCTACGCGCAACAACTCACCCTGAACGTCATGACCAGCCGCGACACCGCCCTGGAAGTAAAGATCTTCGATATCAACGGAAGCCTGATCTACCGCCAGTCCAGCACCGCCAAGGCCTGGCTGCGCAACCGCGATGTGATCGACCTCCCGGCGGACAGGCTACGCAGCGGCGTCTATATCTGCGTGGTCTCAGGCGACCGGGACTCCCGCAGCATCAAATTCGCGGTGGAAAAATAACGGAGCAAAACAGATGAAAAACCTACTCCTGACAATAGTTTTGGCGCTGGCCGCGTTTAGCGCTCTGCCGGCCGGAATCCATGGCCATGCTGGCGAATACGGCTACCAGTTCCTGGACGTGAGCAGCAATCCCGTGGCCCTGGGCCTGGCCGGTCGGGGCATCGGCAGCGGAAGTGACCTTGCGGCTTTCCTGCGCCAGCCTGCAGCCTCTGCCCTCAGCAGCCATCGCGCCCTGGGTGCCAGCCATATGCTCTGGCTGGAAGACACGGCCGCCAACAACCTCTACTACTCCGTTTCCGACCGCAGGACCCACTTCGGCCTGGCCCTGCGCACCCTGGATTACGGCGTGCTGGAGATCCGCGACGAAAACGGCGAACTGCTCGGCAGCTATTCACCCCTGAATGTGGATCTGTTGGGAAACTACGCCCTGCGGGTCTCACCCTCGCTTTACGCCGGGATCAACGCCGGGATCGCCTATGAAAAGCTGAACACCGATTCCAGCTATGGCCTCCACACCGATCTGGGCATCACCTGGCTCACACCCGTGCAAGACAGCAGATTCAACCTGGCCGTGCGCAACCTGGGCTTTTCCTCCGCCATGAACGAGGAACGCACCCTCTTCCCCGTAAGCCTGGAAATGGACCTCAGCAAGAAATTCGAGCTGGGGGAAAACTCCATCGAAGTGGAACTGAGCGGGATCAAGGCCATAGACGAAAACTGGAAGGGCGCTCTAAGCGCGGAGTTCAACCTCCACGGCCTGGCCCTGCTGCGCGCCGGCTATAAGATCAACCACGACGCCGAGGACCTCACAGCCGGCCTGGGCCTGCGCTGGAAAAGCCTGGGCATCGACTATGGCTGGGCCACGTTTTCCAGCCAACTCAGCGACGTGCATTCCCTCGGCCTCAGCTACCATTTCTAAGCGATGAACATGAGCTCCAAACATATTTTCCCCTTGCTGGCGCTGCTGCTGATCACCACGCTGCTGCCGGCCTTGAATCTAACTCCGGGCCAGCTGATCGTGAAAACCAGCCAGCCCCTGGACCCCAAATCCAACCGCACCGGGCTAGCTGAGTTCGACGCCTGGCTGGACACTCACGGCGCCCTGAGCCTGGCCCCGATCACGGGCATGCACCAGCCCGGGTATTTTCTGGTCGATCTGGCCCTTGAACCGGACTGGCAAGCCCTGCGCGGCGAAATGCCGAGCTTTCCCGGCATCGAATACATCCAGCCAAACTACCTGTCCAGCTTCCACATCGAACCCAACGACCCCCTCTATCCGGAACAATTCCACACCGTGGTGGCCAATCCCCAGGCCTGGAATTATTCCACCGGCAGCTCCCAGGTGGTGGTGGGGATCATCGACTCCGGCTGCCTCATCAACCATCCGGACCTGAGCGCCAACATTTACATCAATGCCGGCGAAGACCCCGCGCTGGGGCTGCACGACAACGGCATCGACGATGACGGCAACGGCTACATAGACGACTGGTGCGGCTGGGATTTCTCGGACGCGCCGGAACTTTCGGATACCGCAGTGGGCGATTACCTTGACCAGGACAACGATGTGGAGGACGAAAACTTTCACGGCACCCACGTCTCCGGGATCGTGGGTGCGGTGGGCAACAACGGCATCGGCGTGAGCGGTGTATGCTGGAACGTGAAGATCATGCCCATCCGGGCGGGATTTCGCACCACCGCCGGCCAGGGCTACCTGCAGGATGACGACGCCGCCGCCGCCATCATCTACGCCGCCGACAATGGCTGCCACGTGCTCAACCTCAGCTGGGGCGACCCAAACTACTCTCCCATCATCAGCGACGCCTGCAACTACGCCCATTTCAAGGGCGTGACCATCGTGGCCTCAGCCGGCAACGATCCCGGGCCCGTGCTCAGCTATCCCGCCAAGCTGTCCAACGTGATCTCTGTGGGCGCTATCAACCGCAACCGCAACATCGCCGGATTCTCCAGCTACGGCCCGGACCTCGATCTGGTGGCCCCGGGCGAAATGGTGCTCAGCACATACAAAACAGACTTGGGAGAAGAATACTTCCTGCAAAGCGGAACCTCGATGTCTTCGCCGTATGTGGCCGGAGCCGCGGCTCTGTTGCTGTCTTTGCATCCCAACCTCTCTCCGGACGAAGTGCGCGCCCGGCTGCTCACCTCCACCGATGACCTCGGCACCCCCGGTTTTGACCTCTACTACGGCCACGGGCTGCTCAACACCAAAAAACTGCTTGAAAACACCCAGCCGCCTCTGGTTTACATCGACCAGCCGCTGGACCACTCCGGCATCACGGGCAGTGTGGACATCACGGGAACTGTGGCCGGAAGCGATTTCTTTCGCTACAGCGTGATGTACACCAACGCCAAGGTGCCCACCATTCTGGACTGGTATGATGTGCAGACCCACCAGAACTATCCCTCTCACTATCTCCAGCAAGTTCAGAACGGCGTTTTGGCCCATTTCCACATCCCCGAAGCCTTTGCCGAGGACCAATACACTGTAAGGGTGCAGTATGAAAGCACCGCGGGCAAGAAATTCAACTACTTCCGCACCTTCATCTACGACCGCACCGCCCCCATCCTGAGGGACGAGTCCGTGATGGGCTTCAGCCGCTACGACGGACAAAACCTGCGCTACTACGTTTCGGCGGTGTTCAACGAGTTTGTGCGCACCGAGCTTATGCTCACCGATTCCGCGGGTACGCAGTACAGCATCTACGGCGCCCTGATGGACAGCACGCACGTTTGGGCGATCCCGCCCCAGCTCCCGCAGGGCCCCATCAGCATTCAGATCAGGGCCAGCAACATCAGCAACGCGGATTACCTCTCCCCCGTCATGCCCGATTTTCTGGACATCAGCTACGAAGTGGTGCCCAGCTACGGTTACAGCTGGCAGCAGGTCGGCGAACCCCGCGTGCCGCTGAACTTCACCTACGATTATGACGCAGACGGTTACAAGGAATACATTGCCATGGACCTGCCCAAAACTGGATACGGCGGGGTCTTTGTCTATCAGCCCCAGGCCGGCGGGCATGTGCTCAAGCACTCCTTCAACGATTCCTTCTGGCTGCTGGGCGCGGGCAACACCAACGACCTGGGCCAGGAGATCCTGATGCTCAAAGGCGAAACAGCGGTGCTGATGGAAAGCCAGCTCACCAGCACCTATCCGAACCTGCCGCTCTGGGAGGACACCTCCATCACCGGAGGCGTGATCGCGGATTATTCCCGCGACGGCATCGGCGACCTCCTGCTGGTGAAGATCCTGCCCACCAAACGCGTCATTCAGGCCTATAAACGCTCCGGGAACACCTTCGAGGCCAAAAACCAGCTCGACAACGACTCCGAAACGGACTTCTACAACACCTTCGTCCCCACCATCACTGTAAAGAACTTTGACAATGACAACTATCTTGACATCCTCACCGCCGATACTGACGGCGACGTGATGATCTATGAGATCCGCAACGACAATTTGCACGAACTGGCCTGGAGCCACAGGATGCCGATCGGCAACACCTACAGCATCGCCAGCGGCGATTTCGACGGCAACGGCCGCCAGGATTTCTTCATCGGCGGATATTACAAGGACAACCTGGACCCCAACCAGAACTTCTGGTACTTTGAAGGTTTCAGGAACGTTTCCAACAACAACTACACCAGCATGGGCTCCATCATGTTCAATGAAGTCACCTCTCAAAACGCCGTTCTGGCCCATGATCTGGACAACGACGGCAAGGACGAGCTCATCCTTGCCATCGCCCCCAACCTCTACACCGTCAAGTATGTGGACGGCGAATTCAAGCCCCAGTTTTACGGCCAGAGCTTCCGCAACTATGCCCTCATGGCTTACAAGGACGCCAACAACCGCTCTTATTTCCTCACCAACTACGAGGTGGAGCCGGATTCCGTGATCTTTGTGGAATGGACCTCCGAAGACCCCTTCACCGGCCCGTCCACTCCGGCCAATTTCCAGGCCCGGGCGCTGGACGGCAACACGGTCCATCTCTCCTGGATCGACAACGGGGCGCAGTTCTACCGCCTTTACCGGCGGGATGAGGATGGCCAAACAGTTGTTCTGGACGATGTTACGGCTGATTTTTACATGGACCTGCAGGTGGAGGCCGGGGCCACCTACACCTACGCCGTCACTGCCTGTGACCCGGCTTACGCGCCCATGGAGAGCGTCCCCACGGTCTGGCAGGACGTTGTTCCCTACGACGCGCCCCAGGTGAGCAGCGTCACCATGACCGGCTCAAACACCCTGCTGATCAGCTTCGACCAGCCCATGTCCGGCCAGATCCTGAATCCCAATCTCTACCACGTCAGCCACGGCATGGGCCGGCCTTCCTCTGTGAACAGCACCGCGGCCCATTACGGCGCCCAGCTTTTCTTCAACCGCCAGTTCCCAGCCATCGATGAGAGTTTCACCCTCACCCTCAGCAACATCATCAGCGCGCAGAACATCCCGCTGGACCAGGTGGAGTACACCTTCAACTGGCAGCAGGACACCGTGGCCCCCGGCGTGGTGGAAGCTTTGGTGCTGGCAGACCAGCAGACCGTGCGGATCAGCCTCAGCGAAGCCATCGCAGCGCAAAACCCCAACCCGGAACTCATCGACCACTACATCCTCCACAACCATTCCAACGATCCCGACAACGCGATCGTTAGGGTTGTCCACGAGGAAAACGCGGTGCTTATCCACCTTGCCCACAAGGTCCGCTACGGCTCTTCAGCTTACACGATCACCGTCCATAATCTCCGCGACCTGTCCGGAAACCTGATCTCGCCCCAAAACAACGTCGCCCGCTTCTATCTGGTGAACAACCACGACCTCAAACACCTGGTGGTCTATCCCAACCCCGTGCGCGCGGATTCCAAACAGTGCAGCCTCATCAATTTCCCTTCCGGAAAAACCGGCAACCTGCGCATCTACGACAGCGCCGGCAGCCTGGTCCGCACAGCCGCCATCGGACCCTTCGATCCTGTGGTCAACAACGTTGACTGGAGCTGGGACCTGAAAAACAACAACGGCCTCAAAGTGGCCTCCGGCGTGTATTTCTATGTGGTGGAAATGGACGGTAAGACCGCCCGCGGCAAAATAGCGATCATCAACTAAGCGATTATCGCCCGGAACCAGGCCTCATCAGCGCTCCGGGTATAAAGTGACACCCAAACATGCAAATGGGTTTCCACTGTCTAAGTACACGTAACTGTTCATAGAATTGTGAGATGGATAGGACTGGGTTCAGGCTGTGTCATGGTACTATTTGGACGTTTTGGAGGTTTTGGTGTAAGGGTTGTTACAATGTTTATCTCATTTCGTAGAGCCATAACTGAAGTGCCAGGGGGCAAATCAGGGTTAAACACTGACTCCGATCAGCGTCTATGAATCCTACGAAAGTCTTTATTGAGGGGTTTTTCCTTGTTCCTCCTATCTTAGAATACAGATTTTCTTGGTTGTGGCAGAACTACTGTTATATACAACCCTTAGAATGTATAAACCATTGGCTACATTGGGGACAGGCATAGTGAGGGTTGTCCCGTTTAGCACTTCCCCGATATGTCCGACGCTGCTGACCTTTTCTCCTCTTATATTATACAATTCCAAGCCACTCGGCAGGTATTTCTTATTGCCTGGCCCAGTTAAAGTTACATTGATATTATCCGTAGCACGCAGAGGGTTGGGATAAACATTCAGCTCCCAGCCTGGTTCGGCTTCAACTGGATCATCAATTGCGACCACCGTGTCTGATAATGCCGCATTGCCAGAATAGATAAACACTCTTCCGGTGGCAATTTGTGGAGCCGAATAGAACATAGGAGCTGAAACCGCCAGGTCACACAGTCCATCTCCGTTAAAGTCTCCCGCTGCTTTGGCATACCCATACTGCCTGGTGCCGTAGTCACTTGGCGGGTACTGGTACAAGTCAATTAACCCATCCATGTTGGGTCCGCCCACCCAGATGCCAACCTCTCCCTGATAGTAATTGATTTGATACGTCGATCCGATCACGTCGTCATAACCGTCTCCGTTCAGATCACCGTAAATAAATGGATTACTAACATTACGGTCTGGGTTGAACCATTCATGGTAGGGTGGGTTATTATAAATCAATTCCAGATCATTGACCGGCGTCAGATCTGTTCCCCCAAACCACACTTTACCCACATACGACTCAAAATCCGCAAATCCATCGTTGTTCAAGTCGCCTAATGGACTTGCACTTCTTGCGGTTATAATATTAGTGTTTTCCGATATCACCAGGCTATCTACTTGTGGAAAATTCGTGCTTCCATAATACAAGACTATCCTGCTGTTCATGTTTGTTCCTCCGGGAATACCATACTGGAGAAGGTAATCATCCACGTCGTCACCATTTACATCACCAAGCCCAATTGCCGACCTTGATACTGAACCATTAGTCGTTTCCGCAAGGGTTACAAATGGGGCATCGTTACCGGTCCAGATTATTAATCTATGGATATAAGGGTAACCCCAAAGCGGGCAGTGTATCACCAAATCATCCTTACCGTCTCCATTGATGTCGCCAAGCGGCCATGACACTATATAATCACTTACTTCATATGGAATGGTGATAGTCAAATCAGGTATCCCGGTGGGATTGGCCGTTCCGTAATAGACTGCGATCACACAAGCAGGATCTACAGGCAGGGTGGTTACCAGATCGTCAATCCCATCGCCATTGATATCGCCTCCATTATAAGGACCAGCCGGATATAGTTCCCAATTCTGCGTTCCCTCCATCACGAAATCCGGGACATTGTCCATATTCGGGCCGCCCCAATAGAAATAGATTTTCCCCCAACATTGCATGCTGTTGTACACTCCGTTGGGATTCCAGTAGGGGGCAGAAACAATCACATCATCGTAGCCATCGCCATTGTAATCCATTGAGACTACCCGTTCTCCAAACCAGGAGCCATTGAATTCCCCGTACAGGGTGTTCATCAGGTCCAGGTGATCTATGGCGCTTAACTGCAATGTAAGAAACATAATAACAGCCACCATGACAATAAATAATCTCATTGTTCCTTCCCAAGGTTTGTCATTTACCTTAAAATACTCTGGTGAGATCTGGGCAAATGTGTCAACTAGAATATTTCCTTATCGGCTCCTGTGATCATTACGGGATAAATACGGGATCAATACGGATTTCATCCGTATTGATCCCGTATTTATCCCGTATTGATACTGGGGGCGAAATGGGGAAAACCGAATCGGGGCCAGCTTCCGCCCAAGCTCAAAAAACCGCGTCCCAGCCAGATGGCGGAACGCGGAATGCTTATCGTGGCCGGGGGTTGGTCCACCCGGATCAGCTTAACTGAACTTGGAAGTGATATCCTCCAGGCCGGGCAGTCTGAAAACCTTGAACTGGTCGATGCGCATGTCCGGATCGGCCTGGGTTTCCACCTGGTCCTTGTAGGCGCTGAAATAGCCGCTGTTGTTTTTGATGTGTTCCAGTAGTTCCGGGTGGACCACTATGCGGAGTTTCTTGTTGCGGATGAAGTAGTCCGAGCGGCTCAGCCAGCGGTGGATGCGCATCAGCATGGTATCCTTGGAAACCACGCGGCCGCTGCCGTTGCAGGTGGGGCAGGCGTCGGAGAATTTGGCGATGAGGGTGGAGCGCATGCGCTTGCGGGTTACCTCCACCAGGCCGAGTTCGGTGAAGTTATAGACCTTGTTTTTGGCGCGGTCGCGCTTGAGCCCTTTGCGCAGGGTTTCCAGAACTTCCTGTTTGTTTTGTTCGTTCACCATGTCGATGAAATCGATGATGATCACCCCGGAGAGGTCGCGCAGCCTGATCTGGCGGGCCGCCTCGGCCGCGGCCTCAACGTTGGTTTTCTTGATCGTTTCCTCATAATGGGTTTTGCCGGTGAAGCTGCCGGTGTTGATGTCGATGGCCACCAGGGCCTCGGTTTGTTCGATCTTGATGTTGCCGCCGCTAGGCAGATAGATGCGGGAGTGGAAGATGGTGTCGATCTTTTTTTCGATGCCCCAGGCGTCGAAGATGGGCGAATCCTCTTTGTAGATCTCCACGGCGGGGATGAGGTCCGGTGAAAAGTCCTCCAGATGGCGGATGATGCTCTTGGCGAAGGCTTTGTCGTCGATCACCAGGCGGTCCACGTTATCGCCGAAAAGGTCGCGGATGAGGTAATTTTCCAGGGCGTTTTCCTCGAAGACGCAGACGGGGCCTTTGAGGTGCTTGATCTGTTTGTCGGTGAGCTTCCAGGTTTTCACCAGGGCGTTGTATTCGTTGCGCAGATCGTCCTCGTCGCAGCCCTCGGCCTCGGTGCGCACGATCAGTCCATGATCCGGGTCCTTGAAGGAAGTGAGCAGGTTGCGGATGCGGTTGCGTTCGTTTTGGCCGTAGATCTTGCGGGAGATGGCGATCTTGTGTTTGTTGGGGAAGAGCACCAAGTATTTGCCCGGAATGGAGATCTGGCCGGTGAGGCGAGCGCCTTTGCTGCCGATCGGCCCTTTGTGCACCTGCACCACGATCTCCTGGCCGGATTTGAGCAGGTTGCCGATCTGGGAGGAATCCTTGGGATTGAATCTGGGGCGCTGTTTTTCGTTTTCAAAGATGTCCAGGAAATCGAGCACAATGTCGGAATAGTGCAGAAAGGCGGTGCGTTCCAGCCCGATCTCGATGAAGGCGGCGCCCATCCCGGGCAGCACGTCTTTCACGAAGCCCTTGTAGATGTTGCCAACGATGTTTTGCTTGTCCTTGCGCTCAACGAAGAGCTCCACCAGTTTGTTGTCCTCGAGCACGGCCACCCGTTTTTCCAGGGGGTGCACGTTCACTATTATCTCGGTATTGAATTTATCTTTTCTCATGGTTAAACTTCCTGTGGGTCGGGTCCGGCGGCGCCCTAATTCAGTTCCAGCGGGCAGAAATAAAGCCACTGGCGGGGTTTCAGGGTGTCGCGCAATGTGGCCAGCAAACGTTCTTCCAGGCTGGCTTCGCGGTATTTGAGCAGGGAGGCCGCGCTGCGGAACAGGCCGCGGTCGCGGAACAGCTCCCAAACGCTGATCCGCTGGGGATAATTGCTTACTTTGTAATCGCTTACATTGGCCAGGGCGGCAGCTTTCTTCACCGCTTCCCCGAGGCCGCCGATGGCGTCGATGAGCTTGTTGTCCAGAGCATCCGCGGCGATGAAGACCCGGCCTTCTGAAACGGCGTCGATGGCCTCCGGTGAGATCTTGCGGCTTTCCATCACGCGCTGGCGAAACTCCGTGTAAACGCCCACGGACTCACGTTTCAGCGAGGCCAGCAGCTCTTCCCCATAAGGCTCGAACACGCTGCCGAAGCCGGCGTATTTGCCGTAGCTGAGGGTCTGGCTGTCGATGCCGAGTTTGTTGCCCAGTTCCACTGCTTCCGGCAGGGCCATGATCACGCCGATGGAGCCGGTGATGGTGTGCGGATCGGCATAAATGTAATCCCCGCCGCAAGATATGTAATATCCTCCGGAAGCGGCGATCCCGCCCATGGAGATCACCACCGGTATCTTCAACGCTTTCACCCTCTGATAGATCAGCTCGGATTCCAGGGCTGAGCCGCCGGGGCTGTTCACGCGCAACACCACGGCCTTGACCGAGCTGTCGTCCTCGATGTCGTCAAGGATGCGGTCCACTTTGTGCGCGCTGATCATTCCTTCGGCGCTGTAACCTTCTGTGGCGGCGATGTTTCCGCTAAGGTTCACCACTGCGATCCGGTTGCCGGAAACCGCTGCGTCGGCAGGGGAGGCGTAATCCGAAAAAGAAACCCGGTCATCATCCCCGATCTTGTACTGGGCAAGCATTTCGTCCCAGGTGAGGGCGGCATCGACGAGGCCGTAGGTTTTGGCTTCTTTCCCGCTGATGAAGAGGTCCTCGCGGTTTTCGTAGATGTCCCGCACCAGGGTGGAATCCAGCCCCCGCGTGCGGCTGATGTCACCCCGCAGCAGTGCGTAGCGGCTTTCCAGCGCGCGGCGGAGATTTGCTTCCGTGCCGGGGCTGAGGGAGGTTTGGGTGTAGGGTTCGCCGGCGCCCTTGTAGTCACCGGATTGCATCACGTGCATCTTAATCCCCAGTTTTTTGAGGGCTTCGCTGTAAAAGAGGATGTTGCTGGATACGCCCTGCAGCAGCAGGCCGCCGGAGGCGGAGGGGTCCATGTAGATCTTGTCCGCCAGCGCGCAGAGCAGATAGTCGCTCTGGCCCAGCATTTCCGCGTGGGCGATCACGGGTTTTCCGCTCTGCTTGAATTCCGCCAGCGCGGCGCCGATCTCGTTCAGGTTTGGATAGTTGATCGCCACGCCCGCGGGTTTAATGATGATGCCCTTCACCTTGCCGTCCTTGGCCGCTTTGCGGATCCGGCTGCTGATGTCCTCAGCGCTCAGGGGGCCGAAGCCCCAGAATTCTGAACCGAGCACCTCGGTGTAGTCCGGCACGCTGCCGGAGGGGTCCAAAACCAGCCAGGTGCCGCCGGATATGGCGGAAGTTGCCGTGGCGGACATGAAAGGCCGCCCGATGAAGTAGCCCGCCGCGAAAGCGCCGATCAGGATGAGCAGCACAAGTCCGCAACCGAGCAAAATGCCAGTGCTTGTTTTCATGGGAAAAACTCCTTGTTTAAAATCGTGTGCGAAAGGGGGTGATTGTAAAAGTGAGTGGCGGAGATGCTGGGATTCGAACCCAGGATACGCGTTTTGCACATATACACGATTTCCAATCGTGCTCCTTCAGCCAGCTCGGACACATCTCCGCGCGTGTGGAACGTCATCTTTTTAAAGCCTCATAATCTGTCAAATCAAATATCAGTGCCGAAAGTGGCGGCAACCCGTGAAAACCATGGCCAGGCCAAGTTCGTCGCAAGCCGCGATCACTTCCGCGTCGCCTTTGGAACCGCCCGGCTGGATGATGGCGCGGATGCCCGCGGCGCACAGGGCGTCGATGGAATCGCGGAAGGGGAAAAAGCCGTCGGAGGCGCACACGGCGCCGCCAAGGCTGTGGCCGAACTTGCGCGCCTTCATCACCGCCAGCTGCAGCGCGTCGATGCGGCTGGTCTGGCCCGCGCCGAGGCCGAACACGCGGTCCGCGCCGGTGAGGGCGATGGCGTTGGAACGCAGCAGCGCGGCCACTTTCCAGGCAAATTGCAGCGCCCTAAGCTCTGCGGCTGCGGGTTCCCGTCTGGTCACCACGCGCCAGGTGGCGGGATCTTCATTCACGAGGTCCCGCTCTTGCAGCAGCCAGCCTTGCAACAGTTGTTTCAGTTCCCAGGGATATTGCCCGGGTTCCAAAACCTGGGCCTCCCAGCGGATCAGGCGCCGGTTCTTCTTTTTGCGCAAAAAATCCAGCACTCCGTCCTCATAATCCGGGGCGATGATGATCTCGGTGAAGATCTGGTTGATCTGCCGGGCGGTTTCCAGATCCAGAGGGCGGTTGAGGCCAACTATCCCGCCAAAGGGGGATTCGGTGTCCGCCGCCAACGCCTTTTGGTATGCGTCCTGAAGCCGCTCCGCGCAGCCGATGCCGCAGGGATTGCAGTGCTTGGTGATCACCGCGGTGGGCGCCGCGAACAGCCGCAAGGCCCGCAGCGTGGCGTCGATGTCCAGTTGGTTGTTGAAAGAAAGTTCCAGCCCGTGCAGCAGGCTCAGCCCGCCCTGGCCTGCGGCGTACAGCGCCGCGCGCTGATGCGGGTTTTCGCCGTAGCGCAAAGTGCTCACGCGGGGCAGGCTAACTTCCAGTTGATCAGGCAGTTCCGGCTCCGAATCAACATCTTCCTGGCCGCCCAGCCAACCGGCAATGGCGGCATCGTAAGCCGCCACGTGCGCGAAGGCCTTGCGCGCCAGACGGATCCGGCTTTCCAGCGGCAGTTCCCCGCTGTTCTGAAGCTGCCGCAAGACGCTGGCGTAATCTTCTGGGTCACAGAGCACCACCACTCCGGCGTGGTTCTTGGCCGCCGCCCGCAGCAGTGAGGGACCGCCGATATCGATGTTTTCGATCAGCTCCTGCCTTGTGGCACCCGCTCTGGCCAGGGTGGCGCGAAAGGGATAGAGGTTCACGGCCACCAGGTCGATGCGTCCGATGCCAAGCCGGGCCAGGGTTTCCAGGTGCTCCGGGTTGGAGCGGTCGGCCAAAATGCCCGCGTGGATGTGGGGATGCAGGGTTTTCACGCGGCCACCCAGGATCTCCGGAAATCCCGTCACGGCTTCCACTTCGCTTACTTCCAAACCTTGCTCCCGCAGATATCCGGCCGTGCCGGAACTGGAGATGATGCTGTAGCCTAGCTCCGCCAGAGCCCGCGCCAGGGCTGCCACTCCGGTTTTATCCGAAACCGAGATCAGGGCTTGTTTTTTCACCCTTCCTCCTCTTCGTCCGGAGCGTCCAGGATCTCCTTCAGCTCGTCCCGGCTGATGAATTTGTCCAGATTGCGCCGCATTTTTCCTTGGCCGTAAACCTCCAAAGTGAGGCGCATCATCTCGCCGGAACCGCTGGGGGGCGGGTCGCCGCGTTTTTTGTTCTCAAACACCGCCACCATCACGATCCCGCTTAGCACGATCAGCCAGTTCACGTAGATCCAGAGCAGGAAGATGGGCAGGGCGGAGAGGGTGCCGTAAAATTTCTGGTAGCTGGTCATGCGCAGGATATAGGTGTCAAACCCGCTTTTCACCAGCATCCAGATCAGCGCGGTCCAAAACGCCCCCCGCACCAGCGACATCCGCTGCACCTTGATCGAGGGCATCAGCGTGTAGAGAAACACCAGCAGCAGAAACTGCAGCACGAACGGCACCAGATAGGTGAGCCAGCGCAGCAGCGGCAGTTTCAGCAGCCGCGAGATCAGCGGCAGCGAGGAACTGGAGATCAGCACCACCAGGATGAACACGCCCAGGATGATGGTGCCCAGAAACTTGATGACCTGGCTGACCAGGTCCTGTTTGGTGTGATACTCCATCTTCAGGATGCGGTCGAAGGAATCGCGGATGGTGCGGAACAGCGAGTAAGAGGAGATGATCATCACGATGAAGTTGATCACGTTGAAGCCGGCCCGGCCTTCCAGCATGCCCTCGATCACGTTGTTCACGGCCAGCGCCGAGGTGGGCATCAGGTTGTTCGAGATCAGTTCGAACACCCTTTCCCGCAGGTTCAAAAAGGGCAAATCCGGCACGATCAGCAGCAGGAACACCACGAAGGGCACGAAGCCCAGAATGGTGATGTAGGTGAGCGATCCCGCCTCGCGCATCACGCGTTCCCGGCCGATCAGGCGAAACCAGCGCAGCAGAAAATCCCAGAACTCCGCCAGCACCTGCCGGCGCCTGGCCGGTTCGCTCAGATAGCTCCAGAACTTTTTCAGGTCCATCATCGCGGCTTTGCTGGAAGTGCTGACCAGCGCCCAGAGATTGGCAAAAAAACCTGTTTTGGCTTTGTCCCGCATCTTCATTCCTCCCTCAAGGCTTCCACCGGGTCCAGATTGCTGGCCCGCATCGCCGGGCTGAGGCCAAAAACCAGGCCCACCCCGACCGAGACCAGCAGCGCCACCCAGATCATTTGCAACGAGGCCACCACCTGCAGGTCCAGATACGAGCCCACGGCCCGCAGCACCGAAAAGCCCAGAATGATGCCCAGCACCCCGCCCAGGGCGGTGATCAGGATGGTTTGCACCAAAAACTGCGTGAAAATGTCCCGGCGCCTGGCCCCCACCGCGATGCGCACCCCGATCTCGCGCGTGCGCTCCTTCACCGAGGCCAGCATGATGTTCATGATCACGATGCCCCCCACCAGCAGCGAGATCACGGCAATGAGCACGAACACGGCGGAAAAGATCATCGAGCTCTGTTTCATCTGCTCCATCTGCTCCTGCGCCGCGCTCACCTCAAACACTTTCTTGCCCTGCTTGATGTTCAGCACCACGCCCTCCACCTGTTTGCGCAGTTCTTTGGCCGCTTCGGGGCTGGCGGCCTGCAGGCTGAGGCTGTTCACCTTCTGGCTGGGGTCGATCTTGCTGAGCAGCGTGGAAAGCGGCACGAAAGCCCGCTGGTTCATGTATTCCAGCGCGTTGTCCGTGAAGGCGCTGCCGCCGCCCTGCGCGGCCATGTATTTTTTTTCCATCACCCCCACCACCAGCAGTTTCTGGCCGCCAAAGCCCACATACTGGCCCAGCGGATCGCGCGAGGCGAAAAGCTCCTGGGCGGTGGTGCTGCCCAGCACCACCACGTTGTTGTGGTTGTCGATGTCCAAAGTGTTGATGAAGCGGCCTTTGGCCACCTGCCAGTCCTCCACCTTTTCCATGTCCGGAAACACGCCCAGCAGGCTCACCACGAAACCCAGTTCGCCCACAAGCATTTCCTGCGGCTGCAGCTGGGTTTGGGGGTTGAAGGCCTCCACCGGCGGCAGCAGCCCGCGGATCTGGTTGATCTCGCGCAGGCTGAAATTCGGCTCGCCGCCCCGGCTGAGGTCCCAAGCCCAGTTTTGCCGCACCTCCACCTTGTTCAGGCCCCCGCGCTGGCCCATCCAGTCCAGGGTGGATTTGTTCATCCCGTTCACTATGGCCAGCACCACCATGATGCTCATCACGCCCAGGATGATGCCGATGATGGTCACGATGCTGCGCACCTTGCGGGTGAGGATGTCGGCCAGGCCGAGCGAGAGGGATTCAGCCAGCGAGATCGCCATCTTCGATCTTTCCGTCCATGATGCGGATAACTCTGTTGGCGCGGTCCGCCACGGCTTTGTCGTGGGTTACGATGATCACGGTGTTGCCCTGCGCGTGCAGGTTGCTGAAAATTTCCAGAATGTCGCCTCCGGCCTGGGAATCGAGATTGCCGGTGGGCTCGTCCGCCAGCAGGATGGCGGGGTCGTTCGCGATGGCGCGGGCGATGGCCACGCGCTGCCTCTGGCCCCCGGAAAGCTCGGCGGGCTTGTGTTTCAGGCGGTCGCTCAACCCCACGCTGGCCAAAATTTCACGCGCCTTGAGGTTGCGCGTTTTGGGGTCAATGCCGCCATACATCAGCGGCAGTTCCACGTTCTTGAGGATGTTCAGGTACGGCAGCAGATTGAAGGATTGGAACACGAAGCCGATCTTGCGGTTGCGGATCAGCGCCAGCTCGTTTTTGTCCAGCTCGCTCACCAGCACGCCGTCCAGCTGGTACTCGCCGCCAGTGGGCGAATCCAGACAGCCGATGATGTGCATCAGGGTGCTTTTTCCGGAACCCGAGGGACCCATGATGGCCACAAACTCACCCTCCTCGATGCTCATGTTCACGCCGTTCAGGGCGCGGACCTTCACCTTGCCCAGGCTGTAATCCTTGATCAGGTATTTCGTGCTGATTATCATATTTCTCCACTCAGATACGCCATAAATCCATATCTCGCCAAAATGTCAATCAAAAAACGGACTGTCCCTGCGGTGATCCCAAACCAATTTGTGCCGATTCGTGTGATTTGTGGGCTGATATGGAACGCGGAAGGGAACAAAATTCTTGAATTTGTTTAATATGCGGACGAAATGGAACCTGGAAGAGAACAAAATTCTTGAATTTGTGTAATTTGTGGACGAACCCAGCCTGGATCAGTTGTCCGGGGTGAGCAGGTCGATAATCTTGTTCAGGTTCAGGCCCTGGCCCTGGGCCCTGTTGCTCATCAGGCTGGCTTTCACCTTGTCGACCACAAAGTCCTTGAGCAGTTCGACCACGATGTCTTTCACCTTGTCCATGAGGCTGGGGTTTTCCGCCAGATTGCTGGCTGTGATGTTCTTGCCGCGGAGTACGGATTCCAGCAGGTCACCCACCACACCTTCGCCGCCGATGGCGTCGGTGATGGTGCCCAGCAGTCCGTTGTCCTTGGCTGCCGCCGCGCGCTGGGTCTGCGCGCCGCCGCCCAACAGCGCACCCAAAATGTCCATCAAGCCACCGCCGGAGCTTTGCTTTTGCTGTGGCGCTGGCTGCGGTTCAGACTCCTTTTGCCCGCCGCCGAGCAGGCCGCCCAGAATGTCCATCAGGCCGCCACCGGAACTTTGCTGTTGCTGCGAAGCTGGCTGCGGTTCAGGCTCTTGTTGCCCGCCGCCGAGCAGGCCGCCCAGAATGTCCATCAGGCCGCCGCCGGAGCTTTGCTGTTGGTGTGGCGCTGGCTGCGGTTCAGGCTCTTGTTGCCCGCCACCAAGCAGGCCGCCCAGAATGTCCATCAGGCCGCCACCGGAACTTTGCTGTTGCTGCGAAGCTGGCTGCGGTTCAGGCTCCTGTTGCCCTCCGCCAAGCAGGCCGCCCAGGATGTCTGCCAAGCCACCGCCGCCGGAGCCGGACAGGGCGCTCATCATCACGTTCATCACGCCTGAATCTTTGTCCTGATCGGGCGAGATGCCTCTTTTCACCACGCCCAGGATACCGTCGTCATCGTCCGGGGTGTCGTCCCCGGGGGTTATTTCGTCCATCACTTTTTCCACCACTCCTTGCAGGATGGAGTCGGTTAGTTCTTTCGGTAATTTCATGATTACTCCTGTGTTGTCAGTCTGCCCGAATCATAAATGAAATTAGCCTCAGCTGTCAAGGAAAATCGTGCTTGGGGAGTGAAAGGGGTGAAAGTGGTGACGGGGTGACGTGGTGACGTGGTGACGGGGTGAATAACTGCCCCGGGCCGTCATCCCAGCGCAGGCTGGGATCCAGAATAGTTCCGCTGGCGTCGAGCGGTGTAGGAGCATCGACAGTAGGAAACCTCCAGTAGTCCATGCTCACAGGCTCGCTGGACTCCAGACTCTGCCACACTGTCAAAAGACCTGGATTCCAGCCTGCGCTGGAATGACAAAGAGTTCAATCCTTAAGGTGAAAACGCTACAAACGGTGTTACACCCTTTCACCCTTTCACCCCACCATGCCACCCCGACACAGCCTCAAAACCCCCTCTGTGCCTCTGTGTCTCCCCGTCTCTGGGTTGAAAAATCTCTGTCAAAAGACCTGGATTCCAGCCTGCGCTGGAATGACGACTCGGGTTTACCCACCATAAATGGACTTGAGCCATAACTTTGATCCAGAGCGATAGAGTGATCAGGGGATCCCAAAGACGATCTGGAATCGGGGTAATTAGTGTGACTTCGTGAAATCGTGGACAGCTGAGATGATGGGGTTGTGCTCTCTGCGACTCTGTCCCCATGTTTTAAAAATGTGTGTAAATTCGTGAAATTTGTGGACAGACAAGAGACAGAAGCAGAGCCTGGGAGAAGTTTTTGCTTGACAGAAAGCGGAAAGGGCGAAAGCAATGCCAAAAAGGAATAAAATACCACCAATGGCACCCAGAACCTGGCTGTTCGTTTTCTTGTTGCTGCCCGTCCTGCTGGGCGCGCAGAGCCTGAATGACGACTATATGTTCCCCGGCGACGAAGCTTGGGAAGAGCCCACCTATCCGGTGCTAACCAAGCCGGATTTTGATCTGGGTGGGCTTTTGGGCAACATATTGGTGGATGACAACTGGTATTCACAGATCAGATTGCGCCCGGAGGTGGCGATCTGGAAGGTGGGCATCGGCATGGACATCGACCTGCTCTTCGACAGCGAGGGCCGGCTGCGCCGCAAGGGCTGGGAATCCTGGCAGGACGTGGCCAAAAAGATCTTTTACCTGCGCTTTGCCGACCGTCGCGACTCGCTCTACTTCAAGGTTGGCTGCATTCCGGACTACACCCTGGGCCATGGCCTGATCTTCGACGACTATTCAAACATACTGCGCTACCCGGAGGAGAAGCCGATCGGCGGTTATCTGGGTGCCAACACCAACGCCTATGGCTTCGGCTTTGAGATCTACACTCACGACATCAGCAAAAACGAGGTGGTGGCCGGACGAGCCGCCATCAAACCGCTGCTGGGCTCTGGCCTGCCCTTCCTCAAAAACCTTTCCCTGGGCCTGAACCTGGGCGCGGACCGCGATCCCTACGGCAAATACCCCGATGCTGACGGAGACGGCTATCCCGACGTCTACGACAAATTTCCCCACGATCCCGACAGTTGGCTGGACACCGATGACGACGAGGTGCCGGATCAAAGCGACATAGATCTGAACGGCAATTCCGTGCTGGACCATCCCGACCTCAATCCCTATGTCAATGAGGTTTTTCCCAATATCGCGCAGCTCTATCCGGACTATCCCTTCGATACAGCCGTGTTTCCAGATTCCGCGGCCAGCTATGCCGATCCCCGGCCAATGTGGGTTTACAGCGTGGATTATGAACTGCCGATCGTGGACGGCGAGCACTTTCGCCTCAGCCATTATGCCGAATACGCGGTGATGAAGGATCATGGCAGCGGCCTTATCCTGCCGGGCCTGGCCGCGAAATTTTTGATCTTCGACGTCAAGCTGGAATTCCGCAGTTTCACCGATCGCTTCCTGCCGGCCTACTTCAACTATCTGTATGACGAACAGCGCTGCCAGGTGGTCTATTCCGGGATCGAAGGCGCGGACGGACGCCGCTATTACAGCCTGCGCACCAAAGACGAGGACCTGGCCGGGCTGGAATCCAGCCTCGGCTGGTTCGGCTATCTGAAGGGTAACATCGCCAATTTCGCCCACCTCAAGGTGGCCTATCAGGACAAGTTCAACACTGGCGCGACCAAGGGACAATCACTCTGGGCCAAGCTTTCCTTCCTGCCCGAGAAATTCCCCAAGCTCCGCGAAGCCTCGCTCTACTACGCCCAGACCGATGTGGACAGGCTGGACCTGAAAAACTGGCGCAATGCCAACGCCCAGATCAACGGCGTGATCGTTTACGGCTACAACGAATCCTACAACCTGATCTGCAAATACCGGGAATTTTACCAGGACGCCAACGGTGACGGCGCCATCGCCGGCAAGGACGAGATCATCGAATCCCTGAGCCTGGGGATCGAATTTCAGTTCTGACCCGGCAGCATGGCCAGCCAGAGTTCGGCACAGCCGTGCATGCTCAGATCCCGGGAATCCGCGGTTACGAAAGCCGCTTCGCCTGTTTCCAGATCCAAATTTTCACCACCGCTTGAAAGGGTGGCAGAGCCTTCCCCGCAAAAGACGATCAGCGGATCGCGCAATTCATTGTCGACAAGGCTCCAGCCTGTAACCAGCGTTACATTTCTCAGCTCAAACTCCCGCGCGGGGGTTCGGTAAATGCAGCTGAAAGGACTTACCACGTCCTTTTCGACCGGCTTCCCGACGTAGGGCTCAAAATCCAGGATCCGGGCCAGTTCCTCCCCGTCCACGTGTTTGGGGGTGAGTCCACCCCGCAGCACGTTGTCTGAATTTCCCATGATCTCGATGCCCGCGCCGTGCAGATAGGCGTGCGGCACTCCGGCTGCCAAAAACAGCGCTTCGCCAGGGCGTAGCGTGAACAGGTTCAGATAGAGCGGGGCGAAAACCCCGGCATCCTCCGGATAGAATTTTAGCAGCAGCAGGCAGCAGTCCCGGATGGCCGGATCGAGTCCGGAACCATCCTGGAGGGCGCGTTTCAGCGCCGCCAGTGCAGATCGGAGCGGGTCTTCACGCAGGCTGAGCAGTTCCAGGGCCAGGCGCTGAAACCAGTTCCGGTTCTGATGCGTGGCAAACGCAAGATAGCTTTTGAGGCAGGTGGCCAGGCCCGCCGCGCGCAGGTTTTCCGCCACCTCGGACCAGGCCCGGAAACCGCAGAGGGCGGTGAATTCGGTGAGCGCGCAGAGCAGTTCCGGTTTTGCCCGGGGATCACGGTAATTGCGCAGGGGCGAATCCGCTGCCAGGTTCAGGCTGTTTTCCCGTTCCCAACCCAGCCGGGCCTGCGCCGCGGAAGGATGCGCCTGGATCGAAAGCGGACGTTCCGCCGCCAGAACTTTCAGCAAAAAGGGCAGTTGCCCCTCCGCCAGTTCCGCGCCCCGGCCCAGGATCCTGTCCGGAGCGGCGGCGATGAAATCCCTCAGGCTGATCTCGCCCTGAGGCGTGCGCAAACTGGACGATCCCGCGGGATGGGCCCCCATCCACATTTCCGCCACCGGCAGAGCCGGGTCCGGCTCTCTGCCCAGCAGGCGGGGAATGAAGTCCGGCGAGCCCCAGGCGTAGTGCTTGAGCGGATTGTTCAGCTTGTAAAGTCCCATCTTCATCCCCCCAATTTGCCCAGCCGGGACTGCAGCAGCTGCAGCAGCGGGCTGAGCAGGGGAAAGTAGCGTTTGGCCTCGTTCAGGTAGTGGCGGGCTTTGTCTGTGTGTTTTTGCTGGATGAGCAGGCGGATGATCTCTTCGTAGAGCCCCATCGAATAGGGGTTGCGTTCGATGGCGCGTTCCAGCGGCGGGATGGCCAAAGCCGGCGCGCCGCATTTCACGGCGCAATCGGCATAGATGAGCACATGCTCGGTCTGGATCAGGGCGCCGCTGCGGTCGTAGGCGCGGAAAGCGTTCAGGGCCAGCAGCCAGTTTTGGAAATGGGCGTAGGTGAGCCCCTTGAGCAGCAGCAGATGGCGGTGGGGGCCGATCTTGGCCTCGGCCCGGGCGATGTATTGCTGAGCGGCTTCATAATCCTCCACGCGCAGCAGCTGTTCCACCAGCAGGAAATAGATGAAGGGATTGTTGTCGATCACCGTCATCAGGTCCTTCATGATCTCGATGCTTTCGCGGTTCCGGCCCAGATAGGCCAGCGCCAGGGCTTTGTTGTAGCGCACATCCGAGTGGGGATCGCTGATCTGGTCGTAATAGACGATCGCCAGCTGATACTCGCCCTGGGCGAAATAGGTGTTGCCGATGATCAGCTTTAGCTGATTGTCGCCGGGCTTCAGTTTCAACGCGGTTTGATAGCTCTTCACGGCCTTGTCGTAGAGCTGGCGTTGCTGGTAAAAATCACCCAGCGCGATCAAAGGACGCGGGTCCTGGGGATTTTCCCCCGCCGCCCGGATCAGCAGCTGCACCGCGTGGATCCAGTTGGTCTTCATCAGCGCTTCCGCTCGCTGGATCAGGTTTTGCAGGTCACGGTCGCCCATCAGGCGGCTCCCGAACCAATTTGTTCCCGGCAGTCACAGCGGATCACGGCAGTTCCTTGAGGATCTCCTCGATGGCACGCCACAGTTGGGTGTCGCGGCCGGCGATCTCGTCCTCGGGACTGATCTCCACCACAATATCCGGCCGCACTCCGGTGCCTTCCATGTTGGTGCCGTCCAGCTTGTACCAGCCGGAGCCGGGCAACCGCATGGATGAGCCGTCCAGCAGATAATACTGCCAGGTGCCGATCACGGAGCCGCTGGAGGGACGGCCCACCACCTTGCCAAGCTTAAGTTCCTGATAGACAGTGGGAAAGATCTCGCCATCAGAGAAGGAGTTCTCGTCGGCCAGCACGATGCTGGGGCGAGTCCAGGCCCGGCGGGGTTCCTGGTTCTGCTGCCCACTGTAGCGCCGGGAGGTGGAATAGGCGTAGGGCTGCTGGTTGAGCAGGGAAATGATCTGATCGTGCACGTGGCCGCCGGAGTTGCCGCGCACGTCGATGATCAGGGCCTCCTTGTCCGCGTTGTCGCGGAACAGCTCGCGCTGGAAGTTGGCAAAATCGCCGTCTCCCATGGCCGGAATGTGGATGTAGCCCACCCGTCCGCCGGTGCGGTCCTCCACCTCGGCGCGGCTGCGGCCAACCTTGTAGTCGTAGTGCAGGGCGCGGTTCTGGCTCCAGTTCAACCCTTCGGTCACGGCTTCCTTTTCCTCGCCGCTGGCCAAAAAAATCAGCCGGATGCGTTTGCCGGTCTTGTCCGCCAGCAGCGAATCCAGCGGGGTGGTCGGTGTGATCAGGCTGCCGTCGATGTGGGTGAGGATGTCCCCCGCTCTGATGCCGTAAAGCGTTGCCAGGCGTGAGGTAGGATAGACTGTCAGGAGGCGGACCCCTTGGGGCAGAACCTCGCTGTGGTCAAATTCCACCCCCAGCCAGGCGGGCTGTCCCCCGCGCGGGGAATAGCCTTCCCGGCGTGGATAAAACCCTGTGTGGGAAGCGTTCACGTCGCCGATCATCTCATTCACGATGGCGCTGATGTCCTCGATAGAGCGGGCCCGGCTGGCGTAGGGATGATAGAGGTCGTAGAACTCCCGCCAGTTTTGGCCGTGCATGTTCGGATCGTAGAAATTGAGGCCAAACACTCCCCAGACCTCTTCGAAGACCCGGGTGTTTAGCAGGCTGGCGCTGTATGTGTAATCGAATTCGGTGCTCAGTTCACCCTTGCTGCGTTTGTCCAGATCGTGCCAGCGCACCTTGCCGCCCTGCAAATAGTAGAGCTTCTCCCCCACCCAGCGCAGGCTGGAGGCGTCTTTGCCAAGGTCCTGGACCTCCTTGATGTTTTCTCCGAAGATATTGGCCTTTTTCAGCTTGAGGCTGCCCTCCTCCCCATAGCCGTCGGAAACGTAATAAAATGTGCTGTCGCTGATCACGCGCTCCACGCGCAGCCAGCGTTCCGGTTCGCTGAGCACTTCAAACATCCGCTTTTCGATGCCTTCCCAAACGACCTTCAATTCTTGGCGCGGGGCCGGTTCAGCTTCCGCCACCGTGGCCAGGGTGTCCGTTTCCGCTTCTATTGTGATGTCCAGCTCCTGGTCGCTTAGGATCAGCTCCTCACCGTCCTCGCCGGTGGTGGTGCAGAAGATCTCTTTCCAGTTGTCCACCTCAAACTCGTATTCGTCGCGGGGGATGAGATCGAGGCGGTAAATGCCGTTGGATCGGCCCATCAGGATGGAGCGGTCATCGCTGGTCCAGGCCAGGCCGCGGATCCAGGAATCGTCGTTCATGATCTTGCGGTGGGTTCCGGCGGCAAAATCGTAGAGCCAGAGCTCGCGCATCCACACATCCTCGCGGGTGGTGGCGTAAACGGCATAGTCGCCGCTGGAATTGATGGCAAAGTTGCTGGCGATGGGGCGGCTGACTTCCAAGGGACGCAGGTCCGCCAGGCTGGAATCGGCCACCGCGACGCGTCCGCTGAGGCGCTTGTCGCCGTAGCGCACGATCCATTTACCGCTGGGATCACGGGTGAGGCCTTCCACGTCCAGGCTGTCCGCGCCGAACCACTCCACCTGGCTGAGTTGCATCAGGCTGTCGCAGGTTACGCTGTAGAGTTTGTTGATGCCCTTGTCCATCATCTGCAGCACCAGGGTGCGGTTGTCTGGGGAGAAAGCCAGGTCGCCGATGGAGCTTTGGTCGTGGCTGATCTGCTTCACCTCGCCGCCCTTGCGGGGAATGAAGAAGGTGTCGTACTTGTATTTGAAGCCCACCAGCAGGTCGTCGTCCGCTATGGCGAAGGCCTCGAAGTTGTCCTTCATCTTTTCCCGGCGCAGGTCGGGACGCCAGAGGTCCGAGCTGATGTTGATCTCCAGCTTGGCCGCGCCGGAGACGGGATGCCAGCGCCAGATCTCGTTGAAGTGCTCAAACACGATGCGGTCGTTGAGCCTGGCGATGGAAAGGTCGCGCGCGGACCACAGGGGAAAGTTGGTAAGCTGGCGCGGGGCGGCAAAATTGCCGTTGTCCGCCCGGAAGATCTGGAAGCGCTGGCCATCCGAGGCGCAGAAGTAGAGCGCTCCGTCCAGGTGCGAATAGCGCGGGTAGCGCTCGGTGAAGTCGGTCTGGGTGAGCCGGGTGTATTTCTTGCTGGCCAGATCGATGCTCCAGAGCTCGCCGGCGATGCTGCCCCGGTAGCTTTCGCGGTGGGGGTTGCCGTCGCGGTTGAAGACCAGGCTTTGGTTGTCTGGGGACAGGGTGGCATAGCGGTCGCCGATCTCGGCCAGCAGCACGGGCCGGCTGCCGTCCAGCGGCATCCGGAAAAAAGAGCTGCCAAAACTGGGGCTGTAACGTGTGCAGAGCAGGCTTTGGCCGTCGGCGAACCAATCGCTGATGGTGAGGCTTTCCCGGCTGAGGGGCCGGGTGGCCCCGCTCTCCGGCTCGATCAGATAGGGCAGCGTGAGGCCTTCGCGGTTGGAGTTGAAAGCGATCCAAGCTCCGTCCGGAGACCAGCTTGGCCCCCATTCCCCCGCCTCGGTGGCCGTCAGCCGGCGCGCTTCGCCACCGTTGTACGATACCAACCACAGGTCGTTGTCATAAACAAAGCACACCTGCTCTCCGTCCGGCGAGATGGCCGGATCGGAGGCGAACTCCGGCTCCAGGGCCCAGCCCAGGGCGGCCGCAAGCGCCAGGATCACCATAAATAAATGTTTCATGTCCTCTGTCCTTTAATCTTTTTCCCAGATCTCCAAGCCGTTTTGCCGGCGCTGGAGATAGTATTCGTGTTTCAGGATGCGTGCCCTCACGGGAGGATGCACCTCGCCCAGCACGCGCAGGCCCAGCCTCTGGTCGCCCGGGCGGTTTAAAAAAGTGTTCAGCTGGCCGTCAAGCTCTGCCTCGCAGGCCTTGATCTGCTCGTTCAGGGCGTCGATCTGGCTTTGGTTATCGCCCGGCGCGTCTTTCAGCCGGATCAGTTCCCGCGTCATCTGCATCAGCAGCGCTTTGTGATAGGGCCCGATGGTGATCTCCACCCGGGTTTCGCTGCCGGCCGGATCGCCCAGTTCATGCAGCATCAGGTTGCCGCCGCATTCCGCCTGTCCACCGCGCAGGAAGCCGTTTTCAGTTTCCAGGCCGCCGTCGGCCACGATCTCGCAGCCTTCCACGCTGTCCTCCCAGCGGATCCTGCCCCGGCACAGCACCCGGGAGGCCTGGATCCCTTTGCAGCTAAGGTTTCCGCCCACCTCCACCCCCGGCTGGCGGCAGTTGCGGATCTCGCCGCTGAGGCTCAGGTCGCCCCGGCAGCTCAGCGTGGCGTTGCTCAGGTCGCCCCGCAGTTCCACGTTCCCGGCACAGAAAAGCGAGCTGTTGCCGAGGCTGCCGCGGATCTCCAGGTCCGCCGGAGAGCGCAGTTCGTCCGCGGCGTCTTGGATGTCGCCCTCCACCACCAGTTTTTCCACCACTCCGATGCGGCCGCTCTCATCCACGCTCACAAAACCTTTGCGTTCCGTAACGAAACGGCGCCTGTCCAGGCTGAAGGTAACGTTGTCGCCGGCCACCAGTCCCGCGGCTTCCAGGTCGAATTCCTCGTCCTGCAGCATTTCGCCGTAGATGTCGTAGATGGAGCCCTGGCGGTCAAAAATGTTGCTGTTGTAATCCGCGATCACGGTACCGGCTTCGATGCAGGTGAGGCTGGCCAGTTCCTCCGGGCGCACGCGTCCGCTGAAGTTTTTGGCCTGATCGAGGTCGAAAAAGTAGTTCAGCTTGCTTTCGCCTTTCACGCGGTTGCACATGGCCACAGGAAAGGCCACGTCGAAATCCTTTTCCAGGCCGTGTTTGCGCATGTATCTGGCGGCTTCTTCAAAGCCTGTTTTGATGCCGGCTTCTTCGATCAGGTCCAGGATGTCCTGCTCGTCGGTCAGCCTGCCGCCGGAGCGGATGGTCAGCCAGGCCGAAAGCCTGTCATCACGCAGCTCCAGCCTCAGGGTGCCGGCCCGGTTGGTGAGGGTCTTACTCATGTTCAATTCCGATAATGTTCATCTGGCGGTTGCGGGTGCCGTCCCGCCGGTAGGAATGATGCACAGCCGATTCCAAAGTGCAGGCAAATTGCTGCTCAATGTTGTAAAAGGGGATCCCGGCCGCGATCAGCTGCCGGAAAATGGCCAGGCGCAGGTCAAGATGGCGAAATCCAGCCGGATCCGCGGCGCAGCCCATGGCTTTGAGGCTGGCGTTGAAACTTTCCCAAGTTGCCGCGTCCACCTCATAGTGCCGCGCGCAGATGCCGGCGCCAATGTGGGCGGTGAGCTCGGCGGGCCTGATGCCGAAATGCTTCTCCAGCGCTCGCACGGCCTTGCCGGCGATGTTCAGCCGGGTGCCTTCGCGGCCGCTGTGGATGGCCGCCACGGCACGGTTTTGGGCGTCTGTCAGCAGCACGGGATAGCAATCCGCGGTGCGGATCAGCAGATACTGCCCCGGCAGCTTGGTGATCAGCGCGTCCGCTGCCGCGATCTGGGGATGCCGGCCCCAGCCCGCGCCGCTGTCTTGATCCGAGCAGATGTGGATGCCGTCACCGGCGATCTGTTCCGCGATCACGGTGCTGGAGGCGGGGATCACTTTGTCCCCGATCCGGATATCACCCTGGTCCCGCATCACACCGCGATAGTCCGGGGTTTTTTCGCCCAGGTGCAGCCAGGTGTTCATCCTTCCACCCCGGGGTATTCCACCGTCACTTTCAACGGCCGGTAGATCTCGGTGTTGTGGTTGGTCACCAGCATGCGCATGATGTGCTTCATCAGCTGCGGGATCTTGCGCAGCGCGTTCAGCGACCACAGCAGGCAAATGCCGGCGGCGATGCTCAGCGCTGTCTGCGGCCCCAGCCTGCGGGTGAGCGAACCGATCAGCAGGCTGCCGAAGGGCATCACAGACTGGAAGGTCATGGTGTAAACGCTCAGCACCCGGCCGCGCATGCCTGGATCGGCCACGCTTTGCAGGATGGTGTTGGTGGAGCTCATCTGCATGGTCATGCCCAAGCCGATGAAGACCATGAACAGCAGGCTGAGCGGAAGGCTGCGGCTATGCGCCAGGCCGATCAGCGCCAGGCTGGCCACGCAGCCCAGTCCCGCCGTGATGAAGGGCAGGCCTTTGATGGTTTTGCGCCCCGCCATGTAAAAGGCGCTGGCCAGGGCCCCGATCCCGGCAAAGGTCAGCAGCAGGCCCTGCGTGCCGGCATTGCCTTTCAGCACGTCGCGCGCGAACACCGGAATGATGGAGCCGTAGCTCATGGCGAAGAGCATGAACACGCTCAGGTTGGCGATCAGCCAGCGCACCGGCAGGCTGCGCCAGGAATAGCTCCAGCCCTCTTTGATCTTGCTCAGGATGGGCGCGCCGGTGGGTTTCAGGGCCGGATAGCTGATCCGGATGGCCAGCAGCGAGGCGATCACCGCCAAATAGGAAACGGCGTTGATCAGAAAACAGATGCCTTCGCCGAATGCCACGATCATCGCCCCGCCGATGGAGGGCCCCACCAAGCGGGCGGAATTGAACATGGCGGAGTTGGTGGCGATGGCGTTGGGCAGCAGGCTGCGCTTGGAAACCAGGTCCAGCACGAAATTTTGCCGGAAGGGCGCGTCAATGCCCTCCACGATCCCCTGCCACAGCGCCAGCACGATCAGCGGCCACCAGCGCTGCGCGTTGATGTATCCGCTCAGCACGCCCGCGGCCAGCAGGCTGGCCTGCAGCATGAAGAGGGATTGCGTGAGGATCAGGGTTTTGCGCCGGTCCCAGCGGTCCGCCCAGGCCCCGGCGAAGGGACTCACGAACAGCGAGGGGATCATGCTCAGAAAAGCGATCAAACCCAGCAGGAATGCTGAATTCGTCAGCCGGTAGATGAACCAGCTCATGGTGGTACGCTGCACCCAGGTGCCGATCACGGAAAACAGCTGCCCGGAAAAAAAGAGGCGGTAGTTGCGCACGGTGAGGCTGATGAAGCGCTCCCGCGTTCTGCTCAGCAGCCAGTTCATCGCTTTGACCGCCCCACCTCGCGCCAGGCTCATACCGGTTTTCCGCTCCCCTTCGCTCAAGCCTGACCGGAGGGCGATTCTACCGTTTCCGGCCTCTCGCTGTGCTCGAAACGCATCTCTTTGGCCTTGTTGAATTTGGCCAGCACCTGCTCCCGGTCTTCCCCGCCGATGTCGGCCAGCACAAATTCAAAGATCTCTTCGGTGCCCAGGGTTTCCTTTTCAAAGAGCTCGGCGGCCAGCTTTTCCAGCAGCCCGCGCCGCTTTTTCAGGATCTCCAGCGCCCGATCGTAGGCGCGGGAAATGAAGCCGCGGATCTCGCTGTCCACCAGCTGCGCCGTCTCGTTGCTGTGCGTGTCGCGGCCGATGAGTTCCTTGCCCAGATACACTTCGCCCTGCTCCTTGCCGATGGTCATCGGCCCGAAGGCTTCGCTCATGCCCCAGGAGCAGACCATCTTTTTGGCGATCTCGGTAACCCGCTCCAGGTCGTTGCCCGCCCCGGTGGTGAGTTCGCCGTAAACGATCTCCTCCGCGGCGCGTCCGCCCAGGATCTCCGTCATGATCTGTTCCAGATAGCCGCGCGAATAGCCGGTCTTGTCGGTCTGCAAAAAGTGGGTGGCGCCGGCCGTGAAGCCGCGCGGAATGATCGAAACCTTGTGCACCGGCTCGGTCTTGTCCTGAAAAATGGAGGTCAGCACGTGCCCGATCTCGTGGATGGAGGTGAGCTTTTTGTCGTCTTCGGGGATCACCCGGCTCTTCTTTTCCTTGCCCAGGGTCAGCTTGTCCTTGGCTTCCTCAAAATCGCTCATGTTGATCTTCTGCTTGTTGTAGCGCGCCGCGATCAGGGCCGCCTCGTTCACGATGTTGGCCAGGTCGGCCCCGCTGAAGCCCGGCGTTCCGCGGGCGATCAGCTCCAGATGCACATCCTCGGCCAGCGGCACCTTGGCCGCGTGCACTTTCAGGATCTCCGTGCGGCCCTTGATGTCGGGCAGGTCCACCGTCACCTGGCGGTCGAAGCGGCCCGGACGCAGCAGCGCGGGGTCCAGGATGTCCGGCCGGTTGGTGGCCGCGATGATGATCACCGCTTCGTTGGGCTCAAAGCCATCCATCTCCACCAGCAGTTGGTTCAGCGTTTGCTCGCGTTCGTCGTGCCCGCCGCCCAGCCCGGTGCCCCGGTGCCGGCCCACGGCGTCGATCTCGTCGATGAAGGTGATGCAGGGCGAATTTTTCTTTGCTTGGTCAAACAGGTCACGCACCCTGGCTGCGCCCACGCCCACGAACATTTCCACAAAGTCCGAGCCGCTGATGCTGTAAAAAGGCACCCCCGCCTCGCCCGAAACGGCCTTGGCCAAAAGCGTCTTGCCCGTGCCGGGACGCCCCACCAGCAGCACTCCGCGCGGGATGCGGCCGCCCAGCCTTTGAAACTTCTTCGGGTCCTTCAAAAACTCCACGATCTCCTGCAGCTCCTCCTTGGCCTCGTCCACCCCGGCCACATCCTTGAAGGTGATGTTGCTGCGGCTGCCTTCGTGCATGCGGGCCCGGCTTTTGCCAAAGCTGAAGGCCTTGGCGTTCTGGTTGTTCATGCCCCGCATCAGAAACCACCAAAACCCGATCAGCAGCACGAAGGGGATGAGGTAGGAAAGGATCCCCACCCAGCGCGGCGGCTTTTTGGTGATCACTTCCACGTTTTGCAGCCTCAGCTGGTCGATCAGGCTGGGATCGTCCACCGGCGGCAGCAGGGTGTGGAATTTCTTGCCTGCTTTGGTCTCGTAAACTATGTCCTGTTCCGTGAAGGTCACCGTCTTCACCTGCTGTTTTACCAGAGCGCCGGTGAACTGCGAATAGCTCGCTTCGCCGATCTGCTCCTGGCCGCTGAACCAGCTGAACACCATCAACGCCACCAGCATCATGATCACGATCACGAAGGTCCAGGAAACCGGCGCCTTGGCCGGCTGCCGCAACGGGCCCGGCTGCAGGTTGCGTTGCGTCTGCGGCGGTGTTTGGGACCGTTTGGGTCCGTCTTTCTCGCCCGGCTTTTTCCGTTTCAGCAGGAAAATGCGCACCGCGCTGATGATGGTGATGGTCACCAGGGCGACCACGAACCACAGCAGCAGGTCCGAAAACTGTTGCGCCACCGGGCTGCTTTGAGCCACTTTAGCCGGAGCGTCCTCAACGGCCAGGCTGTCGGCTGCCAGGGCGCCGCTCAGCGCCAGCAGCTTCAGGAGGATGGCTGTATGTTTCATGAATAGATCTCTTCCTTCAGGATGCCTATGTAGGGCAGGTTGCGGTATTGGGAGTTGAAATCCAGCCCGTAGCCCACCACAAATTCGTTGCCGATCTCGAAGCCCACATAGTCGAAACCCACCTCCAGCTTGTGCGCCGCCGGTTTGTCCAGCAGCACGCAGACCTTCAGGCTGGCCGGCGCGTGCTTGCCCAGATAGTCCTTGATGTATTGCAGCGAGAGTCCGCTGTCCACGATGTCTTCCACCACGATCACATGCCTGCCGGTGATATCCACGTCGATATCCTTGCGGATCTTCACCACGCCGGAGCTGGAGGCCTCGGCGCCGTAACTGGAGATGGCCAGAAAGTCGATCTCCAGGGGGATGGTGATGCTGCGGCAGAGGTCGGCCAGAAATATGAAGCCGCCTTTCATGATGCCGATCAGCACCGGCACCGTGTCCTTATATTCGCTGGTGATCTGGCTGCCGATCTCCCGCACCCTTGTCTGGATGCGGTATTCGTCCAGCAGCACCGCCACCAGGTCGCAATTCATCTCATTCATTTTCCTCTCCTGTCTTTTTGCGGCTGGCCGCCCGCCGGGGCCTGGCCTTCAGGTTTTCCGCCGCTATTTTCAGAAAGCGCGTGCTGCCGGCGTCCAGCGCCACCCGCGCGTCGATCCGCTGCCCCGCGATCCAGATGATCTTGGTCCCGTCGTCCAGCACCGGCACCAGATCGCGCTCGTATTTGCCCACCTTGGCGTTGATCAGAAAATCCTTCAGCTTCACCAGGCGGTCCAAACCCAGCGGCATGAACCTGTCGCCCGGCCTGCGGCTGCGGATGCTGAACGGCCAGTTGATCTTGTCCGCGTCCAGATAAACGTTCAGGGCGTCTTCCTCGCGCCGGGGCGGCAGCACCTTCAGCAGTTTGAAGGTGAAGCGGTGGTCGCCCCAAACGGCCCGCGCCCGGTCTTCCGTAACCACCACGGGCTCCGGAACCGGCGCTGCCACGCTGGCCCGCTCCAAACTCAATTCAGTGTAAACTTTTCTGGCGATCAGTCCCCGGCCCAGCTGGATCTGCTTGCTGCCGCCGGATTCCAGCAGGTCCAGGATGTCCTGGAAATGGCGGCTGAAAAAATCCCTCCCGCTGCCGCTGAGGGCGCGCGTGAGCTCTTTCATGATATGGTATTGCTCCAGCCGCGTGCAGCGCCTGAAAGCCGGGATGGAGACGGTGATCCGCTCCGGTTCCTGCTCCAGGGTGATCTTCTTGGTCAGCGACTTCACCCGCTGCAGCACCAGCTCCTCCGCCTGCGCGAAGATCAGGGCTTGCTCACCCAAACTGCTGGCGACGCGCGGATTCAGCTCTTTGGCCACCAACGGCAGCAGCGTGTGCCGCACCCAGTTGCGCTTGAAACTCTGGTCCGCGTTGCTGGCGTCTTCGCGCCAGGCGATCTTTTGCTCTTGCAGCAGTTCCACCAGTTCCCGCTTGTCAAAGCAGAGCAGCGGATGCGCGATCCTGCCGCTGCGGGGACGGATCCCGGCCAGGCCGCTGAGGCCCGCGCCGCGAAAGAGATTCAGCAGCATGGTCTCGCTCTGGTCGTTGTTGTGGTGCGCGGTCACGATCAGGTCGAAACGGTAGGCGTCCAGCACCTCTTCAAACACCCCCAGGCGCTTTTGCCGCGCCCGGTTTTCCAGGTCGCCGCCAGCGGCCAGCTTCACCTTGCGCACTATCAGCGGCACGCTCAGTTCCTGGCACAGCCCTTTCACCAATTCAGCGTCCGCCGCGCTCTCCGCCCCGCGCAACTGATGGTCCACGTGCACAGCCAGCAGAGTGAGCTGACGCAGGCCGCGCAAACGCGCGAACAGCAGCAGCAGCGCCACCGAGTCCGCCCCGCCCGAAACGCAGAGCAACAGCTTCGCCCCGGCGGAAAAGATCTGCTGATCCCGCACGTAACTGTCTAATCTTGCAATGGCTTGTTCCAGCCTGGGCATCTCCACTCCTGCCGCATTATTCTTAGTAAGCAAGCCTTTTTGCAACCGCTCTGCTTGTCAAGTCCCTTTTTCCGCGCGCGCGTGCACTATATATTGGTTCCCGCAGATTTTCGCAGAAAAAAGCGCGGATTCACGCGGATAAGAATAGGTCGCGGAAAAGCACGGAAAAAGGGAAAGCGTGGTCAGAAAAAGATGAAAGAACACGGGATCTAATCCGTATAATCAGTTGAATCCGTTGAATCCGTAGGGAAAGAACAGGTCGCGGAAAAGCACGGAAAAAGGGAAAGCGTGGTCAGAAAAAGATGAAAACACACGGGATCTAATCCGTATAATCAGTTTAATCCGTTGAATCCGTAGGGAAAGAACAGGTCGCGGAAAAGCACGGAAAAAGGGAAAGCGTGGTCAGAAAAAGATGAAAACACACGGGATCTAATCCGTATAATCAGTTTAATCCGTTGAATCCGTAGGGAAAGAACAGGTCGCGGAAAAGCACGGAAAAAGGGAAAGCGTGGTCAGAAAAAGATGAAAACACACGGGATCTAATCCGTATAATCAGTTGAATCCGTTGAATCCGTAGGGAAAGAACAGGTCGCGGAAAAGCACGGAAAAAGGGAAAGCGTGGTCAGAAAAAGATGAAAACACACGGGATCTAATCCGTATAATCAGTTTAATCCGTTGAATCCGTAGGGAAAGAACAGGTCGCGGAAAAGCACGGAAAAAGGGAAAGCGTGGTCAGAAAAAGATGAAAACACACGGGATCTAATCCGTATAATCAGTTGAATCCGTTGAATCCGTAGGGAAATAAATTCGTGTAAATTCGTGTAATTCGTGGACAAATCACTCTGCTTTTGCTCTGTGTTCTCTGTGTTAACGTAAAACCGTTAATCCGTTCAATCCGTTGAATCCGTAGGGAAATAAACTCGTGTAAATTCGTGTAATTCGTGGACAGAAAAGAACGCGGATGACGCTGATAATCATGATTTTCGCGCAAAAGAAAATCTTTCGGATTCGTAGAGTAAGGAATAGGTCTAGGAATAGCGCGGAAGCGCGAAACAACTTAGCCCAGGGTGTAGCGTAGCGGAACCCTGGGATTGGAGGCAGCACAGGATAAATACAAGCCCCGTCAGGGCCGACACAAACGATTACCATATAACATGTTGGCTATGTGTGTGTCGCCCCTGGCGGGGCTGCAAGATTCTACCTGCGCAAATGACCCGGGGTTGCCACCCCGCGCTAAATTGTTTCGCCCGCCGGGCTTCGTTGAATCCGTGGAAAGAGAACGGCGCGCAGATTCAAACATCATCCAAAGTCTGTACTCTGTGTTACTCTGTGTCCTCTGTGCCTCTGTGTTAGACTAATCCGTACAATCCGTTAATCCGTTGAATCCGTAGGGAAAGAAATTCGTGTAAATTCGTGTAATTCGTGGACAAATCACTCTGCTTTTGCTCTGTGTTCTCTGTGTTAACGTAAATCCGTTAATCCGTTGAATCCGTTGAATCCGTAGGGAAAGAAATTAGTGTAACTCGTGGACGAAAACAAAACGCCCCGGACAAAACCGGGGCGCGTATATCAGTATGGTTACTGAACTTATTTGACGATGACCATCTTCTTGGTCTGGTTCATGCTCTGGGTGGAGAGTTTGTAGAAGTAGATGCCGCTGCCGCAGGCATTGCCTCTGCTGTCTCTGCCGTTCCAGTTGACCATGTGGTTGCCTTCGGTGAGGCTCACGGTCTTCACAAGCTGACCCTGGACGTTGTAGATGGTGAGGGTTCCGGTGTCGCCGGCTTTCAGGGAGACTTCGATGTTGGTGCTGCCGTTCGCCTTGAAGGGGTTCGGGTAGGCATTGCGCATCTCGGTCACTTCAGGAAGCACGGGCGGTACGTTGCCGGTGACGGTAACGCTGACCGGACCGTGGAAGCTGCTGCTGTTGTAATCAACTGCTTCCAGCCAGTAGTAGTAGGTTTGGCCGATCAACACGTCGTCGTCCACCACAGTGTAGTTCTGGGTGCTGCTGGTGTTGGTGGCGGGGATCATCGGGTTGTCGATCAGTTCGGAAGTGCTCTGCTCGGCGCTGGTGTTGCGATAGACGCGATAGCCCATCATCTGGGTTTCGGTCTGGCTGGTCCAGCTAAGCTGCACGTAGAACTGGCCGGTGAGCGTGGCGGTGAAGCTGCTCAGTACGACAGGGGTGGGGCCGTCTTCCCAGTCGCCGTAGAAGGTGCTGTTCGGCAGGTTCTCGGTCATGGTCTCCACTGTCTGCACCACATTGATCGGATCCCAGACATTGTAACCGGCAGCGGTTACATAATAGGTTCCGGCGCCGGGATAATCTCCGGGGCAGGTGAAGGTGTAGGTGCCGTTGACGATGGTGGTGGCAACCACGGTGGGAGGATTCACGCCGTCGTCGAACCAGATGGAGGCGCCTTCGATCGGAGAGCTGGTGTTCAGGTCAAGCACGAGCACTGTCCAGGTGTAGATCTGCTGGCGGTCGAAAACGATGGTGGCGGGGGCGTATTCCTTGGTCTGGGCCCAGGTGCTGGCATCAACGATCCATTCTTGCGGGCACCAGGCAAAGCCGGTGACGTTTTCGAGGGTGTAGGTGCCGTACAGGGCGGCCTGGTCTTCGCTTTCGAATGTCCAGGGGGTGAACTGGCCGGTGGGAACTTCATCCTTGATGATCTCGTAACCGGGTTCATCCACGCCAAGATAGGTGGAGGCCACAGTCAGCTGATATACAGTTGTCTCGGTCCAGACGAATTCCTGGGAGAAAACCCAGTTGTTATCGTTATCAGCCACCCATTCGGTGTCCGCATCGATGGTCAGGGACGCGGGGGTCCAATAACCAGTAGTTGAAACATCCGTGGGGGTGTAGGTGCCGTAGATGTCGGCGGGATCGGTCACAGGGCCCAAGGTCGCCGGGGTGATGTAACCCGCGGGAACGGTGGTCATGTACACGGTGTAGGTGGGTTGATCCTCCTCGAGCAGCATCCACATCATGTCCGGAGCATAGAGGTTGATAACCGCTCTGCCGCCTTTGGAACGGGCAAGGAAATCGCCGGTGGTGAGTTCCACGGCTTCCCAGTAGTAACCTGTGGGGGCAGGGGTCAGCATCTGATAGGCGCCGTCGATGGCGTTTTCAGGCACGGATTCCTGGGTTTCGTCAACCACCTGGAAACCGGTGGTGCCGCCCGGGACGGTGTAGCTGCCGGCGGGACCCTGGACATTCCAGTTGGCTTTGCCGGTGTAGGTGCCTTCGTTGACTTTCAGGGTTACATAGTAGTTGTAGTAGTCAACTTCGGTCCACACAAATTCCTGGTTGTACACCCAGTTGTCGCCGTCGGCAACCCAGGGGGTGTCAGCGTCGATGGTCAGGGACGCGGGGGTCCAGTAACCGGTGGCTGACACAGCAGTGGGGGTGTAGGTGCCGTAGATGGTGGTGACGTCTTCGCTGTTAACGGGTCCCAGGGTGGTGGGGGTGATGTAACCCGCGGGAACCGTGCTCATGTTCACCGTGTAGGTGGGGCCGGGTTCATCTAGCTCAACAGGTGCGCCAGGATACGTAATCGATCCGGGGGGTCTTCCCCACCAAATTGTTCCCGTTCCTTCAGGAATGGTAATTACAGTAGAGCCTTCAGCTGCTGGTGTTGTCCTTGTTACGGTGAAGTTAACAGTTGCGCCGACGGTCCAAGTTTCTCCCATATTCCCCAACTGGATTTTAGCGTACATATTGCCGCCGACAAAATAGTACCCAAAATCTGGAGATACATCATTGTACGTATTTGCGTTCCAACTACAAGTAGCTGTGAAATCGAGGACTGCCATATCATTCGGTAATGGTACCCAAGGGTCCGCGTCCTCAACTAAACAAACGTACAATATTCTGGGTTCAGCCGCAAATAATCCCGCCGTCAAAAGAAGCAGGGCAAAAACGAGTAATGTTAATTTCTTCATGCTATCCATCCTTTATTTATTTTGTTTTGAAAGACGAACCAAATCCAGTTGATTTGCTTCCAGGCCATGTTGTGGCAGCAGTACTGTTCAACGTTAATGGATCTCCGATCGCTATTGCATGGGTTCCGCTCCACTCCATAAAGTCGGGGTCATATGAAATTGACGCCCATGAATGTGTGGAATTAGTGTACCAAGCTACAGCAATAATATTTCCAACTTCATCGCCCAACTCTTCGGCAGTACCAAGATCTGAGCGATCCAAAGGAACATAAATCCGGTTGTTGCCAGCATATATTCCAAACGTAATCGCGTCTGACGGTGTGCCTAGGCTATAGAAATCGAAGTTGGACAGTGAGTTAAATGTCATGCAGCCAGCGTTGTTCAAAGGCATGGTACCGCTCCACTCTGCGAAGTCAGCGTCATAGGATATACTCGTCCATGTTTGACCAGAGTTTGACCACATCGCAATGGCTCCAAAGTTCGCAATATAATCAACCACTGATCCCTCAGCAGTTGTTGCTTCACCCATCGGATACGCAACGTAATTGTTACCAGTGTAGCAAGGATACTTGACGTATCCAACCACGTTGGACGGGTCTGATTCGACCGCTGCCAGCATGCCAAAGGCAACCAGGAGCAGCAGCGGCAATATTAATTTCTTCATAACATTCCTCCATGAGAATGATATATTAAAGATTCGCTTTGGTTTTCCGGCCGGGTTAATGGGGCCGGCCAACCGACGTTGAAAGTTTTCCGGATCTTTTTCAGATGCCGGGTTTGATCTTGAAGACCTTTTCATTCATCGCACATTACACTCTATAAAAAAAGCTACTTTGTTACGTTGGACACTCTGGCCGGATTGCGAAATCCTGTCAAGCAGAATTTTTTGTTTTTGAGGTTACTTAGAAACATCTAAACTACTGATCTTGTCAACCCCTTGTTTGACAAGCTTTTGTCTGTGGCGAATTATCTACAGAAATCAGCAGGGATATATTACTGGTTTGCGTGATTGTCTGAAAGTTCTAAACTGTCACGCCAGACCTCACAAGGCACTTACCCGTTCTGTCTAACCGTCATGATCGCAATCTCCGATTGAGCCCTTTTCCCATTCAAGAACCAAGGCACTTCAATTCTCTTAAGGGATTTGCTTGACAACTTGTACATAGGTAAATTGTGTGTATTTGCCTTTCGTTTGACTTTTGGAATCGCAAAAACTCGTCGAAGGTTAGACGCACTTTTTTGGGAGTAACAATGAGAAACAAGTGGCTTTTGACCGTCCTTATCATGATCGCTTGCCTGTCCCTCTGGTCTCAGTCGAACAAGCCCAGGGTCTTGTACGTTCTTATCTGTGAAGCCGATGGAGGTTCGTTATTAAATGACACCAGCAAATTGAGATTTTTTGCCTCCTTGTTCAACGTGACCAGAGATAGCAACTACTATGACTTTGGATACTACCATGCAGGAGGTAACCTTTACGCCAAAATACAACTGGCTAACTTTGATACCGAATGGTATCCTGGCGATGTTGTTAAGCTTGAGTTTACCAGACAAGACACGTTGTATACTCATGGATTAATTGAGATCGTTGTTCCGGAGGGCACTGAAACCATTTGGTGGGGACGGCCAAACACACAAGGAAAAGACTATCCTGGCGAACCTGTCCGCCTATACCCTTTTATTTTGAATGTTGAAGCGCAGGATCCTGGCATCCCGGTACTCATCAATGGCAAGGCTACAGCTTTGGTTACCGGCACTCCCGTTACCGCCAAAACCAAAGATGACATCACCGGCATCTTTTCCCTGGCCCCGCCTCCATCCGGTTGGCGCTGGGAGCCATCCAAATATGTCCTCACCCCGCGGGATTTTGAGTTTTCGGAATCCGCCTCCACCGACGCCGAGGGCGTGTCCCGGCCTGGCTGGGCGCGCACCCTGGAGTTTCGCTTGGTCCCGTCGGATCCGGAAGGTTAACGTCCCCGTTAACCTGGCTCCGCAGGAGCCATCAGAATACCTATCATAACTTACAAGGCTTAGATTTTACCGCAGATCAGCGAAGCCCTCAAGGCTTTTGGTCGACGGGGACGTCGACCTTCCGGAATACATGCCTACCATCTCATCAGCGGCGACATATCAAGATGTAATCCGGAAGGTTAACGTCCCCGTTAACCTGGCTCCGCAGGAGCCATCAGAATACCTATCATAACTTACAAGGCTTAGATTTTACCGCAGATCAGCGAAGCCCTCAAGGCTTTTGGTCGACGGGGACGTCGACCTTCCGGAATACATGCCTACCATCTCATCAGCGGCGACATATCAAGATGTAATCCGGAAGGTTAACGTCCCCGTTAACCTGGCTCCGCAGGAGCCATCAGAATACC
>Ga0265295_1000050_pt1 | contig 239191 bp, 215 predicted proteins | sample Munlansysbiofilm_FD_192503 | JGI IMG/M metagenome (GOLD analysis project Ga0265295, IMG submission 192503) | Leachate microbial communities from a municipal landfill in Southern Ontario, Canada - Methane capture system biofilm | ecosystem: Engineered > Solid waste > Landfill > Unclassified ...
ATCCTGAGCATCCTCTCTCCTTCGATTACCATGGTGGGTCACCATAGTAGCGAAGGGATGCCGAGGGTGGTCAATTTTCGGTAATCACAAGGCCCCTAAACTGGTCAAATTTAGATTATCAAAACCACCCACCTCCACTGCCACAATAAATGGTTCGTCGTGTACATTGGATCGGGCGGAAAGTTTTGCCCCCTGCCCACTGGCAAGCTGAAAGTGTCTCCCCCCCGGCTCACGTTCGCGACCAATACGTTCGGGATAGGCCAAGGCAAGCAGACGACCGACAGCATCCGCACTCGAAATATTTTCTCCACTGACGTTCCCCATCTGCTGCCGCCAGAATCGTGCTGCTCGCCTTACCGAGGCTAAAGCACTACCGCCCCTTTGGCTCGTACGGAAACGACCAAGGACTTCAAGCCTCTCAATGACATCACTTCTCGTTTTATGCCCCGCCTCAGAATTTCCACGAAAAATGTCTTTTTCCCCCAACAATGCCGCTAGGTCGCACCCCAGTAGTAATCGGCCCTGTTCCCTCGCTGCCACCAGCAGGCGAGCGATGCGGGGATGGGTGGGAAGACATGCCATTTCCTCACCAAGAGGGGTAATCCGTCCTCGAGAATCGAGAGCACCAAGCGCCTCCAGCAATTGTCGAGCACCGGCCATTGCTCCGGCAGATGGGAGATCAAGCCAGGCTAGGGCTTCTGGGTCAGGCACCCCCCAACGGGCCAATTCGAGGGCTAAAGGAGCCAGATCGGCATTTCGAATTTCCGGCGAAGTGAACGGCAGCAAACTACCGTGAACACCCTCGGTCCACAACCGATAGCAAACCCCAGGTGCCAAACGCCCTGCCCGCCCAGCCCTCTGCTCAGCACTAGCGCGAGAGACTTTGACCATCTCGAGTCGCGACAGGCCTGAAGCAGAATCAAATCGAGGCTGACGAGCCAGGCCGCTGTCCACCACCACTCGCACCCCTTCGATGGTTAGACTCGTTTCGGCAATATTAGTAGCCAATACCACCCGGCGTCGACTGGCGGGAATAATGGCTTGTTCTTGTTCGTTAAAGGGCAGGTCGGCGTACAGAGGACAGATCAGCGGTTCACCTACCCCGGGGTTCACCTTAAGAAGCTCGTGACACCGGCGAATCTCCCCAGCCCCCGGAAGAAAAACCAAAAGATCTCCATCTGTCTTCCTAAGCGCCCGCCGCACTGCAGCAGCCGTATATTCAGTCACATGTCCCGGAGGATCGCGCTCTAGAAAACGGACCTCCACAGGGTAACTACGCCCCTCACTAGTTACCAAGGGGGCCCCACCGAGCAACTGGGACACCGGCTCTCCGTCGAGAGTTGCAGACATCACCAGAATTTTGAGATCCTCACGCAATCCTAATTGAGCATCACGGCACAAAGCCAGGGCAAGGTCAGAACTTAGTCTTCGCTCATGAAATTCGTCGAAGATGACCAAGCCAACTCCCTCTAAAGTCGGATCGGCCTGCAGACGACGGGTAAGAATACCATCGGTTACAACTTCTATGCGGGTAGATCGGGAGCAACGCCGCTCATAACGAATTGCATATCCAACGGTCCCTCCGACTTTCTCCCCAAGCAGAGAAGCCATGTAACGAGCAGCATTCGTCGCAGCCATTCGGCGTGGTTCAAGCACCAGAATTGACTGCCCTCCAAGCCAAGATTCACCAAGAAGGGCTAGCGGAACCCTTGTCGTTTTCCCGCATCCGGGCGGGGCTTGGAGAATTACAGCGGCATGTCCTTCCAAGGAGTTCTTTAACTCAACCAGCACAGAGTCGATTGGAAGACTTTTAGAATAACGCATCGAAACTACCTCTAGCTCTTTTAATCGAGAGGGTCTTTTGACAAGATTTGGGTAATTTTGGACTAAAGAAAAAAAGCTGGTTGTCAACCCATGCTAGTGCTGTCTCATTTTTTGTCTCAGAATGTTTTCTGGCTGATCGTTGCTTTTTTTCTCTGCCCTTCTTATAAATTCTGCAATCTAGAACACCCTAGCGATCAGGTTAAGCACGCCAGCCAACGCATAATGAAACCTTGCATTTTAGCCCTTGGGAAAAAAGCTTCGGGTAGCGCCCCGCCAGTTCCCGCTTGACCTCGGGGTAGCCCTCCTCCCAGAAACTGCGCAGATCCTGGGTAACGGCAACCGGTCGTCGCGCCGGGGACAAGAGCTGCAATTGTACCGCCAGACGCCCGCCCGCCACGTACGGCGTTTCTGCCAGACCGAATAATTCCTGCAATTTGACCGCCAGCACCGGCGGGCCTTCCGATCGGTACTCCAGGGCCACCCGATGGCCGCTCGGGACCGCCAACTGGGTCGGAGCCTCCTTTTCGAGCGCTTGCTGCAGGCGCCAATCGAGGCGGGCCAGCAGAACCGTCGAAAGATTCAGTCGGGAAACATCCTCCAGACAGCGCATCCCGTCCAGCCAGGGAGCGAGCCAATCGTCCAGTTCGGCAAGCAGGGCCCCTTCGGACCAGTCCGGCCAGGGCAACTCTGGAAAAATCCGCGCCAGGGTCATCACCCGCCAGCGCAATTGGACAGCGGCGGGACTCCAGGGAAGCGCCGCCAGACCAAGCTGACGCAGGCCGTCAAGCAAAGCGGCCGACACCTGCGCAGGGTCGGCCTGAGCAGGACGTTCGTCAAGCAGTAACGCACCGAATCCATATTCTTTACGAGCCACCACCTTGTTCTGCCCGGCATCCCAGAAAACCCGCTGCCTCCAGACCAGGTGTCCCGCGCATTCCGTTTCAAGGCGGGAGCGCGTAACGGTACTGGCCAGGCGGATCATGGCGTCTGCGCCACGCCCTCCCCCCACATCGACCGCCACGATGAATTCCGCATCCCCCACCCCGCTGCGCGGAGACAGGCAGCCGCCCTGCCCGTTGACCATCAGATAGCGTCGGCAATCGGCCGGACGACGCCGCGCCACACGATCCGGATAAGCCGCCAGCAACAGGATCGCCAGCGTATCACTGTCGCCCTGCAGCGCATCGCAGTCTGTCCGCAGGCGCTGCCGCCAGGCCCTGGCGGTGCGATCCACAACGCGACAGGTTGCCTTATCGACGCCGTTTTCCAGGGGTTGACCGGCGCGAAAAGCGTACAGCGCATCCAGCCGGGGCTGCAGATCGCTGTCCACGACCTGCGCGGCGGGTGACAGCCCCTTCAGCAAATCCCGCTCTTCGAGAAGAGCCGCAAGATCACAGGCCAGAGGCAGGCTGGCGATTTCCATACCGCGCAACAGTAGCGCGGCGATGCGGGGATGGGCAGGAAGCCTCGCCATGGCTTCGCCTCTGGCGGTCAGACGATGTTTTTTGTCAAGTGCGCCAAGCAGCCTCAGCAAATCCCTGGCATTGCCCAGCGCCCCGGCCGGCGGTGCATCCAGCCAGCACAGACTGGCGGCCTGCGTCACCCCCCAGCAGGCCAGCTCCAATGCCAGCGGCGCCAGATCGGCCGTGCGAATTTCCGCAGGCATGAACGGCAGCATGGCCCCTTGCGTCGCTTCGCTCCAGAGACGGTAACACCGCCCCGGCCCCAGACGGCCGGCGCGTCCGGCGCGCTGATCGGCATTGGCGGCGGCGATACGCACAGTGGTCAGGCGTGGCAGACCGGATCCTGCATGGAACCGGGCCTGCCGCATGAAGCCACTGTCGACAACCCCCCGCACACCTTCGATGGTCAGGCTTGTCTCGGCAATGTTGGTTGCCAGCACCACTTTGCGCTGCCTTCCCGGCAGCAACGCTCTTTCCTGTTCGGCAAAGGGCAATTCGCCGTACAGCGGCAGGACCAGCAATTCGCCAGCAGCCGGCTCCTTCCGGAGTATTTCCTGGCAGCGGCGAATTTCGCCGGCCCCCGGCAGAAACACCAGGATGTCGCCTTCGATTTCCCCCAAGGCCCGCCGCACCGCCCGCGCCACTACCTCCGGCAGAGGCCCTGCGGGGTCCCTGGGCATGTAACAGATTTCGACCGGATGGCAACGCCCGGGGCATCGCAGCACCGGCGCGTTGCCCAGTAGACGGGAAACCGGATCGACATCAAGGGTCGCCGACATGATCAGCAGCTTCAGATCGTCACGCAGCCCCAATTGCGCATCCCGACACAGGGCCAGCGCCAGATCGGCATGCAGATTTCGTTCGTGAAATTCGTCAAAGATCACCAGCCCTACGCCATCCAGCGTCGGATCGGACTGCAACCGACGGGTAAGAATACCTTCGGTAACAACTTCGATGCGCGTGGCGGCCGAAACACGCCGGTCGAAGCGAATGGCATAGCCGACCGTGTTGCCAACCGCTTCGCCCAGGCACGCCGCATTATAACGGGCGGCGTTGCTGGCGGCCAGGCGCCGGGGTTCCAGCATGAGAATCCGCTTGTTTTGCAGCCAGGGCTCATCCAGCAGCGCCAGAGGCACGCGGGTGGTTTTTCCGGCCCCCGGTTCGGCCTGCAGAACCACTGCGGGCGCTTTTTGAAGGGCCTTTCGCAATTCATCGACAACACTGTCGATAGGCAATAAACGACGATTTGCATTCATAGCAGATGAGGATTATGCGCAATGAACAGGTGAAACAACGGTTTTACACAAGGCGGGCTTTTCTGCCGAAAAGAAACCGGAAAGGCTGCTGCCGGTCTGTTGTCGCAATTGCCGGTCATCATGCCAGACGAATAATTTCGACCAGCAATTCGGTCACCCTTACCATGTCGGCTACATGCACCGATTCGGCGACGGTATGCACATCGGTCATGCCGGTGCCGATAATGACCGTCTCGATGCCATGTGCGTTGAAGATATTGGCATCGCTGCCCCCACCGCCATCGCACAACGCCACCACGCGATCCAGCTGTCTGGCCGCCCTTTCCACAAGTTGTAGAATGTCCGCATCCGGCGACACCGCCATGCAGGGATAATCGCTCACGATCTGCGTCTCGACAGACACGGAAACCTGCTCTCCGCCGATACTGCGCGCGGACGCCTGTGCCGCATCCCGCAGGCATGCCAGCATATGCTCCGTCTGGGTCTGAAGTTTGGCGGGGTCGTGGCTGCGCGCCTCGCCTTCGAGAACAACTTGCCGTGGAATGATATTAGTCGCCGACCCACCCTGGATGGTGCCGATATTGGCGGTGGTTTCATAATCGATGCGCCCCAGGCGCATCGCCGCAATCCCTGTGGCGGCAGCAACAATCGCCGACACTCCCTTTTCCGGATCAATGCCGGCATGGGATTCGCGCCCGGTGATAACAAAACGCATTTTGTTGGCAGCCGGAGCGGTGTTGATGACCCTGTCGGTCCCGGAAGTGTCGAGAGCCAGTCCGCGCCGCGAGACGACCTTGGAGTAGTCAAGATGCTTGGCGCCGAGCAACCCTTTTTCCTCACACACGGTTACAACGACCTCGATGATGCCATGAGGGACGCCCTGCTCCTTCACGATTTCCAGAGCCTCGACGATCTCGGCCAGACCGGCCTTGTCGTCCGCACCGAGAACAGTATCGCCGGCGCTTCGGAAAATGCCGTCGACCAATACCGGGCGCACCCCGTCGGCCGGCACCACCGTATCCATGTGCGCCGACAGCAGCAATGGTTCACAATCCTTGCCGCTGGCCGGCAACCTGGCGATAATATTGCCGCTCTCACTGCCGATGGCGCTTCCGGCATCGTCCATGACAACCGACATTCCCAGGCTGCGAAAGCGTTCGACCAGATACCTGGAAATCTCCCCTTCCCGAAAAGACGGACTGGCAATGCCGGCCTGCCGCGCAAATTCCTTTTTCAAACGTTCCACATTCACCATGACCATGTCCCTGCCTTCGATGGAGTCAGCAACCGCGCAGGCCGGACAGGAAACTCTCCCGGCAGCCTGCAAATCGACCGTTTACATAAATAGACCATTGGCCAAATTTTGGCAACGGCCTTGCACTTCTTCCTGCTTGCTGTCGAATTTCTGGACAACGATGTGCAGAACCTGTTAGCATGCCATGTGATTCTGGCCGGGCCATGGATGCACTGCATCGGCGGCCCCTCCACCATCCCGAGCAAAACAAAACCAAAGAGAGTGACATGTTGCATGATATTCAACCACCACGACGTTTCCCAAAACTGAAAACCAACCGTTTCACAACTAAAAAAGCGCTCCTGTGGGGGGGGGTCGTTGCCGGCCTTCTCGGCGGCCTCTGGTTCGGCGCAACCGGTTCTAACCGGCAGACCAGCAACGGGGAGCAGGCTGCCAGGACCGCGAACGAGCAGACTCGGGTCATCGCGCAAAAAACCGTCAAGGGCGTCATCCAGCCCGGGGACACCATCACGTCGCTGCTTGCCGACATCTTCACTCCGCAGCAGATTCACATACTCAACCAGGCAACCAAGCCGGTTTTTCCCTTGTCCCGACTGACCGCCGGACAATCCTACGCGCTGCGCCTTGCCGACGGCAAATTCATAAGTTTCACTTACGATATCGACCGCGAGGATCAGCTTGTGGTTTGCCGGGAGGGCGGCAGTTTCGTAGCCCGGAAGATACCCATCGAATACGAGGTTATCACCGACCTGGTCACCGGCGTCATCGACTCGAGCCTTTTCGGATCGATCGTTCAAAGCGGCGAGAATGAGGTTCTCGCCATATCCCTGGCCGACATCTTTGCCTGGGACATCGACTTCATCCGCGACATCCAGCCAGGCGACGCGTTTGAGGCTCTGGTGGAAAAACGCTTCCGCGAAGGCACTCCGGCCGGCTACGGCCGCATTCTCGCGGCCCGGTTCACCAATCAGGGGCAACCCTACAGCGCCTACCTTTTCAAGGACGGAAACCAACCGGCGGCCTATTACGACGAAAACGGGCGCAGCCTGCGCAAAGCCTTTTTGAAGGCACCGCTGTCGTTCTCCCGCATCTCCTCAGGATTCAACATGCGTCGGCGGCACCCGATCACCAAAAAAGTACGCCCCCACCCGGCCATCGACTATGCGGCGCCGACCGGCACCCCCATAAAAACCGTGGGAGACGGCACGGTAACCTTTGCCGCCTTCAAACGCTACAACGGCAATTGTGTCAAGGTTCGCCACCCTGGCGGATGGGAGACCATGTACAACCATATGAGCCGCTTCGGCCGCGGCATCAAAAGAGGGGTAAAAGTCAGGCAGGGACAAGTGATCGGCTATGTCGGCACGACCGGCCTTTCCACCGGTCCGCACCTTGACTTCCGCATGTATAAAAACGGCGTGGCGCTGAATCCGCTCAAGATCAAAACACCGCCATCGGCACCGGTATCGGCTCAGCACCTGCCGGACTTCAAACGGACCGTCGCACAGTTGACCGCCCGCCTGGAAGGCAGTCAGCCGGTACAAACCGCTGCGCTGGTCGGTAATCACCACTCCGGCCTCGAAGCAGATTCGCTGCGTACCAATTAAAGCCTGCTGCTGTCCTCGGAAATGCATGAATAAAACGGAAAGACAGCGTGAACCATCTTTTGCACCTTTACCTGGTTGATCCGCTTCCCGACGCGCGCCTGGGGGCCCTGATCGGTGACTACATCAAGGGACGCCTCGACCGGAATCTGCCGGCGGGCGTCCTTCAGGGCATCATCCACCATCGCAGACTCGACAGTTTCGCTCAGACTTCTGCCGCCTTTCGGCGCAGCAAGCAGCGATTGAACCCGGACCTCGGGCTTTGCCGCGGCATTCTGGTCGACATTGCCTACGATCATTTCCTGGCACAAAACTGGCGAATCTATCACTCCCAGCCCCTTGAACAGTTTGCCGCATCCATTTACCGCCTGGTACAGGACAACCCCAACCTCCTGCCGAACGCCCTGCGCAGGCAGCTGCCACGCATGCTGGCCGCAAACTGGCTGGTGTCGTTACGCCATCTCGACCACATTGAAATCATCCTGCAACGCCTCTCCCGTCGCCTGAGCCGCGCCAATCTGCTGGCCGATGGCACCAAGCAGCTGATGCGCCATCGACAGGGGCTCGAAGCCGATTTCTTTGCCTTCATGATGGAAACGCAACTGTTTTTTCATCCCGTCCCAATCTCCCATCCTGGCATTTTACACTGAGTCCAGCGGAACACCGCAATTCATAGTTTTTATTTAGAAAACTATTTAATCTATTGACACAAACCTTTAATTTAATATATTAACGATAAAACATTGTCTTAAAATCAGCATGCGGCAGTTTCCGCAGCGTTTCCCTGCACCGTTCAACAGGACCAGCCCTGCGTTTTTTCGTCAGCGCCGCAACATACTTGTTTAACAAGGCTTTATGAAAGGCATACCTTTATAAGGAGGCGTTTCATGGCAGGAAAAATTCAAAAAATGATCCATTCCATTCTTGAGCAAAACGCAAGCAACAATCCCATGCTCGCACGCGTGATCAAAACCAAAATGATCCTCAAAGGCATCAATCCGGCCAGGTTCTCCGCCGATTCACCGGACGATCCCGCGATCATCGCCAAACTCGAAAGCATGATGAAATCCCTCGCTCCGGCCGGCCCCCCGCAAACCGATGCGATCCGGCCGGCATCCGCCAACGGGAAGATACGTACCGGGTTTTCCACCCATCCGGACACCGCCGATTGCGTGCGGGACCTACGAAAACAGCTTGCGCCGGCATCCCCCCGCCTGGTGATTTTCTTCGCCGCAATGAAACATGCGCCGGAAACCGTGTCGCTTTATATGCAGGAGGCGTTTCCCGGCGCGCAGGTCTTCGGCTGTTCCACCGCCGGCGAAATCACCAGCGGCCAAATGCTTTCGGACGCGATCGTGGCGATGGCCTTCTCCACCGACATGCTTCAGGATTTCAAAATCGAGGTTGTCAGGAATCTCGGCGACCCAAATGCCATTCAACAGGCCGTGGCCTGCTTCGATGCCCACTTCGGGCAACCGCTTTCAGCGATGGACCCGGCGCGCCATGTCGGCATTCTGCTGATCGACGGTCTGGCAGGCATGGAAGAAACCCTGATGGAAACCCTCGGCGATTTGACCAACGTCCCCTTTATCGGCGGATCGGCGGGCGACGATCTGCAATTTTCCGGAACCTACGTCTACGCCAACGGTCATGCCTACAAAAATGCCGCGCTGCTGGCCCTGCTCAAACCAAGCGTTGATTTTTCCTTTGTCAAAACCCAGAGTTTCCGTCTTCTGGGAAAAACCCTCAGGGTCTCCAAAGCCAACGAATCGCGCCGAGAAGTCCTGCAGTTCAACGACCGGCCGGCAATCGAGGCTTACGCCGAAGCAGTCGGGGTATCCAGCGACAGGATCAGTCAATGCTTCATGCGCCATCCGGTCGGTCTCATCGTTCAAGGCGAGCCGTTCGTACGCAGCCCGCAACGCATCCAGGGCGACTCCATGTACTTTTATTGCAGCATCAAGGAAGACATGGAACTGTCCCTGCTGGAATCCGCCGACATGCTCGGGGACACCGCGCGGGCCATTGCCGAAGCCCGCCAAAAACTTGGCCGCATTTCCGGGATCCTCGACTTCGACTGCATCCTCCGCACCCTCGATCTGCGCCAGCAGAACCTGACCGACGCCTACGGCAAACTGTTTGAAGGCATCCCGACTGCCGGTTTCAGCACCTATGGCGAGCAATACATCGGACATATCAATCAGACAGCGACCATGCTGGTATTCGGATAATATCCGGAGCCGGTTTTTGCCAAAGCCAGTACCGATGCTTCCCTTATAGCAAGGAGGGATTTTCCATGACAGCTTCCGATAGCTTGACTCTTGCCGGAGGTTCCGATGACAAGAGCCTGCACGGCGACCTTTCGGTAACCACGATATCCGACCTGTTGCAGTTTCTGGCGGCAAGCTCCAGAAGCGGTGCGATTCGCGTCATGCGCGATCCGGAAAATGACGAGGGGATGATCTATTTCGCCAAAGGGGAAATCCTTTCGGCGCGGGCCGGAGAAAAAACCGGGCTCGACGGCATCGCCGCCCTGCTCGACTGGAAACGGGGAACCTTTTATTACCTGCCTGGAATCGCCCCTCTGGAAACGACCATCGGCCTGCCCGTCCAGCACGCTATCCTCGAAGCCATTGTGCGTCTGGAAAACCGTGGCGGCGATTCCGTACACAATGACGCATCCGCGTCTGAAGAAGGGAGTACGTCCATGGAGCAAACAACGAGAGAATCGACGGATGTCATGAACGATCTGCTGACGATTCCCGGCATCGATGCCGTGGTTGTCGTGGGCCGCGACGGTTTTGTCATCGAATCGGCGGGCAGCAGCGCGCGCATCAATATCGACGAGCTTGGCGCTTCCCTCGCACATGCCATCAATGGCATCGAGGAAATGGGGAGCGAACTCAACATCAGTTGCTATCAGGACATGTTCATCGAATATGGCCGTGCTGTCATCATGTGCAGACCGGTCGGCGATGCCGTCGCCGCGATAGTCACTCCGGATGCTTCCAGGCTGGGCATCATCCGCCACAAAACCAAAAAGCTGTTCCAGGAACTCGGATTGTCATTCTAGGAGGGACCCATGCCGCTCAAGCTCGATTTCACCCTTGCTCCAGATACCTACCGCCACTCTCTCAACGGCCACCCGGTTGTCATGCACAGCCACCATTACCTTACCCTGGTCACCAAGCTGGCCGAGGATCTGGACGATGTCGGTGGCCCGCAGATCCTGGCCGATGCGGTGGAGGATGCCATGCGCGTCATGTTCGATGACTATTTCCAGAAAAACGGCATCTCCGACATCCAGGAAAAGCAGGAGATATGCACCGGTTACTTTTCCGCTTTCGGCCTAGGCAAAATAACCATCAGCGGCACCGCGCAATCCGGAGAAGCATGTCTGCTCCGATCCCACATAGACGAAGGATGGCTCATGAAGTGGGGCGAATACCATAAGCCGATAAATCATTTCACCCGCGGGTATGTCGCAGCCGTGTTTGGCGCCCTCTTCGAACGTCCCGCCCGCGGTTACAAGGTCACCGAACTCCAGGGCATGGTTACCGGCGAACAGCAAAGCGTCTTCACCGTTGAGGCGGCCTGAACAAGGAGAATCCATTATTATGACGGTCATGCGAAACGATGTGGTCAAGGCTTTGGCCAAGGTTAACGTGCAGAGCAACGAACAGGGTCTGATCCCCGAATACGAAGTCCTGGTCAACCTGTTGCCTGTGGCATTGCTGAACAGCCTGACGGAAAGATTGCTCGCCGCCGCCCCGGAACGCAAGGAAGAAGTCGAAGCGGGACTGGTCAGGGCTGCCTACGAATGCGGCTATCACACAGGTTGCGGAATCATCACCTCGGAGATTTTCAGCGAAGTGGTGATGCCGATGGTCACCGAAGGAGAAAAAGATATCCTGCGAGGGGCGTTTGCCGCTTTCACCGCCTGGGGATGGGCCAAGTCGGGTATCGTGCAACTTAAGGAAGGTCAGCGGATGATTGTCCGGGCTTTCGATTATTACGAAGCGGACAGTCCGGGGGCAGGATTGCGCGCCTACATGCTGCGCGGACTGAACCAGGCATTTTTCGAACTGGCCTACGCCGATCCGTACCCTGACGGCATGAATACCTTTGTCTGCAAGCAGACCAAGGGCCTGGAAGCAGGCGATTCCTTCGGAGAATTCATCGTCACCAGGAAATAACAACCGGCCGGCCCGATCCGGCGGACATGTGGTGAAAAAATGGCAAATACGATTTCCATCGTCAGCTCCAAAGGCGGCACAGGCAAGACCACGGTCGCCTTGAACCTGGCCGTTGCCCTGGCGGAATCGGGGGAGCGCACCCTGCTGTTGGACCTTGATCCCCTGGGCGCCATCGGCTTTTCCCTGGCACGCAACGATACCGACTGGCGCGGGCTGGCGGAACATATCGTGGATGAAGCGCCACTGAACGAGGTCATGCTTCAAACCCGGCTGCCGCAGCTGTCGATTCTGCCAAGAGGCCGGCTGGATCCCCTGGACATCGATATTTACGAAAATGTCCTGCGCTGCTCCGATGCCTTGCAGAACATTATCGCCGAAGTGGATGCGGAATTCCGCTACATCATCGTCGACACACCGTCCGGCCTTGGGTCCGTCACGCGCGCCGCATTGGCATCAAGCACGCATGCGCTGCTCCCCTTGCAGGCGGAGCCTCTGGCATTGCGTGCCATCTCCCAGACTTTGCATGTCCTTCAGCACATCAGGGAAAACGAAAACCGGAAACTGCACCTGATCGGCATCCTGGCAGTCATGGTTCAGCTGCGGAAGGACGTTTCCTTCAACATCATGAGCACGGCATGGTCATCCCTGCACGGGGTTCTGGAAACCTACATACCGCGAACCGATATTTTTCATCTTGCCAGCGAAAAAGGCCTGCCCGTGGCATTCCTGCAGGGGCGCTGCCCTCCGGAAGCCAAAAGATTCGAGATGCTGGCCACGGAAATCAAAACCATCATCCAGAACCTGGGTGGCGATATGGGAGCCGACGATGAAAGACCGCAACGTGAACTCATATAATCTTTCCTACGCCCGGCAACTGCTCGACGCCATGGCGCCGACCAGAAAGCCGGCTTCCAAAATAGACCAGCCAACCGACACCCGACCTTACGTGCGGCTGATGCCGGTTCAGAAACCCGGAAATGGCGAGCAAGCAACCAGGCCGACCGAAACCGTTTCGGCCGAAAAGACCCGACCGGCGTTTACCGAGCCATCGGAAAATTTTCCCGACTGGGAAAGCTGCATCGCCTGGTGCATCGGCATCACCAGCGCCGAAGCCGCCTTCGTGGTCGATTCCCAGGGTTTCATTATCGCCACCCGCGGAAGGATTCCCAGTCACGGTTTCGAATGCACCGGCGCCGAACTGGTCTTCACCATGGATCAACTGGAACGCATCGATCCGGAGGCGGGCAAGCTTTTATGGATCGATCTCGATTTCAACCAACGTCGACTGGTCGGTTTCATCACACCGGTTCAGAATAATGAATATTTCATTGTCGGGCTGGTGGCTCCGGACCCCGCCTACAACATACTGAAACCATCCATATCCAAGCATATTGTCAAAAGCCTGCCCTCCATGAATTGATTCTTCCGGCTCCGAAAACAGCCCGCCAGGCCTCCGACTGAAAAAGGCCTTTGTCACCTGCAACGCGCGACAAAGGCCGACTCCATACACAAAATCAAAGCCGGTGTTGCGGTCTTTTCTAAGCCGATGCCGGCAACACCAGATGAAATTCGCAACCGGGCGTTTTCTGGGTCAAGGGTTTGCTTGTAGGAGTCCGGGAAAAAATTACGCCACCATGAGATTCGGTAACCAGCTTGCAAAAGGCCAGCCCCAGGCCGATTCCACGCCGCCCCAACCCTTCCTTGCTTTCCACGGTAAAAAACTTTTCAAAAATCGCATCCTGAAATTCTTCAGGCACACCATATCCCTGGTCCTTCACCATTATCCAGAGATATTTGTGATTGGCCGAAACGCGATCCACCACGCTGGGCTTCAGGATCCTGCAAAGATCCCGATTCCTGCCTAACACCTTCCTGCTCCTGACGCTGATCAGACCACCGGTGACACTGTAATTGATGGCATTGGAAAGGAGATTGGTAATGGTCCGCTTCATGCGAATCAGGTCGAGGGATGCAGGCAGGCATTCCCGGTCGGTCGCGTGGCGCACCTTGAGCTGTTTATCGGCCAGCAACAGGGATTGCTCTTCGATACAGTCGTTGATGACGGCATTCAGATCGAACTCGGTCCTGTTGAGTTGAAAATTGGTGTTTTCTTCCCGAAAGATATCCAGAAAAGAGTTCACCATACTGCACAGCTGGTCGTTGGTATTGGAGGCCAGACGAATCACATGTTCCTGTTTATGGTTAATCGTGCCGATGCGTTCCGTGGAAAGCAGTTCAAGGGTTTTGTTGATGGCAGAGATGGGGTTGCGCATGTCATGGCTGAGCATGGCCACCAAATCCTGCTTCATTTTTTCATGCCGTTTCTCTTCGGTAATATTGCGCAGAATGGCCACGTAGCCGGCAACCTCACCACCTTCATCATTGATCCGGGAGATCGAGACCTGAGCGGGAAACTTGCTGCCGTCACCACTGACGCCTTCCATCTCCACACGGAAATTATCTTCTTCACCCTGATCCAGTTTGCTTTTGCATTCCAGAATCTTTTCCGGCGGGTCCAGAAGATCACAGAAGTTTTTGCCGTAAAGCCGCCCGTCTTCAAAACCGAAGGCATCGTGACAAATCTTGTTGACCATGGTGATGCGGAAATTGACATCGATGGCAAAAATACAGTCGGAGACGCTGTCGACCAGTTTATTGAGGTATTCCTTGGACTGTTTGGCCAGCAGATATTTCTGCATGGCCATATCGCTCAGGGTACGCGTGATAACGGCCATGAATTTTACGATTTTCTGCAACTTGGGTTTGGTAACAAAAGGGATCCTGTCCAATTCCTCCAGATAGCCGTCGATGTCCTCGATGCCGATGGCCTTGGCTCGCGCGATGGCGACCTCCTTCGGTATCGGCTCTTCCAGTACCTGGCCGCCGTTCAGGTTGGCGAGGTGGTAGCCTTCTACAATAATCGGCGTTGCACAATCGACCAGCCCCGAATTAAGGCAATTATAAACGTACGGCTCCTGTTGCTTAAGGGACATCTCGCCACCGAAAGCGTCGCTGGCATAGCACTTTTTGCGGCCATCTTCCGTACCGCGGCAATATTTGGCACAGAACCTTGTAAAATTCTGTTCCCCCGACAAGGGCCGCCCTTCGACATCGGCGATTACCGAACCGATACCACAGACCTCGTTAAAGGCATCGAGAATTTCGTCCAGCGTCTCTTTATCCACCAAATCGAGAAGGTTAAGGGTTTTTTTCATCCGATCCTCTGCAAAACGATCTTTTCCTGTGTTTTAACGACACTGAGTTGCAAACAATAAAAAAATCAAATTTAGTTTCATTCGTCATTCCATCGATTATCTGTCTCTGTTCAGATAAAGAAGGTACGGCGAGCTCACTTCCTTGTTATCCGAAATGTCGACAATCAGATTCGCCAACGATTCTATCCCGATGGTTTTTAAAAGATATCCATTGGCCCCCGCGTCCAGGGAGTCCTCCAGGTAGCTGCGATCATTATAGGTTGAAAGAATCAGAAACAGCATGGCAGGGAACTTTTCCCGCAAGGCTTTTATGGCCGATATGCCCGATATGCCTGGCATATCGATGTCCATCAGAACGATATCCGGCCGCAGTTTTTCGATTTTTGCCACGGCATCGCAGCCGTTATCGGCGGTCCCGATGATGGCAACCTTGTGATCATCCTCAAAAGCCAACGACAAACCGGTGCGAATCAAAGGGTGATCATCGGCCAGAAAAACCCTTATCCTTGTCTCAGCCATACACATCCTTTCCGACACTGCCGGCCCAAAGCACCCATCAAACGCGACTTTTTGAATCAACCACACGAACGCCCAAAATATCCACGATCATGATCCCCCAAAAAGGGTCGCCCGCTGGTTTGGTGATTTACTCAATGATTTTAAGGTTCCGGGCCACGGCCACGGCCTCCAGTCGGCTTTTAACCTCCAGCTTGGTGAATATCTTTTTGATATGGGTTTTGACCGTCTCAATGCTCAAAAAAAGCTCGCTGGAAATTTGCTTGTTGCTTTTCCCTCCGGCAATGAGGTTGAGAATCTGCTCTTCCCTCGGGGTTATATGAACCGGTTCCGATTCCTCCTCGACACCGGCGGACCCCGCCATATCGAGCAAATAGGGCGAAACGGGGTTTTCCCCCCGCGCAAATTCCCTGAGAAAATCGACCAGCGCCGTGATGCTGATGGCCTTGAGCATGTATCCATCGGCTCCCGCCTCCATGGCACCGCTCACGTAGCTTTTTTCCGAGTATGAAGAAAGCGCGATGATCTTGATATTGCGAAGCTTTTTTTTAACCATTTCGATTACGGTAATCCCGGAAATGCCCGGCAGGTCAATATCGATCAACGCGATGTCCGGTGGATCCTTCAGAATCTTTTCAACCCCTTCAAATCCGTCGGAAGCTTCCCCGATCAGATCGAGATCCTGCATGCCATCAAGGGTAAACCGCAACCCTGTGCGCAGCAGAGGATGATCGTCCACCAAAAATACCTTTACGGGCTCATGCACAGCCGATTTCATATGAACTCCCCGGCAAAAAACAATTGTACGAATGGAAGGATGTTCCGCAGCGTTCACGACAGGAGTACGACAAAATAAAAAAGGCCACTATCGTGACCTTGCCTCTTCAGTAATATTTAACCATGCAAATAAAATCAGGGCCAAGATCAAAAAACGCGGAACTTCCGGCGCAGGGAAACGAGATTACAATGTCAATTCCGAAAAATTGCCTCATCCGTTTGCAGCCTCAAAAAAACCTGCCCTTGCCTGCCGGCTTACCGCGTATACACCACTATAAAGTATTTTCTCTCAAGGCTCAAGCCCGCCACTCCGACGCCGCAGTCCGCCAGCTTCCATTGCCACACCCGACGGCAGAACAAGCCGCGCTCAAAACACACTGTGTTTGCGCCAGGGCATGCCGTTCGGGAGACTGTTTGTTTTCCTATATAGCTGAATTTATACTTTTTTTCCAAACCCGTTTCCCGTCATGCACGGGCACAAACGGGGAAGAAAGGGATATGTGCCAGATTTTCCATGCAGCTTTTCCCGCGCATAAAAAAAAAGCCTGCGAACCCGCAAGCCCAAAACGGCAACTGAAACCCTGAAAAAAACTCAGTTCAACTGAAAGCGGCCATACGCCAAAGCTTGCCGCGCCCTAACCCTGATTTAAAGAGGTGCTATCCAAATAGCGTCCGATCTGCCCTGCCCCCTGGACACCGTTTTGTCCTTTCGCAGGCGGACGCCTTGGCGTTTTGCGAAGGGCAATATTTTCCTACATACCCCCGATGGTAACATCATCGATCACGCTGCGGAAAAACCCGGCGACTTTCTCGACCGTTTCCCGTCGCGGTGGCGCCAGGTCCGCCAGCTGATATTCACAGCCGAGCTGCCGACATTTGCTTATGCCAAGCCTGTTGTAAGGAAGGACATCCACTCCCAGAACATTTTTGCAGGAGGCGATCAGATCAGCCGTCTGCTGCAGACTCTCCAAGCTATCGTTAAGGCCACTGATCAGGGGAATGCGTACCCGAACCGGGATATTCAACTGTGAGATGTGCCTGAAATTCTTCAGAACAAGATCGTTGGGCATGCCGGTCAATTCCCGGTGAACATCCGCATCCATGTGCTTGATATCGGTCAGCAACAGATCCACATGGGATAAAATCGGCTCCAGTTGTTCCGGGGCCACATGCAGGCAGGTCTCCACCGCCGTGTGCAATCCGAGCTGCTGCATGGCTTGCAAAGCCGCCAGAAGAAACTTGGGTTGCCCTGTCGGTTCGCCGCCGCTGAAGGTCACGCCACCGCCGGAAGCGATGTAAAAATCCCGGTCCCTGCTCACCATCGCCACCAGGTCGTCGACGCTGACCCATCGGCCGATGATGTTGATGGCCCCGGCGTAGCAGGTTTTGAAGCAGGCCCCGCAGAGTGTGCATTTCCCGGTATCGATGCCCGTGACACGTTGCCCCGTTTCATCGGTCTTGATGGCCGATACCGGGCAGACCTCGATGCACTTCCGACATTGGATGCAATGGGTTTCAATAAAGCTGATGTCCTGTTCCCAGCGGATCGATTCCGGATTCTGACACCACAGGCAATGCAGGGGACAGCCTTTCATGAACACATTCGTGCGAATGCCTCCCCCGTCATGGATAGCGAACCGTTGCACGTCGAAAACCAGTCCGCGGGGCTCCCATCCGGGTTCCTGCAATGCATCGAAATCGTACAGTTTGTCTGTCCAGTTCATAGTCTGACCATCTTTCCGCTAATAGTCCCCATCCGGAAACTCCAGATGGATCCAGCGTAATTTTCATATGGAAAACGAGCTATTTTTCGTTGTGGCAAAGAAATCAAGAGATTGCGGGGAGGGTAACCCTCCCCGCGGTTTTCGGGCATCAGGCTACCTGCTCGGTACGACTGATGATGTCATTCTGGATCGACTTGTCCAGAACCGTGAAGAAGGCGCTGTAGCCGGCGACACGCACCACCAGTCCGCGATAATTTTCGGGATTGGCCTGCGCATCCTCCAGCACCTGGCGCGACACGACATTGTACTGTACGTGGAATCCGCCCCGTTTGAAGAAAGTGTCGGTAACGGCGATCAGTTTTTGCAGACCGTCGTCGCCGGCCAGTGAATCGGGGGAGAATTTCTGATTCAGCAGCGTGCCGTTGGATGCCACGATATGGTCCAGCTTGGCCACGGAGCACACGGTGGCCGTCGGACCGGAGATGTCGAAACCGCCCTGTGGCGAAACACCATCAGCCAGCGGATGGCCACATTTGCGTCCGTCGGGCGTGGCCGCAACCACCGCGCCCAGAGGCACGTTCGCCGATACCGGATAAAGACCCGGCTGGAAAATGCCGTTGCGCGGATTGCGGTATTTCTGTACTTCGGCGCAATAGATATCGGTAGCCATGACCGCAATTTCGTCGGCATAGTCGTCATCGTTGCCGTATTTCGGTGCACGGTTCACCAGCATCTGGCGCAGTTCTTCGGCGCCTTCGAAATCCTTGTCCATGGCCGCCTTGAGTTCAGGCAGAGAGATGATCTGCTCATCGAAACAGAACTTTTTGATCGCGGCCAGGGAATCGCCGACGTTGGCCACGCCGACCCCCTGGGGACCGGTGAAATTGTAGATGGCGCCGCCTTCCTGAACCGCTTTGCCGCGGCCGATGCAGTCCTCTACCATACCGGAGAGGAATGGCAGGGGTACGTTTTTGCCGTGGGCCAGATCGACGGCGTTATCGGAATGGCACAGCAGTTTGACGAAATAGACCATCTGCTTCTGGTAGGCGTCGACCACATCTTCAAAACTCTTGAAATCCTGGATCGAACCGGTTTGCGGACCCAACTGTACCTTGCCCATGGGATCGTAACCGTTGTTCAGGGCCAGTTCGAGAACCTTGGACATGCTGAAAAACGCGGCATCGTGCCAACCTTCGGTCTTGCCGCCGACCTGCGGCTCGACACAACCGATGATGCCGTAATCACGGGCATCCTCAAGGGTGAGGCCACGGGACAGCAAACCGGGAATGACGACCCGGTCGTTATACCAGGCGGGCATGCCGAGACCCAGGCGTGACACCTCGGCGGCTTTTTTCCAGAACAGCGTCGGCGTCCCTTCATGAATTCGTACCGAAAGGGAAGGGCCATACAGAGCGGTGTTGGCGGTTGCCTGCATCATAATGAGGGACAACTCGTTGGTGGCATCCTCGCCGTGACGATTGACACCGCCGACGATGATGTTCTGGAACATGGGATACCCGCCGAAGGCCTGGGTGGAACCTTCGTCGCGCACCTTGTTGACGCCGGCCATCTTGATCCACAGCAGGTCGACCAGTTCCTGAACCTTTTCGGCGCCGAGGTTTGACTTATCGGCGGCATAGAAGGGATAGAGGTACTGGTCCATGCGCATCGGCGAAATGGAGTGGCCGTTGCTCTCGATCTGGATCACCAGCTGGATAAACCAGAAGGACTGCAGAGCTTCGTGGAAGGTTTCCGCCGGCTGCGCCGGAACCTTGCGACAGATCCGGGCAATTTCAAGCAACTCGGCCTTGCGGGCGGCATCGGCACCGGCGGCCAGGCGCTCGGCCTCGGCGGCGAACCGGTTGGCAAAGGCAATGACCGCTTTGTTGCTGATAATCACGGCATCGAGAAACTGCCCTTTTTTCATATCTTCCGGATCGGCAAAATCAAGCTTCGCCTTGGCCGCTTCGGCTTCGGCGATAATCTCGTTGAGGCCGTTGTGGAGAACCTTTTTATAATCGACGGAGATGTGGCCGACGCCGTTGAAATAATAGTTGCCCACGGTGAACACCCCGGCGGCCTGGGCGGCAAGCGCCTCGGCAGTCATCAGGGACGTGGCGTATTCCTGGTTGGTTTTACCGGCCCAGTAGGGAAAAATCTCATCCCGCAGGACGGCCTTGGTATCTTCGCTGATCAGGAAGACATCCGCCTTGCGTTTGGCCAGACGATCGAGTTCGTCTTCCAGCCACTTACAGGAAAATTCCGGGAAAATCGGGGTCGAACGAGGCTTGCTGCACTGATTGCCGACGATCAGCTCATCGTCTTCAATAAAAATCGACATGCCGGCCAGAATCTTTTCCAGAGCCTTGGCACGACGCAGATGCATCGGCAGGGCCTCGGTTTCCTTGTAGGATTGGGTAATCAAACGGGCTCGTTCGGGGCAGATTTCAGGAGTTTGGGTAAGGAAGCGGGCCTTGACCTGCTCCACACGGTTTGACGGCCCATGTTCGGCCACGGCGGAATTGATCTGAACAGTTTGCTTTTGGGACATGACTTTCTCCTTTGACAAAAAGAGATCGGACGGACAACGCCACATGCATTTTGCGCCCCGTTTGGACGCCGAGTTTTACAGGAAAGCGGCCATTCTGTGTTGGAACCGCCAGCACCACGGCCGCCTCAAAGGGGGCTTGGCGACGGCAAATAAACAAATGTTTCATTTCGGATGCCAAAAATCTGTTTTTTTTGCGCGCAGGTTATTTGTAACAAAGCTTTTATGCGATGAAAATCGCTCAAAGGGGGCCTTTGGCATCCCTCATAGGGGGCTTTTTCGAGGGATGGGTGATCACCCTGTGATGCCGCAAGAAACAAACCGGACTGAATTGCACCGTGCTTTCAACATGTTGACAGCAGCTTGCGTCCATCCATGGTTTCCGGATGGATACGAGCCAGGGAACCACAACAGTATAACAGAGTTTTATCTCGAAAGAGAGGGAAAGGGGGGGCTGGCCGCGGCGCATGGCAGCTTGCCCCTGATGCCTGTCACCTCACCGGCCCGCCAAGCGCCACTGACCTGCTTGCCCGGCACGGGGTACGCCCCGGCCAGTGGAAGCATTGTCACCGGAATATATCCTTTGAGCCATTCCATGTGTCATCCCTTTGTTCGGGATGGACCTTTTCCGCCAGCAGGATGTAATATGCCAGCTTCAGGGGAAGCGGATTTTCAGGCAGGCCACACCGGCTGCAAACCTGGCGATCCGCTACGGCAAAAAATGTTCACTGAAAATGCATCGGGAAAAGGGAGGTAAAAATCGTGAATAAACTTATTCTGCTGTTGCTGGCTGCTGGTCTGGGCTATGCCGCCTATGCCAATCCGGATATCAACGACCATCGGGAGGCGATCTCCGGCCAGTGGCCCGAACCAGCCTTTTACACTGACGAGCAGCAGGAGGATCGTTTCGGCGATCTCGACTACACCAACTTCATCGTCGGCTCCGCCACCAAGGACACCGTCAAGATGACCATGGTAAGCTACGGGTTTCTCGGCCGGGTGACCGTGGTGGACGAAGAATGGCAAACTCGCCCGGTACATGATTAAGGAGCGTGCCATGACTGCTCAACATTTTGTCCTGGCAGGGCTCGGCGTTCTGGTGGGCATCGGTGCATCTTTTACAGGGCTGGGCGGCGGCTTCCTGATGGTGCCGCTGCTGCTGTTTCTGGGATATCCCGCGCAAAAGGCGGTGGGCACCTCGTTTCTGGCCATCCTGATTATTTCCCTGTCGGCCCTGGCGGCGCACAACAGACTGGCCAATGTCGACTATCGGGTCGGTATTCTGCTTGGCGTAGGCGGGGTGCTCGGCGCCCAACTGGGCGCGCGCCTGCTGGAACATGTATCGACGGCCAGCTTCAAGCGGATCTTCGCCTGCGTGCTTCTCGGTCTGGCCATTTATCTGTTTTTCAAGAAATAGCTCCAGGCGCTATCGGCGGTTCGGCAGCAGCAAAGACCAGGGCCGCATGGCAGCAGGGTTCGTTGCGGAGGTGAACATGTCCTGGTTCATTATGGTTTTTCTGGGAATTTACGGCGCCATGCACGCACTGTTTTTGTGGGGAATGGCACCGCTGCTGTCCCGCAGGCCCGGCACCGCCTGGCTGCTGCGCGGCTGGATGCTGCCGATGCTCGTCGCGCCGATCGCAGTGCGTATGCTGGACCGTGCCGGCTATTTCGACATGGCCCGTATCCTGGCCTGGATCGCCTACAGCTGGATGGGCTTGCTGTTCATCGCCTGCTGTCTGTTGTTGCCCCTCCTCTGCTGGCGGCTGCCGGGGATGACCCTGAGCCGCACGCGACGCACCAGCCGGCATAAGATACCGCGCAGCCCGACCAGCGCGGCGATCATCCTGCTGGCCACCCTCGGCGCAGGCATGTACGGTTTTTATGAAGCCGCCGGTTTGCGCGTCGAACCGGTCACCCTGGTGTCCGACAAGCTACCGCCCGGCACGCCGCCAGTGCGCCTGGCACAGATTTCCGACCTGCACCTGGGGTTGATGCATCGGGAAAAGGCCCTTAGCCCGATCATCGCCCGTTTACACGAACTCAAACCCGATCTGCTGGTCGTCACCGGCGACATGGTGGACGCGCAAATGGACCATCTTGACGGCCTCAGCGACCTGTGGCGCACCATCGATCCCCCGCTGGGGAAATTTGCGGTGACCGGCAACCACGAAGTCTATGCCGGCCTGCAACAATCCCTCGACTTTCTGCAACGCAGCGGCTTCACCCTGCTGCGCAACCGTTTTGTGCTGATCGGCAACCGTCTGCTGCTGGCCGGCGAGGATGATCCGGCCGTGGGGTCGGCCGCCGCCAGGCTGCGCATTCCGGAATCCGCCGTCAAGCAGCGATTCGGCATTCTGCTGAAGCACCGACCTGTTGTATCCGCGGCAACGGCCGACCTGTTCGATCTGCAACTCTCAGGGCATGCGCATCGCGGACAGATCTTCCCCTTCAACTATCTCACCGGCCTTGTCTACCCCATGCAGAGCGGCTTGCACCGCCTGGCCGGGGGCGGCCTGCTCTACACAAGTCGCGGCACCGGAAGCTGGGGGCCTCCCATGCGCATCGGCGCACCTCCGGAAATCACCCTGATCGAGATCGTCCCCGCCGCCCGTCCATGAATCGGGATGGCAGCGAAAGCCCCGTCCAGTCCAGTACAAGCGGCAAACCCGGCATGCATGCTGCATGGATTGCCTGCAGGATTTCGGCAGATTGCGCACAGGATCAACCATCAACGCAGCAGATCTTGTTTCGACAACCTGTCCGCCGTACCCTGTCATGCCTTTGCTTCAGGAGATCGCCATGAGCTTGAAAATTGGGCCCGCTGTCACTGCAACGCCCCACCGGCCAGCCAATGACCGGAAAGCAACCCGGGCATTCGAAACCCGGCTGCGGACTTTTCTGGAACAACAATCCGAACAAGCCCGGCAGATGCAGGAGGCAAGTCTGCAGATACACTGCTGTCAGCTGAAACTGGCACGAAGCCTTTTTGCCGAGGAGGACGCCGATCGGGATGTCCTTCCGGCTATGGAATTTCCCAAAGCGGAATTTCCGGCCGGCGCGGAACATTGGCGGATTTTTGACAGTTCGCCAGCCCCGGGCGGTCCGTTGACAGAATCTGGCGCCCCGCCATCGGATCGCAGCCATAGCCGCACCGACATGGAGCACCTCATCGAGCGTGCGGCCGCCCGTCATGGCCTTGCCCCCGAGCTGATCCGTTCGGTAATCCGTACCGAAAGTGCCTTCGACCCGCGGGCCGTGTCCCCCGCGGGCGCCCGGGGACTGATGCAGTTGATGCCGGCAACGGCGGCGGAACTCGGGGTAACCGACCCGTTCGACCCGGAACAGAACATCATGGCCGGCACCCGTTACCTGCGGCAACTACTCGACCGATACAACGGTGATCTCGACCATGCTTTGGCCGCCTACAACTGGGGCATGGGCAACGTCGACCGCCATGGACTGGCACGCTTGCCCGAGGAAACCCGCAACTATCTGCTGCGGATCAAACAGGCCTGACCCACCGTTTCAGGATTTCCGGACCACGCCTTCGGCCAGGGCCGCATCGCAAAACTCCGCCAGCGCATCATCTTGCGGACGGCAACCGCCGTCGGCCAGACTCTGCAACCATGCGCATTCCCGCGGCGTGAATACCCCCAGGGCCACCTCCCCCTGATGCAGATAAAGCAACGCCTCACAGGGCTGTTCCGGCACCAGCATGGCCACCACATCGAAATCCGTCACCCCCATTTCCAGCTTCTCCAGCAATGCCTCGGGGTCCCGTCCGAAGCGGACAAAGCGGCCTTCGGGGATCAAATAAAGCCGCCCCGGATCATCCGGCACGGGGCCAGGCACAAGCTCCTGACACTGCAATGCCGCCGCAAAGCCGAACCAGGCCACCACATCGGCGGCCAGATCGGCAGCGAGCGGTTTATCCTGGGACAGGAACATCTCTCTCAGAACCTGTTGTTGCCAGGCAATGAGCGCCTCGCCGACGGGTTCCTCTTCGGGAAGCTCGTCGGCCAACCGTTCGAAAAACCGCGCCGCGTTGATTTCGAGGTTTTCCAGTATCAGATCGAACCATGGCACTGCCCGGCCGCGATTGTAAAACAGATCACAGACGCCTGCTATACAGCCGGCACGCGCCATATCCCCGGCGCTGAAGGTCGGGGAAGAAACCAGGCGATACGGGGGACGGGTCTGGTATTCGAGACCAAGGTTCCGCGCATTGTCGGCCAGACGCGTGCCGGGGAGCACCGCCAGAGGAAAAATATCGAGATGGTTGGGACGCAGACCAAGGGCAAAATCGAGGCTGGACAAAAACCCCTGCAGACTGTCGCCAGGCAAGCCATAGATCAGATCAAAGCCATAAACCACCCCGGCTTCATGCAGCAGCAGGATGCGCTCGGCAAAATCGGCCGGATCGATGTGCCTGTGAACCCTGGCGAGCACCGCAGGATCAGCGCTTTGCAGTCCGATCTGCAATGCGCAGTTGATGTCAGCGAACAGGCCAGCCATTTCCTCATCGATAAATTCGGCGCGCACCTCCAGGGTGTAATGGATATGCGGAGCGACCTGTGCCATCATGCGCAACAGGTTTTTGGCCCGCTGCGCATCGAAGTTGAAGGTTGGATCGAGGACGAAAAGCTGTTGCACGCCGGCTGTGGCGAACAGCTCCAGCTCGGCCCGCAGACGCTGTTCGGGAAAACGCCGCACCCGATCACTGCCGCGGGATTCAAAACAGAAATCACAATGAAACGGACAGCCTCGCGACAACTCCCACAACAGGCCGGGGTATCGCTCCGGCGGCAGAACTCCGGTCAGAAAAGGAGATGGCAGGGAAGCGAGATCCTCCACCGTACCGGCATCCGGCCATTCGCCGACCTGAAGAGGCTCTTCCCCTTGCTGCAGCAGGTGAAGGACCTCCACGACCCGCCGCTCACCTTCCCCCGGCAGTACGAAATCAATCGCCGGGTGCCCCGCAATGACCGATGGATCCGCCGTCACCTCGGGCCCGCCGGCGAAAATGACCACCCCCGGCTGAAAGGTTTTCAGCGCTCCGGCCAGTTCCAGCAATTTGTCGCGATTCCATGTGTAAACCGAAAGGCCAACCACATCGGGGGCTTGCTCCAGAACCAGCTCTGCGCACTCGGCAGACTCCTGCATCAGGAAAAAATCGATGAGACAAGTTGTCAATCCCAACGGAAAGGCCTGCCTGAGTGCGGCAGCCAGCATCCCCGTTGCCAGGGGCACGGCACGCGACGACGGTTCGATGTGCATGGAAACAAGAGTAAGGTTCATCAGCAATGCGCTTTCGAAAAATGGGCCGCACGGAATTTGAAATCACCTGTCAGCCTGGCTCGGGTTCAAGATATCTTTAATAAACAGATGTTCTTTTGTCGCCAAACAGGAAAAACTCTGCTACGCTGTATCGCAATAATATTTTTGTCGTCAGACAGCCCGGCCCTGTGCCGGCAATCAGAACAGGAGGTTATCACATGGGCATGATGCAGGAGTTCAAAACCTTTGCCGTCAAGGGCAACATGGTCGACATGGCGGTCGGCATCATCATCGGCGGAGCCTTCGGCAAAATCGTCTCGTCCCTGGTGGCCGAGGTGATCATGCCACCCCTGGGTCTGCTGCTGGGCGGCATGGACTTCAAGGATTTCTCCTTCACACTGAAAGACGCCACCGACGCCGCCCCGGCCGTGACCCTCAACTACGGCCTGTTTCTCCAGGCCCTGTTCGACTTTGTGATCATCGCCTTTGCCATTTTCATGCTGGTCAAAGCCATCAATGCTCTGCGCAAAAAAGAGGAGGCAAAACCGGCCGAACCGCCCGCGCCCAGCAAGGAAGAAACCCTGCTCGGCGAAATCAGGGACCTGCTCAAACAGCAGAAATAAACGCCTTTCCAAGCATATGAAAGCCAGGGCCCGGGGCAAAGGCCAAGCCCCATCCCTGGCTTTTACCACATCTACACCGCAAAAGTCTTCGTCCACGGCCCGGGCCTGTTGATTTTGCTGTTTCCAACCATCGGACCGATGCCAGGCCCCGGCCATCCTTTCTCATGTCCAGTTCCAGTCCCCGCAACTCGCCGCACAAGCCAGGCAAACCGTGCATATCCAGATTCCCTTTGCGTTTTGCCGGCGTCCCGGACAGCTTGGGCGCCCCGGAATCCCGGTCACTTTTTTCATGACAACGGTCGTTTTCCTGTGCTTTAATGCCAGATTCCGATAATTCGCCGCTGACACGGCTTATATATTTTAAAGATTCAGAGGAGAAAAAACCATGCTGACCTGTTCCGACCTGCGCAAAGGCACCAAGCTGATGATCGATGGCGAACCGCACGTCATCGTCCAGTTCGATTTCACCAAGCCCGGCAAAGGCCAGGCGCTATACAAATGCAAGCTGCGCAACATGATCACCGGCTCCTTGTTCGACCGCACCTACCGTTCCGGCGAATCCTTCGAGCCTGCCGCCCTGGAGGAACGCGACATGCAGTACCTCTACCAGGACGAAACCGGCTACGTATTCATGGACCAGAAAAACTACGAGCAGACCACACTTACCGAAGAAGCACTGGGCGACCAGAAGTACTTTCTGATCGACAACATGGAAGTCAGTATTCTGATGTTCGGTTCCCGGGCCATCGGCATCACCCTGCCCAATTTTGTCAATTTGCGTGTGACCATGGCCGAGCCCTGGGTCAAGGGCGATACAGCCGCTGGAAATAACAAGCCGGCGACGGTGGAAACCGGCTACAACCTGCAGGTGCCCTCCTTTGTCGAAGAAGGCACCCTGATTCAGATCGACACCCGTACCGGCGAATACGTCACCCGGGTCAAGGAGTAGACAACCATGCAAGGCAACTGGGCGCTGGCGAAAAAGCGCTCCAGACTCGAACAGAGGGCCCGGATCGTCCAGACGATCCGGTCCTTTTTCATTGAGCGGGATTTTCTGGAGGTCGAAACGCCGCACCGGATCCCCGGCAATGCCCCCGAAGCGCATATCGACGCGGTGCCGAGCGACGGCTGGTTTCTGCATACCAGCCCCGAACTGTGCATGAAGCGCCTGCTGGCCGCCGGCTATCCGCGCCTGTTCCAGCTGTGCCGCTGCTGGCGCGCCGCCGAACGCGGTGCCCGGCATCTGCCGGAATTCGCCATGCTCGAATGGTACGTTGCCCATTGCGACTACCACCTGCTCATGCAGCAGTGTGAAGCGCTGCTGGGCGCCTTGCTTCCCGAGGAGATCCTGACCTATCAGGGCCGCGCCATCGACCTGGGTTCGCCCTGGGAGCGGTTGACCGTTGCCGAGGCCTTCGACCGCTTTGGTTCCCGTTCCCTGCAGCAGGCCCTGCGTGAAGACCGCTTCGACGAAATCATTTCGCTGGAAATCGAACCCCGCCTCGGCATCCAGCGGCCGACCTTTCTGATCGAATACCCCAGCGAGCTTGCCGCCCTCGCACGCAGGCATCCCCAGCGGCCCGGTGTCGCGGAGCGATTTGAACTCTATATCGCCGGGCTGGAGGTGGCCAATGCCTTTTCCGAATTGACCGATCCGGTCGAACAGCGGCAGCGTTTTGCCGTCGAAGAAGCGCTGCGTCGCAAGTCCGGCAAGCCCCCCTATCCCTCCCCGGAGCCATTCCTCCTGGAACTCGACGCCATGCCCGAAGCTGCCGGGATCGCCCTGGGCCTGGACCGGTTGGTGATGCTGCTGACCGACGCCGCAACCATCGACGATGTGGTGGCTTTCACCCCGGAACTGCTGTAATTATCCGCTCCGCCAGAAGGCGCCCCTTTTGGGAGACTGCATTCCCATGTGTTGACCGATTCTGCACAAATTCTATGCCATGTAACGTCCCGACAGGGTGGCGCAACCCGCATCCATGGAAAAAGCATGCTAATCTTCTTGATTATCTTGTGAAAATCCGCTATTCTAGACCAAAAGAACGAATCTTTAAACTATTTGGCTATATAAATGTCACCATGTCGAGGTCAGTATGTTTCATTCCGCAAGTCATGACAAGATGTCCACCCATATCATCCGTCAGGTCAGGGAAGCCATCCTGAAAGGACAGCTTCTGCCCGGGCAAAGCCTGCCGCCTGAAAAGGACTTGATCACCCAATTTGGCGTCAGCAAGCATACCCTGCGTGAGGCGCTGCGCAGCCTGGAAGCCATGGGCTTCATTGAAATCAAGCGCGGCGCCGGCGGCGGGCCGGTGGTCAGCGAGGTCGATATGGAAACGACCCGCGATAGCATCGCCAACTTTCTTCATTTTCAGAATGTTTCCGTGCGGGACCTGTCGGAAATCCGAAAAATCATGGAGCCATACCTTGCGCGACTCGCGGCGGAGCGGTTCAGCGCCCAGGAAATTGAAAAACTGGAGGAAATCGACCGGAAATGCCGCAAAATTTTTGAAAAAAAGAAAAGCGTCGTGGGCGCCAAAGAGGAAATCGATTTTCACATTTTCCTGGCGCAGGCCAGCCGCAATCCGGTCATGGTGATGGTTCTCGATTTTGTCAACAGCATGCTCACCGACCTCAAGACCAACATCAAGCCGGATATGGAATTTTCGCAGCACGTACTGGATTCGCATCAGAAAATCTTCGAAGCCATCAAGGCCGGTGACGGAGACAAGGCGCAGGAGTGTATGCTGGCGCACATCTGCGATGTCGAGAAAGAGCTGGAAGCCCTGCGGGAAAGGGACGAGAAACAGGCCAAGATCAAACAGGCCGTCTGACGATAAAAAAATTCCTGAAAGAAAGGGCGAAGCCTGAGGCTTCGCCCTTTCCTGTTTGTGCCTTTGTGCCGCGGTTCCATGGAAATTCCGCGGTGGTCATCAACGCCTGAGATAATCATCGATGGCGGCAGCGGACCTTTTACCGTCACCCATCGCCAGAATCACAGTGGCTCCGCCGCGCACAATATCGCCGCCGGCAAACACGCCCTGCAGGCTGGTCGCACCGCTGTCATCTGCGACTATATTCCCCCATTTGTTAAGCTCAAGCTGAGAAGCCGTCGCCGTCAGCAAGGGATTGGCCTGGGTGCCGACCGCGTTGACCACCACGTCCACCGCAAGTTCGAAGGTCTGTCCTGCGACGGGAACCGGCCGGCGGCGTCCCGAAGCATCCGGCTCGCCAAGTTTCATTTTCTGGCAGCGAACCCCTTTTACCCACCCCGATGCGTCGCCGATAATTTCAAGCGGTGCTGTCAGCAGGATAAATTCGATGCCTTCCTGTTTGGCATGGTGGATTTCCTCCACGCGGGCCGGCATTTCCGCTTCACTGCGGCGGTAAACGATAATTGAACGTTCCGCGCCAAGTCTTGCCCCGGTGCGAACCGCGTCCATGGCGGTATTCCCGCCGCCTATCACCATCACCCTTTTACCCCGCATGATCGGAGTGGCCGCATCATCACGCCAGGCTGCCATCAGATTGACGCGCGTGAGATATTCGTTGGCCGAATAGACGCCTTTAAGATTCTCTCCGGGAATGCCGAGCATGGTCGGCAGCCCCGCGCCGTTGCCGATAAACACGGCATCGTAACCCGTCTGCAATTCTTCGAGACTTACGGTCTTGCCGACAATGACATTGCATTCGATACTGACACCCATATGCCGCAAACGCTGCACTTCGATATCCACGATCTGCTTCGGCAGACGGAATTCCGGAATGCCATAGCGCAAAACACCGCCGGTGTCGTGCAAAGCCTCGAATATGGTAACGTCATGCCCCTTGCATGCCAGTTCCTTGGAGACGGTAATGCCGGCTGGGCCGCAGCCGACCACGGCAACGGTTTTTCCGGTTGGGGCAACGGCCGTTTCAGGCTCCAGCAAGTCCGGATGCCGCATAGCCCAATCGGCCACAAAACGCTCCAGATAGCCGATAGCTACGGGTTCACCTTTCTTGCCAAGGACACATTTGGCCTCGCACTGTTCCTCCTGGGGACAGACGCGGCCGCATACCGCAGGCAAAGAGTTGTCAGCCAGGAGAATGTGTGCCGCCTGCGCAACGTTGCCGCAAGCCAGGGCGGTAATGAATTCCGGGATTCTGACCCGTACCGGACAACCGGCCACGCAGGGCCTGGTTTTACAGCCAAGACAGCGTTGCGCCTCCTGCACCGCCTCAGCCTCGGAAAGCCCCAGATTGACTTCTTTGAAATTGCACCTGCGCACCTGCGGATCCTGCTCGGGCATTCTCACCCGCGCCATTTTGACTTGTGGCTCCATGGAAAACTTCATCCGGATATCCTCCCCCCTCACCTTTTTACCTGAACGATCCTGGCACGCAGTTCATCGGGGAGCTGCTCCAGCATTCTGCATTCATCTTCGCGATACATGGCCAGCCGATTACTCAACAGATCGAAGTCCACCAGATGGCCATCAAATTCGGGGCCATCAACACAGGCAAAACGGGTTTCCCCTCCGACCACGACCCGGCAGCCGCCGCACATGCCGGTGCCGTCGATCATGATCGGGTTGAGGCTGACAATGGTCTCAATGCCGTATGGCCGGGTCAGTTCCGCCACGGCCCGCATCATCGGTACCGGACCGATGGCGATCACCGCCTGCGGGCACCGCTGCGGATCGTCGATCAATTCCCGCAGGGCATCGGTGACAAACCCCTTGCGGCCAAGACTGCCATCCTCGGTGGTTACCAGCACCTGTCTGGAAAAAACGGAAAGCTCCTGTTCCAGGATAATGAAGGGCGCGGAGCGACCGCCGATTATCGTGGTTACTTCATTGCCGGCCGCCGGCAAAGCCCTGGCCATGGGATAAAGCACCGCGGTGCCAAGCCCGCCTCCGATACAGACCACGCGTCCCCATTTGCGTATATGCGTCGGCTGTCCCAAAGGCCCGGCCACATCCCTGAGGTGATTGCCAACCGGCGTGCCGACGAGCTTTAAGGACGTCAGCCCCACGGCCTGGATAAACAGGGTAATGGTGCCCTTCGCAATGTCCGCGTCGCCAATGGTCAGTGGAATCCGCTCGCCGCCTTCCTCGACGCGCACAATCACGAATTGTCCGGGTTTCCGAACCCTGGCGATCCGCGGCGCGCGGATCACCATGCGATGGACATTCGGCGCCAGAATATCGTTGCTGAGTATTTCAAACATAGAGTTACCTGCATCCTTCAGTTTCAAGGTCTTGAGAAACGAGGCCTTCGCAAAAACCCGTTGAATGGCTAGGCCAAAATTCCGTTCTGCAAAGCCTGTTTTTGCAGAGCCAACGGCAGATACATTTCTTGAATTGCCGATTTATTCGAAGATTTTCGGAGCGTTGGCCAAAAAATATTTTCTCCAGACCGTATAATGTTCTTCCCTTATGTTGTATTCCTCACATATTTCCGCCAGCGGCCTGCCAGACAAGCCCTCGAGGACAATAATGGTCTTGGTCAGGGGATCGATCAATCTGCAAGGAATCATCGCGCAGCTCCTTACCGGGTTTCAGGCCCGTCGGCCCGCCTCCTGAAAAAGAAGCGGGCCGACGGATCCTCACTGCCATATGGTCCAGCCGTCAGCAGGCTAGAGTTCCCGGTTGATGGTACCTTCCCAGGTCGAAACCTTATCCTGTTCGCCAGCCTCCTCCGGGGATACCCATTTGGTGGTCACCGATTTGGTCTGGGTATAGAATTTGAGCCCGTCCCGCCCGAGGCAGTGCAAATCGCCAAAAAAGGAACGCTTGTGACCGGAGAAGGGGAAGAATGCCAGAGGCACCGGAATTCCCACGTTGATACCCACCATGCCGCCGTCGGTGCGGCGAGCGAATTCCCTGGAATAATAACCGCTGCGGGTAAAGATGGATGAGCCGTTGGCAAACTCATTGGCATTCATGACCGCTATGCCTTCCTCGAAATCCTTGACCCGCTTGACGCAAACCACCGGTCCGAAGATTTCCTGATCACCGATAACCATATCTTTCTTGACATGGTCGAAGATGGTAGGACCGACGAAATAGCCCTTTTCGCATCCCTCCACAACCGCGTCCCGGCCATCAAGCACCAGCGTTGCGCCTTCTTCGACCCCTTTGTTGATCATGTCGATGACAAATTTTTTCTGCCCGGCACTGACCAGGGGGCCAAGCTGTGTGGTCTCTTCGTAGGCAGGGCCCATCTTCAGCTGTTGGGCGTATTTTTTCAGCAGGCCAACAAACTCATCGGCAATGCACTCTTCTACAACCACCACCGGCAGAGCCATGCAACGCTGGCCGGCGCAACCGAATGCCGAATTGATGATCCTCCGGGCAGACCAGTCCAGAGCCGCGTCACGCAGAATCAGAGAGTGGTTCTTGGCTTCCGTCAGGGCCTGCACCCGCTTACCGGCAGCAGCCCCTGTCGAATAGATCTTCAGGCCAACAGATGTGCTGCCGACAAAGGAAATTCCGCGAATGTCCGGATGCGACAGCAAATCCGTCAGCTCGTTGCGGCTGCAGGTGATCAGATTGACGACTCCCTTGGGCAGGCCGGCCTCGATCAGCAGCTCCAGCAGGCGCATACTGGTCATGGGAACCAGACTGGCGGACTTGAGCACCACCGTATTGCCGGCTGCAATGGCCAGGGGAATAAACCATCCAAAGGGGATCATCGCCGGGAAATTGTAAGGGGCAATCCCGAGAAAAACACCAACGGATTCCCGATACAGCACCGTGTCGTGGCCGCGGGTCACCTCCATGGTCGAATGTCCCTGCATTTCCAGGGGCGCCGCAACAGCCACTTCGCAAGCCTCGACAACCTTGTGCACATCGCCTCGCGCTTCATTCAGGTTCTTGCCCATTTCCGTGGCAAGGATCAGCGCCAGTTCCTCGAAGTGGCTGTTGACCAGGTCGCGGAACGCAAAGAGTACCTGGGTGCGGATAGCGGCCGGCTTCGCTGACCACTCCGGGAAAGCCGCCTTGGCGGCCTGCACCGCTGCCTCGACCTCCACGGCCGTACAGCAGGGCGTTTCGGCAATTTGCTCGCCGGTGCTGGGGTTCATCACCGCCATGTATTTATCGGTTTTAGATGTCACCCACTCGTTGTTGATGCAGTATTTCAAACGCTTTATTTCCGGCACCAGTTCTTTTGCTTCACCCATGACAGTCTCCTTCGATTGTGTGATTTTGCCGCTGCGCCGCGAATCCCTTCCACAAACATCTTCGAACAGCTCAGCCGCTTTTTAAATATGATATTTGAATGTTTGGCTATTTTTGCACCGCAGGCGACGTCACAGCGCCGCGTAATACAGATTTACGATCTCCTCGGCCGTCGCCTGCCGCGGATTATTTCCCGGGCTGCCGCTGGCCAGAGCATCTTCCGCCATTTTTTTCACCACCGGCTCAAGCTTCTCCCGTGTCACGCCAAGCGCGGTAAGAGACGGCACTTCAAGCATTTTGATCAGGCCCTTGACTTTCTCGGCGCCTGCCTTGGCCACACCCATGGCATCCTGGCCGCCGTTGCCGACCCCCATGGCCCTGGCGATATCCGCATAGCGCCCGGGATTACCCGACAGAGAAAAATCCATAATGATACCCAGCAGCACGGCATTGGACACGCCGTGCGCAATATGGAAATTGGCGCCGATAGGCCGTGACATGCCATGCACCAGGGCTACCGACGCATTGGAAAAAGCGATCCCTGCCTGCAGGGCGCCCAGCATGGTGTTGGCGCGGGCCTCGCGATTATCCGGGCTGCCCCAGGCAAGAGGCAGGTAGGTGCTGATCAGCTTGATGGCGGAAATGGCCAGCACATCCGTCATCGGCTGTGCCTTCAACGACACATAGGCCTCGATGGCATGGGTGAGAGCGTCCAGACCGGTCGCCGCGGTCAGCCCACGGGGGAGCTTGAGGGTCATGAGCGGATCGACGATAGCGACCTTCGGCATCAACAAAGGGCTGCCGATGAGCATCTTAACGTCGTTGTCCGTATCGGTGATGATGCTGAACATGGTCGCTTCGCTGCCGGTCCCCGCAGTCGTCGGCACGGCAATCACCGGTACGCCGGCGGTCTTGAACTTATCCAGCCCCATGTAATCCTTGATCTGCCCCTGATTGGTCGCCATGATGCCAATGGCCTTGGCCGCATCGATCGGACTGCCGCCGCCGCAGGCAACCAGCACATCGCACTGTTTTTCCTCCAGCAATGCCAGGCCTTCATTGACATGACGCAACACCGGTTCACAATTTACCTCATCAAAAACCACTACATCCACACCGTGGTTTTTAAGCGAGTCGACAATTGGATCGATGGCCCCAACCTTGGCCAGCACCGCATCGGTAACGAGCAAGGCTTTGCGGGCTCCGAGCCGCTTGACTTCTTCACCGGTACGAGCGGTGGCTTGTTCGCCAAAATGGATGGTGGGCGGAACGCGAAATGGTCGAGAGGAAATCATGGTCGAGCCTCCTTGTATTTGTAGCCTGTCCACCGGGCAGGCTTGGTCCTGGAAAAAACAGGGGGGAAATGACTCCCTGTGCTTTTATTGTTTACCCGATCCCCCGTCCGCCGTCAATCAAAAAATCAAATATTTGGCTATTTATTTTTAGTTGCTAACATTTTTACGTATTTTCGATAAGTTGCGAGATGGTTTTGTTTGCCGAATTGATAAAGGAATTTAAAAAAAAGGCGGATGAGGGAATGTCTTGCGAGGTTCCCCATCCGCCAGGCTCTGGCCGCAACCGGTTATGCCGGGCATCCGCAGGCCATATTGCCCGCGACAATTTCCTGCCAGTCCGACAAAACATCATGCGTCCAGCAATCGTCCGCTCCGGCTGCCTCACGCATGACCAGAGCCAGAATGTATGCCAGTTCCTGCACCGTGGCGCCGGCATCGAGTGCCCCCCTGAAGTGTTTCAGCACGCAGGGTTTGGAACGCGCCTTGATGGATACGGCAGAGGCTGCGCTGCCCCCATGCCTTGGTGGCGAGATAGAGGATCCGCCCTCCGCAGTTCTATTCGCAGACATTATGCACAATCTCAGCATCCAGCACGACCATGGCGCCTGCGGTGATCATCTCCTTGAGACGGGGAATCAGGACCTTCATCTTCTCTTCAGCGCCGATGAATTCAATCACCATCGGCTGACATTTTGACAGCGTCAAACCCGGAGCCTGGGTTCTGCATACCTTACAGCAGAAACCGGAACCTTCTATCCCCCTGAATACCATGCTTCCGGCCAATCCGTGCTGATAGGCTGTTTCCACAATGGCATCATACAGAAGTTTATCGCCATAGCGCCTGGTCTCATTAAGATAGATGCGCAACAGCTGGTTTTTGCCTTCGGAGCCCATTTCCCTCCTCCTTTCTCAAGCATTCCTTCTGAAAAATTCATCCTGACGTTATCCGCTTAAAAATTAAAAAATCCGCCAAGATTCAAAAACTCGGGTTTGAACAAAATATTCATGACAAATGTCGACAGGGCAATCCCCGCAGCGGGGGGATCGAGATGGTTGCTGCCATGGTTGTAGAACATGCGGGCCGTCAATTCTTCGATGAAGGCGCCGCCGATGCCAAAAACCATGGCCACAACCAGCGAGCCGCTCTGCAGGTATCCCCAGGCCCCCATGATGGCCATGCAGTGCGTAACGGGAGCTTTCTGGATGGTGGCCTGTCCGAAATTGAGCATGGTCAGCATCACGGCCGAGAACCCCCAGCAGAAGATCAGTGGCGCCACAAACGCCGCCGATTCACTGACCATTCCCTGCGCGGCCAGCGGTGCCAGATACTCACGGAACCCCATGGCCACACCGCCGGACAGCAAACCCATCCCGGCGCCTATGGCAAGCAGGCGCGACGGAGGCGACATCCACCCGACCCATGAAATGGCATAGCCGTCGGTTCCCAGCCAGCCGTGTTGACGTATGGAATCCATGTTGCCCCAGGGCATTTCTTTCTGGAACAACAGCCGGGCCAGCCAGATGTTGATGCAGATGGACAGGGCCAGCAGATCAAATTCCCTGATCAGGGGAACTCTGCCCAACAACGGAACAATAAGCAGACCGAAAACGGCTGAAAGCCCCCCGACAACCAGTACATCCCAGGATGTATCGACCAGAGGCGACAGAATGTCCTTGGCGGCCCCCGAAGGATGGTTCTTTCTCAAGGCTGCCGCATAGGTTGCAGCGACCACCCCGGCTACGAACCCTCCGGTGTGGGGACCGAAAATCGGCCCCAGGCCGACCTGCAGCAACAGAAAATCACTGCCTCCGCCCAGCACGACCAGACAGCCCAGCATGGTTAACAAACCGCAAAGGCAGAAAGACCACAGGGCGCCGAGGCTGGCGCCAAACATGCCTCCGCCAAAAGCCAGCAAGATCGCATTAACGCTCCAGGCTTCCATTTATTATCCTCCCCTCAGTAAACAGGCATGCCTTCGAAACCCCTTATTGCAATTCGCGCCACCGAGGCCCCGGATTGGGACTCGAAGGCGCGAAGGATTCCGAAGCAGCATAAAAAAAGGCGGCACCTACGCCAGAACGGAAGGTGCCGCCTTTCAGCCAGTAAGCTACATGGCGTTTTTAAACAGCTGGATGATGTCTTCCAATTTGCCGACACGCGGATTGGTTCCGGCGTTACCGTCCTGCATGGCCAGCTTGGCCATCGGCTCGATATCGGACTCCTTGACACCCAGTTGCGACAGCCCCTGAGGAATGCCAACATCCTTGGACAGGCGCACAATGGCATCGATCGCTTTTTCGGCGGCTTCCATTTTGCCGAGGCCGTCGATATTTTCCCCGAGCGCCACAGCGATATCCGCAAATTTCTCGGGATTGACCATCAGGTTGTAACGCTCGACGTGCGGCAACAGTACGGCATTGGCAATGCCATGAGGCATGTCGAGCAGGCCACCCAATTGATGCGCCATGGCATGGACATAACCGAGGCCGGCATTGTTGAACGCCATGCCGGCCAGCAACGATCCGTAAGCCATACCTTCACGAGCCTCGATATCCGCACCATTGGCAACAGCCCGGCGCAGGTACTTGCCGATAAGTTTGACAGAGTGAATTGCAACGGCATCGGTCGCCGGATTGGCATCCTTGGTCACGTAGCATTCCACAGCGTGGGTCAAGGCATCCATGCCGGTGGCTGCGGTAAGCCCGGCAGGCTTGGCCACCATCAGCTCAGGATCGTTGATGGAAACCTTCGGCAGGTTACGCCAGCTGACAATAACAAACTTGACCTTCTTGGCCGTGTTGGTAATAACGCAGTGACGTGTAACCTCACTGGCCGTACCGGCTGTCGTATTGACAGAGATAATGGGAGGCAGTTCGTTGGTCAGCAGTTCGATTCCCGCATAGTTTTCGTAAAGATCTCCGTCATGTGTTGCGGAAATACCGATGCCTTTTCCGCAATCATGGGAGCTGCCGCCACCAACCGTAACGATCATGTCGCAATTCTCAGACTTGTAAACCTTCAGGCCTGCAGCGACATTGGTGTCTTTGGGGTTAGGCTCGACGCCGTCATAAACAGCAAATTTGATCCCGGAGGAAGTCAAGGCGTCTTTTACCTTGGCAACCGGACCACCCTCGAGCTTTGCAAGAAAACCATCACAAACAATCAGTGCCTTGGTGCCAAACATGGCAGCCCTGGGACCAACCTCGGCAACCGTACCCCTACCAATAAAGTTTACGCTGGGACACAAAAAGTCAGCCATTTTTTCCTCCTTCGCTGGTTGTCGTCTCTGGCCACCAACCATAGGTGGCCCCTCCTCACATGCGCTCCAGGAAAGCTTTTCTCATGTTCCCCCGAACATTGACGCCCCTTCCCCGCAAGCCGGAAAAGTTCCCCGGAACGCCTGAAACCTGTAATATTTTGAATATTTGGCTATTTTTGCTGGCGTCAAAAGTGCAATTTACGGAACACCCGGCTACCCATGCATGCGCCGCAACGCACCTTTTTCCTCTGTGGTGCCCTTGCGATGTCTCGTATACAAATACATACAATAAGACAAACGCTATTTCAACCAAATTTTTGAATGATTTGGCTATTTATTTAAAAGCCGCTGTTTTTGTTATGGTTTTAAAGCTAATTTTTTTATTTTTAAACGGCGTTTGCCATCACCGTTAAAGGGAAACTGCGCCTTTCCGCGGATTTTGCAGGGCACCCCGCCAGGCATGCAGTCCTGGCCAGACCGCCAGTATGACAAGGATAAAGAACTCCAGCATGACCGAAACATCCAAAACCTGAAACCCGTCATAATTGACCATATATATGATTTTTTCTTGACCGGGTCCATTGAAATCGATATCTTTGCCTTACCCCCGCGCAACACCGTTCTATTCCCTGCTTTCCAATGTTTTTGCGGCCGCTGGGTTACAACCCGGCGAAAGCCCGCAAAGCCCGTCTTGATCCCTGTTTTTGATTCTTTCTGGAGGTTGGAAATGAAAAGAATGTCACTTCTGCTGTGCAGTCTGGTGGCCGGATTTATTCTGTACGGCACACCCGCTCATGCGGCCGTTGTCATCGGTACGGACAATGGCTGGTCCTTCAGCACCGACGGCCTGGTAAACATGTTTGCCGCCTATGAAACCGGGGACGCCAAACCCGGTTTCGGCACTGGAATCCGCCGAGGCGGCACCATTGTTGACGACCAGGAAGGCTACCGGGAACGTATCGGCCTGGTACCCGGAATTATCGCTTTCAACATCAAGGCGCCAACCATCGGAGGACTCGACATGGCGGCTCGCATCGGGTTCTACCCGACCTACGATGCCAAGGACGTCGGCAAGTCGAAAAACTCTTTCGGCAATCAGATCGATCTGCGTGAAATCTTTTTTACCGTCGATGGCAACTTCGGACAGATGCTGGTCGGAAAAACCCTCAGCCAATTCCAGGGACAAAACCTTTTGACGGACATGACCGTCTGGGGGTATGGCGCCCAGGGCGCGCTCGACGGAGGCGGTACGCCTCTGGGCCGCATCGGCTACGGTTACGTTTATCCGCAATTCAATGCGCAGATCCGCTATACGTCGCCGGCCTATAATGGTGTCAAGGTGTCGTTGGGACTTTATGACCCGAGCGTCATTGCCGGCGCCACGGCAAAAGCGGAGGAAACCAAGCTGCCTCGCTTCGAAGGGGAATTGTCCTATGCCGGCACCTTCGAGGGCGGTTCATTCAAAGCCTGGCTGTCCGGCGTATGGCAGGAAGCCGAATTTTCCTCCGGCAGCGGCTTTGACGGTACTGTGGAAGCCAGCGGCATTGCCGGCGGAGTGCAGATTCTTTATCGGGGCTTCGATCTGGTGTTGTCAGGCTTCGACAATACGGCCATCGGCTCGGTTCTCATGCTGGACACGGACGCGCTGGATGCCGCGGGCAAGGAACGGGACAGCCAGGGCTTTATCGCCCAGTTGATGTACGGCTTCGACAACCGTTTCGGCAAAACCAAATTCGGAGTGAGCTACGGCGGCAACTACATGGATGAAACCTCGAGGGACAAGGCGGATCGCCTCGCCGGCACCGAGGTTCAGATTGAAGAACAGACCCTGTGGGTATTTGGCGTCTACCACGACATCAACCCCAACCTCAAGGTCATGGCGGAAGTCATGCTGACGGAAAACTCCTGGTTCGACAACGAGGATCAGAATACCGAACTGTTCACGGTCGGCACCTTTTTCGTCTGGTAGCCCGCCACACCACTGAACCACATGCCAAAACAAAAGCCCCTGCTTTCTGAGAGGGGCTTTTGCATAACCAAAGAAAAAAATTCACCCCTCACACTGCTAGGAGGTACAGTGCAAGGGGTGAAGAGGGAGTGGTTGGCTCCCGCATCCGTAATTCTTTCCCTTTGAATTACCCATTCACAGGGACAAAAATACGGCGATGCCACCTACCCGGAAAGGTGGCATCGCCGGAGAGAAAGCATGGCCTTTCGGCCTGCGCTTCCCTCTCTACCATTGCCCTTGCGCATCGAATTCAGACTATCACCTCGCCATCGAGCAGCCATTCCAGCGCCATGTTGGCCTGCATGGCCGCCACGATCATGACTTTCGGCGCCATCGGCGGGAAGACGGCCACATCGGTTTTTTCATCACCACAGACATAAACCTTGTCAAACAGCCGTTTCGACACCATACCGTTATTGCCGCCATACCCTCCCATGCCGCTGCCCATCACCAGCGGTTTCTGCGGAAAGGCAGCAATCCAGCTCTGCAGAAGCATGAGCTTGGCATCAACGCTGTCCAGAGCTTCCAGCAGGATATCGACATTACCGAAAATCCGCGGGATGTTCTCTTTGTCGAGGAGCCTGTTGTGCATTTCATATTCTGAAAACGGATTGACGCGCTCCAGGTTGCTTTTCAGTGCGTCAACCTTGTACATGCCTATCTGATCGCGAAAATAATATTGACGGTTGAGATTGTGCGGTTCAACCCGGTCATAATCGGCGACCACCAGCTTGCCGACTCCTGAGCGGGCCAGGGCAACGGCGATATTTGATCCCAGCCCGCCGGCGCCGGCAACCCCGACGGTGGCTTTTTTTAACACCGGCACTACCCCCAGGGCATGCCTGGAAAAAAATTCTTTTTCCTGAAGATCCCGATGCAACAGCCTGACCTTTCCGGACACGTCATCAAAAAGGGGAATACACTATTTTGGCGCTACAGCCGGGGACAACGTCCTTCCTGGCCGATGCACGGCCTCAGAGATAAAACGTGTCTGCTCTGCCGCCATGCAACAAATCTCCATCATAGCCCGCCGCAACGGGCCATGATGGAGCAACACAAAGAAAGATCTTTTACCCGTTGTGAAAACAGCATAAACGGCCTCGCGTCGCGTGTCAATGAATATTTCAAATATATGGCTATTTCTCAGATAAAAAAAGTCGCCTCCTTGATGCCGCTTCGACAAGAGTACGTTTTGCAGGCGTTTGATAAAAAAGTGGCGAAGATGCGCACGGGGCAACACCTTCGCCAAGGAGGCAAGGGGCATGAAATCTCGCAAATCCCCTCCCCTTGCTTCAAAACCAAGAAACTCTCACCGCCAATGCCAAAATGGCGGCGCTGGCGCTGAATCAGCCGCCGCCAACAAAAAGATATGCTTTGACGGCTGTCCCCCTGGCGACCTGCAGGGTTTCGAGCTGCTGCTTTTGAATCACCTTCCCATCCACCCTTACCATGACGGTCGCGGGACTCAGATCATGGGCTCGCAGCAACGCGACCAGCGACATGGTTTCCCCTTCAGGGATGGCGTCGGTGCTGATAACAAACATCGACATGATGTTCTTCCTTTCCGGTTCTCGACATCTTTACCAGGGGCCCTGTCGCCCTGGGGCCCGCCAGGATTCAGCGCTGATTTTCGGTGGTGCGCTTGCCCTTGCGGTAATCATACTGGTCAAGGCCGAGCCGCTTGAGGGTTTCCGGAGTGGGGATACCCCACTCGTCCCAGTTGCGGGCGCGGTAGTAATCCCGCAGCTGGTAGCCCAGGTCGGGCACGTAATCGCCGGAGCCGCCCTGGCGGGGGCTGGCAAGGATACGCGGCGGCAGGGTGTCGTCCTTGCGGCTGACCCCCTCGCGGGTGTTGAACAGACGTTTCATATTGAAAATCCGCTCGCCGCACTCGATCCATTGCTCGTTGGTGAGGTCCCAGCCGACGATATGGTTGAGAAACTGCGTCATGGGCCCGACAGTCATACCGCCGAACACGGAAAATTTGCAGAGTTTCAGCGAATCCATCATGCTCATGAAATTCTGCATGTCGGCAACGAACTTGCCCTTTCCTTCATTGGTATAGGGGGGCATCGGGGCGTCGTAGCCGAGGTCCGCGATATTCAGGCAGCCTTCTCCCTCGAAGTCCTGGTTATAGGCCTGCATGTGGCAGGCACCCCGGTTGGAGGTGGCATAGGCAACGCCGAGACCGCCGCGGCCGCGGGGGTCATGCGCGGGGAAGTCCATGCCCTTGACGTGAACGGCGAATTCCGCACTGGCGGGGCCAACCCGCTTGATGGCTTCCAGGATGCCCTGGGAGCAGGGATCCCCGATGCCTTCGCGCAGGGCGATCTTCCTGATCATCTCGACCATGGCCAAGCCGTTGCCCCAGGTCATCTCCAGGCCATCCGTGTCGCTCTCGTCGATCATGCCATGCTCCCAGGCTTCCATAAGGAAACTGATGAGAGCGGAGGCGGAGATGGTATCGATGCCATAATCGTTGCAGAATTCCGCACCCTTGGAGATGGCTTCCACATCATCAATCAGACAGTTGGAACCGAGCATGCCAAGGGTTTCGTATTCGGGACCGCCCCCCTTCTCCATCTTGAACGCACCAGAAGGGATTTCCACGGTACGGCCGCAACCAATCAAGCAGTTGCCGCAATGGTAACGCTTTTTGAGAATGGTCTTGGCCAGGTGCTGGCCGGAAACCTTTTCAGCCTTGTCCCAATGGCCCCACAGCCAGTTCTTGATCGGCAGGTCACCGACATCGTTGAAAATTTCCACGGCGCAGGATGTACCGTAGGTGCCAAGCGGTCCATCGTAGACATCCTTGAAGTTTTCGCGGAATTTCTGAATCATTTCTTCATAAGGCTCGGGCCTGGCAATGGGGACATTCTTGCTGCCCTTGCAAGCGATCGCCTTGAGATTTTTGGAACCCATGACGGCGCCGCCGCCGCCGCGCCCCGCGGTGCGGCCCTCGCGACCATCGGTCATGATGGAGGCTATCTTGACCAATTTTTCTCCGGCCTGTCCGATGGAAATGGCCTGGGAACCTTTGCCCAGCTCTTCCTTGAGAAGCCTGTCGGTTTCAAAGGTGCCTTTACCCCACAGCTGGTCGGCTTTTTTGATCTGGATATCGTCGTCGACGATGGTGATATACACTGGCTGTTTGGCCTTGCCCTTGACCATAAGACCGTCAAGGCCGCAGGCTTTAAGGGCGCCGCCCCATTTCCCCCCGCAGTCGGATTCGAGGTAAATGCCGGTCAGGGGTCCCTTGGTAATCAGCTCCCAGCGTCCCGCCTGAGCCACCTTGGTCCCGTTGTACGGCCCGGTCATGCAGATCAGTACATTTTCCGGTCCCAGCGGATCGATACCCGCCCTGGTGTTTTCGTACAGAAGCTTGGCGCCAAGTCCGCTGCCGCCAATAAATTTTTTCAGGTCTTCTTCACTGGGCCTGAGATATTCCACTGTTTCCGTGGTCAAATCGATTACCGCGATTTTCTGCCAGTACCCACCTAACATGATTTCTCTCCCTTACTCCGATGAGTTTGCGCAATTTCGACGCATCTCCTTTCCACAAGGGAGGCCCCGCCGTTTCCAGCGAAACCCTGCCGGCCCGCCATCCTTGAGGTACACCCTTTTAGGGTGACGGGCTCGGAGACCGATAACGGTATGAAGCTTCAGGGGAGGGGGAACGTTTAGTGACCGGGGGAGTCCTGAATCAGATCCTTATACATTCCGGAAAACATTTCAAGATAATTTTTATATTATTTGGCTATTTTTTTTAACCACAACGCATTTTTATTCTGGAACTCATGGATTTCAGCCTGTTCCGGCCTCACGGATTTTTCATGGTTGAGGTATACTGCTTTCGTGCATCCTTATTCACGCAGGGGGTCGACAATGCCTCATCAACCAAAAAAAGTTTCCCAGTCACGCGTCGTGCTGGCCCAGGTCGCCATGCCGGGCGATGCGAACCCGGCCGGCAACGTCCATGGCGGCTCGATCATGAAGCTGATCGACAATGCCGCCGGGGTGGTTGCCATGCGCCACACCCGCCGCAACATCGTCACGGCATCCATTGACAGGCTCGATTTTCACTGCCCGGTGTTCGTTGGCAATCTGATCGTTCTCAAAGCCAGCATGAACCGGGTCGGGAACACATCCATGGAAGTCGGCGTCCGGGTTGAAGCCGAAAATGTCATGACCGGCGAAGTAAGGCATACGGCGTCAGCCTACCTGACCTTTGTGGCGCTGGACAGTAATGGTTGTCCAACCAAGGTGCCTGACCTGATCGTAGAGACGCAGGAAGATGAGCGCCGCCTGGCCGAGGCCCTGGCCCGCTACGCACACCGAAAACGGGACAAGCGATAAAAACGCACCGGCATATGCCCCGCGGCACCGCCGGAGATCGGCTTCCGCGGCAAGGGACAGGCCACGCAGATCAAAAAAAACTGGCATTTGGGCGCGTTTAGGCTCATGATGCCGCGGGAGCACTGCCCTAATCGAAATTTACCATCCGGAGCGCACCACCATGGAAGACATCGATCTCGACCTTCTCCATTACCTGATTTACATCGACACAGATTACATAAAAGCCGTCGTGGCCGACACGACCTATCTACCCCGAACCGTCCTCGGAGTAGGTACTTTTCTCCTGGACAACGATGGCAATATCGACCTGTTAACAGCCAAACAACAGGTAACTTTCGATAAATTCATCCGTCCGCTGCTGTTTGATGTAGCATGCCAGGGGCTTGCCGGGCCGGAAACCTGCATGGGCAACGGGCGCATCGAATCGAATCTGCTATTGCCCTGCTATCGGGACAATATCTTCCGATGCCGTGCCTGCCGCGCTGCCATCGCCTCATCCACCGCGCCATGAACCGACGGACGGCATGCCGTAACCAACACCGGGCGTTCAAACAATCGCGAGGGGCATGAAAACCGGTAGTCAATGGGACAAACACCCACGCAATCTAGGACTTTTACTCAGGAAAGCACATCATGAGCAAAGATCTGTATGTCAAAAACCTACCCGCCGAAATGACCGAGGAAGAATTGCGTAAACTGTTTTCGGTGGCAGGCAAGGTTTCCTATATCCATATGGGAACGGATACCCGAAGCGGCCAGGACCGCGTCTATGCCTATATCAAAATGGCCAGTGAAACCGAAGCCAAAGAGGCTGTTTTATGCCTTGACGAAGCCCGCATCGGCAACCGCCAGATCTCGGTGAGTATTGCCAGGGCACAAAATTCCGCGCCAGAAAAAGATACAGCCGCCCCCCAAAAAAAGGTTCCGTTCAAACCACGGGGGAAGCCCCGCAAATAAATTTTTGTCAGACACCAGTTGCAAAAAAGGGCGGGCTGCGCAGATGCGCGGCCCGCCCTTTTTACGACATTCCAGGAGAATATCCGTTTAAACGATGGCTTTCATGCCCTGCATGGCGGCACGCAGTTCCTCGCCCACTTCCTCGATGAGATGAGCACGGATCTCGGCATTGACGTCCACCAGGGTGCGGTTATCGACGCTGTTGTCCTTAACGGACAGCCCCTTGCCGATAACATCGGTGCCAACCTTGGCCATGAAATCCTGCAGCAGGGGCACACAGGCATGGCTGAAAAGGTAGCAGCCATATTCGGCAGTGTCGGAAATGACGCGGTTCATCTCGTAAAGTTTCTTGCGGGCAATGGTGTTGGCGATAAGCGGCGTTTCGTGCAGCGACTCGTAGTAAGCCGACTCGGGCTCGATGCCGGAAGAGACCATGGTTTCAAAGGCCAGCTCGACGCCGGCCTTGACCATGGCCACCATCAGGATCCCCTTGTCGAAATATTCCTGCTCGGAGATTTCACCGGCACCTTCGGTCTGCTCGAAGGCGGTCTTGCCGGTCTCCTCGCGCCAGGTCAGCAGCTTGACGTCGTCGTTGGCCCAGTCCTCCATCATGGTGCGGGAAAACTCACCGGACAGGATGTCGTCCATATGCTTCTCGAACAAGGAACGCATGATGTCCTTGAGTTCGGCGGCCAGCTCAAAGGCTACCAGCTTGGCCGGATTGGAGAGCCGGTCCATCATGGTGGTGATGCCGCCATGCTTGAGTGCCTCGGTGACGGTTTCCCAGCCATACTGAATAAGTTTGGCGGCGTAGGGTGCATCGATACCTTCGGCGACCATTTTGTCGAAGCACAGCAGGCTGCCGGCCTGCAGCATGCCGCAAAGGATGGTCTGCTCACCCATCAGGTCGGATTTGACCTCGGCAACAAAAGAGGATTCCAGTACCCCGGCGCGATCGCCACCCTGGGCGGAGCACAGGGCCTTGGCGATCTCCAGGCCGTCGCCGTTGGGATCATTCTCGCCGTGCACCGCGATCAGGGTCGGCACGCCAAAACCGCGTTTGTACTCTTCGCGCACTTCAGTGCCGGGGCATTTGGGAGCGACCATGATAACGGTCAGGTCCTTGCGAATCCGGGTCCCTTCCTCAACTATATTGAAACCGTGAGCATAACTGAACACCGCGCCCTGCTTCATCATCGGCACGACGGTGTTGACCACGCTGGTGTGCTGCTTGTCGGGGGTCAGATTCATGACGATGTCGGCGGTGGGAAGCATTTCTTCGTAGGTGCCGACGGCAAAACCGTTTTCGCTGGCGTTCAGATAGGACTGACGCTTCTGCTCGATGGCGCCTTTGCGCAGGGCATAGGAGACATCCAGACCGCTGTCGCGCATGTTGAGGCCCTGGTTGAGGCCCTGGGCACCGCAACCGACGATGACGATCTTTTTGCCTTTGACGTATTCGCAACCGTTAGTGAATTCAGAGGCTTCCATGAAACGGCAGGTGCCGAGTTCCTGCAGCTGACGACGCAGCGGCAGCGAGTTGAAATAATTCTGTCCCATCGTTGTTCTCCTTTATCCGGTGGTTTGCATGCAGGTCAAAATCGCCAGAGTCTACGGAAAAATACCTGATTTTGCCTATTGCGTAAATTGATTTGTTATGAATACAGTATTGCATATCACGCAATCTGGAGAGAGAATGGACATCCGTGAACTGGAAATTTTTCTGACGGTGGCCGACCTGCTTCATTTTGGGCGCGCCAGCCAGGCCTGCAACCTCAGTCCCTCCGCCCTGACACGCACCATCCAGCGACTTGAAGATGAAATCGAACAGCCCCTGTTCGTGCGTGACAACCGCCGTGTCGCCCTCACACCGGCAGGTGAGCGCTTCCGTGATTACGCGCGCCGGTCGGTACAGGAATGGAAGTCCTTTCGCGGCGCCGTCAAGGGCACGGAAGCCATCAGCGGCACCCTCTCTATCTACGCTTCCGTCACCGCCGTCTACAGCCTGCTGCCGCGGCTGCTCGAAGCGTTCCGCAGCGCTCACCGCGATGTGCAGCTGGAACTGAGCACCGGCGCCGCCGAGCGGGCCGTGGCGCAAGTGCAAAACGGCGAGATCGACCTGGCCGTCGCCGCCCTGCCCGATCGTCAGCAGGCACATCTCGAATTTCTGCCCATCATCAGCACGCCACTGCTGTTTATCGCCCCCAGGCAGAAGGAAGGACTGCCGCTGCCGCTGCGCGACGGTCAACTCGACCTGCGCCGCACGCCACTGGTGGTGCCCCAGAAAGGCTTGTCGCGACGGCGCCTCGACCAATGGCTCAGGACGCGGCGCATCCTGCCCAACATCACATCGGAAGTGTCCGGCAACGAGGCCCTCATCGCCATGGTGCGTCTTGGCTGCGGCATCGGCATCGTGCCGGAGCTGGTGCTGGCGCGCAGCCCGTTCCGCGACGAAGTGCGCATCCTCGAAACGGCACCACAGCTGTCTCCCTATGTGGTGGGATTGTGCTCCACCCGCCGCAACCTGCAACGCCCGGTGGTAAGAGCCTTCTGGCAACTGGCGGAAAAACGCTCGGGGGTCAAGGTCGATTTCTAAGCGCTTTCACCCCTCGCGATTGGGAAACCTGATGATTTCTCCGGAGGGGGTTCGCAGTACGGCACTATCGCCCAGCCGCACCAGATACTCCGGCAGCAGGGGAATCTTGCCCTTGCCGCCCGGCGCATCAATGACATAATGGGGCACAGCGAGTCCCGACACCGGGCCGCGCAATGCCGCCACGATCTTCAGGCCAGTCTCGATACGGGTACGAAAGTGCCCGGTGCCCGCCGCAAGGTCCATATGATGCAGATAGTAGGGGCGCACCCTTATTTTAAGCAGTCCCGCGACCAGATCGCGCATGATCTCCGGACGATCGTTGACCCCCCGCAGCAAGACCGTCTGGTTGCCCAGGGGCACGCCGGCATCGGCCAGCCGCCGGCAGGCTTCCGCCGACAATGCCGTCAATTCGCGCGGATGATTGAAATGGGTGTTGAAATACAAGGGATGGTAGCGGCGCAGCATATTGCACAGCCCTTCGGTAATTCGCTGCGGCAACGTTACGGGTACCCGACTGCCGATGCGGATGATCTCCACATGGGGGATGGCGCGCAACCGCCGCAACAGCCTTTCCAGCCGATCATCTTCCAGCAGCAAAGGGTCGCCGCCGGACAGAATCACGTCACGGATGGCAGGGGTACGGGCGATGTATTCAAGCGCCACATCGAGAGCTTCGTCCGTTACCGTCATGGCAGCGCAACCGACCTTGCGCTTGCGGGTACAGAAGCGGCAGTATACGGCGCACTGGCCGCAGGCCAGCAGCAATACCCGGTCCGGGTAGCGGTGCACCACCAGCGGCACCGGAGACAGCCGCTCCTCGTGCAGTGGATCGGGATCGTCCAGGCAGGGCAGCAGCTCCCGCCGGTCGGGAATACACTGCAACCAGATGGCGTCTCCCGGATGGGCGATCAGCCCCAGATAATAAGGAGTGATGCGCATGGGATAGCGCTGCGCCACTTCATCAAGCGCGCCGTGCTCCACACCAAAGCGATCCCTTAAAACAGCGGGCACGGTCAAGCTTTCGATCAATTGTTTTTGCCAGATGTCCATATATGCCAAACGCCTCCACCGGCGCAGATTTACCACAGGGCGCACAGCATGTCCATGCTCCAAACCCCGAGCCGGAAACCTCACGCCTTCTCGCCTTAACCCGGTATCCATCCGCCGTTTCCGGATGGACAGCAACCTAAAACCTGTGGAATGGCGGTTGCGGGCGGAAGAAAAACGCGTGATTGGAGGTAAACAGGGGCGGCGTCCGGTTGACGATGGCCTTGATGGCCGGCGATGCCAGCAGCTCCTGCTGCAAAAACCGCCGGGCCGCCCTACGCACCGTGGCGTTTTCATCAACGGGCAGATAAAGGTCCAACGGCGGAATGTTTTCCGTCGCGCCGGCGAGGGCCGAATGCCGCGGCATGTTCATGATGGCCAGATTGAGAAAATCGATACAGTCGGCGTGGCTTTCCAGAAAATCTCTGGTAAGCCTGGCATCCTCCCGCGTTTCGCCGGGTGTTCCCAGCAACACATAGACATAGGTGGCGATGCCCGCCTGCCTGAGTTTTCGAAGTATTGCGGAAGCCGTCGCGACGCGGGTTCCCTTGCGCAGCCGGTCGAGCACCGCCTGGCTGCCGCTTTCCAGACCCAGCTGCAGCAAGCGGCAACCGCCCAGGGCGAGTCGGTCGATGAGGTCGCCCTGCAGCAGCGCCGGCTCAAAGCGCACAAAACCGTGCCATGACAGATCCTGCAATTGCTCCGCCTGAACGGCCATCGCCTGCAGTGCTGCCGGAGGGATGGCATCGTCCGTCAGATGAAAATGCCGCACCTTCCATCGTTCGGCAAGTTCGAGCAGCAGTTGAGGCAGGGCCTGTCCCGAAAAGGACCGGAAAGGATGAGTCGGGCTGGCGGCTTCGGGACAAAACAGGCAGTGCGCCCAGTAGCAGCCGCGCGACGCACTGATTGGCAGCACCGGATGCGGGGACATATATCCCGCGGGATCGAGTCCGTCGAAATCGGGAGCAAGCGCCAGTTGCGCCGGATTCGAAACGACATAGGGCTGGCCCGCCGGATTCTCAAACAGATCGCACAAGGGCTGTTCGCCGGGGCCGGTCACCAGGTGATCGAACCCCGGGAGTTGCAGGTCATTGTCTCTTAAGGCCCCCCCCCAGGAACTGATCATGCCGCCACCGGCCACCAGCGGCACGCCTGGAAAACGCTTTCGCAACAGGCCGGCCAGCTCGAAAGCCGGCAACACCTGGTGACGATAGTTGATGGACAGCGCCAGCAAAGACGGCTTATGCCGCGCCAGAGCCACCAGCAGGCTGTCGCGGAAATAATCGTGAAACAAGGTGCGGGCCTGTCCGCTCGCCAGTGTTTCCAGATCCGGCAGGGAAAATTCGGACAGCTGCCCGTGACGGTAATCACCCAGGGTGAGACGTTCATCGCCGGCAGATCCGCCATACAGGCTCAGGGCATCGTTGAGATAGCGGACCGCGGTGGCATAACGCGCGGGACTGGCGACGGCATCCGGAGAACCAAGCAGTTGCAATGCTCCGTCGGCATGGCGCAACGCCCGTTGAAGACGCGTCGAAAGATCCCGGCTGACGACAGTGGCCAGGGTGCGCGGATGCAGCAGGTAATGGTAAGCATCGCGATTGGCGTCAAAAACCCCAACCGTTATGCCCCGGGCGCGCAGGTAGGCCTGCAGGACCGCCACACCCAGCGGCGGCTCGCCAGCCTTGGCTGCGGGAGGATGAATGAGCAGCAGGGACATGGCTCAGACGCGCCGCCATCCCCGGCCGAAAAAGGTCACGGCGGCCAGCACCATCAGGCCGGCGTCGCGCCACAGGGCCGCCTGAACGGAAGTCTGAGCACCGGGCCGAAAGCAGCCGCAATCGATATCGAGGCCGCGCACCAGCAGGGATGTCAGGGCCACCATGAAAACCAGGTTCAACCCCCCGATCACCAGGGTCGCGGGCCGGAGTTTGTGCTGCACCACCAGCAACAGGCCGGCCAGCATTTCCACGTATGGCAAGGTGGACGCTACCAGAAAATTCAGCCGATACGGCAGGATTTTATAGTTGGCGATTTCGCCGGCAAATCCAGCCGGATCGAGGGCCTTGACCACGCCGGCGTATAGAAACAAGCCGCCAAGCAGCAGCCGGCAGAAATGATACAGAATCGGCCTGCGATAATTCATGGTTGTCCCTTTTCCACCGGCAGGCCGGCATCCTGCCACTCGGGCAGCCCCCCCTCGTACACCCGCACGTCCCGGTAACCGGCCGCCATCAGGCGCTGGGCCAGCAGAAAAGAATCCTCACAGCTGTAGCCGCTGCAATAGGCAACCAGCGGACGATCGAAAGGCTGTTCCCCGAGGAAGGCTTCAAGCCGCGCATTGATTTCCCCCCAGGGCAAACTGCGCGCCCCCGGAAGACGCCCCTGCAGATAAAGATCGACGTTGCGCGCATCAATCAGCAGCACCGTATCGACATCCAATTCCCGCAATTCCCCGAGGGCTATCGGCATCGGCAGCAGCTCCTGATCCGGCAGGGAACGCGCGGAAACGGCGGCAGGTGGTTGCCCGAACCATACATGCCAGAGCAACCGGCCGTTGACCGCCATGCCGACCAGGACACCGGTAGCCACGATCAGCGCGGCATCACGCAACCATTGCGCCAGATTTTCACGCGAGGGATTATTCATCGGGAGACTCGGGAAGTTCCGGCGAAAGGGCTCTGAGCATCTGCCGGAACATGTCGTTCTGCTTGCGCAGCACAGCGATGGTAGCGGCGCTTTCGGTCAACACCTCGTTCAGCTCGTCGATCTGACGCGCCTGATGGGTAAAACGAATTTCCAACCCGATCATGCGCTCTTCCAATTCCGCCAGGCGGTTCAAAAAGGTTTCATTCATGCGGATCATGCTAGCAAAACCCCCGCCATGAAGCAATACGCCTTATGACGGGAGGTGGCGACGCAACCGCCGGCATGCGCCATTTATTCTGATATGGACTTTGGCGCCGCGGACCGCTATCCTGATGTTGCCTTCACGACGTCGACAACATCGGCGGCGTGTGGGATGGTTGGATTAACCGTTGAGGTTCCACGCGCTTTTTATAGCAGCGCGGCGCCACCAAGCTCCCTTGCCGCAGAGTCTGGGATAAGATCACAAAATCCGGAGAGGAACCGCCATCATGCACGCAGCCAAGGAGCGCATGCGCCTGCGCATTTACCTGGCTATTTTCGTTTTTGTCCTGGTTTCAGGTACCATCGGCTTCATGCTTGCCGAGCACCTGTCGGCCGTCGATGCGATCTATTTCACCATCGTGACCATCGCCACGGTCGGCTACGGTGATATTTCTCCCGTAACGCCCCTTGGCAAAACCCTTGCCGTGCTGCTGATCATCACCGGGGTAGGGACGTTCCTCAGCACCCTGGCCGCCGCCACCGAGGTTTTTCTCAGTCGCCGCGACCATCAACTGCGGCAACGCAAACTGCAGATGGTGATGGGCCTGTTTTTCAGCGAAGTGGGATGCGAGTTGTTGCGCCATTGCGCCAAAGCCGACAAACATGGCGCAGGGCTGGCCCAGAGCCTGGCGATCAGTGGCTCCTGGGCAGCACGGGATTTCGAGCAGGCGCATCGGGGACTTTCGGACCACGTCTTCGAAATCTTGCACGAGCGCCTCGATCTGCCTTCCCTGCGGACCCTGCTCCAGGCGCAGGGCCCGCTGCTGGTGCGGCTGCTGGAAAGCCCCTACCTGCTGGAACATGAAAGGTTCACCGATCTGCTCATCGCCACCCTGCACCTCAAAGAGGAACTGCAGCATCGCCAGCACTTTGAGGATCTGCCGGACAGCGACCTGCAGCACCTGGCAGGCGACGTTTGCCGTTACTACCGGCTGGCTGCCGCGCAATGGCTCGATTACGCGCAGCGACTGCTGATCCATTACCCGTTTCTGTATTCGCTGGCAGTGCGCGCCAATCCTTTTGTGCCCGAGGCAAATGCGGTGGTGCGCAGCGTGTGAAGCTGCCAATCGACTGAGAGATTACGCATCGGGCAATGACCGGCGCTGCCGCTTGCGTTCGGAATGTTGCCGCTTGGCTTGCAAACGCCTCTCTTTTGCCGCCTTGCCGGGCCTGGTGGCGATACGGCGAGGCGCTTTTCGCTGCAGAGCCGCCAGTCTTGCTGCCATCCGTTGCAGGGCCTTTTCCAGATTGGCCTGTCGGGAACGCTGTTCGGAGGCGGTAACGGTTATGCCGCTGGGCCGGTGATGGATGCGCACCGCCGTCTCGGTCTTGTTCCTGTGCTGCCCGCCCGGACCGCCGGCCTTGTAATACGTGATTTCCAGGTCATGCTTGTGCAGGGACATGTTGCCTCCGGGAATGTCTCTCCCATGTATCAACGTGCGCTTTCGAACAGGAGGACGTTCGCAATGAATCATTTTGCTCTGACAATTATAGGCCGGGATCACCCCGGCATCGTGGCCAGTGTTACGGAAATTCTTTTCCGGCTCGGATGCAATATCGCCGATTCGAGCTGTACCATTCTCGGGGGGCAGTTCGCCATGATCCTGATTCTGTCCCCCCCTGAAGGGATAGGGCCTCCGGCCTTCGAAGCGGCCTTTGATGGTCTTGAAAAAGAGGGGTTGTCGGTATTTGTTCGCAAGCTGCAACCCGGTGGCGAAACCGCGCCCCGAATCGAAGGGGAGCTTTGCATGATTTCCGTTTACGGATCGGACAAACCGGGCATTGTCTTTCCCGTAGCGAAGGCCCTGGGGGATCGACGGATCAACATCACCGATCTTAACACCAAACTGATCGGTACGGCGGATAATCCGGTGTATGTCATGATGATCGAGGCGGTGCTGCCACCCGGGTTTTCCTTCGAAGATCTTGCGGTGCTGCTCGACAAACTGAAGAAAGAGCTGCTGGTCGATATTTCCTTGAGATCCATAACCCCCGTGGAGCTGTGAGGCCATGGCGGTCAAGGATATTCTTGTCTATCCCCACCCTTTGCTCAAAACCATCTGCACCCCCGTGGAGCACAGGGATACGTCGGTCGATATCCTGATCCAGGATCTCATCGATACCATGATGGCCGCCGGCCACTCGGTCGGCGTGGCCGCGCCACAGATCGGCGTCACGCGACGCGTGCTGGTTGTCGACGTATCCCGCAGCAAGCTCGGAAAAAACGACAGCCACGGCCTGCTGACAATGATCAACCCCGAAATTCTCGAAACAGAAGGCCTCCGCTCTTCCAGGGAGGGTTGCATGAGCGTGCCCGATTATACCGGCAACGTTGAACGTGCCGAAAGCGTGGTGGTGCAGTATCGTGATCGCGATGGGCACGGACGCGCCATCCGGGCCAACGGCTTTGAAGCCACGGCGTTGCAGCATGAAATCGACCACCTCGACGGCCTGTTGTTTCTCGACCGCGTCACAAGCCTGAAAACCGACCTGTTCCGCCGCAAGAAACGCTGACTGGGCCGGCTGGAAGCCTGCGCCAGCCTCCGTCGCCCGTTACCGTACCGCCGAACCCGATAAACCCGTATTGGATCTCGGAGGTTATCCACAAACGGCACCTTTATTCCACAAGTTATTCACAATTGCTGTGGCTCTCGGGAGATATCACATCATGCCATCGGACCGTTTGCCTTCCTGTTACGAACTCGAGCAGGCCGCGCGCCTGGCCGTGCAGAATAGCTACTGCCCCTATAGCGGTTTCGCCGTAGGGGCCGCACTGCTCACCGGGCAAGGCCTTATTGTCACCGGTTGTAACATCGAAAACGCCTCCTACGGGCTGACTCTTTGCGCCGAGCGGGTCGCCCTGGCGCGAGCGGTGGCGGACGGGCACCGCCATTTCACCGAACTGCTGCTGTTTACCCCCACGATGACGCCGGTTCCGCCTTGCGGCGCCTGCCTGCAGATGCTTGCGGAGTTCGCGCCGCAACTGCGCATCACCGCCCTGTGCGATGGCGGAACAAGGCTTGTCGGGTCCCTGCCCGACTTCTTGCCGCACGCTTTCGTGTCATCGAAGGGACCCTGGCCACAGCCATCTTCTCAAGGGAGATAAAACACGTCATGCCTGCTTCTTTGACCTGCTACCATCTCGGTTTTGGCCTCGCGGATCTCGGCACCGCGCCACCGACCACCGCCCTGCTATGCGGCGCCCCGGAGCGTGCCAGACAGATCGCCCTGGCAACCGACGGCGTTTTCTGCATCAAGCCGTTGTCGGAAAATCGCGGCCTGCACAGCTATCTGGCCACCCTCGACAAGCGCCTGCCCCTGCTGGTCGCCACCAGCGGCATGGGCGCGCCGTCCCTGAGCATCGTCGTCAACGAACTGTTCGCTCTCGGCGTGCGACGCATAATTCGGGTCGGCACCTGCGGATCCATCCAGGACCATGTCAAGACGGGCAGCATCGTTATTTCTCAGGCCGCGCTTTGCCGGCAGGGCGCCGCCGACGACATCGCGCCGCCGGAATACCCGGCGACCGCGGATCCTTTCCTTACCGTGGAACTGGTCACGGCGGCGCGCAGGCTCGGACTTGACCATCATCTGGGCCTGACCGCCTCCGTGGACACCTTTTACGAAGGGCAGGAACGCTGCAACACCTCGGCCAACCCACACCTGCTGCGACGTCTGCAGGGCATCACCGAAGAATACCGCCGACTTAACATCCTCAATTACGAAATGGAGGCCGGCACCCTGTTCAAAATGGCCGGGGTTTACGGTTTTTCGGCCGGTTGTGTCTGCGGCGTGCTCGCCGATCGCGTCGCCGGCGAATCCATCGTCCCTGGTCGGAAGGACATGGCGCAGAAAAATGCCATACGCGTGGCACTGGAAGCCCTGCGCACCCCGGTCTGCTCCTGAGCCGAAACCACAGGCCGTGGGCAAAGCCGCTCCGGCGAAATACGATCCGCCCCTTGACAAACGGGGACGCGAGTGACTAAATTGAGCGCGAATTCTGATCTATGGAGGTCTTTTCGCTATGCCCATGTACGAATATCGCTGCGACGCCTGCGGTCTGGTCTTCGAGGCGCGCCAGAAATTTTCCGATGCACCGCTCAGTCAATGCCCCGAGTGCAAGGGGCCCGTGCACAAGCTCATCTCCCAATCGGCCTTCGCCCTCAAGGGCGGCGGCTGGTACAACCAGGGCTACTCATCCTCCGGCAAGCCCGCCGCCTGCAGTGCAGGGGGTACGGAAGCAAGCTGCGCCGGCTGCCCCAAAGCCGCCAGCAATGCCTGATAATCCCGCGGCCCCCGATCCTTACGGGGGCCATTTTTTATCGGCCGGCCACCTGGTTTTCATCCGGAAACGGCCCTTTTCCGCCGTGGCGGCGCCAATCCGCGGGCTTGCTTGTGATACGGGCCATCCATAGCAGTGGCAAACCGTGGTCCTTTGCCCTCCCGCAAGCGGTCAACGGACACGCCAGTCCACCCTCCCGATCAAACAGCTGCCGAAGCAGGTCCGAAAAACGATTGCCCGCCGCGGTTCTTGCCTTTACATCGCCTGCCCTTTTCCGTATATTTTCGCACGAAATCAGCCAGAATCCCGGTTGAAGGCCGGCACAGGCTTGTGTATCTTTGAATCGACAATACCACAGATAAAAATCACCATAAGCGGAATGCCTCTGTTCCGGATCAGGGTTATGAAGGGAGATCCCATGCTTTTTCCCGAGGAATTGTATTACAACGAAGACCACGTCTGGATTGAGGAAGACGGCGGACAGGCAACCATCGGCGTCACCGAATATCTGCAGGACGAGCTGGCTGAAGCCCTCTCCATCGAATTGCCCGAGGTGGGCACCGAACTTGAGATGGGTGACACCCTCGCCACCATCGAACTGCGGCAGGGCACGCTGGAAATCTATTCGCCACTGTCCGGCGAAGTGCTGGAGGCCAACCAGGACCTCACCGATTCCCCTGACTGGCTCAGTTCTTCTCCTTATGAGGATGGCTGGATCGTGCGCCTGAAGCTGGTGGAGGCAGATGAACTGGAAGACCTGATGGACGCCGACAATTATACCGAGTTTGTCCAGGGGGAGAACTGAGCCGGTTTTCCGCTGTTCTCCACCGGCGGGGACATGCGCCCGGATTCCTGCATCAGCGCCCGAAAATGTCGCGGCCCATTTCGCCCCGGGAGAGGCGGTACTGAAAATAGGCCATAATGGTGAGTTGGTCCTTGGGGAAGGATGAAGGCAGATTGCCATAGGACGCACCGCGATATACGGCGGCCACCGCTTCACGATCGAGGGTCGGATATCCGGAACTTTCCAGCACATCCGCCGTTTCGACGCTGCCATCCCTGTTGATGACGATGCGTAGCAGGCAAACCCCCGACTCCCCGCGTTCGGCCGCCTGGCGCGGGTAGTTCCAGACCTGGTAAATGTTGTCGCGGAACCGTTTGAAGAAGGACGCCAGCAGATCCTTTTCCGTATCGAGCCAGACAGCCTCGCCTTCCTGTACATCCTTGCGATATTTGTTGGCCCACCCTTTCTGCAAGCGTTCCTGCGTGGTTTTGGAAAGGCCCAGATCCAGAGCCTCGGGACTCGGGGCCGGCCCCGCGTCACCGACCGGACGCTGCGCCGGCGTGGCGGCGGGCCGGGAATCGGCGGGAGGCACAGGCCGGCGATCTTCCGGGGCATCTCCCCGCGGGGCCGTCTCCCTTGGCGCCACCCGATCCACCGGCGCCTGTCTTTGCGCCGGTTTTTGGCGGGGTTCGGCAGGCGCCGCCGGCGGGACATCGAGTTCACGCAGGCTTGGTTGCGGCGGGCGCACCTCGACCACAACGGGTTTCCGGGGGGCTGACACCCTCACCAGCCTGTCGGCCGGCACGACATACAGCAGCAGCAGATGCAGCAGCAGAGACAGGATAATGAAAACGGCCAGAAGGAGATCGTGACGGGAAGAGGAACGCATCATCGCCTTTATTTTCCCCACGCGCCGGTGGGAAAGTTGTGTTTTGCCGGGCATTATACATGAATCGCCCACCCTTTGACCAGCCGAGAATCCCGGCACGAGACACCGCGCAAGGGCCCTGCGCAGTCCTTAAAAGAGGTTGACCCCCCAGGGGGCATCAAGTATAAATGAGGCGCTCGTAACTTCTACATTCGAAGGAGGAACCCTATGCACTTAGTTGATCAGATCAAAGCTACGGCCCGCCAGAACCGCCAGGTGGTGGTTCTGCCCGAAGGTTACGACGACCGCATGATTCAGGCGGCCGGCCCGATCGTAAAAGACAACCTGGCTGATGTCGTTCTGCTTGGCGACCCCGGCGGGCTGCAGGCCAAAGCGGCCGAACTCGGCGCTTCCCTGGAAGGCGTTACCCTGCTCGACCCGAAAAATGCCCCCCAGCTCGACGCCTATGTCGATGAACTGGTAGAATTGCGCAAGAAAAAAGGCCTGACCCGAGAAGAGGCTCTTAAACTTATGACCGCCGATGACAATCTTTTCTTTGGCGCCATGATGGTACGCAAAGGCGATGCCGGCGGCTGCGTTGCCGGCGCCTTCAATACCACCGGCAACGTTTTGCGCGCCGCATTTCAGGTCATCGGTCCCGCACCTGGCATGAAAACCGTTTCTTCCTGTTTCATCATGGTCACCAAAACCCCCGAGTTTGGCGAAAACGGTTCCCTGATCTTTGCTGACTGTGCCGTCAATCCCAACCCCGACGCACGCGCACTGGCCGAAATCGCCGTCGCCACGGCACGCAGCTGCAAAAGCTTTCTTGGCGTCGATGCCCGGGTGGCCATGCTGTCCTTCTCCACCAAAGGCAGCGCCAAACATGAAGACCCGGACAAAGTCATCGAAGCGCTGGCCATTGCCAGGGAAATGGCGCCGGAACTGCAGATTGATGGGGAACTGCAGGCCGACGCCGCCCTGGTGCCCAAAGTCGGAGCCAGCAAAGCCCCCGGCTCCACCGTCGCCGGCAAGGCCAACACCCTTGTCTTCCCCGACCTCGACGCCGGCAACATCGGCTACAAGCTGGTTCAGCGCCTGGCCGGCGCCGAAGCCGTGGGTCCCATTATCCAGGGACTGGCCAAGCCGGTCAACGACCTGTCACGCGGCTGCTCGGTGGATGACATCATCAGCGTCACCGCCATCACCGCCGTGCAGGCCCAGGGCTGAGCATCGACGAACATCGCGCATAAAAAAAGGCCGGCGAATCAATCCGCCGGCCTTTTTTTGTCCGCATCCTTCAAGCACAGATTACTTGCGCACGTAATCCCTGGATTTGAAGGTGTAATCGAAGCTCATGTGATCGCTGTAGGTGTTTTCCAGAATACCGACCACGTCTTCGGTAAAAACAAGTTCTTCATCGGTAGGTATGACGAACACCTTGACCGGCGAGTCGGAAGTGGAGATTTCCACTTCGGCTTTTTTGGTGCGGGTCTTGAGGTTCTTTTCCTTGTCGATCTTGACCCCCAGCGCCTCGAGGCCTTCCAGCGCCTGCTGGCGGATTTCGGCTCCCATCTCGCCGACACCGGCAGTAAAGACAATGGCATCGACCTTGCCGAGCACTGCCATGTAGGAACCGACATATTTTTTAATGCGATAAGCTTCGATATCGTGCGCCAGTTTGCAGCGCTTGTCTCCAGCCTTGATCCCTTCGCCGATATCGCGGCGATCGGTATACTTGCCGGTAATGCCGAGCAAGCCGGACTTTTTGTTCAGAATGCTGTCCATCTCCTTGGCGGTGTAGCCCTCGCGCTCCATGATGAAGGTAGGGATGGCGGGATCGATATCGCCGCAACGGGTACCCATGACAGCGCCTTCGAGAGGTGTAAGGCCCATGCTGGTATCGACGCAGACGCCACCGCGAATCGCAGCGTGGGAAGCGCCGTTGCCGATGTGCAGGGTAATGATGTTGCAGTCCTTGGCATCTTTCCCGAGCAGCACGGCAGCCCGTTTGGATACATACAGATGGGACGTGCCGTGGAAACCGTAGCGGCGCACGCTGTGTTTTTCATACCACTCATAGGGCAGCGGGTAGATATAGGCTTCCTGTGGCATGGTCTGGTGAAAGGCCGTATCGAAAATCGCCACGTGCGGAACCTCGGGCAAAACTTTTTGGGCGGCCACAATGCCCATGATGTTGGGCGGATTGTGCAGCGGAGCAAGGTGCTGAACATCCTTGATCCCCTGGAGAACCTCTTCGTCGATAAGTACCGAACTGGCGAATTTTTCGCCGCCATGCACGACGCGATGACCCACGGCGGATATTTCGCTCATCGATTTAACCACGCCAGTCTTATCACCGGTCAGGGTCTTGATGATCAGCTCGATAGCGACGGTGTGGTTGGGGCAATCGTGTTCGCTCTTGTAATCCTCCCGACCGGGAACCTCGTGCGAGATAAAGGAATCGCCGATACCGACCCGTTCGACGACGCCCTTGGCGATAATCTCCTTCTTGTTCCAGTTGTAGAGCTGGTATTTTACCGATGAACTGCCGCAATTGAGTGCGAGGATATCCATAGAACCTGCTTACCTCCTATTAAAGTGTTACGGGCGGAAAAGCCGGCACCTTTCCGCCCATCGGATGGACTGGACAAACGGATAAATACTATAAGATGGCAATTGCAAATGCAAGGTCTTTGTCGGCGACGTCTTTTGCATCATTTAGGGTGGACAACCAGTAAAAAGGTGTTGTAGAATCCGCCCGAAGTATCGAGAATAAAAGCAGCAAGTGATTCTAAAGCAAAGGAGGTGAATACCTTGGCTCATACCATCACTGACGATTGCATTAACTGCGGTGCTTGTGACGACAGCTGCCCCATCGGCGCTATCGAAGAAAAAGGCGACAAACGCGTTATCGACGCTGACGCCTGCACCGACTGTGGCGCCTGTGTCGACGCATGCCCCGTTGACGCCATCAAGGCCGACTAAGCAGTCAAAAACATGACGGGCGGGAGCATCCGGACAACAGGAAGCTCCCGCCTTTCTTGTACCTTCCCGCACCCGTCATCCCGAGACAAGAAAGGGACGGCACTATGCCCGGTTTCTGGGAACTGACCCTGATCCTGATCATCATTGTGCTGTTGTTCGGCGCACGCAAGTTGCCGGAGATAGGTGCCAGCCTGGGAAAAGGGCTTACCGCCTTCCAGAAAAGCCTGCGCGGCACCCCCGACGACGACCCTGACAACGACCACACCGACAATCTCCCCCCGGAAGATCGGCATTGAAAAAGCCCCGGCTGCCTGAATTCGGCAAGACAGGGATCGCGCCCGCCAGGCCGGCCCCTACCGGGAAGCCGGTTTGGAATCGATGACCTCCACCGAAAACTCACTCAGCCCTTCCGGCAGGTTGCGGAACACGATGGTGAAGGGAACGGCCTTGCCGGCGGGAACATTAAGGTTGCTCAGAGAATCCCCGAACTGATTGTTCATCCGCTCGGCAATCCTGTCAAACGGCAAAGTTTCCAGCTCGCCGGCATCGATGGGATTGCCACAGAACACCGTCTGCTGCTGCAGCGGTGCCCCCTTGGCATCGAACAGAACCCCCTTGACGGCGATTGCCGAGCGTGATTCCCGATAATCGTTAACCGCCTCGCCCTGAATCACGAACAGCCGCCCAGCCCGCCGGTTCTGCAAAAAACCGCCATTCAATCCCAGCGTGCGGATCTGGCCGCTTTCCGTTGCCTCCGGCTGTGATCGCATCAGGGCATGCAGCCGCTCCAGCCGCATCAAAGAACCGAGCAGATCCTTCTTCCAGGCAAAGTAGCCGCCGGCTGCCCCCCCGACCAACAACAATAAAAAAAGCAGGGACAACCCTGTGCCTTTTGATTTTCGCCGGACCGGAACCCTGGCGGGAGGTGGCAGCGAGGGTTTGCCCTCCGAGCTTGCAGGAGGAGCGAACAGCCCGGCGTCACCGTCTTCCACCTCATGATCCGCCGCCCCCGCATGGAGCCCGGCCAAAGGCGACCTTGCAGCCCCTCCCGCAGCAACGGAATCCGGTGATAATTCAGAAGACGGATCCTCAACCGGCGCCTTGGTGGGTTCTGCAAAATAATCCTGCGAGTCGCCACCTTCCTCGTCCAGGGGAAAACTGCCGTCCTCAAAAGAAAATGCCTCCCCTTCATCTGCTGCCGTTTCGAACAGCGCATCGGACTTCAATTCACCGTCCTCGTCGAAAGCAGCAAAATCGAAGGCTGAATCCTCCGAAAACTCGTTCTCCAAGGTCGGATCTCCGGACAGGGAGCTGACATCGTCCCAGGATTCGCCAAAGTCGAATTCATGAAAGGCAGAGCCGCCCGTTTCAGAAAGCGCCTGGTCCCGTTCTTTGTCCGCGGAAGCGGCGGAAGGCATGGCGACATCACCAGGCCCGGTGGCGGCAGCCGAGGTTTCGTCCAACTCGGGCATAACCGTAAAAACCTTCTGACACCTGGAACAGCGGACTTTGGTGCCGGAAGGTTTCAATTTGTCATCCGCCAGCCGAAAACGGCTGACACATTCGGGACACTCCACAATCATAACGGCCTCCCCTCACCCGCAGATGACGGATCTTCAAAAATATACAGTTCAGGCAGTTCGCGATAGCGCTCCTGATAATCGAGCCCGTAACCGACCACAAACCCCTCCTCCAACGTCATGCCGACATAATCCGCTTCAATGGGGACTTTTCGATCGATGCGCTTGTCCAGCAACGTACAAACCTTCAGGGAGCGCGGCTGACGCTCCAGCAGGCGATGAAACAGCGACTGCAGGGTATATCCCGTATCGATGATATCCTCGACAATAAGGACCTCACGATCGGTTACGGAAAACTCCAGATCCTTGCGCATCTCGACAATGCCGGATGAAACCGTTTCGCAGCCATAACTGGCCATGCGCACGAAATCGACCAGCAGCGGGCAGGAAATGGCACGCGCCAGATCGGCAAAAAACAGAAAAGAGCCTTTCAGAACGCAAACCAGCAGAATTTCCCGATTCTGGTAATCCCGGTCGATCTCTCCCCCAAGCCTGCACACCTGCTCGGCGATCTGGTCCCGGGTGTAGAGAGTTTTAAAGTTTTTACGCATGAACTATTCCCAATGAGTTGAAAACCCTTTTCAAGTCCGCATGTTATAGCAACACTCAAAGGGGCTGTCAATCCCAATGCAACCGCCGGCAAGCGCCTGCAAACCAGCATCCCCCGTGGAGGGGGCTGGTTTGAAACTTCAAATAGTGCTATAAAGAACAGTCGGCGCCAACCGCATCTTGGGGCCGGCTGGAACTTTCAAATCTGCTCAGGAGATTTTTTATGAAAACACCGCACACGTTTTTTCTGGCCATTTTTTGTCTGGCTCTTCTCCCGGCGCCGGCACTGGCCGCTCCGCAGATCTTCATCTCCGACCCCGCTTTCCAGTTCGGAACGATCGCCGAAGGCGACAGATTGGAGCATGTTTTTACTTTTGCCAACCGCGGCGACCAGACCCTGTCCATTGAACGCCTGCGATCAACGTGCGGATGCACCGGCACATTGCTGTCCAGCAGGGAAATCCTCCCCGGAAAATCGGGAGAGGTAAGAATCACTTTCAATTCCAACGGCATGCGGGGCCCGATTACCAAATGGGTGTACATCTACAGCAACGATCCCGCCACCCCGAAAGCGGCACTGCGGATTGCGGGGTTGGTCAAACCCGAAATCGACATACAACCCGACCGGTTGCAGCTTACCAACATGCGACCCGGCGAAAAACGCCAGGCAGACATCACCCTTACCAACAACGGCGAACGCACCATTTTTCTGTCCAACCTTGCCACCATGCCCGCTTCGTTATCGGCAAGTCTCAGCCAGACCAGGCTGGCACCCGGCGCTTCGGCCCGCATCCGGGCAACCCTGACACTGCCTGCCGAAAAAAGCCGCCAAAACGGCTACATCACCCTCTCGACAAGCAGTCCCCGCAGCCCGAAACTGCGCATTTCAGTGTTTGGCGTCGGACGCGAACGGACGCCCTGACCAACAGGCGAGCACCCTGCAAACCACTGCTTCGCAGGGAGTAAAACACACACTCCTGCGCCTGGCGGACAAAAAGGCTGCAAATTGACGTTGCATTTCCTCGAAGGATGAGTTATATAGTTGAGTCCGCGCGCGATTAGCTCAGCTGGATAGAGCGTTGGCCTCCGGAGCCAAAGGTCACAAGTTCGAATCTTGTATCGCGCGCCATAATAAAAAACAAAGGGTTACGTCAAAGGCGTAACCCTTTTTTGTTATCCACCGGCCAGGTGAAACCGCCCGTCAATCGACCGTCGGCTGTGGCGGCGGGGTCCGTGACGAATCCGGGCATCTGCCGGAAGGGAGGGGGCTACCCTGTATCAGCACCAGGCCGCCTTTCACCACGCTTGCCAGGTTGGCCATGTAATCGCATTTGATGCGCAGCAGGAAAAACAACCTTTCGTCAGCCAGCGGATGCAACGTCTCGAAATTGCCCTGTCCCTTGGACAGGATCACATCGGCCTCTGCGAACAATGTCTGGAATTCCGTGGTTGTTTCATCAAGGATGGTCCCCGGGTAAACACTGCCACTGGAAATAGTCCGGACCAGACGGTCCAGCCCCACGGCCCTGGCATCCTCCAGGGTAGCGTCGTTGATGATCGGCCGGGCGCGAAGCGCCGCCGTTATGCGCAGACGGGGAAACTGGCGCATGAGTTCTTCCAGAAACAGCCTGTCGAAGACAATCTCTCCGCTGTTATCACAGATATAGAGAAGGTTCGAGGCCTTGTGCAATGCCTGCCGGAAAGGCCGGATGTCATAACGGGCAAAGCTGGTCTGATCCAGATTGCGGATTTCATGCTCCAGATCGATGTCGTCATGGGGCTTGACGCCAAAATCGATGATGTTGCCGGCCGCGGCGAGATGCAATCCCATCTCGATCGGTTCCGGGCTACAGGCCAGCATTTTCTGAAACATCGGGACGTGAGCCAGGGACAGCGCGTTTGAGCGTTGTTTGACCTCGGCATAGATATCGAAATCGGGCGATTCGCCCCGTTCCTGAATGACGGCATCCGCAACCTGGCGGACAACGTGCTGAACCAGCAGCGGCTTGACCTTCGAGTCTTCGATGGCCTGCCGCGCCACGGCGAGGATGCGTGCTGTCTGCCCTTCTTCAAGCTGGGCGAAGCGCGCCGTGGAAAGGCACTGTTTCAGGACACAGGGAATGCATTCCTGCGCGATACCATAATGCCGCATCGACTTTTCCATATGGGTTCTCCCTCACCGCATAAGGCGCGCGCAAACCTGCTCGCGTCCAGAACGGCAATTTCTCCGAGCTACTCGGCCCTTTCAAACGCCTGGCGGGCTCCCTGCAGATCGCCAAGGTCGGTACGGGCCCGACCGATGATGATCCAGTTTTCCCGACGCAGAACATGACCAGCGGGAACCAGGGAATTGGACTTGGCGGCGAGATTTTCGGCTTGCATGAGCTGTCCCTGCGCCAGGCGCACGCGGGCCAGTTCATGCCAGAGCAGTGCATTGCGGGGCTCGATCCGCAAGGCACGTTCCAGCGAAACACTGGCATCGGACAGGCGACCCGCCGCGGTTTGCGACCTGGCCTTGCCAAGCAGGGAAGTCACCGCCAGGTTGCCCGATGGCGCCGGCGCAGTTTGTTTCTGAGGTGGCACCGCACACCCCGCGATCAGCAGTAGAATCGCCGGAACCAGCCATTTTATCAGTGTCTTGTTCACTCGAATAACCCTTTAAACCAGGTTTTGATCCGATGGCCCACCGAATGTGGACCACAATCGGCACTGCGGGTTGGGGCCGAACCGGAGATAAAAGGCAGTTCCACGGCACCCGGGCAGTTTGCGGCACTGCGCAATCCCGATGCGGGATCAATCCATACCCACTCCACATTGTCCGGCGGCACAAGGGTCAAGGGTTCGGGATCAAGTCCGACCATAATATCGCCCCAGATGCCCATGGCGGCGCCAGCGCCGCTGAATCCGGCAGGTTCGTTATCGTCCCGCCCCACCCATACCACACCGAGACGGTCACCGGCAAATCCCGCAAACCAGCTATCCCGGTAGTCGTCGGTGGTACCGGTCTTGCCGGCAATACCCAGATCAGGCGACAGCCGGTTGTACAACTTTTGAGCGGTCCCTTCGCGGACCACGGACTGCAGTGCGGTGGTTACCAGATAAACAGGGGCCGGCCTGATGACCTGCTCCACATTCAGGGGATATCGTTGCAGCGGTTCGCCTTCGGCCGTCAGTACCTCCCGAATGGCCCGCAGCGGCGTACGGAAACCGCCTCCGGCGAGGGTCTGGTAGAGCTGCGCGACTTCAAGGGGGGACAGGGCATCCGCCCCCAGCAGGCTGGCGGCAAAACCGGTCAGTTCACGCTCCACGCCGAGCTGCCGGATATTGGCCATCACCGAATCCACCCCCACCGACAACCCGAGCCGGACCGTGGCCACGTTATAGGAATGAATCAGGGCCTCGCGCATCGACACCTTGCCGTGATGCTGCTTGTCATAGTTCTGCGGAATCCAGTCTTCAGCTCCGGCCTGCCGATAAACCAGCGGACCGTCGTCCAGCAGGGTTGCAAGAGTGTATCGGGAAGGATGCTGCAGTGCGGTCAGAAAAACAACCGGCTTGATCAGCGATCCGACAGGCCGCCTGGCATCGACAACCCGGTTGAACCCCTCGAAACGCGGCTCCCGCCCGCCTACACAAGCCTGCACCTCGGCACTTTGCGTGTCGGTGAAGATAGCCGCCCCCTGCAGGGTGCCGGATTTAATGCCACGTATCGCTTCCAGATGCGCCAGATGTTTTTGCACCGCTTCTTCCGCCATGCGCTGCACCCGGGGATCAAGCGTGGTAAAAATCAACAACCCTTCTGATCGCAGATCCTCGTCTCGATAATCACGCTGCAACTGGCGATGCACCAGCTTCAGAAATGCCGGGTAGGGAGAGGTGCCACGGGGAGGCCGTTCAACCACTCCCAGGGGCATCGCCCTGGCTTCCGCGGCCTGTTGTTCGGGCAGAAATCCGGCCTCGACCATCTGAGACAAAACCAGGTTGCGTCTGTCCAGAGCCCGCCGGGGATGGTTGCGCGGGCTGTAGTAGGCCGGACCTTTCAGCAGGCCTACCAGCAGCGCGGCTTCGGAGGGACGAAGACGGGACAGGGGTTTGTCAAAAAAATGGACACTGGCAAGGCCAAACCCGTGAATGGCCCGGTTGCCGTCCTGACCTAAATAAACCTCATTGAGGTAGGTTTCGAGAATTTCCTCCTTGCTGTAATGCATCTCCAGCAGCACGGCCATGATCATTTCCGTGAACTTGCGCCGCAGGGTGCGCTCCGCCGTCAGGTAGAAATTTTTCACCAGTTGCTGGGTGATGGTGCTGCCACCCTGAACGCTTTTGCCACTGAGGGTCATGAGCAGCGCGCGGGCCATCCCCCGGGGATCGATGCCATGGTGCCGGTAATAGCGGCGATCCTCGACGGCCAATAGCGCATCCACCACCAGCCGGGGCACGGTCCGCAGTTCAATCAGTACCCGGTCCTCGTTCTTGCCGGGGAAAATGCCGCCGATAAGGGCCGGATCGAGGCGCACCAGCTGCAGGGCCGAACGCCGTTTGCGGTCGGTCAGGGATACGATACGTCCTTCGGAGAAAGCCACGCTGCATAAAATCGGCGGCTGAGGGCCGTCGCCATACACGAACGACCGGGTAACCAGGTCCAACTGCCGACCTTCCCATCGGTAGGTCGCCGGCTCCAGTGGAGATTTCACCTGCCGGTATCCGAGCAGGGCCAGCTCGGCGGCCAGATCGGCAGGGGTGAGCTTCAGTCCCGGGTACAATTCGAGCGGCCGCGCATAAACCCGCGCGGGCAAGGCGAAACGCTTGCCTTCAAACCGCTCCCTTACGGCAAAATCGAGATAAATCGCATAAAGACCGAAGGTCAGCAGGCTGACCATCATGCCATACAGAAAAACCCGCTTGCCAACGCTGCGTGCGGACACCTTGCGAACTGCCATGGTCCAGCCATACCTCCTTGTCGGGGATAAAACAGGTTGCCACCCATAGTACCTGTTTTACCGCCATGCAACAAGGCTGGATTAAAACCCTGCAACGCCTGCGTTTCACGATATGGCCCGTCTGTTGCTTGTTCTCGGGGAGTCTGCACAAAACAAACGGCACACAAAGTCTGACCGGGTGACAGGATGCCGCAAAATTGCTATGCTTGGCCCCGGCAATCCACGGACAGGCATTGCGAAGGATCTAACCCCATGGAAAATGTTTTCCTCGCCCTTGTAAAAAATGCCGCCCTGCTGCTGGCCATGGCCTTCATCTACGACGTGACGACCAGCCGCTGCCGCTTCAAACACCGACTGGCGGTACAGGTCTTCGTCGGCATCACCCTCGGCCTGTTGGGCATTGTCCTCATGAGCTCCCCCTGGCAATACGTGCCGGGCATCGTTTTCGACACCCGCTCGGTACTGCTGGGAGTGTCCGGCCTGTTTTTCGGCATGTTACCCACTTCCCTGGCCATGATTATCACCGCCGTTTTTCGTTTTGCCCAGGGCGGCACGGCGACACAAGCCGGAGTCTGCGTCATCTTGACCTCGGGCCTGCTGGGGATGCTCTGGAAGAACCGCACCCGCCACAGCGACACCGAGATATCCTGGTGGCAACTCTATCTGTTCGGCATGGTGCTACATATCGTCATGCTGGCCTGCATGCTGCTGCTGCCATGGGATACCGCCTTGCGCGTCCTGAGCCGCATCAGCCTGCCGGTATTGCTCATCTACCCTGTGGCCACCGCCATGCTCGGCACGCTGATGGTCGCCCGCCAGCGACGCGACCGGCTGTCACTGGCGTTGCAGGCCAGCGAGGAGCGGCTGCGCATGGCCCTCAAGGCCTCGCGCCAGGGCCTTTACGATCTGAACGTACAGACCGGCGCAATCATCGTCAATGCGGATTACGCACGGATGCTGGGCTATGAACCGGAGACGTTCCGCGAAACCAATGCGGCGTGGATGGCGCGCATGCACTCCGATGACCGGCCAGCGGTGCTGGCCGCCTATCGGGACTATGTCGCCGGCAGGATCGATGAATTCCGTGCCGAGTTCCGTCAACGCACCCGCTGCGGAACCTGGAAATGGTTCCGCTCCATGGGCAAACTGCTGGAAACGGACGCCGACGGTCAGCCCCTGCGCATCCTGGGCACCTTCTCCGATATCACCGAGCGCCGTCAGGCGGACCAGAAAACCCTCGATGCGGAACGCGAAAAGGCGCGCCTTCTTGAAGAAGCCCAGCAGGCGCGACTGACCCTGCAGCGCCTGTTCGAAGAGCAGAAAGCCGCAACGGCGGAAATCGAACGCACTTCACGATTGCTGGCCGGTGTGCTCAGCGCCGCCTCCGAAGTATCCATCATTGCCACCGACCCCCAGGGCTTCATCACGGTGTTCAATCGGGGTGCCGAAAAAATGCTGGGATACGCGGCCGAGGAAGTCGTCGGCCGGCAGACCCCGGCCCAGTTCCATCTCCCATCGGAACTGCAGGCCCGCTATGCGGAGTTGAACAGTGGCGACATACCTGCCGTGAAAACCATCGGGGAGTTCATGGCACAAGTGACCCGGACCGACGCCGATCACCGGGAGTGGACCTACGTTCACAAAAACGGCCAGAGACTGTCCGTATCGCTGGTGATTACAGCCATGCGCGCCCCCTGCGGCGAGATCGTCGGGTTTCTCGGCATTGCCCAGGATATCACCGCCAGCAAAATGGCACAGTCCGGATGGCGCCTGGCCCAGTCCTGCATCGATCACGCCGCCATCGGCATTTTCCGCATTGACGAGCAGGGTCGCATTCTTGAAGTTAACAAACAGGGCAGCAAAACGCTCGGTTACACTCCCGAAGAGCTGGAAGAACTGACGATTTTCGACATCGATCCGACGGTTACCCCCGAACGCTGGGTACGGCACCGGGAAATCATGCTTTCCGAGCGTTCCACAACCATTGAGACCCTGCACCGGAGAAAGGACGCCAGCGTGTTCCCGGTGGAAGTCACCATCAACTATTTCGATTACGATGGCCAGACTGTCTGCTATTCATTCGTCCGCGACATCAGCGAACGCAAACGGCACGAAAACGAATTGCGAAAACTCTCCCAGGCGGTGGAGCAAAGCCCGACCGCCGTGGTGCTGACCGATCCGCATGGAAACATCGAATACGTCAACCCCAAGTTCACCCAAACTTCCGGCTACACCTTTGAAGAGGTGCGCGGCAAGAACCCGCGTCTTTTGAAATCAGGGGAAACTTCTCCGGAGGAATACAAAAAGCTCTGGGAGACCATCTCCTCCGGCAGGGAGTGGCACGGCGAGTTTCATAACAGGCGCAAAGACGGCAGCTTTTTCTGGGAGCACATATCCATCTCCGCGGTACGCAGTTCTGCCGGCACCATCAGCCAGTTTCTGGCCATCAAGGAGGACATCACCGAGCGCAAACGCTATCAGGACCAGCTGCAGCACCTTGCCACCCACGATGATTTGACCGGTTTGGCCAACCGGGCATTGCTGCAGGACCGCCTTGAGCAATCGATCCTGTTCGCCAGGCGTTCAAAGCGGCTGGTAGCGGCGTTGCTGCTGGATCTGGACCGTTTCAAGATCATCAACGACAGCCTCGGTCACAGTTTCGGTGACCGGCTGCTGCAGATTGTCGCCGAGCGGCTGCGTCAATCGGTACGGGACGCGGATACGGTTGCCCGGCTGGGAGGTGACGAATTCGTCATTCTGCTTGCCGAAGTGGCCAATGAAGAAGACGTCGGCAAGGTCGCCAAAAAGATCCTCGAACGCCTCGCCGCCCCTTTTCATATCGACGACCGGGAAATTACCGTCACCGCGAGCCTCGGCATCAGCATCTACCCGCGAGACGGCGAAGACGAGGAAACCCTTATCCGTAACGCCGATATCGCCATGTACCGTGCCAAGGAAGAAGGCAACAGCTTCTGTCTTTACGCCCCGGAAATGAACCTGGTGGTTCATGAAGCCATGGAAATGGAGTCGGATCTGCGGCGCGCTCTGGACCGCTGCGAGCTGCTGCTGCACTACCAGCCCAAAATCGATTTGCACGACGGCTCCATCATCGGAGCCGAAGCCCTGCTGCGCTGGCTCCATCCAACCCGCGGCTTGATCCCTCCCGACCTTTTCATCCCTCTGGCCGAAGAGACCGGCCTGATCCTCCCTATTGGCGAATGGGTCCTGCAACAGATCTGCCGACAGATCAGGCAATGGCAGACGCGGGGGCTGTCGGTGGTTCCGATTGCCGCCAACCTTTCCGCCCGACAGTTTCGCAACGAAAATCTGGCACAGACCGTGCGACAGATCCTGCAAAAACAAGGGGTCCGTCCGCAACTGCTGGAACTCGAACTGACCGAAAGCATGATCATGCGCGAACCACAGGCGTCGGCGGAAACCATGCAGCAGCTCAGCGATCTGGGCGTCAGCATGGCTCTGGATGATTTCGGAACCGGGTACTCCTCCCTCAACTACCTGCGCCGTTTTCCGGTCAACGGTCTGAAGATCGACCGCAGCTTCATCTGTGACGTGGGTCAGGATCCCAGCGCTTCGGCGGTTGTTACCAGTATCGTGGCCATCGCTCGAAGCCTGGGCCTGCAGTCCATCGCCGAAGGCGTCGAAACGCAGCAGCAACTGGAGTTTCTCCGCAATTGCGGCTGCGACTGCTGCCAGGGGTATCTGTTCTGGGCACCGCTTGACGTCGATGATTTTACGGCGCTGCTTGCCAGCCCGACTTCGGGCACGAGCATCGTAACGACGTCTTCGTAGCACGGCGCCGCGGCTGCCACACAAGTGCAAACTCTGCTTCAAAACGCCACGCCTTTTTGTTACCATTGAGCGGTTTGCCCGCAAAACCCATCCAGGCTGATGCCCGCAGGGGCACCGCCGTCATGCGGAAAGCTGTTGCGCGAGACTGGCTTGCCTTCAGGCAACCGCTTCCGACAAGGAGGCCGCGTTTTGCATTTTATCGGGATTTTCATCGAAACCATCGGCGGGCTGGGGTTGTTTGTCCTGGGAATGAAGACCATGACCGAAGGCCTGCAAATGGCGGCCGGTCCCCGCATCAAAAAAATTCTCTGCGCCATCTCCGCCAACCGGGTCATCGGTTGCGCCACCGGCGCGCTGGTGACCGCCATGGTGCAATCCTCCTCGGCCACCACTGTCATGCTGATCGGTTTTGTCAGTGCCGGCCTGCTGACCCTGCAGCAGGCGGTCGGTGTCATCCTCGGCGCCAATATCGGCACCACCATGACCTCACAGCTGATCGCCTTCAAGCTGTCGAGCCTGTCCCTGCCGGCCGTCGCCCTCGGCGTCTCCATGCGTTTTTTTTCCAAGCAGAAAAAATACCGGTATGCCGGCGAGGTGATTCTCGGCTTCGGCCTGCTGTTTCTGGGCATGGAAACCATGAAGCATGGACTGCAGCCTTTGCGAAGCGATCCAAACTTCCTGTCCTTTTTCACCCGCTTCGATCCCGCCAGCCTGGGCGGACTGCTGCTGTGCGTTCTGACCGGAGCCCTGCTGACCATGGCAGTGCAGAGCTCCTCGGCCACCGTCGGGCTCACCATGACCATGGCGACCCAGGGGCTGTTGAGCTTCCCCGCTGCCATGGCGCTGGTGCTGGGCGAGAATATCGGCACTACCATCACCGCCGAACTCGCCACCCTCGGCACCGCCAACATCGAGGCTCATCGCACGGCACGCGCCCACACCATGTTCAACGTCATCGGCGTAGGCATTATGGTGCTGGTTTTTCCGCAATTTGTCGCTTTTGTCGAAAAAATCACCCGGCTATCCGGGGTTGGCGCACCCGATGCCCTGTTACATGGCGAGCACCTGTACGTGGGCCGCTACCTGGCCAACGGACACACTTTGTTCAACATTACCAACGCTTTGTTTTTCCTACTCTTTTTACCGGTTCTTGTAAAAGCGGCGATCATGCTGTCGCCCAAGGACAAAACGACACCGCCCCCGGAAGCCATTCCCGAGTTCAACGATTTTTATGACGAATCCCCCATTGCGGCCCTGGCCCAGGTACGAGCCGAAATCCTCCGAATGGCCAAAACCGCCCGCCAGACGCTGGAAAACGTCATCCCCGCCATCAAGCAACGCAACCCAGAGATGATGAGCGGATGGAAAGAGCAGGAAAAATGGATCGATCAGGCCCGCAAGGAAATCACCCATTATCTCATCAAGATCTATCAACTTGAAATCAACGAGGATTCGGCGCGGGAAATTCACAGTTTCTTCCGTATGGCCAACAACATCGAAAAAATAGGCGATGCGGTGGAACAGCTGGCCCACCTGTCGGAGAAGCTGTTTGAAAACAGGCTGCTGTTATCCGACCATTCCCTGAAGGACCTGGAGCAGATGTCGCATCGGGTGCTGGCCTTCCTCGACCTTGTCATCGTCCAGATCAACGCGCCCGATGCCACCTTCATGCAGGAAGCCTACAAACACGAAACCGGCATCAACCTGCAATTCAATAAAATGCGCGTACAAAAAATCCAGCGCCTCCAGGAACGGGACTGTTCCATCGAACCGGGGCTCTGGTACATCGACATCATGGCCTATCTTGAACGTATCGGCGGCTATTGCTTCAACATTGCCCAGGCGATTACCGGTCAGAAATAGGCAGGAGGAAACCGATATGGAACAGCAGAAAGCCATCGAACAGTTTCTGGAGCGCTTTTTCGGATCCAGCGACGCCGATCTTTACACCCTGATCGAGGAGATCAGCTTTTTTCAGAAACGCCGCCGCAAGGAAGTTTTATTTTTTGAAGGGGAGGACGGACACGCCGTGCATTTCCTGCTGCGCGGCCGGGTTAAACTCTACCGGGCCAACGAAGACGGCAAGGAAGCCGTCATCCGCTTCGTACAACCGGGAGAGTTTTTTGCGGAAATCCTGCTCGACTTGCGCAACCGCTACCCGGTCAACGCCATTGCGCTGGAAGATTGCTCCCTGCTTCTGATCGACGTAGGTAAACTCTTCGCCCGCCTGCAACAGACCCCGCAGCTGGCCATGCACCTGGTCGGCATTCTCTCCCAGCGCCTGATGTTCATGCTCAAGCGTGTTGAACAGCTCGCCATCGCCGACATCCGCCAACGTTTTATGGGCTACCTGCGCGCCCTGGATCAGAAACATCGCACCGGCGTGGTTCAGCTTCCGGCCCCCAAAAGGGAAATCGCGCTGCTGCTCGGCACCACCCCGGAAACTTTTTCGCGACTGCTCAAAAAACTCTCCGAGGAAGAAATGATCCGGGTCAACGGCAAATCGATCCAGCTGCTGGCGGCCTTCGAACACGGTACGGATGTGTAACTATTTATCCGTTGTCCGGCAATCCTATCCGCATATCCCCCTGGAGAAATTGGCCAGGATTTTTGCGCTGGCTGGCGTTTCTCTCACGCCAGCCTTTAACTTCTCGATATCCAGCCCCCGTTTTTTCAGAGAAGCAGCCTCCTCGACAAGATAGGCCCGCATGATGCTTGCGTCGAATCAGGGGGGGAAAACCGTGTCGTCGGCAGGTAGCTCATCTGCTTGCCTGGCCATAATGGCTAGCCGCCTTCGAGCAGATTGCGGCAGCGAAACCGACCGGACAGGAATTCAGCCGCGGCATCGGCCGGCATGGGTCGGGAAAAATAATAACCCTGCCCCTCCTGGCAGCCACGATCCTTCAGGAAGGCCAGCTGCTCGCGGGTCTCTACCCCTTCGGCAATGACCTTGATCCGCAGGCTGCGCGCCATGGCGAGGATGGCCTCGGTAATCGCCGCATCGTCAGCATACATCGGGATGTCCTGCACGAAGCTGCGATCGATCTTGAGACGGTCGATGGGAAAGTGCTTGAGATAGCTGAGCATGCTGTACCCGGTACCAAAATCATCGATAGCGAGTTTGATGCCACGCGCCTTGATATCGATCAGGGTCAGGAGCGTCCCCTCGGATTTTTCCATGACCAGGTTTTCGGTCAGTTCCAGTTCCAGCAGACCGGGATCAAATCCGCTCCGCCGCAGTACGCCGTCGAGACGCGCCACAAAATCCCTCTGGCGGAACTGCCGCGGGGAAATGTTGACCGCCATGCGCAAGCTGGAGAACCCCTGACGGTGCCAGGCCGCGCCCTGCATGCAGGCCGTCTCCAGTACCCAGTCACCGATGGGCAGGATCAGTCCTGTCTCTTCTGCAAGAGGGACAAAACGTAAAGGACTGATCCTGCCGAGTTCCGGTGATTCCCAGCGCAGCAGCGCCTCCATGGCCACGACCCTGCCGGTTTTCAGATCGATCTTGGGTTGATAGTGAAGCGCGAGTTGGCCAAGGTCCAGCGAACGACGCAATCCGGCCTCGACTTCGAGCCTTTCCCGGGCCATGCGATTCATGCCTTTTGAAAAAAACTGGTAATTTTTCGGCCCCCTTTGTTTGGCCTGATGCATGGCGGTCGCAGCGTTTTTCAGCAGCATATCGACCTCGACACCGTCCAGAGGGAACAGCGCGATACCGATACACACCGAACAGTAAACCCTCTGGCCATCCAGAACAATGGGCGCCGACAAACTGTTGAGAAGCTTCTGGGCAAGTACCGAATATTCATCCTGGGACCTGGCGTGCAAAACCACGACAGCGAATTCATCGCTGCCCAACCGCGCCAGAACGTCTTGGCGGGCCAGGCAATCCTGCAGACGCTGGCTGACCGTTTTGAGCATGGCATCCCCCGACTCGTAACCGAAGGAATTGTTAACCCCCTTGAAACGGTCGATATCTATGGTCAGCACCCCCAGGGAGGTCCGCTCCCGGCGAGCCTGAATCAGGCATCCATGACAGTGCTCACAGAACAGCTGCCTGTTGGGCAATCCGGTCAAACTGTCGAAGTAGGCCAACTGATGGGCTTTTTGACGGGCTTGATGATGGGGGGGGATATCGGTGACCAGCAGGACGAGGCAATTCAAGGTCCCGTCTTCATGAGAAATGCAGGAGGTCGCGACATGTGCCCAGAGGACTTCGCCATTGCGGCAGATATAACGCTTTTCATAATCCCGGGCAATTTGGCCACCACTCCGCATTTCCCTGATCAGATCGCGGGTAAAGGCAACATCGGCGGCATGGGTGATTTCAAGGACGGATTTCTCCAGCAATATACCTTCACTGTAACCGAGCATCCGGCACAAGGCCGGGTTCACCTGTAAAAAACGGCCCTCGGGAGATACGGTGGCCATGCCGGCAAGGGCATTCTGAAAAATGGAACGAAACAACCCATCGTTGTTACGCCCGTCCCGTTCCGCGCTGCAGCGTCGCCCCGCGGCGTGCTGCAGTTGCTTTTCGATGACGGCGGGCAAAGAAGCCAGGTTGTCTTTGCTGACATAGCCATGAGCAGCGCCGCCCATGACTTCGTCGGCGGTTTCGTCCTCGGCACCCCCGCGAAGGATGATAAAAGGCAAATCCTGCCCGCTGGATTGCAGAATCTCGAAGGCCGCCCGCAGGCGGAGACGCTGCTGGGAATAGTCGCATATAACCACATCCCAACTGCCCCGGGCAAGGGCGGCCTGCAAGGCTTCGGCCGTGTCGACTCTTTCCCAGGCGAGGGCGTAGCCGTGGCGGCTCAGTTCCCGCACCAGCGACAGAGCTTCATCCTCGGAATCTTCCAGCAGCAGTAAATGAAGGGGGGAGGACATGCTTAACCTTGTACCACAGCTGATGTGGTCTGCAAGATTTGTCCATGCCATTAAAACCTGCTCAGCGACAGTTATACGGAGCGTGTCCGCGGTTATTCGTGGCGACTGCCGGCCTTGACCGGATCGGTACAGATATCAGAACCGCGTGGCGCAGCGGGATTGCAGAGGACAGGATTCGCACAGCGGCCGCTTGCGGCAGAAGGTCTTGCATTGTTCGACAACCAGGGCATGAAACTCGTTGAACAACGCGGCCTGATGCGGGAGGTGGTCCATGAAAAGAGCGCGGACCTCTTCATGGTTTTCAATGCCCCGCAATAGCCCGTAACGCTGCAGCAGGCGCCGGGTATAGGCATCCACAACAAAGCTCGGGCGCTGCGCCGCGTACAGCAGAATGGAATCCGCGGTTTCCGGCCCGATGCCCTTGAAAGCAAGTAGCTCCTGCCGCACCCGCGGCAGCGGGCCGGACAGCATGGCATCCAGATCACCCTGATAACGCTCCTGCAGCACCTGGGCGAAAAGCTGCAGGCGCTGTGCTTTCTGACGGAAAAATCCCGCCGGCCGAATCAGGGCTTCCAGCGTTTCCTTCGGCAGCGCGCAAAGCGCCGCGGGAGTCAGAGGGATGTGCTGTTTGAGGGCCGCAATCGCCTGTTCCACGTTGCGCCAAGCCGTGTTCTGGGTCAAAAACGCCCCGATTACGACCTCAAACGGGCTGTCGGCCGGCCACCAATGCAACGGCCCGAAATGCCGTACCAACCGATGGTACATAAACATCAATGAATTTTTCATGGGCAACCTTATGGACCCCGGACGGGAAGGAGACTGGATCCGTCACAGCAATTTATGCAAACGGGCGCGCGCCAGCACCGCCACCGCGACCCGGGACGCACCGCCGGCAAGCAGCGTCGCGGCACATTCCCTGGCAGTGGCCCCGGTGGTAAGAACATCGTCCACCAGCAAAATCCGTTCGCCTTCGAGTGGGCGGGTCAGCGCAAACGCGCCCCTGAGATTGCGCCGCCGCAGCTTCGCCGACAGCCCCTGCTGCGGCAGGGTTGGCCGGACCCGGCGCAACAACCGACCCGGCACGGGAATTTTCCAGAGCCGTCCCAGTTCACGCGCCAGCAGCAACGAATGATTGTAGGTACGGGCCTGCAGACGCCGCCGGTGCAGAGGAACCGCAACCAGCACATCGGGCCGGAAACCGCGGGGAACATCTTCGAGGCTGGCCGCCAGCAACCTGGCGAGAGGGCGGTCCAGATGCACGGCATTCTGAAATTTGAAGCGGTGCACCGCTGCGCGTAGCGTCTGTTCGTAAAGGCCCAGACAACGTGTCCAGACAAAGGGGGGATCCTGACGTAGACAGCTTTCACACAAATGATTGCTGCCCGACGGCGCGGGATAAGGCAGGGCACAGCGCGGACAGTGGGACCGGTCAAGAGGCCGGAAGCCTTCAAGGCAGTCCGGGCAGAACCCCTGGCTTGCGCCGCCGGCAAGCAGGACGCCGCACAACGGACAGCAGGCCGGCAGCAGCAGATCGAACAGTCCTTTCAATCCGGTGCACAAATCCGCCAGCATTTGTCCTCGCCTGTGGTTGATTGCAGACTATTTTTCCAGCAGGCTGCGACCCGTCATGGCGGCCGGTTTATCCAGCCCCAGCATTGCCAGCAGCGTAGGAGCCAGATCGGCCAGAATGCCGTCGCGCAACGTCGCATCGCGCCACTGCGGATCGATCAGAATGACCGGCACCGGGTTGGTGGTGTGGGCGGTATGGGGTGCGCCCTTGTCGTCCAGCATCTGTTCGCAGTTGCCATGGTCGGATGTAATGACCAGGCTTCCGCCGGCGGCGAGCACCGCATCCGCCACCCGACCGACACACCGATCGACGGTCTCCATGGCGGTGATGGCAGCGCTTTCCACGCCGGTATGCCCGACCATGTCGGGATTGGCAAAATTGAGAACGATAAAATCGTATCGCCCGGCGGCCACTTTTTCGAGCATGGCGTCGGTCACCGCCACAGCGCTCATCTGCGGTTTGAGATCGTAGGTTGGAACATCCTTGGGAGAGGGGATCAGGACCCTTTCCTCGCCGTCAAAAGGTTCTTCGCGTCCGCCGTTGAAAAAAAACGTGACATGCGCGTATTTTTCGGTTTCAGCGATCCTCAATTGACGCAGTCCGGCCCTGGAGACCACTTCTCCGAGCAGGTCCGGACAGGTCTGCGGCGGAAAGGCCACCGGCAGATTGAAGGTTGCGTCGTACTCGGTAAGGCAGACGTAATCGCAAAGCCGCGGTGTTCTGCCCCGGTCAAAACCATGAAAGCCGGTCTCCGTGAAAGCCCGGGTGATTTGCCGGGCCCGGTCCGCGCGGAAATTGAAGAAGATCATGCCGTCGCCGTCGGCCACCGTGCAGGGGTTATCCCTTGTTATAACGCACGGTTCGACAAACTCGTCGGTCTGGCCGCCGGCATAGGCAGCGTTGATTGCCGCGGCGCTATCGCAATAGCTGGAGCCAAGGCCTTCGGTCATGGCCCGGTAGGCCCGCGCCACCCGCTCCCAGCGATTGTCCCGATCCATGGCCCAGTAGCGGCCTATCACGGTAGCGATCTGTCCGGCGCCAATTTTCGCAAGTTTTTCCTCGAGCTGGGCAAGGTATGCTGCCCCGCTCTTCGGTGGCGTGTCGCGCCCGTCCATAAAGGCATGAATGCAGATCTGCCTGATCCCCACCCGATGCGCCATATCGACCAGGGCATAGAGATGAGTGTTATGCGAATGTACCCCGCCATCCGACAACAGTCCCATAAGGTGCAGCTTGCCACCGGACTGAAACACCGCCTGCATGACCCGCAGCAATTCAGAATTCTGGTAAAATTCCCCGGTTTCGATACTGAGACTGATGCGGGTCAGATCCTGGTAGACGATGCGGCCGGCGCCGATATTCAGATGCCCGACCTCCGAATTGCCCATCTGCCCGTCAGGCAGTCCGACATCCAGACCGGAAGCGCCAAGCTTTGCCCGGGGCCAATCACGCAGCAGGGCATCGAGGCGCGGCGTATCGGCCTGGCACACGGCGTTGTGCGCACAAACGGGATTGATGCCCCAGCCATCAAGGATGACAAGGGTTACCGGACGGCGGATCGGCGCGGTCATACGGTTTGCTCCCCATGATGAATGGCGCGCAATTCGCCGGCGGGGGGATTTTTGATCAGCTCACGGCCCGCCAGATGGCAGCTGCCCCAGGCGCCACATCCTTCGCAACGACCATTCCACTCCACCGAAGCGGTTTTGCAAACGCTGCAGGCATAGCCAAAATTCAGAGCGCCCTCGAAACCGACAACTTTCCGGTATTCGCGGATCGATTCTTCCAGACGACGCCGACGCATATGCGCTTCCGCCAGCAGCAGGTGCATTTGCGGAAAATCCGCCCCGTTTTTTTCGATCTCGGCCAACTGCTCGAGTGCCTCCTCGACCATCTCCAGCCGCAGGCAGAACTTGCCGTAAAACAGCCGCAGCAGAAGGTCGTCGGCACGATTGAGCGCGGTAGTGCGATAAAAGTCAAGCAGCCCGGCGGGATCCTCGTTGGCCATGGCCAGATCCTCCAGCCGCGCCAGAAAAACAGCTTCTGCGAAACGCCGGTATCCCTCCTGCCAGACCGAAGCAGCTTCCGCCGGGCGGGCGGAGACTTCGTAAGCATCGCCAAGCAGCACCCGCGCAGGCACAAAGTCCGGCTGATCCTTGACCAACGCCTTGAGATCCGACACCGCCGAATCGGCCCGGCCGGCTTCCAGGCTCACCCGTGCCGTTTCAAGCCGCAGTCCAGCCTGAATGCGCAAATCCTCGTCCTGGGGCGTACCGCCAAGCTTGCGTTGCAGTCGTTTCTGAAGATCGAGGGCTTCGTTCCAGAGTTCCGCCCGCATATGCAGATCCCGCAGCCGACGCAACGCTTCGAGGTTGTCCGGCTCTACCGCCAGAATCGAGCGGTAAACCGCTATCGCCTCGTCGCCCTGTCCGGCGGCCAGATAGGTTTCGGCCAGGACAAAAAGAACCTGCAGGCTGTCCGAGGACTGCCGGCGGGCCCGAAGCAGATATTCCAGCGCTTCGGAAAGATTCCCCTCCTCCCGGCATACCCGTGCCAGAGCCAGCAGCACATCGACCTGTCCCCCATCCTGGGCATGGGCTTTGAGCAGCCGCCGTCGAGCCTTTTTAAGATCCCCCGAGACCAGCCGCCCCATGCCCTGATGATAGAGGTCCATGACGCTGCGGCTGCGCTTCTCCAGCCGCCGGCGGCGCCAGTCGCGCAGCAAATGCCCGGTAGCGCCGTAAATGTAGAGCAGGTAGCCAATCAGCAGCCCCGAAAGGACCGAAGCCGCAACAACCACCGCGAGCGAGGCCGTAACTTCGTTGCCGAACCAGTAAAACACCGCGATGGTCTGAGGGTTGAGAATATAGAACAGCAGAAAGAAGATGATCAGCAATAGGAAAATGAACGCCATCAGAATCATGATTTTCTCCTGCTTCGGTATGGCCGCAAGGCTTGCCGATGGCCAGACGGAACGTCAACGGTTATGATACGGTTCGTTTCGGACAATGGTGAAGCCACGATATAGCTGCTCCATGAGCAACAGCCGGGCCATCTGATGAGTCAGGGTCATGGCTGACAGGGACAGCACCAGATCGGCACGCTGCCTGACCGCGTCGCAAAGACCATAAGCGCCGCCGATGACCAGCATCAGCTCGGGGGTGCCCTGCAGCATGTGGCGTTCGAGCATTCCGGCCAGGTCCTCGGACGACAGGGAGCTTCCGCGCTCGTCCAGCGCGATGACAAACGCCCCCTCCGGAATTTTTTCCAGAATGCGCCGCCCTTCCTGACGACGAATAAAAGTCGGATCGTTTTTCCCGCCCTTCTCCTCTTTCAGCTCCAGGACCCGCAAGGGCGCATAACGCTTCAGCCTCGCTTCATAGTCCGCGACCCCCTCCCGCAAAAACCCGATCGAAAGGCGGCCGACACAGACCAGGCTGAGCTTCATGCCTCCTCGATTTCCTCGACAGGCACTTCGGGCGCATCGGGCCACAGGCCCTCGAGATCATAATACTGGCGAACCGGTTGCTGGAAAACGTGCACCATGACATCACCGTAATCGAGCAGCACCCAGCGGCCCTCCTGCTTGCCTTCGACGGCCAGCGGCAACACATTGTGCTCCTTTTTCATGCCCAGTTCGATAGCCTCGGCAATCGCCTGTACCTGACGGTCCGAACCGCCGGAAGCAATCAGCAGAAAATCAGTCAGCGACGACTGGCCGCCGACATCCAGCAGGCGCACATTAAAAGCTTTCTTGTCCAGAGCGTATGCGGCGCACAGCAGCGCCTGATGTTTGGCTTGCAAAATATCAGAACCTTTCGTCGTTATGATAGAGGCCGTGTCGGTAAATATAATGTTCGACCGCGGTCGGCAGCAGATAACGGATGGAGCGCCCTTCCGACACCAGTCGCCGTATCTGCGTCGAAGAAATATCGAGATAGGTTTCCTCGAAGAAAACCACTATATTGCCGCTGCGATGCCGCAGCATGTGAGCGCTTTCATGGTAACAGAACTGATCCCGGATGACAACGGGCAGCAATGCCAGCGGATCCTTGCAGGGGATCCCCGGACGCGCCGCAACCACCAGATTGGCAAGCTCGAAAAGGCGCGGGAAGTCCTTCCAGATGCCAAGAGATCGATAGGAATCCATGCCGATGATAAAATAAAACGTATCCTGCGGATATTCTTCGTGCAACAGTTCCAGGGTGTGAACCGAATAACTTTTCCCCGCGCGCCGGTTTTCCAGATCGGTGGCCACAAAATCCGGATTGTCGGCAATGGCCGCGGCCACCATGGCATATCGGTCGGCAAACGGAATCGCCCCGGCCAATTCCTTGTGCGGCGGTGTCGCTGCCGGGACAAACAGAATCCGGTCGAGCCCGCAGCGCTCCCGCACCTCCTCGGCGATGCGCAGATGCGCCGTATGGACAGGGTTGAAAGTGCCGCCGAGGATACCGAGCTTCATCGATTCGTCCGTCTTTCGTTGCGCTTCGCTTCAGTGCTGAGTGCTGAGTGCTGAGTGCTGAGCAAAGTGTAACAGGCTTTCGATTTGACTCGGCACTCGACGCTGGGTACTCAGCGTTACTCCCTGACCTGCCCGTCGCCGAACACGATAAACTTCCGGGTGGTCAGATCTTCCAGTCCCATCGGTCCGAAGGAGTGCAGCTTGGTGGTGGAAATCCCGATCTCGGCGCCAAGGCCGAACTGGTTGCCATCGGAAAACCGCGATGAAGCATTGATCATAACCACGCTCGAATTGATTTCCCGCAAAAAGCGCTGTGAATTCGGATAATCGCGAGTAACAATGACCTCGGTATGCAGGGAGCTGTATTCCTGGATATGCGAAATGGCCGCATCCAGGCTGTCGACCACCCGCACCGCGAGAATCAGGTCGAGATATTCCGCACCCCAGTCCTCCTCCTGCGCCGGGGTTGCCGCGGGCGCCAGCCGGCAGGTTTCGGCACAGCCCCGCAGCTCGACACCCAGAGCACCGAGAACCCGGGCGATGCGCGGCACGAAAACTTCGGCACAATCCCGGTGAATGAGCAGGGTTTCCATGGCGTTGCATACGCCGGGTCGCTGCACCTTGGCATTGATGCAGATTTTTTCCGCCATGTCCAGATCGGCATCGGCATCAACGAAGGTATGACAGACCCCTTTATAATGTTTGATGACCGGGATCCGGGAATTTTCACTGACAAAGCGGATCAACCCTTCACCGCCACGGGGTATGATCAGGTCGATGAACTGTTCCTGCTTGAGCAGTTCGGTCACCGCCGCGCGGTCGGTGGTAGAGACCAGTTGCAATGCGCCGGCGGGCAGTCCCATGGCGGCGAGCTCCTTTTTGAGGATCGCGGCAATGGCCCGGTTGGAGTGAATCGCCTCTGACCCTCCGCGCAACACCACCGCGTTGCCGCTTTTCAGGCACAAACCAGCGGCATCGGCAGTTACGTTGGGGCGTGATTCGTAGATGATGCCGATGACCCCGAGGGGGATGCGCATGCGTCCGACCTGGATACCGTTGGGGCGCCGCCACATGCCCGTCACCTCACCGACCGGATCGGGCAGTTCGGCCACTTCGCGCAGACCGTCAGCCATGCCGCGAATGCGTCCTTCGTCCAGCCGCAAGCGATCGATCATGGCCTCTGACAGGCCTTTCTCGCGTCCGGCGGCAAGATCCCTGGCATTTTCCTCGATCAAGGCGGCACCGGACGCCACCAGGGCGTCGGCCATCTGCCGCAACAGATGATTTTTAACCGTGGTCGGAACCTGGGCCATGATCCGCGATGCGTCCCGGGCGTCTTTTGCCAGTTGTTGGATCTGATCCTGTAGCGTCATCGGTATCTCCTGTGAAAGGCATGCGGCTGGCGCGATGGGCGGGACATCATTTCTTGACCACCAGGTTGTCGCGATGCACCGCTTCGTCACCGTACTTGTAGCCGAGAATTGTTTCGATTTCCGAAGAATTATGCCCCAGGATGCGCTCAAGCTCCTGCCGTGAGTAGCTGGCGATTCCCTTGGCGAACTCCTTGCCTTCGGCATCGCAGATGCGCACCGCGTCACCGCGCTCGAAGGTTCCTTCAATGGCGAACACTCCCGAAGGCAAAAGGCTCTTGCCTTTATCGGTGAGGGCCCGCCGCGCGCCCTCGTCGACCAGCAGCTTGCCGCGACTGGCCTTGCTGAAAGAGATCCAGTGCTTGCGGGCGGACATGTGCTGGCGTACCGGCAGAAAAAAGGTGCCCAGCTCCTCGCCGGCCATCAATCCGGGCAACACGCCGGGCCGCCGCCCGTCAACGATGACGGTGCCGACGCCATAAAGGGTGGCACGCTTGGCGGCTTCGACTTTGGTGGACATACCGCCGGTACCAACCACGGATCCGGCCCCGCCGGCCATATTTTCAATCTCTTCGGTAATGCGCTCGACCACGGAAAAATGCCGTGCGGCCGGGTTGATTTTGGGATTGCTGTCGTAAAGACCGTCCACATCCGACAGGATCACCAGCAGGTCGGCCTCCGCCAGAGAGGTGATCAGGGCGGAGAGGTTGTCGTTATCACCGAAACGGATCTCCTCGACAACGACCGTATCATTTTCATTGATGATCGGTACCACGCCGTATTCGAGAAGCGTCATCAAGGTGTTGCGGGCATTGAGAAATCGCCGCCGATTGGCAAGATCGTCCCGGGTAAGCAGAATCTGCGCCACGCAGCGGCCGCAGGGCCGGAAGGCGTCCTTCCAGGCCCGCATCAGGCGGCTCTGGCCTATGGCGGCGGCGGCCTGTTTCAGGGGGATGGTCTGCGGACGCCCGACAATACCGAGTTCTCCCTTGCCGGTGGCGACGGCCCCGGACGAGACCAGAACAACTTCGTAGCCGCGGGAAAGCAACCCGCAGATATCCTGGGACAAAGCCCCGATCACATCGTAATCGAGACCGTCCTGGCCGAAGATCACGCCGCTGCCGACTTTAACAACGACCCTTTTAACCTGGGCCAGAAGATCCTTGCGCATGGCTGTCCACTTTCCAGAAAAAGCCCTTCACTCCGAAAGATATGCCGCCGGAAACCGGATCTGTCGGCCGCGGAATCGCGTCCGTGGAACAACATTAAATGACGGCACAAAAAAGTGGAATTCTAACTATCCCTGAAGCCCCTTGTCAAGACAGGTCAGGTTGCCAGGGCTCGCGGCCTTCGCCATTGTCGATGCAGGGTTCCGACGCGGAGCGCAAGGTTTCCAGTTCGCGAGCCACCGCGGCCACCAGCTCCTTGAGGCCTTCCCCGGTAACCGCAGAAATGGCCAGCGTTGGTATGTTCCTGGCGGCGAAGGCGGCGCGCACCCCGTCCAGGCGTTCCCGCACTTCGGAAATGTCGATCTTGGTCAACACAACCAGTTGCGGTTTGCGCAGCAACTCCGGGTTGTGCCGCGCCAGCTCGCTATTGATCAGGGCGAAACGCTCCAGGGGGTCGCCTTCCTGCAGATCGGAGAGATCGACCAGATGCAAAAACAGGTCGGTGCGCTCCACATGCCGCAAAAACCGCGTGCCAAGGCCGTGTCCCTCGCTGGCTCCCTCGATCAGCCCGGGAATATCGGCCATGACGAAGGTCTTAAACCCGCCACAACGCACCACGCCCAGATTCGGCACCAGGGTGGTGAAGGGATAGTCGGCGATTTTTGGACGGGCCGCCGAGACTGCCGAGACAAGCGTCGATTTGCCGGCATTGGGCAACCCCAGAAGTCCCACGTCCGCCAGCAGTTTCAGTTCCAGACGCAACCACAACTCTTCCCCTTCCATACCCGGTTGCACATGCCGTGGCGCCCGGTTGGTCGAGGTAGCGAACCGTGCGTTGCCACGCCCGCCCATGCCGCCGCGAACCACAATCAGCTCCTGATCGTTTTGTTTGAGGTCGGCCAGCAGCTCGCCCGTTTCGTCATTGTAAACCAGAACCCCGGGCGGCACGCGGATCTCCAGATCCTCACCGTTTTTGCCGTGGCAGTTTTTTCCCATGCCGTGACCGCCGCGACCGGCCTTGTAATGCATCTGGTAACGAAGATCCAGCAGAGTGCCGAGACCTTCGTCAACCCGCACCACGACATTGCCCCCGCGACCGCCGTCGCCACCGTCCGGCCCGCCCTTCGGAATAAATTTCTCACGCCGGAAGGACAAGCAGCCGCGACCGCCGTCACCAGCCTTGACATGAATTTTTACTTCATCGATGAATTTCATAATGTTCCGGGATTTCCGTTCCGTGCCGGGGGTGAACACCCTTTACGCCGCGGCGGAACGCCGCTGGCCGTTTGTGAAAAGCTTACCGCACAACCGTGCCCATGCCCAGCATAGGGGGCGAAGCCGAGCGGCAAAAACAAAAGCCCGAAGCTCTCCTGCAGGGGAACCCGGGCCTTGTGCTTTATCGCATCGGCTTGAAACAACCAGCCGGTCCGCGCATGTTACTGTGCGTAGACGCTGACCTTTTTCTTGTCCTTGCCTTTGCGTTCGAACGACACGACGCCGTCGATCAGGGCGAACAGGGTATAGTCCTTGCCGCAACCGACATTGGCGCCAGGATGGATGGTCGTGCCGCGCTGCCGTACCAGAATCGAGCCCGCAGTCACCTGCTGACCGCCGAAGCGCTTGACTCCAAGGCGCTTACCGGCACTATCACGACCGTTTTTTGAACTACCACCGGCTTTCTTGTGAGCCATGGATAAACCTCCTCCTTAAGCCTCGATACCTGTAATCTGCAGGCGGGTAATGGGCTGACGGTGTCCGTAGGTCTTGCGATAGCCTTTGCGCCGCTTGCTGTGAAATACCAGCACCTTCTTGTCTTTGCCCTGCTGTACAATGCGGGCTGTGACTTTCGCTCCAGGCAATAGAGGTGTTCCGATCTTTACCTCTTCTCCGCCGACCATGAGGACCTCGTTCAGCTCGATGGTGTCACCCACCACGCCTTCGATTTTTTCGACCTTCAGCAGGTCGCCTTCGGAAACTTTATACTGTTTTCCCCCGGTCTTGATCACCGCATACATCCCGTTTCACCTCGCTTTTTTGGGTATTTCGGTATAAACCGAAAGCGCAATATAGCCCTGACATTTCCGGACTGTCAAGGAAAAACCTCGATGCCGGTTCAGTTGCAGAGAATCTCGAACTGCTCCTGATGAAAATCGAAGCGGGCGGTAATGGCAATCTGCTTGCCGTAAGCCTGCTCCAGATCATCGATTTCCCAGCGCTCCTCGTCACAGATCAGCGAAGCTATGCTTGGGTGCACCAGCAGGGTAACCTGGGATCCGGACAGATTGCGGATCTCGCGGCGCAATTCCCGGAAAATCTCGTAAACCATGGTCGTCCGGCTTTTGACATAGCCTTTGCCCTCACAATACGGGCAGGGTACGCACAGAGTGCGGGTCAGGTTCTCGCGCACCCGCTTGCGGGTCATCTCCACCAGCCCCAGTTCCGAGATCTTGAGAATATTGGTTTTGGCGCGGTCCCCTTTCAGGGCTTCCTCAAGGGCAACGAAAACCTTCTCCCGATGGGCCTCTTTTTCCATGTCGATAAAATCGATAATGATAAGCCCGCCGATATTACGCAGCCGCAACTGATAGGCAACCTCCCGGACCGCCTCGAGGTTGGTCTTGAGGATGGTGTCCTCCAGATTGTGCTTGCCGACAAAGCGACCGGTATTGACGTCAATGGCGGTCAGGGCCTCGGTCTGCTCGATAATGATATAGCCGCCGCTCTTGAGCCAGACCTTGCGCCCCAGAGCCCGGTCGATTTCTACTTCCAGGCCAAAAGCGTCAAACACCGGCTCCTCGCCTTCATACAACTCGATGACATAAGTGAGCTTCGGCATGAAGGTTTCAATAAAACGGACGATTTTTTCGTATTCCCGCGGCGAGTCGACAACGATGCGCCGCACATCCTCGGTCAGAATATCCCGCAGGACCTTGCTGGTCACATCGAGATCGGAATAAATCAGGCACGGCGCTCCCTTGCGTTCCCTCAGCGCACAGATACCATTCCACAATCCTGCAAGAAACTCCATGTCGGCGCTCAGATCCTCGGCGTTCTTGCCCTCCGCGGCGGTGCGCACGATAAAGCCGGACCCTGGCGATCGAATCTCTTCAATCAGGCTGCGCAGGCGTTCTTTTTCTTCCTCGTTTTCAATGCGGCGGGAAATGCCGACATGGTCGACGGTAGGCATGTAGACCAAATGCCTGCCGGGCAGAGAGATATGGGCGGTAATGCGGGCCCCCTTGGTGCCGATTGGCTCCTTGGAAACCTGCACCAGCACCTCCTGCCCCTCTTTGAGAAGCTCCTCGATCGGCGGCAGAGCGGTCGTCTCCCGCCCATCCTCCTCGGGCAGACCGGCCTCGTTTTCCCCCTCGTCAATATAGCGCTCCAGGGCCTGCATCTGCCCCAGAACGTCGGCCACGTAAAGAAATGCCGCTTTTTCCAGGCCGATATCGACAAAAGCGGCCTGCATGCCCGGCAGCACCCGCAGCACCTTGCCTTTGTAAATATTGCCGACGATACCCCGCTCACGGGTTCTCTCGATATACAATTCGGCGATGTGCCCGTTTTCAAGCAGAGCGACGCGGGTTTCATGGGATGTAGTATTAATGACCAGGTCTTTGGTCATGGCTCCTCCTGGCACGAGTTCTCTCTGTTGGGCCGGCCCGGGACCAACAGCGGCAGTCCGGCGTTGCTTGAACGCATTCATTCCGCGGGCCTGGCAGCTGTCAGGATCGAAGGACACGGCAACGGCCGCTGGCGCCAACAATCACGGTTGCGACGGAATCTGTTTGCTTTCCGCGAAAACCGTTCAAATGTATCCGGAATCGGCTTCCCCGTCCAGCACCACCGCCACCTTGCGAACCGGCAGGCGGGCCGCCTGCGCGGCCGGAATGTCGAGAAGCCAGGCGAGCAGCGGCATCGGACTGCCTTTTGTCAGTCGCAACCACAAGCTGTCGTCTTCGATGCGCAGATCTTCGACAGCCGCCCGCAGATCGAGGATCTGCTCGCGCCCCTTTTTCAGTCGCGCGACCTCCAGCACTTCCCGCTCCAGGAAAGCGGCGACACGCTCCGGCAGAGCATCAGACGCGCCCGCCGGCAAAAGCACCCGATAGACGGAACTGCGAATGGCAACGGCGGGAGCTGCGGCTTTCCAGGCAACGGTCTGTGCGGCCAGCACCTCCACCCCGCGAGGGAGTTGCGCATTGATGGCCGCAAGAACCTCTTCGGGTTCCCGGTGCCGGCAGAGTTTCAAATCGACAATCTCCGCATCGCTTTCCACTCCGGTAGGCAGCGCATCGGGAAAAGAAATCTGCGGGGAGGGATGGAACCCCCCGGAAAAACGCACTGGCAAACCGGCGCGCCGCACCGCGCGGTGAATCAGGGACATGAAATCGAGATGCCCGACAAACCGCACCCGCCCCTGCTTCCGCACCCGCAACCGGACCCTGCAGAGTTCTTCCGGACTGTCCGGTGCGGAGTTCTCCGGCACGCCTCGCTCGACAGGCTCCGGCACCAGGTCGGCTGCGGCAACCCGCGGCCTGATGCTGGCAAAATCGCAGACACCGCAACCGGAACACTGTCCCGAACGGCAATCGGGCGTGTAGCCCAGGCGCAATGCCCGATGCCTTTCCGCCAGCAGAAAACCTTCGGAAAACCCGCAGTCGATATGCGACCAGGGCAGAATCTCGTCCTCATCGCGTGCGCGCAGATACCATTGCGGATCGATCCCGCAATCGTCAAAAGCCTGCCGCCAGAGGTCAAAATGAAAATGCTCCCGCCAGCCGTCAAACCGGCAGCCCAGCGCCACCGCCCGCTCCAGAACCCGGCCAAGGCGCCGGTCGCCGCGGGCAAACACCCCCTCCATGAAGGACATCTGCGCTTCGTGCCACTTGAGCCGCAGTTTTTTGCTGCGCAGCGCATCGCGCAGCCAGGCCTGTTTGTCGAGCGTTTCCTGCAACCCCAATTGCGCTTCCCACTGAAAAGGCGTGTGCGGCTTGGGCACGAAGGTCGAAACCGATACATTGACATCCGCACCACCCTGGGTCCCCTTGCCGGCGCGCTTGACCCGCGCCGCAAGAGTGACCATGGCGGCAAGATCTTCTTCCGTTTCCGTCGGCAGCCCCATCATGAAATAAAGCTTGATGATTCGCCAGCCGAGACCGAAAGCCTGCTGCGCCGTCTGCAGCAGGTCCTCTTCGGTGATCCCCTTGTTGATCACCTGGCGCAGACGTTCGCTGCCGGCCTCCGGAGCCAGGGTAAAACCGGTCTTGCGCACCTTGCGGATTTCTTCCATCAACTCGCCGGTGAGCGAACCGACGCGCAGGCTCGGCAGCGACATGGCCACCCGCTGCTGGTGATAGCGATCCATCAGCCCCTTGAGCAGGGGGCCGATCTGACTGTAATCCCCCGCCGACAGCGACAACAGGGAAACCTCCTCATACCCGGAGCAGGCCAGAGCGTCGGCAACATGATCGACAATCCGCCGGGGATCGCGCTCGCGCACCGGCCGGGTGATGAAGCCGGCCTGGCAGAAGCGGCAGCCGCGGGTGCAACCTCGCGCAATCTCAACTGTAACCCGATCGTGCACGGCATTCATGAACGGAACCAGCGGTCGCGCTTGCACACCGTCGACGTTGAGATCAGGCAGGATCCTGCGCCGCACCCGGGCGGGAGCGCCCCCGAGGGAACGGACAGAGGCCACGCGCCCGACATCGTCATACTGGACATCATACAGAGAAGGGACATAAACGCCTTCAATGGCGGCAAGCCGCAACAGCAAAGCCGTCCGGTCCTCACCTGCCCGGCGCGAAGCCCGCACCGCTTCACACAGCTCCACAATGGCTTCTTCGCCGTCGCCGATCACCGCACAGTCGACAAAATCCGCCAGAGGCTCGCAATTGAACGCCCCCGGCCCGCCGACCACCACCAGCGGGAAAGAGGCATCCCGCTGCTCCCGCCGCAACGGAATTCCGGCCAGGTCAAGCATGTTCAGAACATTGCTGTACGACAATTCATACTGCAGGGTAAAACCGATGATATGAAAATCCGCCAGCCCGCGCTGTGACTCCAGGGAAGCCAACGGCCTACCGGCGGAGCGCATCAGCGCTTCGAGATCGGGCCAGGGGGCGTACACCCGCTCGGCCAGAACCCAGTCGAGATCATTGACCACCCGATAGAGAAGAGGCAGGCCTATGTGACTCATCCCGACTTCGTAAACATCGGGAAAAGCAAGGGCGACGCTGACGTCGACCTTCTGCCATTCCTTGCGCACGCTGCCGAGTTCATCGCCCAGATAGCGGGCGGGGCGGCTCACCTCGTGCAGGAAATCTTCCAGACTCATATGCAAATAACCCCGTTCGGGATGAATGTTTTTTCTTGAAAGGCCAAAAGAAGGGTTGTTATAACACGAACCTGCGCCGGGAAACAACAAAAGGGGGAGGCACCCGCGATCGGAGCAGGGTAATTGTGCCCACAAAGGCGACATGCTAACATGCCGCTTCGCATCCCGTCCCAAAAACAGCTTGCAACAGCCAAAGGATTCCCATGACGGCAACGATAAACGCCGAAGTCGATCTCCACGTTCACAGCCTGGCTTCCGGACACGCCTACAGCACCATCGGCGAAATCGCCACCGCAGCCGCGGCACGCGGCCTGCGCGGCGTCGCCATGACCGATCACGGACCGGCCATGCCGGCAGCCCCCCATCCTTATCATTTCGAATGCCTGTACATGATTCCCGATTATCTGTCAGGGGTACGCATCATCAAAGGCGTGGAAGCCAACATCGTCGGCCCCGGCCGGGTGGATCTCTGCGACCGCCTGCTGGACAAAATGGATGTGGTGCTGGCCGGGTTCCACCACGACTGCGGTTTCGGACCCAGCGATTGCAAAGCCAACACGCGGGCAGTTCTGGCCCTGATGGAAAACCCTCGCATCCACATCATCTGCCACCCGGGCAATCCGGGTTTTCCACTCGATTACGAAACCGTGGCGCGTCAGGCCGCGGCTACCGGCACGGCTCTGGAAATCAACAACTCGTCATTCATCACCAGCCGCCTTGGCAGTGCCGACAACTGCCGACTGATCGCGCGCCTGTGCGCCCGCTTCGGTTGCCCCGTGGCCATCGGCAGTGATTCACATATTGCCCAGAACGTCGGGAATTTTACGCAGGCCATTGCGATCCTCGCCGAAGCAGGCGTGGACAGCGAGCAGATCGTCAACCGGACACTGGAATCAACCCTCGCTTTTCTCGGGCTGAAAAACTGACCCCCGCCGATCCGGCCCAACACCATTTTGACGCCACGAAACTCCTTGCCAGCAACAGTTTAAATATGCTAAAGCAACGAGGTGCTTTGGCATAAGATTTTCCACCGGATCGGAGACGCGCATCATGGATATCGAAATTCAGCCTGTCACTCAGCCGAAACCCCGCATCGAAGACGAATCCAAGCTGGTGTTCGGCCGCCAATTCACCGATCGTATGTTCGTCATGGAATACGATGCCGGACGCGGCTGGCACTCGGCCCGTATCCAGCCCTATGCGCCGTTTACGCTCGATCCGGCTGCACTGGTATTTCATTACGCCCAGGAAATCTTCGAAGGGCTCAAGGCCTTTCGACGGCAGGACGGCAGTATCGCCCTGTTCCGCCCGAAAGACAACATCCGGCGTTTCAATCAGAGTGCCAGCCGCCTCTGCATGCCTCCCGTCGACGAAGAGTTCTTTTTTGAAGCCATCAGGAAGCTGATCCGACTGGAAGCCGACTGGGTTCCCCACAGCGAGGGCACCAGCCTGTATATCCGCCCCACCATGATCGCCACGGAAGCGGTCCTGGGTGTCAAGCCATCGGAAAAATACCTCTGCTACATCATCCTCTGCCCGGTGGGTGCCTACTACAAAGGCGGATTCAAACCGGTCAGGATCTGGATTTCCGACCAGTTCGTCCGCAGCGCCCCGGGCGGTACCGGCGAAGTAAAATGCGGTGGCAACTACGCAGCCAGCCTGCTCGCCGCCAAAGAGGCTGCCACCAAGGGCTTTGACCAGGTATTGTGGCTCGATGCCGTGGAACGCCGATATGTCGAGGAAGTCGGCAGCATGAACATCTGCTTTCTGTACGACGGAAAAATCGTCACGTCGCCGCTGCACGGCACCATCCTCAACGGCGTCACCCGCCGCTCCATCCTGCAGCTTGGCGCCGAAATGGGCTACACTGTGGAAGAACGGGCCATGAGTGTTGACGAACTGCTCGACGGCGCCGAATCGGGACGCCTCGCCGAAGCCTTCGGCACCGGCACCGCAGCGGTGGTCAGCCCCGTCGGGCAACTGACATACAGGGACCGCACCGTAACCATCGGCGACGGCCAGATGGGGCCCTTGACCATGAAGCTCTACAAGGCTTTGACCGGCATACAATACGGCCACGAACCCGACACTCACAACTGGATCGAAATGCTCTGATTCGCACCCTTTTCATAGACACGCAAGCCGAAGCCCCCGTTTCAACGGGGGCTTTTTTCATGACACCTGCCATCGCCCGCTAATGCGGCACGCACGCCTGTTTTTTAGGCATCCCCTCTTTCATTTCCTCTTCAGAAAACATACAAGTCATTGTTTTTACGCTAATTTAAAAGTTGGTTCAAGGTTTGCTAAGTCTCTAGAACAAAGCGGCGGGACAACGTCCGCCCCGCCAGATCCGGATACCCTCCCAACGGCGCCGACGCCGTTGACGACCGCGCAGCCATCAACGCCAGGTATTCGGGCCGCACATCCCTGCAACGAAGCAATGGAGGAAAATGATGTTTCGCAGCCCCCTGTTTCTAACCACCGTACTGTACCTGACGGCACTTCCGGTTGCTGCCCATGCAGCGGAAAGGGCCGATCCCGGCGACACCGCCTGGATGCTCATTTCCACTGCCCTGGTACTGGTGATGCTGCCCGGGCTGGCACTTTTTTACGCCGGGATGGTCCGCGCAAAAAACGTCCTTTCGACCAGCATGCATACTTTTGCGGCAATGGCCATCATTGGTGTGCAATGGGTGGTGATCGGCTACAGTCTGGCCTTCGGTGGCTCCGGCCGCTTTATCGGCGGACTTGGCAATATGTTTCTGGCCGGCATTGGCCCCGACAGCGTAACCGGCACCATTCCAACCTATGTCTTTGCCATGTTCCAGGGCATGTTCGCCATTATCACCCCGGCCCTCATTTCCGGCGCCGTAGCCGGACGCATGAAATTTTCGAGTTACTGCATTTTCATATTGCTGTGGGCCACCCTGGTATACGATCCGCTGGCCCACTGGGTCTGGGGTGAAGGCGGCTGGCTTCTGGAGATGGGCGCGCTCGATTTCGCGGGCGGCACTGTCGTCCACCTGTCCTCGGGTCTGTCGGCATTGATCCTGGCGATTGCCCTCGGCAAACGCCATGGCTTCCCTCACGAGCGGATGGCCCCCCACAATCTGCCCATGACCCTGCTTGGGGCCGGCCTGCTGTGGTTCGGCTGGTTCGGATTCAATGCCGGGAGCGCCCTGTCCGCCGGCGGCAGCGCCGCCCTGGCATTTACCACCACCCAGACCGCCGCCGCGGCCGGCGCCCTGTCCTGGCTGTTGATCGAATGGCGCCTGGCGGGCAAGCCAAGCGCCCTTGGCGCAGCCTCCGGCATCGTGGCCGGACTGGTCGTGATCACGCCGGCGGCCGGCTTCGTAACCCCAGGCTGGGCTCTGGTGATGGGCCTGATGGCCGGAGCCGTCTGCTACAGCGGCGTGATGCTCAAACACAAACTCGGCTACGACGACTCCCTTGACGCCTTCGGCGTGCATGGCGTCGGCGGCGCTTTTGGTGCCCTGGCGACCGGCATCTTCGCGACTGTCGGCGCGAGCAGCCTGCTGACCGGCGATCCGCACCAGCTCTGGGTGCAGATCCTCGGCGTGCTGGCCGCCGGAGCCTACGCCGCCATCGTCACCATCATACTGCTCTGGATCATCGACAAAACCCTCGGATTGCGGGTCAGCAAAGAAGAAGAGATCATCGGCCTCGACCAGACCCTGCACTCTGAAAGCGCTTACGACATTTAACCCAGCCTCGGGTTCGTGGCCCGACGCCTCTCCTCGCGGAGGCGTCGGGCAATTTTTGAGTAAATAAAATACTCTTTTGGTGTTAAGTAGCGCCTCCTGAAATACCTCTCCCGGTTCCGGAAAACTCCTGCTACAACTTCTGCATAAATCAGCTAATGCGCCGTTTGTACTAATGTTTTTCTCAATTTAATTCTTGTCCGGATGCCTGCAATTGTCGTTATCTGTTTTATGGCATTCAATTTGCAAATGTGTAATATGTCACACCGAGAAGCCATCTGTGGTTATTCGCGTACTCACCATCCGGAGGTTGAATAGAATGTGTCGTATTGGAGCTATCAAGAGCCGCCATTATGTGCACCCCAGCCAAGCCCTGCTGCTCATGCAGTCCCAACAGAAGGGACATGACAATTCCGGCTTCGCCATGGTCATGCAGGATCTGGGGGGCATCTTCGAAAACTACAAGCATCTGCCCACCCTGTCGCTGGCCTGCACCGACGAAGGCCTGCGGATCGCCAAAACCATCATGGACACCCGCGGGTTCCGCCTGGTCCATGAATGGGAGCCACGGACCAACCGGCAGCCGGGCCTGGACATTCAGGCCATGCCGCACTATGTCTTCCAGACCTTCGACTATCCCGCGGATTATGCCGCCGCCGACCAGAAGGCCAAACAGGAACTGCTGCTCGATACGCGCCTGGAATTGCGCCGTGAAATGGAAGACAATTGCATAGGCTTCGTCTATTCTTTCTGGCCCGACGTGATCACCCTGAAAGAGATCGGCGACCCTCGCGATATCGGCACTTTCTTCAACATCTGGGACACGGACGACAAATTCACTGCCAGGGTCATCACCGCCCAGTGCCGCCAGAACACCAACTACGCCATCGTGCGCTACGCCGCCCACCCCTTCTTCTGCCAGGGTTACACGGCGCTGGCCAATGGCGAAAACACCTTTTATCAGAAAAACAGGGAATTCCAGCAGAGCCTGCACCGCGGCTATATCGGCTTCGAGTCCGACTCCCAGTGCTTCCTCTACACGCTGCACCACATTCACCGCCAACTGGGCTGGCCGCTGTCTTACTACAAGCACGTCATCACGCCGCTGCCCTTCAAGGAAATGGTCAGGCGTGAAGACCAGGACCAGCTGCTGGCCATGCGCCAGTCCCTGGCACACCTGGAAATCAACGGCCCCAACACCATCATCGGCGTACTGCCCGACAACACCCTGTTCACCTGCTGCGATGCCAAGAAACTGCGGCCGGTGGTGGTCGGCAGGGACGCGGATACCGTGGTTCTGTCCTCGGAAGTCTGCGGCATCAACGAGATCCTGCCTGACCGCAACTGGGAGACCGATATCTACCCCAACGAACGTGAAATCGTGGTCATCGACAACAATCTGGAGGTCCAGCGATGGAAACAGTAAAAATAAACGACATCGCCTGCAACGATCTTCCCTGGAAGATCAAATACCACCCCGAGCGCTGCACCCTCTGCGGAGCCTGCATCGCAGCCTGCACCTTCGACGCCATCGGCCCCAAAATGGAGCGCCGCCGCGTCACCTATACCGACAGCGCCACCCCCGAGCCCAAAACCCGTTTCTGCGCCCAGCCGGTAATCGCCCAGCAGAACAGCATCAAGAATTACTGCCGCGGCTGCGGCGTCTGTGAACGGGTGTGTCCCAACAATGCCATCAGCTCGGAACGCAATCCCGACTCGCGGTTCAGCGTGGCTTATGCCACCGTTACCGCCAGCGGCCCCAAGCGGGGCGGCCGCAACAATCTCGAAGTGCAGGCCCGCACCCTCGACACCCTGCGCGTCGGCCGCATTTCGCAAATGACCGACCCGAGCCTCGATGCCCAGCGGCATACCTTCGACTGCCTGGCGCCGTTGGGCCGCATCCTGCCGGCCGGCAACCTGCCGCTCAAACAGACCGCCGACGGCAAGCTGATCAAGGACGGCCACACCCCGCCGGTGCGCTGGATCTACCCGGTCATTATCGGCGACATGTCCATCGGTGCCTTGTCCTGGCGCATGTGGGAAGCCGTCGCCATGGCGGTCGCCTACCTCAACGAAGAATGCGGCCTGCCGGTGCGCATGTGCTCCGGAGAAGGCGGCATGCCGGTGCGCCTGCTGAAAAGCAAGTACCTGAAGTACATGATCCTGCAGATCGCTTCGGGGCATTTCGGCTGGAACCGTATCATCCAGGCCATGCCGCACATGGTGGAAGACCCGGCCGGCGTACTGATCAAGATCGGCCAGGGCGCCAAGCCCGGTGACGGCGGCTTGCTGATGGCAGCCAAAGTGGCCGAGCACATCCAGGCAATCCGCGGTGTGCCCAAGGCGGACCTGCTGTCGCCTCCCAACCATCAGGGCTTGTACTCCATCGAGGAGAGCGTGCAGAAGATGTTCCTGTCTTTCAATGCCGCGTTCAAATTCCGCGTGCCGGTAGCCATCAAGGTTGCCGCCAGCGCCACCTCGGTTTCGGTGTTCAACAACCTGGTGCGCGACCCCTACAACATCGTCGGCGGCTTCTTCCTTGACGGTATCGACGGCGGCACCGGCGCGGCGCACGACATCAGCCTCGACCATACCGGTCATCCGGTGGTCAGCAAGCTGCGGGACTGTTACCTCGCCGCCGTGGCCCAGGGACGCCAGGGCCAGATTCCGCTGTGGGCGGCCGGGGGCATGGGCAAAACCGGCAACCTGGCGGCCGATGCTTTCAAAATGTTCTGTCTCGGAGCCAACGGCGTGTTCACCGGCAAGCTCATCCTGCAGATGGCCGGCTGTCTCGGCAACGACCACAGCCGCTGCAACGCCTGCAACACCGGCCTGTGTCCGGTCGGCATCACCACCCAGCAACCGGTGCTGGTCAAACGCCTCAACCCGGAGCGGGTGGCACAGAACATCGTTAACTACTTTTTGGCCATGGACGGTGAATTGCGCAAGCTCATGGCCCCCATCGGCAACTCCTCCCTGCCCGTCGGCCGCTCCGACTGCCTGGTCTCTTCCGACAAGGCCGTTGCCGATCGTTTGCAGGTTCAGTACGTCTGTTAAGGAGGTTTCAATCAATGGCAGCCTTTATCAACGGCTTTGATGAAAACAACCGGCGCATTTCCACGCAGCAGCTGTTGCAGAAGATCTATGCCGCCCTGGAAGCCGGGGAGACCGAATTCGAAATCCTCTCCTCCGGCCATCATGACATCGGCGGACCGCTCTGGACCAGGGACGGCATCCCGCTGAAATTCACGGTCAAAAATCCCGGCCAGCGTGTCGGCGCCTTCGGTCTGGCCGGCACCGAGATCGTCATCAACGGTCCGGCTCCGGCCGATGTCGGCTGGCTCAACGCCGGCGCCACCGTGATCCTCAAGGGCGACGGCGGCGACACCACCGCCCACTGCGCCGCCAGCGGCAAGATCTATGTAGCCGGACGCGCCGGAACCCGTACCGGTTCGCTGATGAAACGCGACCCGGCACATGAAGCCCCCGAGCTGTGGGTGCTGAAAAACGTCGGGTCCTTCTCCTTCGAGTTCATGGGCGGCGGCATCGCCGTGGTCTGCGGCTACGACAGCGATGCCTTCGAATCGGTGCTCGGGGACCGCGCCTGCGTCGGCATGGTCGGTGGCACCATCTACGTGCGCGGTCCGATCAAGGGCCTGTCCAAAGACGTCTGGCTAATGGAACTGGACGATTTCGACAAACAGTTCCTGCTTGACAACATGCCCGTGTTTCTCGGCAAAATCGACAAGCCGCAGCTATTTGCGGAACTCACCGATCTGTCCCAGTGGCAAAAGATCGTCGCCAAGACCTACGAGGAACGTCAGGCCGCCGAGCGCCCAACCCTGCATGAATTCCGCCTCGGTAAATGGGTGGAGGGTGGCATTTTCGGCGATGTCGTGGAAGACGACTACGACCATGTCGCCGACCTGATCAATACCGGCGACATGCGCCTTAAAATTCCGCACTGGAAGGACAAGGCCTACGCCGCCCCCTGCCAGGCAGCATGCCCCACCGGCATACCGACCCAGGACCGCATCCGCCTGCTGCGGGAAAACAAGACCAGGGAAGCGCTGGAACTGGTCCTCAGGTATTCGCCGTTTCCGGCCAGCGTCTGCGGGCAGGTGTGTCCGAATCTCTGCATGGATGCCTGCAGCCGTCGCCACCTTGACCACCCGGTGGCCATGAAGGAACTCGGCCGTCTGTCCCAGGCCGTCGCAGCCCCCGATATGCAGCCCGCTACCGGCAAAAAGGTCGCGGTTCTCGGCGGTGGTCCCGCCGGACTGTCCGTGGCCTGGCAGCTGGCCCTGCGCGGGCACAGCGTGGTGCTTCATGAAGCGGATAAGGAAGTCGGCGGCAAACTGCGTCAGGCGATTCCCTCCGAGCGTCTGCCGCGCGCAGTCCTCAATGATGAAATAAACCGTATCAAGAACATCGGCGTCGATATCCGCACCAACAGCAAGATCGACAAGCAGTCCTTCGAAGCCATTCGAGGCGACGTCGATGCGGTCGTGGTCGCGACCGGTGCCCACAATCCGGTGGTCATCCCCTTCCCCGGCCATGAGCGCCTGGTCAAAGGCCTAGATTTCCTCAAGGAGATCAACAACGGCGGCAAGCCCGGGGTGGGCCGCAAGGTCGTGGTTATCGGCGCCGGCAATGCCGGCATGGACGTCGCCATCGGCGCTTACCGCATGGGCGCCGGGCAGGTGACCGCCATCGACGTACAGCGTCCCGCCGCCTACCAGAAAGAGATCGACCAGTTCGAGGCCCTCGGCGGCAGGATTGAATGGCCGGTCTTCACCGAACGCATCGACGCGGAGGGCCTGCACACCAAAGACGGCCGTTTGATCGAGGCCGATACCGTAATCATCGCCATCGGTGAACGCCCCGACCTGTCCTACGTACCCCGCGAATGGCTCACCGACCGCGGCATGATGGAAACCAACGACTGCTGGCAGGTCAAGAAAGCTTCTGATGTCTTCGCTCTGGGCGATACCATCAAACCCGGCCTTCTGACTCATGCCATCGGCAGCGGCCGCGAAGTTGCCGACTACATCGACGATTACCTCTGCGGTCGCGAACTGATCGCCAAGCCGGCGCCGGTGATGATTCCCCAGGCCAAGCTCCACAAGGAATCGTTCATGCCACAGAACCGCGGCCGCTTCCGGGTGGAAGACGCCTGCAGTGAAGTACACCGCTGCATCAGCTGCGGCACCTGCCGCGATTGCAGCCTGTGTCTGGAGACCTGCCCCGAGGGTGCCATCGTACGCCGTGAAAAACCGGACGGAACCTTCGAGTACGTCTCCGACGAAACATACTGCATCGGCTGCGGCCTGTGTTCCGGCATCTGCCCCTGCGGCATCTGGCAGATGGAAAAAGTCGTATTCTGATTGACCTTGCCGCAAAGCATGGAGAAACAGAAGGCGGAGCCTCACGGTTCCGCCTTCTGTTTTCGTCCCGCAAAGACCCTCCCGATACAATAATCGCAAATTGACATTGCCCTGCCGGTCTTTTAAGGTAGCGGAACCGTTTCCCACAAAAACCATCCACCCCCGGATAATCCAAAACAGAAAAGGGCCAGACATGAAACACCTTCTCTACGCCGTGCTCGCAATGGCATGCATGCCGGCAATCGTTTCGGCACAGAATGCAGCTGATCTGCAAACCCCTGCAGCCAGGGCAAGCTACAGCCTCGGGCACAAAATCGGAGCGGATTTCAAAACCCAGGGGATCGTGATCGATCCCGAGCTGCTGGTACGGGGCATCGAGGATGCCCTGGCGGAAAGGCCGCCGGTTCTTGACGAGAAGCAGCGGCATGAAGCCCTGAGTGAATTACAGAAGCAGGCTGCCGGGCATCAGCAGATGATGAAAAACCAGATGGCGGATAAAAACCTGTGGGAAGGCAGGAAGTTTCTGAACAAAAACCGGCAGCAGCCGGGGATTATCAGCAGCGCCAGCGGCCTGCAGTACAAAATACTGGAGCCCGGGGCGGGAAGGCGGCCCGGTCCGCAGGACCGTGTCACGGTGCACTACCGCGGCTGTTTGCTCGACGGTACCGAGTTCGACAGCTCCTACAAACGCGGAAAACCGGCCACCTTCGCGGTGCAGGGGGTAATCCCCGGCTGGACGGAAGCCCTGCAGATGATGAAACCGGGCGCGAAATGGCAGCTTTTCATTCCGTCGGAACTCGCCTACGGGACCCGGGGAACTCCGACCATCGGTCCGAACGCGACGCTGATCTTCGATGTGGAGTTGCTCGGGATCAAATAACGGCAAGACCGCCATTTGTCATTGGCACAGGCCCTTTGTTCCTTGCGACAATGGGCCTTTGTTCCTCACACCTGCAACGCCGGTTCCTGCAGAGCCGCAATCTGCTCACGCAGTTCCAGGATGTGGTCGCCCCAGTAGCGGGGGGTGTTAAACCAGGGAAAGCTCGGCGGGAAAGCGGGATCTTCCCATCGCTGCGCCAGCCACGCGGTGAAATGCAGAATACGCAGACTGCGCAAGGCTTCGATAAGCCGCAGTTCGCGCATATCGAAATCGTTGAATTCGGCATAGCCCGCGAGAATTTCCGCGAGCTGCGCAGTTTTGCTGGGGCGGTCGCCAGACAACATCATCCACAGATCCTGCACCGCGGGAGCCATGCGGGCATCGTCGAAATCGACAAAATGCGGCCCTCCGTCACGCCACAGAATGTTGCCGACATGGCAATCGCCGTGGGTACGGATATAGCGCACCGCGCCGGCGTCTGCCATGGCCTGCGCGATGCCCTGCAGCAGGTCGCCCACCAGCGCATCGTAATTTGCCTTGAATTCCGGGGGGATGTAACGCTCGCTGACGAGGGCGGCGGCTTCATGGCCGAAACTGTGGATGTCCAGTCGCGGTCGGGCCTTAAAGGGGCTCAAGGCACCGACGCTATGAATCCGCGCCATGAGGCGTCCCAGAACCAGCAGGTTATCGAGGCTGTCCAGCTCCGGCGCATGCCCCCCTTTGCGTGGATAAAGAGCGAAGCGGAATCCCCGAAAATGAAACAGGCTTTGCCCCTGTGCGTTGCGCAGCGGCGCGACCACCGGCAGTTCGTGTTCCCCAAGTTCGAAACAGAAACGGTGCTCCTCCAGTATCTGGGCGTCGCTCCAGCGTTTTGGGCGATAGAACTTCGCCACCAGCGGACTCTGCCCTTCGATGCCGACCTGGTATACCCGGTTTTCGTAACTGTTCAGGGCCAGGGTCCGGCAATCGCACAGATAACCACAGCTTTCCACGGCATCCATGATGAACCCAGGGGTCAGGGCCTGGAAAGGGTGCGGATTGATGGGCATACAGGCCTCCATGGCGCAACGCCGGGGCATAAGGCCGAAAAAAATTATCCGGCGATTCAATGTATCAGAGACAGCCTCCGGACTCAACCGGCACAGTGCCTTGTTGCGTCTGCCGACAAAAAAGGCGACGGCCTCCGGCATCTGCCGGGCGGTATCCGTCGCCTTTTTATCAGAAACAGTCTGCATCACCAAACCGGCAAACCGCCGGTGGATGACGCTACGCGTTACTTGATAAGCCGCAGGGTCCAGGGGACCCTGAAGTCTTTGCCGTTGGAACAGGCCATTGCTCCCATGATGCAGAACACCAGGTTACAGACCCAGACAGCAGGCATCACCAGAAATCCGACCAGTATCACCGTCAAAAATCCTCCGACGACCATGGCGATAGCCGCGGTGATCGACCAGTTCAGAGATTCCTTCGCCTGATCGAAAACGTAGGCATCATCTTTTTTGATGAGATAGAAGATCAACCCGGGGATAAACCCGAAAAATATGGTACCAATCCAGATGAGCAAAGCCATATTCCTGGATTCCTGGTTACCGGCCACATCCTTGATTTCTTCCATGGACACACTCCTTTTTAATCGGTTTGCACACACGCCCGCAAAACGGCAGTCGCGCAAAATTCCCACCCATCTCACAATGGCCGGTCCGGCCGGCCCGATTGAAACGTAGCGCCTCACCAACAAAAACATTTTTTGAATATAAGCAAATTAACGAAACAAAACAACTCGGAAAAGGCAGAACCTCCAACAATTCCAACATGAAAGTCAAAGGTACATGCCATTGCTATCATAAACATTCGTAAAATTCCCGAACACTTTTTTCATGAATAAACATTTGTCACAAGTGGAGCATCTGCTTTTTTAATATAATATTTTTTATTGGGTACTTCTTCAAGCGCTTCCATCCTGCCTTTTCCTGCACCATTCCCACAACTTGGCAGGGTGTCAATTTCAAGACACAAGTATCTGTTTTCTCATTGCAAAGTCGACTTTTAGGTAATCGTCGCGGCACATATCTTGCCGGATATGCTGCCCGCCTCCTGTCTCTCTGCAAAGACCGGAACCTGCTGTATCTTTTCTGTCCGGAGCACCACAGATGCCGAATTGACATGTTCCGGCTTTTCCATGCATGGGGAGAACATCATGAAATTCAGAGATCTCGGACTGACGGCCAAAATAACCATCGGTTGCGGCGTCCCGCTGTTACTGCTGTTGATACTGGGGGGCATCAGCTACAATGGCATGGCAGTGTTGCTGACTTCCGCGCGGCAGGTCGACAGCGGCCACCAGGCCGTGGAGCAGTCAAAGGATCTGGAAAAAATCATCCTGCAGATGCAGGTCGGCCAGAAAGGCTACCTGATATCCGGCAAAAAAGAGATGCTGGACCTCTACCTGAACGGCAAGCAGGTGGTGTCCGAACATATCGCCGGACTGAAGAAGCTGGTCAAGGAACGTCCAGGGCAGATGCAACTGCTGGACGATATCTCCGGCCTGGCCGAGCGCTGGCGGACAGAAGCGGCGGAACCGGAAATTCTCGCCCGGCAACGTATCGACATGAGCCCCGAGGAGCGGCGAAAACGGGCCAAAACCGAGGGCGACAAGGGCATGGTCAAGGTCGAGGATGTCCTCGACCCGCAGATCCTGCTTGAATACCAGAAGCTGTTCACCGCCGTGACCGGCCTGAAAAACATGGTGGCCGAACAGGACGGCAGCCCGGTCCGCCTGCAGGATCTGAGCACCTTTTCCACCTTCTGTTTCGGCCTGGTACGCCAGAGCAAGAAAGGCGCCCTGCGCTGCCAGGCCGACGATGCCAAGGGCGGCAAGGTATCCGGAGAAACCGGCAAACCCTTCGTGTACGAATGCCATGCCGGCCTGGTCGATTTCGCCGTGCCGATTATTGTGGACGGCCGCCAGATAGGCGCCTGGCTGGGAGGGCAGGTTCTGACCAAAAAACCCGACACCGCGCATTTTGGCAAGCTTGCGCGAGAGCTCGACATCGATCCGGATGCCATGCTCAAGGCCGTGCGCGAGATCCCGGTGCTGTCCAAAACAAAGGTCGAACAATCGGCGCAATTTCTCAGCCTGCTGGCCGGCACCATGTCGAAACTCGGCAACGATCAACGGCTCTGGAAGGTGCTGACCGACCAAGTCGAGTCGGGAGTCGGTGACGGCATCATGAACCAGCTGCAGGAAAAACTGGCCCAGTTCATCAACGCGGAAATGCAGCAGGTAAAAAATGTCCAAACCCGGGCCGCCCTGCGTACCGCCGGCACCAAGCTGCTGATTATGGTATGCGCCCTGCTGGCCACCGGTATCGGCGCCGCAGTCTCGTTTTTCATCGTGCGCAGCATCACCGGTCCGGTATACAAAGCCATGCGGCTGGCTGACAACCTGAGCCGAGGCGACTTTTCCGATCGCCTCAACCTCGAGCAGTCCGATGAAATAGGCCGGCTTGCCGCCTCTCTGGACCACATGGCCGAGCTTCTCGGCCAGAACGATGCGGACATGAAAGCCAATCTGAAAAACCTCAATGAAGTGCTGTCCCAGGTTGACAGCATCTCGGTTCATATAGATCATAGTTCCCACGCCTTGAGCGATTCGGGTCAATCCCTGGCTCAGGCCGCCACCGAAGCGGCCAGTTCTCTTGAGGAAATCTCGGCCGCCCTTACCGAAATCAGCGCGCAGACCAAAGGAACCGTGGACAACGCCGGGGTGGCCAACGAACTCAGCGCCACATCCCTGCAAGTGGCCACGTCCGGCCAGGAACAGATGAATCAGATGCTCGGAGCCATGGCCGCGATCCACGATTCGAGCCAGAATATCGTCAAAATCACCAAGGTTATCGATGAGATCGCCTTCCAGACCAATCTGCTGTCCCTCAACGCCGCCGTGGAAGCGGCCCGCGCCGGCCAGCACGGCAAGGGCTTCGCGGTAGTGGCCGAAGAAGTACGCAACCTGGCGGTGCGCAGCGCCCAGGCGGCGCATGAAATTACCGATCTGATCCTGAATTCGGTGGGCAAGGTGGAAAACGGCAACAAGATCGCCGGAGAGACCTCCGAAGCGCTGGTCAAGATCGTCGAGGCCACCGCCAAGACTGCCGCCATCGTCAGGGAGATCGCCGACGCCGCCAGTGAACAGGCCGCCGGCATCGATCAGATCACCCAGGGGATCGGCCAGGTGGACGGCGCGACCCAGATGGTTACCGCCTCATCCGAAGAGACCGCGGCGACGTCCGACGAACTGGCGGGCATGGCCTCCAGGCTGCGAAACATCATCGAAAGCCAGTGCAGTGATCAGCAGCCAGAGCATGGCGCCCACAACGGCAATCCGAACGACCGGCAAGCCCTGCCGCCCGCCGCAAACCGTGGGTAGAACGGGACGGACCCAGACGCAACAGCCGAGACCTCGCAATTCGCGGGACTCGGCTGCTTTAAAGGATGGCTCTATGCAAAATCATCGCAGCGCTCGCGTTTGGCTGCGCCTCTTTATGGCACTGCTGTTTTGTGGCGGCGGTTATGGTCTGACGCAGCTCCCGGCTCTGGTCACGGTTTTCAGACAGGCCGGTGAACCCGAATGCACGCCACACCGCGAAGCCAGCAGGCCATCGACTCCCGCTGCCACCAAAAAGCGGCCCGCCGAAAGGTCCGGCATGCCTCCCGAAGCCGCAAGCGTGGAAAATCCCGGGCAACCCGCCTTGCTCGACCGACTGGAGAAGCATCCGGTGTATAACGCCCTGCGGGCCGTGCGCGACCCGGAACTGGGAGTGAGCATTATCGACCTGGGGATGATCCGCGACATTGCGGAGGAGGGCACGGCAGGGCTGGTCATCACCATGCTTCCGACCTCGCCCCTGTGTCCCTATCTGAAATACCTGGTGGCTGAAATCAGGCAAACGGCGCAACCGCTGGCCCCCGGCAGGACGATCAAGGTTGTAATCGACATGCAGCATCGCTGGACTCCCGAATATCTTTCCACCGAAGGGCAACGCTATTTTTTTGGAGGCAAACCATGATGGCGCGGGCCTTGACGCTGGGACTGTCTACCGGTTTTTTCTGCCTTGGAACCTGCGCCCCGGTGCTTATGAGCCTGTTCGCCAGCGGCGAACAGGCGGGATTGAAATCCCATGCCAGGGGGCTGGTGATCTTTCTGGGGGGAAGGCTGGCCGGCTACTGCCTGTTCGGGGCGGCGAGCTTTGCCGCCGGACAGGCCCTGGGCGCGCACAGCGCGTCCCTGACCGTGCTGCTGCCGGCAGGGGAAGTGCTGCTCGGCGCCGTGATGCTGCTCCATGCAACCTTGCACCGCCTGCCGCACCTGATATCATGCCGCCGCGCCCACCGCTGGTTCGGTCGCCACAAACTGCTGTTTGCCGCCGGATTTTTCACCGGCATCAACCTCTGTCCGCCGTTTCTGCTCGCCGTTGCACAGGCCATGCGCGGCGGCTCCATGCTGCAGAGTGTGGCGTTTTTCGTGGTGTTTTTCCTGACCACTTCCCTGTACCTGCTGCCACTGGTCCTCTCCGGCCTGGCAACACGCTATTCCGAAATACGTGCCGCCGCCCGCATCGCCTGCGGCATCGGCGGGTTATGGTTCATTCTGCGGGGCGTGAAACTGCTCGGCGGCTTCACCTGATTGGCGTTTGTTTGCGCCTACCGCGCCGCTTCCAGCCGATTGACGATGCGATCGGCCTGCTTGAGAATTTCCAGTTCGGGGTAGTCGTAGCGCGATGGCGAATGGTGGTTGCCGACAATGTCGGCAACTTTCTGCAATTTGCTCTCGGGAAAACCGATGCCGCCCAACAGGGAGCGCACCACCGCTGGCCCGTACCGCTCCTGGGTTCTGCCGTTGTTGTAGCCGAGTTCCTGCTCCGACGGTTTAATGCCGACATCGTGCAATAGCGCAGCCGCGATCACCACATCGGGATCGTGCCCCTCGAAGGTCTCCATGATACTTTCGGCATATCGCAGAACACTGACGGCATGCTGAATGCGGCGGTAATCTTCTTCAAAATAATCCACCAGCAGCTTTAAAAGCTGTCCCTTGAGATAGGGCATAAAACCTCCCGGCAAAAAGCGGACAAACGGTCATCAGTCCCATCGCCAAAGGCCGGGCTTGGCGCCTTTGTCGAGGGCTGGTGCGTTCTATCGCGGCGGCTGCACCCACTGCTGCAAAAAGGTCTCCACTCGCGCCTTTTTCTGTGCCGCCAGGCCACACATCAACGCAAAGGATACCGTGGGCAAACCGTAAGCATGCCGCAAATCCTCCACCATGCGCAGCCACAGATGAGCGGTCATTTCGGCATCGGCCAGCGCGCGATGAAACCGGCCGCTATTGGGCAGCCCCTTCAGGTAAACCAGTGTCGCCAGTTTGTGATTGGGAGCATCCGGATAGAGCCGCCGGGCCACCAGCAGCGAACAGGCGAATTCCTGCCGACGGATGCGGCCAATGCGGCCCAGTTCATGATCGAGAAAGCGCCGGTCGAAAGACGCGTTGTGGGCCACCAGCGGCGCCATGCCGATAAAATCATGAAAATCGGCCATTACCTCGGCAGCGGGGGGCGCCGCCTGCAGCATGGAGTTGCTGATGCCGGTATAGGCCTCGATGAAACCGCTGACACGGCGGCCGGGATTCATAAGGCTCTGAAACCGGCCGACGATCTGTCCGTCAACCATGCGCACCGCGCCGATCTCGATGGCCCGGTCGCCCCGCAACGGCGCCACGCCGGTCGTCTCGAAATCGAGCACCACGATTTCTTCGCCACTGGCATGCAGTGCCGCGGGCCGTTGTGCGTCATGGGGAGTCAGGGCGAACATACCTTTGTCAATAGACCGGCATCAGTCCGGGGTGGTTGCCGGTGATGCAGACACCGCCGGACGGTGTTACCTCGAAAGTGTTTTCGATGCCGACCATGCCGACATGGGCGATGCCCTTTTTCGGTTCCAGCGCGAGGACCATACCCTCCTCCAGCGGCTCATCGAAGCCTTTGGCGATCACCGGGAATTCGTCGATGAGCAACCCGATGCCGTGACCGAGAAAACGAGCCTGGCGGCTTCCGTAACCCATGAAATTTTCAAGAAACCCGGGGTCCAGGCTGTCCATGGTAGTCCGGTAGATTTCCGAGGGGATAGCCCCGGGCCGCAACTGCTGCGCCACCCGATTCTGAATGTCGACGCACTGCCGGTGCACAACAGCAACTTCCTCCGGCAACGGCGCGCCGAACATATAGGTCATGGTCTTGTCGGTGTGATAGCCGTCAACCCCGCAACCGATGTCGACAAACACCAGATCGCCTTTTTTGAGAGTGTGGTCGCGGTTGCCCAGCACCGGAACCGCCGGCCCCAGCCCGAAATTGCCGCCGGGGCCATCGAAGGAGGTCGGATAGAGTGAACTCGGCCCGAAGCAGACATGTCCGATCACGATCTCCGTCTGAAACATGCCAAAGCGTGCCACCCCGTGGTGGCCCTCTTCGACCATCACCGGGTACAGCTCCGCCGCCAGTTGGGCCTCGCTCATGCCTTCGCACAGCATGGCCGGCAGCCGCTCTTCCAGAATACGCCGGTGCACCATACCGGAGCGCCGCATGATCTCAAGCTCAAAGGGGCTTTTGACCGCCCGCACCGCGGCAACCTGCATATCGACGGACAGATACTCGGTGATGGGAAAATATTTCCGAAACCGCTGCAGCATGGCCAGCGGCACCAGCTCCGCTTCCAGATGAATGGTTTCCGGACACGGCCCCATTCCCTGGGCGGCATCGCGGTAGCTGTCCATCGGCTCGATACGCGGAAACAGCGATTCGTCCAGGGCCCGCTCATAACTGCGCCGCACCCAGTACACGGCCTCGGCATCGCGGGGGATAAGCAACACGCCATCCTGCATGGTGCCGGTAAAATAGTACTGATTGACCCGGTCAAAAAGGGCGGCCATCTGCCAGCGCGGGCAGGCGGCTTCCATGCGGGCTCTAAAGCGGGTCATGCGGCTCTGCAATTCTGAAAAAGGCACGGCGGGACGCATCTGCTACTCCTGTAACCTGACCTTGGAAACTCGTGAATCGTTTCCTAGTTTTTTAAAGGATCCTGTCGTTTTACCTATAATTTTGATTCTTTGCAAAAAAATAATCTCCTGAAAAAATGAAATATGCGCTAAAACATGCAAAGCAGGGGATTAATACAAGCACGAATGCATGTTGGTCAGGCAGGCAAAAAACGCGTCCCGGGTGCTGGCGGAAGCGGCCCTGCGGCAGTGCCAGACGGTGAAACAACGCCAGCAGCCGGCTGCGAGTCCATCGATCAATGAAACTCGATCGAAACCACCTTGCCCAGCTCCGCAAGCCGGTCAGCGATTTTTTCCATGAGGTTTTTGCGAATGGACATACTCAGGGGGAGGTCCGGGTTCTGGTAGGCGGGGTTGACCTTCAAGCCAACCACCAGAGTAATTTCATCGGCATCGAGCAAGGCTTCGGCGACCAGGACCGCACCATTCTTGTCTTTTGTCGGCAGCAGGTTCGGATTGCCATGCGTGGCTTCAATCCACTCAAGTACCGACGAGAGAGTCAATATCCCCTCCGTCAGGATATCGATCCCCGGCAAACTGCTCATCGGAGGGACATCCAGTCGAGCCGTATCCGGGTCGATAGCGCCGCTGTGACCGCTTTCCCTGGCAACAATGTTGCCGGTTGTCCCGCCGCAGACAATGCGCGTCCCCTCAAATTTCAAAATGCGCTGGGACAAACTGCGATCCTGGTCGGGATTGACGGGCGGACCGGTGAAAAGCATGACACCCTGCTTCGCCCGCACAAGCAGTCCGAGCAGGGAAGCGTCATCCGCCGGTTTCCTGTCATAAAGCTGGTTGACATGAGCGACGGTTTTGTCAACCAGCAGGCGAAGGTTGACAGGAAGATACTGGAATAATTCCTCAACGTATGCCCCGAGACGATTTACATCCCAATTGGGATTGAGCACGCCACCGATGCCGGCCTGGAGCATACCGTCGCTCATGGTGATCAGCAGATCGCCGCGTTCCAGGGCTCCTTCTGAATATTGAACATTCCTGTCCATCAGGAGAATCTGGCGAAATGGCAAAAATTCGAGTTTACGTTTGCGATAAAAAAGAATCGGAGGATTGTCGAAGTTGTAAACCTTGTAGGTCAGATCGGAACGATCGATTTCGATCATGGTGCTGGTGGCATAGGCCAGGTTCAGTTCCTTGTCCACGGGCAACGTGCCAATAACGGTTTCAAAAACCTCCGGCAGGGGGACATCTTCACGCAGCAGGTTAATGATGATTTCAGAGGAAAGGGTGGCCAGAATGTTGGCTTTGACTCCGTGGCCAAGACCGTCGCACAGCACCGCACGGGTCTTGTTTCCGGAATTGATCACGCGAACCTGGTCGCCGCAGAGTTCTTCCCCCACCATGTTCAGGCTTTTATGATAAACATCCAACAGGCATTTCACTACTTGATCTCCTCATTCAGCGCGTTGCGGATTTTGATCAAGCTGACCTTTGCCTCAGCCGTTGTTTCTCCAAGCAGGCCCGCAATCTGCTGTGCGATATGCATCTGCTTGTCAATGACCTTGTTGACATTCAGGAGCAGTTCCTCCTTGATGCGGCGCATCTCTTCGCGCTGATGGTGCTCGCAGGTCAAATCGACCAGGATGCAGGCCACCACGCCTTCATCCTTCATGGGAAAAATAACCAGTCGCATATAGGTTCCGTAGCGCTGGAACTTTTTTTCCTTGCGGATGACGCTGTTTTTATCCCAGGCTTCCTGAAAATCACTCAGGTCATCAAAAAAGGCTGAAGCGTGCTTGCCAAGCACGTCTGCTTCACCGGTTTTGACGATGTCACAGAAAGAGGGATTTACGATTTTAATCATCATGGAGTCATGATCCATAACGACCAGGCTGTTAGGATCATATTCCCAAAGCTTTTTCCAAAGAGTCCTGTTAATCATCGCGCACCTTTGTTTTCTGTTCCGTTTTGAATAAAAAGGACGGCCGGCAAACGAGAAGCCAACATATCACAGAACCACTCTATTTGGGAATTCCTACCGTAAACATCACGAAAAATAATGAGGAAGCCACATCGGAGACCTCCGCTGCTAACTAGTTTTCATCCGGAAACGGCCCTTTTCCGCCATGGCGGCGTCAATCCGCAGGCTTGCTTGTGCGGCGTACCGATGTACGCCTCCGCGCAACCCCTTGATTTCCTTGCCACAACGAAAAATTGCTCGTTTTCCATATGAAAACTACGCTGTATCCAGAGAAAGAGAAAAACATCAGGTGGGAAGATTTGGAAGGGATTTGAACGACAGTCGCCATAGCCACAGGCAGCTGAGCAACAGGTTTTTGCATCGGAAATGGCCCGGCCGGACCATCTCGACAACATATCCTGACCCGGCGCGACGGACCTGCCAGGGTCAGACGCCTCGCAACATCACACAGGGAACGTAACGGCGCGCCAGTTCGGCAAAATGCTCCAGAAAAGAAGCCGGATAGGGCCCGATGGCCCGATAGCCGTCGTCCATGCAGTAGTGCGGCACGAACTGCTGCAGCACCCAACTTCCGGCACCCTGCAGCAGGGTGCCCAGGACATGGATGTCAGCCTCCTGCACCAGGCCGGGCACACAGGTCGTGCGAAACTCGCAAGCAACGGAATCGCGCAACAGCAAGGCGACGCTCTCCCGCAATGGGCTGCCGTCCACCGGTGCGCAGTGCAGTTCGCCGTAGCGCTCGGGGGACGTCTTGAGGTCCAGAGCTACCATATCCGCCAACCCCTGCTCCAGCACCCCGGCGACGACATCGGGACGCAACCCGTTGGTGTCGAGCTTGACCAGCAGCCCCAGATCCTTGATGCCGCGCATCAGGTCGGACAATCCGGGATACAGGGTTGGCTCGCCTCCTGAGATAACCACGCCATCGATGAAGGAGCGCCGCTGTTTCAATTCTTCAAACAACGGCTCCAGCGGGTAGTCAGGCAGACTCTCCGGTGCCTTTACCAGAGCGGGGTTGTGGCAAAAGGGACAGCTCAGATTGCACCCCCCCACAAACACCAGAGAAGCGATGCGGCCGGGAAAATCCAGCAGGCTGGTTCCCTGGAAGCCTTTGATTCCCATTGAGATCAGCCTTTTCCGGGGGTTTTTTCAAGGACAAATTCACGGCGGTCCTTGAATTCCTCCTTTTTGCCGCGGTTCCATTGCTGAACGGGCCGGAAAAATCCGCAAACTCTCGAATAGACTTCGGTTTTTGCATCACACTTGGTTGCCATGTCCAGTCTCCATGATTAAGGAAGTCGTTTCAAACAAGCCGGTCTCAGGCCGCACCGCCGTCCTGGTGATGGGGACAGCTGAAATGCTCGCCCGGAATATAGCCATGCACCGGGCAAATAGTGAAGGTCGGACTGATGGTGAAATAGGGCAGATGAAAATTGTTGGCGATGCGCTGCACCAGCAACCGGGCGCTTTCCCAGTTTTCCAACCGTTCACCGAGAAATCCGTGAAACACCGTGCCGCCGGTGTACAGGGTCTGCAGTGCATCCTGGTGATTCAGTGCCTGAAAAATATCCTCGGTGCTGCCAACCGGCAGCTGCGTGGAATTGGTGTAATAAGGCTCATCGGTGCCGGCGGTGATAATCTCCGGATAGCGCTTGCGATCCTGACTGGCCAGACGAAAGCTGGTGCCTTCGGCCGGAGTGGCTTCAAGATTGTACAGATGTCCCGATTCTTCCTGGAACGCCTCCAGTTGCAGGCGCATGAAGTTAAGTGTCTCCACCGCCAGAGCCTTGCCGGAAGGCGTTTCAATGCCCTGACCGATAAGGTTGAGGGCGGCTTCGTTCATGCCGATCAGGCCGATGGTGGAAAAATGGTTGGCCCAGTACTGGCCCATACGCTCCCGGATTCCGGACAGATAAAAGCGGCTGTAGGGGTACAGGCCTTCCTCCGTCAGGCGTTCAAGCTGCTTGCGCTTGATTTCCATGGACTGGTAGGCCAGGCGCATCAACTCGGAGATGCGCGCGAAAAAGGCCTCTTTGCCGTCCGCCAGATAGGCGGCGCGCGGCAGATTGAGGGTCACCACGCCGACCGATCCGGTCAGGGGATTGGAACCGAACAATCCGCCGCCACGGCGGCGCAGCTCCCGATTGTCGAGGCGCAGCCGGCAGCACATGGAGCGGGCATCTTCCGGGTCCATATCCGAATTGATGAAATTGCTGAAATAAGGGATGCCGTACTTGGCGGTCATCTCCCAGATGGCCTGGAACCGGGGACTTTCCCAGTCGATGTCGCTGGTGATGTTGTAGGTCGGAATCGGAAAGGAAAAAATCCTGCCGGCATGGTCGCCGCTCATCATCACCTCGCAGAAGGCGCGATTGAAAAGATCCATTTCCTCCTGAAAATCGCCATAGCGATCATCCATCAGCCGGCCGCCGCACACCACCGCTTCCTCGGCGAGATTGCGCGGCGCGATCATATCGAGGGTGATGTTGGTAAAAGGCGTCTGGAAACCGACCCGGGTCGGCACGTTCATGTTGAAGATAAATTCCTGAACCGATTGCTTGACCTCGCGATAGGTCAGTTTGTCATACCGAATAAAAGGTGCCAGCAAGGTATCGAAATTGGCGAACGCCTGGGCACCGGCCGCTTCGCCCTGCAGGGTGTAAAAGAAGTTGACCACCTGACCGAGGGCTGTGCGGAAATGGCGCGGCGGTCCGCTCTCGATCTTGCCGTAGGCGCCGCTGAACCCGCGCAGCAGAAGATCGCGCAGGTCCCAGCCGCAGCAGTACACCGACAGGGTACCAAGATCGTGAACGTGAAAATCGGCATTGCGATGCGCATCGGCGATTTCGCGGGGGTAGACTTTGTTCAACCAGTAGTTGCTGGTGATATTGGCGGCGATGTGATTGTTGAGCCCCTGCAGAGAATAGCCCATGTTGGCGTTTTCGTTGACCCGCCAGTCCTCCTGGGTGAGATAGGAATCGATGGCCTCGATGGACTCCTGAATGAACTCTTTGGTCTGACGCAGCGATTCGCGCTGTTTACGGTAAAGGATGTAGGCCTTGGCGGTTTTGGCGTGGCCTTTTTCAATAAGGATCTTCTCCACCAGGTCCTGGACATTTTCAACGGTCGGAACCCTGTCATCCTTGTAGATGACCTCCAGAATGCCGCCGACTTCACGGGCGATCTTGCCAGCCTTGTCCATATCGGTACCGTTCACGGCCCGCACGGCTTTCTGAATGGCCAACGAGATCTTATCCTGCTCAAACGGCACCAGCCGGCCATCTCTTTTGCGAATATATTCGATCATGCCTGCATTCCTCCACGGTCGATTTGACGAGTCTGAATGTAGCACAGCATGCCTTGCTGTCAAGGCAAAACAGCACAATATCTAGGGGAAAAACTGCGCATACTGCCCTACATATTGTGCACATGAACTGGAAAGGATGTGGATAAAAAGTGGATAAGACCTTGGGGAAAAACCCCTGACCAGGTGAAACACCCTAAAAAAACAGGCAAACCAAAACAGGAGCAAAAAACGGCGGAAACAGGACTCAGGCTTTCATCAACAGAACTGCGGCCACCGCCAGAAGGATTCCAAGCCCCCCCCGGAAATCGAGCCGCTCACGATACAGAACCGCTGAAAGCAGAACCGCTATGGTGAAATGCAAACCGACCAGCGGCGCGATAACGGCCAGCGGGCCGGTCTCCAGCGCCCAAAGGAACAGGTAAAAGCCAATCAGATTCAGCCCCCCCATGATTATGCCGATAATTACTGGCGCCTTCAGCGCCGCTGACGAGACATTTTGCCACTGGCGGTATCGCCACAAACCCGCAGCCGCGGCACTGAAGCTATAGGCGATTGCCATAAATCCCCACTTATCCGCGTGCAGGGCGGCAAATTTACTGGAAACGGTGGCCACGGTCCCGGCCACCATGGCAAGCAGCGCCAGAGCCACCCCGCACCGGTATCGGCCCGCAACCTCCTCCGCCGGGGAGCCTGCCGCTGACCGGCGAGCAAACAGCAGCAGTACGGCAATGGCCAGCAAAATGCCGCACCACTGCCGCGGCCAGAGCCGGTCCTGAAAGAAAAACACCGAAAACAGGGTTGCGAATACCGTGCTGAGGCGCGTGATCGAATACCCGACAACAGCCGGGATCCGCCGCAACGCTTCAATGGTCAGCGCCGCACTGGCCAGAAACGCCACGCCATTGACCAATCCCCAAAGCACCATGGAAAGGCCCGGATCTCCCCGGTCCGCCCCGCACAAAAACTGTGACCAGCTGACCACCGCCACCGTCGCCATAAAAACCAGGCTGGTCAGCGCGGTATTGCAGCCGCGTTCCGCCGCCACCTTGTAAAAAAAGCGCTGCAACCCTATCAATACAAGGGCCAGCAGCGCTTTGAAAAACCACGGGGTCATGCCTTGCCCCTTTTGCCGGACGGGAAAGACGGCCGGGAAAGACGGACGCCGCCACCCCTCTCGGCCTATGGCGGAATTTATTTGTAATAGGACCGCAGGACAGCCAGCATTTTTTTCGGCAAAGCCTCCGGTTCGTCGCGAAGTAACTGCGCCAGGGCGGAAACGACGAAGTAACCGTGCCCTGCATACAATTTCTGGAGGCTCTTCTCGGTCAGAGGCAGCCAGTAAACCGAACGGGCATCACTGCCGGCGCGGGGCTCCAGATCCGCGGCATCCTCGGAACTCAGATGCAGATGCCGAACCGTGGTCTCGATCCACGCGTGGTCGGTGGAACGGGGGTCATCGACAAAGCCGCGATAAATCAGCTTGCCACGATTCATGTCGAGACTCACGCCGGTTTCTTCAGACAATTCCCGGGCAAGCGTGCGGCTCACCTCTTCGCCAGCGTCGACCATACCGCCGGGGATGGCCCACAATCCGTTATCCTTGCGTTGAATCGCCAGCATTTCAACGTCGCCGAACTGCTTGTTGATGCGCGTGACGATGGGATCGGCGGCGTAATTCACGCCCCACTTGCCAAGCAGGCCGCGCCCGGCGATTCCGGAACGCCCTCGGGGATTGAGCGGCCGGCCCTTGGCATCGAATCGGATCGGCCCTTCGAAACTCTGCACTGGCAAAGCTTCGGCCATGGCGATGTCTTCCGGATCGGCCCAGCCACCCTCCTTTCGGGTGCGGTCGTTGGCCAGCACCTCGGGAGCAACGTAATAGGGCGGATCGTAATCGGGATAATCGACATCCCAATCTACCAGCGCATCGGGAACCTTGATCCGCCGCGGATAGCCATCCGGCCATTCGAAACGAGCCCGCCAGGGCTCCACATAAACATGCAGATCTCCTGCCAGCCAATCCCGGCTTTCAGGGTCGCCGCCGGAGGCGAACACAGAGGGTCTGGCCTCTTTGCATCCCGGTTTTTTATCCATGACTGATCTCCAGTATCGGCCCGCCGGACGGCTTAAAGAACCTCGCCAACGGCCGCCTTGATTTTTTCAATTTCCGTTTCAGTGGGAAACCACATGAATTCATTATGGTAATCCTGACCCAGGTCTTTATCGGTATGGCGGGTTGCCGCGGCGAGTTTCTCCTCGTCGACAAAGCCTTCCTGATCGAAATGGACATATTGTCCATAAATATTCTGCAGTAAAAGGGTCTGATCCGGCTGTCTGACCAACAGGGCTCCGGCCAATCTGACACATTGCCCCTTGAATTCAACAAAAGGTTCCAGATGCTCGCAGGCGGCGTCGAAGCGCGCCTTGTCGACCGGATGCATATCTCCCTGGTCATCGAACCTAAACATACGTACTTCAATCTCCATGTCATGTCTCCCTGATGTAACTTGAAAAAATTTCCAGGACAGTTTGCACACCGGACCGGACGGCGATCACGGACCGAACCTGCTCCTTATGCATGGTATAAATAGCAGCCGTAGCCGTTCCGGAGCAATTTAAAAAGATCTTGCATCGCAAAGCGATTGCCGAAGCCGAACCAGCGGTTCCGCATAAACAGCATCAGACCGCCGGCGGTTTGAACGCGTCAGGGCAGCACCGCGACAGACCGGCAGGCGGGGCAGCGCATGCGCTTTCCGGAAAGCCGCATGGGGTAGGCAATCTTACGGCCACAGGCACTGCAACGCGCCACCCCCACTTCGGGTTGATCCGGGTTGCCGGGCAACGGAATCAGACAAGTCTCCTGACCGGGAACCGGCGAAGGCATGGCCGGTTCAGGCGGCACCTCGGCGCCAGCATCCAGCGGTCCGACACTCGGCGCCTGCCTCGAAAGGGAATCGTCCTCGTCCATGTCTTCCTCAAAAACGGGCTCCTCGCTGTCACGAGTCTCGGCCATGTCCGGCGGTGAATCGTCGACGAATTCATCCGGCATCCCGGCCGCTTGCTCGACAAAGGCCGCTTCAACCGCATCGGCATCCGTGGATGCGCTTCCGGAATGGGTAACGTTGAACTCGAATCGGGACGCCGACTCCGGGTCGCCTGCCGCGAACGCCACCGGTTCGACGGCGGGTTCCAGATCTGCCACTGCGCCGGCATCAGGCACGACAAACTGGAAGGCACCTTCAGACACCCCGGCACTTTCGAAGGGTTCCGCGGCATCCGCTTCAGCATCCGCCCCGGACTCAACCAGCGGCTCGGGTGCAACCTCTTCATTTTCCCCGGAAAATTCGGGACCGATGCCAATGGCACCCATTTCTTCCCCAGAAGCCGCTCCGGTCCCTGCATCGAAAAGGTCTTCGGCGTCGGACATCGGCTCCGCGGCGGTTTCCGTCACACTATGCGGGGCCATCTCTTCGACGTCTGCCGAAAAATAACCCTCGGCATCCGCCAAATCCTTCGTTTCCGGAACGGCGCCAGCCAGACTTGACGCAACGGAAGCCGGCAATTCATCAGGAATCGGGGCAACGCCGGATGGAACCATTTCGGATGGCTCACCCTTATAAGCCCGCTGCTCTCCTTCCGGAACAGGCATGCTCGGCAGCGGGACCTCACTCTGCGCTGCATCCGCACGGTCGGCAAGCTGCTGAATGGCCTCGCGAACCGCGGACAACTCGGAACAAATGGCGGCCAGCAGCTTGCCGGTCCGGCGATAAAGCAAGCCGATCAGCACCAGCAGCATGACGCCAATTAGCAACAGCAAGCCTTGCGGCCCGGTCAGCAAAGCCAACATATCCTGCGGGTTCATAATCCATCCTCCTTGAATCCGGAATCTGAAAAAACCGACTTATCTGTCCTCCGTCCCGGAATTTAACGGCCACAGCCGCGCGCGACATCCCCGGCCGGGAGAATTATTCCTTATCGGCCACCAAAACAAACACGGGGTTGAACGCCTCGAACATCTTGTAATCGGTTGCCGGGCGAGTGCGCGCAATGTTGACGCTGGTCACCTCGACCCGGTATCCGGCATTTTCCAGAAACTCGCTGGCGGCAGCAAGGGTGTCCAGGGTAATAGCGTTCACCACGATCCGGCCGCCGGCCGCCAGGCGCTGATCCACCACGCTCAGGATCGCCCACAGACTGCCGCCCGATCCCCCAATGAAAACGCGGTCCGGATCCGGCAACCGTTCGAGGCAGCCAGGCGCTTCCCCTTCCACAACGGTAACATGCCGGGAATGAAATTTGCGCAGGTTCTCCCGGATGAACCGCTGATACTGTTCATTCTGTTCAATGGCGTACACTCTGCCATCAGGCATCAGGCGATCGGCCTCGATGCTTACGGAACCCGAACCTGCGCCAATATCCCACAACACCATATCCTGGCAAAGCCTCAGCTTGGCCAGGGTTACCGCCCGCACCTCTTCCCGGGTGATCTGCTTTTTGATGGCGCTGAAAGCTTCGTCGGCAATGCCCAGCACCGGCCGCGATGCTTCGGCGAGGGCTTCGTATTGCTTTACCAGCACCAGCACATTGAGAGGCGCGGCCGGCTCGGCCGGCAATCCGGCCACATCGGTGCGCACGATACGTTCTTGTGGGGTGCCGAGGTTTTCGCAAAGATAAGCGGCATACCCTTCGTGCCCCCGCTCCAGCATTTCACGGGCGATAACGGCGGGAGTATTCCGGGCATCGGTCAAAAGCGCAACCTTGTCACTGGCAATAATGCGGTCTGCCACATCCTCGGGCTCATGTCCCTTGCAGGAAAGAAAAACCGCATCGTCCCATGGCAAGCCTAGTTTAGCAAACGCATACTGAACGGAACTGACATTGGGCACGAATTCCAACTCATCTTCCCGAAAATTGCGCAGCAATTGCCGGCCGATGCCAAAAAACAGCGGGTCGCCCGATGCCAGCACCACTGCGGGCCCCTCGCAGGTCTTGAGGCGATTGACTACTTCGGAAAAATCCTGATCGATATCGATCTTTTCGCCGGGAAAGTCCGGGAACAGCGACAGCAGTCTTGCGCGGCCAAACAGAACATGGGCCTGTCCAATAATGTCCAGAGCGCGGCGACTGAAACCCTCCTGCCCTTCAACTCCGGCACCGATGACATAAATTTTTTTCATATCCGCCATTCTCTTCCTGCGACAGTCGGAAGCATTCGCTGGAAAAAGCTACTCTGGTATCCATCCGCAAACTCCGGATGAAAACTACTCTAACGATCGCACTTGTCTTCGTCAAGCAGAGCAATACGCCGGGAAAACAGACAGCCTCTCCCTGTGCGCTGGGTCAATCAAGCCAATGCGCAGTTTCCGCGGCTTCCAGAAACAACGTACTCACCACCTCTCCGAGAGCGGGGTGCCCGCCAAGAAATTCAGCCTGCACAATCTGCAGTTCGGGATAGCGGCGCCGCGCCGAAGCAATCGCCGCCGGAAGGTCGGCGGTAACATGCATGCCAGGCAACAAAAAAAACGGTATAATCACCAACCTTCGCTCACCCGCGGCATAACAGCTTGCCAGTGCCGCCGAGAAACTCGGGCTGCCGTGCTCCAGAAATGCCACATCGACCCTGGTGGCACCAGACAACCGCTGGCGAACCTGGATGGCAACCTTTCGCAAAACATCGGCAGCCTGGGGCCGGCGTGAACCATGTCCTACAATCACAACAGCAGGGTATTTGGCCATCGAATCCCTCGTCAGCCGTTCAGCAATTGCACAGTACAGCGACCGCCTTCATAGTAATCTATGATATTAAGGCATCCATAGGACTGCTCAAGGCGAAACGCGGATCGCAACGGAGCGTCCAGGGCATCGAGCAGAATCACCCGGTTGACCGCCCCGTGGGCGACAACCACCATTTCGGCACCGGCATGGGCGGCCAGCGCAGCCTGCATGGCCGGAAGCACCCGCCGGGAAAGGTCCAGCAGACTTTCCCCCCCGGGAACCCGGTAATGTACGATATCCCCGAGCCTCGCAGCCCATTGCTCTGGAAAACGCCGCTGCAATTCCTGCCAGGTGACACCCTGCCATTGACCGATGTTCAGTTCTCGCAAAGCCGGCAGTGGCACGGGATCCAGGCCATGGGCTCGTCCCAGCAGCCTGGCTCCGTCCAGACAACGGCTCAGGTCGCTGCTGAAAATCGCGGCCAGAGGGCGATCCCGAAGTCTTTGCTGCAGAACCCGGTATTGCTCCCACCCCAGCGGCGTCAGGCCGACATCGTCCTGTCCGTTGTAACGCCGCTCTTCGTGGCCCTCCACCTGCCCGTGCCGTATCAGGTAAACACGGGTGCGGGAGCCGCTGGTGCTTGATTTCCGGTCGACACCGGCACGGTCCGCCACGGCTCAAACCTCTTCCCCGGAATCCGCGGGCAGTTCAGCATCAGACTCCGCGCAGGCAAGAGCCACCTCAATCCGTTGAAGGATATCCTCACGACCTTCGCGGGTCAGTGCGGAAAAAAACGAAAACGCCTCTTGCGGCAGTCCGGTGGCCTCGAGTATCGGGCGCATCTGCGCGCCGCGACGGTTTCTGCTGACCTTATCGACCTTGGTAATGACCGGTATGGTGGGGATATCAAGCTCTTCCAGCCAGTCGAGCAACTGCAGTTCCTCGTCCCTGGGCACACGGCGGATATCGAAGAGCAGGATCACCGCCTTGAGGTTGGCGCGATTCTCCAGATAGGTGCGAGCCATAATGCCCCAGTCCTTCTTGACGGCCAAAGGCACCTTGGCAAAACCGAAACCGGGCAGGTCGACAAGGGTGAACTGCTCATTTACGGAAAAGAAGTTGAGCATCTGGGTGCGGCCGGGTGTAGCGGAAGTTCTTACCAGCCCACGGCGATTGACAAGAACATTGATCAGGGAGCTTTTCCCGACATTGCTGCGGCCGGCAAACGCAATTTCCGGTAAATTGTCCGAAGGATAGCCTTCGGGTCGGGCAGCCCCCTTGATGAATTCGGCGGATTTAATCTGCAACGTCATTTTTCTCCTGACTGGAACACCTGTTCGAAGGCTCTTGCGAACGATATCGCAACAACCGGGTGAATACAACAAAAACGGCCAATTAGCTTTTAAAAAACAGCTCATATTACGCAATGCAGGGGTCGGACCGCGCCCTACTCGGACTTTACGGACAACGGCGAATGGATACCCCTGGCCTGCCATGCCTCTCTCGAATCTGCTGTGACAGCATAACCCGTCAGGCCAAAGGAAGTCCACGTCGGCCTGCCCCGCCGCCCCAAGCATCACTGAAACCGTTGACAACTGTGGTATTTGGGATAATTGTTAAGCATGAGCATAGCGAAAAAGCCTTGTTCCCAACAAGGAGGCAACCATGCCCAAATTAAGCGATGCCGCAATTCAGGAAGCCATCAAGGATTCTCTGCAAACCGAAAAAAATGCGATGAATTTTTATCGTATGGCCGGCGGCCTGGTGCAACGCCCGCAGGCGAAACAACTTTTTGAATTGCTGGCCGGCGAGGAACGGGACCATGCCCGCCATTTCTACAATCTCTATCAGGGGACAGACCTTCCGCCCTTTGACGAATATATGGAGCAGAACCTGAAACATGACCGGGAATACCTGCTGCAGCAGGAAAAGGCCCTGCTCAGCGACCTGCGCATACGCAAAGCCATGGAACTGGCGATGGAAAAGGAACAGGCCCTGGAAAAACACCTGCGGGCGCAGGCTGACAGAATCGTCGATGAAGAAGTCCGGAACATTTACCTTGATAATGCGGAGTCGACCCGCCGGCATTATCTCATGATCGAATCCGAGTACGCACACCTGATGGGCATGGTACATGAAACGGACATCGACACCTTTGTGCGGGAATAAAACCTACCACAGAAAATATTGATTTTCTGTGGTAAAATAATGTTGCAGAGCAGGTGGTTGCAACCACCTGAAAGCGAAAACCGGCATTGCGCGGTCTCATGCCAGAAGCCTTGTCTTCCCATCCGTCGGGCACCATTGGGAAGGGCACGCCAAAGCGGGTCTGTAAATGAGCCGCCAGGCAACCCCGGAAAAAGGGCGCTCGTCGAATTGGCAAAAAGCTGACCGTGGCAATGCCGGCGTTTTTTGTGTTTGTGGACGAAGTTTCTTCTTCGGCCTCCCGCCGCTTCTCCTGAAAACGGATGCCTTCGCTCCGTATCAATTCGCCAAGTTACCGGAATGATTTGCCTTGCCCTGCCCGGCTGGATTATAGTAGGAGGCAATCGCGTCTTTTAACGGTTGTTTTTCTCCTGATGATATTCGCGCACACGAGGATTGACGTTTTTCCGGTTGGCGCCAGGGAGACTGTCATGCCCAAGCAACCTGTTCGCATCCTGGCCTTTGGCGACAGCCTCACGGCGGGCTGGGGACTGCAACCATCCAAAACTGTTCCAGCCTGCCTGGAAAGCACCCTGATAAAAGAAGGTTTCGATGTTTCCTTCATCAACGCCGGCGTTCCCGGCGAAACGACCGAGGGGGGAATCCGACGCTTTGAAAAAGCACTGGGCTGTAACCCTGATCTGGTCATCCTGGAATTGGGAGCCAATGACAATCTGCAAGCCCTGCCGCTCACTGTAACAAAAACCAACCTCGACGCCATGCTCGGCATCCTGGCCGCCAGAAACATTCCGGCGCTGTTTGCCGGCATCCGACCGTTGCGTGACCTGGGACCGGATACCAATTTTCGTTTTGTGTCGCTGTTCCATGAACTTGCCAGCCGTCATGCGGTGCCCTTCTATCCCGACTATCTCGACGGCGTGGCGGGCAACCCAATGTTGCTGCAAAAGGATGGCCTGCATCCCAATGCCAGGGGCGCCCGGGAAATCGTCAAACGCCTGCGGCCTTTGGTCATCGACATGCTGCGTGCTCTGGAAGGCTCAGCCCCCGCCGGGTCGCAGCCTTGACAGTCCACCGGGGACGGTTATGGTTAGACAAGAATATCAAGCGGCGCTGACGGCCGCAAATCCAGCCTTTTTATCGGGGAGGATGTCATGAAAAAAACCGTTTCTGCGTGCTGCGCATTTCTGCTCCTGCTTAGCGGTTGTTATGGGACCATGGGGTCGAAGGAAACCGGCGGCACACTGATCGGAGCCGGAACCGGCGCCCTGATCGGATCGCAGATCGGGGGCGGGCGCGGCACCCTGGTCGCCGTCGCTGTCGGCACCCTGGCCGGCGCCCTGCTTGGCCAGGAAGTAGGCAAGTCCCTTGATCGCGCGGACCAGCTGGCCATGCAGCAAAATGCCCAGTATGCCCTTGAATACACGCCGACCCGCCAATCCACAAGCTGGCGCAACCCTGACTCGGGCAATTACGGCAGCATTACACCGATTGAAACCTACCAGACGCCCGGCGGACAGTATTGCCGCGAGTATCTGCAGAACGTGATCATCGGCGGACAGCAGCAGCAAGCTTACGGCACGGCCTGTCGCCAACCGGATGGCACATGGAAAATCATCCGCTGACCGGAGCTGCCTGACACGAACCTGAAACACGCCGGGGTTTATCCTGTGGCTGTTGACCGGCAAGGCAACCCATGCGCGGAACTTCCGGCGGCATCCACGGCGGAATCACCCGGCCATGCTTAAAACAGGCGGATGCATGAGCAAGCCCACCCGGAAAATCGACCTCCCCTCTTTTGCCGGTGACGCATGCCAAATCCTGGCCAGCGATGCCGAAGTGCTGGCACTGTCCTTCGGCTCCAGACTGGATGCGGAAACCGTGTCCTTGTTGTGGGACCCCCTTGACGAAATTCTGGAAAGAACCTCTCCACGGATTCTGCGCATTGAAGCCAGCCGTCTGGAGCACTGCGATGGCGCCGGCTTCGGTTTGCTGATGGAACTGGCACGAAGGCAGATACGCCGCGATGCGCAATACGAGCTGACCGGATTGAAAGAAAAATTCGCCGGGCTGTGGACACTTTACCGGCCCGAGGATTTCACCCGGCTTCGCGCCAGCCGGCCACAACCCTGCTGCCTGCCGGAAGAGGCCGGACGCCTTGCTTATCAGGCGTGGGAGGGCATACGCGACATGGTGCGATTTACCGGCGAACTGGCCGTGGCACTGTTCCGCGCCGCACGACAGCCTCGCACGATCCGATGGTCCGAAGTCTGGCTGACCATGGAAAAAGCCGGCGTCAACGCTTTGTTCATCGTCGGCCTCATCAGTTTCCTGATCGGCTTGATCATGGCTTTTCAAGCCACCATTCCCATGCGCCAGTTCGGCGTGGAAATCTACGTCGCCAACCTCACGGCGTTGTCGATGCTGCGCGAACTCGGTCCGCTAATGACCGCCCTGCTGCTTGCCGGGCGTTCGGGCTCGGCCTTCGCTGCGGAACTGGGAACCATGAAAATCAACGAGGAAATCGACGCCTTGACTACCATGGGGCTGGCTCCGATACCCTTTTTGGTTGTTACCCGGGTGCTGGCAACCATCATCGTGCTGCCCCTGCTGACCCTGTTTGCCAACTTCATGGGACTGGTTGGCGGTGCCGTGGTCCTTCTGTCTTTGGGCTATCCGCTGGTTTCCTACATCAACCAGATCCAGTCAGCCGCCAATCTCGGCGACCTGGTGGGTGGCCTGGCCAAAACCATTGTATTCGCTCTGATCGTCGCTGGCGTAGGCTGCCTTTACGGTCTGAAAACCCGTAGCGGTGCCAGCGCCGTAGGGGATGCGGCCACCCGCGCTGTCGTTTCCGGCATTATCCTGATCGTCATCACCGACGGATTGTTCGCCGTAGCCTACTACTATCTCGGGATCTGACCCCATGGCTCAAACGCGCGACCGCATTATAGAGGCACGAAATTTAACCGTCGGATACGGCGCCACACCGATCCTGCAGAACCTGTCCTTCGACGTCCAACAAGGGGAAGTCTTCGTCATACTGGGGGGCTCCGGGTGCGGGAAAAGCACTCTGCTGAAAAACATGATCGGACTGTATCAACCCATGGATGGACAGCTTCTGATCAATGGCAAGGATCTATGGCAAACCGAGGGTACCCTGCGAAAAGAACTGCTACGCTGCTTTGGCGTCATGTATCAGAACGGTGCCCTTTTCGGCTCTTTGACCGTCATGGAAAACGTACGGCTGCCATTGGAAGAATTTACCCATCTGCCCAGTGCGGCCATGGACCTTATCGCCGCGATGAAGCTGCAACTGGTCGGCCTTGGCGGTTTCGGGCATTACCTGCCCGCGGAACTGAGCGGCGGCATGCGCAAACGGGCCGCCATCGCCCGCGCCATGATACTCGACCCCCAGATTCTGTTTCTTGACGAACCGACGGCAGGCCTCGATCCTGTCATGTCCGCGGAAATGGACCAGCTTATTTTACAGCTGGCGCAAAGTCTGGCCATGACCTTTGTTATCGTTACCCATGAACTGCCGAGCATCTATGCCATTGCCGACCGCGTCATTATGCTGGACCATAAGACCAAAAGCATTGTCGCCGCCGGACCACCGCAGCAGCTGCGCGATGCCAGCAGCGATCCTTTGGTGCGGGCCTTTTTCCATCGGGAACCCATGCTCCCGAGCAAGCCACAGGAAGGAAGAACCGTCCCATGAGTGAACGGGCCAACTATGTCAAGATCGGATTGTTCGTCATTGGTGCCAGCCTTATCGCCGTGGTGTCGCTTATTGTTCTGGGTGCCGGCAACCTGTTTCAGAAACGGATTCTGGTTGAGACCTATTTCGATGAATCGGTCCAGGGCCTCGACATCGGCTCGGCCGTGAAACTGCGGGGAGTCCAGGTCGGCAAAGTTGAGGCGATCACCCTGGTTGATTCCGTATACGACACCAACAAACGTTATGTGCTGGTGCGCATTGCCCTGGCATCCAGTTCCCTGGGGCGCACCGCCAAAGTGGTTCAGCGAGGGCTGCAGGCCGAGACCGATCAGGGGCTGCGTTTTCGCCTGGCCTTTCAGGGAGTGACCGGCATGGCCTTTCTGGAAGCGGATTACCTGCCGTCCGATCAGCTGCCCGGCCTCAAGATCGACTGGCAACCGATATACCCCTATATTCCCTCGGCGCCGAGCAACATCACTCGCTACACCGAGGCTATCGATAAAATCCTCAAGAATCTCGACAGTCTCGATATCGCCGCAGTCAGCAGCGGCATCAGGCAGGCTGTCGCCGCCCTCAACCAGGCCATGCAGGAAGCGCATATCTCGCAGATCAGCGACGAGTCTTTAGCATTGTTGAAGGAACTGCGGACCACCAACAATCGTATCGATACTCTGCTAGCCGGCGGGCAAGCTCCCCTGCAGCAGTTTTTCGCCACCCTTCCGGAACTGTCACGCTCCCTGTCACACAGCGCCCGCCAGCTTGAAACCCTGACAACCGAACTCCCCCGGGAGCTGGCGCCCCTGGGACAGAGCCTGCGGCAGATAAGCGCCCTGCTGACCGCTGAACAGCAGACCATTGAAACCACGCTGAGCAACTTTCGGCAGACCTCGGAAAACCTGCTCGACATGTCGGAAAATGCCCGCGACTATCCCGCCCAGACAATATTCGGAGCGCCGCCAGCCCCCGTGGAGTCTTTGAAATGAACTCAAATATATCTCGCATCCTGGTGTGTATGATGATAAGCGGATGGATGCTGACAGGGTGCCTGCGCCTTGGCGAGCGCCCCGCGGAACGCATCAGCTATGTGTTTACGGCGGAGCGCCCGGGAAAACCTGGTGAAAAGAGCGGATCCGCCGTACTGCAGGTCACGCCCATGCGCATTTCCCCACGATTCAACAGCCGCAGCTTTGTGTATCGCAAAGGGGCATCGCGATACCAGACGGACTACTACCATCAGTTTCTGATCGCGCCCGCCAGTCTGATCCAGGAAGAGGTGGTACATTGGCTGGCGGCAAGTCCCGGCCTGTCGATGGCAGGAGCATCGGCGGGGCCCCTGCCTCCCGACTATCTGCTGCAGGGACATATCATCGATCTGTATGCCGATTACCGTCAGGAACAGCCTTCAGCCATTCTGGAAATCGCGTTTTTGCTCCTCGAACATCCTGCCGTGGAAAACCCGGTCCTTCTCAGGCGCCGCTATCGGAGTGAAATCCCCGCAGGCCACAACTCACCCGACGCCCTCATCAAGGCATGGGACTGCGCATTGACCCGGATACTGGAAAACCTGGAAAGAGATCTGATCGTTGCCATCGAGGATCATCGGCGCCGATAAACGACGTGGCGGAATTCAGAATACGCCTGTTCCGAAATGACAAGCCATTCGTCCTGCCGCACAGGTGGGAAAAAGCAGTCACCCGGATACGCCTTATCGATCCAGGAAATATGCATGCGGTGTGCAATCGCAAGTGCCTGGCGATAAACGTCCCGTCCGCCGATAAAAAACACTTTTTGCGACTCCTGGCCAGCCCGCCGCACAGCACTGTCGAAATCCCTGCACACCATGACGCCAGGGACCGGAGGCATACCGCGGCTGACGACAATGTTAGTGCGTCCCGGCAGGGGGCGTCCCAGCGAAATAAAGGTTTTCCTTCCCATGATCAGGCAATGTCCCATGGTAAGACGGCGAAACAGAGCCAACTCCTCGGGGATATGCCATGGAAGTTTTCCATGCTGGCCGATGATGCCGCTACGGGTCATGGCCGCGATAATAATCAGCTCAACGTCATACATGGCGCACCCTTTATAAGACACTTCTCACCGCCAGCAATTCCCCTCGCCTATCCTGCCTGGGGCACAGACGGGGATCTGTTGATTTTCTGTTGAAGTCATATGACACAAGGTTGCCCCCACCCTTTTTGCTGATCGCTTAAATCCAGGGGTTTATTTCAGGTCCGCTTGCCGGCCGTTCAAGGATTGATACAATTTCCATGGGTTTTATTACTGACAGGAAAATCCTGGATATGTCTGCGACCAGATTTTTGCAACGCCTGCGCAAAGCATAAAACGGGATGAAGAGACAACGGCCAGGCAGCCTTTTGCAGGCCTCAGAATTGTATCGGACGGCAGGTTTTCCAACCGAAAGGAGAACGACATGGCACAGGACCACCATTTCATACTCGGAGTTCACGTGGACAATCGCATCAAACGCGCATCCGACGTTCAGCAATTACTGACCGATTATGGTTGCAACATTAAAACCCGCATCGGACTGCATGAAGTTACAGGAAATTTCTGCGCGGGGTTCGGCCTGATTCTTCTGGAAATGATCGGCGAAACCGTAAAAATCGAGGAACTCTCCGAAAGGCTCGAAAAGATCGAAGGTGTTTCGGTACAACGCATGGTCTTTGAACATCCATAGATAGTATCCATCCGGAAACTCCGGATGGATACCAGCGTAGTTTTCATATGGGAAACGCGCAATTTTTCGTTGTGGCAAGGAAATCAAGGGGTTGCGCGGAGGCGTACATCGGTACGCCGCACAAGCAAGCCTGCGGATTGACGCCGCCACGGCGTAAAAGGGCCGTTTCCGGATGAAAACTAGATAAATCATGGCGGAAGGCGGCAACCTTTTGCCGCCTTTCCGTTCCATGGTTTCGGATGGATCTCTAACGCCTGCTCACTCAAGCACCCGCCTGTGCAGCAAGGACCAATGTCTGTATTTGCGCGGCATATGGCTTCCCGTTGCACCAATAATCATGGCCGCCCACAGCAACTGTTCGGCAAACTGCAGCCACAGGTGCAGCAAAAAGACACAACCGACATGCAGCATGGCCATGATGCCTGCCCCCTGATAAGGCCAGTGTCTTGTCTGGTATAACTCCGAAGCCACCAGACCGAGGCCGGTAACAACTGTCAGCCTGCCCCAGAAATGCAAATCACTGAGCGGTTGATTAAAAATGACGCCGCCCAGCATAACCCCGGCAACTCCGATATGCAGGCTGCGAAACATTATATCCAGCGCCCGCGCCCAACCGGGACGAAAATACATCGATTTTTTTTGACCGTCTTTTTTATCCATGCCCACCTCCCTGGATTATACGTAACCCCTCTTGCGGAAAGGAATACATTTACACCAAAACGATTGCGATAAACAAGTCTGTCCTGAAACAAGGACATAAAAGACAGTGCAATAAAAACCCACCGGAACTGCAATGGCCCGCAAAAGGCTATTCAGAAACCTCATAAAGAGCCTGGATAAAAAACGAAGTGGGACTTTTCCCATGGAAAAGTCCCACTTCCCAGCCTATCCTGATACGTGACCGGCAACTCTTTGAAGTTGCCGATCTTCAGAGTCGGTCTTATTCGTCTCTTTCGTAATCAACGATGCGTGGGGCGACCGACTTGATGCTCAGAAGGTCAGTATAGTTGATGTTGTTGCCCAGATAGTTGTTGCCATCGGTACCGCAACCCAGGGTAAGTGAGGGCGGAAGCTTGTTGTAGATAAGCCCGATGCTGCCGTGTACCGCAGGCTGGTTCAGGAGCAGTCGATTGGCAGGGATCTCCAGGGCGAACTTGTCGATGACCTTTTCGTCCTGTGCATGGATAACGGCCGTGTGGCCGGCGCCACCCCAGCGAAGCTGGGTCTTGGCTGCTTCAATCGCTTCATCGGTGCTGTTGTAGCTGATGTAACCGAGCACCGGAGACAGTTTTTCGTGGCTGAACCAGTCCTCGGGACCAATGCTCTTCAGGGGCACGAGCAGCAGCTTGACATCTTCAGGGACCTCGAAACCGGCGATCTTGGCAATAACCTGGGGCGATTTACCTACGATTGCCACGGCCGGAACGCCTCTTTCCTTGTCGAACATAACCGCTTCGAGTTTTGCCTTCTGCTCGTCATTGACCAGATAGGCGCCTCGCTCAACCAGCATCTTCACGCCTTTTTCAGCGATGGCCGGATCGTCGAAAATCACCGACTGGTCGGAGGAGCAGATGGTGCCGTTGTCAAAGGTCTTGGAAGCGATGACGTTATTGATCGCGACGCTGAGTTTGGCGGATTTCGAGATAAACACAGGGGTATTGCCTGCGCCGACGCCAATCGCGGGGTGACCGGAGCTGTAAGCGGATTTAACCATGGCATTGCCGCCGGTGGCCAGAATCAGATTCACGCCCGGGTGTTTGAACAGCAGATTGGTCGCTTCAATGGAGGGGGTTTCAATCCACTGGATGCAGTGCTCTGGAGCACCGGCAGAGACAGCCGCGTCGCGCAAAACTCTCGCCGCTTCGACACTGCACTTCTGCGCGCGGGGATGGCAGGCAAAAATGATCGCATTGCGGGTCTTCATGGCGATCAGAGCCTTGAACATGACGGTCGAAGTGGGGTTGGTCGTCGGCGTTGCGGCGGCGAGCACACCAAAAGGCTCAGCCACGTACTTCACGCCATCTTCTTCCCTGATGACGCCAACGGATTTCTTGTCCTTGAAATACTCGTACACCACATGGGCGCCAAGATGATTCTTGATGGCTTTGTGGTCAGCGCGGCCGATGCCGGTTTCCTCAACGGCCATCTCTGCGAGTTTGACTTCGTTGGCAACGCTGGCCGCATCCATGGCCGCGGTAATCTTGTCAACCTGTTCCTGGGTGAAGAGCTTGAATTCGTCGGCAGCCTTGCGAGCGTTGGCTACCAATTGGTCGATCATTTCCTTAGCCATACCTAATCCTCCTAGTCTTGTTGTTGATTGTTCACCTTACCCAGACATCTAAAGAAACGCATAAAACAAGCGCTTCCGCACAAAAGGCGCGCGGGTAGACAACCCGCAACCGGGTTTTACAGGTTCACGGACTGCGCAGGCCAACCATCCTGCTATAAGGCAAATGAACAATATAGACGTAAAAGCCATGAAACCATCGAGGCAACAATCTTCGTTGCGCCGAAACTCACGACCTAGAACAGCGTATCACAAGCTCTTTCATAACCTGGATATTTGGTACTTATAACAGAGTGCCTTATGCCTTGCAAGTAAATTATTCCCCGGGAGAGGGGCATTCTCACCACCCTCAAAACGAGGCACGGCAAACCCGACAGCTCCCCTTCAATCCAGTGTTCCATACTATAAAACCCGGAAGGGCAGACACTATCGAACAATGGTCGCAGGACAAAAAAATGCGCGCCGGTCAGGAGGGAAAAACCATGCGCGCCAAGAGTTGGACTGTGGTGGTTGCCAGTGTGTCCCATTTGTTTTTCAGGTTACCATCCCCAATCGATTTTGCAAGCAGGCCTTCGAGATTTATCCACGCCGCCGATGCCAGGGACCGTTTATCGGGATGTCGGAAATGGCTTCAAAACCTGGTTATTTTCCGAACAGGAAACAACCCTGCCTCATTATTGGAAAACCCCAACCGGCAACCTTCCGGCGTTTCGTAACCGTTTTCAAAACGGATCGTTCCGGGTTATAGGAAAATGTTGTTTCGCCCATGGCGGAGGTATTTTCGCGAAGCAAAAGCACAGGGGGCCAAACACATTCAGTGTCTGGCCCCCTGTGCTTTTATTGGTGGAGCTGAGCGGGCTCGAACCGCCGACCTACGCGTTGCGAACGCGTCGCTCTCCCGACTGAGCTACAGCCCCGTTGTCATTTCCTGCGTCTTTCAGGAAAACGGCCGATGTCTGTCCAACGCCTGGCATGATGGTGACGTATGCGGCAGACGCAGAACGAATCGCGCCCCGAGTTCCGTATTCTGAACCTCAATTTCTCCCCGATGATGCTCCAGAATGCGATGCACAATGGATAATCCAAGACCGGTACCCTGTTTGCGGGTGGTGAAAAAGGGATTGAATATATTGCGCAGAATGGTCACCGGAATACCACCGCCGGTATCTTCTATCTCCACCGCCGCGGCACGATCTCCCCGCAACACAGTGCTATATGCCCGCACCACGAGCGATCCCCCCTCGGGCATGGCCTGCCGGGCATTATCAATAAGATTGATCACGGCCTGACGCAGTTTCTGGACATCTCCCTGAACCGGGGGCACGTCCTCGCCAAATTCCCTGACCAGCCGTATGTTCCCTTTTCGCAGAGAATCATCCTCGAGAATCAGAACCTCGTCAAGCATTTTTATGATATCGCATTCGGAAATGCACAACATCTGTTTTTTGGAAAAGGCGAGAATGTTCGTCAGCATCTCTTCCATGCGCCGCACCTCACGCACAATAATCTCACTGTATTCCCGCTCCCGGCTCGCTTCGGGCAGGACATTTGCCAGGCGGCGGGCAAACCCGCCGATGCAGACCAGCGGGTTGCGCAGTTCATGGGTCACGGAGGCCGCCGTCTCGCCGAGAGCGGCCATTTTTTCCCCCTGAATGAGACGCTCCTGAGTCTCCCGCAGATCCTGATGAGAAGTTTCGAGCCGGCTCAGCAGCATGGAATTTTCCATTGCCTGAGCGGCCTGATTGGCGAACAGTTCAAGAAACCGTCGCCGCGCCAGAAGCTCCGGTCGGTCCAGACTGGAACTGTTTACCACCAGTACGCCAAGAGCACGGCTCCGGCCACGCAACGGCACTACCGCGCAGGCGTCAAAGCCAAGAGTTTCTGAAAGCCGGCCGAAAGACCCTTCTCCCTTTCGGGTATCGGTAATAAAGATCAGCCTGTCCTCCAGCAAGGCCCGCGCCAACGGATTGTTTTTATCCGAGAGGGAAAGTCGCTGTTTGAAAACCATCTGGCAGAATTCATCCTGCCTCTGCCGCTCGCAGATATCCGCCGTAATTGTCGGCAATTCCCATTCGGCCTCTCCCTCTTCCCGACAGAACAGATAGCGGGCGGAGACATGCGTAACTCCTACCATTCCCTGCAAGACGCCACTGCGTTCATTGGCCAGAAAAAGCATCGCTCTTTCAAAGCCGCCCCCCCAGGAAATGGTTACAGCCGACAGAATCAGATGCATCAACTCGTCCAGGCGCAAGGTGCCGTGCATGGCTCTCGAGATGCGGTACAGAAGGGAAATTTCATGAAGTTTTCGGGTGTTTTCCCGCAGCAGCAGGGTGCGGTCCTGCAGGGCTTCGAGCCGTTCAAGGTTTTGAGCCGCCAGCCCTGCCAGCTTGTGCAGAAAAGGCTGCCGGGTTCCCAGATCCAGGGCGCCACAGCGCCCGTCTTCAGCCAGGAAGAGGGTGCCGCGCAAACGCCCCTGAAATACCAGCGGCCAGCAAACGGCTTTAGCTGCCATACCGGAACCAGCGACAAGGTGCATCCGGGTATCGGCAAGGACGCGAGCACCGAGGTCCAGTTCCATGCCCTCAAAAGTACCCAGATCGGCCTGGCGGTGGGAACTCAGGCGAACCTGGGACCGACCCAGCACTGCCGCGCCGTGCAACGGCCGAAGAATAACGCAGGCCACACCACCGTCGCTTTCAAGCACGCGCCAGATCTCATTCAGCAACGATTCCAGATCCGCGGTGCCTCCCAGGGCACGTGCCAGGTCGGCCAGAAGAAGCGCATGGCGCAACGTCTGCTGCTGCGAACGGCCGTCAAGATGCTGCCGCAATTGGTCAGCCAGGATCATGCTGACGTTTCCGGCCAACTGCTGCACGGGTGGAGCCAGGGATAAAGAATCGGCAAGGCAGAAAGAGAGAATTCCCAACTCGCGGCCTGATGCCATGGCGGCAACATGAAAAAAACCGGGCGGGGAGGCAACCGGACAGCAGCCGTCGGAAGATTGCGTGGCGAAAAGGCGGGGCCTTTCACAGGGTGGCGAAGCATTGGCGTCCGATGCCGCCACGATGGCGGTACCAACGCCGGACGCGCTTTCCGGGTACCAAAAAAACGCTCCCGCCACAGGCAGGGAGCGCTCCAGACAAGCCAATATCTCTTTGCATTTTTCCAGGGGCGAACGATGCTCGCCAACAGCGATGCACAACACCTGGTGAAGAATCGAGCATTCATTGCAGGCCATCGCACTCCCCGATCCGCCCATTTCCTAGAAGAGCAGGGTCATCCAATCTTTTCCTTGCGTTCCTGCTCTGTTTTGCAGTCGATGCAAAGCGTCGTTACAGGACGGGCACGAAGCCGTTCGATGCCAATTGGCTCCTCGCAACATTCGCACTCGCCAAAGGTACCGTGCTCGATCCGCTCCAGGGCCTGGCGAATCTTCATAATCAGCTTGCGCTCGCGATCGCGGATGCGCAATTCGAAATTGCGGTCCGATTCCAGGGAAGCCCGGTCGGTCGGGTCGGGGAAATTGCTCTGGTCATCGGTCATCTCCGAAACAGTTTTTCCGGCATCCCGCAGCAGCGCTTCCAACTGAGATTCAAGGAGCCCCTTGAACTCTTTCAGTGTTTCCTGATCCATGCAATTCTCCTTGTGCTATATGGGCTTGCAAATGTAAATGAAATCGATTGTCAAGTCAACAGAAATGGCTCGTAGCCGCTTGTAGCGGGCCGTATCAGGTCAGAGGCTCCTTTCCAGATGCCATCCCGGAAAACCCTGACAGCCAAATTTAACAGGAAACTCCAGTTGCGCAACTTGCAGACACAAAATCATTCCTGCCGGAGAAAAGTGCCGCTCTTGCCACCGTGCTTTTCCATGAGCCGGATTTCAGACACCACCATTTCCTTGTCGACCGCCTTGCACATATCATAAATTGCCAGGCCCGCGACCGCAACCGCCATTAATGCCTCCATCTCCACACCGGTCTGCCCGGTCACGCGCACCCGGGCCTCGATCTCGACGCGACCTTGACCGGGATGCGGCGTAAAGTCCACGGAAACCGATGACAGCAACAGCGGATGGCACAAAGGGATAAGGTCAGGGGTCTTTTTGGCGGCCATGATTCCGGCAACCCGCGCCACCGCCCACACATCTCCCTTGGCCATCTCACCGCTCATGATAAGTTTCAGGGTCGATTCCTTCATGCGCACTTCACCGCGGGCAATCGCCAGACGACCCGTGGCATTCTTTTCGCCGACATCCACCATGATCGCCTTGCCGTTTTCATCCAGATGGGTCAAACCTTCGTTCATCATTCCTCCTCAGTCCAGGATAGTGCCATCTCCTCCGGCATCAGCCCGAGAGAAGAATGGTAGGGAAAAAACGCCAGGCTTACAGGCCCGGCCGGGGCTACGGCGCGCACGACCTGCCGCAGTTCATCAGGCGAAACATCCTGCGAGCTGACGAAATCGCGCGCCTGCAGCTTGAGCAGCAATCCTGCCGGATTGAGCAAATCGCGAACTCCGGCCTGAGCCAGCTCGGAAACCTTGGCGATGGCCGCGGCTACCGGCAACGAAAGCTCCGCGGACATCTGCCGGTGATAAGCCATGATCGCCACATATTCGAAACCGGATTTCAGCGCCTGCGCGTAATCCTGAGAGAACCACGCCAATCCATGCCGCGGGGAAGTCAGCACCTCATAGGGAAGATTCAGCGCAAAAGGCAAACCCGGCCGCACTTCCTGCGCTGCGGAGCGTAAATGTTCAGCCAACCCCAGCAAATGGCGGTTTTTCCAGACCGCCCACTCGGAAAAAGCCGGTCCCAGACGACCGACACGCACCTTGCCGTCGGGACCCCGTACGGTTTCAGCGAAAAGCTCGCCAGGCAGATAAAAACGTCCGGTATCCTTGAGACTGGCACTCAGGGCCGCACGGGAGAACCCTTCGGTCTGGCGCAACACCAGGTCATCCTGCAACAGCACGCCATCAATGGGATAACGGGCCAGATCCCTGAACAAAGCGGCCAGACGCTGGTGAACTTCCGGATTAAAAGGATCGAGGGCCTCGCAGGGAATGATGCAACCACTGCCGGGATCATAGCGCCGCCCCTTCCATTCCTCGTTTCCGGACAACGGCGTGCTCAGCGTGGTCATCCAGGCGAAAACCTTCAATCCGGCAGCGTGCGCCAGTTCCGTCAGGGCGCCGAGAGCATCCGCCACCACCGGCGCCCCATCGGTAGCGAAGTAAACTCCGGCGGGCGCCTGCGGTTCGATAAAAGCATAGAAACGATCCCCGGGCCGCTGGAAAACGCGAAGGATTACCGTATCGAGCCCCATGCGCCGCATTCGGGCAAATTCGGCGGCGACTTCGGGAAAGTTGCGGCTGGCGAGATAGCTGACCTGGGCTGCGCGGATGTGCTGTGCGGCGCCGCATTGCAGAGCGGTCGACAGCAGTAGCCCGGCAACCAGCATCCAACGCACGGCCCTGCGCGAACATCTCATGCGAACACCTCGTCCAGTGCCTGCTCGACGCAGCGCACCCCGCGCAACTCCATGCCGGGCGGCGCGTCAACCGCCTTTAGACAGCCCGCAGGCAGATAGCAGCGGTCGAACCCGAGACGCGCGGCCTCCCGTACCCGCAATTCCGGCCGGGACACGGCCCGCACTTCGCCCGCCAGGCCGACCTCACCAAACAGCATAAGGCTGGCAGGCACCGGGCGGTTCAAATGGCTGGATGCCAGGGCAGCGATAACGCCGAGATCAACGCCCGGCTCGGACAGGCGAACCCCGCCGGCGACATTGAAGAAAATATCCTGGTTGAGCATCGAAAGTCCGACCTTTTTTTCCAGCACGGCAACCAGCAGGGCCACCCGGTTGGGATCGATGCCGATGGCGGTACGGCGCGGCTGGCCAAAATTACTGGTCGATACCAGTGCCTGCAATTCAACCAGGATCGGACGGCTCCCCTCCAGGGTCGGCACCACCACACTGCCGGCCGCCCCCTCGGGACGTTCCGCCAGAAACAGCTCGGAGGGATTGGGCACCTCGGCCAGGCCGCCCTCCTTCATCTCGAATACGCCGATTTCATTGGTCGAGCCGAAGCGATTCTTGACCGCCCGCAATACCCGGTAGGGATGCCCGGCATCCCCTTCGAAATAAAGAACCGTATCGACCATGTGTTCGAGCATGCGCGGCCCGGCAATGGCGCCGTCCTTGGTGACGTGGCCGGTAATGAAGGTCGATACCCCCTGGCCCTTGGCCAGATGCATAAGGCGACCGGCACATTCGCGTACCTGACTGACACTGCCGGGCGCCGATTCGAGATCGGCCGTAAATATGGTCTGAATGGAATCCACCACCAGAAAACTGGGACGCAGTTCACGCACCCGTTCCAGAATAATTTCAAGCGAGGTCTCGGAGACCAGGAACAGGTCGCCGGCGCCGACATTGAGACGCTCACCGCGCATCTTGACCTGGCGTGTGGATTCCTCGGCGGTAACGTACAGCACCGCACCGGTAGCTGCCAGCCGGTCGACGGCCTGCAGCAAAAGGGTCGACTTGCCGATGCCGGGATCGCCGCCAATGAGCACCAGAGATCCCGGCACCACACCGCCACCCAGCACCCGGTCGAGCTCCGACAGGCCGCACAGGCAGCGCTGCTCGGCGGTGGTCGCCACCTCGCAGAGACGCTGCGGCGTGGCAGAAGACGCGAGGGCAACGCCTCCGCGACGCTGCGAAGGGCCCGCCTCGCGCCGCTCCTCCACCATGGCGTCCCACTGGCCGCAATCGGGACAGCGCCCGAGCCATTTGGGACTCTGGTAACCGCAGTGCTGGCAGATGTAACAGCTCTTTATCTTCAAACGATGTTCTCCCCGATAAGGGCGCCATTTTATGGTCTTTGCCGGCAGGTGTCAATGACACCCTGAACCGATGCCCGGGAATCGCGATTGCGATTCGCACCGGCAGAATCAACCTGCGGGTGGACCTCGAAGGCCGTTTTCTGCTATATTGCATCTTTTGGACAGTCGCAAGCCCGGATCGTGCCGGGCCTTTTTATCTTCAACCGGTTTTGTCTCCGAACATCCGCGGACGGAAACCGCTTTACGAAGGACCTCTTCGAAGCCATGCTGGATAACCGCATCATCACTATCTTACGGGATATCGTCGGCAAACAATACGTCTCCACCGAACAGGCCGATCGCATCTGTTATTCCTACGATGCCACACAGCAGCAATTTTTCCCCGATGTCATCGTGCGCCCCGCAGACGCCGCACAGGTCAGCCTGATCCTGAAAATGGCCAACGCTGAAAATCTCCCCGTCTACCCTCGGGGTGCCGGCAGCGGATTCACCGGCGGCAGCGTTCCGATCCGGGGAGGCATCGCCCTGGTACTGACCCGGCTGAACCGCATCCTGCGCATCGACCAGGACAACCTCATCGCCGAAGTGGAACCGGGAGTCGTCACCGCCACCCTGCAAAAAGCGGTGGAGGAGGTGGGCTTGTTCTACCCTCCCGATCCCGCCTCGCTGAAATTCAGCACACTTGGAGGCAACGTCGCCGAATGCGCTGGCGGTCCGCGCTGTGTCAAATACGGGGTCACCAAGGACTACGTTCTCGGTCTGGAAGTCGTCACCCCGACCGGCGACATCATCCGCACCGGCGGAGAAACCATGAAAGGGGTGGTCGGCTACGATCTGACCAAGCTGATGGTCGGCAGCGAAGGCACCCTCGGGGTCATCACCAGAATCATCCTCAAACTTCTGCCCAGGCCTGAAGCCAAAAAAACCATGCTGGTCATGTTCGATTCCATCGACGGTGCCGCCCAGGCCGTATCGAACATCATCCGCGGCAAAATCATTCCCACCACGCTCGAGTTCATGGACGCGACGGCCCTGGCCTGCGTGCGCCAGAATGCCAACCTCGATATTCCCGAGTCGGCTCGCGCGGTGCTGATCATCGAGGTCGACGGCGACCGGGAATTGCTGGAACGGCAGGCCACCCGCATCCTCGAAATCGCATCTCCGCTCGGCGTGGTGCACACCAGCATCGCCGCCACCGACGAGGAAAGCGAGCGGCTCTGGCAGGTACGGCGCAGCGTCTCGCCAAGCCTGCGCAAAGTCAATCCCGATAAATATAACGAAGATATCTGCGTGCCGCGCAGCAAGCTTCCCGATATGATCCGCGCCATCGAGAGCATTTCCAACAGGCTGGAAATTCCCATCGTCAACTTCGGACATGCCGGAGACGGCAACATTCACGTCAACATCATGGTCGACCGTTCCCTCCAGGGACAGGAAGAAAAGGCCGAAACGGCCATCCGCGAGATTTTCGCCAAGACACTGGAACTCGGCGGAACCATGAGCGGTGAACACGGCGTCGGCACCAGCAAGGCACCCTACCTCGGCATGGAGCTTGACCCGGCGACCATGGCCTGCATGAAGACCATCAAGCACGCTCTGGACCCGAAGCAGATCCTCAATCCGGGGAAAATCTTCCCGGTTGATGGCCCAACGGCATGATCGAGATCACGCCGTTGATGGGCCCGAAGCCAGGAAAACGCACAACACCAGGCGGCCCGACCGCCCTACGGAACAATACATGAGCAAACATCAGGACATAGAAGATTACCGGAAAAACCTGCGCGAATGCGTCAAATGCGGCACCTGCAGGGCACACTGCCCGGTGTTCAGCCAGGTCCAGTCCGAAGCGGTGGTGGCACGGGGCAAGATATCCCTTGCACAGGCTTTGCTGGATGGCAAGATCGATCTCGACCGCCGGTTTATCAGCGATATTTCCCAATGCCTGGCCTGTGGCCGCTGCGTCAAGGAATGCCCCAATCAGGTGCCGACCGACCAGATTATTCTGGCTTTGCGACGCCGCATAGGACGGGAAAAGGGACTGACCCTGTTCGGCCGCGGCGTTGCCACGGTACTGCAACGCCCCTGGCTGATGAACCTGCTGACCCGAATGGGTCGCATGTTCTCCTGGCTGGCCCTGCGCCGCGTTCCCGGCAGCAGCGGCCTGCGCCTGCGCTTTCCGGCGCCCTACATCAGCCGAGACCGCACGCTCCCGGAAATCGCACCCCGGACTTTTCGCCAGAGCCATCCCGAATTCATCGCGGGAGAGCCCGACAAACCCCTGGTGACCTTTTTCACCGGCTGCATGATCAATTACGTGCTTCCGGAAATCGGCGACAGCGTTGTAGCCGTCCTGCAGAATCTCGGCATGAACATTCTCATCCCCAGAGACCAGGGATGCTGCGGATTGCCGGCGCTTTGCGCCGGCGACGGCCAAGCCGCGGCGCGGCTTGCGGACCGCAACCTGGAGGCCCTGACGGCGCACAAGGCCGATGTCATCATCACCGCCTGCGCCTCCTGCCACAGCGGTTTGACCAGGCATTTTTGCGACCTCGGTCCGCAGCATGCGGCACTTTCCGACAAGGTCATGGATATCCATGAGTTTCTGATAAAGCAGGGAATAGAGGAAAAACTGCTGCGCATGCCCCGCCATGACAATCCGCGCCCCGTTGCCTACCATGTGCCTTGCCATCTGCGTCAGGCCGGGCTGAAGGATGCTCCTCCCCGTTTGCTGTCAGCGCTGCCCTCGGTACGCATGGTCGATATGAAAAATGCCGATGCCTGTTGCGGTTTGGGGGGGACGTTTTCGGTCTACCATTACGATGTCAGCAAACAGCTTGGTGCCCTGAAAGCCGAAGGGATCCGGGACAGCGGCGCCGAAATCGTGGCGACCGCCTGCCCGGGATGTATCATGCAATTGCAGGACGCCATCAACCATGCGGGGCTGCCGCAAAAAGCATGTCATGTTCTGGAGCTGGTAGCCGACGGTCTGGCGGCGGCGGAGAAAATATAAACCTTGCCTCGAAGGGAGACCGGCGGTGACGACACGCAAAAACGGAAACGGCCCCGGAAGCTTGACGCTTCCGGGGCCGCACGAAGCAGAAAGCAATACGTCTCAGCCGCCGATGCCGTGCATACGGCGCTTGCCCTGACGGAAGTCCTTTTCCCCGATGTGATGGCGTTCGGGTTTGGCGCAGGCGGCGTTGCGAAGAATTGCCTCGAGTTCCGCATCGCTGGCGTTGCGACGCAAGGCACCGCGCAGATCGATTTCCTCAGTGGAAAACAGGCAGGGTCGGATGCGCCCATCGGCCGTGATGCGCATGCGGTTGCATTCGCCACAGAAATGCTCGGAAACCGCCGGAATCACACCGATATGACCCGGACTGTCGGGAAAATGAAACATGCGGGCCGGGCCAGCCGGGCCTTGCCGCAACTCGGAAACCAGCTTGCCGACATTTTCCAGCGCCTTGATGATATCGGCGGCCGGGAACATGTTGTCCGGTGTATAATCCAGACCGTCGCTGACCGGCATGAACTCAATGAAACGGACTTCCCACGGCTGATCGAGGGTCAGACGGGCAAAATCGGCAATTTCATCATCGTTGACTCCGCGAATCGGAACCATATTGATTTTAAGGGGCGTAAGACCAACGGCCTCCGCCGCATGCAAGCCATCGATGACTTTCTGCAGCCCGGCACGACGGGTGATCTCCAAAAACCGATCCTCCCGCAACGTATCGAGACTGACATTGACCCGACTCAGACCGGCCTTGCGCAGGTCCGCCGCCATGTCCGCCAGCAGGATGCCGTTGGTGGTGAGGGTGATTTCAATTTTTTTGGAAAGATCGGACATATCACGGATGAACTCGACGATGCCCTTGCGCACCAGCGGCTCGCCGCCGGTCACACGAATTTTTTTGACCCCGCAGCGAATCGCCACCGCCACCACGCGCAACATTTCCTCGTAGGAGAGGATATCGGCATGGTCGATGGTCTCAACCCCGCTGGCCGGCATGCAGTAACGACAGCGCAGATTGCACCGGTCGGTCACCGACAGCCGCAGATACTCTATGGTGCGCCCATAGTTGTCCTGCAATATGTTTTTGCTCTTTTTCACTGTTGTAAGGCCCCTGGCAAGACGAATTTCGTATACAGAAATGAAACTGCGTTTTATCGGATCAAACTAAACATTACCACCAAAAAGCGCGACAGGGCAAGAGGTATCGCTGCAGCAGCGGTGATATCAATGAAACCACGGACAGTTTCCATGCCGCTCCCGCACCGGAACGGGTCTCGGAGGGTTCAGACAACCCGGGTTCGCGTGCAGAAATTTCGGAGGTTGATTTTGTTATGAGTAAAGCTCTCGGTCTTTTTTCCGGGGGGCTCGACAGCACCCTTGCGGCCCTGACCCTCAAACGCCAGGGCGTCGCGGTCACCGGCATCGTATTCGTGACCCCCTTTTTCGGCGCGGAGCGGGCCCGACAGGCCGCCCGCCAGATCGATATTCCACTGATCGTCGAAAACATCGGCGACATCCACCTGGATATGCTGAAAAAACCCCGCTACGGCTACGGCAGAAATCTCAATCCCTGCATCGATTGCCACGCCCTGATGTTCCGACTGGCGGCGCGCCATGTCCAAAGTGGTGAATTTGATTTTCTATTTTCCGGGGAAGTTCTCGGCCAGCGCCCCATGAGCCAGAACTACAATGCCCTTCAGGCCGTCGCCAAACATGCCGGCTGCGCCGACATCATTCTGCGCCCCTTGTGCGCCCGGCTTCTGCCGCCAACCGCAATGGAGGAACAGGGTCTGGTTGCCCGTGAAAAGCTTCTCGACATCCAGGGCCGTTCCCGCAAGCGCCAGGAGGACTATGCCCGGCAATGGGACCTGCATGAATATCCCGGATCCGGGGGCGGTTGCCTTTTAACGGAAAAGTCCTTTACCGGCAAACTGCGGGACCTGCTGGAACATCAACCCGAATGCACCGTACAGGATATCGAAATCCTTAAACTCGGTCGACAGTTTCGCCTCTCCTGCTCGGCGAAGCTGACCTTGGGGCGCAACCAGGAAGACAATGAAAACCTGCAGGCCGCCGCCCGTCCGGGTTATATCCTGATGCATGCCCCGGAGTTTCGCGGCCCGACCGGTCTGATCAGCGGCAACCCGACACCAAACGACCTGTTGCTGGCGGCCGCCATCGTCGCCGGCTACGGCAAAGGCCGCGACCAGATGCAGGTAACTGTGCGCCTGTTCCACGATGGCGAAGAACGCCTGATGAGCGTTGCCCCCATGAGTCAGGATCGCAGCGTTCTGCTGCAGGTGCTCTGAAAGCCCCCGGCAAACCAGCAGCATTTCACGGAAAACAAAAGCCCCCCGGATCTCTCCGGGGGGCTTTTGTTTATACCGCTACAGTGTCAGGGCAATTACATCATGCCGCCCATGCCACCCATGCCGCCCATGCCGCCGGGCATACCACCAGGCATGCCGCCAGCTTCTTCCTTGGGAAGCTCGGCAACGCAGGCTTCGGTGGTCAGCATCAGGCCGGACACCGAAGAGGCGTTCTGCAGGGCGCTGCGCACCACCTTGGTGGGGTCGATAATGCCGGCTTCGAGCATATCGCAATACTCGTCGCTGGCCGCATTGAAGCCGAAGGTATCTTCGCCGCCGCGGACCTGATTGACCACAATGGAGCCCTCGGCTCCGGCGTTGGCCGAAATCTGGCGCAGGGGTTCTTCCATGGCGCGCTTGACGATATTGACACCGAATTTCTGCTCACCAGGCAGGTCAAGGGCTTCGAGTGCCTTGATGCAGCGGATCAGGGCCACCCCGCCTCCGGGGACGATGCCCTCTTCGACGGCCGCGCGGGTTGCGTGCAGGGCGTCTTCGACACGGGCCTTTTTCTCCTTCATCTCGGTTTCGGTAGCGGCACCGACCTTGACCACGGCAACGCCGCCAACCAGCTTGGCCAGGCGCTCCTGCAGTTTTTCGCGATCGTAATCGCTCTTGGTCTCTTCGATCTGGGCACGGATCTGCTTGACCCGGCCCTGAATGTCCGCTTCGCTGCCGGCGCCATCGATGATGGTGGTGTTTTCCTTGTCGATGACGATCCGTTTGGCGTTGCCGAGCATGTCGATGGTGGCATTCTCCAGCTTGAAGCCGACTTCCTCGGAAATCACCTTGCCACCGGTGAGAATAGCGATGTCCTCAAGCATGGCCTTGCGGCGATCGCCGAAGCCGGGAGCCTTGACGGCAGCAACGTTGAGGGTGCCGCGGAGTTTGTTGACCACCAGGGTGGCCAGGGCTTCACCCTCGATGTCCTCGGCGATGATCAGCAGCGGACGGCCCTGTTTGGCAACAGCCTCGAGGACGTTGATCATGTCGCGCATGTTGCTGATCTTCTTGTCATGAATCAGGATCAGAGCGTCTTCCATGACCACTTCCATGCGCTCGGCGTCGGTCACGAAGTAGGGAGACAGGTAACCACGGTCGAACTGCATGCCCTCCACGGTTTCAAGGCTGGTTTCCATGGCTTTGGCTTCTTCGACGGTGATGACGCCTTCCTTGCCGACTTTTTCCATGGCTTCGGCGATGATGTCACCGATGGTTTTATCGCTATTGGCGGAGATGGTACCGACCTGTGCGATTTCCTTGTGATCCTTGATCGGCTTGGACAGTTCCTTCAGGTAAGCTACGGCAGACTCAACCGCCTTGTCGATGCCGCGCTTGATTTCCATGGGATTGTGGCCCGCGGTCACCAGCTTGACCCCTTCGCGATAAATGGCCTGGGCCAGAACGGTCGCGGTGGTGGTACCGTCACCGGCGACATCGGAGGTCTTGGAAGCGACTTCCTTGACAAGCTGGGCACCCATGTTTTCGAACTTGTTTTCCAGTTCAATTTCCTTGGCGACGGAAACGCCGTCTTTGGTAATCAGGGGAGCGCCGAACGAACGGTCGATGACGACATTACGACCCTTGGGGCCGAGAGTAACTTTAACAGCATCGGCCAACTGATTGACACCGCTGAGAATCAGAGCGCGGGCATCCTGTCCGAATTTGATTTCCTTGGCAGACATATCTGTTTATCCTCCTTTGGATTGGCTTTACTGAAACAATAGCGATTTACTCGAGAATACCGAGAATATCGTCTTCACGCATGATCTGATATTCCTTGCCGTCGATCTTGATCTCGCTGCCGGCGTATTTGCCAAACAGAACGCGGTCGCCGACCTTGATGTCCATGGGAAGCACGGTGCCATCTTCGAGCACCTTGCCCTTGCCTACGGCCTTGACGACACCCTGCTGGGGTTTTTCCTTGGCGGAGTCAGGAATAATGAGGCCACCGGCGGTGGTGGTTTCCTCTTCGGTCCGTTCCACGATGATACGATCACGCAAAGGTCTGATGTTCATGCTGCATTCTCCTTTCGTTCGGTCATAAAAATTTTGAGTGCGGGACGCATCCCGAAAAAAACCTTCTCAACATCCAAACAAAAAAAGCTCAAGTCCGTTGCAAGCGCGGACCAAAGCCCTGGACTTTGGCTCGATGTTAGCACTCGTTTTGGGTGAGTGCTAACAAGCAAGGCTAAATATAATCAGCTGATGGTGAATGTCAAGGGATTTCGATAAATTTCTGCAAAGACCGGGCGATCTCATAAAATCTCCCCCGGAATGTATACCGGATCGCCAAGAAACCGGCTTGACTTTGAGAAAGCAGGTGTGTTACTTGGTTTTCAACTCGCATGAGTTCCGACAATTTGCAGGTCTCCCGTAACTGGCGTCTCGAGGTGGTTCACCACCGGGGAGCGGGATCAAAAGACCTGAGAGCCGTACGCCTGGGCCCCCTTGAACAAGGGCCAGGCGTTTTTTATTTTCCGAAGGAGCAGACAGCCATGAGCAAGAAACTCTATATCCCCGGACCCGTTGAAGTGAGTGCCGACGTTCTGGAAGTCATGGCCACCCCCATGATCGGCCACCGCATGAAAGAGTACGCCGTCCTGCACAAAGAAGTCGTCGACGGCCTTAAAAAACTGCTGAATGCCCCCGGACCGGTTTTTCTGTCCACATCCAGCGCCTTCGGCGTTATGGAGGGTGCGGTCCGTAACCTGGTGCAAAAACGCTGCGCCTGTTTCGCCAACGGCGCATTCAGCAAGAAGTGGTACGACGTTACCCTGCGCTGTGGCCTCGAAGCCGACGTATTCAGCGCCGAATGGGGGCAACCGGTAACCGCGGCGATGGTTGACGAGGCCCTGTCTACCGGCAAATACGACGCCATGACCCTGGTTCACAACGAAACTTCCACAGGAGTCATGTCACCTCTTGAGGAGATTGCCGCGGTGATGCAGAAATACCCCGATGTCTCCTTCATCGTGGATACCGTCTCCTCCATGAGCGCCGTCCCCATCGACGTCACCGCCCTGGGCATCGATGTCTGCCTGGCCGGCGTACAGAAGGCCTTCGCCCTGCCGCCGGGACTGGCCGTGTTCGCCGTCAGCCGCAAGGCCCTGGACAAGGCGCGCACCACTCCCAACCGGGGCTACTATTTCGATTTCGAGGAATTCGAAAAGAACGACGAGAAAAACAACACCCCCAGCACGCCCTGCATCAGCATGATCTTCGCCCTGCGCCACCAGTTGCAGAAAATGTTCGCCGAGGGCCTGGAAAACCGCTACGCACGCCACCGCCTGATGGCCGACACCACCCGCGCCTGGGCCCTGAAGCAGGGCTTTGGGCTGTATGCCGCCGAAGGCGCTCGCTCCCAGACCTTGACCGCCGTCGCCAACGACGGCCGCACCGATGTGGCCCGTCTCAAGGAACTGCTCGGTGAACGCGGCTATGCCATGGACGGCGGCTACGGCAAGATCAAAAATACGACATTCCGCATCCCGCACATGGGCGACATGACCATGGCCGACATGGAAGAATATTTTGCGCTGCTTGAGGAACTGCTGCCCCAGGTGCGCGCCTGATTTTCATCCGTACCCCCCGGATGGAAAACCCGGGGCATCCCCATGCCCCGATTGTTTCATTTTCTCCTCAAGCCCCCCGACAGGGGGGCTATTTTTGATGGGTGCATGAATGCGATACAAACATGTGTATCAGCTCCATCCCAACGGTATTTCTCTCGACAAACTTGCCCCTGGGGCAACCCTGGAACAATCCCCCCGCCCGCACTTATCACGCCAGCCAATCTGAAACTTGAGCCCCTGTCCATCCGCCGTTTCCTGATGGAAACGGCTTAATAAACACATCTCACCCAACTTCGTTATTTACTTGAAAAGACACCGAAATTCTGCCAACCTAGAAATAACTAACACCTAAATGCTTTTTTCGGGAAAGGAGAGGTGCCTGCCCCGAAGAGAGTGTATTTAATTCCGGGAGGAAAACATGCGTATGAAAATGTGGCGGACAATCTGCTTGGCAGTACTTCTGATGATGGGCAGCTTCGGCGCCCCGGCCCTGGCGGGCCAGCAGCCGCTCACGGTGTATGCCGGCGCTGGCCTGATGAAACCGATGGATGAACTCAAAACACAGTTCGAGGCACGCTACAAGATCCCTGTACAGTTGATCTATGGCGGCTCCGGCGAGCTGTTCGGGATGATTGCCACCCGCAAGGCAGGCGACGTTTTCATCCCCGGAGCGGACAAATACAACAAGGATGCCGTAAAGCAGGGGCTGGCCCGCGCAGAAGGACAAAAGTTGCTATGCTACCATGTGCCGGTCATCCTGGTACCGGCCGGCAATCCTGCAAAAATCCAATCGCTGCGGGATCTGGCCCGGCCCGGCGTGCGCGTTGCCCTGGCCGACGCCAAAGCTGCGGCCATCGGCAAAGTCGGCAACGAGATTCTGACCAAGAACAACCTTATGGAAACCGTTGCAAAAAATACCGTGGTTCGTCCCAGCACCACCAACCAGCTGCTGATTTATGCCGCCACCGGACAGGTGGATGCCTGCATCGCCTGGGAAGATCAGGCCACCTGGGGCCAGGCCAGGGGCAAGGTCGATATCGTGCAGATCCCCGCTGCCCAGAACAGCATCAAAACCATTCCCGCCTCCGTCGTGACCTATTCGCAACAAGCGGACCGGGCCCAGGCATTCATCGATTACATTGCATCGCCCGAGGGCAAGGCCCTGTGGCGCAAATGGGGCTTCCCTGTCGCCAGACCGGAGTGATTTTATGGCGAATCGGCTTTTCAAGGCAGGTCTGACCAGCATTACCGTATTGTTTGTGGGCATGCTGCTGTGGGCCATGTTGTCCCTGGTTTTTATGCCCCGCTGGGCGGAGGTGCTCAGCAGCACCCTGTCGGAGGAAATGCTTTACAGTATCCGCCTGTCGCTGATTACCAGCGGCATTTCCGTGGCGGTGGTCATGATACTGGCGATCAGCATTGGCTACGTACTGGCGCGCTTTCAGTTCCCCGGCCATCAGCTGCTGCGCACCGTTGTTGATTTGCCAATGGCATTCCCTGAACTGGTGCTGGGACTTTGTTTGCTGCTGCTGTTCGGCCACGATCCCGTGGCCGGCTGGCTCAAGCAAGCCGGCATCGATATCGTGTTCAGCAAAACCGGCATCGCCATTGCGCAGATCTTCACCGCCGCGCCCTATGCGACGCGTGTGGTGTACGCCGCATTCCGCAGCATCAGTCCACGTTATGAACTGGTGGCCCGCAGCCTTGGCTGCGGGCAATGGGCGGCCTTCTGGCGCGTGACCCTGCCCATGGCCAGAGGCGGTCTGTTTGCCGGAGCGGTGATTGCATTTGCCCGGTGCATGGGCTGTTTCGGAACGGTTCTCATCCTGGCCGGCGGCACCCGCATGTTCACGGAAACGCTGCCGATCACTCTGTATCTGAACATCTCCTATGGCAATCTGGCCATGGCCATGACCTCGGGTATCCTGCTGATTCTGATTTCTCTGGCGGCTATCGTGGTTTTTGAGATGTTGAACCGTGAGGTGGTACTATGATGGCGTTGCTGGAGATCCGGGACCTGTATGTCGACCTGGGAGAATTCAGCCTGAGAGGTGCCAGCCTGGCTGTGGAGAAAGGCAAATACTGCTGCCTTATCGGTGACTCGGGGGCCGGGAAGAGCATCCTTCTGGAAACGATCATCGGCAGCTTCAATCCCCTGCGCGGCCAGATCCTGTTGCATGGGCAGGACATCACAAAATGGTCCCCGGAGCGGCGCAAGATGGGTATCGTATACCAGGACTACATGCTTTTTCCACATCTGAACATATTTGACAATATCGCCTTCGGCATGAAGCTGCAGAAAATGTCCCGAAAACAGGTAAAAACCAAGGTTTGCGACATCTCCGCCCGCCTCGGCATCGAAAACCTGCTGCACAGGGACATCAACACGCTGTCGGGAGGAGAACAGCAACGCGCCGCGCTTGCAAGGGCGCTTGTTGCCGATCCCAAGGTTTTGTTGTTGGATGAGGCCTTCAGCGCGCTGGACGTTGCCAGCCGGGAACGCATGCGCAGCCTGCTGCGCCAACTGGTCAAAGACCTCGACGTCACCGTCCTGCATGTCACCCACGACATGGAAGATGTCTGGGCCCTCGCCGACCAGGTGGCGGTTTTGCATGATGGGCAGATTCTGCAAACCGGCTCCCCCGAGCATGTTTTCAACTGCCCGCGCCCCGGCTTTGTTGCCCATTTTCTCGGTGCGCGCAACATACTGCAAGGCAGGGTGCTCGACTGTGACCCTTCGGGTCTGACGCACATCGAGGCTGGGAAGGCCCGGTTTTACAGCATTGACCACGCCCCGGTCGGACAGCAGATTCTGGTATCCGTGCGGCCCGAGGAACTGGGCCTGGCCAGAGAACAGCCACGTGGCACCTTGCGTAACCATCTGCCCGCCGAGATTGTTCGCATGGAACGACGCGGCCCACTGGTATGGGTAACAGGCCAGGCCGACGGATTCTGCCTGCAGGCCGCCGTCACAGTGATGGGTGCCCGTGAGCAGGATCTCAAACCGGGAGACACCGCTATATTTTCTTTTTCCGCAACCAGTTTGCGCATTATCGAGCAGCAAAAAAACGCTCCGTCCAGGATTTTACAGGATCCGCCGATGGCGCCGCGAATCATTCCACAGGCACTTGTGGCCGATTGATGCCTGCCTGCTCCGACGGAACCGGGATTGGTTGAAAACACCCTTAGACACACTACAAAGCGGGCCCTGAACGGGCCCGCTTTGTAGTGCCTGCAGTTTTAAAAGCTGGTATCCATCCGGAGCTTCTGGATGAACGCAAGCTTATTTTTCCTTGCGCAGCCTGCCGAGCCAGTACTCCATCTGGCGTCCAGCCGCTTCCCGACCACCCAGACCAAAAGAGAGGGCCACCGCAACAGCTACCGAGCCAAGTGTCAGCCCGAAGGCCAGATTAACAATGTCATCCGCTATCCCCATGGCCTTCAGTCCCATCGCCAACACCAGGCCGAGAATGGCCAATCGTGCGATCTTGGCCAGATTCAGATTGTCCGGATGCCGGCTCAACGCATTATAGGCCAGCGTCGCAAGATAATTGCCCACGGCGAGAATAACCATGCCCAGGGCAATCTGTCCGGCAAAGCTCAATAAATCGTCCAGAGCGCCAGCCAGCAGGCCAATGGACAGTTTTTCAGCCGCGGAAACCGTCGCCGCCAACATGATGAAGAAAAACGCAACCGCCGCGCAAAACCGGCTGAAGGAGCGGTCCGCCCCCAGCAGCTGTCTGGCGCCTATTTTCTCCGGCAAGGCGTCGGCACCAAGATTTTTGAGCAGTTCGGCCAGGATATTGGTGACAAAACGTCCGACAACGTAGGCCACGGCGAGGATTATGGCCGCTGCAAGAATGTCGGGAATCGCCGCCATCAGGATACCGAGCATCTCCGTGGCCGGGACCGAAATAACCTCGATCTTGAGTGCGCCGATGGCGGATATCAGCACCGGCACAAAAATCAGAACAAAGACGATCTGTGAAACAAGTCTGGCCAGTTGAATCTTGTCCGTCAATCCGGCACGGCTCGCCAGCTCGTCGAGGCCCTTGCCAACCACAAGAATGGCATTGGCAAGAATTTTTGCGATAACGTAGCCCACCACCCCGATGAGAATAGCTGCCAGCAGATTGGGCAGGATATTCATGAAACTGCTGAACATCTCCTTGACAGGATCCAGCACCCCGCTGACGCCCAGAGCCTCCAGCGTCAACAGCAGAACAAACAGCAGAAGAACATAATAAACCAGCCCGGCCAGCAAACCTTCCACATTCAGTTCCTGGCCTGATTTTTGGGAAATCCGTTCATCCAGCCGGAGTTTTTTCAAAAGCCGGACAAACAGTTTCCGCACGCACATCACCAGAAACCAGCCGCCAATCAGGATGATCAATGCCCCCAGCACGCTCGGCAGATATTGCCCCAGGGTCTCCATAAAAGCGTCGAGAAATCCTCTCATAAGCACCTCCGGAAAAAAATGAGTACCGATTCGAACCACGCTGTATCCATCCGGAGTTTCAGGATGGATACCTTTTAACCCTAACAAAGCTGACCTGATAGGCAAGGTCCCATGATAGCTTTGTTATCTTTTTGCTTTTGCAGGGTTAATTTGAGGGAGGCGCTTTAATGGCGGGGAATATTCTTTAACGAGCGGTGTCACACATAAAAAGGCGGGGAGAACACGGAGACCATAAACCGTTGATCATCTCAAACCGGCTCATTGCATCTCCGGGTTCTCCCCGGAAACTTCAGGTTGGAACATGTATCAGTACCGTACCCGCACCCGATAGGTCAGAACGGTCCTGCCTTCGGCCGGGACCGCGATCTCCCAGGCAGCGGTACGGGCATCTTTTTTGACGTGGGCATGGCTTTGCTCAACAATCTGCCAATCGCCGGGCATCGGCTCTTCGACCTTGACCCTGATCGCCTGCTCTTTGGCGTTTTTCAGTTCGATCCGCCACGCCGTTTCGATAACGGTCTCCGACGGACCGCCAGCTATTTTTTTGTAATCGGTCTGGGTACGATCGGCCGTCACGTCGAAAGCATCGCCGAGACGCAACCGGACTTTTTCATTTTTAGGAGTATGGTCGATACGATCCTCACCGACGAACTGGGCGTTGCCGGCCCTGTCGCTCTTGTAAACCCGAAGGATCCCTTTCGGCAGCGGCATTCCGAGTCCGGCCCTGGCGCTGTTGGTAAATTCGAGATACACTGCCGCCTTGAGCTTCTTGCCGAGTTCGCCGTGACGGCCGCGGTAGTAATAATCGGCGCCGCGCAACAGGTACTCCTTGGATACGGGAACACCGGAGGCATTCAGCAAAGCGACCTGCTTGACCTGGTTTTCGCGGATAGAGGTGGAGCGGCCGAGGGTGTAGAGGTGGTAATCGAGCAGACCCTCCTCGGCCATGGCCGGAGCGGCGGCCATAACCTTCACAGCCCGCTCCTCGAATGCCCGCATGTCCAGTTCCTGCCCACCGACACGATGGACATCGCCGGCTACCAGCTGCAGGCGAGCCTGTTCATAGGTGGCGCCGCTCTGGTTGTTCAGGGTCACCAGGCCGGACAAGTCAAGATGTTCATCCCGGGCGTCGAGTTGCGCAACATAATCCGCCTGCCAGGACAACCCCCTGGTCAGATAGCTCAACTCCAGATCACGCGTTCCGCCCTTATCCGCCGCCACCTGCACCACCAGGGTCGGGCGATCCCGCAGATTGGCCGGCACATCGGGATAGACCAGACGGCCGGGGATGCCGGTCTCGATGCGATCCCCCATGCGCAGCACCACGCCGCCGTTGGCGGCCAGCACCTGTGCCGTCTCGGAGGTTTCGGCACCGGAGGTGGGATGCATACGCACAACCTGCACCGTGCGGCCGACAAATTTCTCCAGCAACTTGCCCGGGGTCAACAGGTCGTAATCGAAGCTCTGTTCCACCACCCGTAACCCGCCGGCGTCTTTCAGCGGACGCAGCAGAGCCGTTTCCGGCTGCATGCCGGCAGCCACCTCGCGCCAGGCCAACAGGCTTTCGCCGGCGGGTAAAGCCACCTGCCGCACATCCTTGATCAGGGCCAGATCGCTGTTGTAGATGGTCACCGCCACCTGTTGCTGATCATCAAGCGTGCTGCGCAGTTCCGTCATCCGGGCTGATGCGGTACCTGCAACCAGAACTCCCGCTGCGACTAAAGCGCCAAATATCCCCAAACTGAGCTGGTTACTTTTCATCCTTATCCTCCTGCGCAGGCCGGTGAACCGGCAACTATTGCCGTACCATACAAATTCGCGGTCACCGGCGTCCAGCCGATATTTTACCAGATCGGACCGAAGACGGAACCTCCGTCCATAATCCCGGATGGCCTGACGTTTTAAAGAGCGCAAGGGGGAGACCCCGCGCGACCGTCGCTCTTTTCACAAGCCTCGGTGCAGCTTTCCCGTGCCAGGCTGACGCTGCGGACACAAGGCTTCCAGGGTGGCGGTTCGGCCGACTGAACCTCCAGAACCCTGCCCTCTTCGCTATGCCGAACATACAGGCAGCGATCCTGACGCCACATGGCCAATGCGGTCGGATCCACATTATGATAGCGGGCTATCTCTTCGAGGGAAACCGGCGCCATCGTCGTGCGCCGTTTGTCCTTGCCGGCGAAACGCCGATGATTGTACCAGGCCCAGGTGCGCAAAATCAGGGCCATCATCAGCACCACCAGCCCGTAGTTTCGTAATGTTTCAAACAACAGTCGCCCGCCGTCTTTTTCGATCATTTCATGAGTAAACAGCCGGATGCCGATAAACCAGCCGAACAATGCCAGCAAAGGCCGCAGCAGACTCAGAAACAAGCACCAGAAACCGACCGTCAGCAGGCCTTGCGCAACCCGTTGGCCGCGCTTCTGGGCTTCCGGTTTTTCAATAATCAGACCCTTCCCCATTGCTCCCCCTAATAGATGCCACGATCGGTGGCGGCCCAGATGGCGCGCTCGCCATGCTTTTTCAGCAGTGCCTTGGGCAACCCCACGACGATGGTAAACATATTGATCAGCCAAAAGGCCAGAGGATACCAGATCATGACGTAGTAACAACGTCCCAGCCCCCGTTCATAGCGGGAATCAAGCAACATCGCCACTGCGAACTGCAACAGACAGGTGAGGCTTAGCACAACACCGGACCAGGCAGGGATTACGGCCGGGAGCCGCAGTCCGGCAGGGAGAGGCAACCACAACCCCCAGAGCCAGACCAGCCCGACAAACAGCATGCTGTAAGACCAGAAGATACTGGTGAAGTATTCGAAGTACACACCCCACATGCGGCGGGAGCGCCACTTGAACATGTGCCGCAGATAACGCAGCAACACCTCACTGCCGCCCTGAGCCCAGCGCAGGCGCTGTTTCCATAGCCCTTTAAGGGTCTCCGGCATCAGAATCCAGCACAGAGCGTTGGGTTCGAAGCGGATGTCCCAGTGACTCAGCTGCAGTCGCCAGCTGATATCGATATCCTCGGTCATCATGTCAAGGCTCCAGTAACCGACATGATGCAGGGCCGATTTACGAAAAGCGGAAACCACGCCGGACATGGTAAAAACCCTGCCATAGACCCGCTGGGCGCGTTTGATAAGCCCCAGGATAGCGGAAAACTCGCCGACCTGGATCTTGCCCAGCAGGGTCGAGCGGGTGCGTATGCGCGGGTTGCCGGTAACCGCGCCAACCCGGGGACCTTCCAGAAAATGTCGCATCATCCAGAAGATCGCATCGGGGTCCAGCAGAGCGTCGCCGTCGATGCAAACGAGAAACTCTCCCCGGGCCACCAGCGACGCCATGCGCAATCCCATGGCCTTACCCTGATTGGTCTCGAAATGCAACACCCGTAGTCGCGGATTTTCCCCGGCCAACTCCTCGAGCATGCTGCCGGTGGCATCGGTGCTGCCGTCGTTGATGGCGATAATTTCATAATCGGGATATTTCTGACGGGACAGATAGCCAATGGTATCGCGCAGATGTGCCGCTTCGTTGTGACACGGAACGATGATTGAAACCAGGGGGTAAGATGGCAACCGCGGCGGCTGGTCCGGCCGATCCTTGCGGTACTCGCGGCGCAGGTAATAATCGAGCCCGCCGATCATCCACAAACAGGCCATGAACAGGGGATAATAAAATACAAAATCGAGCAACGCCCGCAGAATAAGAAGTATCGTTTCCATGGCTACATCTCAAAGGGATCGGAGTTGATGGAAAAAGCCGGGTGCAAAGATTCCGCAGCGGGATGGTCGCGATGAAAATCATCGGGATAATAGCCGAAATGCACCGCGCCCAGGCTCTGCAAAAGGCGCATGTGCCGCGCCAGAGCCCGGGTCGCAAGGGGTCTTTTCGGATCAGTCCAATCCACACTCTGCAATTCGAAAACGGTCTTTTCCAATCCGTGCGGCTCACGATCTACCGCCGCCACCAGTTCCCTCAGCCAGGACTCAACATCACCGACCCCTTCAAGGTACGGCATGGCCATCAACGCCGTTTCATCGTAATGTTGCAGAAACAGCCCGAGGTTCTGACTGAAACGACCCTCCCCGGCGGGGTCGAGCACCGCGCGCGCGTAAAGATTGCGAGCGGTCTTGATTTCGGGACGGTACTGCCGCACCGTATCGGCCAGCTCCCGCGTAAAATCAATGAGATATCCGGTTTTCAGACGACTCCAGTGTCGCATTTCGTCAGCACTGCCCCAGAGAATGCTCGGATCGTCCGTCAGCCCCTGCTCCCGACGCCATGCCATGGCCGCCGGGTGAGCATCCTCGAAAGCTGACAGCAGGGCGTCATCATGAAACAACAGACCGTCGAAATCGGCATACCGCGCCAAATCCCCGTAAATCCCCCGCACCATGTCTCTGACCTCCGGTACAAAAGGGCTGAGACGCCGGTAATCCCGGGGATCGGGAGCTGACAGCCCTGCTGCCGGCTGCCACCTGCTAACCAGCAGATCCTTGCGCGGGGTCGCGAAAGCGAGTACCGGAAGCCAGGCATAGACCTTTACGCCGGCTCGGGTTTTGAGCTGCCAGGCAACCCGGTTGAAAAGATCGGCCCGCACTGGCAGCCAGGCATTGGGGAAATACAGGGCATCGGCCAGCCCGTCGCCATCCGGATCGGCAAAGGCTTGCAGATACACGGTGGTGATCTGCATCGCCTCGATGCGATCGAGCAAAGCCCCCAGATTGCGTTCGGCCTGGGCCGGGTCGGAATCGTAGACATAATCGAGATCGACCTGCACCACGCGCTGGGGATCCCGGGCCAGAGGGTGGCGGATCCGCCAGGCCAGACTGTGCAGCTCAAGGCTGCCTTCGATCAGCAGACGCTTCACCCCGGTCAAATGATCCGTGTCCCCCGCGCCGTCGCCGAGTCCGAGAGTCACCGTCATCCCCGCCTCCCGGGCAGCCCTGATCGCAGGTAGCGAATATTTGCCGAAAGGCCAGACCATGACCCGTGGACGGGCGCCGACCAGTTTCGCGATCAGGTCTGCGTTCTTGTTCAAATCGGCGTGCACCCGCGCAAAATACCCTGCATCGTCTTCGTAACGATTGTTTTCGGAATCGTAAAGTCTGGCGCTAAGCGCCGGCTGACGATTCCCCTGTGGATTGGCCGCTATGCCGCGATGACCGTCGTAGCTGTGGGAAGCGATTTCCACCAGGCCGGATCCGGCAATCTCGCGCAATTGCTCCCGGGACAGGAATTTTTCCCGGGGCACGGGCGTGCCACCGTAATCGACGGTTTCCCCCGGTGCCGCATCCAGCCAGCTGCCGACAACAGCCAGCACCGCGGGATATCGGTAGGCCTTGAGCAATGGAAAAACCTGGCTGTAAAAATCGCGGTAGCCGTCATCGAAGGTCAACAGCACAGCCTTTTCCGGCAGGGGACGCTCCCCCTGTCGGGCCTGCAGCAAATCATCGATGCCAACCGGTTGATAACCGTGCTGGCGCAACCAGGTCAGCAGGGCCACGAAACGATCCGTCGACATGCTCAGATCGTCGCCGCGCCCGACATCGGGGCGAACATCGTGGAAACACAGGCTGATGAAGCTGTCACCCCGCACCGGCGCGGCAAGACTCATCAAAAGCAGCAGCACAATCCCCGCGATCCGCATGACTAAAACCTCCAGTTCAGTTCGAGGTGACAGCCCAGCTGATTTTCGCCGTCGCCGTCGTAACTGTGACGGGCCAGGCTGACGCCATAGAGCAGAAAAAACCGGGGGGAATATTCCCAGACATGCTCATAACGCAAAGCTGCCGTCGGGTCGATGCCGAAATCCTGTTGCCAGTAACCGCCCACACTGACGGCCAAACGGTTGTGAAAAGAAAAACGATAATCGCGGTAAAGGAGCCAATCATTGGCGAGGGTCAGGGTGATGTCGGCATCCCGGCGCGGGTTGAAATATGGGGCATCGTGCTCGCTATTGGCCGAGGTATAAAACTCGAGAAGACCGTCAAGGCGATAGTGCGGCCGCACAATCAGCCCCTGCTCCACACCACCGAGAAGACTGTAGCGGAAATTTCCGTCGCTGAAATCCATGAATCCGGCATGCAGCCAGTAGCGCCGCAGTTCATCGCGGCGGTAGTGGGCGCCAAGGCTCGCGGAATCGGCACGGATGCCATGCTTGAGGGCGCGCAGAGGGGTGTCGCGGCTGAACAGTTCGATTTCGGCGGGGAACGACCAAATGTCGTCCGGCATCCATACGGCCGCCAAACGCCCGCCCATCTTTTGACCGCCGGAAACATTCCAGGTCATTTCGGCCGTTCCCTGAACGTGCCGGTGGCGGTATTCGATGCCCGCTCCGAAGCGCTGCAGGGTTTTATGCCCCTCGGGAAACGAGGCCTGATCGAGATAGGTTGCGGCAAACCCCCGGTAGCGCGCATGCACCGGCGCGGAAAACAGGGTCGCGGCCAGAGACAGGTCGTGACTGCCGAAGGTCGATCCGCTGCTCCAGCCGGCGGCAACGGAGACCTGCAGTTCGCGCATGTTATGGGCCTGCCACAACCGTTGCAATCGCTGCACCGCCTTGTGCTCGGGGTATTCATCCCCCAGGTTTCCGATCAGGCCCCCGGCCTGTTCGAATTCCTGCAGATCAAGCCGGTTTTCGGCATAGCCAATGCGCAGCGGCAGATAGGCCGGGTCAAGAGCCAGTCCCATACGATAGGTTTCTTCGGCGCGCCGCGGCCATCCACGGGCTCCGTACACACCGCCCGTTTCCCCCAGAATGTCGAGATTGGCGGGAGCCCGACGGTACAGAGGGATCAGCCGGCTTTCGCCTTCTGCCAGGTCACCGGCGAAAATTTGTCCCAACGCGGCAAGCAGCTCCGCCTCCAGTCTTTTGGGACCGGCGGCCTGCTGCGCACGAAGCGCTTCACCAAGCTCCAGGGCCCGCTCGAAGTCCTCCTGCTCGATATAGGCATAAAACAGGCCCTGGGCGGCTTCGAAATTATCGGGCTGATGTTCCAGCGCCCGCCGATAAAGATCCGCGGCCCGGACCGGCTCTTCCAGATACAGGAAAGCGTCGGCGACGGCCTGCAGGGCATAAGGCGGCAGTTCCACACCTTCGGCCTGCAATAAACGGTATTCCTCCACCACACGGGCCATTTCCACCCGATCGCGCAGCGCCACCAAACGATCGATGCGGGCCCGTTGGACAAAGGCCTCCCCACCGGGAAGATCTGCCCTGGCCGCCTGCTCATTGGCATTCAGCAAGTTCAGCGCACGATCGGTTTCGGCAAACCGCTGCCCGGGCAGTTCGCTGCCGTAACGGCCCCATCGGGCAACCAGCGCCGCCTGGTCGGCTCGGAGACGATGTCGCTCCGCTGCATTCAGCAGACCCGGATGCTGGCTCGCCAGGTCGTCGGCCATAAAGGGTTCACCGATAGCGGCCAGGGCGAGGATCTCAAGTCGCTGAGCCTGCCGCGCCCCGGGTTGCCAGCCCAGAATGCGCTGGTAGCACTGCAGCGCGGTTACATAATCGCCACGCCCTTCCGCCGCATAGGCTATGGCGTACTGTATCCCGGCATGGCCCGGGTAGATTTGCCCGAGGGATTTGGCCAGGTTGGCGGCTTCCTCGTGTTTCCCGGCATCCACCAGGGTGTAGAGCAGGCCTTCACGCAGGGACAAAGCCGTGCCGAAGCGGCCGATGCCAAGCCGGTAAAGGGATTCGGCCTTATCGAAAAGCTTCTGCTGGCGCAGGGATTTGGCAGCCGCCTCAAGCACATACAGGGGAATTTGTTGCGGGTCCACCTGTTCGAGCAGGGCAAGCGCACGGGCATCTTCCCCCGCCCATGCCAGCACCACAAGGTAATCGTAAAGAAGGGATGGATCGGCTGGATTGTTGCGATGCAGTTCATCAAGCAACGGCAGAGCCGCGGCATGGTCACCCCGCCGCGCGGCTTCTACCGCCTGCCGGTGACGAGGATCCGCCGGGGAAGCCCCTTCGGCTGAAAAAGACAGCAGCCACAGGGCCACCAGAAACAGAGAACCGACCCGGCGGCAGCCAGCAAACAGCCGCCGCATGCATACCACCCTCTGCCGAAAACCTCCGGGCGAGCCGCTGACATCCCCCATGGCAATCCCCCCTGGGTCATCGCTCCGGGAAGCGGACCCCGGCAATTCCGACCCCTGAAAATTAATATAACCACATGAAACTAAAGTTCTGGAATGGTAGCAGAAAAATGTTTCTATTTCATCATCGAAATCAACCACAACGGTCAGGCCGGCTCCAGACCGGCAAATCTGACCAGCAGTTTCTTAAGACCAACCCCGGGAAATTGAACCGTGACTTTCTGTCCGTCACCGGCACCTTCCAGACGACGGACGATGCCGACACCGAATTTAATGTGCCGCACCTTCAGTCCGATGCGCAAACCTTCTTCGGCCTCGGGCACCACATGCACATCGTCGAAAACCTCAACAGCATCGTCCCAGGGGGACGGCTCGATCTGCTCAAAAACCGATGCCAGGTTATGCATGGCCGGCTTTTGCGGGACCGGCGTCTGTTTTTCGCCGCGTAGACGGGAAGGAATTTCACCCAGAAAACGGCTGGGGGGATTGTACTGATAGTCGCCATAGATACGACGGCGGCGGGCATGGGTCAGGTAGAGCTTCTGCATGGCGCGGGTCATGCCGACATAGCAGAGGCGGCGCTCCTCTTCAACGTCATCGCGCTCACCGGCAGCCCGGCCATGGGGAAACATCCCCTCCTCCATGCCGGTGATGAAAACCACGGGGAACTCCAGCCCCTTGGCGGCATGCAGGGTCATCAATGTGACCCGGTCAAGGCTGGTGTCATAGGAATCGAGGTCGGTAACCAGCGCAACCTGCTCAAGATATTCCTGCAGCGAGCTTTCCTTGGACAGATGCTCCTCCATGCCGGCCAGCAACTGTTCGAGGTTTTCCAGCCGGCCCCGGGCTTCTTTTTTATCCGCCTCGGTTATGGCGGACTGTGCTTCTTCGCGCAAAGCGGGAAGATAGCCGGATTCTTCCAGCAGTTCCACAGTTAGCTGCGGGAATGGCACGTCTTCCAGACGCCGGGAAAAATGCTCCATGAGATTGACAAAGGCGGTAACCTTGCCGGCCGCGGCCCCCTTGATGTCACCGCGTTGCAGACACATTCGGCAAGCGGCAAGGAAACCTCCGGCCTGTTCTTCGTAAGCGGCAATGCGCCCGATGGTGACGGCACCAATGCCCCGTGCCGGCACATTGACGATCCGCCGGGCGGAAAGAGAGTCGGCGGGATTGGCGAGAGTTCGCAGATAAGCCAGGGCGTCCTTGATCTCCATGCGCGAGTAAAACTTCACCCCGCCAACCATAATGTACGGCAAACCTTCGCGTACCAGGGTTTCCTCCAGAACGCGGGACTGGGCGTTGGTACGGTAAAACACCGCCACGTCACGCAAATGCCGGCCATTGCTGCGCAGGCGGGAAATCTCGCCAGCGACAAAACGGGCTTCTTCGAGGTCGTCAGGCATCGCCTCGATGCTCAGTGGTTCGCCGACCGGATTGTCCGTCCAAAGGGTCTTGCCCTTGCGGCCCGTGTTACAAGCCACCACCTCACCGGCAGCCTCAAGGATCGTGGCCGAGGACCGGTAGTGCTGTTCCAGGCGAATCACACGGGCACCCGGGAAATCACGTTCGAAATTAAGGATGTTGCCAATCTCGGCGCCACGCCACGCATAAATGGACTGGTCATCGTCACCGACCACGCACAGATGGCGGCCGTCGGCGGCTAATTGGCGGACCATTTCATATTGCACCTGGTTGGTATCCTGGAATTCATCGACCAGCAGATGGGCGAATCGGTGGCGGTACGCATCCCGAATCGCGGGATGTTCGCGGAACAGACGTACCGTTTGCAGCAGCAGATCGCCGAAATCAAGGGCGTTGGCCTGCCGCAGGTGTTTCTGGTACAGCGCGTAGACCTGCGCCACCTGCTCGGCACGGTGGTCATGTTCCGGGTATTCTTCCGGCAGCAGCCCGCGATTTTTTGCCTGGTCGATGGCCGTGGCCACCGCGCGGGGCTTGAGTTGCTTGTCGGATATATGCAATTCCGCCAGGCAATCCCGCAGCAGGCGCTGTTGATCCTGATCATCGTAGATGCTGAAGTCGCGTCCATAACCGAGAGCCTCGCCGTCACGACGCAGAATTCGCGCACAGGCAGCATGAAAAGTGCTGATCCACAAGCCGTCGATATTGCCGACCAGACGCTGCAAACGTTCGCGCATTTCAGCTGCGGCCTTGTTGGTAAAAGTCACCGCCAGCACCTGCCAGGGTTCCACCTGCTGCTGCTGAATCAGATAGGCGATGCGGTGGGTCAGGGTGCGGGTCTTGCCCGACCCGGCGCCGGCCAGGATCAGCAGCGGGCCTTCATCGTGCAGAACCGCCTGCCGCTGGCATTCATTGAGGGAGGTCAGCAAATCATTCATCATCGTCCTCCTCCATGGAACGCACCATCAAGGCCCTGTTGTAGGCCGACACCATATCCCGCCGGCTGACAATGCCCAGCAGCCTGCGGCCATTTCGCTCATCGACCACCGGCAATTGCTCGATATTGCGATAACCGATCTTGCGCATGGCCTGATCCAGATTATCCTCGGTGTTGACGGTGATAACATCGAGGGTGGCCAGTTCCTTGACCACCACCAGATCGAGCAGATCCCCTTCGAACACCACGCCCATGAAATCCTGGACCGAAAGGATTCCGGTAAGCTCGCCTTTCTGGTTGACCAGGGGGAAATTGGTATGCCGGGTGGTAGCGATGAAATGATTGAATTGCCGCAAGGTCATGTTTTCCGGAATCGATTCGGGGTCCCGGGTCATCACATCGCCGACCCGCAGCGATTTCATGATATTGCGTTCCTTGCCAGCCTCAAGGCTGATGCCGGCGCGGGACAGCTCGACGGTGTCGAGGCTGTCCTGCTTGAGATGTCTGCTGATGGCGGTGCCCACCACGCAGGACAGCATGATGGGAATGATCAGATTGTAGGAACCGGTCATTTCGAACAACAGGAAAATCGCCGTCATCGGCGCATGGGTCGCCGCCGCGAGAAACGCGCCCATGCCGACCAGCGCATAGGGCCCGGGGGCCGACACCGTGCCGGGGAACAAGAACTGCAGCAGTTTCCCGTAAGCCCCGCCGGTAACGGCGCCGATAAACAGCGAAGGCGCAAAAAGACCACCGGGCAGACCAGAACCCAGCGTAAGGGACGTGGCCACGGCCTTGACCACAATCAGACTGCCCAGCAGCAGCAAAGCGCCGTCACCGAGCAATACCTTTTCGATCACCTCGTACCCGTTGCCGAATATCTGGGGGAAAAAGACGCCGACGAGCCCCACCAGGGCGCCGCCGCATATCGGCTTCACAAGACGGTGCATCTTGAGCGCGGCGAAGCGATCAACGATGCGGTAATGGGCGGTAATGAAGCACACGGCAAGGATCCCCACCAGCAAACCGAGAACCAGATAACCGGCCAGTTCCCAGGGATGGGCCAGCATGTACACCGGGGCACGCAGTGCCGGAAGATTCCCCAGCAAGGCGCGGGAAACAACCGTGGCAATACCGCTGGAGATGACCACGGAAGTAAAACTGGTCAGCTCGAAGGATGACAGCAGCACGATTTCATGTGCGAAAAACACTCCCGCGATGGGAGCGTTGAAAGTCGCCGCAATACCGCCGGCAACGCCGCAGGCCACCAGCAGCTTCAGCCGGTCGCCGCTGACCTTGAAAAATTGGCCGACCTGGCTGCCAATGGCGCCGCCGATCTGCGCAATGGGGCCTTCCTGCCCGGCGGAACCGCCCGCCCCCAAGGTAATGGCGCTGGCAAAGCAGCGGGTGAACATGGTGCGAACGGGGATCTTGGCGCCGCGAAGATTGACCCTTTCCAGAAAATGGGCAAAGCCAAAACGCAATTCTTTGGCAAAAAACAGCCCGAAAGGAAGCATCAGCACTCCCGCGCTGACCGGAAACAGCACCGACCACAAGCGCGCCGTGCTCCAGTGTTCAAAGGAAATATTGAAGAACTGCGTTCCCTGCTCTATCACCAGCCAATGAACCAGGTCGATGCTTTTACGAAAAACAAAGTTGCCGATTCCCGACAGGATGCCAACACCCACGGCAAGTATGGCCATGAAAGTCTGCTCACTGACGCCCAGGCTGGTCATTAAACCCGGGATGCGGCCTCGGAGCCAACTGATTATCCTTGAAACAAATGTTATGTTCGTCATGATGCGTCTCGCAATAATGGCAAGAATACCCGGGACAAGCCGGTCCCGCCGCCCTTTCCGAAAAAGCAGCGTCTCGTGCACCGGCACGGAACAGAACATACTAAAATTTCAACCTGGCTAAATCAACCTTCTTGCCTCAAAAAATCACCATTATCGGAGAACGACCGGACGCAAAACGTCAAAAGGCCGCTTTTGCAGCGGCCTTTTGGAGGATTTCTGGAAGATCACGTCAGCTTTTTTGCAATGCCTGTCCGATGCGACGCCCGAACTCCCGACAGGATGCGAGAGACTCCCGCTCCGGAACGAACTGCACACGCAAGGGCTCCTCGATCATCTGCAGACCCATGCCGGCCAGCATTTCATGCACCATTTTGGGCGCCTCGCCGCTCCATCCGTAGGAACCGAAAGCCGCTCCCAGCTTGTTGCAGGGCTTAAGCCCTTTCAGGTAGGTCAACACATCGGCCAGGGTTGGAAAGATCCCGTTGTTGAGGGTTGGCGAACCGACAATCAGGGCTCCAGCATCAAAGGCGGCCGTTACGATGTCGCTGCGGTGCACGCTGCGGGCATGCATCGGCTGGGCTTTCACACCGGCTTCCTGCAGCCCGGCGACAATCTGCCCGGCCATGGTCTCGGTACTGTGCCACATGGTATCATAAATCACCAGAGCCTCCCGCCCGGGCTGCTGTCTGCACCATTCCAGATAGGCGCCGACGATCTTGCCGGGGTCCCGGCGCCAGATGATGCCGTGGTCGGGGCAGATCATCCTGATGGGCAAGCCCGTGCCGATCAGCTTATCCAGCAGCTTCTGGATCAGTGCCGCGAAGGGCCACAGAATATTGGCGAAATATTTTTTCGCATGGGCCATGATGGCATCGCCGATTTCGTCATCAAAGCGCTCCGGCCCGGCATAATGCTGCCCGAAACCGTCGCTGGAAAAGAGAATCTGCTCTTCCTTGAGATAGCTGAACATGCTGTCCGGCCAGTGGATCATGCGGGTTTCCAGAAACTGCAGCGTCCGGTTGCCAAGGCTCAGCTCCTGACCGTCAGATACCTGCTGCAGATTCAGCCAGTCAGGAAAATGCCTGCGCAGATTTTTCAGCCCCATGCTGGAGCAATACACCGGCTTGTCCCTGCCGATTACTTCCATCAGCTCCGGCAGCCCGCCGGAATGATCCATTTCCGTGTGATTGCTTATAACCAGATCAATTTTTGACGGGTCGACGATCTGCGAAATTTTTTGCAGCAGCTGGTCTGTAAATTCCTTCTTGACCGTATCGATCAGAGCGATCTTTTCGTCGACGACAAGATAGGCATTGTAGGTGGAGCCAAGATCCGTCGAGTAACCGTGAAAATCGCGAATATTCCAATCTGTCGCACCGACTTCGTAAACCCCTTCGGCCAATTTGCGAGGTATCATGTGCTGGTCCTTCCCGTAATAAGCCACACCCGTTGCATCGATATTCAAAGACCCCCGAAAGGAGGTCCGAAAATGAGAAATTCAGCACGGCCCGGCCCTCGTTTGCCGACCGGAACCGTGCCAAAAAACCCTCGTCCCGGTATCAGCCTTCCGGGGCGAAATTAGCCTTGGAAGCACCGCAGATCGGGCACACCCAGTCTCCGGGGATATCAGAAAACGCGGTCCCCGCCGCAATGCCGTTTTCCGGGTCGCCTACCGCGGGGTCGTACACATAGCCGCAGATTTCACACACGTACTTTTGCATGGTTTTTCCTCCTCGGTTTGGTGGTGACGTCTGGATACTGGGATGAGCGGTTCTCCCGGACCGGTTGGGAGAACCGACAGACAGCATCAGAAGGTGCAGACCTCGACCTCGAAAAAGGCCTGGGGATGATCACACACGGGACAGATCCTGGACGCGGCCTTGGCATTGAGCAGATGGCCACAGTTGCGGCATTTCCAGAGCTGTTCGTTGTCCCGCTGAAAAACCGTACCGGCCTCAATCGCCTTGACGATGCGCTCATAACGCTCCTGATGCGCTTTTTCGATGCGGGCGATATTTTCGAACATGCGGGCCAGATCATCAAACCCTTCCTCGCGGGCTTCCTTGGCCATGCGCGGATACATTTCGGTCCATTCTTCATTTTCGCCGGCCGCGGCCGCCTTCAGGTTGGCCATGGTATCGCCGATTCCCTGCAGCGCCTTGAAATGCAGTTTAGCATGTTCCTTTTCGTTGTCCGCGGTCTCCTGGAAAATAGCGGAAATCTTCTCGAATCCTTCCTTTTTGGCCACCGAGGCAAAATAGCTGTACTTGTTGCGGGCCATGGACTCGCCAGCAAAAGCTTCCAACAGGTTCTTTTCGGTCTTGGTACCTTTCAATGCGCTCATTGCATCCCTCTTTTCAGTATGAAAGTTTACGATAATACAGGTCATGGGACCTGTCGGCCAAATTACCTAGTATCCATCCCGAAACTCCGGATGGATACAGCGTAGTTTTCATTTGGAGAAACGAGCAATTTTTCGTTGTGGCAAGGAAATCAAGGGGTTGCGCGGAGGCGTACATCGGTACGCCGCACAAGCAAGCCTGCGGATTGACGCCGCCACGGCAGAAAAGGGCCGTTTCCGGATGAAAACTACCTATCAATGTTGTCCCGCTGGCAGTCCTCACAGAACCCGACCAGCGTCACGGCATAATCGACAATCCTGAAACCATCTCCGGTCACCTCCGGAGGCTGCAATATGCCGAAACTTCTATCCTCATAGTCCATCACCCTGCCGCACCCGAGACAAACCAGGTGAGGATGCAGAGAGGTATCGCCATCGAAATGCGCTTTGGAGTCACGGCTGTCGATTTTTCGAACCAGATCAAGCCTTACAAAGGTCTCCAGAACCCGGTAAACAGTGGTTCGGGAAATTCCGGGCAATTGACGGATCAGATCCGCATATAACTGGTCCGCCGTTGGATGATCCCGGCGGGCTGACAGCGCCCGCATTACCCCCAGCCGCTGGGGCGTCAGACTCACTCCCCGCGCCCTGCATGTTGCCATGAGTTCCTGCAATTTCTTTTGTTCCGACATAATGACCTCACTGATGTTTGGTACATTATTGCATCTGTCAATTAATGTCAATAGTAATTATTACCGTTTTGATCTTTTTTTGGCCGTCCCGGAGCAAGCTCAGGGCGATTTCGTTTGGTCCCGAAAACGATAAAACTTGACGCCGGTCAATCCCCGGAAAAGATGTTGGGAGTATGGTTGAATCATCCGTGGATCAACGCAGCGAGCACAACCTGACAATCAGCAACCGGCGAGCCTCCTCCGGGCGGAGCGTAACCTCCGCGCTCTGCCCGCTTTTTTATCTCGCCGATCCATGCATCCGCAAACAAAAGGAGTATGCCATGGAAATCATAACGCTTGAGGCGGCATCGAAAGTACCGGTCCCCTTCGATGCGCGCATCATGCACAACAGCGGTCCCGTCGAAGTCATTCATATTCTGCTGCGGCCCGGCGAAACCGTGCCACTGCACGACAATCCTTTCGACGTTCTGTTTTATGTCCTGGAAGGCCGCGGAGAACTGACGATCGAGGATGAAGTCCAACAGGTTGGCGGCGACAGCCTTATAGACATCCGCACGGGTACCCTGCGCGGATGGAAAAACACCGGCACCGAACCGGTGCGCCTGCTGGTCATCAAAATGACCGGCACCAAATTCTGACCATTTTGTGCAAAACAGCCCGCAAATGCCCGTTCAATGCGGGCTGTTTTGTTTTATCGCAAGACACACCCCATACAACCAGCAGGCGTTCGATTTTTCCAACGACAACAAGAAAAACCCCGATTGATGCCAGAATCTTCGAAAGAGCCAGGTGCGCACATCGGCGCTGCGACCGGCCGCGAATTTTCCTGATGACTTTTGGGAAGAAATTCTATAAAAAGAAGAGTAGTTTGAAGGGTGCCATTCGCAATCGATCGGGGACCGCCGGACAGAGGGATTCTGGCGAATGCCCCCACGACCCGCTCTGGATCTGCCTATATGAAGAAATCTCTACTCTGGATAATTGCATTCTGTTTCTGGACATCGGCCGCCGTGGCCGAGCCCGCCGCGGTTGACTCCGCCAGGGTCTATTCCATTCAACTGTTTGCCTATTCACGGCAGCCTGCTGCGGACGGCGCTGTGGAATCGCTGAAAAGCAAGGGTCTTGACGCTTATGTGACGACCAATCAGCGCGGCCTGTTTGTCGTTAGAACCGGCAGCCATGGCTCGCGCCTGGAAGCCAGACAAGCGGCAGAGCAGCTGCAGAAAAACAAGCTCATCGGCAGCTTCCTGATTGTTTCAGGCCGCGCCCCGGACACTGCGGAGGTTGCTGCCCGGACAAGCGAAATTCCCACAGCCGAGGTCAACAAGACCGTCTCCACAGCGCAAGCACCTGCCGCGGCCGCACAAGAAACCGCGACAGTCCCCCGCGTTGCCACCGATCCGGACACCGGGACGCCCAAATCGACGGCAGACACCGGCACGCAGGCCGTCGCTGATAAAAAGTCCGCAGGATCTCAAATGATTGCCGCGCTGGAAGCCATGGCACATCAACCCATAGCTCCGCAACCGCCCGGATTCCGCGCCGCCCGGATCGCCCTGGATTTTCTGGGCGTAAAGTATCGCTGGGGCGGCATGTCCGTCGAGACCGGCATGGACTGCAGCGGCTTCGTAAAAACCGTTTACGCGCTGTGCGGCATCAACCTGCCACGCACCTCCGCCGAACAGTACCGGCAGGGCGAACCGGTGGCACGCAACGAGTTGAGTCCTGGAGATATGGTCTTTTTCGGCAACAACAAGCGTGTCAACCATGTCGGCATTTACCTTGGCGAAGGCAAATTCATTCATGCGCCGCGTTCACGCAAAACCATCCGGATCTCAAACCTGGAGGAAAGTTCCCTGCGCAAAAAATTTCTAGGTGCACGCCGCCTGCTTTTCAACGACAAGTAACGCGGTCTCGGCCTGCTGTCATGGATCATCCCGTCACTTAACCGGGCCTGCCTGCCTATCCGCACGCGGGCCCGTTGTTTTTCCAAAAATCCTACTGCACCCGCGGCATTGCCTCCCACCAGCGCCTCTGAAAACGATAGAAGGACATGGAACGGCACTGCCGAGCTGATTCTTAACCTCAAGCCAGGACTCACAAGGAGCCATGATTCCCTATAGCGCAATCCTGACCGAAATCGCCATTCCCGTTTTCATCATGCTGGCACTGGAACGCTTTGCCGTCTATTTCTTTCTCCGGACTCCCCGCCAGGTCGCATGGGTGCGACGACACAGATGGCTGCACCCCAATGCCATCAGCCGCGCTCGGTATCCCATGGGTTTCGTATCGGCAATCCTCCTGCATCTGGGTTATCCACAATGGTGCTTTCTGTTTTTTACCTTCTGGATGATCACCGACATTACCGACGGCGACATCGCCCGAAAATGCGATCTGAATACGGAAGAAGGCGCTACCATCGACCCCCTCTCCGATAAACTGATGTACGCTCCCATGCTCGTCTACCTTGCCTGGAGGGGGGCGCTCAATCCGATGCTGGTGTTTGTTTTTCTGGCTTTCGACATCACCGGGCAAGCCTCTCGGCGTTTTATCAAGGTCAAAGCCGCCAACCTCTTCGGCAAGGCCAAAACCTTCATGGTGGTCGTGCTGCTGATCGTTGTCGGCCTGGAATGGATTTACGGCCCCCTTCCAATCCTCGGACGTTCCATTTACCCGTTGATGGCTATCTGTGCGGGATTGGCCTTCTGCTCCACCTTTTTCAAAGTCATTCCCAACTACTGGTACGCCAACATTCTCAGCATTCTCAACCTGGTATGCGGCCTTGCCGGCTGCTGGGTCGTTCTGAGCGGCAAGCCGGCGGTCTATGCCCTTGGGCTGGTGTTCCTCGGCCAGTTTCTGGATCTGTTCGACGGCCGCGCCGCCGAACGCTGGGGGTCCACCCCTCGCGGCGAAATTTTTGACGATGTCGCCGACGGAACCAGCTTTGGCCTGACGGTAGGTCTGATTGTCGTGGTTTCCTTCACCAAGCTCTGGTTAGGCCTGCTGCTCGGCGGTTTTTACCTTTTTGCCGTAATCTACCGACTGATCCGGTTTGTTGTGGAAAAACGCCGTAAAGGCGTAGCCGGAGGCGTTGCGAGCTTCGCCGGTCTGCCGTCCCCGGCAGGCGCCTTGATGGCCGGCACTGCATGCGTGCTGGTTCCCAGCCAGCCCGTGGTCGGCGTTATCGTAGCCATCACCTCGCTGCTGATGATTTCGCGCGTGCCTTACCCCCATTTCGGGCGCGCCATTTTACCCAGAGTTCCCAAAATCGTCAGAGTTCTGGTTCTTGGCGCATTTCTGTTTCTGCTGGCGCTCGGAGTGCGTCGCGACCAGTATCTGATCCCGCTGCTCATCGCCTTTGCAGCCGATACCATATACCTCGTTTCACCGCTGTTTCGCCGTCAATCCGGAAATGCCGACTGAGCCGGGCGTTCTGACCAAAACAAACCGGCAGTTGCAATGACAGTGACTGCGGCGCGTCCCGGTATTTTGACCAGCCATCATGCAAAAAGGGCCCGACCTTTTTTCAAGGCGGGCCCTTTTGCATGTTCTTCGCGCGATTACCGGCAGGCGCAAGACCCGCAATGGCATGCAGCTAAACCTTTTTAACAAATTCCGATTTCAGTTTCATGGCGCCAATGCCGTCAATTTTGCAGTCGATATCATGATCCCCTTCGACCAGACGAATGTTCCGGACCTTGGTGCCTACCTTGACTACCATGGAAGAGCCTTTGACCTTCAGATCCTTGATGACCGTTACCGCATCGCCATCGACAAGGACATTGCCATGGGCATCCCGAACAATTTTTTCCTGAACTTCGTTTACAGCCGCATGCTGCCGCGGCCATTCGTGGTGGCACTCGGGACATACATACAAAGGACCATCTTCGTAGGTATATTCAGAACCGCACACGGGGCACTTGGGAAAATCACTCATTATATCTATCATCCTTGATGCTTAAGCCAAAAGAGCCGGGTTTACCGCGAACCCCCCCGGGGGAAATATACAAATGCCGTAAAAGCAGACCAACCCTAGAGCATTTCATTCCAAAAAGCAACCCGACACCACAAACAGCTCAACCTCCGGTTTTGACCTGATGCCTCCGTTTTTGGCAGCTGAACACCGCTGCCTGATCCTCCTAGGTTTTCATGAATCCAACAAATATAAATATAAAGCCCGCGCCGGTTGCGGAGCGGGCTTCGTTTCATCCCTCTGGGCAATGGGGCTGCGCCCCTGGTTATCAAAGTTTTTGAACGTTTGCCGCCTGGGGTCCCTTCGGCCCCTTGACAACCTCAAAACTGACCCGGTCCCCTTCCGCCAGGGACTTGAAACCTTCCCCCGTAATTGCAGAAAAATGGACAAACACATCCGGTCCATTGTCCTGCTGAATAAAACCGAAACCTTTGGCGTCATTAAACCATTTCACCGTACCTTCTGCCATTACCGTTTCTCCTTTTTCTCGCTGTCCGAGTCTTCTGGATGGTACAAACCGATGCACAAACAAACTACCAAGGAACATACCCTTGTCATATTTCTAATGGACTTCTGTCATTAGTCAATACTCCGGGCAAGGAAAAAGTGCATGTAAACGCCTGCATGCTATGACAGTATGGCAAACAGCAAAGGTAGAGAGGCGAAAGAGACAACAATACCTATTCCGATCAGCGCTATCGCCAAATCGCTCTCCATGCCGGCGATCACCGCCACGGCGCCGGCCGTAACCATGGGCGGCATACCGGCCTCAAAAACGGCAACATCCACATGCAATCCGCTTGCCCCAAGCAGGCGGCACACACCGAGAGTCACGAGGGGCGCAATCAGCAACTTGATCAGCAAACCGTAACCAAGCGGCCTCAACAGATGGCGTGGCAACCTCCAGTTCAGCTGCAGGCCAATAGCGGTCATAACCAGTGGCGTAAGACTCTGGGATACGCCCTGCAATGCCGCCTGCAATGCGTCGGGATAAGGCCAGGGGCGCAGCGCAAGCCCAGCCATCACGGCCAGAGTCGGCGGAAAAGTTAAAGTCCGGCGGGCAATGGACCCGATCCGCAACTTTCCGTCACGACCGTACAAGGCAAGAATCAGGGATCCATACAGGGCAAAGATCAGCATGGTTCCGATCTGATCGTAAACAATCAGATAAGGAATACCCTGCTGCCCGAAAAAGGCATTAACCATCGGGACCCCCATAAAGGAGGTATTTCCGAGAGGCACCAGCAGCAGAAGAACGCCGGTCTGGGCACGACTCCAGTGAAACTTTGCAGCCGCCGCCAGGACAAATGCCGCCGACAAAATCAGCAATCCCCAGGGAACCGCCGCTACCAGCAGCGCTTCTCGCCCGATCTGCAACTGCGGAATTTTCAGCAAAACCAGCGCTGGCAGGGAAACATACAGCGCAAACATGTTCAGCACCTGGGCCGAATCCTTTGGAAAGGCCTTTAGCCTTCGAAACAAAAGGCCCAGCCCGACAAAAACAACAATAAGAACGAAATTCGACATAACGATCCACACCTCGAAACAGCGCTTTGCATGAGGCGTGTATTCTAGGCTGTTTGACCGGCGTATACAAGCCCTGCCAGCCCTGCGCAAGCGCGAACAGATTTCTTCAGCATCTGAAAACAACAAACAGCGGGGCCAAGCGTCACCCCAAACCATTGGCGTGCCGCTGAAAACCGCGGATAAATACAGCATAGATTTCATATGGGAAACGCGCTGTTTGCAGATGCAGACCCACTGGTTAATGTTTTTTGCAGTCAAGGGTTGACAACCCTTACGCAATTGTGTATCTTCGCACCTCATCGACGCGGGGTGGAGCAGCTCGGTAGCTCGTCGGGCTCATAACCCGAAGGTCGCAGGTTCAAATCCTGCCCCCGCTACCAAATACGACAAAGGGACCGGCAGAAATGCAGGTCCCTTTTTGTTTATCAGTCTGCCGTGGAAACCGGTCAGAAGCCATCCACCGGACCGTCGTTCAGGTCCTTGACCATGTATGTCCCTTCGGAAGTACCGTCACTGCGCCATAATTCCCGTCCGTGCCGGCTGTCGGTGGCACGAAACAGTAGCAGTCCGTTGATCCGGGAGAAGTTGGAAGGCCAGGAGTTGTCCCGGCCGGGCTGTATATCATAAACCAGCATGGTCCCCTCCCGAGTACCGTCGGTACGCCAGAGTTCCCGGCCATGCACACCATCATCGGCTTCAAACAACAGACTGCCGTTCACTTGAGTAAAATACCGGGGGTTCGAACCGGTCGGACCCGGAAAAATATCCACAACCATGTCAGTGCCTTCCACGGATCCGTTTGAACACCACAATTCCCGCCCATGAGTCCCGTTATCGGCCCCGAAACAGACCTTATCGTCCAGGACAGCAATCCCGGCCGGAAACGAGCCGGGTGTGCCCTCATTGATATCCATAATCATCCGGGTACCGGCGGCGGTGCCATCGGTACTCCATAGTTCGAAGCCATGAAGCCCGTCATTGGCCCCGAAAAAAAGCCGGTTTTGAACCTCGCGAAACTGGTAAGGGCGTCCGGACGGCTTTCCGGGATTGATATCGCGCACCAGTGCTGTACCGCCGGAACTGCCGTCGGAACGCCACAACTCCAACCCCCAGGCGGTACTTTCCACGCGCAGGCAGTGCGACAGCAGCGCCGGGCGCGTGGCCGCACTGGCACCTGTGCAGGCAAAACATCCCAGACCTGCGGCCAAAACTAAAACAGTTACGTACAAAAAATAACGACACATGAATGAGAGATTCCCTATTTAATTAGTTTTACATAAATTTATTTAAACACTGATATAGTAGTAAATATATTCTTATTTTGCCAGTTTTTTTTGCTGAGGCGAGCACCTGCCGTATACCAGACAAATTTTCTGGAAAAATCCATCGACGTTTTATATGATTGCAGAGCTTCGCAAGGACCCGACTCTGGGGCTTTAGCTGCGAAAGCCGAGCCGAAAAACCCTTTCGCCATCAACTCTCACCCGACCCCGGGACTGCTCTTCCGGACAGCCGACACACGTCCTGCCCACCCGCCGGTCAGCCCGTTACGTGAACGCAAAGGAGCGACAATGAAAATTCTGGTTGCGGAAAAAGTTGCCAAAGAGGGCCTGCTGATCATGGAGAAGGACCCCCTTGTCGAACTGGATGTCAAAACCGATCTGAGCCGGGAAGAATTGCTCCGGATCATCGACAGTTACGAGGGGCTGGTGATTCGCAGCGCAACCAAGGCCGATCGTGAACTGCTTGAAGCCGGCAAAAACCTCAAGGTCGTCGCGAGGGCGGGCGTGGGACTTGACAACGTCGACCTGAAAGCCGCCAGTGAAAGAGGCATCATTGTCTGCAACGCACCTTTCGGAAACATCAACAGCGTCGTCGAGCACGCCATGGCCCTGATTCTGGCCACCTGCCGGAAACTGGTGAAGGCCGACACAAGCATCAAGGGCGGCGCCTGGAATCGCTCCATCAAGGCGATGGAACTCAAAGGCAAGGTCGCCGGGGTTATTGGCCTGAACAAAATCGGCGGGGGTGTCGTCACCCGACTGAAAGCCTTCGACTGCGAAGTCATCGGCTGCGATCCCTACATTTCTGAAAAACGGGTCCAGGATCTGGGAATCCGGCTGGTGTCCCTCGAAGAGTTGATCCGGTCCTCCGATGTCATCACCGTGCACGTGCCTCTCAACGACGAGACCCGCAACCTTATCGCCGCTCCCCAACTGCAGCAGATGAAGGACGGGGTGATCCTGGTCAACACCGCACGCGGCGGCATCATCAATGAGCAGGACCTGCTGGCCGCCCTGGAAAGCGGCAAGGTCGGCGCGGCCTGCGTCGATGTATGGAGCGAGGAGCCTCCGCAAAGTGAACACCTCAAAAAACTGGTTGCCCACGAGCGCATGCTCGCCATCCCGCACCTGGGCGCGTCCAGCGCTGAAGCCCAGATCAATGTCTCCATTGACGTGGCCCGGGACATCGTACGCTTCGCCAATGAACAGCCCATGGAATACGCCGCAAACATTCCGCGCTTCGACAGTTCATTGATGGGGCAGATGCGGCCCTTTCTGCGACTGGTCAACATCATGGCCGATTTCGTTTCGCAACTGGCCGATTCCAATCTCAACAAGGTCACCTTTACCTACCAGGGGAGCGTGGCCGAATACGATTGCTCGCCGATAACCGTTTGCGGCATGGCGGCGCTGCTGAACAACAAGGTCGAGCAGGACGTCAACATGGTCAATGCGGCGCTTATCGCGGAAAACATGGGTATCGCCGTCGAGGAAGTCAAAAACCCCGCCCCCGCAGCCTTCGCCAACACCGTAACCATCGACATCGAAGGCCCCGGCATGCGCCGCACCATCGTCGGCACCCACTTCGAAGGGCAACCGCGTGTCGTGCGTCTGCGCGACTACCAGGTCGATTTTGCTCCTGAAGAACACATGCTGGTCATTACCTACCAGGACCGGCCGGGCATGATCGGCAAAATTGGACAGGTTCTGGGAGAACACGATATCAATATCGCCGCCATGAATCTCGGACGCCAGCAAAAGCGGGGCGAGGCCATGGTTATCCTGTCTCTGGACTCGCCGGTTCCGTCCAACGTGGTAGACGAAATCGGATCGGTCATCGTGGCAAGCTTCATCAAATATCTGCACGTGGTCAAGGCACGACCGGAACAATGATGGCATGTGGAAGGGGCGGCCTTTGGCCGCCCCTTCCACATGCTCACAATGCCTTCCCCAACACACGGTTTGAGATATGATTGTCGGAATACCCAGAGAGATCAAAGTCAGGGAATACCGGGTCGCCATGACGCCGGCAGGAGTCCGCGCCCTGACCGAAGCGGGGCATGATATTGTCGTGGAATGCGGCGTCGGCATCGGCAGCGGCCTGGAGGACCGGGAATACCTTGAAGCCGGTGCCCGCACGGTGGAAGGTGCTGCCGAAGTCTATGCACAGGCCGACCTGATCGTAAAAGTCAAGGAGCCGCTGCCGGCTGAATACGGGCTGTTGCGCAGCGGCCAGTGCCTGTTTACCTATCTGCACCTGGCGACCAATACAGCTCTGACCTCCGTGCTGCTGCAAAACCGGATAACCGCCCTGGCTTATGAAACGGTGCAACTGCACGATGGCAGTCTGCCCCTGCTGCAGCCCATGAGTGAAGTTGCCGGACGCATGGCGGTACAGATCGGCGCCCATTTTCTGCAAAAAGAACAGGGGGGCAAAGGCGTGCTTCTTGCCGGCGCACCCGGTGTGCGCCCGGGACGCGTCGTGGTGCTGGGGGCCGGTACCGGCGGCAGCAACGCCGTGCGCATCGCGGTCGGCATGGGCGCCGACGTCACGGTTCTCGATATCGAGCCTTCGCGACTGGCCCTGCTCGACGAGCACTACGGCAACCGCATCCACACTCTGATTTCCAATTCCCAGAACATCGAGGACGAGGTACGACATGCCGACCTGGTGGTCGGCGCGGTGCTGATTCCGGGGGCCAGGGCACCCCACCTGGTAACGGAGGATTTGGTAAAGCAAATGGAACCGGGCAGCGTGATCGTCGATCTGGCGGTCGATCAGGGAGGCTGTGTCGAGACCGTCCGCCCCACCACCCACGACGAACCGGTGCGAACAGTGCACGGGGTTTTGCATTACGGCGTGCCCAACATCCCGGGAGCGGTCAGCCGCACCAGCACTTTCGCCCTGACCAACAGCACCCTGGCCTACATCCGCAAAATCGCCGACCTGGGAGTGTCAAACGCCCTGGCTTGCGATGCCGCCCTTGCCAAAGGACTCAACACCCGTGACGGCCAGATACACAACAGGAAGGTGGCCAGCGCTTTGGGGCTGGCTTTTTCACCCGTCACATGTGCAGATAGTGATCAAGGATAAATCGTGAGATGCTGCGCCGCGGCGGCAGTTTCGGGAGTGCCTTAACGGAAAACCAGCGGGCATCGGCCAGTTCGCTGTAATCGACAACCAGTTCGCCGCTTTCATAATCCGCAACGAATCCGGCCATCATCTGGCTGGGGAAAGGCCAGCACTGACTGCCGACATAACGCAGATTTTTGACCCGCACCCCGGTTTCTTCAGTAATCTCCCGAACCGCCGCCTCCTCCAGACATTCACCGAAATTGACGAAACCCGCCACCAGACTGTAATGCCCGTCAGGCCACTCGGCTTTGCGTGTCAGCAGCACTTCTCCAGGTCGGCGCACCAGCGTAATGGCGCAGGGGTGAATGTGAGGAAAATGCAGGGCGCCACAACCGCAGCAGCGTTTGCCCCACTCGCCCGGCAACCGTAGCATGGAATTGCCGCACCGGCTGCAGACCCGGCTGTTCGACTCCCAGTGCCGGATCTGGTGCGCCAGCCCCCCGAGGGATAACAGATCGACGGGAATACAAGCTCCCCAATCCCGTAACTGGCAAGCCTCCAGACCATCGGGCAAAAGCTCTTGTTCCGGCCACGGCAACATCCGGCATGGCACCCCATCCCAGGTTCCGAAAAACAGGGGGACATCCTGCACCGGCCAGTCAGGCGCAAAGACGCCACGGGGAAGACACGGCCCAGCGGCCGCTTTTTGCAACAGCAGTTCGCTGCCGCGCAATATGATCCAGTACCCGTCGCCACCCGGATCACGATCCGGCGTCGCTTGTTGAAAATGCTCCTGCAAGCAATGGTTGTTAAACGGCAGGTGCAAGGGGGAGGAAAAAAAAGTGCTCAATCGGTCCACATCCGCACTCCGATAAAAAGAACCTGCGTTTCAAAAAAGCCTGGCAGCCAACAGCAGGGCCAGTTGCGTCTTGGCATCCAGAATCGCACCGCCGTCAAGCAAACGCAAGGCCTCTTTCAGAGTCATGACGACGGGATGGATGAACTCATCCTCCTCCAGAGCGCTCGGCACCGGCGTCAGGTCCGTTGCCAGATACAGATAAACCCGCTCATCACAAAAACCGACGGCGGAGAGCATATTAACAAGAGGCCTTATGGAGGCTGCCCGGTAACCGATCTCTTCCTGCAGTTCCCGGCGAATACAATCGACCGGATCTTCTCCAGCTTCCAGTCGACCTGCCGGGATTTCCCAGATCGTGCCATCCGCCGCCGGACGAAACTGGCGGATCAAAATGATACGTCCGTCATCCAGAACCGGCAGGGCCGCCGCCCCTCCCGGGTGGCGAACCATTTCAAAAGTCGCCATCCGGCCATCCGGCAGCCGATGGTCCTCCAGCGCTACGGAAAAGATCCGGCCCGCAAATACCGGTTTGTTTCGCTGATTCATTCCCCACCCCGCACCGGCAGCACCATCCGCAGTTCCCCGAAAACAGCCCGGAACACGCATGGCAACTCGCCCAGATAATCACCATCCACCTGCACGGGGGCAGGCCCCCCGGTTACGACAATCTCGCGCGCCTGCAGCTGAATCGCCTCTTTGGCGCACAACGGACGAGCTGCGGCAATTTTGCCGATGGTGCGTAACATACCCAGTCGCGAACCGGACCGCAACAGACAAACACTGAGGGTGTTTTCGAACAGCGATGCACCGGCGCTGACCACAAAGCGCCCGCCATAAAGGCGGCAGTTGCTGATGATGACGCCGTAAGCCTGCCGCCGCAGCCCGGACTCGGTGACAACCTCCAAAGGCCGGGGCCGATAGCGAAACAGGCTAATCAACCCGCCGAGCACATAAGCCGCCTTGCCCAGCTGTCGCTTCAGACGCAGGTTGACCCCCCGCACCACCTCCGCGTCCAAACCGATCCCCGCCATGAGCAAAAAGCGCTGGCCATCCGCCTGCCCCAGACAGACACGCCGGGGGCCGCCATCGATCACCAGATTGCAGGCCCGCTCCACCTCGAAGGGTATCCCCGTTTCCAGAGCAAAGACATTGGTGGTCCCCAGCGGGATAAAGCACAGAGGGATGTCACTCGGCGCCAGGCCGTTGATGACTTCATTGAGCGTGCCGTCTCCACCGGCGGCGCAGACCCGGTCGAATCCGACGGTCCGAGCCGCGGCGGCCGCCCGTTGAGCATCACCGCGCGCTCCGGTCAGGGTGAGATCGACAATTGCACCCCGCTGCTGCAAACAGGTGACGGCCCGGGCGATCTGATTTTGCGCGCTACCGCCCGCAATCGGATTGGCTATCAGCTTGATTTTCATCTTGCATCCCGGTCAGACAGTTATTGGCCTGTTATGGATGTGACGCATCCTGCGCCGGCCTGTTGCGGCGCAACAAATCCCCTCCCCGGGCCCCTTCCGGAAGAGCGAGCACAACCCTGGCATTGGGCTGCACGACCGCTACGGGCAGGCCTGCCATATCCATCGGCTGCCCGACGACAAAGCGGTTCTGACGCATGCCCGGGCCGATGAGTTCCAGCGTCTCGCCGGGAAAGAACCGGTTGCGGCCCACGATCTCGCCGCAACCATCCGCCGCAGTAGACACGACCTCCCCGACAAAATCGCAATGACGGATATAACCGCCATGTTCGGCGTGCAACTGCGCATCGTCGCGGCCCAGAAGAAAACCTGTGCCATAGGGTCGGTGACTGACACTTTCCAGTTCCTCGCGCCACACAGGATCGCATTGCCACGCGGATGGGTCTTCCAGATAGCGGTCAAGCGCTGCCCGATATACCCGGGTGACGGCAGCAACATAATAACGGCTTTTCATGCGCCCCTCGATCTTGAGGCTGTCAACGCCGGCGTTCACCAGCAGGGGCAGCTGTTCGAGCAGGCAGAGATCACGGCTGTTAAGGATATAACTGCCGCGGCCGTTTTCCTCGATGGGCATATACCGCCCTGGCCGGGTCTTTTCCACCAGCGCATAACTCCAGCGGCAGGGTTGCGTGCAGAGCCCGCGATTGGCATCGCGACCGGTCAGCGCCGCCGACAGCAGGCAGCGGCCCGACCAGGCGACACACATGGCGCCGTGCACAAAAACCTCCAGAGCGGCATCGGTAGCGGCACGTATCGCACGGATTTCCTCCAGGCTGAGTTCCCGCGCCAGATTGACGCGCTTCACCCCGGCACCGACCCAGAAACGCACCGCTTCGGCATTGGTCGTGTTTGCCTGGGTTGAAAGGTGGATTTCCCTTTCAGGATCACCAGCTTTTACAAGGGCCAGAACACCGGGATCAGCCACGATGTAGGCGTCGATATCAAGGCTCCGCAAGGCATCGATGTAAGCTGCGCAGGCCTCCGTTTCCCCGGGTAAAAGATAGGCATTCAGGGTCAGATACATGCGCCGGTTCTTACGCAGCGTCAACTCCCTGGCCCGCGACAATTGCTCCAGATCGAAATTGTCCGCCTGGGCCCGCAGCCCAAACTGCTCGCCTCCCAGATAGACGGCATCGGCCCCGTACAACAGGGCGGTTTCCAGTTTTTCAAGATTGCCGGCAGGCGCCAGCAGCTCAGGCAAACATCTCATGGCAAATCGACTTCCGGAAAGATCGAGGTCTAGCGCCGGCACCACACCGCTCCGCTGCGGGCAGGTCAAGCACCAGCGATTCGTTAGCACACCTTAGCATGAAAAATAGAAACCGGGAAACGGCTTCCCGCCGCTCGAAAACCTTTGCCCTTGACAAGACATTAAAAACCCTCTACTTTTTAAGTTGTTTTTCACTTTTCGGATGCTTTTTTTTTTGCGGCTTTGTGTTTCCCACGGGCCGGGATTTCCGTCATGTTTCGATTCGCAACCCTTCTGATGCTTGGCAGCCTGCTCTGCGGTGGCTGCGCCACGTCCACGGCACCGGGCGACGACCCCATCAATACAGCCGCTCGACGGCGCATGGACGTACTGGAAAACCATCTTGCCGAGATGTTCCGGCGTCTCGACAGCCTCGAGCACACCCTGACCGACCAGCAGCAGCAGTTGGCAACCCTGCAGGCTGCCGTATCGGCACAAAAAGTCACCCCTGCCGGGGAAAACGCCAGTCTTTCCGAACCGGTTGAGGCAACCGGAACCGCTGTCATCGGCGCATCGGCGCCGGAAACCTATCTCAAGGCTTTTGGCGATTACGCATCAGGCCGCTACCCGCAGGCCATTGAAGGCTTCCGGTCTTTTCTGCAGCAGTTCCCCGCCAACAATTATGCCGGCAATGCTCAATATTGGCTCGGAGAATGCTTCTACAGATTGGGTCGATACGACCGTGCCGTTCAGGAATACCGCAAAGTCGTCGACAATTATCCGTTGAGCGGCAAGGCTCCGGACGCCTTGCTGCACATGGCTCCGGCGCTGCGCCAGCTCAATCAGTACGAACAGGCGCGGCAGGTTCTGCAGACCCTTCGGCAACGCTACCCCAACAGCGCCGCCGCACGCAAAGCCCTGGCCGGATCCTGAAGGCTCTGCCTGTTTTTTTGGCCCGGATTGAAGCACAAGATTTTCCATCTGATCATTACCGCAAGGGGGAGATTCCATGAAAACCATCTGCAAAGCTCTTGCAGCCCTGTGTCTGCTGTTTCCGCTTGCGGCTGCGGCACAGACACCGGAACAGGTCTACACCATTAAAAAAGGCGACACCCTGTGGGGCATCTCCGAAAAATTCATCAAGGATCCCTACTACTGGCCGAACCTTTGGGCCAACAACCCGTTCATCACCAACCCCCATTTCATCTATCCGGGACAGCGCGTCGCCATCCGCAACGGTCGCCTGGTGCTGCTGCCCGGCCAGGATGCGCAAGCCACCGAATCGCAGCCCTGCATCATGCCCATCGAGCCGGTCGAGGAAATCACCGTCAAAGGCGTCGCCGGCAATGAAGGCTTCGTCACCCTGGAGGAACTGGACCGGGCCGGCACCCTGATCGATGCCACGGACGACCGGATTCTGCTCAGCTACCAGGACCAGGTTTTCGTAAAAATCCAGGAGCCGGGCCTGCAGCCCGGCGACCGTTTCGCCCTTGTCGAAGTCGGTGAACAGATCAGGCACCCTGTCAGCAAGGAAATCCTCGGCCATCGCGTCAGCTATCTGGGCGAAGTCGAAATCAGCGACGTTTCCCCGCCCGTGGCGACCGGGATAATACGGCGTGCGGTCAAGGAGATTACCCGCGGCGCCATTTTGATCCCGATGCAACCGTCCCGGCGCGATATCGTTCTGAAAAAGGCTGCCGCTCCCCTGCTCGGCCATGTCATGGCCAGCAGCCGCGAAAAAATCGCCCTCAGCCAGCATGATGTCATCTATCTCGACCTTGGAGAAACCGACGGCCTGGAATCCGGCAACATGATCTATCTAAGCCGTCCCCGGCAGACGACCCAACGGATCCTGCCCGAGCACGATGTCGAACTGCCTGACGAACTGCTTGGGGCCGCCGTAATTATTGCCACCCAACCGCAGACGGCAACAGCGTTGATCCTCAAATCGGTCGCTCCCATTTATGTCGGTGACCGGGTTTCGACGCCGACCGAATAACAACCTCCCTGCAGGGATTTCCCGAACAGCAAAAAAAGGATTGAAGTCATTCAATCCTTTTTTTGCATGGTGACAAACCCTTGACCATGACACGCACCGAACAGGCATGGCTGCGACTGTATCTGACTCCCGGACTTGGCCGGGTCGGCACCATCCGCCTCATTGAGGCTTTCGGATCTCCCGAGGCTGCCCTTGCCGCCAGCCCCCGGGCCTGGACTGAACAGGCGCGCGTTCGCCCGGCGGTAGCCGCTTCGCGGCCCGCTGAAGGGGATGCCGTTTTTATCCAAACCCTGGAAACCCTCGACCGACTCGAAGTCGGCATCATTTCCCTATGGGACCAGCATGCATATCCGGAGCCGCTCCGATCTATCTACGATCCGCCGGCGTTGCTGTTTGTCAGGGGAAAACTCCCCGAACAACAGGGACTTGCCGTGGTGGGAGCCCGGCGCGCCTCGCCGGACGGGATTCGCCTGACCCGCACCCTCTGCCGTCAGATCGCGGCCCAGGGAATTTCCATCGTCAGCGGCCTGGCCCGGGGCATCGACCGGGCGGCGCACGAAGGCGCCCTGATGGTTGACGGTGCCACCGTAGCGGTGCTCGGCTGCGGTATAGACCGCGTCTATCCACGGGAAAACGAACCCCTGTATTTCGAAATACTGCAAAAAGGCGGCGCCATTCTGTCGGAATATCCGCCGGGAACACCACCACTGGCGCAGCACTTTCCCGGTCGCAACCGCATCATCAGCGGTATGTGCCGGGGAGTTCTGGTGGTGGAAGCGGCAGCTCGCAGCGGTTCGCTGATTACTGCCGAATTCGCTCTTGAGCAGGGAAGAGAGGTATTTGCGGTACCGGGGCCGGTAAACAATCCCGGCAACCAGGGCACCAATCAACTGCTCAAGGAAGGTGCCCGCCTGGTGACCGAAAGCGCCGATATCCTGGACATATTCAAGCCCGGATGTTGCCCCTCGGAACCGCCTGCCAGGCCGGACCCGCTGCTGGAAAAACTATCGGGACAATTCCTGAACGTATACCGGGAGCTACAGGACAGCCCGCTGCACCTCGATGAACTGGCTCGGAAATGCGGCTTGACTCCCATGGAGGTTTCCGCTATTTTACTCCACTTGGAACTTGAGGACGGAGCGACACAGCTTCCCGGCATGCGTTTTGTGCGCAAGCGGAGCTTATAAGAACCTGGAGATTTATGACCGGAAACCCCCTCAAAGAACGGGTTTTGGCCATCGTCAGCATTATCGCTCATTACATCATGGAAGATGGGCAGCTGCCGGCCAATGGAGACCTTGTCGAGGAACTGCTGGCTGTCGGGTTCGAGGCGGATGAAATCGATGCGGCTTTCAACTGGATGGAAAACCTGTCCATGCACCCGGATGCCGACCCTTCAACCCGCCCCCTGACCGTCCCCAGCCAACGAATATTTACAGCCGAGGAATGTCAGGCCATCGCGCGTGAAGCACGCGGTTTTCTGATGCGCGTGCGCGAGATGGGAATCATCGACGGAAACCTTCTGGAAGAAATCATCCAGAAGGCCTTGAACACCGACGACGATGAAGTCAGCCTGAAAGACATCAAGACGCTGACCGCCCTGACCCTTTTTTCCCACTCTCACCATGAGTGGATGCGCGAAGTCGACTGTTTCATGGACGACGACTGGACTCGGCTCTACCACTGATACAGACACGCCAGGCTGCGGGTTCCCTGCAGCCTTTTGTTTCAGTGTTGGCACGGGGACCAAAGACATGACCTCCTCCCAAAAGACATCTTCACAAAGAGGCATTCATGGCACAATCCCTGGTAATCGTCGAATCGCCCGCCAAGGCGAAAACCATCGAAAAATTTCTCGGTCCGGGTTATAAGGTCCTGGCTTCCTACGGACACGTGCGCGCGTTGCCGAGCAAGCAGGGCTCGGTCGACGTGGAACACAATTTTTCTCCCCGCTATCATATCCTCCCTGAAAGCCAGAAGCATATCGAGCTTTTAAAAAAGGAGGCCAAAAAGAGCCGGGAACTGATACTGGCCACTGACCCCGACCGTGAGGGAGAGGCTATTGCCTGGCATCTGCTCGAAGCCCTGGGCATCTCCGAACAGGCCGCTTCCCCCGAGGTAAAGCGCGTCACTTTCCACGAGATCACCAAGGGCGCCATTCAGGAAGCCATCGCCCACCCCGGTCACATCAGCCGCGAACTGGTCGACGCTCAACAGGCCCGCTCCGTCCTCGATTACCTGGTCGGTTTCAATCTTTCGCCCTTTTTGTGGAAAAAAATTCGCTACGGCCTGTCCGCCGGGCGTGTGCAATCCGTTGCCCTGCGCCTGATCTGCGAGCGGGAGAAGGAAATCGCAGCGTTTGCGCCCCGTGAATACTGGTCCATCGAGGCCCGTCTCGGCACGGACCAGGGGAGCGTTTTCGCAGCACGGCTGAATGCCATCGACGGCAAAACCCTCGATAAATTCGATATCGCCGACCAAAATCAGGCCGAAGATCTGGTCAGGGCCATCAGCAAGGAATCCTTCCAGGTCAGAGAGCTCAAAAAATCCTCCAAAAAGCGCAACCCGGCCGCACCCTTTACCACCAGCACCCTGCAGCAGGAAGCAAGCCGCAAGCTGGGGTTTTCCGCCCGCAAAACCATGACCGTGGCACAGAAGCTCTACGAGGGAATCGACATCGGCAACGGACTCGAAGGCCTTATCACCTACATGCGTACCGACTCGGTGGCACTCTCCCAGGTTGCCACCACTGAGGCCCGCGACGTCATCACCCGCATGTTCGGCAAGGAATATGCCCTGGAAAAACCCCGGGCGTTCAAAAACAAAGCCAAAAACGCCCAGGAAGCTCACGAAGCCGTGCGTCCAACAGCGCTGTCCAACTATCCGGATCAGATCAAAGCGCACCTGACCTCCGACCAGTTCAAGCTTTACCGCCTTATCTGGCAGCGCACAGTCGCCTCGCAGATGGCAGCGGCGGTCCTGGACGCCACGACAGTCGATATCGCCGCCGGCGAGCGGTTTATGTTCCGGGCGTCGGGGCAGGTTGTGCGCTTTGCCGGCTTCATGAAGCTCTACATCGAGGACTACGACAGCGCCGAGGAACAGGACGATCAGAAAGAAGCCACCCTCCCGGAACTGCGGCAGCATCAGCCACTGCAATGTGAAGAGCTTCTTCCGGCGCAGCATTTTACCCAGCCGCCACCGCGGTTCACCGAGGCCAGTCTGGTAAAGACACTCGAGGAAAACGGCATCGGCCGGCCATCGACCTATGCGTCCATCATCAACACCCTGGTGACCCGCAAATACGTGCGCCTGGAAAAACGTACCTTCCATACCGAGGATGTGGGGATGGTGGTCAGCGACCTGCTGGTCAATCACTTCACCAAATACGTCGATTACGACTTTACCGCCGGCATGGAAGAAGACCTGGATGCCATCTCCCGCGGTGAAAGGGAGTGGCAGCCGGTACTCAAGGACTTCTGGGAACCGTTTATCTCCCTGCTGCGGCAGAAAGAGACCGAGATTTCCAAGCAGGATGTGACGACGGAAAAAACCGACCGAACCTGTCCCGAGTGCGGCAAACCGCTGGTCATCAAGCTTGGCCGCTCGGGCCGGTTCCTGGCCTGCTCGGGATTTCCCGAATGCCGTTATACCGAGCCGCTGAACGGCAGCGAGCGGGAAGAACCGGTCATGTCGGACCAGACCTGCGACAAGTGCGGCGCCCCCATGCTGGTCAAACAGGGGCGCTATGGCAAATTTCTGGCCTGCTCAGCCTATCCGGACTGCAAAAACATTCAGCCTCTCGTCAAGCCCAAGGCTCTTGGCATCCCCTGCCCCCAGTGCGGGGAAGGGGAGTTGATGGAGAAAAAAAGCCGCTACGGCAAAATTTTTTACTCCTGCAACCGCTACCCGCAATGCAAATATGCCCTGTGGGATCTGCCGATCCAGGAACCCTGTCCCAAATGCAAGTTTCCGCTGGTAGTGGAAAAAACTACCAAGCGGCAGGGTACCTTCCGCAAGTGCCCGCAGGAAAGCTGTGACTGGACCGAAACCCTGGTGCCACCGGAGACCAAAACCAAAGCCGCCACCAAAAAGCCCGCGGCCAAAAAAACATCCACGGCCACACCGTCGCCCAAAAAAACCCCGGCAAAGAAAGCCGCAAGCGATAAAGCCGCAAGCGACAAAGCCACCGCCAAAACAGCGCCGGCGAAAAAAGCCTCCAAAGCCAAAAGCAAAGCCTGAAACCTGCAGGCCGGGTGGCCTCTTTTTAAACATTGACCGGATCCCGGCCACTCCCACCTCGATGCGACCGGTCCCGCGGGCCCGGTCGTTTGCGCTTTTTGGAAACCCCTTACGGTGAGATCCGAATGAACCAGGCAAAACCACCTCAACCCGGCATAACCATTATTGGCGCCGGCCTGGCCGGCTGCGAAGCCGCCTGGCAGGCCGCTGAACGGGGTTTGCGGGTGATACTGTACGAAATGAAACCCCGGGTCTTTTCCCCGGCACATCGCAGTCCCGATTTGGCTGAACTGGTTTGCTCCAACAGCTTGCGCGGTACCGGCATGAATAACGCCGTCGGTTGCCTCAAGGAAGAACTGCGCCGCTGCGCCACCCTGTTCATGCAGGCCGCCGATGCCAGCGCGGTTCCGGCCGGGGGAGCGTTGGCAGTCGATCGCGAGGCTTTTTCCGCATTCATCACCGACTGCATCGAGCGACACCCCAACATTGATCTGCAGCGCCGCGAACTGGCCGCCGTTCCGGCGCAAGGGACGACCATCATTGCTTCGGGCCCTCTGACGTCGGCCCCCTTGGCCGCCGATATCGCCCGCCTCACCGGAAGCGGACAGCTCTATTTCTACGATGCCATTGCTCCGATCATCGAAGCCGACAGCATTGACCATGCTATCGCATGGAAAGCCTCCCGCTACGGTCGCGGAGGGGATGACTACATCAACTGCCCGCTGTCCCGCGAGGAATATTACGCATTTATCGAGGCCCTCAGATCCGCCGACAAGGTACCGGGCAAGCACTTTGAAAAGGTGATCCATTTCGAAGGCTGCATGCCGATCGAGGAAATGGCCGAGCGGGGCGATATGACCCTCGCCTTCGGCCCCATGAAGCCGGTCGGACTGCCCGATCCGCGCACCGGAAAAGAGCCCTTCGCCGTGGTACAGCTGCGCCAGGACAACCTGCATGCCACCCTGTTCAACATGGTCGGATTTCAGACCAAGCTGACCTGGCCGGAACAGCGGCGCATTTTCCGCACCATCCCCGGCCTGCAAAACGCCCGCTTTGCCCGCCTCGGAAGCATGCATCGCAACACCTTCATCAACGCCCCGGCCTGCCTCGACCAACACCTGCGGCTGAAAGCCGAGCCGCGGCTGTTCTTTGCCGGGCAGATTACCGGTGTTGAAGGGTACGTCGAATCGGCCGCCTGTGGCTTTCTGGCCGGGCTGTTCGCCGCAGGGCAGGTGCTCGGCAACCCGCTGCCCTTGCCGCCGCCGACTACCTCCCTCGGTGCACTGCTTGGCCACCTGGCCCACTCCGAGCCCGACTCTTTCCAGCCGATGAACATCAATTACGGCCTTTTCCCGCCCGTGGAGGAGCGCAAACGCAAGCGGGCCGAGCGACGCCTGGCTCTGGCGGAACGGGCTCTTTGCGATCTGGAAGTGTGGCGTCGGCAAATCCTGGCCGCTACCTCCGACCTCTTGTTCCGCCCCCAGGAGCCGCCCGATGAACCCTGATCCCCGGCTGACCTCCGATCGCCTTGAAAACACCATCGTGCTGGCTTCGGCCTCGCCTCGGCGCAGTCAGTTGCTGGCTTCGGCGGGTATTGCCTTCACCGTGGTCGGCAGCGACGCTCCCGAAACGATACAACCCGGAGAATCGCCGCAGCAGCACGTCCGGCGTCTGAGCCTGCTCAAAGCCCGGGAGGTGGCGCACCGCTCCCACATCACGGGGCGCTGGTTCATCGGAAGCGACACAGTGGTGGTCCGCGATGCGGCCATTCTCGGCAAACCGGCCGATGCCGGCGAGGCCGCGGCCATGCTGGGCTCGCTGTCGGGCCGCAGCCACAACGTTATTACCGGTTTCGCCATCATCGACCGTATCGGCAGAACGGAAACGGTCGAGACAGTCTCGACCCGTGTCTGGTTCCGGGAGTTGACAGATCTGGAGATTCAGGGTTACATTGCCACCGGCGAACCGTTCGGCAAAGCCGGCGCCTATGCCATTCAGGGCATCGGCGCATGCATGATCCCAGCCATCGAGGGCAGCTACACCAACGTCGTCGGCCTGCCGCTGTGCGAAGTGGTTGCTACACTCGAAAAGCTTGGTGCGATACGCCTGTTCGCGTCCGGCGCCCCCCGTTCCGACCATCTCGACCCGCCATCCTGAACCGCCCGCCGGCACCGGACACCTGGGCGGGCCGATCAACGGAAGGACTCTTCATGAGCATAGAAGCCAATCTTCGGGAAATCCGCGACCGCATCGATGCCGCCTGCCTGCGCATCGGCCGCAATCCGCGGGACGTGCGGCTGGTTGCCGTGTCCAAGACGAAGCCGGCCGCCATGATCGATGAGGCGGCGGCCGCCGGCCAGACGCTGTTCGGTGAAAATTATGTGCAGGAATTTCTGGCCAAGGCGGAGCAAGTCATGGCCAAGGTCGAATGGCACTTCATCGGCAGCCTGCAATCGAACAAGGTCAAATATCTGCGCGAAAAAGTCGCCATGATTCACTCCGTCGACCGCTTGTCTTTGGCAAGGGAAATCGATCGGCAGTGGAGCAAAGCCGGTTATCCGGCCGACATCCTCATCCAGGTCAATCTCGGCGAAGAAGAAAGCAAGTCCGGCACACAGGAAGCGGCTCTCGAAGAACTGGTACGCAGCATCGCGGCACTGCCCAATGTGCGCATTGGCGGACTGATGGCACTGCCGCCCTACCTTGACGACCCGGAGATGGTCCGGCCCTTTTTCCGCCGGTTGCGCCATCTGGCTGAAAAACTTTCCGCCCTGGACATTCCCGGCGTCGCCATGCGGGAGCTGTCCATGGGGATGAGTCACGACTTCGAGGTAGCCATCGAGGAGGGTGCTACCCTGGTTCGGGTCGGGTCCGCCATTTTCGGTTCACGACGCTGAGGGGTTCCCCATGCCTGAGTCTTCCAGCCCCCGTGCCCTGTGGGGATCGCGCATCGGCTTCATTCTGGCGGCCGCCGGCAGCGCTGTCGGTCTCGGCAATATCTGGAAATTCCCTTACATCACCGGCAACAACGGCGGTGGCGCCTTCGTTTTGGTCTATCTCATCTGTATCGCGCTGGTCGGGCTTCCGATCATGATGGCGGAATTGATGATCGGCCGCTACACGCGCCGTGATGCGGTCGGCGCCTTTCGCACTCTGGCCAGGCCGGGTTCCCCGTGGCGGCTGGCCGGCTGGATCAGCATTCTGGCTGCGTTCGTCATCCTGTCCTACTATTCAGTGGTCGCCGGCTGGACCCTGGAGTACATATTACGCGCCGTGCAGGGCGCATTTCGTACCCCGGCGACAACGGGGACCGTGGAGACCGCTGAGCAGGTCAGGGCCCTTTTTGACGGATTGATCGAGAGCGGACCGCGACAGTTGCTGTGGCACTTTCTCTTTATCGGAGTGTGCCTGGGCATCGTCATCGGCGGCGTGCAGAAAGGTATCGAACGCTGGAGCAAAATCCTGATGCCGCTCTTGCTCGGACTGCTGGCACTGCTGTTCGTCAACGGCATGCTCAGCGATGGTGCCCGCCAGGCATGGGTCTTCATGTTTCGTCCCGACTTCAGCAAACTGACTTCCGGTGCCGTGCTTGAAGCTTTGGGCCATGCCTTTTTCACCCTGTCTCTGGGCATGGCAGCCATGATCACCTACGGTTCGTATCTTAGCCGCGCTGAAAACCTGTTCGCATCCGGTCTGCGCATCGCGTTGCTGGACACTGTCATCGCCCTGATCGCCGGACTGGCTATCTTCCCCATCGTGTTTTCGGCGGGCATGCAGCCTGGCGCCGGCCCCGGACTGGTTTTTCAGACCATCCCCGTGGTGTTTTCCAACCTGCCCGGCGGCAACATCCTGGCGCTGCTGTTTTTTCTGCTGCTGGCTTTTGCCGCGCTGACCAGCGCCATCTCCCTGCTCGAATCACAGGTGGCCTATCTTATCGACGAGCGCGACTGGGGGCGCAAGCGAGCCACCGCCTTTTTGGCAGGACTGGCTTTTCTGGTCGGCATCCCTTCGGCCCTTTCAAGCAATCTGCTCCAGCACATCACCCCTATTGCCAACCTCGGAGTTTTCGACTCCATCGACCTGATCGCCTCCAACTACCTGCTGCCCATAAGCGGGCTGCTTACCGCCCTGTATGTCGGCTGGTTCTGGAGCGATCAGGAAGAAAAGCAGGAACTGATGGCCGACGGCTCGGTCTGGATATACCCGCTGTGGCATTTCCTGATCCGGTTTGTTGCTCCGATTGCCGTAGGCATTATCCTTTATTACAAAATCGAAGAAACCGGCCTGTTCGCTTTTTTTGCCGGGCTTTTCTGACCCGGAGACCCGACCATGATTATCGATACCCTGCTGTTCGATCTTGACGGTACCCTGATAGACTCGGCTGCCGATCTGGGTACCGCCGTCAACCTGCTGCGCGCGGAAATGGACCTGCCGCCGCTTGGTATCGACCTGGTGCGCACCTACGTCGGTGACGGCGCCACCATGCTGGTGCGTCGCGCCCTTCCGGAAAATGCCTTTTCTGAACAGCTCCTCAAGCGTTTTCTGCAGCTGTATGAAGAACATCTGGTCGAAAAAACCACCCTCTATCCCGGGATCGACGAGGTTCTCATCAGTCTTCAGGGTAAAAACATGGCTGTCATAACCAACAAGCCGTTTAACCTGACCCTTCGGCTGTTGTACGAACTCGGCCTCACCGCTTTTTTCGGCTGTATCGTCGGCGCCGACGGCACACTGCCCAAAAAACCCGACCCGGCCCCGGTTTTTGCTGCGCTGCGAGACCTTGGCGCCGATGCCGGCAAAGCGGTGATGATCGGCGATCATCACACCGATCTGCGCACGGGGCGCGCCGCCGGTGTCAAAACCTGCTTCTGCGCCTGGGGCATTGGCAACAGCGACGGCTACCCCTTCGATTACCTGGCTGAAACCCCCCGGGATCTGCTGCGCCTGTTTCCGGTCTGATTTTTTCACCGCTTTCCCGAATCGATCCCATCTCATGACCGACACCGCGCCTTTGTCCCTGCGGCAGATTTCCCGCTTTTTCTTCCCCTTGATGCTCAATGTGCAGTTAATGAGCTTCTCCCACAACATCATCAACATGGCCCTTGCACGCCAGCGAGATGCCGTGACGAACCTTGCCGCATTTGCCATCGCCCTCGCCCTGCACCTGTTTATCGCCTCGCCCGGATACCAGAACCATACCATCGCCCTGGCGCTTGTGCGGGGCAAACGCTCCCTGCGCAGCGTGTCTGTGTTCGTAATCGCCGCATCGGCGGCCATTTCCGTCATATTATCGATCGTCGCCTGGACCCCGGTCGGCCAGTTCGTTTTCGAAGAGCTCATCGGCGCCCCCAGGGAACTTGCCGCGGCAGCTCGTCCTATTATTGCAATTCTTGCATTTCTGCCGTTTTTCACCGGCCTGCGCGGGCTGTGCCAGGGCATCGTGATCCGCTCCCGCCGCACCGAACTGGTTTCCATCGCCACCGTGGTGCGCATCATCAGCCTGATCCTTTTTCTGATGCTGGCCGCCGGACATATCCGCGGACCGCAACTCGGAGCACTGGGCCTGCTGGTCTGCATTGCTACGGAAAGCCTTCTGATGCTGTGGTTCTGCCTGAAATGCGGACTCGGCCCCGAGACTTGCGATGCCGGGGAACACGGTATCCGCGCGACCTTCCGCTACAGCCTGCCGCTGGCATTCTCCTCGGCCATGCAGCAGGTCGTCCCCCTGCTGATCAGCGCCATCATCAGCCGCCTGCCCGATGCTACCCTGGCCCTTGCGGCCCTTGGTGTCATACGCGGCTTTATTTTTCTTTTGGCCGGCCCCATGCGCAACCTGCAGCAGGCCTGCCAGGCACTGGTGCGCAACAAACGGGATTACCACATGCTGATGCGCTTTTTCCGGAGGGTAGCCGCAGGCATGGCCCTTATCATGATCGCGGTGGCCTATCCGCTCAACCTGCCGGTGCTGGGATGGGCGATGGGGCTGGATGCCAGGCTGCGCAGCTATATTGCACTGCCTCTGGCCAGCTGCGCGCTGTTTCCCATACTGTACGGCGCCGTCAATCTATGGCGTGGCCTGTTTGCAAAGCAATATCGAACCGGCGTACTCGGCTGGGCCACCGTCGCCAAGGTCGGCTATCTCGCCCTGGTCTGGCCTTTGTCCACACTCAGCCCCCTGCCTATTCCGGGGATTGCGCTGGCCGTGTTCCTGCTGTTATCCTGTGAATATTGTGAGGCATGGTACCTCAACCGTTGCCGTCGTCAGGCGGACATTTGATACCAGATCAAAGGGACTTGCGGCCTTTCAGGTCCGGGTTTCAAATGAAGCCGTTTTCTCGTTGCCCAAAGGCGCAGGATATCGTCCCATGCAAGACAAAAAACATCCTTGTCCCGACTGCCACTTCTGCCAATGGTGCTCTGACCTGCGCTGTGCCGCCTGCCTGGGAAAAGGCAGGCCACGACGTAAAAAACTTTCCATCAGCGAGCAGATTGCCCTTTTCGAGAAGGTCAACCACGAATGCAGCAGGCACGAAAAACCCGAAAGACAACCCTGCTGTTGCCATAAACCAACCTCTGCCAAAGAACCGGAAACCTGATTATGACCCCGCCCAGGGAAGTATCCCCTTTTATTATCTACGGCTTTTTTCTGACCGGCCTGATGTCCTCCATCTGTTTCCGCATACTGCCCATCGCCAATCAGCTGTGGCCCGGAAGCTTCCGGCCCATCTGGTATGTCGGTGTCATCGGCTACTGCCTGTTCTTCCTCTACCGCTACCGCATCACCCTCAAGCGCCGCCGCACCATTATCGGCATGAACCTGCTCGCCAAGCTCAAGGCCGGTGCCCTTGACAGCAACGATCGGGAAGCCATCCGCTATATTTTGTCGTCCCTGACTGTGAGCAAGGAAGGCCTTAACTATCTGATCATCTTCGTACTGTCAATCGCTGCCATCGCCGCCGACCTGGCCCTTGGCTAACCGGTGGCGTTCCCATGTCCGTAACGGCAAAAGGCCGATACAGGATCGGCCTTTTGCATAAAACACTGAAACCTCGTCCCGTCAAAATGCCGCATGGCAGCTTGCAGGATCGGGAAAAACCGTCAATTTCTGCCCAGCTCCCGCGACCGTTTCGCTGCTTTGGACACCGCCTTGATCAGGGCGGCCCGCAGACCCTTTTCCTCCAGTTCCTTGACCGCCGCAATGGTGGTGCCCCCCGGAGAACAGACCTGGTCGCGCAGCACCGCCGGGTGCTCACCACTCTCCTTCACCAGTTGTGCGGCGCCGAGCACCGTCTGGGTGGCCAGCGCCAGGGCCGTATCCATGGGCAACCCCTCCAATACGCCGCCCGCCGCCATGGCCTCGATCACCATATACACATAGGCCGGTCCGCTGCCGGACAAACCGGTCACGGCATCGAGCTGCGATTCGCTGACGACATGCACCGTTCCGACCCCTTCGAACAGGTGCAGGGCGATGGACAGGTCCTCCTTGCCGGCGTGCGCCCCGGAACACAATGCCGCGGCACCGGCACCGGCCAGGGCCGGAGTGTTGGGCATAACGCGCACCACCCGCGGCGCCCCTTGGAAATAGCCTTCCAACGCTGCGGTGGTCACTCCGGCCGCGATCGATACCAACAACTTGCTATCATCGAAAGCCCCGGCGATGGCTGGAAGAGCCACCGGCACGATCTGGGGCTTGATAGCCAGAACAACCAGATCGCTCTGCCGCACTACCTCAACGCCATCGCTGCCGCAGATAACGCCGTAACGCTCGGTCAACTGGCGGGCGCGCGCTTCATTGGGTTCGGCCACCCGAATATTCCGTGCCGGGATCGCCGATTTAATCAGTCCCTTGATCAGAGCTTCGCCCATGTTGCCACCGCCGATAAAACCGATGTTGCCTAATTCCATCATCACGAGGGAATCCTTTCCCGCTGGTTGGTTTTTGTCCGGGCTTTATAAATGATCACTGGTTATGATCAGATCGAAAGCATCCATGTCGTACAAAGTAAATACGAAGTCTGGGCCCGGGTCAAGCCCGACAAGCTCCCGGCGGAAGTTCCGGATGAAAACTAGCGGAAACGTTCGCGCATATAGATCACTGCCGGGCGCCCCTTGTAAATCCCGAAGCTGGCGCGAGCCGCCGGATCGTCATCGTGTGCGCCGTCGCCATCCCAATCGTAACGCAACCAGGGCAACAGGGAAAGATCGGCCCGAACCTGAATGTAACCATTGGAACCGGGCGCGCTAAACTTCAACCCGGCATCGCCGGCCACCAGCGGATCATACAGGGTGGCGCTGCTGCTGCCGCTGCCAACGGCGATGGGTTGTTCCCCGCCAACGGTGGTTGTGCCGTTGAACAAAATCAGCCGGCCAAGGGGCAGGGAGGTACAGCCATCGGCATGGTTCGGAACAAAAACGCTGCCATTGAAATACTCGCTGCGCATCGGCATGGAGAGGACCAGCAACTCGGAACCGTAGGCATTTTTCATGGCCAGACGACCCCAGCGCATTTCCTTGCCGTGATCGAAGGCCATGCCGGCGCCGGCTGCCGCTGCGCCGAAGGTCACGGGGTTGGCTTCAGCGGCAATACCGTCGGCGTCAAATATGTTTATTTCCAGACCGATTTCCGCATCGAAAGGCGCCACAGGCACACCGCGTACAAAACGCAGGCCGCTGCCCGAACCAAAAGACAGCAGTCCCATTCCGCCGCCCAGACCGGAGATTACCGGATCCGTGGCCGGCAATCCGGACAGGTCCAGGGCTCCGGTGACGGTACGGTATGTCTTGCCGGTGAGCGTGGCGCCGCTGATCTTCCACCATGCTCCGGCATAATTGGCGGTGGTGGCCCCCTGTTTGTTTTTGGCCGTGACCGTGATTACCGGGGCGACGGCATAATCGAATGTCTGACCGAGACAGGTGAATCCGGGGCTGCCGCCACTGCAAGCCGTTGCAAACGACGGGCTGTTGACCGAAGCGGTAAAATGATGCGGGGTAAACCGGCCGACAGTCGTGCTGCCGATCACATCGACGCCGCTGCCCAGATAATTGGTGGCCCGCGCCTGCAGGGTGACGGTGCCGACTTCGCTGTAGGCTGCCGTATCGCTGACGATCCCGTTGCTGTAATCGCCAGCGGCAAAGGCTCCGCCGGTAACGATGCCGGCCGCGGGGTTGCCCGCCGGGGCGCTCAAGCTCGTCATCGCGGCGAAATTCGGCGTCACGGTGCCATCGGCACAGACCCCGGCCACCTCGACCTGAAAATCTTCTCCCGCCGGCCAGTGGGGAGCTCCGGCGGAAGCGGCGTTATCCAAGAGGGTTGTGGCGTCGGTGGTGGCGCGCACCCGCAGGTGATGCGGGGATACCACGAATTCAGGGCTGCTTCCGGTCATGATCAGGCCGGCTTCCTCGCCACTACCGGCATAGGCAGCATCAAGCCGCAATTTGCCGGCATCCGCATAATGGAGAGTCAGGGTAGTTTTGGCCTCACCGTCAAAATCGAGAGGTATGGCAACCGCGCCGTTCAAAGGCAGGGAATGCCCGTTGACCCGCAGTGAAGTCCGGCGGTCAGGCGGATCGAGATAGGAGGTGGCCAGAGAGACCGGCCGGTTTTCCTGGTTGGCAAAACCATCATCCCCTGAGCAGGCTTGGGTACGGGCGTCTCTTCGCACGGCCTGCAGGGTAATCCCCGCGTTCTGGCAGGCGGTCAGGTTCGACACCTCAAAAACAAAGCCGGAATCGTGAAAATCAATGGTACAGTCGCTGACAGCGCCTCCCTGATAGCAGCGTGCGGGATTGGTGGCCATCGGACTGGCCGACGCGATCCCTACCGTGACACTGCCGGGGGTGTTATGGCGCAACAGAATCGATTCCGACTCGCCGGTGAAGGTCTGGACATTGCCGCCGGCCCAACCACTGGCGGGAGCCAGGGTGACGGTAGCTTCGGCGGCAAAACTGCTGGCGCAATCCTCATCCGCACAGGCACGCAGCGTCACGGACGCAGCCTGACATGTCAGAGCGTCCGTCGGATGATAAATGCGATAATGGTTAATCGCCACCAGGGATCCGTCATTGGAGCCGTTCGGGGTAGGTTCGTGATTCGCGCCGGACTCCGCATAGGCAACCCATTCCCCCGTGCCGTCGGGAAGCCTCTCGGCGCCTTTGATTCCCGGTCCTATGGTCACGCTGTTGTCATCGACGGAACCGCAGGCACCTTTTTGATAATCATAGCCATTGATCGACAGATAATCGATAACTGTACCGTCCGCATCGCGGATGGTTATGTCCATCCCGCCGAGATCCATCATCTGGTTCCCGGGGTAAAACACGAAGTAAGGATTCCCGGAAATGTAAAATTCCGATATATCCCCGGGATTAAAAAAATTATCCTCACAAAGATTTCTGTTCCCGCTTGCATGACAGGTACGTACAGACCAGGAAGATACGGCCCAGGCGAGGGTGTAATCCATAAGCCGGGTTTCGACAAAAGGCGAGCTGTAAGGTCCCTCCCCGTAAGCCTCGTTAATCACCATGTCCCCCAGATAAGGCGAACAGGCCGAACAGGCCGGCCGGATATCCGGGATAAGCAACAGCAGGGCAAAAACAGCCGGAAAAATCAATGCCCGCTTTACCGGGGCCGTAAACAGCCTGTTGTTCATGGCATAGCTCCCGTGATTCTGGCTTGCAGCTGCCGGGAAACATAATCGCGGCTGCCGTAAGTTCCGGATTCCGCCAACGCGGCAACATTGAAAACCTTGTAGCTTTGCCCGCCTTCGACAAACGACTCTTCGCTGCAGGACACGCTGACCAGAAAACCATCAATGTCAAGGCTGTCCGACACGCAGGAACCACCTTTCAGGGCCCGGTACCCACCCCACTCCAGACCGCTTCGGGCCGCATGATAGGCCCGCGCGCCCTGCAGCGCCCAAAGGAAGGTGCGACTCTGCACGCCGCTCATGGTCACCATGAAAAGCCCCAGCGCCGATAGCACCAGCAGCACGAAAAGGGCGGTGACGATGGAAAGCCCTTTTTGCGAACCAAGCCAACCGGTGTCGATCATGGCGCGTTCTCCACATGGACCTGATGAAACAAGGTGATGGCTTCCCCCTCCATGGCCAGTTCCAGACGCAGGGTCACCAATCCGGCCCTTTCGGGAGTGCCGGGGTGATAGTCAAAGGCGCAGGCGGCCAGATGGCGGGTCATGATGGCGGAATTGCCCCCGGGATGAGCCGATTGTGAGGTGCGGATCGGATAGCCGGAATGGCGCACCAGGGTACCGGCCACCGGATCGCAGACGTAGCTGACCGGCTCATCGACCAGAAAAAACCGCTGGTAGGGGGAGGAGCGCCGGAAAGGGGTCGGGTCGTCGAGCCGAAGGGAGGTGGCGCTGCTGCCCGCCGCCACGCTGCGCCGGTTGTCGGCCGGGGTGGCATAGGCATTGCCGCTGCTACCGGCGGCAGCCAGATTGTAGATCACCACCGCATCGCCGACTTCGGGGGGCGCAGAGAGTGTACCGAGCACATCGAACCCGTCCGTATCGTTCTGGATGAAATCGAGGGCGTTGCCGGGCCCCTCCAGGCGGTAACGGCCGCCGTCCACCGTATGCAGCACTTCAAGGCACTGCCCGTCACAGGCGATACGCACGCTGTTGGGCAGGGCCTGGCGCACATCGCGCTGCATGCGACGCAGGGCGCTCTCGGCCGCATCGACCAGGGTCGCGCGCCGCGACAGATCGAGGAATCCCTCGACGGGGCGGACGATGAACATGCCGCCAAGGGCGGCGAGAATACCGACGATCACGATCACCACGATCAATTCGATCAGAGTGAAGCCGGTCGCGGAACAACAAGAGGGGTGAGACGGACGCCGTGACTTGGCTATATTCATGTCAATAGTCCATACGATAACCGCTCAAGGTCAGCTCGATCCCGCCCGCATGGCGCACGGTAACCGTAACTTTTTTGCAGGCAACCGTGTTCAGCGTCGCATCGTCCACCGCCACCGAAATTCTGTAGGCCTCCAGGCCACTGATCGCCGTCCCTTCCTGGTCACGAGCACCGGCATCGCTCCAGCCTTCGTAATCATCCACGTCGTCCAGCAGATTACGCACCGTTTCCCCATCCGACCCGTCAGGATCCGCGTAAGGCCGCAACAAAACCTCTTCGAGGTAGGACTCGGCGATGGCCACAGCCTGGTGTTGCAACATGGGATCGGCACTGTGCCGCACGCTGTAGTTTATCACCATCAGCACTCCGCCCAGGGCAATGGCAACCACCACCATCGAAATCACCAGCTCGATGAGCGTAAATCCGCCTTCATGTCTGTCCGCTGCCGCCATGCTCACAGTCCGTCCACGTAACCGCTTTCGCCGTTGATGTTAAAACTGCGTCCGTCGATCGACACCGTCACTCCGCCGGGCGTGGCCCGTCCGAGGGGATCGAAAATTACCGACGAAGCGGTGGCTGCCAGAGACACGCCGGAAGGAGCCGAAGCGGCAAAAGCGTCGTCACCGGTCGGTCGCGGCACCACCCGAACAAAATCTCCGGAGCGACAACTGGCTGCCCGTTGATGCAGGGCGAAGCCGCTGGCGGAAATGCTGAATTTCACTTCGCATCCGCTGGCTACCGCCAGCTTCTGCGCATAACGCGCCGCCTGCGTCACCTCTTCGTAAAACCCGCGGCTGTGAAACGCCGTCGCGTCAAACAAACGCGGCAGCGCCACGGCCGCAAGAACGCCGGCCAACACCATGATGACAACGAGTTCGACCAGAGTAAAGGCGCGACTGTCCGGCGAAAATAAACGCATGGCTGAGCCTGGATGAAAAATTATTCCTGAGCGGCATGTTGAAAAAAACCCCTGCGGTCTTTTTCAGGTCCGCAACAGTATGAAATATTCCGCCGATGCCTTGCAACTGTTTATTAAAACTGCCTACAACCCTTGGCGAAGTCCTGGCCCCCTGATTTAGGTGCCGCGTTTCAGGCAAAGCCAACAGGCCGTCTCATCAGATGGTACACTGGTTTTATTGAAGATCTTTCAAGCGGGCTGGGCTGTAACGCTTCCGGATTATCGAGCCATGAAACTGCGAACCAAAATACTTGGCGGCTACGGTCTGATCCTGGCATTGATGATGGTGGTCTGGGCCGTGGCAGTCATCAGCCTTTATCAGCTCGGTCGCGCCGGCGAGGCGATTCTTCAGAAAAATCAGCTCAGCGTCCAGGCCGCGGAAAACATGATCAATCATCTCGAGCGCCAGGACAGCGCCGCTCTGCTGTCTCTGCTCGGCGACCGGCAAGGCAGCCTGGTGCAATTCCGGGATAATCAGATTGAATTTGCGCAATGGCTGGGCCGGGCACGCAACAACCTTACCGAACCGGGCGAGGACCGCATCATAGCCCGAATCGACTCGGGATACCGCGAGTTTCTGACCCTGTTTCAATCCATGACCTCCACCCCCATGGCCAATCGTCAAAACGCCCTGGCATTTTACAAGCAATCCCTGCAGCCTCGTTTCATGCAAACACGCGATTCCTGTCTGGCTTTGCGGGAAATGAACCAGACCGCCATGGAAAACGCTTCCCGTCATGCGCGCCGGCTCGCGGTGGAAACCATTTGGTCCATGACGCTGGTTGGCGCAGCTTCCGGTTCGATCGGGCTGGCCCTGAGCATCCTTCTGTCAGGCTTCCTGCTCCGCCCACTGGCGGCGATGAGTCGTGTTGCGCAACAGCTGGCCGAGGGTGATTACAATGTCACGCTGGAGATTGCGTCCAGCGATGAACTGGGCAACCTGGCTGCCCAGATCGTCACCATGAGTCAGAAACTCAAAATCTTCCATGAGCTGAACGTAGGACGTCTGATTGCGGAAAAACGCCGGGGAGAGGCCGTTTTGAGAAGTATCGGCGACGGCTTGATCGTCGTGGACGAAGCCTTTTTCATTACCGCCGTCAATCCGCAGGCGGCGAAACTCCTGAACCTTTCCATATCGGAATCTTCCGGCAAAGCCGTGTCCGAGGTCCTGCCACAGACGCCGCTACTGGACATAATCCGTCGAACTACGCAATCCGGTCAGGCACCGGAACTGCCGCCGGAGCAGACCGAAATTTCCTTCGGTGATGAACCCCATCGGCAATTCTTCCGGTTTTCCGTGACCCCCATCCGCTCCGAGGGGGGGAAACAGATTCAGGGAACCGTGGTATTGCTGCAGGACATCACCCGTCTCAAGGAAGTCGAACGGCTCAAAAGCGAATTCGTCCTGGCGGCCTCCCATGAGTTGAAAACGCCCCTGACCGGGATTTCCATGAGCATCAATCTGCTGCAGGAGCTGGCGGAGCAATGGCCCGAGAGAGAACGCGAGCTGCTCAAGGTAGCCCAGGAGGAAACCAACCGCCTGCGCGCGCTGGTCAGCGATCTGCTGGATCTGTCCCGCCTTGAATCCGGCCGCTTCGAGGTGGACATTCAGCCCATCAGTATCGCGTATCTCTTCGAACGGACGCTGGCGGCATTTTACGATCAGGCCAAAGCCAGGGGGATCGAGCTTGTCTCCTCCATCAAACCGGGAACTCCCGAGGTGCTGGCCGATCCGACAAAAATTGCCTGGATCATAAGCAATCTGATCTCCAATGCCCTGCGATATACCCCGCCGGGCGGGCACATCCGCGTCATGGCCAAAGGGAATCCTGAGCGGGCATATCTCGCTGTTTCCGATGATGGTGCGGGCATCCCAACGGAATACCGCTCGCGCATTTTCGACAAGTTTATTCAGGTTAAAGGCGACAGCAAAGCCGGCAGCGGTCTGGGCCTGGCCATCTGCAAGGAAATCGTCAAGGCCCACGGCGGAAGCATCTGGGTCGAATCAATACCAGGAGAAGGCAGCACCTTTACTTTTGTCCTGAAGGCCGCACCGTCCACTTTTTCCAGGGAGTCATCCGGGGAGAACCACCATGTCCAAACAGACCAAAGCGAAAATTCTCGTCATCGATGATGAGAAAAACATTTTGTTCACGGTTCGCCAGACACTGGAACCCCAGGGTTACGAGGTCCACACCGCGACCACCGGCGAGGAGGGCTTGCGCATGGCGGCCGAGGAGAATTTCGATCTGGTCCTGCTCGACCTGAAACTGCCGGGGATCGACGGCGTGGAGGTGTTGCGGCAATTGGAGCAAAGACCCCGGCGATCCCAGGTCATCGTTATTTCGGCGTTCGGAACGGTGACCAATGCGGTCGAAGTCATGAAGCTCGGAGCCCTGGATTTCATTGAAAAACCGTTTGCACCCCGAGAGTTGCGCGATGCGGTCCGGAAGGTCCTCAGCCGGCCTCGACAAGGGACCGATCCGGGCAACGATTACAACGGCTGGATCGCACTGTCCAAACGCTGCGCCGCGGAGGGGCAGCTCGGCAATGCCATGGCCCATGCCAAGCATGCCGCGGGACTTGAGCCCGATCGCCCGGAGGCATTCAACCTGCTGGGCGCTTATTGCGAAATGCAGGGCAAAACCATCGAAGCCCAGAAATATTACAGGGCGGCCCTGGAATTGAACCCGGGCTACCTGCCGTCTCAAACCAATCTCAATCGCCTGGTGATGAAAAAATCGGGGCCTTTGCTTCTGGGGCAGGAGTAGTCGACAATGCATCTGAAAAAACAGCGCGAATGGCCGCAGTATGTGGTGATCGTCGGTTGCGGCCGCCTCGGCTCTCTGCTGGCCGGGCTGCTCAGCGAAGTCGGCAGCAGCGTGGTGATCATCGATGTCAACGAGTCGGCGTTTGAACTGCTGTCGGCGGAATTCAGCGGTTTCCGGATTGTCGGCGACGCCGTCGAGATCGAGGTGCTGCGGGCCGCCAAAACCGACAAGGCCGACTGCCTGCTGGCAACAACGGAAGAGGACAACGTCAATCTGATGGTGGCGCAGGTAGCCCGCAAGCTGTTCAACGTCCCCAAAGTATTGGCCAGGGTATTCGATCCCCGCCGGGAGAAGGTCTATCGGGAATTCGATATCGAAACCGTCAGCCCGACCAACTTGATGGCGCAGGCATTTGTGACCAGTATTGAAAAGAAACAGGGGGACAAGTCATGCGTGTAATCGTGGCGGGAGCCGGAAAACTCCTCTATTATCTTGCCCGCCAGTTCGCCAGCAAAGGCTACCAGATCACGCTGGTCGTCTCTGACGCGGCCGAGGCACAGGCGCTGTGCCGCCGGGTCAAGGCACTGGTCCTGCATGGCGACGGCAGCGACCCGCACGTCCTTGAGGAGGCCGGGGCGCGCACCGCCGATGTGGTTTTGGCGCTGGCCTCCAAGGACCAGGACAATCTCGCCATTTGCCAGATTGCCCACAAAATGTTCCACGTGCCGCGCACGGTAGCGCTGGTCAATGATCCTCAGAATGAGGATGTTTTTCACAAACTTGGCGTCAGTGTCGCCTTCAGCGCAACCCAGATCATTGCACGCATCCTTGAGGAGCGGGCCGGATTCGAGGATATCGCCAGCCTCATGCCTCTCGCCGGCGGGCGCGTGACCATCTCCGAAATCGCCCTGCGGGAAGATGCTCCCGCCGCGGACAAAACCTTGCGTGACCTGGCGTTGCCACAAGGTGCGCTGGTCGGCGGCATTCTTCGCGACGGCCACGTCATCGTACCACGTGGGGACACATCGCTTCGTGGCGGCGACCGGCTTATCATCATAAGCGGGCCCGACTGTTATGATCGGGTGCTCAGACTTATAACCGGAGAAGAAACCTGATGAGCCGCCAGCGATATGCGACATTTATGCGGCACCGCTGGCGTATCATGCTCGGTTATACGGGGCTGATCGGCGCCCTGGTAGGGCTGATCATGCTGGGAGCCTGCCTCGGGCTGCTTTTTTTCCCCGGAGAACTGAGTCTTGCGTGGGGTGTGGCCCTTCCCGGGGCGGGCCTGAGTGTAGTGGGCGGAATGGCCTGGCGCGGTCTCTTGCCGCGGGGGGGAGGAACCCTTATGCTGCAGGAGGGCGCGGTGGTCGTCGTTCTTGCCTGGCTGTTGGCGGTTCTGGTCGGAGCCATCCCTTTTTTCCTGATCGGCGGGCTCGATTTTACCCGGGCGGTTTTCGAAGCTACCAGCGCCTGGACTACAACGGGGCTATCCGTGGTGGATGTAGAAAAAGCCTCCCGGTTAGTGCTGTTGCTGCGCAGTTTCATGCAACTCGCCGGCGGCGCCGGCCTGGCCATCATCATGCTCAGCGCCCTGGGCGGTCCCAGCGGCAGCGGTCTGAGTGCGGCAGAAGGGCGGGCCGATCAGCTGGTGCCTAACGTGCGCCGCTCGGCCAAGCTTGTCATCACCATGTACAGCGGTTATGTCCTTGCGGGATGCATGGCCCTGTATTTTGCCGGCATGGGGTGGTTCGACGCCATAAATCATGCCTTCGCGGCCCTGTCGACCGGCGGCTTCTCCACCAGGACGGCGTCGATAGGCCACTGGAACAGCGCCGCGGTGGAAGCGGTAACCATTCTGCTGATGCTCCTCGGCACCATGAATTTTGTCACCGCCTATGCTCTGATGCACGGCAAGTTGTCTGCCTTCCTGAAAAATGGCGAAATCCGGCTCCAGATGGTCCTGATCCCGACATCGATATGGATCGTTTTTGCCGGCGTTACGGTAAAACTTTATGCAACCGCCGGCCAGCAGGTACGCGTCGCTATCTTTGAAACCGTTTCGGCTCTCTCGACGACCGGGTTTTCCACCGTCGGTTACGGGGACTGGAACGGGTTGGGATGGTTGGTTCTTATCGGACTGATGATTGTGGGGGGCGGAACCGGATCCACGGCCGGCGGGCTCAAGCAATACCGCGTATACGCGCTCTACCGCGCCCTGACCACGGAACTGCGTCGGATGTTTCTGCCTCGCCACGCCCTGATGGAAACCGATGTGTGGGTAGGGGAACAAAGACGCTTTTTGCAGGACAGCGACATCCGGCAGATCGCGGCTTTCAGCTTCCTGTATATCGTCACCCTGGCGCTGGGGTCGGCAGTCATTGCGTCTTTTGGCTATTCTCTGAAAGACAGTGTATTCGAATTCGCCAGTGCTCTGGGGACCGTGGGGCTTTCCGTGGGGGTCACTTCAGCCTCGGCACCCGCCGGGTTGCTCTGGACAGAAATTGGCGGCATGCTTTTGGGCCGGCTGGAATTCTTCGTGATCTTCCTTGGAACAGCTAAAATTCTGGCTGGGCTTCTTGAAACCTGCAAAAGACCAACGGCCGTTCAATAAATACTGTCAGATAACGACAAGCCCTGCACATCCCCCCGGACAGCACCCGGAAGCGCAAGAGTTCCGTCCCGGCATGGATTCGTTTCACCGATCCTCGGAGGATAACGCTTCGTAAAGATTGACCGTATGGTTTTTGATCCGACGCAGAGCAATTGCCATGTCGCTGAAGATAAGGGCTGACAAGGCGCCGCAGGAACCGTCCTTCATCCGGTCGAGGTGCGCATCCCGAATGGCATTGGCAAACGCATTGAGCCCTGAGGCCTCCTTCCACATGTCGTTCGCGCTGCCACTGTCCTCGTTCTCAAGCATTTTTCCGGTCCGGGCAAAAAAATCAAGCACCCTGGAGTGGAAACTTTCCAGATCCTTCCAGGCATCCTCGCTGAAATCGAGCTCGTTCTTTTCGAGCCGTTTCACATAGGAACTGATCGAGGCCGCATAATCCGCAATCGATTCAAGCTCATCGGCGGCGCGGATATAAGCATAAGCCCGGTCCGATTGCTCCAGCCCGGACTTGCCGGCCTGCATCAGGGAAACGGTGAAAGTCGTGATCTCTTTCTGCATGATATCCGTCTCGTCCTCGATCGCTTTTATCTTCTGGGTGAAGCGCTCCCGCCCCTTGCTCTCCGGCTTCAGCAGGTTACCGGCATGGCACAAAGCCGTCTGGACCAGCCCGTACATGCGCTTGAGCTCTTCATGGACCATGGAGACACCCATCGCCAGCGGCATGCTGCCGGGCGGGCCGAAATATTTGAACGGCCCTTTTCCCGCAGCACCGGCCTCCGGCACGATTTTGACCACCGCTCTTTCCAGATACTGGAGGAAAGGCAACATGACAAGGGTCGCCACCACATTGAAAAAGGAGTGCCCAAAGGCAATATGGGCGGCAACGTAGGGTCGGCTGCCGACATTGTTGACATAATCGGAGGCGCCGGGAACCAGGGTTTCGATCAGGCTGATAAAAGGGGAAAATATGGCGATGATGATGAGAACCCCCGCAACGTTGAACATGCTGTGGGCCATGGCGGCCCGCCGGGCGGTAAAGGTGCTGCCGAGTGCGGCGAGCTGGGCGGTGATGGTGGTGCCGATATTCTCTCCCAGAACCAGCGCCACGGCGGTCTGCATCGGGATGGCGCCGGTGGTGGCAAGGGCCATGGTGATGCCGAGCATCGCGGAACTGCTCTGGATAATCATGGTCATCATGCAACCGATGGCGACGCACCCCAGCAGACTCGGCAGGGACCGGGCATCGAGCAGAAGCATCAGATTCCTGAATCCTTCCGCGTCGCGCAGCGGTTTGAACGCCCCGCTCATGATCTCCAGGCCGAAGAAGATCATCCCCAAGGCGACAACGACCTTGGCAATGCCGGAAATACGCTCGTTTTTCACGAACAGCATCGGGAATATGCCCAGACCGACCAGTAGCAGGCCATACTTGCCGATATTGACCGCGAGAATCCAGCCAGTGATGGTGGTGCCGATATTGGCGCCCAGAATGACCCCGATCGCCTGACTTAACTGCATCAGGCCGGCGTTGGCCAGGCCGACAACCATGACCGTGGTGATCGACGAAGATTGAACGAAAGCGGTGACGCTGAGGCCGACCAGCACCGCCAGGACACGATTGGCGGTGACGGAAGAGATCGCCTTGCGGATCAGCCCGCCTGAAAGCATCTGCAGACTTTCCGACAGGAACTTCATCCCCAGGATGAAAATTCCGAGGCCGCCCAGAACGGTATATCCCATCTTGAAAGGTTCAATCATTTTCTGGCTCTCGAACGTTGGGGGTTATAAAAAACAAAGGGCTGCCATCACCTCTGTCCGGTTGCCCAAAAACCTCATTCCCGGGCAATATACATCAAAACCCGCCTGGAAATCGTCCTTTTTCGAAGGGTTTCCCGGCTTGGCAATGCACCTTTGGCCCACTCGCACCGAAGAGCCCGCCGGATCTTGATCCGGCGGGCTCTTCGGTTTCAGACACCACCAGCTAGTTTTCATCCGGAAACGGCCCTTTTCCGCCGTGGCGGCGTCAATCCGCAGGCTTGCTTGTGCGGCGTACCGATGTACGCCTCCGCGCAACCCCTTGATTTCCTTGCCACAACGAAAAATTGCTCGTTTCCCATATGAAAACTACGCTGTATCCATCCGGAGTTTCCGGATGGATACCAGCTAACCACGCCGGCAGGCTTACTCTACTGTGACGCTTTTGGCCAGGTTGCGCGGTTGGTCGACGTCGGTCCCTTTCAGCACGGCAATGTGATAAGCCAGCAACTGCATGGGGATGGAGGTCAGAACCGGCGCTATCTCATCGGTGGTTTCCGGCACGGTGATCAGGGCATCCACATCGCCGAGGGGGCCGACATGCCCTTCGGTGGCCACGGCGATGACGCGACCGGAACGGGCCCGGACCTCTTCCATGTTGGAGATGGCCTTTTCAAAGGTGTCGTTGATAGGACAGAGAAAAACCACCGGCACGTTTTCGTCGATCAGGGCTATGGGTCCATGTTTCATCTCCCCGGCGGGATAACCTTCGGCGTGGATATAGGAGATCTCCTTGAGCTTGAGGGCCCCTTCCAGGGCGATGGGGTATTGGAGGCCGCGCCCCAGATAAAGAAAATCACGGGCATGCATGAATTCCCTGGCAATTGTCTGGATCTGCTCGTCGGATTCGAGGGCCTGCTCCATCTTCCGGGGCAGGCTCAGCAAAGGCTCGATGAGCTCCCGGCAACGCACGGCATCGATCATGCCTCGCACCCGGCCGAGATGCAGAGCCAGCAGGTAGAGAGCCACCAACTGGGTGGTAAAAGCCTTGGTGGAGGCGACCCCGATCTCGGGACCGGCGTGGGTATAAATGACACCGTCGCTTTCGCGGGCGATGGATGACTCGACCACGTTGCAGATCGCCACCGTGATGCCGCCCTTGGCTTTGGCCTCGCGCAGGGCCGCCAGGGTATCGGCTGTCTCGCCGCTCTGGCTGATAAGCACGGTCAGGGTGTGTTCATCGACCAGCGGATCGCGATAACGAAACTCGCTGGCGATGTCGACCTCGACGGAAAGACGCGCCATTTTTTCGATGAGAAATTTCCCGCCAAGGGCCGCATGCCAGGAGGTACCGCAAGCGACGATGTTGAGCTTTTCAACCCCCCGCAACTGCTCATCCGTAAGGTTGAGGCCTTCAAGAAAAATCTCGCCCCGTTCGGGGAACAGGCGGCCCGCCAGGGTATCGGAGACGGCGCGGGGCTGTTCGTAGATCTCCTTGAGCATGAAATGCTTGAAACCGCCCTTCTCGGCCATCAGCGGATTCCAGGTGATGGTCCGGGAGGTCTTCTGGACACTCGTACCCTGCAGATCGGTAAACCGCATGGTACCATTGGCGAAAATCGCCATTTCCCCTTCATCGAGAAAGATCATTTCCCGGGTGTGGGACAGCATCGCGGGGATATCGGAAGCGACGAAAAACTCACCCTGCCCCTGCCCGACCACCAGCGGCGAACCGAGGCGGGCAGCGATCATTTTTTCCGGTTCGCATTCGCACAGGATAGCCACGGCATAAGCACCGCGTACCTCGCCGAGGGCACGGCGCACGGCGATTTCAAAATCCCCGCACTCGCGCAGATGTTGGTCAACAAGATGGGCGATGATCTCGGTGTCGGTCTCGGAGCTGAATGCGTGCCCCTGGCCGATCAGCCGCTCCTTGAGTTCGAGATAGTTTTCGATGATGCCGTTGTGAACCACCGCTACGTTGCCGGCATAGTGCGGATGGGCGTTGGTTTCCGACGGGCGGCCATGGGTTGCCCACCGGGTATGGCCGATGCCGCGCCCCCCGACAAGAGGCTGCTGCTTCAGAATATTTTCCAGTTCGCAGAGTTTGCCCTTGGCACGACGGATGGCGATGCGGCCTTCGTTGATGATGGCGATGCCGGCTGAATCGTAACCGCGATATTCGAGGCGGCGCAGACCGTCGATGATGATGGGCATGGCCTCACGGGGACCTACGTATCCAACGATTCCACACATGGCAATCTTCCTTTATTTTTCCTGAATATACGCCCTGTCGGGAAAAAGCCGCAAAAAGGCGCATCAATCCTTCTTCTTGCATTTCGGGTCATGGCGCAAGCGCCATCCCTCGACCACCCGCTGCTGACTTCGGGACAGGGCCAGAGCATCGGCCGGCACATCCTTGGTAATGGTCGACCCGGCGCCGATCAGGCTGTTGCGACCAATCCGCACCGGAGCCACAAATTGGGTATCACTGCCGACAAACACGTCATCCTCGATAATGGTTTTGTGTTTGTTGACGCCGTCGTAGTTGCAGGTAATGGTGCCACAACCGATGTTGACGTTGGCGCCAAGTTCGGCATCGCCGATATAGGTCAGATGGCTGGCTTTGGAGCCTGACCCGATATGGGCCTTTTTGGTTTCGACAAAGTTGCCGATCTTGTTGTGGCCGGCCAATACGGTGCCCGGGCGCAGGTGGGCCATGGGACCGATCACCGTCTCGGTGCCGATCTCGGAACCTTCCAGCACGGAACCGGGCTTGACGTGGACGTTATCGGCCAGCCGGCAATCCCGGATGGTGACCTGTGCTTCGATAACGCAGCCGCTGCCGATACGTGTCGCACCGCCGAGAAACACCCCCGGGTAAACCACGGTATCGGGAGCGATCTCGACCCGCGGCTCGACATAGGTCTGGTCGGGATCGATAAAAGTGACCCCGGCGCGCATGAGTTTTTCGTTGATGCGCCGCCGCATGACGGACGAAGCTTTTGCCAACTGCACGCGGTCGTTGATCCCCATGGCTTCGTCGGCATCCTCCAGAAGAACGGCTCCGACCCGCCGCCCGGCGGCGCGGGCCGCGGCCAGCACGTCGGTCAGGTAATATTCACGCTGGGCATTATCGCACCCAACCCCGGTCAGGGCCTCGAATACAAACGGAGCCTCAAAGACATAAATACCGGTATTTATTTCCCGTATCCTTCGCTGTTCGTCGGAGGCATCTTTTTCCTCGATGATGCCCAGGACCTCATCGCCTTCCCGCAACACCCGGCCGTAGCCGAAGGGATCATTCAGTTCGGCGGTCAGCACCGTAACCGCCGCGCGCCGTTTTTCATGTTCGGCGACCAGACCTTCGAGGGTTTCGTGCCGCAACAGCGGAACGTCCCCGCAAAGCAGCAGCAAAGTGCCTCGAAAATCCCGCAAGGCCTCGCGGGCACACAGCAGAGCATGGCCGGTTCCGAGCTGCTCGACCTGCAGGGCAAAACCCACTTCGTGATCGGCCACGGCGGATCGAACGGCCTCCGCGCCATGACCGACCACCAATACCGTCGGCCGGCAGCCGAGGGCCTCGGCTCTCTCTACCGGAAAGGTCACCATCGGAAGCCCCGCAACCGGGTGTACCACTTTGGGCTGCTCCGATTTCATGCGGGTTCCTTTGCCGGCGGCCAGGATGACCGCAGCCAGTCTGTTATGCTGCATTGTGAACCTCCAGGACAAAAATCGCGTCATTATCCGGCAAACATGCCCATGAGTCAAGGACAGCGCGGCGAAACGGCGACAAACCGCGCCATTCTTTCCGGCCGAAGGAATTTCTTTGCTTTTCTGAGAGTTTACAAGTAGAATTAGCGAACTGCAATGGAGGTATGTGAGACATTTATGGATGAACGCAGGGTATTCAAAAAAAAACTTGACGATATCGCCTTGGAGCTGCGCGAACTCGAACTGCTTTACGAACGCTACTTTTCCGGCGAGGAAAAACGCGAGCCGCTCAAACAACGAACCGAAATAGAAAGAAAACTCCGCGCTCTGGCGACCCGCAGGATCATCAAAACCGACCACCGGTTTCTTTTCGATTCCCTGTCAAGCCGCTACCACACCTACGCAACCCAATGGAACCGCATCCAGCGACTCATCGACGAGGGTAAATATCACCGTCACACCGAACGGCGCCCCGCCAAAACTGCCGCTGATCCCGCCAAAGCCCTTCCATCCGACGATCTTTACGAAAATCTGTTGCGGGCCCATCAGAGCTGCGCCCTGAAAACTCCGCCCCCCGGCCGAAGCCAGTTTGACGCGTACCTGGAAAAGCAGAAAGCGCAGATACTGGAAAAATACGGCAAGCAAAACGTGGAATTTCGCATCGTAATCGAAAACGGCAAACCGAAGCTGCGCGCCAAGGCCAAATAGGACCCGGCGCGCCCGCCCCTCAGACCGCATCACGCAGGCGCCGCATGTACCGGGCCCGCTCCGCGATCAGCGCCTTGATTTCAACAACTTCCGGAACCCGACCGGAAATCCGCACCACATCATCCAGCATCAACGCCGGCGTGACGTATACCCGGTTGTCGATCATCTTGCGGGGGTCCTTGTAAAGATGCACTTCGGCATCGAGTCGCATCTGTTCCAGAGCCTGGCGCACATTGGTCAGCGTCGCGTGGCAGCGATCACCGCAATCCGGCCTGCAAATGATGTCGATACGCATATCTGCCTCCTTTCTTCGGAAACAAGGCCTTTGGTGTCAAATGCATATCTGACCTTTTCGGTTATATTATACCTGATCATCCGTGATTCCAACCTTTTTCGTATGGCCTCTTCATTTTTCACTTAAAAGAAAAAAACTCTCTTTCCCGTGCCGGAAAAACATTTTTTACTCCTAAAATTATAACATCTTGTTATAGTTTAACCTTACCGAACCCATTGGCCAGCGTTCATGCGGTCAAAAACCGGTGGGTCAGCCATTCCCCCGAATCCAGGTTTGCCATGCTGGGTATTCTTTTTCTCCTCGTCTTGCTGTGCAACAGCCTGCCCCTCACCTGCGGGGTCCCGGAGCGCCTGCTGCTGGCGGGGATCCCAGTGCTCGTGATCGTGCGACTTTACGGTGGCGGATGGGGAACTTGCGCGGCGCTGATGGCGCCGCTGTTCGCCCTGGCCTCCGGCCGCGCGGCCATCCCCGAATTTGTGTGGGTCGCGGAAGCGGCGGCGGTCGGATTCATTTTGAAGCGCGGCATCAACAGCCTTACAGCGGCGGCCATCCTGTTCTGGGGGTTGCTTGCCTGGCCGGTTTTGTATCTGGTCTACGGGGTACTGATGCAGTATCCCTCCGGAGATCTCGTCCAGATTATCGGATGGACCACGATCAACGGTCTTGGCAACGCCATCTTGGCCGCGGCCCTGCTGCATCTTCTGCAGCACCGGGGTCTTCGGTGTCCCGTCGCACTGTCCTTCCTGGAGACCGAGATCAATGCCATAGCGGCAGCATTTATGCTGCCCGCGCTGGTAATTCTCGTGTTGAATGTGCAAGGCCCCTCAGACTGCTGGCATCCCGGGACCGAAAACCAGTTGGCAAATCATTGCCGCACGATACAACACCGTCTGGATGTCCTGCATGCCGACCTGTCCGGCAAACTATCCGCGCTGATGCAGCCTGAATCCGTGCAAAACAATCTGGAGATGAAAATCGCGCTGCTGCTGAAGCAGGAAAAGCGCCTGCTCCAGATCAGCGTCTGGGACGACCGGGGCCGGATGCTCGTACGCCACTCGGCCCCTGGAGACACGCCGATACCCGCGGCATTCAGACCTGCGTTTTCTCCCCGAGAGGTCAGACAGATTGTACAGCGGGAAAAGCCGACCCTTGTCACCCTCCCCGCAAATGGACCCCGGGCGGCACTGCCCGGCATCGTCTGCCCTGTCGAGAGGAAAAACGGCATGCCCGGCTTCATCCTGGGCATCATTGACGCATCCAGTTACACAGGAATCCTCGAGGCCACAAAGAAAAGGGGGGTCGAGGCCCTGATACTGGACGGCGCGGACAGGGTTCTGGTCGGCGGTGGCGAAACCTGGAAATCCGCCGAAACCGTCGGCGCGGCGTTATTTGACCGCAGCTCCCCTCCGGGAAAACTGCTGCTGTGGGATCCCGCTGCCGACAATCTTTCCCGCCTGAGCCTGCAACCTGCCAGGCCGGCATCCATTTCGGAGGACCGACGCCCACCGCGACTGCTGCTCAGCGTATCCGTTGGCAGATTGCATGCCCACAACCAAAAACGCCTGCTGACCAGCATGGGACTTTTGCTGCTGCCCGGTCTCGTCGCCCTTGGAGTGGCGTTTCGGGTGCAGAGCAGGATCCTTCACCCTCTGAAAAAACTGGCGAGCGCCACCAGCGATCTGCCCGAAAAGATACGCGACCACATCATGCCCCAATGGCCCGCCGCATCCATTTCCGAAATTCTGGAACTGACCCGCCATTGCCAGAATACGGCTCAGGCGTTTGCCGAATGCCATACCGAACTCGAAAAACAGCGCCGGCGAAATTCCGAAACCATGGACAAACTGCTGGCCCAGCATCGCTGGGAAAGTTTCACCTCCAGCCGCCAGCTTGAAAAAACCACCCAGCAACTGGCTCGGGAGAAGCACCAACGGCACCGCATTCAGGAACTCATCGACAGCATCGATATGGCTGAAAGCCGCTACCAGTTGCTTATCGAAAACAGCCTGGTCGGCATCTTCGTCTTTCAGAATCATCGTTATACCTATGTCAATCCGCGATTTGCCGAGATTTTTGGTTACGATCCCGAAGAAATCACCGAACCGAAACAACAACCGCAATTTGTGCATCCCGACGACCAGCTGCTGGTCACCGCCAACTACCTTAAAATTCTTGGCGGCAGCCAGGCGGCGCACATGCGCTATGAATTTGTCGGCTTGCGCAAAACCGGCGAGACCCTGCATGTAGAGGTCCTCATTGGCCGCGGGACCAGCGACGGGAAACCGGCCCTGATCGGAAGCTTGCTCGACATAACCGAGCGCAAGGAGGCCGAGAAAACCATCGAGCATCTGGCTTTTCACGATCCGTTGACCGGGCTTCCCAACCGCCTGCTGTTCATGGACCGCGTCAATCAGGCCATTGCCCGCGCCCATCGTCACCATGAATCCTTTGCATTGATGTTCCTGGATCTGGACAGGTTCAAAACCCTCAACGACTCACTGGGGCATACCGCCGGAGACGAAGCGCTCAGGGAAGTCGCCAAGCGGCTCGATGGCTGCCTTCGGGAAACCGACACGGTAAGCCGCTTTGGCGGCGACGAGTTCAATATCCTGCTTTCCCAGTCATGTCACGATGAAGAAATCGAACTGGTCGCCCACAAGATCCTCAAAGCCCTGGCATGGCCTTACGATATCAACGGTCACGAGGTCTTCATGACCTGCAGCATCGGCATCGCCATCTATCCCAAGGACGGACATGAGGCAAACAACCTGATCAAGAACGCCGACACAGCCCTTTACCGCGCCAAGGATCTGGGACGGAACAATTTTCAGTTCTACAGTTCATCCATGAATGCCCGCGCCCTGGAAAGAATCGCCATGGAGAGCAGCCTGCGGCGCATGTTCGAACGCCAGGAACTGCGCGTGCATTACCAGCCACAGGTCGATCTGAAAGATGGCCACATCACCGGCCTGGAGGGACTGATCCGCTGGGAGCATCCGGTGGGCAACATGATCGCGCCTTCCGTCTTCGTCCCCCTGGCCGAAGAGACCGGCCTTATTGTGCCGATGGGCGAATGGATTCTGCAGGCCGGCTGTTATCAGCTCCGAACCTGGCTCGACGCCGGTTATCCGCCCATGCGGCTGGGGATAAACGTTTCGGCGCACCAGCTACAAAAAAGCGATTTTGCCCAGCTGGTGATCCAGATCCTCAAGGAATGCAACCTCCCACCGGAATATCTCAATCTGGAAATCACCGAAACCGTCATCATGCACAACATGAGCAGAGCCTTTGACACCCTGCGCGAGCTGCGCTCGGTAGGCATCACCATCTCCATCGATGATTTCGGTACGGGCTTCTCGTCACTGAGTTACCTGAAGGATCTGCCCGCCGACCACCTGAAAATCGACCGGGCCTTCGTACAGAACCTGCCTTTCAGCAGCGATGAATCCAACATCGCCCGGCACATCATCCAGATGGCGCACGGGCTCAACCTCAAGGTCATCGCCGAAGGGGTCGAGAATTACGATCAGCTCAACTTCCTGCGTGAAGCCGGCTGCGACGAGATCCAGGGATTTCTTGTCAGCCGACCGCTGCCGGCGGAAAACATCACCGAGATTCTATCCGGATGCCAACCTCTGACCATCAACAACCAGCAGCCGGGGCCCAACGAAATCTGAAAGCGACAAGACAAGACCGGCGCATACCGATACGCAGGAAACCTGCGGAAGAAACGCAAAAAGGCCGGAAAAATCCGGCCTTTTTGCAAAGTGTCAAGCATTCTCTGAGAAATGCTATTCGATCTCGATCTTGCGTTTTTTCTGTTTGGCTTCCTCGGTTTTGGGAATGCGGATTTCAAGAACGCCATCCTTGAAGGACGCCTTGGCCTGATCGGCAAGGGTTTCCGCAGGTAGGCGTATGGATCGGGAAAAACTGCCGTAAGACCGTTCGATGCGATGATAGTCCTTGCGCTCGACCTTTTCCTCGGCTTTTTTTTCACCGGAAATGGTCAGCAGGTTCTCGGAGACATTCACCTCCACATCCTCCTTGGCAATCCCCGGCAATTCCGCCTTGACCACCACGGCATCCGTCTCCTCGTAAATATCGATGGATGGCGTCACCGGCTGCATGCTCGGCAGGCGCATCCGGGGCATCCACACGGGCGGGAAAGACGGCCGATTGAAAAAATCCCCGAACCAGCGTTCCATCTCCTCGAACGGAGAAACCAGTTCCGCTTTCTCCGGGACCAACACGTCCTTGTCTTCATGCTTTTTGTCTTTTTTCCCCATGGCTTCCTCCAACACGCGATAAAGAGGTTGTCAAGAAAACCGCATCATTTTTTTGGGATTGTCGGTTGCGGCAACCCCCATAAGCAAGGTTACCAGCATCGAGGAAAGCTGCAACCGCAAGCCTTTCCGAACGCATGCCGGAGGATCGAAGCGGCGCCCGGGCATGTCGGGTTGCGGCATAGCCACATCCGCCTCCGCGCAACGCCCTGATTTTCCTGCTACAGCCAAACAATCCTCGAGTTCGGCAGAAAACTGTGCGGAGGCCCATCCGGAAATTCCGGATGGGCCCCTTTTGAAACATTATTTGCACAGTGTTCCGCCGGAGGGACTATCCAGGGACTTGTTACTCGGCGACTTTCTCATCTGCAAACGGCATGGGAGGCCGCCGGCGCATGCCACGCTCAGGCCCCATGGGGCAGTTTCCATCCATGCGCCGCAGTTTTACGGCAAAGTCGAACAGCTCCTTCTGTTCGGCGTTTAACAGGTTGTAAATCCGCTGGCGCGTACGCGCCATGCCAACCATGAGATCCGCCTGGAGCGTCGCCTTCTGACTGGCCAGCTTGCGCAATTGTTTTTCATCGAAAGTTTTCGGATCCATGACCTTGCGCATATCGCGTCTCACATCGCGCAATTTGTCATGCAGTTTCTGATCTTGCCGGCGCTGCTCATCGAGAATCCCGGCGACCTGCTTCTGTTGTGCCTCGTCCAGATCCAGCCTCTGAAGCATCCGCATCCAGCCATAAGCATGCGCCCCGCCATCCCTGCCTGCCTTTCCGGCCCTGCACATGCTGGCAAACCCACCACCACGGCCGCCTTCCGGAGCCCTCTGCCAGGCCATGCCGACAGCCGGCACCATCATCAGACACAGCATGCCAGGGACAATCCATTTCCATACTTTTCGTTGCATTGTTCGCCTCCTCGTTTTGGGTTGAACCCTTGGCGCCCGAATCCATCCAGCGCCTGCTCATGCTGAAAAGATACCCGGGCAATGGGGATAAAATATGAAGGAATTGAGGAAAAACAGGCGACTGCGCAGGTACCACTGGTTCAGATTCGCAAAGATATGCTATTTAGTTTTCATCCGGGGTTTCCGGATGGATACTATTTATCGAAAAAACGGCACCGAAAGAGCAGGAATCTTCAATGAAAATGAGCATCAAACATCGCCTTTATCTCGCTTTTCTCGCCGCCACCGGGCTGGTGGTAGTAAGCATGTTCCTGATCACCAAATTCAGCTTCGAACGCAGCCTGCTGCGCTATGTCAACACTATGGAGCAGGAACGCCTCGTCCGCCTGGAAACCCTTCTCAAGGAGGCGTACCTGCAGCACCGGTCCTGGGATTTTCTGCACGGCAACCGGCGCCTCTGGAAGCATCTGCTGATGATCAGCCGCCACGAAAACATTCCGTTCGCAACCCGTCACGAGTTTTCGAAACGCGGACCGGAGCCGGCTCCTCCCGGGTTCCGGCCTCGGAAGCGAGCTGCCCCCCCCATGCACCAGACCTTCGATTGGCGCGTCAGTCTGCTGGATGGAGAAAAACGTCCGATTCATGCTTCTCCAACCCCTGTCGACAAAATTCTTTTTCGCCCCATAAGCGTCGAGAATCGCATCATTGGCTATCTGGGATTGACGCCGCCGGTGTTCATCATCGATGATCATCAGCGGCGCTTTGCTCAGGAGCAGCGACGCTCCATGATCTTTCTTTCCCTGTTCGTGGCAGCGGCAGTTGCGCTGCTGTCGCTGCCTTTGTCGCGACGCATGGTAAAGCGCCTCACCAACCTGGCCGAGGCCACGCACGGACTGACGGCGGGCCGCTACGATATTCGGGTCGACGAAGCCGGCGGTGACGAACTCGGGCAATTGGCCCGGGATTTCAATTCCCTGGCCAGAGCGCTGGAAAACAATGAAGCATCGCGCCGGCGCTGGGTCGCGGATATCTCCCACGAATTACGCACACCGCTGGCGATTCTGCGGGGCGAAATAGAGGCAGTGCAGGATGGCGTGCGCCCGCTTTCCGAACAGACCCTGGAAACCCTGCATGGCGAAGTCATGCGCCTTGAGCGCCTGGTCGGCGACCTTTACGAACTGTCCCTCAGCGACATCGGTGCCCTGCAGTACCGCAAATCGGCCATGGATCTTGCCGAAGTGCTGCGACACACGACTGAAGCGCATCGGGCAGAATTCGACGACAAGGGTATCGGCCTGCATATGCGGGGCATCGCCACCAGCCTGCCGTTTCAGGGTGATGCGGAACGTCTGAGCCAGCTTTTTTCCAACCTGCTCAAAAATACCCTTCGCTACACCGACCCCGGAGGCAAACTGGAAATATCCGCCGAAATGACAAAAACCACGATACAACTGAACTTCATGGACTCGGCGCCGGGAGTTCCCGAAGCTTCCCTGCCCAGACTTTTTGACCGTCTCTACCGGGTGGAAAACTCCCGCAGCCGCCAACACGGCGGCGCAGGTCTTGGCCTGGCGCTGTGCCGGAACATCGTCGAAGCGCACAACGGAACCATCGAGGCCCGCCCCTCGCCACTGGGCGGCCTGTGGATTGCCATCATTCTGCCACTGAACGGATAAAGCCATGAACAACCAGATACTGATTGTCGAAGATGAAGCCCGTCTCGCCTCGCTGATGGCCGATTACCTGCGTCAGGCAAATTTCGATCCCCACATTCTCACGGACGGCCTCGACGCCGTCCCCTGGGTGCGGGAAAACCATCCGGCACTGGTCCTCCTGGACCTGATGCTACCCGGCCGCGACGGCATGGAAATCTGCAAAGAGGTTCGGACCTTTTCCGATGTACCCATCATCATGGTCACCGCCCGCATCGAGGAAATCGATCGGCTTCTCGGACTGGAACTGGGGGCCGACGACTATGTCTGCAAGCCCTTCAGCCCCCGCGAAGTCGTGGCCCGCGTCAAGGCGGTGCTTCGCCGCAGCGGCGGCCACTCGACCCTGCATGCCACCGGACTGGTACTTGAGGAAGCCAGCCTGCACGCCAGCCTGAACGGGCACAAACTCGATCTCACCGCTGTCGAATTCAAGCTTCTGCAACACCTCGCCGCCCACCCCGGCCGCGTCTTTTCCCGCGAACAGCTCATGGATCGCATCTACAGTGACCAGCGCATCGTCTCAGATCGCACCATCGACAGCCACATCAAGAAGCTGCGCAAGAAAATCGAAACGGCAAATCCGGAGTGTGAGGTGATCCGGTCGGTCTACGGGGTCGGGTACAAGTTTGAGATAGAGGAATGAAGGGCGGGATTCAAGGGACAAGGTGCAAGGTTCGTGGAATGCAAAAACCTCTCTTCTTTTCGCCCTCGCAGTCCTGTCTTTTCGCGATGTCAAAAAAGCCCCGCCGGATCCGCGGGGCTTTTTTGTTTCACATTCAGGCTTCGGGATTTTGTGGCGTCACCACCAGTTCTCCAGCCTGCTCGTCAACGTTAATCGTAGCTCCTTCATGAATATCGCCGCCGATCAACGCCCGGCCGATGCGGGTTTCGAGGTGGTGCTGCAGATAACGCTTCAGCGGCCTTGCGCCGTAAACCGGATCGTAGGCGTCGCGGGCGATCAAATCGCAGGCCGCATCGGTGATTTCGAATCCGATGCGCCGGTCGGCCAGGCGTTTACGCAGATCGGCCGCCAGCAGATGGATGATTCTTTTGATCTCCTCCCGGGAGAGGGGCTTGAACAGCACGATATCGTCCACGCGGTTGAGAAATTCCGGACGGAAGTGGTGCCGCAGTTCGGCCATGACCGCCTTGCCGGCTGCCTCGCGGATTTCTCCCTCCGGGCTGACCCCCTCCAGCAGGTGTTGCGAACCGATGTTGGAGGTGAGAATGATCACCGTATTCTTGAAATCGACGGTGCGCCCCTGGGCATCTGTTACCCGGCCATCATCGAGGATCTGCAGCAGCACGTTGAACACATCGTGATGTGCCTTTTCGATTTCGTCAAAGAGGATGACCGAGTAGGGTTTGCGCCGCACCGCCTCGGTAAGCTGCCCGCCTTCCTCGTAACCGACATACCCCGGAGGAGCGCCGATGAGGCGGCTTACGGTATGCTTCTCCATGTATTCGGACATGTCGATGCGCACCATGTTGTCCTCGCTGTCGAACAGCGCCTCGGCCAGAGTCCTGGCCAGCTCGGTCTTGCCGACCCCGGTCGGCCCCAGGAAGATAAACGAACCGATCGGCCGGCGCGGATCCTTGATCCCGGCGCGGGCGCGGATCACCGCATCGGCCACCAGCTGCACCGCTTCGTCCTGACCGACCACCCTTTGGTGCAGCACTTCATCGAGTTTCAGCAGTTTTTCCCGTTCTCCCTCAACCAGCCGGGTCACCGGAATGCCGGTCCAGCGGGAGATGATTTCGGCGATTTCCTCCTCCGTCACCTCTTCGCGCAGCAGCCGGGCGCCGCCGGCTTCTTCCGCCGAGCCCTGCTCCTGCTCATGAAGGCGCCGCTCCAGCTCCGGCAGTTGGCCGTGCTTGAGTTCCGCCGCCCGGTTGAGGTCGTAATTGCGCTCGGCGACCTCGATCTGCTGGCGAACCTGCTCGATCTGTTCCCGCAGTGCCTGCACATCCTTGATGGCACCCTTTTCCTTGTCCCACTGGGCCGTCAATATATCGGCCTGATGTTTGAGATCGGCCAGTTCCTTGCGCAGAGTTTCCAGACGCGCCTTGCTGGCGGGATCCTTTTCCTTTTTCAGGGCCGCTTCCTCGATCTCCAACTGCATAACGCGGCGCGTCACCTCATCGAGTTCCGCCGGCAGCGAGTCGATTTCGGTACGGATAGTGGCGCAGGCCTCATCGACCAGATCGATGGCCTTGTCGGGCAAAAAACGATCGGAGATATAGCGGTTGCTCAGGGTCGCGGCGGCTACCAGGGCGTTATCCTGAATACGGACGCCGTGAAATACCTCGAAGCGTTCCTTGAGTCCGCGCAGGATACTGATGGTGTCCTCTACCGTCGGCTGATCGACCAGCACCGGCTGGAAGCGTCGCTCGAGAGCGGCATCCTTTTCGATATATTTGCGGTATTCGTCCAGAGTGGTAGCCCCGATGCAGTGCAACTCGCCCCGGGCCAGCATCGGCTTTAGCATATTGCCGGCATCCATGGAACCTTCGGCCTTGCCGGCCCCGACAATGGTGTGCAACTCATCGATGAATAACAGGATACGCCCTTCGCTGGAACGGATTTCGTTGAGCACCGCCTTCAGGCGTTCTTCGAATTCGCCACGATATTTGGCGCCGGCGACCAACGCCCCCATGTCGAGGGCGAAGACGGTCTTGTTTTTCAATCCTTCGGGCACATCACCGCGAACGATGCGGTGGGCCAATCCTTCGACGATGGCCGTCTTACCGACCCCCGGTTCGCCGATCAGTACCGGATTGTTCTTGGTCTTGCGCGACAGGATACGGATCACCCGGCGGATCTCCGCATCACGTCCGATCACCGGATCGAGCTTACCCTTCTGGACTTCCTGCACCAGGTCCCGCCCATATTTTTCCAGCGCTTCGTAGGTGCTTTCCGGATCAGTGCTGGTCACCCGCTGATGGCCGCGGATGGCGGTCAAGGCCTCCAGCAGTTTGTCGCGGGAAATGTTGAACTGCCTGAACAGCTTGCCCGATGCCGTGGCATCGCCTTCATCGACGAGGGCCAACAGCAGATGCTCGACACTGACAAATTCATCGCGCAGGTGCCTGGCCTCCTCTTCCGCCTTGAGCAGAAGCCGGTTGAGGCGCTGGGTAACATAGATCTTGCCGCCTTCCACCCCCGGACCCGAAACGCTGGGGCGACGGTCCAGTTCCTGTCTCAGAGCAGCAGCCAGGCCGGGGACCTGCACATTCATTTTCTGCAGCAGCCGCGGCACCAGGCCGCCTTGCTGCTCCAGCAGGGCTGCCAGGAGGTGTTCCCCGTCGACTTCCACGTGGCCGCGCTTCAGGGCAATATCCTGGGCGGACTGCAGAGCCTCCTGGGTTTTTTGAGTCATTTTGTTGATATCCATAAAAACAAGCATCTCCTTCCTGAAAGCCTGGCTGCGAGCTACGCTTTAGCCGCTGGATAATGTTCCGAGTGAAACCGAACCTTAACACCGCGGGGTTGCGCCCCCGCGCGGCACCCTCCTCTTTTGATGCGCGTCAAAAGAGGAGGTAGAAAAACGCACTACGCTCCGGCGGCATCACGCGGGGAAAAAACCGTCATTGGTCATTGGTCATTGGTCATTTGCCCTTGATCCTCGGGCCTCGGCCCTTTGGCCTCGAACCTTCGCCTTACTCCCCCGGGGCGATTTCAATGCGGCGGGGCTTGGCCATCTCGGCCCGCGGCAGCAACAGGTTAAGGACACCATGGGCATAACAAGCGGATACCTTTTCCTGATCGATCCCCTCCGGGATCCGGAATTGACGGTAAAAATTGGCCAGGGTGAATTCCCGGTATATATCCTCGGCGGGGGCCTTGGCCTTGACCCGGCCTTCGATGGTAAGAATGCCCTGCTCGAGATGGATGGTCATATCCTCTTTGGCCACCCCGGGCATATCGATGTACATGGCAAGTCCATCGACGCCTTCAAGAATATCGACCACCGGTACGGCATATCGTTCCGGGGCACGGGTTTCCTCACGGCTGCGCACATCTTTCTTGTCTTTATCGGACACGGTGATATTTTTATCGTTCATGGCCTCACTCCTTTGGTGGTGACAGATCTTCAAAACCAGGTCCGTGGATCGTATCAGGCTACATCGACGCTGATTTTTCGCGGACGGGCCGTGGCCGCCTTGGGCAAGGTAATCGTCAGTATGCCGTTTTTGCAACTGGCCTTGACATGTTCCGCATCGACATCGACCGGCAGTTCCAGGGTACGCACAAATTTGCCGTTGTCCCGTTCACGGCGATGCCAGGTACGATCCTTGTCCTCGATCACGGCGCGCTCACCGCTCACGGTCAGGATATTTTCCTGCACCATCAGGTCGAGTCCGGCCGGATCGATGCCAGGCACCAGCACTTCAACATAGAGGTTATCCGCATCCCCGTACAGATTGACGGGAGGTTGACGGCGGAAACTCCTGCCCGGCTGGAAAGCCGGCCCCAAAAGACCGTGCCCGCCGAATCCGCGGAAAGCCTCATCGATTTCGCGGCGGAGATGTTCCATTTCCTTGTACAGGTTCCAGGTCGCCATATTGTCCTCCTTGTGCTTGATTTAGCATGATTGTCTGTTTGCTCCGTTACGCCCTTTAGTATAACAACCATCATGCCAACTTCAGTGAAAAGGACTTTTATTTGTTATTTCAAGAAGTTGCACAAGACAAAAAGACTTGAATCTCTCTTGCGACGTCGCATCATTGTGTCGCAAAAAAGACATGCAACGTCGCAAAGAGATCTTGCGACACTTGTCAACTAATCCTTTTCCAGGGTGGCCCGGGACAACCCCAGTTTTTCCATGTAACGATAAAGAGTGGCGCGATGCACACCGAGTCGCCTGGCGGCATCGGCCAGATTGCCATGAGCATCGCGGTAGGCGCGGCGGATGGTTTCCGCCGTCAGGTTGGCAGGGCGCGTGTTGCGGGAACCGCCATCGCCCGGATAGAATTCCGCCTCAAACACCGGGGGGCCGGGTTCCTGGCCGCCGTTACCGCCAGTTTCGGCACGTTGCGGCAACACAACCGCGGGCAGGGACAGACGATCGGGACCCCGGCCAGTTTCGCGGTCGGCGAGAAAGTCCTGCCGCTCCCGGATCCACTCGCCAAAGGCCCTCGCGCCTATGACGTCGGCCTGGGTTTCAATAAATACCCGTTCCAGCACATTACGCAGTTCGCGAATATTGCCGGGCCACATATACGCCTGCAGAAGATGGATGGCATCGGGGGTGAGGCGATAAATACGCCGTCGGTATTTGCGGGCGAACATATTGAGAAAATGATCGACAAGATAGGGAATGTCTTCGGGCCGGTCGCGCAGCGGCGGCAGATGAATGCGCAGCACCGAAAGACGGTGATACAGGTCGGCCCTGAAACGCCCGGAGCCGACCGCCTGCTCAAGAGGTACGTTGGTCGCAGCCAGGATACGCACATCGACCCGTTGTTCCCGCTCGGCGCCGACACGCTCGATCGCCCCCTCTTCCAGCACCCGAAGCAGTTTGGCCTGGGTGCCAAGGGGCATGTCGCCGACCTCATCGAGAAACAGGGTGCCGCCGTCGGCCCGCTCAAACCGGCCTCGATGAGTGCGCAAGGCCCCGGTAAATGCGCCTTTTTCATGACCGAACAATTCGGATTCGAGCAACTCCTCCGATATGGCGGAACAGTTGACCGCGACAAAAGGGCCATCGGGACGCAGGCTCTGGTCGTGCAGCGCTCGCGCCACCAGTTCCTTTCCGGTCCCTGTCTCACCGGTAATGACCACAGCAGCATCGGAAGGCGCGAACAGGGTAATTTTACGAAAAACCTCCCGGATCGCCGGTCCGTTTCCAACCATTCCGTAAAAAGAAACCGGCTCTTCCCTGCTCCTGATTTCCAGGTGCCGAAACACGAACGCTACTTCCTGGAGATGACCACCGACGCCAGGGCCTAGAGGCCGGACATCAACCCGCCAAAGATCGGGGTGCCCACCAAGCCGCACCCGGATGTCAAGCAAAGCGCAGCTGCCGGCAACGGCATCATGCGCCAGGGATTCAAGGGAAGGCACGCCCCCGGGAAGCACCTGGGCCGCAGGCCGCCCGACCGCCAGCGACGCGTCAAGTCCAAGGCGGCCGGCAAAAGTTTCGGAGATGTCAGCCACCCGCCAACGACCTCGGACACCTTCGACAAGAACAAGATCCGGCGCGGGAACGGGGAGCGCCCGTTCCTTATTCTCCAGTACCCTTTGCGTCATCGCCTTTTCTCCTGCAGCGCCGGGCCGTTCCGCATGTCGGCAACCGACGGTTTTTCGACTCCCCGCCCCGTTCATCTCATGGAAAAATGTAACCATCCAGGCATGACTTCGCAAGCCATGAAGACGCATGCGCGAGCCACAAAACAAAGAGCCGCCCACGACAAGCGGACGGCTCTTTGTAACCCGACAAGGGATCTCTTTTTCAACCGCAGGCGCGGCCGCGCAGCGGTTCGAAATCAAACTCGGCAGCAGCCGTCAATTCCGCCGGCAGGGCTGGACGGCCAGCCCTAAATAACGGCGAGCCCTGGCCATGGCAATAAGCGGAAAATAGTGGCGGTACATATTGTAATTAAGCATGAACCCGCGTGCCAGCTCACAACCCTGCCCCAGCGTGGCGCCGATTTCTTTGAGGTTGGTACGCTCCCCCACCCCGTACCCGGGAAAACCGGTCCCCGTATACTGTGGCTCGTCCCAGGTTCCGGCCTTCTGGCAGGACAGCAAATAATCGAGACCCCGGCGGATGGCGCCATCATAATCCGGACTCGCGACGGCAACCAGAGCCATCAATGCCCAACCGGTCTGGGATGCGGTACTCGGCCCACGGCCACGCTGACTGTCATCCATATAGGAAGCGCAGCTTTCACCCCAGCCACCATCGGCATTCTGGTGCGCCACCAGCCAGTCGGCGGCGCGGCGGACATAGGGTGCCCGCATATCCTCGCCAATCGCGGCCAGGGCCGGCAGCACAGCGCCGGTGCCGTAAATGTGATTGACGCCCCATCGCCCGAACCAGCTCCCTTCAGGCTCCTGTTCGCTGCGGATATAACGCAGGGCCTTGGCCACCACAGGATCGTGCATATCACGGCCGAGGGTGGCCAGGGCTTCAACCACATGCGCGGTGACATCGACACTGGGCGGATCGAGAACTTCGCCGAAATCGCAGAAAGGGATCTTGGTGACAATGACGCTGTTGTTGTCGCGGTCAAAAGCCGCCCAGCCGCCGTTTTTGCACTGCAGCCCCAGGATCCATTCCTCGGCGCGCTCCAAAGCCGCATCCACGGCAGCCGTATCCTCAAGATGACGACGGGCCTCGCTCAGCACCACCAGCGCCAACGCGGTGTCGTCCACGTCGGGGTAGGCGGTATTGGCCCTTTCAAAAGCCCAGCCGCCGGGACGCACACCGCGCACCTTGACCTGCCAGTCGCCCCACCGGGTGATCTGTTTGCCCAGAATCCAGTCGAGAGCGGGACGCATCATGGGCGTACCTTCAAAAGTACAGCCGGACTCGAACAGCGCCAGCAAGGTAAACAGGGTATCCCACACAGGGGACTCACTGCACTGCAGATAGGTCCCGCCGTTTTTCTCATACGCCCAGGGAGGGTTGAAAGCATCCAGCCCCTTGCTGATTACGGGATGGGTCAATGCATAACCCTCGACATTGAGCGCGACCAGTGAATAGATCAGGGGTGGCTGGATGCCGCCCCAGCCACCATCGTAATCCTGGTGACGCACGATCCACTCCAGGCAAAGGCTGATGGCTTTTTCACGACCAAACTGCACCGGCAGTCGGCTGTACTTTTTAAGGAACCAGTCAACCACCAGGAAAAAGCGCTCCGCGAGCCCTTTTTCGGTATCCGGAAAACTGTAGTCCGTATTTTCACGGCCACCGGGGAACAATTCATCAAGCCGGCTCGCCGGCGGAAGAGGTTTTACCGGGCGTCGAACCGACAAAATGGTCAGCGGTACCAGCGTGGCACGGGCCCAGCAGGCAAAATCGTAAATATTGAGAGGGCACCATGAGGGCAAATAGATCATTTCAGGTGCCAGCGCCGGTGTTTCTTCCCAGGGCCATTCGCCTATCAAGGCCAACCAATAGCGGGTAAAAACCCGCACCTGCCGAAGCCCTCCATGCTGGAAGATCCAGTTACGGGCCTTGGCCAGACGCACGTCATCGGCCTTGAAACCGGCGGCACGCAATGCGGCGTAGGCTTCGACGGTGGCGTTGATGTCTCCGGCCGGAGCCTGGTAGTACACGGCCCAGGAACCGTCCTCCCGCTGCTCATTGAGTATGGCCTGGACGACCTTGTCGTACTTGGGATCATCCTTTACGCCGAGGAGATGCATCGCCAGGATCCATTCAGCCTCGATGCAGGAGTTGGATTCCAGCATGCCGACCCAGAAACCCTCTTTTTCCTGGTTATCAGCCAGCCAGTCGATGGCGCGCTGTATGCCATCATCCAGCCCATCGGCTGTAACTGCCTCAGAATTCAGCTGCCGAATGACGTTCAAGGGACCAGTGCCTCCTGTGGTTTGCTTCACAACAAATATCCAGACGCTTGCAAGCGCATAAAATCTAAATTTCTGAACCGTTATTCTCAACAGGCCGCATACGCGACTGTCCGCGGGATGTGGCAACGCCACGTGTGGCGGGGGATGCCATGTCGGCCGCCACCCATGTATCAGAGGACAAAAATCAACCCCGGCAAAAATCAAAAGCCCGGTTGGCAGGGGCCATGAATCGCATGGGGCTCTTCATACGGTAATCAAATACCAGGTTCGCCAATCTTTAACCCTTAGTACAATGATTACAAAAAGTCAACTTTTAAGAACTTTATCTCGAAACTGTCGTCATCCCCCCCCAATACACGGCGAGGACACGCACAATCACCTAATATTAAAATTAAGTGTTTGATACTACGCCCAATAACGTAACTCCGCAAGCCCTTATTTTCCAGCGCGCTTGCCGTCCCTACAAAACACATGCCCCGGACCTGTCGAGAGCGGACGCCGCCGGACGGAGTTCGCCCGGCACCGACACCGCCACGGTTGGAATAAGGTTTTGATGCAATATAATATAGGAGTGGCTTGAAAATCAAAGATCAGTGAGGAGGAAGAGCATGAACGAAATGCTTGAAAAAGCCAGACGCATGGCCCGGTCCGATCCGCACCTGTCGCTGTTCGATATTCACATCGAAGGCGAGGAACTGCATCTCGGCAAAGACGGAGAATGCTTTGCCCGACTGATTCGCACTGAAACACCGGGGATGTGGCGTATGGCCTATTTCCATAATCTGGAGCGCTGGGAATACCTCGACTTTACCGGCACCCTGGAAGATTGCCTGGCCTTTCTGTCAGACAATCCCCACTACCTGTTCTGGCAGGGCTGAGTCCCGGTGGGCACCACGGAGCTACCCTGGTGGACCAGGACGGTTGATGCGTTATTTTTCGGCCATCAGGAAGGATGCCACGGCCTGCAGAAAGGCAACGGGTTGATCGGCATGCACCCAGTGTCCAGCACCCGGGACACTGATGAAGCGCTTGTCGTCAAATTTTTCCAGCAACGCATCCCGCCGAACCGGATCAAGATAATCGGACTGCTCCCCCCGGATAAACAGGGTCGGACAATATATCGGGACATCGAGAGGCAAAGCCGCCAGCAATGTGCGGTATTCGGCAAACAATACCGGCAGATTAAAGCGCCAGCCCCAGGTTCCGGACGGCTGTCGGTAAAGGCTTTTCAGCAAAAACCCCCTCACCCCTGCATCGTCAATTTCAGCGCGCAGGTATTGCTCGGCATCCCTGCGGCTCGTCAACCGTGCCAGGGGCAGGTTGAGCAACCCCCTGAACACAGCCTCGTGCCGGGGAGCATAAGCCCCCGGTCCGATATCTTCGACGATCAGTCGCTCCACACGCGCGGGATAGCGGGATGCAAACAGCATGGCGGCTTTGCCGCCCATGGAATGCCCAAGCAAGTGAACGCTGTCCAGCGCCATGCGATCCAGAAAGGACCGCAAATCCTCCACAAGACAAGTGTAATTAAAAAACCGGCTGTGCGGAGACAGCCCGTGATTGCGCTGATCGACCAGCCAGACCCGGAAATGGCCGGCCAGCATCCGCGCCATACCCCGCCAGTTGTCCAGAGATCCGAAAAGCCCGTGCAGAACGACCAGGTTCGCGCCCTCGCCCTGCACCTCATAATTCAGGTCCACAGCCGGCACCACGGGTTTATCCTCTCATGCGTTTACCCCCTGCTGCTCCGGCAGCCAGGCCTCCAGCAGGGATTCAAAATGATAAACGACGCGCTCCTTGACCGTTTTCACGGAAATCATCCGGCCGGTAAGGGACGCCAGGGACACCATGGGGCAACCGACGATTCCGCAGGGATTTATGCGCGAGAAACCGGACAGGTCAAGAGACACATTGAGGGCAAACCCGTGCATGGTAACCCAACGCCGCGCCCCCGCTCCGATGGACGCCAGTTTTCCCTGATCGGTCCAAACGCCGGTTTTACCCTGGCAGCGCCGGCCAACCACCCCCACATCGGTCGCCGCGAGAATCAACACTTCTTCGAGAAATCGCAGGTAATGACGCAGGTCTTTCCCGCGGTGGCCAAGATTGAGCAGCGGATAGCCGACCAGCTGACCCGGCGCATGGTAGGTAATGTCGCCGCCGCGATTGATGCTGACCACCTCGATGCTGGAATCCAGCAGGTTATCCATGTGACCGCTGCGCCCCAGGGTGTAGACCGGCGGATGCTCCACCAGCAGCAGGGTTTCCGGAGAGACGCCGGAAGCGATTTCCCGAACCCGTTGCTCCTGCAGGGCGTAAGCTTCGGCATACGCCATCAATCCGAGATCCTGCACGATCATAGCTTCTTCCCCCCTACCGGTTCCCGCCCAGAACAAAATCCGGTTCCTGATAAGCGGGACGGGGATAACCGTAAAACCCGCGCCCGCTTTTCACCCCCAACCAGCCATGCTCGAGATACTCCCGTTTCAGATACTCGGCATTCCTGAGGGTCTGGGCGTCTCCAAGCGTATTCGCCCAGTAGTCCGTCACGTGCCAGACCGTATCGAGGCCAACCACGTCCAGCATCCCCAGCGGGCCTACAGGCATCTTCATCACCACCATCCAGGCGCGGTCGATGTCCTCCACGGCAGCCACGCCATTGGCGGCAAGGGTAATCGCGGCGTTATTCAGAGCGCTGTACATGGCGTTGAATACGTAGCCGTAGTTTTCCTTTTGCAGCACCAGGGAAATCTGATTGATCGATCGGGCGAAATTACGCACAAGATCTACCACGCCCTCAGCGGTGCCGGCGTGAGGCATGACATCGGCAAGGTTTCCGACCCACACCGGTTGGTGAAAATGCAGCGCCAGAAACCGATCCGCCCGGCCCGTAGCATCGGCCATCTGGGAGGGAATCAGCAACGATGTATTGGTGGCGAAAACCGTCCGTTCCGGGCAGATCCGGTTAAAGCGGCTGAATATTTCCCGTTTCAGCTGAAGGTCTTCGGGCACCGATTCAATCAGAAGGTCGATCTCCGAAGCTCGCTGCTCTTCGGTGGTTACGGCAATGTTGTCGAGCGCTCTGCCTGCCATTTTGCCATCAAGACGGTTTTCGGCTATCAGGTAATCCGCGTAGCTTTTGATGCGCAATCGCGCCTTGCGCAGGATACTATCGCTCAGATCGAAAAGAATGACGGCATATCCGTGTGCGGCGCACTGAAACGCAATCTGCTGTCCCATGGTTCCTGCGCCGACAACGAAAACCTTTTTTATGTCCTTAAGCTTCATCGCCCCCTCATTGTGCGACATAAGGTATGGTTTGCCCGCGAACTCCCTGACTGGCGCCACCGAAATGGTGTTTGACCGCAAGCAACAAAACAGGCAACCAACCGATAGCCTTTGACCCTATTTGACCAGGCGCCGGATCTTGGCGTCCTGATCTCTTTGCACGGTACGGTAGTATGTGACATCCGGCGTTCCGAACAACATCATGTACACCACATCATGATTTTCCGGCACTCCGACGCTGCGCAAAAGTCGCGGCGCCAGATCGACCATCGCCCATTTGGCCAGACCGAGCCAGGTGGTACCGATACCGGCACTGTTCGCGAGCAGCTCAAAATAGCTCAGAGCGATAAATACATCGGCTTCCCGGGTAGGGACACCCTCGGCGGCCGAGGCAATCAGTAGATGGGGGGCCCGCCTGAAAATAGGGTCGAGTCCCTGCTCCATCAGCGGAACAAAATGCCTGAAACAGACCAGATGATCCGGGATGGCATCCTTGCGCGCCAGGTCCTGAAGGGTTTCCATGGTTTCCTGACGGATCGCGTCCATGGTGGCGGGATCTTCAACCACGATGAATTCCACCCCCCGACTGTTGACGCCCGTCGGTGCATGCGCGGCAATCTTCAACAATTCATCGATTGTTTCAGCGGGCAGCGGTTCGGGTCGATAACGCCGAATGGAACGCCGGCCCTTGATAAGCGTCTCCATCTGCTGCTGGTTGGGAAAGCGACCGGCCAACGGCAGGCTGTCGGCAGGATCGAGACCAAGAATGCTGATGGCGCCAGACGGACATACCGCCAGACAATGCTGACATTCGATGCAGGTGGCCTCTTTGTCCGCGGGAAGCACCGGATAGCCGTCCTGCATGACAATCAGCCCAAAAACACAATCCTTGACACATTCTGCACATTGAATGCAGAGCGACTGGTCCACACGAAATTGTTTCATGGAGCCTCCTTACGCGGTACAACGGATTGTCGACTCTCCCGATGCTGCCTCCTGCAAAGTGACGCCGGGAAAAAAAACCCAAGTGGAGACGGACCCGAATCGTCTCCACTTGGAACAGGAGGAAAGAAAAAGGAGGAGGAAAATCTTTAAAAAAACCGGGAGGGAGCTAGGAGGTCTACCTCCCGGCAAGCAGGTCAGCCCTCGCAGGACTAGCCTCAAACTCGTTTTTAATCCTACCGGCTTTCCGATTCGGGGCGGCATCAGGACCGCCCCGAATCGGTTTCCGGCCGCGGGGCACAGTCGCTCCGCCTAGCAATGCACCGCAGCGCCATCGACATCCAGAGCGGCTTCCTTCACCGCTTCGGAGAGGGTAGGATGTCCATGGAACATGGCTCCGATGTCATGCGCCGTGCCGCCGTAGCTCATAACCGCGACCGCTTCAGCGATCATGTCGGATGCGCGCGGGCCGAAGATGTGAACCCCCAGCACCTGGCCGTTTTCGGCATGGGCCAGAATCTTGACGAAACCTTCCGTTTCGGCCATGGCGCGGGCGCGGCCATTGCCGACAAAATTGAACTTGCCAACCTTGACGGGAATGCCCTCTTCCTGAAGCTGCTCCTCGGTCTTGCCAACGGAGGCGACTTCCGGCCATGTGTAGCAGACGCCCGGGATGGTGCCGTAATGAACCTGGGAATTCTTGCCCACCAGGCGCTCGACAAACACCACCGCTTCCTCTGAGGCCTTGTGCGCCAGCATTGGCCCCGGAATGAGATCGCCGATGGCGTAAATGCCAGGCACCGTGGTCGCGTAATTATCGTCCACTTTGACGCAGCCCCGCTCATCGAGCTCCACGCCGATTTCGGAAGCTCCCAGCCCCTCCATATTGGGCTTGCGCCCGATGGACATGAGGACTTTGTCGCAAACCACTTCCTGGGTCTTGTCGCCCTTGGACAGGGTCAGCGTGGCCTTGCCGCCCGCTACCTGAATATTGTCCACGCGGGTACCCATGTGGAAGGTCATGCCCTGCTTCTTCATCGAACGCTGCAATGCCTGAGTGGTGTCCCCATCGGATTTGGGGAGCATCTTGGGCAGCATTTCCACCACGGAAACCTTGGCTCCCAGACGCAGCCACACCGATCCCAGCTCCAGCCCGATGTATCCGGCCCCGACCACCACCAGATGCTCCGGCACCTGCTGCAGGGACAGAGCGCCGACATTGTCTATGATCACCTCGTTGTCGATGGTGATGCCGGGAACCTGAGCCACTTTGCCGCCGGTCGCCAGAAGGATGTTCTTGCCTTTGACCACGCCGGCGTTCTTGCCGGTTACTTCAACCTGCTGCAGCCCGTCGGCAGCGGCTCCCAGCAATCTGCCATGTCCCTTGATCCAGCTCACCTTGTTCTTTTTGAACAGAAAAGCGACACCGCCGGTAAGATCGCCGACAACGCCTTCCTTGCGCGCCATCATTTTGGCCAGGTTCAGCTTGGGCGCGGGAATTTCGATGCCGTGCATGTCGAATTTATCGCGCGCCAGAGCGAAGTGCTCGCTCGAATCGAGCAGCGCCTTGCTCGGGATACAACCTTCATTGAGACAAACCCCTCCGAGGGTCGGACGGCTTTCCACGACGGCGACCTTCATGCCCAGCTGTGCGGCGCGAATCGCGCCCACATATCCGCCGGGGCCGGCGCCCAATACAATCAGATCAAAAATTTCATCAGCCATTTATGTTCTCCTTATGCGGCAAAAACCCGATTTTTGTCCGCTGTTTCTCATGGTTGCAGAACTTTTTGCGCCTGCAGATCAGCATGATAGGAGGACCGTACCAGCGGTCCTGAAGCGACCTGCGAAAAACCCATTTTCAAACCGGCCACCTTAAACGCCTCGAATTGCTCCGGAGCTACATAGCGCTGCACGGGCAAATGGTGACGTCCGGGGCGCAGATACTGGCCGACGGTCAGCATGTCACAGCCGTGTGCGCGGAGATCCCGCATCACTTCGAGAATTTCATCATCCGTTTCACCCAGGCCAACCATCAATCCCGATTTGGTCGGAACATCAGGATAGATTTCCTTGAAGCGCTGCAACAACTTCAGGGATCCCTGGTAATCGGCGCCGGGGCGCGATTCGGCATACAGCCGCGGTACCGTTTCAAGATTGTGATTGAACACATCGGGGAGGCCGTTGCCGAGGTTGGCAAGAGCCGTCTGCACACAGCGCCGAAAATCCGGCACCAGGATTTCCACCTTGACCTTGCCGGGCTTATGGCGTATGGCCTCGACGCAACGGGCAAAATGACCGGCCCCACCGTCGGCCAGGTCATCTCTGGTCACGGAAGTAACCACCACATAGCGCAGCTTCATGACCCTAACCGCCTCGGCAAGATGTTCCGGTTCCCCGGGGTCCAGTGCTGAAGGGCGACCGTGGGCAACATCACAGAAGGGACAGCGGCGGGTACACACATCACCCATGATCATGAAAGTGGCAGTACCACGATTGAAGCATTCTCCCAGGTTGGGACAATTGGCTTCTTCGCACACCGTGTGCAATCGATGCTCGCGCAGAATTCCGGTCAATTTGGCGACTTCCGGCGATGAAGGCGCTTTTGCCCGGATCCAGGCCGGCTTGGTCAATACAGCCTGCTTGTCATCAGCTGACAAGGCGGTCTTGTCGGCGCCGCGTTTTTTCTTTGCAACTTCCATGGCCACTGTCCTGACTTTTCCTTTAAAGTCTTGCGAAGGTCGATGCATACGCCCGCCCGCGAAAGGCTTTTAGCGGCCGGCACCTGACAGGTGCCGGCCTGTTTACATCGGGCATTAAAGCTCTTCGGGATTTTCCAGAAGACGCTTGAGTTCCACCAGGTATTGGGCAGAATACAATCCATCCACCACCCGGTGATCGGCAACCAGGGTCACCTTCATTGTCGATGCGGGGACCATGTTGCCATCCTTCACGACAACCTCTTCCTTGATTCCGCCAACCGCCAGAATCGCGGTCATTCCCGGGGGCACCAGGGCGACGAACTGATCGACGCCGAGCATTCCCAGGTTGGAGATGGCGAAGTTGCCGCCCGCCATCTCTGCCGGTCCGCAGGTTCCGGCCTTGACCTTGTCGATCAGGGCGCGGGAACTGCTGGCGACCTCTTCCAGGCTGAGAGCCTGACAGCCCTTGACAACCGGCATCATCAGACCATCATCCAGACCCACGGCCACGGCGATGTTCACCTCGGGGTTCAGGATATACTCCTTGTTGCCCAGGGTGGCGTTAACCATCGGATACTTCTCGATGGCTTTGGCGCAGGCCTTGACCACCATGTCGTTCATGGATACGGCCTTGCCGGCAGCCTTGAGGCCGGCGCGGAACTGCTTGGCCGCGCCCATGTCGATGGCCATGGTGACCGGGAACTGAGGTACCGTCCAGGAGTTGGTCACCGTATTGGCAATCGCGGCCCGCATCGCCGTCATCGGCTTGCTGGTCGGCTGCGCTTTGGTTGCGGCCGGGGCTTCTGCCGCGGTTTCCGGTTCGGCGGCCGGAGCCGCCTTGCCGCTGCGCTTGGCAAGATAGGCATCGATCTCGGCATCGGAAACCGAAGCGTCCGCAATAATGCCGATCAGTGCCTGCACCGGGTATTCCTCGCCCTCTTCGCCAATCTTGCGGCGCAGAATGCCGGCTACGGTACTCTCGACCGGCTGGGCGATCTTGTCGGTTTCAATCTCCATGATTTCCGTACCGACCTCAACCTCATCGCCCTCGTCCAGCAGCCAGGAAGCAATGGTGCCCTCTTCCATGGTCAGCCCCCACTTGGGCATGGTCAGTTCATGGACACCGGCCGGAGCCTCCGCCGCGACGGAGCCTTCTGCTGCTTCGCCTTCCGCTTCGTCGCCTGCTTCCGCACCGCCATAGGAGGCGATGAACGCGTCGATTTCTGCGTCCGTCACGTCCTCGGCGGCGATGACGCCGATCAGGGCCTGCACGGGGTACTCTTCGCCTTCTTCACCAATCTTGCGGCGCAGAACCCCCGTAACGGCACTTTCCACGGGCTGGGCAATCTTGTCGGTTTCGACTTCGAGAATTTCGCTGCCGACTTCGACAACGTCGCCTTCCTCCATCAACCAGGAAGCGATGGTGCCTTCTTCCATGGTGAGCCCCCACTTAGGCATGGTGAGGGCTATGATTTTATTGTCACTCATGATGATTACTCCAGGGTTTTGCGTACAGCTGCTACCACCTTGGCTGCGTTGGGAATATATTCGGCTTCAAGGTTGGCGGCAAACGGTACCGGGGTAAAAGGAGGCGTAACCATCTGCGGAGCGCCTTTCAGGGCGCCGAACAGGTTCTGCGCAACCATGCCGACGATGTCGCAAGCGAAACCGCAGCGGTCGTTATCCTCGTCGACCACCACCAGGCGACCGGTCTTCTCGACGCTGGAGAAAATAGTGTCCTTATCCAGCGGCGAAATGGTGCGCGGGTCGATGATGGTGCACTCGATGCCTTCCTTGGCCAGCGTCTTGGCGGCCTGAACTGCCACCTGCACCATGCGGGCCAGGGCGACGATGGTGACGTCCTTGCCTTCCTGAACCACGTTGGCCTGGCCCAGGGGGATGGTGTAGTACTCTTCGGGGACTTCGCCCTTCATGGTGTAGAGAGCCTTGTGCTCGAAGAAGACACAGGGGTCGTCATCCTCGATAGAAGCCATCAGCAAACCCTTGGCATCATAGGGATTGGAGGGAATAATGCTCTTAAGCCCCGGGACATGAGCAAAAATCGAGTAGGGGCTCTGGGAGTGCTGGGCGGCGGCGCTGAATCCGGCGCCGATCATGGTGCGAATGGTCACCGGGGTGACGGCCTTGCCGCCGAACATGTAGCGGAACTTGGCGGCCTGGTTGTACAGCTGGTCGAAGCATACCCCCAGGAAGTCGGAGAACATCAGTTCGCCGATAGCGCGCATCCCGCAGGCCGAAGCGCCAACGGAGGCGCCGATATAGGCGGACTCGGAAATCGGCGTATCGATTACACGATCGGGAAATTTGGGGTAAATCCCCTTGGTGACGCCGAGCACGCCGCCCCAGGAATCGCGCTCCTGATCGGTGCCGGCGGAACCGGCGACATCCAGCCCCAGCAGGATAACGGACTTGTCGCGCTCCATTTCCTGGCAGATCGCTTCGTTGATTGCGTCCTTGAACATGATCTTTCTAGCCATCGCTCTATTCCTTTCTATACCTTAAATTCTGAAAAGGGCTCAGTAAGAAACGTAAACGTCGGTCAGCAGCGCGCTCAGATCGGGCTGCGGAGCGGCCTCGGCTTCCTTGACGGCCCGCTCGACCAGAGCCAGTACATCTTTGTCGATGGCTTCGATTTCCGCCGCTTCAGCCAACCCGCCAGAGATCATGGCTTCGGCGAAACGCTTGAGGGGACAATTGTTGGCGCGGGCACTCTTGACTTCATCCTTGGGACGATAACCCTGCGCATCCCCCTCGAAGTGACCGAAATAACGCAGGGTCTTGCATTCGAGGAAAGTCGGGCCGCCACCCTTGCGTGCACGTTCGATGGCTTCGCCGGCCGCTTCGTAAACCGCGAAGAAATCGTTGCCATCGACAGTCACCGCCGGCATGCCGAAACCGCGGGCGCGGTCTGCGATATTGTCCGAACCGACCTTGGCGGAGTATTTGACCGAAGTCGACTCGGCATAACCGTTGTTCTCCAGTACGAAGATCATCGGCAGGTCCAGGGTTACGGCGAGGTTCATCGATTCGAAGTTGGTACCCTGGTTGGAGGCGCCGTCGCCGAAAAAGACCACGCCGACGCTGCCGTCCTTGCGCATCTTGGAAGCCAGAGCGGCACCGGCTACGAGCGGGGGACCGGCACCGACGATGCCGTTGGCGCCCATCATGCCCTTGTCAAGGTCGGCGATATGCATGGAGCCGCCCTTGCCGCCGCAGGTACCGGTTGCCTTGCCATAGATCTCGGCCATCATGCCAACAAGATCAACACCCTTGGCGATGCAATGGCCGTGGCCGCGATGGGTACTGGCGATACGGTCCTTGTCATTGAGGTGCTCACACACACCAACGGCAACCGCCTCTTCGCCCGAGTAAAGATGCACGAAGCCGGGGAGGGTCCCCTTTGCGAACTCGACATGCACGCGGTCTTCAAATTCACGAATCTCCCGCATCTTCCGATAAGCTTTGAGAAGATCCTCTTTCGACAACTGTGTCTTCATCTGCTTCTCCCTTCTTCCTTTAGATTGTGCATAAGACGATAGAGTGAAAATTGACCGCTCCTGCCCCGCCTTTGCCGCAAAATACCTTCCCGAGGTGCCGGACTGGATCTTACCTGGCAAAACAACTGATGACTTCCGGGATACCGTTACGGTCGCGTTTGATCTCACGGCTATTTAGCAGAGCACATCCGATGCCAAGGACGTTTCGGCAGCGTGCCACCCCGGAAGAATACCGAATTAAATGGCATAACCCATTATTTTTATAAGTTTTTTCCTATATCCAATTTTTTTGGCCAAGCCGTGAAAAAGGTCTCGGGGGTTGATAACGGCGTTTTTCAGGAAACAGTTTTACTTCTTTTAGATAATTTTGAAACAGGTGTCTTACGACAAAACAAACATCTGTCGCAAAACCGTGGTTGAAAAGATATGAGGCAGGAAACAGCAAGGTGCGCTTGTCCGCAGCTGGCAGGCGGGTGACTATCAAGGGAGCAGGACAGAGGGTTTTCATCCGGAGATTTCGGGTGGATACGAGTTAAAGGGATGGGAGGTCGACGATCGGGGAATAAAACTCCCGGTCAAACACAAACCCGCGCACGGCGGGTGCAAAGCGCCATGCGCGGGAATTATGGAGGGCAAGGTTACTTGTCCGAAGGCTAATCTATTCGACCCCCTCCGGCCGCACGCTGCCACCACTGATATAAGCCGAAGGCAGGGTGAACATGCCGCGTTCGGCAGCGATATGCATAACCTTCGGAACATCGATGGTGAAGGGGCCATCGAGGTCCAGCCAGACATGCACTTCGTCTTCCTGCCGAAAAGCGAACTCCCGCTCCCCGTCGAGGGTAACGATACCCCTGTCCATGGTGACCGGAATGATTTCATGGGGGCGGATAATCTTCATTTCGGCAATCCCTACCGGCAGAAGCAGACCGGGCGCAATGGGCGCGCACAGGGTCAGCATCCCCTCACCGGGCGGACACAAGGTCAGGTGCAGCCCCTGGCCACTGTCCCTGGGGATGGGGTTGGCAAAGCCGGCAACGGACGACAGACCAATGGCGTCGGCTTCGGCGAAAGTCACGAAGATCTCCTTGACCCGCTCCGGTTTCCACATGGCCCTGGCGCCAACCCACATGTCGTCGGTCAGGCAAAGATCTACCAGCGCCAGATCCCGGCAGCGGCCGTTGATTTCAACCCGCAGCACCTTGTTGCGCCGGGTCGCTTCACACAGCGATACGGCGCCCCCGGCAACCAGACCGGCCGCCATGCCCGCCACGGTGGCTTCATAGAAATGGGGGAACGCATTGTTTGTCCCGGTGGAAAGGCCGATAATAGGTATGGCGCCACAGTTGTTCGCCACCAGCCGATGGGTGCCGTCGCCGCCGAGCACGATGATGACGCTCACGCCCAGTTCGACCATGCGCTCCACGGCCCGAATGGTATCGATGGCTTTTTCCTCCACCGGCATATCGAGCAACTCGAATTCGGGCCAGAGTTCGCCTGTTACGGCTTCGCCGTGTTCCTTGTTGCGCAACAGGGATCCAGCAATGCCGGCGCGATCGGAATACATGTAAACCGTCTGGATTCCGGCGACCTTCAGCCCCATGCACAGGCGACGCACGATGCTGGTTTTTTCGGCGATGGTAACCCCGGAGGCGGCACTGATCAGACGCCGGATGTCCCGTCCCGAAGCAGGGTTGGCAATAATCCCAACCGTTGAACCTTTACCCGTTTGGCAGATCATACGCATCTATCTCCTTAGTCCATTCTGACGAAGCACATCCGCGGTGCGGCTATTTCAAACGGCCTTGTCCTCAAGAAAAACCCGATCCCAGTCTTTCCAGACCGGCTCGTAGCCCCTGGCCCGCAGCATGGTGCAGACCTGCTCGGCGTCGCGTTCGTCGCTGATGGCGAACTGTTCGCTGCCGTCATGCTCGTGTCCGTAGCCGCCCGGCGCAGTGCTGGAGCCGGCGCTGAGCTGGGTGATGCCCAGCGGCAGCAGG